>BNJV01002255.1_pt1 | contig 393337 bp, 406 predicted proteins | sample 8540591 | NCBI WGS metagenome assembly BNJV01 (sample SAMD00202457, study PRJDB9452) | human saliva metagenome | host: Homo sapiens
GGGGCTGTGGCTTTCTGGGCTGACGACCGCTTGGGATAGGTTTGAACGGGAGGGGTTCGAGCAGGACATCGCCAGTCCACGTGGGGGAGACGTCCCTTTAGATCCCCGCTCTCTGAAGTTCCCGTTCCGCAATGAGAGTGCAAAATCCTGGCTGAATAACCAGGAACGCATGGCGCTCCTGAAAAACACCCCTCCCATCCGGTCCGTAGACCCGAACACGTACGATGCTATATGCCTGGCTGGTGGGCATGGCGCCATGTTCGACTTCACGCATAACTCCGAGCTGCACAACCTCATCGCCAGTGCATACGAGCGGGGCGCGATCGTCGCATCCGTGGGGCACGGGTACTGCGGCATCCTCAATGTACGCCTGAGTGATGGAAGCTATCTGGTGAACGGCAAAATACTGACCGGCCCCTCCTGGAGGGAAGAGAAACTCGCTTTAGTGTCTCAGAAGGTGCCCTACAACGCTGAAGAGCTAGCAAAAGAACGCGGGGCGGACTATATTCGCTGGAAGAGGCCTTACAGGAGCTCAGCGGCAGCGACTAACGGACTGGTTACGGGGCATAACAATTCCTCATCAGGTGATCTTGTCGCGTTCTCTGTGTGTGATGAACTCGCTCGGCTCGACTCTCTGAAGGCTAAAGGCTCGGAGCCTCTGTAACTAGTTTTAACGTGCTTGATCCCGGTACGGTTATCGCGAACCATACCGGGATCGAGCTTTGCTTCTTTCGTGTTACCCGGTGCCGGGAGCACCCGGGCACATAGGGGAGAGGATTAGTCCTCAACACCAACCATGACGTTGGATGCCTTGATAATGGCGGTAGCGGGCTTGCCAACCTGCAGCCCCAGCTCCTCAATAGCGGCGTTGGTAATCGAGGAAGAAACAATCAGGCCGGGGGCGATCTCAATCTTTACGATGCCGTTGGTGGTGCCTTCGGTAATCTCAACAATGGTGCCAGCGAGCTGGTTACGGGCAGAAAGCTTCATGCTCGGTTCCTTCCAGAGTAAACGAATATCCTCTACATGTTATATGTCTTAGTTTATGCAAGCATCTTCTTATGCGGGTAGTAACTCTCAACCCCCAGGGCTTACGCTAATTCCTGCGATGCGAAGCCGGGGTAATACCTAGATAGACCTAACTCAAGCACATATATTTCATAGATAAAATATTCAATATTTCTTATTGTAAGAAGTTTAGAGAAAGAGTTATTTTAGTTTTATAATACATACCTATTCTTTATTATGTAATATATCCACTTATTTACACCCTGTTATAAAAAATATTTGCAAAATCTGGAAAATTCCTGACAATACACATGGGCTTATGCGACGGTTAAAACATCAGCTGATATTTATCAGGAGAAAGGATGCGAATTATGACTACCACGAAGGTACCTGTATATGTATCCCTGGCTGTTGCTGGCATTATGGCTTTGAGTGCCTGTGGTTCAAATAGCTCTAATAATGCTTCGAATTCTTCCCCATCGTCTTCATCATCAACAGCCTCCAAGACGGCTAGCGCCGGTGGAGCTGGCACGGTGAGCAACGGTGGTGGAAACTCCGCGAACTCCGGTTCAGGCGCTAACGGCGGCGCAGCAAATTCTGGTGCTGAAGGCGGCACTGGGGCGGATCAAAACTCCGGCACTGGCGCACAGAGTGGCAGTGTAACCGGCGCCGATACCAACGGCGGAGCACAAGCGAACCAGGGCGCTGAAGCCCAAGGCGGTGCCCAGCAGCAACAGGCCGATCCTGGAGGGGCGAATGCTGCGAATGATGAACATAATGTCACGAAAAACCCCAACGCATTGACCCCTGGCGAATACGTAATTCACCGCGAAGCTTCCTGGGACTACGTTGATACCACGGGTTCTCGGTATCATGTCGACGGCGACGGTGGCTGGACGAGCGTTGGGGAAGACGGTACCAGTACCGTTGCGGCGGATGGTTCTTGGACTAAGAACTATGCCGACGGGCACACGGTAGCCCGGGTAGAGGCTGACGGAACCTACCGGGTTACCTATGACGGTCAGCTTTCCCCCGAGATACCCAGTAACGCTGTCCCGGTGTCTCCTGGAAAACTCCCCGACCCGAAGGCGGTCCCGGCAGTAAATCCGGTACAGCCCACTAAGCCGGGCATGTAATAACCAGCAGAGACATTTTCGCAAAGTGATTTGCGCGAAACGGGTGCGCATCCTCAATACCTGAGGATGCGCACCCTATTGTGTGCACAGCGTACACATCCGCTGAATTTTTTTGGGGGCTAGCGTCGTCGGGGTTACGGGTTGGGGTGAATGTCAAAAAATTCTATACCGGTGGAAGCCACCGTCTTGGAAATATGTGAGACAGTATAAATTTATGATTTTTCAAAATATTAATAATCGTTAGTTGATTCGTTCATAAATAAAATTTAGTTTAGGTATATAAGCTAATTCAATTTCTTTAATGGGTAATACACGGGTGTAATGCATTTTGTGGTAAAAATATTTGCAAAATCTGGAAAATTCCTGACAATACATGTGAGCTATGCGACGGTTAAAATGCCAGCTGATATTTTTCAGGAGAAAGGATGCGAATCATGACTACCAAGAAGGCTACCGCATGCGTATCTCTGGCTGTTGCTGGCATCTTAGCTTTGAGTGCATGCGGCTCAAATAGTGCGAATGATTCTTCAAGTTCGTCCTCGGCTTCTTCTTCATCAAGTTCATCTCGTGCTTCTAGTTCCACAGGAAGCTCCAACGCTGTGAATAACGGCGGTGGAACATCTGGAAATTCCGGTTCAGGCGCTAATAGTGGCGCAGGTGCGGAACAGAATTCCGGTAATGGCGCAGTGCAGGGTGACGGCGGTACCAGTGCTGGTACCGGCGCTAATGGAGGCGGCGCCCAGGCAGATCAGGGCGCGGGAACTAACGGCGGTGTCGCTGGCGGCGGAGCTCAACAACAGGGCGCCCCCGGAAAGACAGCGAACCAAAATCCCGGTTCTGAAGGGTATGTGCAGGTTGCTGAAGACGGATCCTGGACTGCAACCGAACCCGACGGCGAGATCGTGAGGGTGTATCCCGATGGGTCATGGGACCGGAGTAATCCAGCCACCGGAAACACCGATTGGGTGGGTGCCGATGGGTCCTGGATTACAAATGAGAATGGTCTGCCCAACGGCTCCAATAAGAACTCACAGGTGCAACCTAACGGTACCTACGAGGTCAGGATGAACGGTGAAGCGTCTCGTGAGACCCCAAGTGGAACGCCTGAAACCCCCGTGATGCCCAATGGTTCGAATGCGGTAACCCCTAAGGGAGCGGTACAGCCTGCAAAACGCTGATACCCCTTTGAAAGAAACGGTTAGGCGCGCATCCTCAACCATCGCAGGATGCGCGCCTATCTGCGTCTGTGAGGTGAAGGCTAGCAAGAACCACCCTCAGGAGTACTGTGACCCGTGGAAAATACTGCCCGGTATAGTTCGCGCTTACCTGAAATCTTGAACCTGCCACCGTGCTACAGGTAGCGTGGAGTACAGGTACACGATAAACACCCACCTCAGGAGGCTTTATGCGCGAACAACACACTATGCCGAAAGATGTTGCGGCGGCCCTAAAAAACGCGGGGTTACGCACCGACTATAAGGCTCGACCAGCGTATCAGCGCAACGACTATATTGGTTGGATCAACCGCGCCAAGACACCGGCGATGCGTATCGAGCGCCTCGAACAAATGCTCACCGAGCTGGCACAGGGCGGTATCTATATGGGCAAGGAACATAAGGCCTCACGTAAATAGGTTCAATTGCACCACCACGAGCAGTCATGCTGAAAACGCACCCTGATCTGTATTCTGCACTCTGCCGGGATATAGAACGCGATTCATCCTGTGTTAGGCAGTTTTGCTGAGCGTGCCAGGAGCTTTGAACATGCGATTTAACAATATGAACTTTTCTGATGGTCACTATGTGCAGATACCCATTAGCTGGGACGCACAGGAATTTACCCACCGCTTTTTATCTGCAACCCCTCCGTGGGTTCGTGTGATAATGCGGGTTCGTAACCGTGTTGTACAGAAAATAGGGTTTACAGTACAGCCCTCATCGAAATCTAAGCAATTGGAAATTGCGGTTGGTTCATCAGCGGGCCCCTTTACTTTTACTGAGGTCACCGATGAGCATGTTATCGGTGGCCATAAGGATAAGCATATAGAGTTCTCCTCAAAATTCGTGGTTACCGCTGCTGAGGAGGGCAGCACGTCTGCGTGTGGCGGAATTGAAACATACGCCCAGCCTCGATCGGCTGTGGGGAAGGTGTATCTGACATGTATCTGGCCGTTCCATAAGGTCTTGGTGCCTTATATGCTGCGTCAAGTCGATATAAAACCGTGAGCGCAAAAGACTATGACCCCTCGTATGGTTGATTTCTATGATGAAGACAACCCCGATGGGGCGGACCATGATTATTACCGTTCTCTAGCTTATTGGCGTAATGCTCAATAGGCAGCATTATTATCTATATCAAGGGTGTGTTGTTTACTGATGCGGAGGGTATTATGCGTACAACTGTGACTTTGGATGAAGAGATTGTTGCTAAAGCGGCTATGCTCACCGGTATTGAAGAACATTCTTCTCTAGTGCGTGCTGCCTTGGAAACTCTGGTACGTGTTGAGAACGGACGCCTGCTTGCTACATTAGGAGGTTCCGAACCTCAAGCCCAAGCAGCTCCACGGCACCAAGATATATGAGTGCATATAAGGGCGGTTTCTAATAAAACGCACCCATAACACATAATAAAAGCGGATCCTCGAAACAGAATGTTCGAGGATCCGCTTTTACAGGAATGTGGAAGATGCTACTTCTTGTGTGTGACGCTCAAGTAGATGGAGATAGCGACCATCGCGGCGATAATCGAAAGAATCCAGCGGATCCAGTCGATACCGGCAGTTTCAGCAACGCCAAGCAGACCAGCTACCCAGCCTCCGACAAACGCGCCAACAGCACCCAAGATGATGGTCCAAAGAATAGAAATATTCTGCTGACCCTTCATGAACAGGCGGGCAAGGGCGCCAATAATAGCACCCGCAATAATCATCCCAATAAGCTGACCCATAGATACCTCCTTGCGGTTTGGATGAGTCATATACTGCGCAGAGTTCCATAGACTTTGCACACGAGCGATAATGTGTGGTTATCGCATATGAACCCTCAATTGTACAGTACAAATTACTTGATGGGTAAACTATACGTGTATGCGGTTCCAACCCGGACTGTACACTATGCGGAACCTGCGCAGCTATAATCCCAGGAGCAGAAAAGAGCTGCCGGGGGTAAGACGCGCTAAAAGGCAACGGGTTCTGGCTTGTTACCTCACCCAGTTCCGGAATGCGGTTTATTTCCTGCTGCGCTTGAAATAGTGCTCCGATGGGTAAAATGCTGGCTCCTGCTTGTGCAGGAAGAATAATCTGCTGGCGCTCAAAATAAGCAATGTTAGTCTATCCGGTAGTGGAGCATACGGAAGGATTCCTTCAGGAATGGTAAACGCCGCGTTATCATGGCAGACAGTGCCCCGCTCTTCTTCCACGCCGGAAAGTCTGTCATCAGTCGTTTAGCGCTCACCAAGCGCAGGTTATGAGCCCAACGCTCGGGTTCATGATCATCGTCGCATCCAAAAACGAATCGCGCGCGGGAGTGCTTAAGTGCTTCGTGCTGATCAGAATGCGAAACCATCCACGAGTTTATGACATCGAACGCGATCTCACTGCCGTGAAAACGCTGCGCAAGATCGCGGAACAAAGCGCGTACCGTGTAACGGTCAAAGTACATCATCATGCCTTCAATCACGAACAGAAATTGGGCATTCGGCTGCAGATCGTTCAGCTCGTCCATCCAACCCGCGTCGAAGGCTGAGGTTCCCAGGAAAACTTCACTGCCTTGCGGGGGCAGCAACTTTATACGCAAAGTCATCACATCGGGTAAATCTAAGCTGTAAAACGGCACGTTCTGCGCGATTTCACCGATGCGTTCCCGGCGGCTGTCTAGACCGCATCCAACATTAACGATTACCGGGTTAGGTTGGCGCTTAATGAAATCGGCCGCGAGCCGGTCAAAGTAATCTGAGCGAATCGCGGTGCCGACAACGGTGTGAATAACGTTATCAAATTTAGAGAAATTGTAGTCTAACTGCGAAACGACTCGTCCAGCTGCCTCATCTTTGATGATTGGGTCGGGCTGTTGCGAGGCGAGGTGCTTCATGTACAGGGGGATAAGTAAGGTCTCGCTGATGGCATCTTCGATTTTCAGCATAGGAAAAAGGCCCCTTTCAGCTTTGACGAGGAGGTTAGCTTATCCTTAGTATACCGCGCGAGAACCTTTATTTTTAGGGTCTTTTCCAAAGGTTTTTATGCGGCGGCGCAAGATTGAGGAGTGCTACCGCAGGCGAGAGGCGGCTCTAAACATGTAAAGAAGAACCGTGTGAGGCAAATGCTGGTGCATATTCAGGCTCTTATTCTGGCGTTACAACCACAACATGACAAAGCGGGAGCATTTTCTTCATTCGGGAGCACTTTAACTGCTCCCGAATGAAGAAAATGCTCCCGGATTGAGCGTTACCGCAAGAGAGGAACTCTTCCATTACCTAAACAAATCCCATACGCTGAAGGTTGTGCGGCGGGGTAGTAAACCCCTTGCTCATGTTTATTTAGTCTTGAGGCCATCGCCCTGTATCGGCGTGGGTGGCAACCATGTGTGTGAATAGTTCGGGGTTTTCAGCACTCCACGCGTGATGCATCCCCGGCGCAATCCAGGTGTGCAGCTGCGGTAGGCACTTGCGCAGCGGGTCGAAGGATCGGCGTACTGAAGGCGTATCGTGCTCGGCGGCAACTGCAAGCACCGGCCCGGTGAAGGCGAACGGCTCGGTAGGCAGCGCCCGAATCCCAAGTTCCCGGAACAGTAAAGTGTTTGTGAGTGGTTGCGGGCTGCTGGCGGTTTGCGCGAAAAGTTCCCGATCTTCCACCGGAATGTTAAACGGGCGGGACTGCGCAATCCAGTACCAGCGCCGGTGCCAGAGCGGAACCTGGGCACCGATAACCGTTCGCTCCCACCAGGTGTACCCCAAGAGCGGCGATCCGCTAATCGTGCATGTGTACGCTAGGGCGGGATGACGGCGAATTAGCTCAATCGCCACGAATCCGCCGAGTGAGAGGCCCACAATGTGCGCTTGTCCGCCGATACTGTGGGAACGAATGAGTTCAGCCATCCTGTCAGCAGCCTCGGCAATACCGGGCCATACTTCGTGAGTATTCCTGCCGTACCCGGGCAGGTCAGGGGTGAGCAGGTGGCGATCGGGCATGGCCTCAACCTGAGAGTCCCACGTCCAGCCCGCCATGTTCCCGCCATGCAGGAAAATAATAGTCTCACCCTGCCGGGGGCCGTGCTCCACAGGGTAATCTTTGCTGTTTTGCGTCTCGATAGTCATGGTTATTCCTCCTTACTGGGTGGGCTGAACCTAGTGATACTTTCGCGGGTTTGCTGAATCCAGGCAAGCTCCGCCTCTGTCTCAATAATTCCTTTGCGAAGGGTAGCGGCGCGCAGGGTGGACGCTAGGTCTTCCGCCTGTACGTCAAGGGTCTTGAGGGACCGCAGCTTATGCTCAACCTGCTTTCACGCTCAGTCAGTAGCTGTACTACTTCGGTGTACGTAAGATTTGCGGCGAAAAATAGCCGCGCCATAAAAGGCTCTTTAAACCGTTCTTGTTCAAGGGGCGAGGTGAGCCAGTCTTCCAGCTCAGCCCGCCCGGTTGTGGTGAGCGAATGAACCTTGCGGTCGGGTTTTCCCTCTTGGTGTATTACTTTCGTTGTGATCGCTTTGTTGGCGGTGAGCTTATCGAGCGTGCGGTAGATTTGCGACTGGTCAGCGTACCAGAAATGCGCCACAGTGTTACTAAACGCGCGGTTGAGATCGTAGCCGCTCATAGGCTGGATTGACAGTAGTCCAAGAATCGCATGTTTAAGCTCCATACCCATATAATCTCATGCATATATAGGACTATACAAGTATCAATTTTCTTGGTTCTGTACAGCGCAAGCAGGAGTAGGTTTGGGGCAGGAGAGGTGGGAAACCGGCGGCAACTTCTATGTTCTGGGCAGCAATTTACCTAAACAAATCCCACACGCTGAAGGTCGTGCGGCGGTAGATAGCCCCTTTTACGGCTCGCTTCGGGTTTTTCACAAACCCCATACCGCGCCTGCCATAACCAGGAATCACAGCTCTTTTTACGGCGCGTTTTGCCCGGCCGGTGGTGCGGGCCTTAATCATTCGTTTCACACTGGGTTTACGCATACCAATTCTCATACCTTTAGCCTACTCCCAGCGTCGCAAACATGCGTGCCGCATCGTCACGGGCACGCATAAAGGCGAGGTTTTGATTGCATAGCCACCACTTTGTAGCCATACGCCAAAACCTCGCCCGTATGAATAACTCAAGAGTTACATAACCACTACGAGTTTGCCGCGTGTATGTTTCTCGGCTACACGATCCTGCGCGGCGCCAAGTTCCTCAAGTGAGTATTTCTTCTCAATGACTGGGCGCAGCTGACCACGCTCGACGGCATTGGTAATCCACTTCATGGCCTCAGACGATGCCTTGGTCGCCAGCAGGAAACCCACGCGACGGTTCGTGAACAGCGAGGTCAGCACCGCCGGAAGACCGTCAGGTGAGACCGTCATCATGCGCCCGCCCGGCTTCAAATAGTTACGGTAAAACGCGGTCACAACGCCGCCACAGTCCAGGATCGCATCGAATTTCTCAACCTTTTCGGGGTCTGGCAGAGCCTCATGGTCGTATGCCTCAATCGAACCTAGCTCGCGGCACAGAGCTATATTTTCTTCGGCAGAAACAGTCGCCACCTGAGCCCCCAAAATCTGCCCGATCTGCAGCGCGGCATGCCCTACACCGCCACTGGCACCCACCACCAGCAGACGCTGACCGGCCTGGAGTTTCAGGTTCTTGCGGAGCACCTGCAGCGCGGCAAGGCTCACGAGCGGCAACGCCGCCGCATCAATCTGATTCTGGATGCGCGGCGCATGGTGAATCCGGTTCTCACGGAATAGCACGTATTCGGCTGCTGTGCCGGTGGGTGCCATAGAAATGGATCCGTTGAACCCCCACACAATATCGCCAACTTTGTAGTCCATCACGCCGGTGCCCACGCTGACAACCTCGCCGAGCGCATCCACACCGGTACCTTTGGGGAAGCGTTTGCCCGTAAAAAGCCGCATTTCGCCTTCGCGCACGATCACGTCAATGCGATTCACGCTGAAGGCCTGCACGCGTACCAACACCTGGCCGGGGCGGGGAGATGGCACGGGAACCTCGTTGATCGTGAGCAGATCAGACCCGCCAAATTTGTCGTATTGTACGGCGCGCATTGTGGTTGGTAGCGACATATTTATCTCTTTCTTATCGGTCATTGCGGAAGCATCGGTGTAGGATGCACGGCATTCGACATGAGAACCGCAGCTGTGTAATGGGCGACGGCACCCAAAATAATGCCTCTGTGTTTAACTCTAACCTGTATGCGTGCCAAACCGTGATAAATGACGGTTTTACGACGGGCACCCGGGTATATTTCCAGGCGTACAAACCTGCTGGGCACATTCCTGAGTGCATAATAAAAACCCTTGATATGAATAAAACGTTGAAGAATCGTGCTTGATTCACATAAAGACCCTTCTTAGCATGGGTGCTATGACGACTACATCTGTGTACTGTCTTTTCTTCGACGGTTATGAGACGCTCGACGCTATGGGACCTATCGAATTTTTGCATCGTGTGCCTGATGTGCGTATGCGGTATATCTCGGTGGCGGGCGCATCCGAAAACGGTGGTTCATTGGTACGTTCCGCCCAAGGCTTTACCCTCAAGACGGAAATTGTTGAGAGTCTTCCTCCGGGGAGTATTCTTCTGATTCCAGGAGGTATAGGTACGCGCTCTCTCGTCATGAACGACCTATTCTTACAAAACCTTGCGAAATTGGTACAGCAAAGCCAAACCTGTCTGGCGGTCTGTACCGGAGCGGCACTTCTTGCTGCCACAGGTGTTCTTGACGGGAAGCCTGCTACTACTAACAAACGTGCCTTCGAGTGGGTGCGTGGGACGCGCCCACAGGTGGGATGGCGGCAGAAGGCGCGTTGGGTGAGCACAGAGAAGTTTTATACATCCTCGGGAGTTTCGGCAGGTATGGACATGACTCTAGGTTTTATCGCCGACCAGTGGGGTTTGGAAACGGCTCAAGAGATCGCGTCCCGCTGCGAATATCTGTGGCAGAATGACCCGGACACTGACCCATTTGCACATTCTGCCGAGTTCGAGTCAGTGTAGCTGCCTCCCAGCGCATAAAAAGACCCTTTATACGAATAAAGCGTTAGAAAATCCGCTTGATTCGTATAAAGAGCCTTTTTTACAACACTAGGGAGAGGGGAAGGGAGAACAGGGCAGCAAGCCTAGTGCGTCGTAACACCACCATCCACGCTCAATACCGCGCCGGTCACCCATTCGGCTGCATCCGATGCTAAAAACGCGGCGGCACGCCCAATATCAGCAACATTCCCGATGCGCCCCAACGGAATCAACGCCGAAGCATTTTGCTTCATCTGCTCCTGTGCTTCAGGCGGCATCGCAGAAACATTGCGCAGCAATTGCGGAGTTTCGACCATTCCCGGCGCAATCGCATTCACGCGCACCCCGGCGGAACCCGCCTCAAACGCTAGTGACTGCGTGAAAAGATTCAATGCGCCCTTTGTCATGGAATAGACCGTCGAAGGACGTCCGGGAAGCATTCGCTTCGAAAAATATGACGAAATGTTAACAATATTGCCAGAATTTTTAGCGAGTTCAGGCAATAACTTTTGTGCCAAGAAATACGGGGCTTTAACGTTGAGATTAAAATGCTCGTCGAAAGCGTTCTCGTCGGTTTGTTCAAAGGGAATAAACCGTGCAATACCGGCATTATTGACCAGCACATCAATACTTCCCAAAATATCGAGGGCGTGCTCGGCGGCACGGTGTACTTCAGCAATATCCGTTAAATCTGCTGCGAAGGTGTGCACGGTCACGGGGTATTCGCTCAAGCGTGCGCTGGCTTCTGCAAGTTTTGTGGGGGTGCGAGCAATGAGGAATAGGTTAGCACCTTGGCAGGCGAATTCTTCGGCAATACCGTAGCCGATACCGTCGCTGCCGCCGGTAATAACGGCATTCTTACCGAAAAGCGCAGAATTGGTATTCATGATGATCTCCTTGGGGGAGGGAATGAGTGATAAAGAGCAATTCCCGCATAAAACCTGCTATCTCAGGCGAGAGCAGCGAATATGCTGCGGGTATTTAGGAATTTGCTGAAGTTGAATGAAAGCGGCTAGAGAGCTTTACTCGCCTTTTATAAAGGCCATAAAGGCGGCGCCGTCAAGATAAATGCTGGAGGCAATAATTTTGCCGTCTCGCACTGTGAGAAATTCCGGAACCTCAAAAATCTGGGTGTCTCCTGCGGGGGACTTTGCGGTGTAGCGCGCAATAACCGCCGCTTTGTCACCTTCAACCACAAGATGTGCAAGCTCAACATTAGTGGTGGAATTAAAAAAATTTCCGGCACCCTGCAGATAATCTTGTTTGCCAAGATTTTGTTCTGCACTGTTGAATCCGTAGGCTAATTTATCGGAAATGTAGTCTTGCCAATTTTCGGCGTGAATTGCCGAATAGTAATTCAGGACGGTCTGCTTAGTAGTCATTTGACCCTCTCGCGAATAGAATATATGACATGCGGGTATAACCCACGCATTTAACTGTAACAGACATGTTCTATTTATTAGGGTAATAACTACGTGATTGATTCATCTAAGCCATTGCGAGCTGATGCGCGGCGCACGGTCAATATCGTGCTTCACGCCGCCGAACAAGTATTGCGCCGAGACCCAACCGCCTCGCTAGAGCAGGTGGCTACGGTTGCAGGAGTCACTCGAACAACTATTCATCGCAGATTCGCCAGCCGCGAGGCTCTTCTCGCGGAGCTGAGTAATATTGCCGTTAGAGAATTTTATGAAGCATTTGAGTCAGCAAGTCCTGAGACCGCTCCTGTAATGGTGGCGCTGCATCGCCTGACCGTTAACGTGATGCGGGTGAAGGCGATCTGGTTGTATGCGATGGCGCATCTGAGTGATGACGATCCCGCCGTGATTACAAAACAACGCACTCTTTTAGGGCGTTTGGGTAAGGTTTTTGAGCGTGCACAGCGTGAGGGCTATATCGCTGCAGATGTAGACCTTATCTGGGCGCAGCGTATGTTCCGTGCCATGACTGACGAGGCGGTAGCTGGTATCACCGGCACCGGCATGGGGGCTAAAGCCCCGCCAATGCCGACCGGTCCGGATGATTTAGCCAGACTGGAGGCGGTTGTAGACGATGCCGAGCTAGACCGCCTGACCACTTTGATTATGCACACTTTGTTCACTGGAATTGGAACTCACGAACCCTCTATATGACATGCAATCAGTGAGATGGATACAAGACCTTATTCGGTAGAAAGTATCTAACTTAGCTCGTGAAATATTGCAGTATTGCCCGCCTTGGATCGTAAGAGTGAAGGATAAAAATACGCAGAGTTTAACCGCGTTTCGGTAGTCTACCAGGCAGATACCCATTGGGAAAAAGTTGGTGAGAAACGACATATACTCCTCAACAAAAGGTATGAATCACCCCGCAATACCGCGGGGAGCCGGTAGACGCTATTGTGCACCAGAACGGTTTTACCTAACCAACGTGAGAATAGAGGCTGTATCTCGCGGCACTCAATACCCCACGACGTGGGCGGCGTGCGGTATGTTTTTGTGGGCCTCCACCTTGTCGTGCTCATGGTGCACTTCGAGTAGAAACGATCGATGTAATCGAACATCAGGGGAGAGTCGGGGAACCTGTTTGCCAGTGTGCGTACAAAATTCGGTGAGCTACGTCAGAATATCTAATGGATAAGGTGCGCTCATAATAATTCTGATACGTCCTTACAATTCAAGATACGCTTCGCCTGTATCAAAAACGAGAGGCGGAGCTATATTTTTCTGCAAAAACTTAATGCAGAAATTTTTTATAAAACCTTGGCTAAATAACTTCGAATATTTCTATATCAATGTAAAAAATTTCGTTCTCAGAATAATTATTGTTGCGACTCCTTGGAATCTCTTGTGTCTCGGTCCTGGATTATGTTTAGGGTTGAATTGTTCATGTCACCGATGAATGGAGTTTATGATGGCTTTTCGCTATTCTCGTCCGGCTATGACCGGAGCTGCTATTTTCACCCTTGCGGGTGTGACGGTTCTTCCGCTCGCGCAGGCAAACGCAGCGCCTGCAAGCCCTCAGGATGAGGCACGTTCTGGAGCCACACAGGGACAGCCAAGCTCTGCAGCACAGAACGGTCAGGATCAGGGTCAGCAGCAGAGCGCTAATGCTAACGGTCAGGGCCAGCAGGGTGCTAACGCCAGTGGTCAGAACCAGGATGGTGCAACCCAGGGTCAGCAGCAGAGTGCTAACGGTCAGGGTCGGCAGCAGGGCGCCAATGCTGATGCTCAGGGTCAGCAGGGTGCTAACGCCAGTGACCAGAGCCAGAATGGTGCAACACAGGGCGGTGCGGCACAGGATCCTTCGCAAGCTGCATCCGGCGGTGAACAGCAGCAGGGTCAGCCTAGTGCATCTCAGGATAAGCAGGGTACTAATGCCAGCGGTCAGGCCCAGCAGCAGGGTGCCAATGCTGATGGCCAGGGTCAGCAGGCTCAGCCCGGCGCAACCCAGGATCAGCAGCAGAGTGCTAACGCTAATGCTCAGGGTCAGCAGCAGGGTGCCAATGCTAATGGCCAGGGTCAGCAGGCTCAGGGTGCACCCGCATCCCAGAGCAGCTCAAACTCGAATTCTGCATCACAGAATAATCAGAGCCGTCAGAGCCAGCCCTCCGCACCCGCGAATCAGAACTCCGGTTTTATTGCGATTACCTCTGTCGATGGATTCATTGACCCGCAGAATACTGATAACGTTCTGTCTGTAGAGACTACGGGGATCGATAATACCCACCGTGTACAGTACGAGCCGCGTGTTCAGGAACTTGATGAGTTCGGGAACATCGTTAATGATGACGTTAGCAACGGCGGAGGGTCTAGTCTTGGTTCGGACGGGAGCTTCGGGATGTACGTGAGTGTTGATGGCACTAAGATTAACCCGAACCACCAGTACCGGGTCTACATTGATGTATTCGATCAGGATACCTTAACGGCGAGTTACGCGTACTACCCCATCGTGGTTTGGAACCGTACCTACATTCCGGTTGTTCCTCTGTCGGCAGCACAGTAATTAATACACCGTATTATCTTTTGCATTTTGTTTAGTGTATTAGATTTCTAAAAATAAAATATATTTTCGGCTCAAGGGTCTTCGGGAGCATGTTTTAGTGATATGCATGCTGTTGAAGACCCTTTGAGTCGTGTTGACACATTAGTTTATGTATATATTTTCCATCGAAACATTCATGTTGTCATAAAAATAAATATCAAGAAATAATGCTAAAAATGCTAGACCTAAACTCAACCATGTATTACATTTAACAGTATTCCACTAACCGATGAATGGAGTACAAAATGTCCAATACCCGTTTTATCCTGACCGGCGTGGGTGCGCTTGCCCTCCTAGGTGCATCCGTGGTGCCGTCCGTTCCTTCCTTTGCCGCTGAAGGGAACGCTGGTGCGCAGACTCAGCAGGCTATCTCTACGCTTCCGGGTGGCCAAAATACTGGCACTAATAACACCAATGGGAACAACACAAATATTAATACAGGGGCTAAAGTAACTTCCGTTGAGGGCGGTCCGCTGAACCCTCTGACAGGGCAGAACAACCTTACGATTACTGGTGAGGGGGATTGACCTCAACAAGTCTTTTGACGGTATAGGTGCAGAGGTCTACGAGGTTGATGCAGACGGCGACTTTACTGGCGAGAACTTAGTTCAAGACGGCGGAGGCCTTGTTGTGACGGAAGACGGTCATTTCCGTGGCACTGCCAAGGTTAAAGGCGATTTCGATCCCCAGAAACACTATGTTCTCTACATTATGAGCTACCCCGGGCACGGTAACCGCACAATAGAGGCTAAACAAGATCTGCCTGTACAGCAGGTTGACAGCAAGGACCTGCAGTCTTCCGTAACCCTGACCACCAACTCCTCGAAGACAAATAAGCTCAGCAGCCACCTGAACACCAATGTCTTGACCCTGACCGGAACCCATTTTGATGACGTGAAACAGGTCAAGATAAAAGTTGAGGGGCTGGATGAGAACGGTCAGGTTAACGAAACTCTTGCCGCCAAAGACGTCTCGGCAGAGGTGAAGAACGGTAACTTTACTACTCAGATTCAGATTCCTGGATCCAAGATTCAGGAAGGCAAGCACTATCGGGTGCTTATTGAATCCAGCAGCGACGACTGGGTAAGGGCTGTGACTAAGGATCTTTATGGCGATACGGATGATGAGGTTGTAGGCATCATTAACGGTGCTCCCCTTAGCCGCAGTGCCGCCGAGAATCACCTGAAGGTTGCTGGCGGCGGGTTTAGCCCTGAAGTAGCGGCTCAGAACGGTGCCAAGGTTCGGTTGATTTTCACTGAATACAATGTTGAGCGTGACGATCCCAGCAGCGATGAGATCGTGAATACGACTGTTACCCCGAAATCGAACGGTGACTTCGAGGGCGACCTGACTATTCCCGGTAATAAGCTGCAGGCAGGAAAGAAGTATGTGGTACGCGCATACCTTGAAGACGCGAACGGCGGATTCTCAAGCGACGTTACCCTCAAGACCCTGGTTCCGACCACGAACTAGGCTCTATTAAGAGAAAATCTCTGTGCTGACACCCCTAGAAGAAGATAAGGTGCTACATAAACCTAAAATTTCCTTCTAGGGGTGTTGCATGGGTAAATCGACCGGTACGATTTGATAAAACCACACTATAGATGCCTTCGCCAGGAGATAGATGATGCGCGCCTTCCTCTGTTCTTACTTCGCCGGTGTAGAACCCGCCTTCAAAAATTTCTTGCGCGGCAACCCTTCACAACAGCATGTGGTATTTATCCCTACCGCCAGCACGGTTGAAAACACAACTTTCTACGTTCAGGATGCCCTGAACGTTTTCAAAAATTTAGGGCTAACCCCCGATATTCTCAACATTGCAGAAGTTGATTCAGAAACCGCGAAGTTGCGCATCGAACAAGCTGAAGTTCTCTATATTTCAGGCGGTAATACCTTCTACTTGCTGCAGCAGCTCAAAGCCAAGGACCTCATCAATTTCATTGCCGAGAAGGTGCGCCACGGCATGATGTATGTGGGGGAGTCGGCTGGAGCTATGGTCGCTTCGCCTGATATTGAGTATGCACGAATTATGGACGACTCTGACGCTGCTCTGGGAATGTTCAATTTTACGGCGTTGGGAATTGTCGATTTCTACCCGGCGGTGCACGAGGAAGAAGAACCTTTTGTACAAGAGGTACGCCGTATGAAAAGCGAATATTCGGATAAGCTCGATCTTGTGCCCATCAACAATAGCCGTGCGATTCGGGTTGAGGGCGGCGTTCGCTTTATCGTCTAGGTTTTCTCCATCAGGCAGAAACCCACCGCATAGCGTGTTCACCTTGAAATAGCAGACTTCGGGAGCAGTTTCTTCATTCGGGAGCGGTTAAAATGCTCCCGAATGAAGAAACTGCTCCCGCTTCACCCGTTTACCAGGTTATGATCGTAATTCTGGTCTTTCTTAGCATTCCGGAACCCTGAACGTGATGCAATAGAACTGATCATTCCAGAGCAAGCTGGTGTTTGTATCCTCCATGTCTTCGGGTATCAGCGCCTCAATCTCTGAGAGATCGAAGGTGGCGTTCTTATAGGCTTTGCGGGTGAAGATGCTCTTTTTGTACTGCGAATCGATGTAGTCGGAGGTTTCGTCTGCAATCATAATTTTCGTGCCGGGCTTGGCCACCCGAATCATTTCTTCGATCGCGCGTTTTTTATCGCTAAAGAAGTTAATGCCGCCCACGTGCAGCACCACGTCAAAACTCTGATCGATGAAGGGCAGGTCCTCGGCGGCACAGTTCACCAGGTTCAGGTTCGCGCGCCCACCCCAGATTTTCTGGCATTTCTTGAGCATCCCGAGCGAAATATCGGCACCCGTCCAGTCGATTGCGCTCACCTCAATATCGTCGGGCAGGTAGCGTAGGTCGGTACCGGTGCCGATTGAGACGTACAGCGCCGAGCAGCCGGGAAACCACTCTAGTTCCTTCATGAACTGCTGGCGCATCTGTGCGACTTCATTGCCGTAAGCGAGACGCCCAAACCACCGTTCGCTAGGTCGTAGACGGAGGCTAAGCGGTTGTAGAATTTCATGTATTTGGCGTTATCGCCCTGAATCTGCGCTTCATCCAGACATAGCAGAATGCCATTCTCTTCGGCGGGAGGGTTGGTGTGGAATTCGGGCTTGAGCTTATCGAGTAGCGTGGTTGACATGATATAGCTTTCGGATTGGTGATAATCAAGGACGACGTCAGCCGTTAAAAACATGACCTCGTAAGCACAATTGTAGATATATCGTCCTTGACGGTCTTCATCCAAAATATTGATTTTTGTTTTCTGGATGCGTGCCGCTGCTAAAGGGCAAGCGAGCCCCACACCATGAGGGCGGCACAGAGGAAGAACAGCATCCATTGTCCCAACATGTAGTAGGTGCGGCGTTCAACTTTCACAGCTGCCAGCTGCACCAGCCATACGAATCCCCACGCGCCTAAGTACGCTGCGATGAATAAACCGATTTCTCGTTTGGCTGGCAATAAGTCGGTGAATGCTAATAGGAACGTAACAATGGTGATCAACAGCAGATCGATACTCACCAGCTGAAACGCGCACATGGTCTGCGCCCAATGCTGGGAAAGCTCTGTGTGATTAGCAGGGGCACTTACCGTGTTTTCTGTATTGGCGGAATGCGCAACCGGACGCAAAGACAGCGTCTCGCGGGTTCCAACAAAAATATGTGCGCCTAACGCCAGCGCTATGAGCGCTCCAGCCATAACAAAAGGTACTACCATGCAATCCTTCTAAATCCCCAAGCTATGTAGTAGAGCTGATTGTCTCTTTTTTAAACACGAGATTCACGTAGTTGCGCTGCACCAGCTGAGTGGATCCACCCGCAACTGTCACATCATGCAGTCGTTGCATGTTTACCGTATGTAAGGGTAGTTCCCGCGTGAGTGCCATAATATCGGCGGCATCGAAAAGCTTAAACCCTTGCTCGGCAAACGGTAGAGTCTCCATAAAATCTTTCTCACAGAAGCTCAAGCACAGACGCCCACCGGGAGCCAGAACCCGGCAAATTTCTGCGAGTAACTGGACTGGTTCATCCCAGAAATACACCGTATTCACGCTCAATATCTTTGTGAATATGCCGTCTTTATAAGGCAGGTTTACGCCGTTGTACAGAGCGTACTCGGCCAGCCCTTCCGCGATAAACACGTTATTGGCGGTGCAGGCCTGCTCGTACATGAGCGGAGATATTTCCACCCCAGCATAGTTCAGGTTCTCTGCAAGGGAGAGAACATAATTGAGGAGTCCGCCGTCGCCGGGACCCATCTCCATAATGCGGTCGTCATCCTCAATACCCAACGCTTCCAAAGCGCTCACAATCATGGGAAGATTCCGCAAATTCAAGGAATTTGCCAGTTTTCGACCGTAGTCGCCCGTAGGGCATTTGAGGTTGGAAGCACGGCGCATTGCCTCATGGGCGAGGTTGGACTCCGAACCGGTCATGGATACCTCTCGTCCTACGAGTTCCTATAGATTTTCCAGGCGCTATGAATCAGTGGAATCTGCAAAGGCAAACGACCGAAACGCCACAACACGTTTAAACGCTGACTCATGCCGCCAATCCCATGCCATCTGCACATTCGCCGGGAACACCGCCGTATACAGTGCAATAGCCGCGAGGGCACCCGCCCGGCGGGTTGTTGGGACGGTCAGCATCCCTGCGATACCGAGCTCAGCAGCCCCCGAAGCATAGGTGTAGAACCGCGCGGAGCCCGGCAGGGCACGAGGCACGATTGCGTCGTAATGTTCGGGTTTCGCGAAATGCAGCACACCCGTGGTCCCTAGAAAACCGGCTGTTACCACGGGCGCTATATGTTTCTTACCGCCGGAGCGGGAATCCTCAGATACGTTTCTTCAAGCTCATAATTCTAGTTTTGCACATCCGCACTACTACCGCCGGATGATTTTTATGGATTCTCTAGGGCATTGCACATGCGTGGTTCCGCACCTCTAAAACTGAGTAAATTCACATTTCTACCGCACAATATGAGCCTTACATGTCGTGTAACGATAGCGAATCCATACCAGAACAGGGTAGAATGAGTGAACCGGTGCTAAGACATCACGGAAAGGCCCGTGAGGGCACCCAATCACTGATCCCATGAAAGGAATCCTCTCTTATGAAGAAGCTCATTGTACTTGCTCTCGTCGGCGCAGCAGCATTTTTCGTGTACAAGAAGAAGTTCGCAGCCTAAGCTAGAGTCAGCAGTTTTGATGGGGTACATAAAGCCCACATGAACTGAATACACAGCAGATTTGCGTGAGCCCCGCATCCAGAAGGTTGGATGCGGGGCTCACCGCTTGCTTACACACGTTTATCAGGAACTATCCGGTCGGCAAATCCCCGTTCATAACAATCTTTTCCTGAGCGGAATCCCAGGTGAACGTCGCTTGGGAAGACCCCACAGAGGCCGAAATCTGGTTCGCAGAATTCCGTGAGACCGAAGGGGAACCCTGAATTGGGTTGAGCGTGCCGGTTCCCAAGTAGTCTCCGTGATGGAACAGCATAATATGTGACGCACCATCGGATGACCCAACCGTAATCCACGAGAGCTCCGCGCTCGAATCGAAAGTCGAAGTATCCGCCGAACTCAGCGACCACGAATGATGACCGCGAAGTTTACTCGCATTAGATTCCAATGCCGAAACGCCCGCTTGAGGACGAAGACCCCGAATTAGAATTTGACGATGCGGTTACCGTAACGGTACTTGCCTCCGGCTGCGGGTTGGCGGTTACCGTTACTACAGACACGCTCGGACTTGGAGAGGCTGAAGAACTGGTAGCGCTTGCTGTGGGAGGAGTCAGATGCGCTGGTTGAAGCGGATGAAGAACTAGATGAGCTGGAACTGCGTGCCGCCTGCGAACTGCTGCCCGAATCGGTGGATGCGCCAAACGGGTTACCGCAGGAAGAAAGCAGAAGCGCTGCGCCAGCGCAGAAAACTAGCGGTTTTACAGGAAATCTAGACATGAAAAACTCTTTTCGTATCGGTGCGTGTTGTTACTCCTAGTTTACTGGTGGCAACTCGCCAGTGCGGGAGACCTGCCGGGTCTGCGGGTCGAAAGTATACACGCTAATAGCCCGCCCCGTTGCACAAGCGTTGCATTCATCAGCTTTGGGGTATACATAACGAACCTCGACGCTCGTGGGCGATAGCCGGTGAGGCACAAACTTTCCAAAAGGCTTTTGTTCTGCAACCCCGATGAACTCACCGTGGCTGAAAAACAGTAAATGTGCTGGAGAACTACCCGTTCCATTTTTGAGATCCATGGTAATCCACGAGAATTCCGCACACGGATCGTAGGTATTTAGCTCGGGGTTTTTGGTAGGAATATTTTCGGGCACTTTAGATGTGTCCCAAGGAGCGCCTTCGCTTGTGTCTCCGTCCCATGTGTAGGGTGGTATCTCCTGCCCATATTTTTCGAGAGCCTGCTGATCTGTCAATGTTCCGCACTGCTGCGAGGGGGTGGACGAACTCTGCTCGGCTCCGAAAAGGAGCGCCGCACGAGGTAAATAACAGCGTCAGAAGAGCACCAAAAACTATAATTCTGAGACGGGATTTCAGAGAGGAAAGCTTCGTGTTTGCCGGATACATTGCGTTATAGTCCTTACCTTATACATGTGAGGTTGTAAACATTAGATACCGTCTGCAAATTCTCAACCGTGAGAGTAGGCCGTAAGTATCTGATACCTAGAAACATCAGCCGTCGTAAAAGACAATGTTAAGGTTCCACCTTTAAACTTACGACGTTATCTGCCAGAATGCCACGATATCCGTCATGTACAGTAGCCCAGTCTGTCTTGTCTCTCTTCGCAACAGTATGAATGTACGACGAGGCCGCGCCGCCCGGCTCTTACGCGACAGTTCCCCTTGCGCAGGGGCAGAGAACGCGCGACAATGAGGAAATGGCTGAAATTACTTTTCAAAATAACCTTGCAGTTCACACTAGCGGCAACCTTCCCGCCGTCGGTTCTAAGCTCCCCGCATTCTCCGTACTCGACGCCGACCTCGCTGAGGTCACCGGTGCCCAGTTCGCGGGTAAGAACCTCGTGCTGAATATCTTCCCCTCGGTCGATACCGGCGTATGCGCCGCCTCGGTTCGCAACTTCAACAAAGAAGCCGCCGGTCTTGATAACACCGTTGTCGTGAACGTTTCACACGATCTTCCGTTCGCGCTTGGTCGTTTCTGTGCCGCTGAGGGCATCGAGAACGTTGTTACCACCTCCGCATTCCGCTCATCCTTCGGGCAGGACTTCGGCGTGACAATGACCGACGGACCTCTCGAAGGGCTCCTTGCTCGCGCCGTCGTAGTCGTGAACCCTGCCGGTGAGGTAGTGTACACCGAGCTCGTTCCCGAAATCACCAACGAACCTAATTACGAGGCTGCGCTCGCAGCTCTTAAGTAAACGCAGCTGAGCCTATCAGGCAGGCACCATGCTCGGTTTTTCCGTGCCGTGGTGCCTGCTTTGTTCTGCCGTTTGAAACTATTGTGCTGGTTCGTGCGGAGTCTCTTCTGCGCGATCGTGTTCCGTGCGATGGTGTGTAAGCTTGTCGGCGACCAGCATATGTTGAGGCAGAGAACCGCGTTTCTTCGCCGCTGCATAACGCCCCACCAGAAGCGCCATATACACTGCCATCGCCACTAAGAGCATAGACCCCGGGGCAATAATCAACGCTACTGCCGCCGCGATCACCGAGAAAAGCACCGTGAGCCTATCGGGGTTAGCGCGATAGGCATCAAGGGCAAGTACCGTAAAGAGCGCAGTCATTACGAAATCGAAACCCTCAAGATGTACCAGAAAACTCGACCCCAAGAAGAACCCGAGTGTGGAACTGAGGATAACGCTCACATGCATTCCAGCATGAATCCACAGAATGCGTGACCCTCTTAGAGTATGCCGTTCCGGTCCACTGTTGAGGGCAAAAGCCTCGTCGATGAGCGTATAGACGGTGTAAAACTTGGCGAGAGAGCCGTGCACACGCTCGATAGGGTAGGACAGCCCATACATGAGGTGGCGTGAATTGATGAGCAACGTCATCACCGCAACGGATACCAGCGAGGCACCCGCTGCCATCATCGTCAGCAATACGAACTCTACAGACCCGGCGAATAAAACTCCTGGAAGCAGGGGCGCAAGCCACCAAGGAAAACCCAAGCTGTGTATCACAACACCGAGTCCAATTCCCACGAAAAACAGGCCCAGCATCACAAGGGATGCAGCACGCATTGCCTCACGAAATCCGCTCTCGCCAGCGCGGCGAAGCTCGACACTGTGGGCGCTGCCCGCACGTAAATCCTGCTCGCGTTCCTGCACCACCGGAATGCTGCTGGTCGCCAGACCTGCAGAGGCGATAATATCGAGAACCTGTTCGTTGCTGGTTTGCTGCGGCGCGTCCCCAAGGTGGCGGTTGGGGCGTGAAGATCTTGCAGACATAGTATGCCCCTAGAAAACCCAGTTGATGAGAATAACGCAGGTGGCGGTACCGGCGATCATGCTGTACACCATATTCTTCTTCCACAGGTGCACGAGCGCCGTCACCACAAATCCGGCAAGATAGGGAACCGCGGTGTGCGTGGATGAAAAGTCAATACGGCTTATCGCGTAGATAGCCAGAAGCGCTACGGCCCCGAGGGGAATCCAATGGCTGAGCGCATCCAGAATTTCAGAACCCGCAAGGGCTTTCTTGAGGCCAAAGGGGAGTACCCGCAGAACAAAGGTTACAGCCGCCGCCACCAGAACAGCGCTGATAATATAGCCGCTATCGATGTGGCCGTTAATCATGGGGGTTCTCCTGCGGGTCGTTGTGGTGAGTGAATGTGGGGCTTGGGGTTTTCACCTGATCTGTCGTGCTGTTTTCGGCAGCCGTCACTGCTGTGTTATTCTCTGGGGCGGGTATCTGGTGTTTCGGTAGTGTTCCCCGTGATTTTGCGATGAAGAACCGTACTATCAGCAGGGCAGTGTAGGTTCCCATCGACACCAGAAGCATGGAACCGGGTGCCATGATAATACCCACTGTGCCGGAGATCAGCGTGAGAAGAGCCGTGACATTATCCCGCTGAGCGCGGTAGGCGTCAATCGCGAGGACTGTAAACAGAGCCGTCATGGCGAAATCCATACCCTCAAGGTGGCTCAGAAACGATGCGCCAATAAAGAACCCTGCGGTTGTTCCTGCCACCCAGCTGATGTGCAGGAATGTGCTCACCCATAGAATACGTGCGTGAGAGAGCGTATTCCGGTCGGGGCCGGTGTTGAGCGCATAGGATTCATCGCAGAGCGTGTATATGGCGTAGAGCTTCGCCCAGAACCCCTTAACATTCTGCAGAGGGAAAGAAATACCGTACACCAAGTGACGGGAGTTCACGAGCAGAGTTGTGAAACCAATAGCGCCTACACTGGCTCCGGTTGCGATCATTTCTACGACTAGGAACTCGACGGAACCGGCATAAACGATGAGGGAGATTGCGGGCGCAAGCCACCACGGTAAATGGTGAGCACTAATAATAACGCCCAAACCTAACCCCAACACCACGAAACTTGCAAGCACCACGCTGGATGCCCGTAAAGCCTGTTTGAAGCCGCTCTCGGTGGGGTTATGACCGATCGCGGCATAATGTTCTGCGTCGCTTGTTTCCTTCGCGATATCTTTCATGGTGCCTCTCAGCAAGAGTGAAAATGAGTCTTCAATTATCCTATCCAATTTTAGGGAAGTTTTATGTACTTCGTTTTGCTGTACGGAATATTCAGGGGAGGAATAAAGATGTGGTGCCTGCGTTATGCTCAATGTGCAAGCGACAGTTTCACCGTGTTAAGGAGTAATGCTGATGAATAAAGCACCTGCTGAGAAAACAATAGTACGCCGCGAGTCGGAGGACTACCGCGAAGTTCGTGTAGAACGTGTTGATCGCCTGCGGTACCGGGCACATGGTGCGAATGGGGCAACCCTGGACTTCGGGGTGGGCGATGGGCTTCTAACTCCGGTGGAGCTCTTACTCGCAGCGATCGCTGGCTGTTCCTCGGTCGATGTGGATGCGGTCACCACCCGCCGTGAAATCCCACAGGTATTCGAGGTACTTGCTTCCGCACTGAAGAAGCATGAGGAGGGTGCGGTACGTCTTGATGATGTTGAGGTCGATTTTGATGTGCAGTTCCCTGAAACCGAGGCGGGCACGCAGGCCGCTAAGATGGTGGATCGGGTAATTCGTTTGAGCGCTGAGAAGGACTGCACGGTCTCTCGTACGGTGGAGCATCCGACGAAGGTTGAGTTTCATAATGTAAATGCCGAGTAGGGCTTTGCTGGATTATTGTATTGGCCTTGACTTTAAGCATATATTTTTGCCGAGTAGATTATTAAAAGTTATCTGCTCGGCATTTATCGCAGGGGGCTTTGATGCGGAAACATATTACATATAGTGCGCAGAATCATCAGCAAGGTCGGTGCCTTGAGGGTTTTCGGTCAGATATTGGATAATGGCTTTTTTGTCGTGAAGTATTTCTTCAATCTGAGCCTGGTCTTCTGAACTGTGGATGTGTGCCCACCGACCCTTCTCCTGTCGGAAGATAACATGCGCGGCTATGGAGTATTCTTTGGTAGCTTTTATTGAAAACTTGGCTGCTGTTTTATCGTCTCTGGTTCTGAGGTGGAAAATATCAGGAAACGAAATATCTTCACCTCCACGGAAATTTTTACCCCAAGGAGAATAACTATATTTATTAATACAATTAAAATGTGTTGTAATAATTTTTCCTGTTCGAGTATGGTATTTAATAGTACCGTCTGAGTGAATACTAAAGTACTCCATTTCGTATGCGTAGAGAAAATTTGCGCTAAGTAGTGCTGTACCGCCGAAAAGAATGGTATTCCACGTTCCGGTCCATGCCATATCCCACGGAATGATTAAGGCATCTATTGTTAAACCTAGCGCTGTCACATTCAGCCATCCTTCAAGCTGGTGATACTTCCTCTTAAATACGTAGGGGAGCTTCTTCTCTCGTGATCTGCGCACCGCATCGTAGGTGAGGTAGAAGATGGCAATGGCAACAGTGATAATAATGATCATGGTAGTTCTGCTCAATGTTTTCTCCCTATTCCTTTATTATGTGATGTAGCAACTGATCGAATTGGCTAAACTCAGGCGAACTACGCCGATAATATCAGTAGTTCCCTGAAAATTTTGTGGCGTTATCTGTACTCTTGCGTATCTTGAGCTTTTTTCGCCGCACAGAGCCGAACCTTGACGAGTTTATACGCCGTCAAGACATCATCTATGTCGGAGGCGGTAACACCGCGAAACCTCTTAGCTGCGTGGAGGTTGCACGGTCTCTCGTACGGTGGAGCATCCGACGAAGGTTGAGTTTCATAATGCAAATGCTGAAGGGTGTTACCGCGTTGAATCCATATATAGACCTATATACTCTGGATATGCTCGGTGTTTAGGATGGGCTATGATGGCATGGCTTATTCGTGGAAGGCTGGTTACCTATGGAGACTCAACGCACTATTGTGCTTCTGAGTGGTGGGTTCTCTGACGGTGAGAATACTGATCAAGACGTGTTTCTTCTAGAGTCCAGCCTGCGGAGAAAACCAAGGGTGTGTTTTATTCCTACGGCTAGTGGAGATTCACGTGCGTATATTGAGCGTTTCTATACTGCTTTCAAAAGATATTCGTGTATTCCTACTCATCTTGAGCTTTTTCGCCGCACAGAGCCGAACCTTGACGAGTTTATATGCCGTCAAGACATCATTTATGTCGGAGGCGGTAACACTGCGAACCTCTTAGCTGTGTGGAGATTGCATGGACTTGACCGTGTGCTTCGCAAAGCATATGTCGAGGGAACAGTTCTGTCAGGTATAAGTGCGGGCGCAGCTTGCTGGTTCGAGTCATGTCTGACCGATTCGTTCGGTGGTTTAGAAGCGCTCAATGACGGTTTGGGTATACTGCCTGGCAGCTTCTGCCCTCATTTCAATACCGAACCTGGTCGTCCCAGAAGTTTTTTGCAGACACTACAAAGCGGTACTTTACCGCCAGGGGTAGCTTTAGACGATGGGGCGGCAGTTCGATACTGCAACGAGGCAGTAGATGTAGTCTATCGAAGTGTGAGCAATGCTGGTTTATATAATCAGACGGCAAAAGGTATATGTGCTGTGGAGTTGTAGTACGTTTACCAGCAGGTTTCGACTGCGCAACGAAGCTCTTGATATGTAAATTTTGAGAATGCATTTTGATAGTGAAAATACTTGATATATCAAGCGAAAAGCGGGGGTTGTGTAGGGTGTGCCACTATGTGACCGGATTCGACACGTGTTATTAAAACTTTATTTTTAACCTCAGGTGCAGATTTTGCCCGGGAATCTTAAGTGTGCTTCTAGTGGATGCTACATGAAGGATCTTATTCTCTTCAATCCCTGGAATTGCAGGGGATGTATGAGGGGGTAAAAGTCCTTGAGAGACCCCTAGATATGCAGGATTTTTGAAATGTTTATTGTAGACGAAAAAGGGTGCAAGCTGAGTGATGTTCACTTAAATGTTATAAACATGCTTGTATGCCTAGTGGAGCCCCTGTAGCCTGGGAATTGGATACTTAGTCTAGGCTGCCCTTGAGGATTTACTCCTGCGGTAGTTGAAAGTTTCCGTGCACACGAAGCCGACATAAAAGAGGTTTACATATGACTTCTCATCAGCGGAAATCTCCCGGAATTAAGAAGGCGCTGGTTACGACCGGCACCGCCGCATCCTTGTTGGGTGCATCCTTCGTGGCAATGCCTGCTACGTTTGCTAACGTGCCGGATCAGGTTCCCACCTCTCCTGCATGTGACTGCCAGCCCGGTCAGCCGGGACAGCCTGGTCAGGGCGGTCAGGGTCAGACCGGTCAGCCTGGCACCCCTGGTGATAGCGGTCAGACCAGCACTCCCGGTCAGGGTGGTCAGGGCCAGACCGGACAGCCTGGTCAGGGTCAGCCCGGTCAGCCTGGTGATCACGACAGCGATCACCCTGACACTCCCGATCAGCCTGACACTCCCGATCAGCCTGGTGATCACGACAGCGATCAGCCTGGTACCCCCGGTCAGGGCGGTCAGGGTCAGACCGGACAGCCTGGTCAGGGCGGTCAGGGTCAGACTGGTCAGCCTGGTACCCCCGGTCAGGGCCAGACTGGTCAGCCTGGTACCCCCGGTCAGGGCGGTCAGGGTCAGACCGGTGACAATGGTCAGCCCGGCACTCCCGGTCAGCCCGGTACTCCCGGTCAGGGCGGTCAGGGCCAGACTGGTCAGCCCGGTACTCCCGGTCAGGGCGGCCAGGGCCAGACCGGTGACAATGGTCAGCCCGGTACTCCTGCTCAGCCTGGCACCCCTGGTAACAACGGCGGTAACGGCGGCGACGGTATTGGTGGTAACGGTGGTAACGTGACCCCCGGTACTCCCGGTCAGCCTGGCACCCCTGGTAACAACGGCGGTAACGGCGGTAACGGTATTGGTGGTAACGGCGGTAACGTGACCCCCGGTACCCCCGGTCAGGGCGGCAATGGCGGTAATGGCATTGGTGGTAACGGCGGTAACGTGACCCCCGGTACTCCCGGTCAGCCTGGTACCCCCGGTGGTAACAACGGTGGCAACGGCGGCGACGGCATTGGTGGTAACGGCGGCAATGTAACCCCCGGTACTCCCGGTCAGCCTGGCACCCCCGGTAAGCCTGGTCAGCCCGGTCAGCCTGGTACCCCCGGTCAGCCCGGTCAGCCTGGTCAGCCCGGTCAGCCTGGTCAACCCGGTCAGCCTGGTCAGCCCGGTCAGCCTGGTACCCCCGGTAAGCCCGGCCAGCCCGGTCAGCCTGGTCAGCCCGGTCAGCCTGGTACCCCCGGCCAGCCCGGTCAGCCTGGTACCCCCGGTGAGCCCGGTCAGCCTGGTACCCCCGGTGAGCCCGGTCAGCCTGGTCAGCCCGGTCAGCCTGGTACCCCCGGTGAGCCCGGCCAGCCTGGTACCCCCGGTGAGCCCGGCCAGCCTGGTCAGCCCGGTCAGCCTGGTACCCCCGGTGAGCCCGGCCAGCCTGGTCAGCCCGGTCAGCCTGGTACCCCCGGTGAGCCCGGCCAGCCTGGTCAGCCCGGTCAGCCTGGTACCCCCGGTGAGCCTGGTCAGCCCGGTCAGCCTGGTACCCCCGGTGAGCCTGGTCAGCCCGGTCAGCCTGGTACCCCCGGTGAGCCTGGTCAGCCCGGTCAGCCTGGTACCCCCGGTGAGCCCGGCCAGCCTGGTCAGCCCGGTCAGCCTGGTACCCCCGGTGAGCCCGGCCAGCCTGGTCAGCCCGGTCAGCCTGGTACCCCCGGTGAGCCCGGCCAGCCCGGTCAGCCTGGTCAGCCCAGCACCCCCGATCCCAGCCTCCCCGATAACAACAACGGTGGCGGCGACTGGAACATCGGTGGCGGCGGCTACTACGAAGGTGACTTCAACCTCAACGGTCACTACCAAGGTGGCTGGGACTTTGGTGCAACCGTTCCCGGCTGGGGCCAGTGGGACAATGGCGGTGACGACTGCTTCCAAGGCGGCGGTAATTTTTTTCAGGTAACTCCTGGGGAAAATAATGCCGTAACGCCCGCACCTAACGGTCACGGCGGTCTTGGTTGGGTAGGCGATAACGCTACTCCTAACACCCCAGGTAATGCTGGAAATACGCCCGCACCTAACGGTCACGGGCGGTTTGGGTCAGACTGGCGATACCCCGCAGTCGGTAGCTCCTGACACCACTGGTCAGGGCGGTCTCGGTCAGGTTGGTGGCAACACCACCACCGAAACTGGACAGGCTACCGGAAGCGAAAGCCAGGGTGCACAGTTCGGTCAGCTGAGCGAGAGCTACACTCGCACTTCTGAAGGCGAAATCCTCCAGGAGCAGCAGCGTCATCAAGATCATGGCGGACTGGGCCTGACTGCTGATAACGATTCCGACAACGGTCGGGGTGGTTTGGGTCAGACCGGTGACAACCGGGCTCCCCAGCATCAGGGTACTGTGACCATCAGCAACGATGTCGATATTGACCTCAACGCTGGCGCGGTATCCCGCGGTAGCGAGGCCGTGAACACCAATGCTTCTGAAGATGTTAATGGTGGCGGCGCCGGTCTTGTTGGCAACGGTTCTGAGAATAACAATGGTGGCGGCGCTGGCCTCGTCGGCAATGCTCCCAATGTTAATGGCGGTGGCGCCGGTCTCGTTGGCGATAACGGCAACGGCGGTTCCGCACAGGTGAACGGCGGCGGCAACGCAGCTGTTAACCAGGCCACTCAGGCAGACAACGGTAGCTCTGCGAGCTCCCAGAAGTCAGGAAGCTTGGCACACACCGGTGTCAGTGGCGTTCTGTTCGCCGCTGGGCTGGGTCTGCTCTCCCTGATGACCGGACTTGTGGTTCTGCTGACTCGCCGCAACAAGGCTAATTAACGACGAATTGTCGTTATAGAGGTTACAAATTCGGGGTGGGTATCTCTCTCATGAGGTATCCACCCCGTTTTTGTGCGTAAAGGCGGTTATTGCCTAGATGGGGGCAGCGCACATACAGCTTTCGAAGTGGCGTAGCACGTATGAGAGATGTAGTATTAGAGCTTGATTAGAAAAATTTAGGCATCATTAGAAATACTTCAGGATGCCGTAACGGCGTTTCTTCAGAGGATACGCACATAAGATCTTCCGGCTTAGATATTGAGGGAACACCAGGAGAAAGCTGATGGCTGTGTGACACCCGCATATCTGGGAAGTTTCAGAATAGAGAGAAAACAATGGCACAAACTTCACAACAGTCTTCGCCAGCATCGGATGCGAGTGATGCTGCCGCAGATACTGATCTGAAACGCGGTCTTTCGGCACGTCATATGCAGATGATCGCCATCGGCGGCGCTATCGGCACCGGTCTGTTTGTTGCATCTGGTAAAACTATCTCTACCGCCGGGCCGGGCGGCGCTATCGTTGCTTACGGGCTGATCGGTATTATGGTGCTGTTCCTCATGCAGTCTCTGGGTGAGATGGCAGCGCATCTGCCCGTCCCAGGTTCGTTTCAAACCTACGCAACACGTTACGTTTCATCATCCTTCGGGTTTGCCATGGGGTGGAACTACTGGTTTAACTGGGCAATCACCGTCGCGGCCGAACTCGTAGCGGTCGGGGAAGTGATGAAGTATTGGCTTCCTGAAACTCCCTCATGGGTGTGGGCGGGCATCTTCTTAGTTCTCTTGACGGGGCTTAATGCTCTTTCCGCCAAAGCCTACGGTGAGGGCGAATTCTGGCTTGCCACTATTAAGGTGGTCACCGTTATCGTGTTCTTGATCGCGGGAATCGCGATGATCTTCGGGGTTCTCGGAGGTGCATCACCGGGTACCTCAAACTGGACCACAGGCGAAGCTCCTTTTGTGGGCGGGCCCGTCGCTATTTTCGCTATCTTCATGGTCGCTGGGTTCTCTTTCCAGGGTACCGAGATGATCGGTATTGCCGCCGGAGAATCCAAGAACCCCCGTCGCGATGTGCCGCGCGCGCTCACCAGTGTGTTCTGGCGCATCATGCTGTTCTATATCGGCGCCATGGTGATTATAGGATTCCTTATTCCTTACACCGATCCGAATCTGCTCACCGCAGCCGAAGGCGATATTAACATTTCTCCCTTCACCCTTATCTTTGAGCGAGCCGGTATTGCCTTCGCCGCTGCAGCAATGAACGCCGTGATTCTTACCGCCGTGCTCTCTGCAGGTAACTCGGGTCTCTATGTTTCGGCACGCATGTTGTTCTCACTCGCGCAGGAGGGCAAAGCCCCCAAGATTTTCACGAAGGTCAATAAGGGGGGCGTGCCGATGCCCGCTCTCATGGCAACTTCCGCCGTGGGAGCTATCGGATTTATCGCCTCCGTTATTTCGCCGGATGCGGCCTACCTGTGGCTAGTCAATGTTTCGGGTCTAGCCGGTTTCATTACCTGGGTTGGTATCGCGGTGGCACACTATAGGTTCCGCCGTGCATATATGCGGCAGGGGCATAACCTTAACGACCTTCCCTATACGGCGCCCTTCTTCCCGGTGGGGCCGATTATTGCCTTCATTATGTGTCTGCTGGTGATCGGTGGGCAGAATTACGAGGCGATCCTTGCGGGAGACTGGGTGGGCGTGATGAGCTCATATATAGGCCTGCCGGTCTTTGTGGCAGTTTGGGCTATTCACGCTATCGTAACCCGCGACCGTTTGATTCCGCTGGAACAGGTGGATGTCTCGGGCCTTGAGGTTAAAACGAGCAAGTAATTTCGGCGAACGGAATTATCAATAAAAAGACCGCCGGAGGAATATCGTGAGGTATTCCCCGGCGGGTTTTATTGCTATAAAATCACATTTTGATAAAGAGTTTCACGGTAAACTATTATGCGGTAGTACCATTTTTTAACGGTATATATGTTTCAACTCCGTGGGTAAATATAAAGATATAATAAAGTTTGCCCGAAATGCTTTACCTCCGTGTTGTGAGCAGGGTATGTTTGTAAAGACATAGAACGTTCACTATTGTGAACCTTCTCTTATGTACGATATGAAGCTTCCTGACCTTTGGTTCGTGCATGCGTAGGTTTACGATCGGTTAAGCCTCATGTGAGCGCTCTATGAGAATACCCCGTAAGGTATCGTCGGGGATGTATAGATTCGTTTGAAGCACTCACTGTTTTCAGGGGATGTGCCCTCTGGGAAAAAGCACAGACATGAATGCTCAAGCTAGGATAAGACCCCCGTAGCGTGTTTAGGGTAGAGGCACGGCGGGGGTCTAAGCCTGCCCGTGCAGGAATTGATGTGAACGCACTAAAACTGGGGATTTAGACGCGGCAGTATTTTCTTTTGATGATGAAAATTTTTATATATACTCCACAATAAAATTAGAAAATACTTTCGTCCGGAAAAATATCATATATATAGAGCATGTAGTCATACATCGATAATGTACATATCCTGGCGGGCCACCTATCTTAACGTTAGGTGTACCAGACAGATTCTCCGGCGTAGGATTGGCACTATGGATATAGTTATTAAGCGCATATATGAAGAGCCTTCCCCGGATGACGGATACCGGGTACTCGTTGATAGGCTTTGGCCGCGCGGAGTCTCAAAAGATAAGGCTCATCTTGATGAATGGGCGAAGGACTTAGCTCCTTCGACGGAGGCTCGCCGAGATTTTGGGCATAAACCAGAGAATTTTGAATCCTTCAAACAACGCTATCTGAACGAGCTTGACAGTAATTCAGAGGTGCACCCCGAACTTGAGCGTATGGTTGCGGGTGCGCAGAAGCTCCAGTCCTCTCGCGTTACGCTTTTATACGGCGCTAAGAGCCCTACCTGCAACCACGCGGTCATTCTGCGTGATTACCTCATAGACCGGCTGAAGAGCCTCTGAAATTTTGGCTGATACGCGCTGTACATAAGCTACTGTAGAAAGATGGTTGATGAACATTCAGCAATTGATACGGCACAGAGAATTGTGCATGTTTCTGCAGTGGTAATCCGCAATCACGCCGGGCACGTACTGACCGTGCGTAAAGCCGCCTCACACGGGTTTATGATGCCCGGAGGTAAACCCGATGCGGGGGAGAGCCCCTTGTATACGGCGGTGCGTGAGGTTACTGAAGAGCTGGGATTTGCGCCGGATCCTGCCCAGATGGTGTACCTTGGCAAGTTTGACGCCCCCGCCCTGAACGAAAGCGGATTCGTGGTACGTGCCGAAACTTTTGAATATATGCCGCATCCGCAAGAGGAAAAGATACTTGAGCAGCTGAGCCCGCATGCCGAAATTGCTGAATTACGTTGGGTAGACCCCGCAGCGGACTATACCGATCAGGCACCTCTGAACACTGAGTGTATATTCCCGCTTATCTGCAGAATAAGTCCTGGCGAAACGCCATCGGTGCCGCTGTGAATCCGCTGAAAATATGCGCGATATGAGCGATAAGGCTTGCGCTCGGCTGCGCGGGGGCGGTAGGGTGCATAGGGTAAATCACCCGTAAAAATTTTACGTTGACGCACGCGTTCCGCGCACCGTCGCGTGTATGAACGCATCCGATGAAAGAAGCAGAACATGAGAGATAGTTTTAACCTTGCCGTGTATTGCGGCGCTACTATGGGCAATGACCCCGATTTTGCCGCCTGCGCCCGTGAGTTGGGAACCCTATGCGCAAAACGTGGCGTGGGGGTAGTTTATGGAGGCGGACGCACCGGTCTGATGGGAACCGTCGCGGGCGCGACCCTGGATGCGGGCGGCAAAGTCTACGGCGTGGTCACCCACCAGCTCGTGGAGTGGGAGGGCGTGTACCCCGGGCAGACAACCCTCGATATTGTCGATACCATGCATCAGCGTAAGATCGCCATGATTAATAAGGCCGACGCCTTCGTTGCGATGCCCGGTGGCCCCGGAACCTTGGAAGAATTTTTCGAGGTATTTAGCTGGCAATTCCTCAAGATTCACACGAAGCCTGTGGCGCTCCTGAATGTTAATGGGTACTGGGATAAGCTCGTTGAGGCGATGCAATATATGGCTAGCACTGAGCTTTTGCGCCCTTCATACCTGGAACGTTTGATTGTTGTTGACACTCCCGAAGAGCTTATGAAGGTGCTTGGGAAATAGCCCGGAAGCTCTGGAGAAACCAACTACTTACACGCCCGTGGCCTGAGCGCTGCGGGCGTTTTTGCATCACCCGTCGGTAGGGGGCATGGACGCGTCTAGTTTTTACCGCGCGCCCTGCTCAGAAGCGAAGAAAGCGGCAGAATATGCACAATAATCCATACGGGCGTGAGCGTCATCATAAGCATATAGAGAACCCGAATCAGGGACTCCATGTGAGGGTCTTCTGAGAGCAGGCCCAGATAGACCGTCAACCCCAGTACCGCGCCAGTGGTGAGTGTCAAATAGAGCAATGCCCACAGCACTTCGGAGCGGCTGGCGTGCCCGCGACCGAGTGTGTAGAAGCGGTAAAACCGCCCCACCGCCTGAAGGAACGAGGCACCTTCTAACGCCTGTGCGGGTTCACGAACAGCGGCTAGCGCCTCCTGCTCATCATCAACGCCGATTTCGCGCAGGGCATCGGGGGTATCCTGGAGAAGAAAAACGGGTTCTTCTTTGTGACGGTGTGTGCGTGCCATACCTCTAGGGTACCCGACAACGTGTAAAGGACAACGATGACAAAGACCCTTCTCATCACCTATTTCGGCCCGTTTCCCGGCGTGAGCGTGAACCCGAGTGGGGTAACAGCGCGGCAGGTGGCTGATGTACTTGCCGACGAATCTGCGGTACGGGTTGTAACCCGTGAGGTTCCGGTGAGCTATGCGGGTTCTTCAGAAGCTTTAGGGGAGGTGCTGACCGATATTCGCCCGGATGCGGTGCTCAGCTTGGGCGTGGCAGTCGGACGGGATAAGGTGAGCTTTGAGAGGGTTGCTATCAACCTGGACTCCGCCGATATTGAGGATAATGACGGTGTGGTGCGTGTGGATGAGGCGATTACCCCGGATGGACGCGAAGCGTATTTTTCGACCCTGCCGGTGCGGGCAAGCTATGAGCGTTTGCGCGGTGTGGGGCTACCGGTTGAGATTTCGTACACCGCCGGAACCTATGTGTGCAACCACGTATTTTATGAGGTACACCGTATTCTGGAACGCCAGGGGCGGCGGATTCCTGCGGGGTTTGTGCATATTCCCGCCACGCAAGTCGATCATGAGCCCTCTGACGCACAGACAACGTTTACTGCACATGCCGATGCTGGGGGAGTAGAGGGCGAATCGGTGCCTACTCTGCCTGAGGCGGTGGTTGCGCGCATCGTGGCGGAGCTGGTGCGCGATACCCTCAAGGTTATGTAGGCTCATTCATGCCGTAGAACTCGGGAAGACGAACGAAAGCGGCGGTTAAAACTCGGTGCCCCCGATCAGACATTCATCGGGGGCACCGCGCATATTAGCTTAGGGCACTGCTACTTGCGGTGCTTAAGGTAGTAGTCGATCAGGGATGCGGTCGAAGAATCCTGGCGTGCCAGAACCTCGCGGTCGCCTTTGATAGCGGGCACCAGATCGAGCGCCAGCTTCTTGCCGAGTTCGACGCCCCACTGGTCGAAGGAATCGATACCCCACACGATACCCTGCACAAAGGTGATGTGCTCATAGAGGGCAATCAGCTCGCCCAGCACACGCGGGGTCAGGCGGGAGGCCATGATAGAGGTCGAAGGACGGTTGCCGCTGAAGATACGGGCGTTCACCACGTGCTCGGCGGTACCTTCGGCGCGTACCTCATCCTCGGTCTTGCCAAAAGCGAGCGCCTGAGTCTGTGCAAAGAAGTTTGCGAGGAAGAGTTCGTGCACATCCTGCTCGCCATCCTTGGTGGGGTGAGCTGGGTTGGCGAAGGCCAGGAAGTCCGCAGGGATAAGGCGGGTACCCTGGTGGATAAGCTGGTAGAAAGCGTGCTGACCGTTGGTGCCGGGCTCGCCCCAGAAAACCTCGCCCGTGGAGTAGTCCACGAAGGAACCGTCGGCGCGCACGGATTTACCGTTGGACTCCATGGTAAGTTGCTGCAGATAGGCGGGAAAACGGTGCAGGTACTGGTCGTAGGGTAGAACCGCGTGGGTTTCGGCACCCAAGAAGTTCACGTACCATACGTTAAGCAAGCCCATGAGTACGGGCACGTTCTTTTTCAAAGGGCGCAGTGCGGAAGTGCTCGTCCATGGCGTGGAAGCCCGCGAGGAATTCTTCGAATACCTTCGGGCCGAAGACGATGGCCAGCGAGGTACCGATCGCCGAGTCTACGGAGTAGCGACCGCCTACCCAGTCCCAGAAGCCGAAGGCATTTCGGGGTCAATGCCGAAGGCAGCAACCTTATCGAGCGCGGTTGAAACGGCGATAAAGTGCTTAGCCACGGCTTCTTCTGCGGTTTTTCCCTGCAGGGCGTTCGCCTCGCCAAGCGCAGTGAGCAGCCAGTCGCGTGCCACACGAGCGTTGGTCAGGGTTTCTAGGGTGCCGAAGGTCTTCGAAGCAACGATGAACAGGGTAGTTTCGGGGTCAAGATCAGAAACTTTTTCGGCAACATCGGTCGGGTCGATATTTGAGATGAACCGTGCGGAAATCCCGGCATCGGCGTAAGGCTTAAGCGCCTCGTACACCATCACGGGACCAAGGTCAGAACCGCCAATACCAATATTCACCACGGTCTCGATGCGCTTGCCGCTCACGCCGGTCCACTCGCCCGAACGCACACGATCGGCAAAAGCGTAAATCTTGTTCAGAACGGCGTGAACATCGCTATCGACATCCTGCCCATCAACAACGAGGGCGGGGGGAGTAGCCTTTGGGGCGGCGCAGCGCGGTGTGCAGAACCGCGCGGTCCTCGGTCACGTTAATGTGTTCGCCAGTGAACATAGCATCGCGGCGTTCGGCGAGGTTCACCTCTTCGGCGAGTTTGAGCAAAAGCTGCACGGTCTCTTCGGTGATGAGGTTCTTCGAGAGGTCTACGTGCAGGTCTGCGGCATCAAAACTAAATTTCTGGGCGCGGGAAGGATCCTGCTCGAACCAGGCTCGCAAATTCGGAGTGAGCGATGCTTTGTGCTGGGTTAGTGCTGACCACGCGCTGGTGGTCGTCGGGTTCGTAATAGTCATGGTTCTTATTTTCTCTCTTTCAACCCGGTGATGTCACCTTTATACAGGCGTTTACCTGAAGGTTTTGCGCGTTCTTGCGCTTTTGGTGACCACAACGTTTGGGTGCGGTGCATAATTCCCGCCAGGCATTATCCCATGAACGGCGCGCATCGGAGGGGAGATTTTACGAATCCTCAGGGTGCCCTCAAGGGTTAGCAAACCGTCCCCTAAATGTACACGAAAACGCGCGTACATTTGGGAGAATACCGGTGGTAGACTGGGGACGTCTTTATAGACCTGCCTCGGCGCATCCGGTAATGCGGGCACGAGCGATGCTGGCTTTTTGCATAGCGTGCGTGGAAGTTCTCGACGGCGCTGTGCATCATGAAAACTCACTCATAACTCCACACATTCACTCCAGGATATTGTTTATGCCTATAAACCCGCTGCGGAGAATTCGTGTACCCGCTGCAGAGCATACCCCGCCGTATGAATCGTTCCTAGAATCTCGTGGATTCCGCCCCGAAATTCAGGGTTTGCGCGCCTTCGCCGTGCTTCTCGTGGTGCTTTACCACGTATGGATCGGCAAAGTCTCCGGCGGTGTGGATGTTTTTCTCTTCATCTCGGCTTTCTTGCTTTCGCTCTCGTTCATGCGGAAAATCAACGAGGGCAAAGCGCTGAACCTGCTGGCCTACTGGACTCATGTGTTCGCGCGCCTGTTGCCTGCCGCAGCCGTGGTGATCGTGCTGACTCTTGCGGCTTCCTTAACTATCTTGCCAGCGCTGTATTGGAACGCGCGCGCCGTTGATGCCCAAGCCTCGCTGTTTTACTACCAGAACTGGAACCTGGCGAACGGTGCGGTCAATTATTTCGCCCTAGGGTATAAGCGATAAATCGCCCTTCCAGCATTTCTGGTCGCTCTCGATTCAGGGACAAATTTTCCAGCTCTGGCCGGTACTTTTCGCGGTGGCTGCGTTTCTCGTGCATCGGGTACGCTTCAAGCCCGTACCCGCGGCGGTAACGGTCTTCGGCACTGTATTCATGGCCTCGTTTGCCTTCTCAATCTGGGAGACAAAAGTAGATTTCCGCCTACGCATATTTTGATACCCGCACCCGCCTGTGGGAGTTTGCGATTGGTACCCTGCTTGCGGTGATGACGCTGAAATGGAAGCCGCGCCATGTGAGAACCCGCGTGGTAATGGGATGGGCGGGAGCTCTGGGATTAGTAACCTGCGGCGCTGTTTTACCGGTTGAACGAACCTTCCCCGGCTACCTGGCGCTGTGGCCCGTGCTCTCCGGTGCGCTGGTGATGATCGCCGGGCGCACCGACCATAAATTCGCGATCGACCGTCTGCTAGTCTCCACGCCGCTGCAAAGCTTGGGCAATATTTCTTACGCCCTGTACTTGGTGCACTGGCCCCTGCTCGTGCTCTACAGCGCTGCGGTTAATAAACCTCGCGTGAATTTTCTGGAAGGCACGGTGATTATCGCCGTTTCAATCGGTTTGGCATGGCCCGAGCAGTCGGCACGGACCAAATGTCGCGCGTATCAAAGCCTATTCCGCAGGATATCCCCATCTACGGCATGCTCGCTGACTGGGGAGAGGGATGCCCCGCACCCTTTACTCCCATGCATGAATCTCTGAATACATCCTGCGCCGTCAAACAGAATGGGGACGATTCGGCACCCCTCACCATTGTTGTTGGCAGCTCGCACGCATTACAGATGACGGCTGCGTTCGAGCCTATTGCCCAGCGCACCGGCACCAATCAGATGAACCTTCTAGAGACAGGATGCCCTTACCCATTCGCAGCCCCCGAGGGCTATCTCAACGACCGTAAGAAACGCTGCATCGCGTTCTCACAGAAACGCCACGGAAGAAATTCTGCGCCTTAAGCCGACGACCGTAGTGATTATCGCAACCACGACCGACACAAGCGCTGATGCCGAGACCGCAGACCCCAACCTCGACGAAACCCTGCGCGTCTTCACTGATGCGGGCATCCAGGTGATCGGTCTGCGCGATAACCCTCGATTTGCTCAAGATATGTATGTGTGTGCGATTAGGGCTCAGGGGATAAGGGCAGCTGTTCTGAACCCATCGAGCAGAAATATGGTGATAATCCCGCCGCACCAATTTTCGAGAAATATGCAGACCGTGGAGCCTACCTGATTGATTTGAAGGATATCTACTGCCCGGACGGTCTATGCCGCTCGGTCATCGGCAACGTATACGTGTACGCGGATACTAACCACCTCACCAAAGCTTTCGAACATACCCTCGCAGAGACAATATATGAGCGTGCCCTCGCCGCAGGATGGAAGCCGGAAGGATACCCAGGGTCATAACTCTCAGGCCGCCGGGCTAGTGAATAGGCCGCAGAAATACGCGCTCGCTTATGCCAGATGAGCGGGGGCGCATCACGTGCGCAGATTTCGGGCAGATTTTAGGCATATCAGGCCGCATAGGCGGGGGAGTGAAGGCCGCATGCGGTAGAGTGGAAACCATGAGCGTGCAGCAGAATCTTTACCTGGTTATTTCTCGACGTGGAGAAACCCTTATGAACCGTGACGGAACCGTTCATTACCTGCCTGAAGCGCCACAAAACACCATCATCGAAACCAGCCTGGAGCCTAAATTTAGAAAGCCCTCTGACCGGGAAGGCACCGATTACCATGCAGCCTACCTGGAGGATGAAGAACTGCCCACGCTCGCAGAAAATCTCTCCCGAACTAACGCGGATGCGCCCATCACCGCATCGCAGAACGGGTTCCGTTTCTACCCCGTGCACAAAGACCCCGCCGGGCGCGCCCGCTACGCCGCCGCCCTTGCCAAGCGCGACTACCTTCTTGAAATGGAGTATTCCGCGTACTCGGGAGATCCCGCGCTGATCGACGGGGAACGCCAGGTGCGGCGCACCGCATCCGGCGAGCTCGTATTCCCGCGCATCGAACCGGCGGTTATGGCGCTCGTCCTCAGCCGCGACGGCGAACGGGTACTGTTGGCGAATAACCGGCTCTGGCACGAAAACCGCTTCGCCCTCATCGCCGGGTTCGTGGATCCCGGCGAGAACCTGGAACAGGCAGTAGCCCGCGAAGTCTATGAAGAAACCGGGCTGCAGGCTCTCAACCTTGACTACCGCATGAGCGATGTGTGGCCCTTCCCGCGCTCGCTCATGATCTGTTACCGGGTAACGGTCGATGACACCCAACCCGTGGAACATCTGGACGGAGAAATCCGGGCCGCACGCTGGTTCACCGCACCCGAGCTGGCGCAGGCTATCGCCGAATCTGAGGCTATACGCCAGAAACAGGGAGTGCCCAAACTGGAGCTACCCGGTACGAACGCGGTCGCCCGCCGCATGTTGGATGACTGGCTGCACGAGAAAAATGCCGGGTGCTGAGTCGAAGCCGACTAAAACCTGCGCCCAAGACAAACTAGGGCAAGTGGTACACTGGATAGGCAAGCCCGAGGCAGAGGCGCGTTTTGGCGCGCCCGCACGAGAACGCTCGGGCATGCACGCACTGATATCCGCGTTGCGTATTTAAACTCACGCATCTAACGCGGCGTGCCTCCTAGTATTCCCTAGATTTAAGCGAGAAAAATTACGCATGTCTGAAAACACCGCTTCGCGCCCTGATTTGCGCAACGTGGCGATTGTGGCACACGTTGACCACGGCAAAACCACCATCGTGGATGCGATGCTCAAGCAGACCCACGCGTTCTCGGCGCACGCAGACGTCGAAGACCGCGTGATGGACTCCGGCGACCTTGAAAAGGAAAAAGGCATTACCATCCTCGCGAAGAACACCACCGTGTTCTACGATGGACCCTCCGCGAACGGTGAAACTATCACCATCAACGTGATTGATACCCCCGGTCACGCCGACTTCGGCGGCGAAGTCGAACGCGGTCTGTCTATGGTCGATGGCGTGGTGCTGCTCGTGGACGCGTCCGAAGGCCCGCTGCCACAGACCCGCTTCGTGCTGCGCAAGGCACTCGCCGCGAAGCTACCCGTCATTTTGGTGGTGAACAAGGTGGACCGCCCGGATGCGCGCATCGACGAGGTCGTCAGCGAAACTATGGACCTTCTGCTCGGCTTAGCATCGGACCTGTCCGAGGAGGTACCTGATCTTGACCTCGACAGCGTGCTCGATGTACCGGTCGTCTACGCCTCCGGCAAAGCTGGCGCCGCATCGCTGAACCAACCCGCCGACGGCGCCCTGCCCGATAATGACGATTTGGAACCGCTGTTTAAGACCATTATCGAGCATGTGCCCGCCCCCACCTACAACCCTGATGAGGTGCTGCAGGCGCATGTGACCAACCTTGACTCTTCGCCGTTCCTGGGCCGTCTGGCGCTCGTGCGTATCTTTCAACGGCACCCTCAAGAAAGGGCAGACCGTCGCTTGGGCACGTCAAGATGGCGATATTAAGAACGTGCGTATCTCCGAGCTGCTGGCAACCAAAGCGCTCGAACGTGTTCCCGCCGAAGAAGCAGGCCCCGGCGAAATCGTGGCGGTCGCCGGTATCGAAGACATTACCATTGGTGAAACCCTGACCGACGCCGAAAACCCCAAGCCGCTGCCGCTTATTAAAGTGGACGACCCGGCGATCTCCATGACCATCGGTATTAACACCTCTCCGATGGCGGGCCGGGTCAAAGGCGCGAAGGTGACCGCACGCCAGGTCAAGGACCGTCTTGACCGCGAGCTTATCGGTAACGTCTCCATCAAGGTTCTGCCCACCCAGCGCCCGGATGCTTGGGAAGTTCAGGGCCGCGGCGAGCTCGCCCTCGCTATTTTGGTGGAGCAGATGCGCCGCGAGGGCTTCGAACTGACCGTGGGTAAACCGCAGGTAGTCACCAAAACCATCGACGGCAAATTGTATGAACCGATGGAACACATGATTATTGATGTGCCCGAAGAGCACCTGGGTGCCGTAACCCAGCTGATGGCGGCACGTAAGGGGCGCATGGAGAACATGTCGAACCACGGCACCGGCTGGGTGCGCATGGAATTCGCGGTACCCGCGCGCGGCCTGATCGGCTTCCGCACTCAGTTCCTCACTGAAACCCGCGGCGCCGGTATCTCGTCGTCGTACTCGATAGACCCCGAACCCTGGGCTGGCGATATTGAGTACCGCACCAATGGCTCAATGATCGCCGACCGTGCTGGCGTGGTAACCCCTTACGCCATGATTAACCTGCAGGAACGCGGCACCTTCTTCGTGGAACCGACCTCCGAAGTATACGAGGGTATGGTCGTGGGCATGAACTCTCGTGCGGACGATATGGAAGTGAATATCACCAAGGAAAAGAAGCTGACCAATATGCGTTCCTCCACCGCAGACAGCTTTGAAACCTGACCCCGCCCAAGAAACTCACGCTGGAAGAATGCCTCGAATTCGCCCGCGAAGACGAATGCGTGGAAGTCACCCCCGAAGCTATTCGCATCCGCAAGGTTATTCTGGATGCGAACGAGCGAGTGCGTGAATTCCGCCGCCGTGCCCGCGCCAACTAGGGCGCACAAGCATAGCTAACCGCCGGGAGCAGTACGGGCGTTTGTCGTCATGACAAGCAACGATAACCGTACCGCTCCCGGTTGTGGTTTAAGATATAGAAGAACTGTTCTTTGACAGAAGGTCACCTGACACTATGCCTGAAACTTCCGCGCCGCAGTACCCCGCCCAAGGGGAACACCTGATGAAAAACGCGAAACACGACTTGCTGCCGAGCGGCTACACGCCCTCCGAGGCAGTGATGCTGTTCGTACACGCGCATCCAGACGACGAGACCACGGCAACAGGCGCAACGATGGCGTACTACGCCAAGAAGGGTGCCAAGGTGCATTTGCTGACCCTCACCCGAGGCGAAATGGGAGAAGTCATTCCGCCGAAGCTGCAGCATCTTGAAGTGGGCAAACCCGGCAACAGCGACAACGGCGAGGCACTGGGGGAGTACCGAACCGTTGAGCTCAACAACGCGACGGCAAAGCTGGGTGTGCGCAAGCGTTTCTTCCTGGGAGAGGAACCCGCCACGGCGCCGGGCGCGCTCAACATCTACCGTGATTCCGGCATGGCGTGGGGCAAAGACGGTAAACCGGTGGCGAACCCGAAGGCGAGTGAAGATTCCTTGACCGCCCAGCCGATTGCCCCGCAGGCCGAGGCTATTGCTAATGCCATTCGCGATATTAAGCCCGATGTTCTGATCACCTATGACCTCGACGGTGGCTACGGGCACCCCGACCATGTGCGCACGCACCAGGCCGTGCTTGAAGCACTCAAAATCTTGGGCGATAGTAACGACCGCCCCATACTGACCTGGGGTATTGAAGGAGAATTCTCAGAACGGGATGCGCGCCAACAATGCGCTATCACCGGCTCAGTCGAGGCCAAACGTGAAGCGATGAAAGCCCACGGAACGCAGATCGTGGTCACCGGGGATACCACCTTTGAATTCTCAAACAAGGTAGAGCAGAAAATTTCAGCGGTTGAAACCTACCGCCTGCTCGACGGTAACGCACAGCGTAAAATTCCCGAAACCCCCACGCAGGCAGGCATCGCATCGCTTCTGATAACGTGCATTCTTCTGGGAACCCTCGCAGGTATTGCGGGCTCAATCTACCACGCCTGGGTTATGTATACGGGCGAAACTCCGCTTCCTATCGGGCTCGTGTTCGGCTTCGCCACCGTATTTTTTGCATCACTGTGGGCTTCCCTCGCACTGCGTCGTGGCGGTGCAACGATTATCACCGGTGCCTTCGCATTCCTGGTGATATATGCGCTCGCTTTTATGCGCCCGGATTCGCCCTTCGTACTGGTAAACCCGGACTACCCGCCGATTGGTTTATACGGCACGCTATGGCTTTTGGGTACGCCCGTTATCTCTCTGCTCGCCTTTTTCGTCTTCATTCGTACCAAAGAAGGAAACGCCTTCTATAACACCCCGCGGCAGGTCCATTTGCGCCATCGCAGGGCCGAAGAGAAAGCGCGCCGAGCTCAAATGCTTAATAATTCTTCGCGCACTGCACCATAAGCTGTACTGAAGCTAAGGAATGACATAGAGGTGTCACGAAAAATGTTGTGATGAATATAACTTATTGGAGTTTATATTTTAATTTATTGGCTTTGACTAGGGGAAATAATATTTAGTCACAGGAAAGCCTAGCCTAAAAAATACCCGCGAAGGGCTGCATTATGGCTGTCTGGTACGACACGAAAATCTGCTTAAATGCCCTGTGCAAGCTAGACTTATACACAGACTTCCATGAGGCATACCCCTCGTGATGACGTGCGCCGGACGACGACCCTGCAGGATTACAGGGCAGGCGCACGCTGCTAGGTTTAGAAAGGCACCCATGACTTACGTAATTGCACTGCCCTGTGTAGACGTGAAAGATCGCGCCTGCGTTGAGGAATGCCCCGTTGACTGCATCTACGAGGGTGACCGCACACTGTATATCCACCCCGATGAATGCGTGGACTGCGGAGCTGCGAACCCGTCTGCCCCGTCGAGGCTATTTACTATGAAGACGACGTGCCCGAAGAATGGTCAGAATATATTACCGCCAACGCTGAATTCTTCGACGACCTCGGCTCACCCGGCGGCGCCGCAAAGATGGGACCAACCGGTAAAGACGTACCCTTCATTGCCGCCCTTCCGCCGCAAGGGGAGTAGCTGGCGCATCCGGCGCACCCTCACGTTGAAAACTTAAGACATGTTAAAGCCCCCGAATCTCGCACGCTGGGAACGGGGGCTTTGCCGTACCCTCAGCACTTAAACGCACGATACAATGACTACGCACGAAAGAACAGCCGGTATCTGCCGGTTTACAACGCCGCACAAGGAGAACCATGCGTGCCTACGGTCTAGATCTGCCCGAATATCCCTGGGAAACCCTTATTCCCTACCGCAAACTTGCTGCCGAACATCCGGGTGGGACCATAGACCTCTCCATCGGCACCCCGGTCGATGACACCCCGCAGCTGATTCAGGATGCGCTCACCGCCGCATCCGACGCTCCCGGATACCCGACCACGCACGGAACTGTTGAACTGCGCCAAGCGATCGTGGACTGGTTTGCACGCCGCCGCGGGGTCACCGGGCTAAGCACCGACCAGGTGATGCCCACGGTCGGTTCCAAAGAACTTGTGGCGTGGCTTCCGTTCCTACTGGGATTAGGTACCGACCCTAACACTCAAGAGCGCGATGTGGTGGTTTACCCGCGCGTGGCGTACCCAACCTACGATATAGGGGCACGCTTCGCTGGCGCGCAGTCCGTGCCCGCAGATTCGCTTGATGAGTTGCCCAAAGATGTGCGCAGGCGCGTGCGACTGGTGTGGGTGAACTCGCCTGCCAACCCGAACGGCGTGGTGCGTGATGTTGCTGAGCTTCGTAAGATTGTGCGGCAGGCACGCGATATCGGTGCTGTGGTAGCCAGCGATGAATGCTATGCGGAACTCGGCTGGGGTGTGTGGGATGAAGCTCGCGGCGGTCAGCGGGTGCCCTCTATTCTTGATCCCCGCGTATGCGACGGCGACTTTACCGGGCTTTTCGCCGCATATTCGCTCTCAAAACAGTCGAATCTGGCGGGGTACCGTGCCGCGTTTATTGCGGGTGATGCGCAGCTTATGCCAAACCTTATCAACTCCCGCAAGCACGCCGGGATGATTGTTCCCGCACCCGTGCAGCGCGCGCTGATTGCCGCCTAGGGAGATGAAGCCCATGTGGCGGCGCAGAAAGATAAGTACCGTGCGCGCCGGGAGGCGCTTCTCGCAGCTATTACCGCCGCAGGCGGGCGCGTCGAAAACTCTGAGGCTGGGCTGTACCTGTGGACCACTTTCGGTGAGGATACGTGGGCGTCTATCGAACGTTTGGCCAAGTTGGGAATCGTTGCGGGACCGGGGGTCTTCTACGGTGAAGACGGCGCCGGGTATGTGCGTATCGCGCTGACCGCATCCGATGAGGATATTGCGAAGGCGGCTGAGCGTCTTACGGCGAGCGCTGGGATAGGAAATGCCGTAAGAGAATAAATACCGCCTGAGAAACAAAGACGCCCGGAACCCCCAGTGCAGGAAGTTCCGGGCATCTTTTATACCGGATGCGCGCCTCCGATTATTTGCGTTTGCCGGGGAGCAAGAACATCTGGAGGGTGGGCGGATTCGGGTTATCGACCTCGCCGGGAACCAGATCCACCTTGCGAACCTTCGAGGAAGTACGTGAGGCGAGGAACGAGGACAGCCAGGTTGCCAGCGCCGTGAGCGCGAAGTTCACGATGACGAAGAGCGCCGCCGCCAACAGAAGGGTCTGCAGCACGTTGCCGTCACCCGAGCCGATGCGTCGTGCGGATGCCAGCAGCTCGGGGTAAGAAATAATGTACCCGAGCGCGGTGTCCTTGAGAATCACCACGAACTGGCTGAGCATCGAAGGCATCATGGCGTTGAAAGCCTGCGGCATAAGAATCGTGCGGAGGGTCTGACCGGGGGTCAGGCCGATCGCCAGACCCGCCTCACCCTGACCGCGCGGCAGCTGTTTGACACCCGAACGCAGCAGCTCTGCAATCACGGATCCGTTATAGAAGGTCAAACCGATCACGACCGCAAGGAACGGCAGCTGTGAGGGGTTAATCCAGCTGAACCGGCTGAGGAACAGCCAGAAGAAAATCATCATCATCAGCACCGGAACGGCACGGAAGAACTCAACCACAATGGTGCCGAACCAACGAAGCACGCGGTTCTGCGCCAAGCGTGCCATGCCGAAGATAACACCGAAAACGATAGAGGTAATTACCGAAATACCCGCCGCCTGCAGGGTTGAAACCAGACCGGGCAGGTAGTAGGAACCCCAAGCTTTTGCGGTGAAGAGGTCGGTCCATTTTTCTGCTTCAAGCTGACCCTTAGCGCCCATCACGCTCAGCACATAGACAGCGAACGCGATAAAAACCAGAATCGCCGCGATATTGAAGACACGGGTGCGAGCCTTCGCACGGGGGCCGGGAGCATCGAAGAGGACAGTGGTGCTTGTGGTTACATCAGAATTAAAAATTTCATCGCTTCACCGCCAATTTACGTGAGGACCAGGTGGTCAAGATACCTAGAGGCACCACAATCGCCACGAATCCCAGCGCGAAGATCAGGAAGATCGCCAGCACCATGTTCGCATCGAACTCAATCATGGACTTCATCATGCCTGAGGCTTCGGCAACGGATGCTACCGATGCGACCGTCGTGTTCTTCGCCAGCGCAATGAGCGTATTGCCCAGCGGAGTGATGGAGCCGCGCAACGCCTGCGGAAAAATAATCATGCGCGCAGTATCCATAAAGCCGAGGCCAATGGCACGAGCCGCCTCCGCCTGACCGGTGGGAACCGTGTTCACACCCGAACGGATTGCCTCACACACAAAAGATGCGTGATAGATCGACAGCACGATCACGGCGTACACGAAGAAGTTTGTCTCAAAATCGGTCGAGAACGACAGCTGAAACTGTGTCCACACGCCCAGCAACGCTAGAGTCATCAGAATCGTCAGCGGGGTGTTGCGGAATAAGTGCACATAGATCGTACCCGCCCAGCGCAGCGAGGGGACCGGGCTGATACGCATCAGTGCCAGGATTGTGCCGAGTACGAAAGATCCGATTGCGGCCCAGAACGTTAGCTGAATATTCACCCAGAACGCGCCCAACACATCGTATTTGGCGAAGAGAGCGCCGAGTTGGTCAAAGAATGACATCGTTTTCCTCTCTTCCGTGCCTAAGCGCAGGACGCCGAAGGCTTTTGGCGGATTCTTTTCGGTGTTGTAGCTGTAGCCGGTGCCGTCCGTGTGCTTCTTCACCAGGTTCTCCCAGGTGCCGTCTTCTACCATCTCGTTAATAGCCTTATTGATGGCTTCACACTTATCGGTACCCTTAGGCAGGCCAACACCGTACTTCTCAGTGGTGAATGTTTTGCCAACCAGCTTGAGTTTGCCCTTATTCGCCTTGGTCGCGGCAAGACCCGCAAGAATAATATCGTCGGTCGTCACCGCATCTACCACGCCGCCGTTAAGTGCGACCACGCAGTCCGAGTAGCTATTCTGCTTCACCAGGTTCACGTTTTTGGCGTAGGTATCCTGAATTTTTTTGGCGCTGGTCGAACCGGTCACCGAGCATAGGTTCTTTCCGTTCAGGCTATCGGGCCCGGTAATGCTCGTTTCATCGGCGCGCACGAGCAAATCCTGTCCGGCAACGTAGTACGGACCGGCAAAATCAACGCTCTTCTTACGGCTGTCGCTAATGGAATAGGTCGCCAGAATCATATCGACCTGACCGTTGGAAAGCATATTCTCACGGTTAGCACTGGGGGACTCTACGAACTCGATCTGATCTTCCGAATAGCCGAGCTTACCAGCAATGTAGCGCGCCACATCTACGTCAAAACCGGTGTAATCCTGACCGTCCTGGTAGCCCAAGCCAGGGCTGATCGTACTTAATGCCGATGCGAATCTTAGGTTTAGAGTCCGAGGCGCTGGAGCACCCGGTCAACGTGAAACCGAGAGCAAGCGCAGCTGCGGTACTCGCGGCGAAAAACTTGGTGGCGGCGCGGTTAAAGAATGATTTTTTCATGGCACACCCCCTAGTGGTCGATGATCTTGGAGAGGAAGTCGCGGGCGCGCTCGCTCTTAGGCTTGGTGAAGAATTCATCCGGAGTGGCTTCTTCAACAATCTCGCCGTCCGCCAAGAAGACGATGCGGTCGGCGGCCTTTACGGGCGAATCCCATCTCGTGGGTTACGACGATCATGGTCATGCCGTCGCGGGCGAGGGAGACCATGGTGTCGAGCACTTCGTTCACCATTTCGGGGTCGAGCGCGCTGGTGGGCTCATCAAAAAGCATGACCTTGGGCTTCATGGCGAGGGCACGGGCGATGGCGACGCGCTGCTGCTGACCGCCCGAGAGCTGAGCAGGCATTTTTTCGGCCTGGGAATCTACCCCGACCTTGGCGAGAAGTTCCATAGCTTCGGTTTCGGCCTGCTCTTTGGAGAGTTTGCGGATGCGGCGCGGGCCTAGCGTCACGTTATCAAGGATGGTTTGTGCGCAAAGAGGTTGAAGGACTGGAAAACCATACCCACTTCTGCGCGCAGCTTGGCGAGCTCGCGACCTTCTTTGGGCAGTTCTTTTCCGTCGATATGTATAGAGCCAGAGGAAGTAGTTTCGAGGCGGTTGATGGTTCGGCAGAGGGTTGATTTACCGGAACCGGAAGGACCGAGAAGGATGATAACTTCGCCTTTATTGACCGCTAAATTGATGTTCTTGAGCACGTGGTTGGTGCCGTAATATTTATTGACCTCGTTGAGCTCTACGAGTGGTTTTTCTGCGGGTGCAGATGCCTGTGTCACGGTGATAACCCTTTCATGTGAGATGCATCTATGACGTGGGTTTCATAAAACGAATGAGATTCTAGCTTACGTCAGGTTTGTAACGGGTATGTAACAGCTGCCAGGTTTTCTGTAAAAATTATTGAAAAATTTATCTTCTGTGCATAGTTATAGTTTTAGTGACTCGAAATAGAAGCCATATAAAAGCAATAAATACCATGTAAATATATGAACCTCACGCAATACTTTATGTTGTTTTTATTGTACTTCAGGTGTACTTACGTAGAGTTAAAAATATAAAAGTCGGGTGTCTTATGCATAAGTTTGCATAAGACACCCGACTTAGGAACCTCTCAACGAGGCAGTTGGCTAGGCATCGTAACCATTCGGGTTATTTTTCTGCCAGTTCCAGTGATCGCGCACCATAGTGTCAATATCTCGGGATGCGCTCCACCCCAGATCAGCCAGTGCCGAGGAAGGATCGGCATAGGAAACAGCAACATCACCGGGGCGGCGCGCCACGATCTTATAGGGCAACTCTTTACCGCAGGCTTTCTCGAAGGCATGCAGTACCTCAAGCACCGAGTAGCCGTTCCCGGTACCCAGGTTCCAGGTGTGCAGACCGCCGTGCTCGCTAATGTAATCCAGCGCCTTAAGGTGACCATCGGCAAGATCGACGACGTGAATGTAATCGCGCACACCGGTGCCGTCGACGGTGGGGTAGTCGTTGCCGAATACGTTCAGATGCTCGCGGCGACCGACTGCAACCTGAGCGATAAATGGCACCAAGTTGTTGGGAATACCCGAAGGATCCTCACCGATACGCCCGGATTCATGCGCACCCACGGGGTTGAAGTAGCGCAGCAGAGCGATATTCCAGCGGTCATCGGAAGCCGCCAAGTCTACGAGCATGTCTTCGATATGTTCCTTGGTGCGGCCGTAGCAGGACTGTGCATCCATATTCAGCTTCTCAATGAGCGGCATGGATTCGGGCTCACCGTACACGGTTGCGGACGATGAGAACACGATAGAACGACAGTCTGCGGCATCCATGGCGTAGAGCAGGTTCAGGGTACCGGCGACATTTGTCTGGTAGTACCATAGCGGCTTCTCGGCGGATTCACCCACGGCCTTCAGCCCCGCGAAGTGGATCACCGCATCCGGGCGGATCTCGAGGAAGAGTTTCTTCATGCCCTCAAAATCCAGCAGATCAACCTTATGGAACTCGGGCGCGCGACCGGCGAGCTCGGCAACACGCTGCAGCGAAGTTTCGGAGGAATTCGACAGGTTATCCATGACGACAACCTCGTGCCCTGCATTGAGGAGTTCAAGAACGGTGTGCGAACCAATGTAACCGGCGCCACCGGTGACGAGAACCTTCATCATTGTCCTTTCGCGGAAGGCGCGAGGCTTTGCCCGTGCTTCCTCATGGTGTTTGGGTGAGTGCTCACCCCGTGATAACGTCGCTTAATATAGTAGCCCGCCCACGATGCGCATGCCGGATTTTCCGTGGCCTGTGAGGCTGTGTTGTGTACGTCTTACCGGTATGCTGACCTGGAGGTTTTTCGCGTATTTCACGTTTGAAAACCATCTGTATCACTTAGCCCTGATCCGCGTGACTTTTGTGAATACTTTTTATGCCGAAAAGCCGCCCACCGGTCGAACATATGAGACCAATAGGCGACTTTTCATGTAAAAAATTTAGGGGAGTGGCATTAGTTCAGGTGCAGCGCATCGTTGAGTTCCACGGTGTTCTTGGCACGCGGCAGAACCTCGATTGCACCCGAGACCGAATTGCGGCGGAACAGCAGGTTTGAGACCCCCGAAAGCTCAGCGGCCTTGACTACGCGCGGTTCCTCGCCCGGAATGAGCACGCTCACGCGCGATCCGGCGGTCACATACAGACCGGCTTCCACCACGCAGTCGTCGCCGAGCGCGATGCCGATACCCGACTCCGCACCCAGCAGGGAACGTTCACCAATCGAGACGCGCTGCGTGCCGCCGCCAGAGAGCGTCCCCATGGTAGAGGCGCCGCCGCCCACATCGGAACCGTCGCCCACAACAACGCCTTGGGAAATGCGCCCCTCAACCATCGACGTACCCAAGGTGCCCGCATTGAAATTCACGAAGCCCTCGTGCATGACCGTGGTACCGGGGCTCAGATGCGCGCCCAGACGCAGGCGGTCGCCGTCGCCCACACGCACCCCGGCGGGAACCACATAATCCACCAGGCGCGGGAACTTATCGATATGGCTCACACTCAGGTGCCCGAGCTTACGAAGCCCCAGCGCAAGTTTCTGAAACTCGCTGGCGAGCACCGGTCCGTGATTCGTCCACGCCACGTTTGCCAGTTTGCCGAACAGTCCGTCCAGGTTGATGCTGTTCGGGCGTACCAGCGTATGCGAAAGTAAGTGCAGGCGCAGGTAAGCATCGACCGCGTCCTCGGGGGCCTCATCCAGGTTGATGGAGGCAGTGCGCACCTCAGTGCGGGCGTTACGTTCGGGGTGGTCGGCGACGAGCGCATCCAGCTCATCGGCGAGAGAAAGGTCGGGGGTCTGGGTTAGCGAGGGGGCGGGGAACCAAGCGTCGAGTACGGTCCCAGCCTCATTCCCGGCAGCCACGACATTCACCAGCGCGACACCGGAAGCATAACGGGATTCGGAAGATAGGTTTTCAGACATGCCCACCATTATAGATGCGCTATCGGGCGCCGTATAGGGAAAACGCGCGGCCTCCCACGGGTTGAAATGCTAGGGTTGAACACGAAGACTGTTGCGCAACCACGGAAGACCCCTTGATGACCACTTCGCTTGATCTGAACGTTTCGATGCCCGAACTCACCCGCACGCTCCTTGATATTTATTCGGTCTCCGGGGAAGAAAAAACTATTGCAGACGCCGTCTATGAGGCTCTCAGTGCATATCCGCATCTGCATCTCACCCGCGATGGTGACGCTATGATAGCCCGTACCGAATTTGGCCCCCGCAACGGTGAGGAACGCACGCGCATTCTGCTGGCTGGTCACCTGGATACCGTACCTCTGCCCACGGTTGAGGGATCGCTCGGAACCGTACCCGCAAGCATCGTTGAAGATAACGGGGACTGGATTCTCTATGGGCGCGGTGCCACCGATATGAAGGGCGGCGTCGCGGTGCAGCTCAAATTGGCGGCAGAACTGGGTGAGCACGATACCGACTACAACCTCACCTATGTGTTTTACGACCATGAGGAAGTCGCCAGCGAACTTTCCGGCATGGCGCGGCTCATTCGCAACCACGGTGAGCTTCTGACCGACGCTGATTTTGGTGTGCTCTTGGAACCCACCGACGGCACTATTGAGGGCGGATGCAACGGTACGATGCGCTTCTACCTGCGCACCGCCGGGCTCGCGGCGCACTCCGGGCGTGCCTGGAAGGGTGAAAACGCGATCCACAAGCTCGCTGGGGCGCTGCGCGTTCTGGAAGAATACGAACCGCAAACCTACGAGGTTGAAGGGCTTGCGTACCGTGAAGGACTCAACGCCGTGCAGGTTTCCGGAGGAGTCGCCGGGAACGTTATTCCCGATGCTGCCGCCCTGCACATTAACTACCGGTTTGCCCCGAATAAGACCCTGGATGAGGCAAAAGCACACGTCACTGAGCTTTTCGGCGGCTATGAGCTCGACTTCGTAGACCTTTCTCCGGCGGCGCGGCCCGGATTAGATACCCCGCTGGCGGCATCACTCATCGCGGCTGTCGGGCAGGAACCCAAACCCAAATACGGGTGGACAGACGTGGCGCGGCTCAGCGAGATCGGTATTCCCGCGGTGAATTTTGGTCCTGGCGATGCGCTCCTCGCTCACACCGACAACGAGCACGTGAGCTTCAGCGCGCTTACCCGCTGCTACACCGATCTGCTTTTTTGGCTGCATACCGAAGTCGACGAAGACTAGCCGATAAACCCCACACCGATACAAATACGCACTTTAATATCTCTGCCAGCCGGGCAGGTAGGCTAGACTGAACAGATAGAGTAAATCTATGAGCCGCGATGCACCGCTTACCCGCTGGATGCGTTATTGTATGCAGGCAGCGGCGATCAGCAGCTACTTTTGGGTACGCCTTAAGAAATGTGCGTGTTTCCTAGGGCAGGCGTATCTGAGGGCTCATAGGACCCGTGAACCGAACCTGAACCGAAAAGGTATCCCATGAACATCCTGATCACGCTTCTGGCGGTGGTGGTTCTGATCCTCACCCTGCTGGGAACTTTTGGCCTCACCAGCCAGCGACTATACCCCGGCAAGAAGTTAGCGGCCTATATCGCTCGGGATGGACTAGACGTATTCGCGGATAAAACGGCACCTCGGGAGTCCGTAAGCGACGAAAGCACCTTGACCTCATCACCGGTTCTACCCCAACATTCCCGATGAACAATCCCTCTGATAAAACTCCCAAACAGCACACCACCGTGCCCTCTATTCCCTGGAGCTCAGCGAACAAACCGGCAACGCAGGCTAAACCTGCCAGCACATCCGACCGAGATGAGGATAAAAACCCCTCAAAAACCTCCACCCTCAATGCCGATATCACATGGTTGTATATAGCATCGGGGGAGCGTTTGCGCCGCATGGGCGATGCCTTTCTAAGACTTCCCGCTTGGCTGCAAGTCATGCTCGTTTACGCCTTCAGCCGCGTCTGGGGATTCATTATTTTTTCTGTGGTTGGCAACCAACAGCTGCTCGGTCCCTGGGGCCAGCATCTGGGGTACCTTCCCTTCATTAGCACCTGGGATTCCAGCTGGTACGGGCAGATAGCGCAATCCGGATACCCGAGTAAGCTGCCCTATGATTCCACCGGAGCGGTGGCACAAAATCCCTGGGCCTTTTACCCGCTATTCCCGCTGCTCGCTGGCGGTATTAACCGGATCACAGGGATCGGTTACTATCCGGTAGCGGCTACCGTGGCGCTCTTGGCTGGGTTCGCTGCCGCATGGGTTATCTACCTGCTCTTCACCACGAGCCTGAATATTGTGGGTTACCGAGACCAATCGCATGGCGAAAAGGTATCTGAGGCAGCGTCGAGCACCGAAGACCAGAAGGATGTAAAAACCTCACGGCACAATCTGGCGCTCTGGGCGGTTGCGGCGGTAGCATTTCTGCCGGTCGCCCCGGTACTGCAAGTGCCCTATGCCGAATCCTTAAACCTCGTATTCCTCGTTTGGGTTCTACTGCTGATGATGCGCAAGCAGTATCTGCTCATGATGCCCGTCGCGCTCCTGGCATGCCTGTCCCGCCCGGTTGGAGTACCCTTGGGTGCCACCGCCGGGCTATGGTGGTTCGCCTGCCTGATTACAGAGGCTAAGGCACAGCAGCAACGCCGTCAGCGCGGCGAAGACCAAGAAAGGTTCGAGAGCGTTTTCTTACGCAGCCTGCCGCAGCTCGGCAGTGCCCTTTTCATCTGCTTCTGCGCGCTCATTTGGCCAATCTACGCCTGGCAAATAACCGGTCGTATTGACGCCTACACCGCCACCGAAACCGCCTGGCGCCAAGGGCGATCTTGCACCCGTGGCACCCTGGATTTCTCAGGGTATAGCATACTTCGGGTACTTCACGATCCTCCTGTTCCCGCTCCTGATCGTGGGGTATGCAGCCTTTCTGGCAAGCCCGCTCGTGAAACAGGGTTCTCGCAAGTCCCATCATCCTCTGGTGCGCATGCTATGGCGCCTATCTACTGATTTTCCTCAACCCACAGTCTTCAACTTTCCGGCTGCTTCTGCCCCTCTTTCCACTCATGCTTCCCATCGTAGCGATATCCTCTTCGCGCGCCTACCGGTGGCTGCTGATTGGTTCCGGGGCCCTTCTGCAGCTTGTCTGGGTGGGCTGGCTGTGGCATTGGAAGCAACTACCGGGCGGCGGGGACTACCCGCCCTAAACCGAACGGTATACCCAGGCGCATCCCTGGCAAGAACCTATGGCGGGATGCGCATCACATATAGACGATAAAACCGTGCGGCTCAGTGCGAAACACCTCATAAAAGCCTTCGTGGCAATTCCCGTCGCACTCAAGATGCTGGTACTCTATATCTTGTGTTTGGTATTAGTGGCACTGAGTTCGTCGTCTTAGCCGTTCTCACGTTCTTCGTGATCGGCCCCGAACGCATGCCCGAATACGTGCGCCAAATCAAGGAACTCATCAAAACAGTTCGCCGAATGGCCTTCGACGCCCGAGACGAGTTCAAAGACACACTGGGGGACGCAACACTCAACGACATCAACTGGCGTCAATATGATCCCGTCAGTATGACCCCCGCGTTATTGTGCGCGAAGCCTTCGCGGAAGACGATGCAGAACGGGCACGTGAAGCTAAAGAACGCTCCGAAGCGAACAAGCCCGCCGCATCAAATCTAAACCGGCTGCCGCGCGGTGCCTACGCTCCCTACGATACGGAAGCGACCTAAACAAGGCTTAGATTCTATGGAAGATCCCCTAGCCCTACGGCAGGGGATTTACTATGTGCGAAGCTCTAGCGACAGTCACATAGATAAAGCCTTGAGAAACATAAAACTTCAGCAAAAACGTCACCTAACTTCCGAGACACCGCACCGCCCAGGAGAATACGCCGATGAGCGAAAGCCTTGATAGCCCCACGTATGGTGAGGCGGAAAAACCACGGGACCCCATTTCACCGCTAAACCCGCGCAGGGCAGAACGTTTTAATCCCACTCGTTTTACCTTACATACCGGCGGCTTCTCCTTTTTTGACTCCCTCGGTGTTTCCGCGACTGCTGCTCTGCGCAGGGTGGCGCATCGTTTTGCTGCGTTACCAGCCTGGGCTCAGGTGCTGAGTATTTGGGCACCCAGCCGCCTATGGGGTTTTATCGTTTTCTGGGTTGTCGGTATGCAGCAGGTTGCCGGTCAGCAGAAAATAGGCGATGGCCATGTGCCCACCCTTCTTGAATATTTGGGGTGGTGGGACGCCGAATGGTACGAACGGATTTACAAGAACGGATACCCCGTCCAACTACCCATATACGATAACGGAGTTGTCGGGCATAATACGTGGGCTTTCCTTCCGGCCCAACCTACTATTGCAGGGTTCATAGCCGATACCACAGGTATTCCTTTTGCCCTCAGCACCGTGATGCTCAGCGTAGTGGTGAGCTTTGCCCTCGCATGGGTCATCTATCTGCTCTTCGTGGGATGTCTCAACTGGCGTGAGCACGGAGTATTCGAGATTCGTGCGAGCCAGGAATCACCGCATCGTTCCCTGGCACTATGGTCGGTTGCCGCCTATGGTTTTTGCGGGCCAGCGGTTATTTTTGGAACCGGGTATGCGGAGTCTCTGACCATTTTCGCGATCGCCCTGTTTATCCTACTTTTGGCATACGACCGGTACCTTTGGGCTATACCGGTGGCCTTCCTCGCTACACAGTCCCGACCCGTCGGCGTGCCCCTCGGCGCGCTCGCGGGTATATGGTGGCTGTATTGTGTGACCTCTGAATACCGTGTTCGCCGCGCGGCTGGTGGGCCTTCGCCCCTCAGCGCCGGGCAAGCCTTGATGGGCGCGTTTGCGGCACGATCCCTGCACCTTATCAGCGCCTTGATCGTGTGTTTCTTCGCGCTGGGGCATGCGCTTCACGCAGCAGTTGCGACTGGGCGAATAGACGCTTATCTTGCCACTGAAATAGGCTGGAGCGGGCGTACCGTCGATGATGGGCAGCACTATGTGGTGCAATGGGTTACCAACCTGAATACCTATTTGCCACAGTGGAACATGTGGGCCGTTGCCCTGCTGGTTGCCGTAGGCTTCTTCGCCTATTTCTGCTGGATTTTTTCGCGTAGTACCCGCTCTCTGCTGCATCCCGTCATGCTGATCTGGTGTGCTGCCTATATGGTTTATCTGGGTGTCTTCTGGCTTCCGCAAACCTCAACATTCCGTATTCTGCTGCCTCTTTTCCCACTTGCACTCGTGCTCATAAGCTACGGAAAAGACTCAAGGGCGTACCACTGGCTTTTGGTGTTCTTCGGGCTTGTTTTACAGCTGATATGGGTAGGTTGGCTGTGGCATAGTCACGGTCCGGGGGACTTGAATATACCCTAATGCTTTTGCCCTCTGAGTGTTTGGGTGGGTGGTCCCCGGTACGCTCTTGTCCTAAACCCTGAGGCGTTTGGTTGCGCATAAGTATGCTGGGCATCGAGAATACGAATCTCGATGCCCAGCATACTTATATTCTTGTGAGCTCTTCTGCGAGCTATCCGAGAAACTCTACACGATTAGCGACAGCGGCTTGCCCGCCAGGGAATCCTTGCGGTGCAAAAGCTGTGCAGCAATATTCTTAATTTCTATAGAAGTTGCTGACTCCGGGTAGCCCCACACCACGGGCATACCCTCATCACCGCCGGTACGCAGGGCAACATCAAGAGGAACCGAACCGAGCAGCGGCACCGAATAGTCCAGCGCCTCGGTCAGACGTTTCGCCAGATGTTCGCCGCCGCCTGAACCGAACATCTCTAACACAGTACTGTCGGGTAGAGTCATCGCCGCCATATTCTCGATTACGCCCACCACCTTTTGCTGTGTCTGCAGGCTGAGGGTACCGGCACGTTCGGCGACATCCACCGCCGCATGCTGCGGGGTGGAGACCAGAATCAACTCGGCGTTGGGAAGCAGCTGTGCCATTGAGATCGCAATATCGCCAGTACCCGGGGGAAGATCAAGCAGCAAAACATCGAGCGCGCCAAAGTGAACGTCAAGAATGAACTGTTCAAGCGCCCGGTGCAGCATCGGCCCGCGCCAGGCGACGGGCTGATTATCTTTGAGAAACATGCCAATCGAAATAACTTTCACAAAACCGCCGGATGCGCCAGCCGCCAACTCGTGCCCGCCCGTATCGTCTTTACCCCGTACCGAGGCAGGAACGTCTACGGTCGGGGGAATAATGAGGTCATCCAGTCGGGTGGGGGCTTCCGTAATGCCCATGAGTCCCGGGATCGAGAAGCCGTGCACATCCGCGTCGATAATGCCGACGGCAAGACCCCGCGAAGCAAACGCCGCCGCGAGATTTGCGGTCATGGAGGATTTCCCCACGCCTCCCTTACCGGAAACCACCCCGAAGATGCGGGTGAGCGATCCGGGCGCGGTAAAGGGATTGGTGCGTTCGGGCTTGAGCCGGGATTTGAGGGTGCCGCGCTGTTCGGAATTCATGGCACCAAGCTCAAGCTGCACGCGGTCGATACCGGTGACGGCGGCAGCCGCCTCGCGCACTTGGGCATCGATTGTGTTCTTGAGCGGGCATCCCTCAATGGTCAGCAGAACTTTCACCTGGGCATAGTGCCGCTGCGGGTCATCTTCTTCGGCGAGAACCCGGGCATATTCCACCATGCCAAGTTCGGTGATAGGACGGCGCAACTCGGGGTCTTCCACGCGCGCGAGCGCCGCCCAGAGCGCATCCTCAAGGGGATTGTCGGGTGCCGGTTCGTTCTTGCGGGAACGATCGTGCGGTGTGGCGTTAGGGCTACTCATGGTATCTCCTCAGCGCGTTCATATGAGGGTATATATCGTCGCGGTGACGATGCCGCACCGGGCGATAAAAACACCGCCGCTTAGATGATTGGCTGCGGTGCTACTATCATGCGCGTTTGCGCATTATTTGTCTAGGCTGGTGTTCTGCGAGCTTAAGAGCTTAACCGGGTTGCAGAAACACACTTTAGGATGTGGGTCGTTCGCCTTTATGCGCCGTTGATGCCTTGGCGTTGGGAGAGTCTTCAATAGCGGTGGCGTGCTTCTCAGCTTCGGGGTCAGCCTCGGTTTTTTCTTCCCCGTCCGCATCTTCAAGTTCTTCGATATCGTCGCCAATATCCTGCAGCTGTTCGGCTTGGCGTTCCTGCTCTTCTTGAATAGATTTCAGCTCTTCCAAAATATCCCGAAGCTCGCTGCGCACGAAGTCGCGGGTGGCAACCTCACGCAGGGCGATGCGCAGCGAAGCGATCTCGCGCGTCAAATACTGTGTCTCCTCAAGGTTTTGCTGATCGCGTTTGCGGTCCTCGGAGGCAACCACGCGGTCGCGGTCATCCTGCCGGTTCTGCGCCAACAGCAGCAGGGGAGCGGCGTAGGATGCCTGCAATGAGAGCATCAGGGTGAGCAGAGTGAAGTTGAGGCTTCGCGGGTCGAACTGCAGCTCTTCGGGGGCGAGCGTATTCCAGCCCAGCCACACGCCACAGAAGACGGTCATCCACAGCAAAAATTGAGGCGTACCCATATACCGGGCGAACGCCTCAGTCATACGTCCGAAAGCGTCCGGGTTCGGGTTGTACGCAAAAAGCTTGTTCTTGCGCTCTGCCGGGGTGCTCAGTTGAGACTCAGCGCGGTTACCGCTCCTGCTGGTTTCCCGGGTGTCGCGGCTGCGTTCGGCGTATTTCTTTTCGAGACGGTCTTTGAGGATGCGCGCCTTATCGATCCTCGGATTTTCCTCGTGCTTCAGGTTTTCGTTGCGGCGGTTCTGATCAGACAAAGCGTCGCCCTACCTTTCGTACGGGGGTTCCGTCGTCGAATGTGCGCCAGTCTTCGGGCAGGAGCGCATCGAGTACGTCGTCAATCGTGACCGCACCGACCAGGCGGTGAGATTCGTTCACGATGGGGATAATGGTCAAGTCGTAGGCGGCGAGTACGCGCGCTAATTCCGCAAGACTTGCCTGGTCAGAGACCGGTTCGGTGTCTGTGTCTAGAATGTGGCCAATCGATTCGCTCGGCGGCACCCGCAAAAGCTGCTGCATATGCACCAGCCCCAAATATTTGCCGGTCGGCGTTTCGAGGGGCGGCCGGGCCACCAAAACCGCGGCAGCCATCGCGGGCGAGATTTCTTCGGCGCGAATATGCGCCAGCGCCTCGGCAACTGTGGCTTCGGGGGAGAGGATAATCGGTACCGGGTTCATGAGCGAACCGGCGGTGCCCTCGTCATATTCGAGCAGGCGGCGCACATCGTCTGCCTCATCCGGTTCCATGAGTTCCAGCAGCTTTTCACGCTGCACGTCGTCAAGCTCAATCAGCAGGTCGGCGGCGTCATCCGGTTCCATCTCTTCAAGAACCTGCGCGGCGCGTTCGTCTGCTAGGTAGGAAAGAATTTGTACCTGGTCCTCTTCGGGCAGCTCTTGAAGCACGTCCGCCAGGCGCTCATCCTGCAGCTCCGCCGCGATTTCGACCATGCGTTTATCGTTCATCTCGTGGATCGCATCGGCAAGGTCGGCAGGTTTAGAATTTTCGTGGTTCGCCACGAAAGCGGTTGCGGCCTGCGGCTCCAGCTCGGTGGAGAGCATCGCCTGATCCCAGTCCACCACCAGGGTTTCTTTGGAGCGGCGGCGCCACCCGCTGGAACTGCTCACACGGGATACAAAGAGTTCGGTCACGCCCCAATCACCGTTGCGGCGCTGTTCAATGGCGACGTCTTCGATCACGGCATCCCCGCTGCCGTCGAGCAGGCGCACACGGCGGTCGAAAAGTTCGCCCACCACCAGAGTCTCGGAGTTGCGCTGTTCAAAGCGGCGCAAATTCACGAGCCCGGTTGAAATAATCTGGGAGGCGTCGATGCTGCGCACACGAGTCATTGGCATGAAGACACGCTTTTTGCCGAGCACCTCAATAATGATGCCTACAACCACAGGCTCGCTGCCTTTGCGCAGGTGAGCACCAGCCGCCAACGCCGCGCCAAAACCGCGTTTGAGTACGACCACATCGCGTAAGCGACCGAGGCGGTCACCGAAGGGGTCGAAGACATCAAGACCGAGCAGGCGGGCGATATAAATTTTGCTTGGGGCGCTGAATTTAGTATTGCTCACTCTATCTAGGGTACGCTGTGAACCCCGAATACGCACTTCACCAGTGCTTTAGGCACGCTACGAGTCATGACCGGTGCGGGGCTGCAGGCCCTAACCGATGTGCAAAATTTTTCTATGCGTAGGGAACTAAGCCCATCGCAAATATCCCGCCCCCTGCGGGTTCTCTGCCGGTAAAATATAGGGCATGACTCAGATGCCTCCCAATATGCCCCCGTCTTCTTATTTAGCGTCTCGCCTGGCGCAGGCCAACGGACAGCTTATGCCTCAGGGCGAACCCGTGGCAGCTTTCAGCCGCCGTGAAGAAGCCTTTGCCGCTTTTGATGTGCTTGCCGCCGCGAACTACCCCGTCACCGCGCTCTACCTGGTGAACGAAGGGCTCAAACAGGTCGAATACCCCACCCAGCAGGGGTACGGCCGTCCGCTTCTGGTCGCTCTTATCCAGGGTATTCTTGCGGGCCTGTTCTACTCAGCGTTGGTTTCCACCGCGGGCACGAACTTCTGGGCTGCCGCCTCGTCAGCCGTGCCGATCGCCGTTGCGGTCTTTGTCGTCTGGAAAATTTTTGAGCTTCGCCGCGGCGGTTCCGGTCGCTACCCGATGCGCGGCGAGGCAGTCCCGGAACGCACCATAGTCTACGCCCTGAGTGATTATTCTTCGGAGGCGCGGCGCATCCTCTCGGCAAACCCGCTGTTTCAGAAGGCGGTAGCTTCGGCATCCTCGGGAACGCCGAGTGCAGGTATCGGGTTGCCCCATACCGCCAGCCCCTATGTCTCTTATACACCAAAGCCTGCCGGTGAATCTTCGCAGACCCCGAGCACCCCGTCGACTGTGACGGATCAGCAAGGTGGCTACACCGAAAACCGCGATAGCGCTGCCAAGAACCCGAATCCCGAGCAAGCGGATGCGGGACGGACAACAGAGCAGCGCGGCACAGGAGATTCCGTGGCAAAGCCCAGCCGGTGGGGATTCCCAAGCGCCACAAGCCGCTGCATCACAGACTGCCGCGCAGCAAACCCAGCCCTAACGACTCTTCTGAGCAGTCTTCGCCCGCCGCCGACACCCGCGAACGCAAGCCTCAGGCACCAGCAGCACAGCGGTTCGGTCTGCGCATTGACGATCCGGAAGAATATGCCAAAACTATCCGGCAGGCTCCCAACTCGTGAGACTCCTAAGCCCAAGGGAGTCAAGGAAGACTAGTTTCCAACGCCACAGAGGCATCTGACACAACGAAAAAGTCCCCGCAGCCAGGACAGTACTGGCTGCGGGGACTTTCGTCTGCGAAACTAAGAGACTACTGGGCGAGCTTCGCCATCCACGCTTCAATCTCTTCAACCGTGCGGGGCAGTGCCGCCGAGAGGTTTACATTGCCGTCCTCGGTGCACAGCACGTCATCTTCCAAGCGGATACCGATGCCGCGGTACTCCTGGGGAACAGACAAGTCCTCATCCTTGAAGTACAGCGCGGGTTCAATCGTGAAGACCATGCCCGGCTCCAAAGTTGCGCCGGTGTACAGCTCCGCCTTCGCCTGCGCGCAGTCGTGCACATCCAAACCCAAATGGTGGCTGGTGCCGTGCGGCATCCACCGACGATGCTGACCACCCTCAACCGTCAAAGAAACCTCAGCCGAAACGGGCAGCAGCCCCCACTCCTCCAGACGATGCGCCAGCACCTCCATCGCGGCATCGTGAATCTCGTGGAACTTACGACCCGGCACAGCGACCTTGAACGCCGCATCCGCAGCATCCAACACCGCGTTATAGACCTTCGCCTGAACCTCGGTGAACTTGCCGTTCACCGGGAACGTGCGGGTTACATCGGCGGTGTACAGGGTATCGTCCTCAACACCGGCATCCAGCAGCAGCAGCTTGCCCTCATCCACGGTGCCGTTATTGCGAATCCAGTGCAGAATCGTCGCGTTATTCCCGCACGCCGCAATCGTGTCATAGCCCAGGTCGTTGCCGTCGGTACGTGCCACCGAGAAAAACGCTGTCTCCACCACGCGCTCACCACGATGATGCGCCACCGCCTTCGGAAGCTCACGCACGACCTCCTCGAAGCCCTTAACCGTCATATCGACCGAACGCTGCAGGTTCTCAACCTCGATTTCATCTTTAATCAGGCGGGCCTCAGAGAGTGCCACCGTCAGCTCAGAATCGAGCTTATCGGATTCCTCCAGCGCAACGCCCGTGTTATACCGGGAGGTATCAACCAGCGCATCAATGGAAGGATCAACCTCACGCACCAGTCGGATGCGCACCCCGCCCAACGCCTGAGCCCCGGCGTTCTTCGTAATCGCAACTTCAAGCTCCGAAAGATCCTTCGTCCGCACACCGTAACGCTCCGAAAACTCCTTGAGCGTGGGGCGCGGACCAACCCAGAACTCGCCCGTAGCGCGCATCCGCATAAAACTGCGTGGTATCACGGCCAGCCAACGGGCGGAAATACAGGGTAACCTCATGGTTCGAGCCGTTATCGCCGGTGCCCTCATCTACGGGCTCAAAGACCAGCACGGCGTCAGCCTCATGATCAACACCCAACCCGGTCTGATGCGCAAACGCCGAATGCGGGCGGAAACGGTAATCGCAATCGTTCGAGCGAACCTTCAGCGGTCCCTGCGGGCAGAACCAGGCGCTCACCCGGGAACTTTTGGGAAATCTTCTTACGACGTTGCGCCGCAAAATCGGCAACGCGTTCGCGGGTATAGCCATCATCAGCAGCGGGCTCCCAATTTGATGCGATGAACTCCTGAAAAGCTGATGCTTTGGGGGTATCGCGGTGATCTGTTGTTGGAGCTCCGGTGCTCTTCTTCGTATTTTCAGTCATAGTTGTATTCTATCCCACGCGCCGCGAGAAATCGCCGGTATACCGCCGCTATTTTCCGCGGGAAATCGCCTTGAGCAAGGCGCTATCGCGGGTGAGGCGAACGTGGGGTGCGCTAGAGTTAGAACTATGACCGAACGTTACGATCTGCATATTCACTCCGCAATTTCCGATGGTACTCAGCCGCTCACCGAATTAATTCCGCTTATTCGTAAGGCGGGACTGACAGGATTCGCGCTTACCGACCATGACACCGCGTGCGGATGGTCGCAGGCGGCCGAGCTGGCGGGGGAGTACGGGCTGGATTTTCTGCCCGGCGCCGAGTTTTCGTGTCGTTATACGTACCGCGATGAGCAGGGGCGAAAGCGTACTAAGAGCGTGCATCTGCTGGCCTACGGGTATGACCCGCAATCCTCCGAGCTGGCGCGGCGAGTTGAGGAAATTCGGCGCTCGCGTGCGGGGCGGGCACGGCGCATCGTTGAGCTGTTATCCGCCGACTACCCGCTCACCTGGGAGCATGTGCAGGAACAGACGGGTGAAGAGAATGCATCGGTGGGGCGACCCCCATATTGCGGATGCGCTGATTGCCGCCGGAATCGTCGCCAGTCGTGAGGAGGCGTTCGGTCGTATTCTCTATGCGGGCTCACCCTACTATGTGCCGCAAGAGAGCATGGACCCGCTGGAGGCGACTCGGCTGGTGCGCGCGGCGGGTGGCGTGCCGGTGGTGGCGCATCCGATGAGTGAAAATCGTGGGCCTGCGTTGCCGCTTGAATACCTGGGGCAGATGGCGGATGCGGGCCTCGCCGGTGTCGAGGTATACCATCGCGAAAATTCTGAGCCGAACCGTGCGCGTCTGCTGGAATTTGCGCGCGATCGCGAGCTTTTGGTGACCGGTTCCAGCGACTATCACGGCGCGGGCAAACCGAATAGGCTGGGGGAGTACACCACTGCCCGCGAAACTGTTGAGGCGATCCGCGCCCAGATTCGCAGCTAAAGCTCGCCGCCGACAACTAAAGTAATCACTGTAAGTCGTACACTTTGCCGCATATCGTACGGTTAAACCCTACGAAGATGCAGCAAAGTGTACGGCATACGCCGGGTCAGTCCGCTATGAAGACGCCGCCGTCTCCTTGACCTGCTTCCGCTTCTTCGCCAGCTCGTGGCGTTTGCGGTCTTTACGCAGTTTTTCGCGGGCCTGGATGCGCAGCTCGCGTTCCAAAATATCGGTCGAAGGATGCCGCACAAACTGGCTGTGCGCCCCGTCTATAGGCATCACCCGCTCCCGAATCTTCTCGCTCTGTTCCGCCAGTGCGCGCCGCGATGCCGCCGTGAGCGCATCCCGAGAGGTACCCCCGCGAACCCCCACGTGACGATGCGGAGTAAACAGCACCGCCGCACCGCGCGGCACGCCGCGGTAGTCGGCAAACGATTCGGCATCCACGTTCAGGCGTTTCGCCATAACCTCAATCGCGGGTGGGTTCTGATCCACACACACAAACCTGCGCCCCAGAGCCGCCGCAGCCGCACCGGTGGTACCGGAACCAGCGAAGAAATCAAAGCACCCAGTCGCCCGGGCGTGATGAAGCAGCAATCATCCGCTTGAGCAGACCCAGCGGCTTCTGCGTGGGGTACCCGGTCTTTTCCTTACCCGTGGGCGAAACGATCGTATGCCACCACACATCGGTGGGGAGTTTGCCGCGTGCCGCTTTCTCTTCGGTCACCAGACCGGGTGCCATATAGGGTTCGCGGTCTACCGCATCCGCATTGAAGTAGTATTCCTGCGGGTTCTTGACATACATCAAGATATTGTCGTGCTTAGTGGGCCAGCGCTTTGTCGATTTTGCGCCGTAGTCGTAGGCCCAAATAATCTCGTTGATAAAACAGTCGCGCCCAAAAATCATGTCGCACATAACCTTGGCGTAGTGAACTTCACGCCAATCGAGGTGCAGGTAGAGGGTGCCATCCTCTGTGAGCAGACGGTGAGCCTGCCTAATACGCGGCTCTAAGAACGCCCAGTAGTCCTCAAAAGCATCGTGATAACTCGCAAGGGTTTGCAGGGCACTCGTGTAGCTTTTGCCCTGAAATCCGGTACGATTACCGTTGCCTTTACCCTGTTCTTCGCCGTCTGCAGCGGGGGCGGTTTTGAGGGTACGCCGAGTTTGAGTTTTGCCGGTATTAAACGGCGGATCAATGTAGATCACAGTGAACGAGGCACTTTGGAAGCTCGCTCAGATACGCCAGATTATCGGCCTGAACCACCAGCGATGAACCATTCGGATCGAAAACTGGAACATCGCCGGTGCCCTGATCGTTTGGGCACAGATGCATCGGCGGAGGATACTGCTTCGCTCACTCGCTATTTACTCCTCACCCGATGCGGCATCAGACTTTTTTCGACCCGCTTTCTTAGCTGCAGTCGAGTCAGCCTTGCCCTTATTCCCGGAACGGCGACGGCTGCGGCGGCGCGACGAGCCTTGAGAATCTGTTTTCTCAACCGAGCTATCCTTGGCAGAGCCGGATTTCTTAGCCGATTTTTTCTCGGCGGATTTCCCCGCAGTTTTCTCGGCGCGCGTCTCAACGGTTTCACCCTCAACGCGTCGGGTACGGCGGCGCGGTCGGCGTTCACGCTTCGGTGCAGTATCCTTCGAGGGCGAATCCTCCCCGCGCTTTTCGGACTTCGCCTTGCGGGAACCGCCGCGGGAGCCGCGGGATTTAGAACCGCGCGAACGCGAGCCCCGAGAGGAACGGGAACTGCCCCGTGAAGAGCGCGAGTCGCCATAATCATCAAGGTGCTCCGCATCCAAACCTTCGAGGGTCTGCTCAGAACGCGGCAGGCGACCCTTGGTACCCGGCGGAATATCCAGGTCGTAGAACAGATGCTCAGAAGAAGAATAAGTTTCCACAGGATCGGAAACGCCCAGATCGAGCGCATCGTTAATGAGGCGCCACCGGGCAATATCCTCCCAATCCACGAAGGTTACGGCGGTACCCTCATGGCCCGCACGGCCGGTACGCCCGGTGCGGTGCAGATAGGTTTTCTCGTCTTCGGGCACGCGGTGGTTAATCACATGGGTCACGTCTTCCACATCAATACCGCGAGCCGCAACATCGGTCGCCACCAGAATATCCACCTTGCCGTTGCGGAAAGCACGCAAAGCCTGCTCGCGAGCGCCCTGGTTGAGGTCGCCGTGCAGGGGAGCGGCGGCGAATCCGCGCGCAATAAGCTCATCGGCAACACGCGCAGCATCGCGCTTAGTCTTCGTGAAGATCACGGTGCGTCCCACGCCCATGAGCACGCAGGATGCGGCCGAGCATTTCGTCCTTATCCATATGGTGCACGCGGTAAACCACCTGACGAATCGAGGCCTTGGTCTTGGCGTGATCTTCCGGGTCTGCCGCGCTAATATGCATGGGCTTAGTCATGTATTTGCGCGCCATCGTGATCACCGGGCCAGGCATCGTCGCGGAGAACAGCATGGTCTGGCGGTCGGTGGGCAGGTATCCCCATGAATTTTTTCGACGGAAGGCAAAAAGCCTAGGTCAAGCATCTCATCGGCCTCATCCAACACCACCGTCTTAACCTGGGTGAGGGTGAGCGCACCGTGCTGGTACAGGTCGATCAGACGCCCGGGAGTGCCGACCACAACTTCCAGCCCCTTGGCGAGCTGCTCAACCTGAGGCTCGTAGGGAACACCGCCGTACAGGGTTGCCACGCGGGCGTTGCGCAGTTTAGAGGCTACCGCTAAATCGTTACCCACCTGAATTGCAAGCTCGCGGGTGGGTACCAAGATAAGTGCCTGAGGCGCCCCCGGCTTCTGCAGCGAACCCCACTGATCGTCGTCACGGCCCACCACACGCTGAATCGTGGGGAGACCGAACCCGAGGGTTTACCGGTACCGGTTTTTGCCTGCCCAATAATGTCATGCCCGGCGAGTGCGACCGGCAGGGTCATTTCCTGGATGGGGAAGGGGCTCACAATGCCCACGGCGGCGAGTGCATCGCTAATATCTTGGCGGACCCCAAAATCGGCAAAGGACTTGGGGGAAGACTGTGGTGTTGAGGAAGGCTGGGCCTCATCGGTCGTCGCGTTTTGAGCGTCGGTCATCTCATATCTTCCTGCCCTGATCGGGCGGTTTGCGCCGCACCCGTACCTGTGCGTGAGTGTGCACAGGTGTTATGCCGTGTAGCTGCCCGAGTACTGCGGGGAGCACGGTGTATTCACAACGCCGGGCTGGCGCGAGGTGAAGGAAGCCGATCGCGGGAAATTCATGTTCCGAAGCCGAGCTCTTGAAGATGTACCTGCTGTAAAAGAACTCAGGCTCTCGGAAAGACGCGGTGTCTGGTATATCAAGAACGACCGGGCATCCACTTAACCCTTAAATCTTAACCCGTCTTGGCGTCAGATGCACCCTTACAGGTCGATATGTCGAGTATGCTTACTGTCATAGGAACGCTCGAAGCCCGCATTCATACGGCAAAACCGTGAACGCGGGCTTCGTAAAAATTATTGGGTGTGCCCCTGCTGTTAGGCGCCGACACCGAACCCAACGCGGCGCTTCTCTTCGGAGCCGAGTTCAACATAACCGATCTGCTCACCGGGTACGAGGGTGGTTGCTCCCTTATCGTCGGTGATCTCAAGGAGGGAACCGTTCGTAATGGCGTCGGCTACCTTGGTGCGGATAGTCTCTACGCTTTCCTTGGTTTCGAGCGTAACTTCGCGGCTAATGTGACGAATGCCAATTTTGATTTCCATGATGACCCTTCAAGCCGTCAGCGGTGTTTTCTTCTGGATTTAGTGTACCGTGCCTGCCAGGCGGATGCCGTAAGGATGCGCGCATGATTCGCCTGTGGCTTAGGGCTGCGGTGGAATAAAGCGCAGCGTGCAGAAGATTATCCCGCAATTAGCGGTCGTCGATGGTGATTCCGTAGAGCGTTTCGAGTGCCGCAATGTAGTCGGAGGTTCGCCCCTGGGTTGCGAGCTGTTTCGCGCGTATCGTGGGGGTGTGCAAAAGGGACTTCACCATGCGGCGCATTGCAAGTTCGAGCTGCTCGGTGGCGGCGGTGCAACCGAATTGGCTGCGTACCTTATCGAGCTCTTCGTCCAGCACCTCCATAGTATGAGAGCGAAGCGCCACGATTGCCGAATCAATATTGCGGGTCTTTTGCCGTGCAGCAAAGGCTTGAGTCTCAGACTCGACGATGCGCTCGGCGGTAGCGACCGCCTCCTCAGTTTCTTCGGGGGCAGCCAAACGCACGGACTCTAAGGTAATAAGCTCCACCTGCGGCAGATCCGCAATAGCGGGGTCAAAATCTCGGGAGAGCGCCAAGTCGAGGATCGTATGATGCCCCGGTGGAATTTCGGCGGGGGAGAGCGGGTCAGACCCGCCCGAGCAGCCAACAATCACATCCGCCTGTTCCATGGCCTTATACGTTTCACCTTTGGGAACCGCACGAACATCGCGTTTTGCGGCAAACTCCGGGGCGCGGCCCGAACGGGAGTTAACCCAAATGTCTTCGCATCCGCGTTCACGCAGGGCTGCAATAGTAGCACCCGCGTAGGCACCCGTTCCGAAGACGAGAGCACGGCGGGTTTTCCAGTCTTTCTCAGCGACTGCATCCGCCAAATCCAGGGCGACCGAGACGATGGAGCGTCCCTGTGACCCGATAGTGGTGTGCTGCCCAACCTGACGGGCGGTGTGTGCCGCATGCTCGAAAAGCTGTACAAGCTCCCCAGGAACCGTCCCTTCTTCTTGGGCGTAGGCAAGCGCACGGCGCACCTGCCCGGCGATTTCGCGCTCGCCGACCACGGCGGACTCCAGCCCTGATGCCACTGTAAAGAGATGTTTGGCGGCCTCAAGGTTTTCGTAGATTTCAAAACTGCCCGCAATAAGCTCTGCATCGAGCTCAGATTTTTGCGCAATCTCGGCGTAGAGCATATCGCTAACGGGACCTAAATGCTCGGCCACTGAGAGCTGCACATAAATTTCGAGGCGGTTACAGGTTGCCAGCACAATAGTGCCGGTAACGCCCAAGTTTTGCGCGGTTTCGGTACGAAAAAGCTCGGGTATGCCAGCTGCACCGTTGCTCAGTAGAGCGACGGTGGTGAGATCGATGATCCTGTGTGATGCAACAAATGAGTACGTAGCCACTAGACAATAATCATAAACACATTTTTAGTCGGTGAGTGTAACCTAACGTGAGCTGGCTCCCAATAGTGTGAGTTTGTGTGAAAAGGTCCGAAACTATGCCCAACAAGGCCCAGCAAAGGACCGGTGTATAAAAACTTAGGGTAAATAAATTTTGAGATAGCTAAAACAGGTTTAAAAATAAGGTAAACCTACACCAAAATTTACACGGGTTATGAAGTGGTACTTTATGACACCGTGTCATAAAAACAGGCGCGAAAACCTGTCAAACTAGAGGGTATGACCGAAATCCAGCAGCCCCAGCGAGCCGCCAATGGTGCAGATTCTCAGCAGTCGCGCTCTATAGTGGGTGCTCACCCGAGAGATCGTCAGCGTGATTTGCTGACCGAGGCGCAGCTGTCGCGCCTGAGCGCATCTCACCCGCTGCGTGCCGCTCAAACCGCCGATTCTCCGATGCTGCGGGCGCTCACCGGGCGCGCATCTGAGCATCGTCCGGTCTGGTTTATGCGCCAAGCGGGGCGTTCGCTGCCCGAGTATCGCAAGGCGCGCGAGGGAATTCCCATGCTGGACGCCTGTTTGACACCCGAACTTGCCGCCGAGATTACCGTGCAGCCGGTGCGCCGTCACAAAGTCGATGCCGGTATTTTCTTCTCGGATATCGTTATCCCCATGAAACTCGCGGGCGTGAATGTCGATATTGTGCCCGGTCGCGGTCCCGTACTCGAACATCCCGTGCGCACGCTTGATGAAGTGCGTGCCCTGCCCGAACTGACTGACGCGGCACTTGACCCTATTCGTGAGGCAGTCGCAGCAACCGTCGACATGCTCGGTTCCACCCCTCTTATCGGTTTTGCGGGTGCGCCTTTCACCGTTGCCGCCTATATGGTTGAGGGCGGTCCCTCCCGCGATCACCTGCGCCCCCGCACTATGATGCATGCCGACCCCGTTGCCTGGCGCGAGTTGGCGCAGTGGGCCGCGCGCACCTCGGGGCAGTTTTTGCGGGCACAGATTGAGGCGGGTGCATCCGCTGTACAGCTCTTCGACTCATGGGCTGGCTCATTGGGTGAAGCTGACTACCGCCGGTATGTGCAGGAACACTCCGCCACCGCCTTGAGCATGGTCGAAGAATTTGGGGTGCCGCGCATCCACTTTGGTACCGGGACCGCCGATCTGCTGCCCGCCATGCATGAGGCCGGTGCCGATGTGATCGGGGTGGACTACCGCCTGCCCCTTGATGAGGCAAACCGCAGGCTCAAACGGTGCGGTGCCGCTTCAGGGGAATATCGATCCCCGCGCTTTTAGCTGCAGGGCGTGAGACTCTATATGCTCACGCGGATGAGGTACTCGCCGCCGGGGCGAGCGCCCCCGCCCATATCGTGAACCTGGGGCACGGGGTACCGCCTACAACGGATCCGCAGGTGCTCACCGATCTAGTGACATATCTTCACGAACGCACTCGACGCCCATAAAACGGATACTCTTAAGAGAGGCAGTTAGAACCGAAACATTAACGGGGATGAATATGGTACATCAGCACAAGAATCATCATGCACCAAGCGCCATCGTAGTCGGCGGCGGCATTTCTGGGTTGTTGGCGGCGCGTCGTCTTACCGATGCCGGAGTGAACGTAACCGTCCTAGACCAGAATGATTATCTGGGAGGCGCCCTCGGCGCGCATAAGGTCGCCGGTTTGGTGCTAGATTCCGGTGCGGAATCCTATGCGACCCGAACCCCAACCGTGACAAACCTCGTCAAAGAGCTTGGTCTAGACGACCAGATTGTGCATCCTAACTCCCACGGTTCATGGCTGTATCTGCCTCAGGGTGCCCGAAAGACCCCGAGTACTGGAATTATGGGCATTCCCGGGTGATCTTTCCGATAAATCTTTGGCCGGTGTGCTCGGTAAAAGCGGTTTGCGCCGCGCCCGTATGGATAAGGTGCTTCCCGCCTCGGTTGGAGCCAACGCAAAGACGCTGGGCGAACTAGTACGTGCCCGTATGGGTAAAAAAGTACTCGATAACCTGGTTGCGCCCGTGGTCTCCGGGGTGTACTCGACCCACCCGGATATGCTCGATATTGATGCCGTTATCCCCGGCTTACGCGAAGGGCTGAAAAAACATAAGTCCCTAGCTGCCGCTTCCGCCGCGATACGCGCTCAAGCACCCGCGGGCTCGCAGGTCGCCGGGCTTTCTGGGGGCATGCACCTGCTGATCGAACAGCTTATCGAGAAGATGCCCGCACCCGTGCGGTACATTCCCGAATGCGGCGTGATTGCGGTGGATCGTGACCCCATCACCAATGAATGGGTGGTAATTCGCCGCCGCAGCGACGGTGAGAAAGCTGCCTCGGTGGGTGCCGATTATTTGGTGATTGCTACCGATGGTTCCACTGCTGCGCGTCTGCTCGGACCGCATATTAAGGGAAGTTCTCTGCCTAATATTGACCCTGGCCCCGAGGTTGCTCTCGTAACGCTCGTCGTCGATCAGCCCGCGCTTAACTCGAACCCGCGTGGTACGGGTCTGCTGGTTTCCGAAGCCGTGACAAACGTGCGCGCCAAAGCGCTCACCCATGCCACCGCTAAATGGGCGTGGGTAGCCGAAGAGGCGGGTAAGAACCGCCACGTGGTGCGGCTTTCCTACGGCCGCGGGGGAGAACAGAGTACCTTCTCCGACGTTTCTCTTGACGAAGACCAGCTGATCACCCTCGCCTTGCGCGACGCCTCGAAACTGCTCGATGTGCCCATTACCGCCCAAAATCTGGTGGATGCGGATGTGGTTCGCTGGAATGGTGTGCTGCCTCTCTCAACGCCCGGGTACCGCGAGCGGGTGCAGCTTTTCCGCGAACGCGCGGCTGAACTCGATACTGTCTGCACGGTTGGTTCGTGGGCCGCAGGCTCCGGGCTCGCCGCTGTGGTGCGCGATACCCAGGAACAACTGGATCAATTCATTGCACACATAACGCAAAAGCATGTCTCGAAGTGACGAAGATACTTGCGGCTGCCCGCGCAGTGCAGGCACCGTGTTAACCAAAGAAAGCAGAAGACAAAACCTCACGAGTGAGGAGCATAAACCGCAGACAGACTAAGATCTGTTTGGCTGAGACTCGCAGGTGAACAGGAAACATTCAGCGAATCTTGGGCGGTTTCACCGAAAGGAAGAAAATGTCTCACGAAGAACATCAGAATGCGGCTCACGGCTCTCATGGAAGCGGGTACGGGGGCGCGCCCAAAGGATATGCCGTGCAGCATTCCCCAGCTGATGAGAATAAACGCGGCCGTGAAGAAGGCGAAACCCTGCACTATACCCTATACACCGTCTTCGCCCGTGCCGGGCAGCGTGCCGAAAGCGCATCCTCGGCGGAAGCTATCGCAGAGTTCGAGCAGCTCATCGAAGAGCTCAAAGCGGACGGCGTAACGCTGCGCGGGCTCTACGATGTTTCCGCTATGCGCGATAACGCCGATGTTATGGTGTGGACCCACGGGCCGACTCCCGAAAAGCTGCAGGCAGCCGTGCGCAAGATTCGCCGTACCGCGCTCTTCAGCGCGACCACCATCGTTTGGTCGACTATGGGCGTGCACCGCGAGGCAGAATTCACCCGCAACCATGCACCCGCCTATGCGCGCCAGAAGGCACCCGAGGCATGGGTATGTGTGTACCCCTTCGTGCGTTCCTACGACTGGTACTACATGAATCCCGAACGCCGCGCCGAAATGCTCAAGAACCACGGCATGAAGGCTGTCGACTTCCCGCAGGTGCTCGCGAATACCGTGGCAACTTTCGGTCTGAACGACTACGAATGGGTACTCGCCCTTGAGGCTCCCGAATTGGTCGATCTGGTCGATATGATGCGCCACTTCCGCAATACCGAGGCACGCCTGCACGTGCGTGAAGAAATTCCCTTCTACACCGGTCGTCGTGTGAACGCCGCCGATGTCGCCGAGGTGCTCGCGTGAGTGAGACCGTACGCGCAGGGTGCTGCGGGAACATCCCGGACGATGTTTGCCCGAACGCTACAGACCCCGCGAATACTGCTTCTAACGGGCCAGCAGTGCTTACCCCCGAGACGCTAAAGTCGTACCGGGGGGAGTGCGGTATTACCCGTTCTCGCACCGCCGTGCCTGCCCCCTATGACCTGGTGATTCTTTCCTCCTTCGGCGGGCCCGAAGGACAGGAAGATGTGATTCCCTTCCTGCGCAACGTTACGGCGGGGCGCGGCATACCCGATGAACGTCTGGAGGAAGTCGCCACCCATTACCGCGCAAACGGCGGTATTTCACCTATTAACGAGCAGAATCGTGCGCTTTTGGTGGCACTTCGAGAAGTCATGCAGGAACGCGGGCCGCATATTCCGATCGTGTGGGCAAACCGCAATTGGAAACCCTATGTGACCGACGTAGTACAGCAGGCTTATGAGGAAGGGCACCGCAATATTCTGGTGCTCGCCACCAGCGCCTACCCCGGGTACTCCAGCTGCCGCCAATACCGCGAAGACTACGGCGTGGCGCTGGAGAAACTCGGTCTTCAAGACCGCATGCGCATCGATAAGATTCGCCAATTTTTCGATGCCCCCGGGTTCGTTGAGGCCTTTACTGAGGGCTTAGAGAACGGGCTGAAACAGGTTCGCAATACCGTGGCGGAGCGCATTGCTGACGGAACGGCGGCCGCAGGGAATGGGCGTATTCGCATTATGTTCTGCACCCACTCGGTGCCGACCTCTGCTGCTAATGAGGCGGGTCCGCGCGGAATCGACTACGAGGGCGGTTCTGCCTACGTAGAGAAACACCTGCAGGTGGCGCGCGCTATTCTTGCAAAGATCCGTGAACAGGACGAGAGCCTTTTGGACAGTACCGACTGGGAGCTCGTCTATCAGTCGCGTTCCGGCTCACCCTCCACCCCCTGGCTAGAGCCCGATATTAACGACGCCATCGACAAAATCGCTGGTGACGTAGACGGCATCGTTATGGTTCCACTGGGATTCGTCTCTGACCATATGGAAGTCCTCTGGGACCTCGATACCGAGGCGATGGAGACCTGCCGCAACCACGGTATCGTGGCGGTGCGCACCCCCACTCCCGGCGTGCACCCCGCCTATGTGGAATCGCTGCGCCGCCTGATTGTCGAGCGTATGGCCGAGCCCGCAGAATCCGATCACGACAGGCGTGAAAGCGTTTTCGGCGAGTCCATATCCGGCGAACTCGGTTGGTTCGACGAATGCGACCCTGACTGCTGTAAACCCCTGCGCGATCAAGAAAAGCCTGTAATTGCGGAGTATACCCCTAAGAAAACCTGTGCCTGCTGTCATGAGCGCGTATAAGCGCTGCCGTATGTGCGGGTTCATCCCAACCGTATTGATGAGTCCGCACATACGTTACCCATGAAACCTGAGGAGAACCATGAGCGACCCCTATATTCTCGGCACCCGAGGCTCAGCCTTGGCGCTCACCCAGAGCACCCTTGCCGCCGAACACATCGTTCAGGTGTTCAACACTCACTCCCGCGAACACGGCGCCGAACGCACCCTATCCTTTGACATCACCACCGTCAAAACTGACGGGGATGTGCTCACCGGGCCGCTCGCAACCCTCGGCGGCACCGGAGTCTTCGCCGCCGCACTGCGCCAGCGCCTTCTCGACGGCGATACCCCCGACGGAGTCGATGTTGCGGTGCACTCGCTCAAAGACTTACCTGCCGAACCGTGCCCCGGGCTCGTCATCGCGGCAATTCTTGAACGTGAAGACCCGCGCGATGCCCTGGTAGCGCGTGATAACCTCACCCTCGATACTCTGCCTACGGGCGCCCGCGTCGGTACCGGGTCACCGCGCCGTGCCGCACAAGTACGTGCTCTGCGCCCCGACCTTGAAATCGTCGATATCCGCGGCAACGTGGGCACTCGCATAGCCCGCGTGAAAGGGCTCGAAGAACACGGAAACCGCCAAGTCGTCGTGCGTGACAGCACCGAAACCGACGAAGCCGCACACCGTGGAATCGGTACCGAAAACACCGGTGATTGCGATGCCGTTATCCTCGCCGTTTCGGGGCTCAAACGTCTCGGCAAAGAATCCGTTATTACCGAATACCTTGACCCCTCCCGCATGCTCCCGGCCCCCGGGCAGGGCGCGCTCGCTATTGAGGTGCGCGAAACAGAATTTGTTAACCCCGATACCGCGACTTTATTCGACCCTGAAATTTCCCAGCCTGTGCGCACCCTGGGGAGCGCTTATTGCTGCCGACCACTTTGAAACCCACCTTGAGGTCACCGCCGAACGTCGTCTTCTGCGCCGTCTTGAGGCCGGATGCGCCGCCCCCATTGGCGCCTATGCCACCGTCAAAGACGGCGATCTTGTGCTCACCGCAGTTGTCGCATCGCCTGACGGTACCGAAAGCTTGCGCCACACGTCCGCCACCGGTGAGCTTGATGTTCCCGGTGCTGAACGATTGGGTATTCGCGTTGCCGAAGACCTGCTTCAGATGGGCGCCGCAGCCCTTGCCGGTCTTGAGGTGAAATAGAGCGTGGCTCGTGTTCTGCTGACCCGCACGGCGGCTCAAGGTGCGCCTTTTGAGCGTGCTTTGAACGATTTGGCGGCGGAGCGAGGCATTCCGAAGATTCAGGTGGATTTTGCGCCCATGCAGCTGCCCCGTACAGTTGCGCCCGAGTATTCGCTGTTTTCCTTGGTGAGTTTAGCAGCGGAGGGAGCCTTCCTCTGGGCTACTTTCACGAGTGCGAATGCGGTGCGTTCCTGCGCCGAGCTTTTTGGCACCTCCTTTGCGTGGGCGCTGCGTGATGGCGGAACCCGGATTGCCTGCGTGGGGTCTGCAACGGCACGGGCGCTACGTGAGATCGGTTTGGAACCCCATTTCATGCCTGAAAAGCAGGATGCTCTGGGTATGCTCGCAGAATTTCCTACCGAGGGCGCCAACCCCGAGCTGGGCATCCCTGAGAGCCTGCGTAAGCCGCAGAATACCCCGGAATCTGCCGCATTGGGCTGGGACGATATGCTTTCTGCTCAGGCGAGCGTGCTTGTCTTTGAAGGGACAAACGCCCGCCCAACTCTGCGTGAAGGGCTAGTGGGGTTAGGCTTCCGTGCCGTGCGTGCGGTGGTATATGAGATGGTGCCGGCGACCGCCTCCGTACTTGAGGCGGGAGAGATCTCCTGTGTGAATGCGCGTGAGCTTATTGCCGGTGGTATTGGCTCAAATTCCGCCGCGGTAGACGTTATTGCTGCCACCGCTCCGTCAAGGCTCAAAGAGCTGGTGGGGGAGAACCCTAACCCTGAACGAATCCCTCCGGTGGCAGCTATCGGCCGCACGACCGCCCGCACGTGCGAGGATCTGGGGTTGCGCCATAGGACGGCCGATTCTCCCACTCCGGAGGCCCTGGCTCTAGCAGCCGTTGAACTGCTGCATTCCGCCTAGGCGCTAAATAATAGAAGTATTTTGTGAAAGGTTATGTCGATGATTCTTACCCGACGTCCCCGCCGACTGCGCACCACCGCAGCGATGCGCGCCCTCACCGCCGAGACTGCGCTGCGTCCCGAGCAGCTGATTCAGGTGTTTTTCGTGCGCGACGGCATTAGCGAACCACAGCCAATTTCCTCAATGCCCGGGCAGTACCAGCACACTCTGGAGTCTCTGATTCCTGCTGTGCGCCAGGCTGCGGAGGCGGGTGTGAAATGCATTGATCTCTTCGGTGTTCCGCTTGACGACGATAAGGACGAGGTAGGTTCGGCGGCCTGGGACGACAACGGCATTTTGAACCGCGCTATCGCTGCCTGCCGTGCCGAGCTTGGCGATGAGATTGTTATTATGGCCGATACCTGCCTGGATGAGTTCACCTCTCACGGGCACTGCGGCGTGCTTGTCGATGATGGTTACGGCACCATGATTGTCGATAACGATGCAACCGTGGAACTGTACTGCAAGATGGCAGTGTCTCAGGCACGCGCCGGGGCACACACGGTGTCTCCTTCAGGCATGATGGACGGGCAGATTGCCGCGATGCGCGCCGCACTGGACGAGGCCGGGTTCCAGAACGTCTCCATCATGGCGTATTCGGCGAAGTATGCCTCCGCGTTCTTTGGCCCGTTCCGCGATGCGGTGGAGTCTAGCTTTACCGGAAACCGCAAAACGTATCAGCAGGATCCGGCGAACCGCCGCGAATCTCTCCTAGAGGTGCAGACCGATATTGACGAGGGCGCCGATATGGTGATGGTCAAGCCCGCCGGAAGCTATCTCGATATTGTGCGTGAGGTCGCGGAGTTTTCGCCTGTTCCGGTGGCGGCGTACCAGGTGTCGGGGGAGTACGCCATGATTGAGGCCGCTGCGGCAAACGGCTGGATTGACCGCCGCGCCGTGGCGTTGGAGGCACTGCGTTCGATTCACCGCGCGGGTGCAGACATGATTCTCACTTACTATGCAGCCGAAGCCGCCCGCTGGCTGCGTGAAGACTAACCCGTCGCCCGTCCAGTACTCGAACCCCGCACAGGTATACGTAACCCGAGCAACCTGTGCGGGTTTGCTGTGTTTAAGCCTGCCTGAGCAGTATTCATCGTCCCTACCCAGATACAGACGGGTGTGCTCGTGCCTGCGCTGCCCGCGACGGACGATAGTTACCGCACCCGTAATTTGTTGTGCGTTTTATGCATACCAACAGAGAAATATTAGGTTTTTACCTTTCCCACCGGGCACAATAGAAACGCTATATCACCACATCAATCAGGACTGGACATCTGATGCAGACTTATTATGATCGCACCTATATTCAGGGTGAGCTTAGCCGTTTCACGCAGCAGTGGCGGCAGAAAATTGACAGTCATAGACGATCATCTCGCAAGAACTTTGAAATTAGTGAGACCCAAACCTTCTGGAATTCCCTTCTTGCGTGTTTTGGTATTAAACCCGGCACCGTCGCCGAGTTTGAGCGTCCCGCACGCCGCGCAAGCACCGGTAATCATGGGCGAATCGATGTGTTTTGGCCTTCTGTACTTTTGGTCGAGCAAAAGACCGAAGGTAAAAACCTTGAGGAAGCGCTCGATCAGGCTCGCGATTACATAGCTGGTGGGAGTATTCCCGAAGAGAACCTGCCGCGTTACCTTGCGGTTAGTGATTTTGAGCGTTTCATATTCGTGAACCGCCGCACTGGTGACCGGGAAGAGTTCACACTCGAACAGTTACCGGAACGCTACGACACTTTGAAATTCCTAGCGGGCGAAGAAGCTATTAGCGCCGAGGAACAACAGGAACTCACGATAGCCGCATCGAAAATTATGGCGAACCTATATCAGGCGATGATGGGCGATACTGATACTCCTGTCGGTGAAGAAGCCGCGCAGAATGCCGAAGATGAAGACCTTCGCGTGCAGGAAACTTCAATGTTCCTCACCCGTATCCTTTTCCTGCTTTTTGGTGATGATGCCGGTATTTGGGAAATGCATCTCTTTACCCGGTTCCTGCGTAAGCACACCCGCGAAGACGGTTCAGACCTGGGCACACAGATTAACGCCTTGTTTGAGTACCTGGACACTCCCGAAGCTAAGCGCTCGCGAATGCGCCACGTACCTGAGCTAATGGCCCGGTTCCCTTACGTGAACGGGTCTTTGTTCGCCGAGCGCACCCCGACCGAGTACTTTACGCGCGAGCTTCGCGAACAGCTGTTGATTGCGTGTGGTTTCGACTGGTCCCAGATTTCAACCGCTATTTTTGGCTCGATGTTCCAACTGGTGAAGTCGCGTGAAGCGCGCCGCGCGGCAGGTGAGCATTACACGTCGGAAGAGAATATTCTTAAAACCATTAACCCGCTTTTTCTGGATGATTTACGCGCCCGTGCGGAAAGCCTGATTGCTTCTACCAAGGGGTCTAAGGCTAAGCGAGCCGGGCTTGCGGCGTTCCTTGACGAGCTTGGGAGCATGCACTTTATGGATCCGGCGTGCGGTTCCGGGAACTTCTTGCAGGTTGCGTATATGCGGCTGCGTGAGCTTGAGACTCGGGTACTGACCGAAATTCATCGGCTAGAGGACTCGGGTGGTTTTACACTGGATGCTTCGTTGAATACTCGTCTGTCGATTTCGCAATTTCACGGAATTGAGATTAACTGGTGGCCTTCAAAGATTGCGGAAGTTGCCATGTTCTTATCGGAGTTTCAGGCTGACCGCACTCTGGCGCGTGCTCTGGGCCAGGTTCCCACACGTTTGCCGATTACGTCGGTAGCTCATATTGTGCATGCGGATGCGCTCACCACCAACTGGCGTAAGATGATTCCGGCAGAAGCCACCAAGGTTTTTATTTTCGGGAACCCGCCGTTTTTGGGACAGTGGACGATGTCTAAAGCACAGACTTCCGCCATGAAAACAGTGTGGGGTAAAGATTATGACGGTTACCTGGATTTTGTGACCGCTTGGTTCTGGAAAGCGGTACAGTTCTTCAATCATGATTTCGAGGGCGAATTTGCTTTCGTATCGACTAACTCTATTGCGCAAGGACAACCGGTTCCCGCGCTCTTTGGCCCGATTTTTCGGGAAGGATGGCGCATTAAATTCGCGTATCATACGTTCCCGTGGGATTCTCAAGCACCCGGTCAAGCTGCGGTACACTGCGTAATTACCGGGTTCACCCGCTCTGAGGACTATAAACCGCGCCTATTTGAATATGACTGGAACGCGAAGCAGACTCGTGAAGCGGCAGACGTCAAAAGTATTAATGCCTATCTTCTGGATGCCCCTAATATTCTGGTGAAGAAACGATCAAAACCGTTGGCACAGCAGATTCCTCCTGTACTTCGGGGTAGTCAGCCTACTGATGGAGGGAATCTTGTTGTAGAAGAAAAAGATTACGCCGAAGTTTCAAGCGATCCTATAGCGGCTAAATATTTACGGCCTTTCCGCATGGGAAAAGAACTCGTGCGCGGGCTTGATCGGTGGTGCCTCTGGCTTGAAGATGTTATCCCCTCGGATATTGCGAAAAGCTTGGTACTTAAAACTCGTCTTGAGGCTGTTCGAATCATGCGTGATAAAAGTACTAAACAAGCAACACGAGATTTTGCTTCTACACCCCATCTTTTTACAGAGATAAGACAACCAGATACAAGCTATGTTGGTATTCCCGCCGTAGTTTCGGAAACCCGTCCGTTTTATACGGTGGCACATTTATCAGCGGAAGTTATTGCCGGGAATCAACTTTATACCGCACTAGACCCGGACGGTTTCTTTTTCGCCATTATGAGTTCTTCCATGTTTATTACTTGGCAACGTGCTGTTGGAGGCCAGCTAAAATCTGACTTACGTTTCTCAAATACTCTTGTGTGGAATAACCTTCCTCTTCCTGAAGTAGCTGAGGATTTGCGCACCAAAATTATTGCGGCAGGACAGAAAATTCTAAAAGTTCGTGAGGCACTTGCGGAAAAGCACGGTGGCCGCGTTTCGCTTGCGGATATGTACAATCCACTAGCCATGAATGCTGAGCTGTTGAAAGCTCATAAGGAATTGGATCGCCACATCGATAAGGCGTTCGGAGCTGCTAAGCTGTGCGCGTCCAACAATAAACGCCTCAAAATCCTTTTCGCCCGTTACGCAGAACTCACAGCAGAATAACTGCTACTCACCAGTTCGGTGCAGAAACTCCATAGTGTCTGCACCGAACTTTTCTACACCATTTTTACGGTTATGGTTTAGTTCGCCGTAATCCATAAGATGATGTAGACAATAATATTAGTCGCGGCGTACACCACGAACAATACCGTATCCTACCAGGCATAGCACGCCAGCAAATCCAAAAAATTTTGCTGCAGGAGACACTACTCCAGTTGAAAATGCAAGTAAAACGGCTAGAACTAGAAGAATAATCCCGTAGCCTAAAAGCCCATCACCCGGTTTACGATTTTTGAAATTCTTCCGTTGTTCTTTCTGAGAGTGAGTCATATTTTGAAGATATACCTTGCAGATTTTATATACAAACCGTACCGTATTTATGTCTTTGAATATAAGTAATGTAAAGTCTATCGCCACGTCTTTTTCGGATAGACACTTTAGCGCGTTATCGTGCAACTAGGTGCCGCATCTATATCGTCCGTCGTGAGTTTGGGCGGGTAGCGCAGGAACGAGCACACCCGCCCATGTCTGAACAGGGACGAATATGGATGCAAGCCTAGTGAGTTCTTCCCGTACTTACGGTCTCTCCGAACTCCGTGTACTTATGCGCACCGAAGACAACTTATGTATATGTAACCAACCTACAGTTTTGGAAATCCCCGCCAGCGCATTCATCATGAATGTACCGGCGGGGATTAACACGGTTAGGAAAGCAAAATCTAAGAGTTATTTCTGGGCTTGCTTGCGGGTAATGCTGTCGATAATCCAACCTGTTTCTTCATAATGAACGGTGAGTGTGTAAAGATTATCGGCATAGTTGGTATTCCTGCTGCGCTTGTGCCGCCCGTCTGCGCCTACGGTGATGATATAGGACCATCCCACGAAGAAATCCCAGGAATACACGCCGTTACCCTGATGAACGGGGTCATTTCTGAAATCATAAGAGCGCTGCTCACCGCCAATAATCCAGCCACCGTCGTGGTACAGTTTTGCATCTGCGTTGTAAGCATTAATCTCTTCGACGAGGTTTTTAGACACAAACTTATATGCCTCGGTGTAATCACCTGTCTGCATGCCGTAATTGCGCCATTGCGTCCATGCCTTCATGCTTTTCATCATGCCGTCAAGGGTGGGTTCGGTGTAGCCAGGAGGATTTGTGGGTTTAGGAACATTCTGCGCCGGACCGTAAATATCGGCCGCCCGGAACTCTCCCGCAGGAGCTTTAGACTTGCCGGAATACTTGGGGCCGGATGAGCTGGGGGCGGCACTGGGTGAATCGGCAGGTTCTGGAGGCTCGGTTTCAGGCGCGGCAGCGCTGCTGGTTGTCGTGCTGGGCCGTGCCCCGGGCTTGTCCTCGTCGTCGCAGGCGGTCAAGAGCGCTACCAGAGACGATGCCCCTAGAAAACCGAACGCGGCTCGGCGTGTACAGGTGGTGAAGTTATTGCTGATGCTCATCGGTGAATTGGCTTTCTGAGTTGTAGTGGTTGGTGAATAGTCGGAAGTGATATGTACCCCCACAGAAGAACCTCAGTGTTGCACAGCAGGCGAGCTAACCGACGATGGTGTGACGCATACTCCCGGCCTGAATTAGCCGATCCGAAAGGTTCGCGCCCAGCCGCAGAACGTTATGATCTTCTTTAGGGAAGGTCAAGGCAATCTTTGAGGATTCGCCAAGTACCTTGCGAGAGCCGCGTCTTATATCCGCATTTCATGGTGCGGATGCGCAAAACGGTACGCACAATACAGGGCAGAAGATCCTCAAAAGAGTACCTCTAGTGCAACTGTACGACGAATAAACGTTTTGTGCGAACCAATCACAAAGTTTACGTAAAAAATATTTAATTTAATAGAATATTCTCAGAAAACCGTTGAAGAAATGTAGAAGATTTACTTTACTGTCATAACTTTTAGTGCCGGATTGAGAAGATATCGTCAAAAAGCGAAGAATATTCAAAGATAGGCTCTCCATAAAACGTGAAACCAGCATTTCTGCGATAGCGTCACGACAATAGAGAACCCATCTTTGTGCCTGTGCAGCAGAGCGAGGAAAACTCTAATGTGTCTGCTTGAAGGATGCGCGATCTGCCGCCTCCTGCGCGTGTTTACCGGCCGGAATATAGCCCTTAGTGATGCACACGAGGCGCGCATCCCGGCCATATTCTTCGAGCCGTTCTCGGTCGGCAGGGGAGTTATCGTCAGCCCAGCGTTCTTGCTCCACGCGGAAGGCAATCTGCCGAACCAAATACTCAAGATTGGGGTCGCGCAGCTCTTCGTATATTTGTTGGCCCGAGGTACCTTAAATTCCAGATTCCACTGCGATAAATCTTTGGTATCAGGGTCAGTGGCATCTGGGTCTTGAGGCACCACGCGGTAACTCCTCAGCTGGCGGTATGGAATATCGCGCGGGTTGCGGAAAGGTCCCCGGCCAACCTGCAGAAGAGTGGGGGTGGAGACAAGGTACGAGTTCGTATACGAGACGAGCGCGACGATACCGGCAATATATCCGATTCCCAGAATAATAGCGTTATAGGGAACCGGCGGCGCGTATTCAAAATCGATATCGGTCAGCCGAAGCAAAAACAGGGCAGTGGACGCGAAAAAGATAAGGCTGCTTATCAGCGCGGTAGTGCTCAGGTCATGATCTAGCGTTAGTCCAGATTGATGACCCGTCGTACGCAGGGGCTTGCTGAGCTTACCCAGGGTAGCGCTGTAGATTTTGGGCATACCCACAGCGCGGTCGTCTGGAGAAGCGCCGTGGAAGATGCGGTAGTTGCGCCGCCCAATACGTGCCGCCGCATATACCATCAGGAACGGGAGAGATAGGGCTATGGGGCGGAGTATTTCATTAAACTCCCAGAACAGCATGAAAAGGGACGCGTTAACAATCCATGCCCAAAGGTACAGGAAAAAGTGTTTATACGACCAAAACCACTTAGCGTGCTCGGTTTTGAGCGCATACTTTTTACGTACCCGCACCGGATAGACCGCCTCAATGAGCAGGCATAGCCCCAAATACACGATGAATGCTATAAGCCAAATATCCCGAAAGTCCATAACAGCATTCTACGTTGTTCGCTTTTGCGATGCTCACAGTATGGATGAACATCTCAGAAAATACCCGCCGCCAGCAAAGCTGAGAAGCTGCTGCTGGCGGCGGGCAGAGTTCAGAATTTATAACGAGATTTTGTGGGAAAGCGCTGGGTCAGAGGACGTGCTACGCCTTAGCCGCCGCACGTGCCGCGCCCGGCAGCGCCTCAATGATGCGTTCCATCGCGGTATCGTCGTGCGCCCCGGAGAGGAACCACGCCTCAAAAGCACTCGGGGGAAGGTATACGCCGGCATCAAGCATGGCGTGGAAAAAAGCCGTGTATTTGGCGGTAGCAGAGCTCTTAATATCGGCGTAGTTGTGCACGCCGTGCTCGCCGGTACCAAAGGCAACCGAGAATAGGTTGCCCGCCGTCTGAATTGAATGATCCACCCCGGCATCGGTCAGCGCCTGCGTCAGCGCAGCCTGCAACTGGTCCGAACGTGTATCGAGCGTGCGGTAGAGGGCATCATCGGCGAGTTTGAGGGTCGTAATGCCGGACGCCACCGAGAGCGGATTACCCGAGAGCGTGCTGCCTGGTAGACGGGGCCGGTCGGTGCCAGATGTTCCATCACCTCACGTTTACCGGCGAGTGCGGCGATCGGCATACCGCCGCCGATCACTTTACCGAAAGTGAAAATATCGGGAACCCAACCGTTATCTTCGGGGGCGAACTTACCCCAGTACCCGGCGGATGAGACACGGAAACCGGTCAGCACCTCATCAAAAATCAGCAGGGCATTATTGCTCTGAGTAATTTCACGCAGACCACGGTTAAAGCCCGGTTCGGGAGTCACCACGCCCATATTGCAGGGGGCAGCTTCGGTAATGACGGCGGCAATTTCTCCCGGATGCGCGGCGAAAGCCTCGCGCACGGCGTCAAGATCGTTGTAGGGGAGCACGATAGTTTCGGATGCGGTCGCCGCGGTCACTCCCGCCGAGCCGGGTAGGGCCGAGAGTCGCCACGCCGGAGCCTGCTTCAGAGAGCAGTGCATCCACATGCCCGTGATAGCAGCCCGAGAATTTGATAATTTTATCGCGCCCGGTGATGCCGCGTGCCAGGCGAATAGCGGTCATGGTGGCTTCGGTGCCGGTAGATACCATACGAACCTGCTCGATCGCGCCCGGGAGTGCGGTGTTGATGCGATCGACCACAAGCTCTGCAAGTTCTGCCTCGGGTGCAGATGCAGCGCCGAACGACAGCCCGCGTGAGGCAGCCTCTTGAACAGCTGCAACAACCTGCGGATGCGCGTGCCCAAGAATCGCCGGGCCCCACGAGCAGACGAGGTCTACGTATTCGTTGCCGTCAGCATCATAAATATAGGGGCCGGATGCGCGGTCCACAAAAGCAGGCGTGCCGCCCACGGAGTTGAAAGCACGTACGGGGGAGTTTACCCCGCCGGGAATGACGGAACGGGAGCGTTCAAAAAGCTCTTCGCTGTGCTGGTGTGCGAGGTGGTGTTCGGCTGATACGCTCATGGGTAACCTTTCGTGTGTGGGCGCCTGAAAGTCTCTTATCCCATGATAGGCGGTTATCGGTCATCGGACAGCGACGCTGCGTCAACGCCTACGAGTTTGGGCGAGCATCCGTCCGATTACAAAGGATTGAGTGGCGTGGTTCTCGATGAACCGACCGCCATACCTTGTTTCTATACTGTAAAGCTCTGCATGCTGCCATATGGCTGGCTGCCTAACACCTATCGGGTGTTATCTCGTGCTTGCTCGCCATCATGTAACGGTAAATGTGCTCGAAGAAATCGTGCGAAACCTCAAAATGCCCGTACCGTAGCTGCTTCGCATAATTCCGCCATTCAGGGTGCTCGCGTGCTACCTCAATCGGGCACGGATGCGGTGCATCCTGAAACACAACGTCACGCCTGAATGGCTCAAAATTTTCGGCCATGCGGAACTGGTAGACTCGGTCGTCCACAATCTGCCCCACGGCGGTAAAAGCCTGAATTTTTTCACCAGAGTTCATGCCGGTTTTAGGGCTGTAATACAGAATCCAATCTCCCCGTTTCATGCGTGCTAGCGGTGCCTGTTTGCCGTGGCAAACCTGGCAGAATCCACCCTCAACGCCGAGTAAAACATGATCGCGTGAGGCTACTCCAACCCAGTAGCGCATAAGAACCTCCTAAAACCGTGAAGAGTACCAAGAGCCCGGGGTTAACAGTACTAACAGCCCCGAACTACAAGGTCATTATATGTCAGAATACTGACATTAACAGCATATGTCAGAATATTGACATGAGGCAAGAGGAATTTAACCAACTTATTGGATATCGACTCAAAGAAGTGCAATCACTGCTGCGCTCGCGCATGGAAGAGGTTCTGCGCCCACTTGGGATTACCGTTGCACAATACGTGTGCCTGGAAATCCTAAAGTCTACCCCGGGTGCTTCTAATGCTGAGCTGGCGCGGCAGGCTTTCGTAACCCGCCAAACGATGAATACGCTTTTGCGAGGGCTTCAAGAACGCAGTTTGATTGAGCGAGCGGAGCAAGCCCCCCGAGGTCGCGCGCTACCGACCATACTCACAGCGGAAGGGGAGCGTGTGCTCGATCAGGCGACCGGGCGCATCCGCGATGTTGAGCAGCACATGGTGGGTGGACTCAGCGATGCGAAACGGCAAGAATTATGGGATTTGCTGACGATCTGTATTGAAGGGCTGCACGCTGGAGGGCCAAAGACCTGATGCAAGGAGGAGCAAAATCTTTCCCTCTAAGACTTAAATATCCCGTATTGGAGGAGATGTAATGCTAGCCTTGAAATGCCAATAAAGAACAGAATGGGGGACTCTGGCACTAGTTGCAAGAATCAGAATATTTAGACACTCACCAAAGAATTATTTAAATAATCTATAGAACGTCAAGGACCGTGGGAGGATGTACACCTGTGAATACATCAGTTTTTGTGAGTGCAGGTATTGCTGGTGGTGTGTTGCTTACCTGTGCAGCGTTACATATTACCTATTTGGGGATGAGAGCTAAACGTGAGAGCGAAGCAATGCTTCGGCGGGCACGATACCCGTGGTGGATTCTAGTGATTGTTGATATTTTTCTGGTGGGCTTTGGCAGTTTCTTTGCATTTGTTCTTTCTGTCATTCTGACGCCAAGCGCAGGGACTCCTATAGTCATAGTACTTTTTGCTGTACCGATGTGCCTAATATTCGCATTCTTTATTTTTATTATTCTCCTTATACGTGGTCTCACGATTCGGTATATCGAGCTTGTTCCTTCGGGGTTTGTCTTTCGTAGTGGTTTGGGCGAGTGCATAATATTCCTTTTTCTGATATCAAAGGGTACGATTATCGCCCAGCTCGATTTGATTTCGAAGGAACCCTTCGCATGTCCATGGGAGATCGACACGCTGTGAATACTTCCCGCGGCGATAGGCTCCGCGTGATCAATCACGAAGGTAAAAAAATTCTTCAGACACAGGTACGTCATTCGGCCATGCCGGATTATGTGGGACAGTGCTTGATGTTTCGCGGTATGCAGGAACGATGGCCTCAGCTGGGGTACTCAGAGGATGAAAAAATTCTGGCGGAGTACACGAAAGATGTGGTTGTCAGGTATCTAACCGTTAATCGATGGCGACAGGATTTTTAAGGGAGGAACTGTGCATGAGACCTGGGTACCTCTCAGGGTATCCTGGTAGGGAAATATCACCGATGATATGGAGTTTCTATAATGGTTTTTGCCTGGATTGCCGTGGCAGTGCTATGTTCTATTCACCTTATTTTCTCGCTGGTACAATCTTGGGTGGAGTCTAAAAAACATCCGTACCGCGTACGGCGCTTTCATGGAGCTAACTATATTCTCTATATTTTAGTTATTGGATATCTGTATTTTGCTCCACTCATATTTTCAGGAGAATATGATGGGTCGCATACCATTAAGATAACAATCTTTGCATATGGTGGACCCATCCTGATATTAGGTTTATTTTTCCTCGTTGCTCAGCATGATATGAGTTATATCGATATAACCTCTGAGGGGTTTCTGACTCGGACCGTCTTCGGGAAAGAAAAATTTATTCCCTTTGCAGCTATTGACGGGTATATATACAGTCCCAAAAGGAAACGTCAAACCTTAGATGGACAGCATTGGAAAATTACTCAAGACCTTAGCGATGATCTTTATCTGATAGATCCCTGGGGAAACACAGTTTTCTCGTGTATTCCGGCCAAACCTCAAGAAAGAATCTTTGGCGCCTTGCTCTATGCGCGGGCACGTTCTGGCCGTTGGCCTGACCTTGAGAACCCTGAAGATGAACTTGTGATCATGAAACTAGCAGACTCCAAATATGAAGTAACCGATTTCTTGATGGAATACCCTCAAGTAAATGGATTTATAACGCCCGAACAGACTGCTGCCCCACAACAACCAATGCCGCCACAATACCCGCAGAACGCGTATCCTCAAGAGGGTTATCTAAATCCAGACCAGCAGCCCTCGAACCAGCAGATGAACTCCTATGGATACCTGCAGCAGCCCCAAAACTTTCAGCAGAACCAAAACCCACCGCAGGGGAGTGCATCGTAAAACCTGCAAGCCTCAGATAGTTTTACCCGGAATGTAGCCCTTGACAATAAACGGTGGGAGCAGAAAAACCTAATAATTTCTGCTCCCACCGTCTACTGTGGATTTACTGAACGTCCTGTGGCATCAACAGGTTCTTACCGACCGGATGCTCATTCCAGAGGGCTTTTTCGGCGATACCGTTTGCTGCCTGAGTTTCGACAATGTGCTGATCGCTGCTGTTTCGCGGGTCAGGCCAGCGGGAGTTATACATCCTAAACGCCAAAACCGCGAGCACACGCTCCCCACGGTATATTTTGGGGCGGAAAGAAACTTGACGACCATCAGAGGAGAACAGCGTCAGCATTTTGTTGTTGTATTCGTACCAATAGCTGTAAGCGCTTACCTCGCTGTAATAGATGCGGGTGACCCGGCCGAAAGCATTTCGTTGTTCTACATAGTCGCGCGCTGTTTCAACGTAGATATTTCTATAGTTGAGGTACGCCCAAACGGCTAAGCCATAAAAGATAACAACACACAGGATAAAAGATCCCAGGATTGAGAGTGATTGTTGGGGCGTTTGCGTTGTGTTTGGATGCAACACCATATACACGATAAGAGCTGTGAGCAGAGTACCCACCAGAGCCGAAATGAAGACCGAAATAAGGATCAAGGCCGGATGTCTGACGCGCAAACACCATCTGGACTTATAGGGAACTTGGCGGCACGGCGTGCATAAAGTTTGTCAAAGACAGTATTCAGAGGGCGCTGGATAATACGGTGTAGCATGACGGTGATCTTTCTCGTTCGGTAATTGGTTTAGAGGAAAATACGCCGTGCAAACGAGCGACACCGGAAGAGCAGTCGCTTGGTTGGTGAGTGTGAGCGGCACAAAACCCCTGAAACAATACAAACGTAGCACACGAGATAGGGCACAGGTTGGCTGACTCGTCACGGAAGCTTGCAGAATCCGCCACCTAAACGACCGCATTTATTGCAGAAGATCTACCGCATATGTGAGGCGCTATCGAGCTTTTTCATCACCTGAGTATCCTGATCGAAGAGCCAATTCTTATCGAAAAGAAGGCGCACAAACGCCAGCCCCAGCCCTAGGGCTAAGAAGGTGAGGAGCGACTGCACGAAACCGTTGGTAGCCGCATACATATTCCCGCCCGAAAAATACGACATTGACAGATAAAACGGCACACCCGGAACCATCGTCACCACGGCAGGCACCGACAGGGAGATACGCGAATATTTACGCCCGTGCAGCGGCGCCACGATCTCCGCCATAATGCCGACCCCGAACACCGCGACCGTCGCTGCCATATGGGGAGCCCAGCCCGCCTCCACAAGCCAGATACGCGCCGGGTTAGCGACAGCAGCAATGACACCTCCCCATACGCACGCCACGGGGGATGCGGCAAAGAGCATGGCGAACCCGGCGGCGGCAACTCCCGATGAGATAACCTGCAGCAGGATATATAACCCCACCGGAATATCCGGGCGAATATTTTGCAGAAGCGGAATCTCGAAGAGCGAGGCAAGAACCCACACCGCGAAAGACCCGCTCACCAAAAGCACTGCCACATAGGTCAGGCGTGAAACACCGGCCAGGAAATCCATACGGGAAATATCGAGCATCCCGGTCACCATAGGGAAGCCCGGCACCAAGAACAGAATTGAGGAGATGAACCCCACCATATGGTCGCTTCCCACGAGGTTTCAGAGCCACCAGAAGCCTAATAATTCCAATATAGGTTCCTGCCCCAAGAAATCCGCACGCCATCCAGATCGCCATATGGCTTGTGCCGCGCTTCATGAGGGTAGAACGCAAAAATTGACCGGCACCAGCGGCAATAAACACGACGAGGCATTCCACCAGACCGCCCCTGTTGAGGAAGGCGAACCCGGTACAGGCTATGGCAGAGGCGAGGGAGAGCATCCAGCGTTTGTAGAGATGCGGCATGGAATCGATGCGGGTAATCTCGGCGTCAGCCTCAGATGGAGATATGCGATCGGGAAGCTCAGAAATGAACTTACCCAGCAGGTCAATCTTTGTAGGAGTTAATGCCCATCGTGCGCTGCTCGGCAACTTCAGTACGGAAATTACCGTCTGCATATGATGAGGTGGCGATCTCTGTGAAGGTCACTTGCGCGTGATGTTCCTGCAGCCCCACGGCCTTCGCTAAACGCGCCATTGATGCCTTGATACGGTAGGCACTTGCCCCCGATTTCATGAGGATTCTGCCGAGCTTGAGCACCACCTGCGATTGCGACACGATATATTTGTGCTGTTCGCGGGAGGAACCGAGATAGATACTGTACGTGTTGGTGTCTTGATATTCCATGACAATTCTGAATGCTGATGTGATACGTAACCGGCGCGCTGCACTGCACCTTGGGGCGAGAAGCCCCTACCTCTTTAGCATAGGCGTTAGCGGCGCGCAGGTATAGTGCCGGATGCTTTGCAAACCGGTGAGATAACCTTCGCGATACATAGTGAATAGGGGAGTTAGGCAGCCTCGACAGAGTCTGTTCAACGTGACGAAATCAACGAGGCTGATAGAGAATTAGCGGCGTATTGGCCACCGACCGTCGATAACTTCGTTCTCTTTACCCGGCTTGGTGCGCAGCCAGTCCTGGAAATCGCGTGCCTGATCAAGCGACCACTGAACCTGATGCGTGTGGAGGGCAGCGGCATCCGTGGCAATCTCGGGGAAACGCTCGGCGAGCTTAACGAGTAGTCGCTCGGCGGCGAGGGCATCCGCCTTAGATGTGTGGGCGTTCTCTAGAACCACACCGTGCTCGGTGGTGAGGGTTTCGAGCTTGCGGTTGCCGCGTTTGCGGGGAATAACATGCTTATGAATCACGTACGGGTCAAGAATGTTCCCGGCGGGAAGCTCGCCGTGGGCGATGTTATAGCGGAGCATTTCGTGGTGAAGCACCGAAAAATCGTAGGCGGCGTTAAACGCGATGACGGGTATGCCGTCTAGGAAGAGCGAACCGATTGCACCCGCGACCTCCCAGATCACCTGCTGGGCAGGCTGCCCGTGGGAGCGCGCATATTCGGTTGTGATACCGTGCACGGATGCGGCACCTTCGGGAATCTCAATGCCGGGGTTAGCCAGCCACTCGCCAGCTCGCTGCACGCTCCCATCCGGGTTCAGCAGAAGCAGCGAAGCGGTCACGATGCGGGCGGTTGTCACATCGACACCGGTGGTCTCTAAATCGAAGGTTGCGCGAGGGGCATCTATCCAGCTCATAGCTCAAGCCTAGCGGAGTTCGAGTGTAAATGCCCGATGCTTCGTGACGTTCTCAGGCAGAGGACACATCTGCGTAGCGCTGAGAAACCCCGATAAACTTAAAGCCATGACGGCTACACTCATCCTGGGGGCGCCCGGTACGGGCAAGACTGACCGCGTGATTACGGCGGCGGTAGATTTTCTGAACGCCGGGGGCGATCCCGCGCGGCTTTTGGTGCTGACCACTACCCGCGCGGGTGCTACTCGCGTGCGCGATGAGCTGGCACGGCGTATCGACCGCAGCATGTCTACCGCGCCCACCCGCGCGTGGGCTGCGTATGCCTTCGATCTGCTGCGTCGCGCGCATGTGTCGGGACTTTTGTCCGGGGTGGAGTTCGCTCCGAAGCTGCTTTCCGGGCCCGAGCAGGATGTGATGATCGGCGAAATCCTGGCGGGGCACCGCGAAGGCAAAGGCGCGGCGGTGCGCTGGCCCGCCGATTTGCATGAGGCTTTGGGTACGCGCGGTTTCCGCCATGAGATTCGTGACTTTTTTGACCGTATTGCCGAATATGCGCTGACCGCCGAAGAACTTGAAAACCTGGCGCAAACCCTGGACCGCCCAGCCTGGCATTCGGTGGCGCAGCTCTATACCGAGTACCAGCAGATTCGCCGTCTGCGTGCCCCAAACGCTTACGATCCCGCCGCGCTAATTCATGAGGCATGCGCCTTCCTGTTGGCAAACCCCAAATATTTGCGGGAGGAACGCGCGCGCTTCGACCTGATCCTGATTGACGATGTGCAGGAACTTAGCCCCTCCGTGTATCGGCTGATGCGCATCCTAGTAGGGCGCGAGCCGGGGCAGGTTCTTGCCACATACACGGGCGATCAGCGCGAGGCAGTGGAGGCTGCATTTGCGCCGTCCGCACGGGTACTAATAACCTGCTGCACTGAAACCGTGGTGCAGGGGTTCCGCGGTGCGCGCCCCGACCTAGCGGCGACTTTACCCCAGATTTTCCCGGAATTGCAGCGAGAAGAACTGAAGACTTCGTACTGCATGAATGCGCCCATCACCCTGGCCTGGCAGAATATCGCGCGTCGGCTCCCCGTTATTGCGAATGCACCTACGCCGCGTGAACCGCAGACCGCACCGAGTAAATATGAGGAATCTGCGCTCCTGCGCCTCAGTGATGATGGTGACCTGCTTGACCCGCGGCACTCTGATGAACTTCCCGAGGGGGTTTTCGGGTACCTTCTGGGTTCACCTCAGGACGAGGCGAACCAGGTAGCACAACTCCTTCTTGAGGACTATCTGTACCGGGGAGCGGCGTATGCGCGTTCGGCGATTATCGTGCGAAGCGGCACCGAAGTGCGCGGTTCCGGCGTGTCTTGGCGGCATCCGGCATCCCCACCGTGACGGGTGCAGCGCTGGTTCCGGTGCGTGATGAACCCGCTGTACGTCCTTTCCTGGATGCGCTTTCTCTGCTGGTTTATGCCCGTCAGCAAAGCGCCGACTACCTGAAACTGCCGGATCATAACGATTTCGACGGGAGCCTCACGGAGAATATAACCCCCGAAGCTGTCACGGAGGCGGGCACACGGTCTGCCGATGATGAGGCCGAAAGGCTCGCGCGGCAAAGCCTAGCCGATGTTCTCGCCGAAGAAAACCGCACAAACCCCGGCAGCGGCGCCCACAATGCGATCACCTTGCTGACTTCGCGGCTTGGGGGCGCATCCAGCATGGAGGTGCGCCGTCTACGTCAGCAGCTTCGCGCCGCGGAACTGCGAGCGGGTGGGCACCGTTCCAGTGACGACCTTCTGCTGGGCGCCCTCTTAAACCCGCAGGCACTGCCGGCGCATGGCATCGGTGCGGCAGTACTCCGCGTGGCACGTGTACTTGCCGCCGGGCATAAGGCTCTCACCGAACGCGGCGCCAACGCCGAAACCGTACTTTGGGCGCTGTGGCAGGCAAGCGGACTCGAAAAAATTTGGGTGACCGAAAGCGCGCAGACCGGGCCGGAAGCCGAGCGGGCGCATCGAAATCTTGACGCCATGATAGGGCTTTTTGAGGCGGCTACTCGTTTCGTCGACCAGATGCCCGGTTCCTCCGCTGAGCTGTTCCTCGACTATATCGATGCCCAAGACCTTCCCATGGATACTCTCGCGGCGCGCGGCAAACGCTACGATGCGGTTGAAATCCTCACCCCGGCACTCGCGGCGGGCAGGCACTGGCAGACCGTCTACGTCTGTGGGCTACAGGATGGAACCTGGCCGAATACGACGGTGCGAGGCTCGCTCCTCAAAGCTGGTGAGCTGACCGACATCTGCGATATGGGTGTTGCCGCAGCTCAGCAGGTGCGCATGAGCGACCGTGTGCGGGCGGTGCGGCACGACGAATTACGCATGTTCTCCACGGCAATATCGCGGGCGAACGAAAGGCTCGTTGTTACCGCCGTGAGCTCAACGGAAGACGCACCCAGCGAATTTCGATATTCTCGTGCCGGATGCGCGCACCGCCGACATCACCCACGTGCGCCGCCCCATGACCCTGCGCGCCCTTGTCGCCGAACTGAGGCGGTATGCGCAGGCTCAAGATACAGACCCTACCTTGGCAAATGCTGCGGCAGCACAGCTCAACCGGCTAGCGCAGGCGGGGGCACCGGGGGCAGCTCCGGAACAGTGGTGGGGACTTTTACCTCTTTCGACCGAGCAGAATGCGTTTACATCGCATCCACACCGTGACAGCTTGCCGACTGACTCTGGTGACCTCGAAAAACTCACAGTTCCGGTATCGCCCTCGCGTATCGAGACGATTCATAAATCGCCCCTGGACTGGTTCGTATCGGCGGCTCGTGCCGAGGCGCAGACCGACACCTCGCGCTCGCTGGGAACGCTCATTCACGCGATCGCAGAAGAGTACCCGGACGCCGACTATATGACCCTGCGCGGTCAGCTTGAAGAGCGCCTGAGCACGCTTGCGCTGCCTGATACTTGGGAGGGGCAGCAGATACGTGAACGTGCCGAGAAAATGGTGGATAAACTCGCGGTGTATATCAACGAGATTATGCCGGGTGATCACCGCGAACTTGTGGGTGTGGAGGGAGCCTTTCGGGTTTTGGTTCCCGGCAATGCCGTGAACGCCCAGATTTCTGGGCGAGTCGATAGGTTGGAGAAAACCGAGGACGGCAGATATGTCATTGTCGATTTGAAGACAGGTAAAACCAAGCCCAATAAAAACCAGATCGCCGAGCACGCCCAGCTTGCTGCCTATCAGGTTGCGGTAGAGGCGGGCGCCGGGGATGCCATGAGCCGTGATTTCGGCGTTGAGCCTGACGGTCTTGATATTCCTGCCGGGCTTGAGCACCGCGAGGCGGCGCCCCAGCGTTTCGAGGTTTTCACGCGCAAATCCGGGGGAGCCGCGCTCGTGCAGCTGGGCGACGGCACAGCAGCGTCTTCCCGGAATCGTCCCCAAGAGCAGGATGCGCTCGACCCGGAAACCGGTATCTGGGCGGTTCAGCTGGTTCAGCGTGCGGCGGAGCTGATCGCCGGTGCTGTTATGCAGACGCGGCATCGGCCCGGGGAAACCTGCCGCCTGCCCGAAATTTGCCCTCTATGCCCGCAGGGACGCCAGATCACTCAGGATTAGCTCGGCAACGGGGCTTTTGCTTGCCGGGGCGCCGAGCGACAACCCCGGCAGAAACGACAGGCTCCCACAGGACACTAGTGGTGGTGCCTAGAGGGTGACATGCGGCCTCTATTCTGAACTGCGTCGGTGGTAAACTGCATCCTGTGGCTGTATCACATCTGATACAGCTGACACTATCACCCCGTCAGGAATGGATGCGTACCGTATGACTACCTCTGAACCGGCTCAGCCGCACAAGCATGACGGCGACCGTGGCGTGTATCGGGGGAGCAACACACCAACCTGCCCGACTTAGCGCCCGCGAGATTGCGCACGCGCTAGGGCTGAACCCGCCCACCGATGAACAGGTTCGCATCATTGAGTCGCCGCTTGAGCCGCGGTTGGTGATCGCTGGCGCGGGCTCGGGAAAGACCGCGACGATGGTCGATCGTGTGGTGTGGCTTGTGGCCAATAAAATTCGTGCGCGCCGATGAAGTTTTGGGCGTTACCTTTACCCGCAAGGCCGCAGGAGAGCTGCGCGATCGCATGCGTACCCGCCTAAATATTCTGCGCGAGCGTAACCTGATTGAGCTGAGCGAGGAAGAACTTCTTGCAGGATCTTCCGAGCCCACCGTCTCTACGTACCACTCATACGCGAATAATCTCGTCAAAGAATACGGTCTGCGTCTGGGTGTTGAGCAGGATGCACAAATGCTTGGCGATGCTCAAGCCTGGCAGCTCGCCGCGCAGATCGTGCAGTACTGGGACGGTGACTTGCCCGCCGCCAGCTCAGCCTCGGGAGTTGCCTCAAAAAGTACGATCGTGCAGAGCCTGTTGCAGCTGTCGGGGGAGTGCGCCGAACATCTGGTAAGTCCCGCAGCAGGTTATCGAATTTTGTTCCGCACACCTGGCGGCGTACGAATCACTCAGTTCGCCCGGTCCCAGTGCCAACGCAAAAAAGGTCATAGAGAGGCTGAAAGCCAAAATTATATTGGCGCAGCTTGTGCAGCGGTATGCGCGAGTGAAAGCGCGTATGCAGGTGCTCGATTACGGCGACTTGATCGCGTTGGCGGCGCGGATCGCCCGTGAGGTGCCAGCCGCCGCACAGCTGGAGCGGGAGCGCTATAAGGTTGTGCTTCTTGACGAATTTCAGGATACATCGCACGCCCAGCTGCGGCTCTTCGCTGATTTATATGGCGCTCGCGACGGGCATGATGGGCGTCCCGGTCAGCCTGAGCATCCGGTCATGGCGGTGGGGGACCCGAAACAGTCTATTTACGGGTTCCGCGGTGCCTCCGACGGTCAGCTGTTTAGTTTTTATCAATACTTCCCAACACGCGATGAAACGCCTCTTTATTTGACAGTTGCGTGGCGTAATGACGTCGCTATCTTAGATGCCGCAAACCTGATCGCCGCTAAACTCAAGAATATTCCCGATTGGGTGCGTGCCCCTGCTCCGCCTCACGTGCCCGATCTGCGGCCTCGCTCGGTGATCCTTAATCCCGATGAATCAGGTTACCGCGCTATGCTCGGCTCAGTGCAGTTGGCACGCTACGGGTCTGAGACCGAGGAAGCACAGGGCATTGCCGAACGTATCGTGCAGGAACGCGCCCGCTACGCCGATACTTCGGAACAGATGCCCACGATGGCGGTGCTTACCCGTACCCGGGCGCAGATGGAACCCATTCGCCAGGCATGCGAGAGCCTGGGCGTTCCCTGTGCAGGTGGTTGGTCTGGGTGGGCTTCTGGAACGCCCCGAAATTATTGATATGGTCTCGATGCTGCGGGTTTTAGCAGACCCGAACCGTTCAGATGCCCTGATGCGTCTGCTCGCTGGCGCACGTTGGCGGTTGGGCACAGCGGATCTGCTTGCGCTGGGGGATTGGTCGAATTACCTGACGACCACGCGCGAGAAAAATATGGGACGAACCTTTGGCGAGCAGCCCTCTGAGGAGACAAGCGGAGATATACCTCCGAGCTCTCAAACTGACACCGATGCCAATCTGCGTGCCGCCCACGAAGAATTTGAGCGTGCCCGTAAAAACGCTGTGGAAGACCTCGCCGAATACGGTTCGCTTATTGAAGCGATCGAGCATCTTCCCGCAGCGGATGAGTCCGGTAATCCCATCTATCCTGCGGATTACCCCGAATCCCGGCGCCGACTGAGCGTTGAAGGTTTGCGCCGTTTGCACGCTTTCACCGCCGAGGTTGAGTATCTGCGCCAGTTCACCACTGAGGATATCGGCACCCTGCTCTATGAGATTGAGCGTGTGATGCTCCTGGATATCGAGCTTGCAGCCCGCCCCGGAGAGGACGCCTACGGCTCTCGCGCACATCTGGATGCTTTTCATGAGGTCGCCGCAAGTTACGCTGCGAGTTCACCGCGCATCAACGCGATGCTCTATGCTGGCGCAGACGGAACCGAGGTTGATGAGGACGCCCCCACCGCACGGCGGTTTGTGCTCTCTGCCAACGGTGTTAGCTATCTGCTGGGTTTCCTCTCCTGGCTGGAACAGGCCCAAAACCACGAGCGGGGGCTAACCCCCGCCGAAGAGGAACCCCGGCGAGATGCGGTGCAAATCCTTACGATGCACGCGTCGAAAGGTCTGGAATGGGATCATGTGTATCTGCCGCGTATGTGCGATAAATATCCCACACGTCCACACACCTGGCACCGCCTGGAACATGGAAGCCTGCCCTGGCCTTTACGCGGCGACCGTGACTATCTGCCGTCCGCTTTGGAACGGGCTGAAGAGGTGAGCGCCCTAGAGAACTATAAAGAACTCAATGCGCGTCTTGAAGACGGCGAAGATATGGCGAATGACTATGTGGGCTTTGAGGGGCGGAGGCTGGTTTATGTGGCGATGACCCGCGCCCGCTCGCTACTGCACATCAGTAATTGCCGATGGGTGGGCCCGAATATAAACCCCTATCAGCCCGAGCCCTATTGGAACGAGCTGGTGCAATTCGCGCAGGGTGATGCTGAGGAACCTTACGAAGGTATTCAGGTGGCACCCTGGCTGTATCCGGGCTATCTGGGTACTGGTTTTTACACTTCTGGGTGGGCGATTGAGCATCGTGACGCCAGCATTGAGGTACTTTTTGGGCGCTGCTTGTGGCTTGAGAATTACAGTATTCCCCAGGGCATACGCCTGGAAAATGGTACGTCTGTACCGGTTATTCCCGCTCCTGATGACCCTCGAAGATACGGCGGCTTCTCAGCGCTATACAAGCGCGGTCTATGAGCAGATTGCGCATGCGCTTGTGCACGATGGCGGAAACCCGATCACAAATGCCGAGGTACTGAATCTACCTGAGGTGCACCGGGTGAAGCAGGCGCTGATGGGCGGCGTGCAGGAGCCCGGCCTGCTCGACACGCAAGAGTCCAAAGAAGCATACGACGAAAATCTGGAACAGCTCAAAAAAAGCGTTACGGGCTGGATGCGGTCGAGAATTTCCGCTACGCCCGCGAACCCTTAGCGCAGCTTGCGGAAGGGAAACGTGGCCCTGAGCAGCCGGGGGTTCGACCGCAGATTGTGCACCGTTTCTTGGAACCGGCGGCGTGGGTGAAAGATAACCCGCAGCAGGGCTCTGTGCTGACCGCCGACTGGCCCTTTTGACCCCTTTGACGGCGCTCAGGTGATCCGCTGGGCATCCGAGAAAGACCTCGCCGAACGCACCGAGAATCGTGACATTATTGCGGTACCCGGTCAGCGGCGTGCACGGGTGGAGCGTGCCGCTCTCAATGTGGCACGCGGATCGTTAAGCCTTGACGAGCTCGATAAACTTACCAGCCCCACCGACGAGGAAGCTCAGCAGATTCAAGATTGGGAGCATGAGGTCGATCTGCTTCTTGCCTTGGCACAGCGCGCCGTTACCCCAGCGGTTCCCACGAAACCCGAGCATATGTCGGCATCCACCCTCATCGCGTTATCAGAAGATAAAGAGACGGTTCTGAGTCGCCTGGTGCGCCCGGTACCGATGCAGCCATCTGCGGCAGCGCGGCAGGGTACGCTTTTCCACGCCTGGGTTGAGGAGTATTTCGGGGACGAACCTATGCTCGATATACAGGACGAACTTTATAGCGATGACGATCTTGACGGCAGTTTCGACCTTGATACACTGCGCGCGACATTCCTTGAGAGCGAATGGGCTTCCCGCACCATATGGCGCGCCGAATATCCGGTTGAAACTCACGTGGCGGGCGTAAACATTCGCGGGCGTATTGATGCGGTCTTCCGCCGCACCGAACAGGTCACTAACGCCGACGGCACCCTCCAGGAGCAGGAACACTGGGATCTCGTGGACTGGAAAACCGGGCGTAAACCCTCCGCACACGCGATGCGGCATAAGCGCATCCAGCTGGCGCTGTACCGGCTCGCCTTCGCTAAGATACAGGGGATAGACCCTGAACGTGTGCACGCGGCGTTCTACTATGTTGGCTCTGACCAGACCGTGTGGGACACCGATATTGCCGGTGGTCTGCAGAACGAACAGCAGCTTGAACGCATCATCTCCCGCGCCGGATGGGGCGAAGAACTTCCGGGGCGGCCGCGGTAGCCTGACTCACGCATCATAGTAGAGGCGATAGCGCAGCCGGAACATATCCTTTAGTCGCAACGGAATAAAGGCTGAGACGCTACCTTGATGGGTGGCGTCTCAGCCTTTAAACCTATCCGTTTTCTACTCTAGTCTTCGTCGTCGATAACCTGCGGAATATCTTCTTCCTCTTCTTGCCCGAGCAGCCCACCGGTCGCGCGCAGACCATCCTGCACATCCAAAAGCATGGCGACGGCATGCTGCACAATATCGTCATCGCCGATTTCAGCACCGTGCGCCAACCACTGAGCAATCGCAAATTCCGCATAGAAATGCGCCCGCTGAATCAAATGCTCATCCGGTTCGGGGCGCATCTGCCGCTGGTAAGCATCCAATACGCTGTCGGTAAAGCCCTGATCGGAACAAGAGAACAGCCACGCAAAATCTTGGGCAGGATCTCCCACCTGAACATCAGACCAACCGGTCACCTCAACAATCTTCGAGCCATCAAGCACCAGGTTATCGGAGTTCATGTCACCATGGATCACGTGAGCCTGGAACTGCCACGTGGGACCGGGGGAGAGCACCGAACGCCAATGTGCCAACAGATCCGCAGGAATCTTGCCGGTTTGCGCCACACGCTCAAGCTCAACACTGCGGCGGCGGCGAATCTCCTCAGAATTATACGAGGGCAGACCCGCCTCAAACACCAGATCGTGCGGCATCGTGTGCAGAGTCGCCAAAATTTTACCGAGAGAAACAGCCAGGTTATCTTGACCTTCTGCCGTATGACCCGTTCTGCGCCGCAAGGTCATCAACCTCATAAGAGGTACCGGGAATATGCGTGTAAATGAAAACGCTGCCGTCCTGATAAGGCACAGTACCCACCACAGTCGGCACCTGGAAAGGCAGGCGAGCACGCAGACCGGGGGTAAAAGACTGAAGAATAAGGTGCTCCGCCTCAAGCCGCATGCTGGCATCGGGGCGACGAGGAGCACGTACACGCCAGCGACGATTGGTCGAATCCACAATAATAGCTGAGTCAAAATCGGCGGTGTCGTCAAGAACGGCGGATGCGCCCACAGGGTAAATTCCCGGCACACCCGCTGACACAATGGCGGCAAGCTGAAGAGGCGTTAAAGTCACCCTCTTAGGGTATCAAATGAGTCCTCATGAGGTTCGGCACGTTCGCCCCTCGCACACATTTTCGCGTGCGATCCCTTGAAAACTCGGGTCACGCAGCAATAAACACGGAATAAAGATACTCCCTGCCTTGGGCATGCTTATACTAACCGCCGCAGACAGACCCCACCTAAGGTAAAGGTACAATAGTAACCAGCGTGTGAACATCCGCAGAGCACCAGGAGAGGGGCGTTATGCCAGCACAGGGCGCCGGAGCATCCAAACAGCAAGCTCTCTTCGGCATACCCGCCCAAAAATCATCCCCGACTCGCTCCCAAACTCCACAGGCACCGGCACGACCCGTACCCTCACCAGCCGCTCTGCAACAAAACCACGCTACGCCCCAGCTTTCTCCCGAAGACATCCTCGCGGGTCTCGACGAAGACCAACGCCGGGTCGCCTCCGAACTCAACGGCGCGATGCGCGTACTCGCAGGTGCCGGAACCGGCAAGACCCGCGCTATCACCCACCGTATCGCCTACGGAATCGCCTGCGGAAAATACGTTCCCCAACGCGTTATGGCTCTCACCTTCACCACCCGCGCGGCAGAAGAAATGCGCCTTCGGCTGCGTTCCCTCGGTGCCGTAGGAGTACAAACCCGAACCTTTCATTCCGCAGCGCTGCGTCAACTCAGGTATTTTTGGCCCAGCGCTATCGGCGGCTCATTCCCTGATATCGTCAAACATAAAGCCGGTTTAATCACCGAAGCCGCCCAGCGCCTGCGCATGAGCGTCGACCGGGCACTTGTACGCGACATTGCGGCAGAAATCGAGTGGGCAAAAGTCAGCCTGTTCACCCCCGACACCCTCACGCCGCACCTGCACCAGCGCAACCTGCCCTCCGGAATAACCCCGCAGAACATGGTGCGGCTCTTCCGCGCCTACGAAGATCTCAAAGATGAAAGGAACCTCATCGACTTTGAAGATGTTCTGCTTCTGACCGTCGGCATCATCGAAGATGACGATGCGCTCGCCGCCACCATCCGTGAACAGTACCGCCATTTCGTGGTAGACGAATATCAGGATGTCTCGCCCCTCCAACAGCGCCTTCTCGACGCCTGGCTGGGGGAGCGCGATGATTTATGCGTCGTGGGCGATGCCTCGCAGACCATATACTCGTTTACCGGCGCCACCAGTCGGCACCTCCTGGAATTTTCCGCGACGGTACCGGGGCGCACACACGGTACGGCTCACCCGAGACTACCGCTCGCACAGCCAAGTGGTCGAACTGGCAAACCGACTCCTAGCGGCACGGCGACCGCGCCCGGACTCCACCGAATTCTCCTGGGCACCCCCGCTCAAACTCATTTCCCAGCGCGGACCGGGAGTCGAAAGCCAATGGTTCGGATATACGGATGACGAACGTGAAGCCGAAGGCATTGCCGAACAAATCCAGGATCTCCTCGAAAAAGATGGCGTTCCGGCATCAGAAATCGCGGTGCTTTTCCGCACTAACGGGCAGTCCGGGCTTCTGGAGGCGGCGCTCGCCGATCGCGGTATTCCGTATCAGTTACGCGGAGCTGAGCAATTCTTCGATCGTCCTGAGATCAAGCAAGCGATGCTTGCCCTGCGAGCGTCGGCAAAATCAACGGATGGTTCCGAGAACGTGCCCCGTTATGTGCGTGAAGTGCTGGAACCTTTGGGATACACCGAAAAAGCGCCCCAGTCCGCTGGAGCTGTACGCCAAAAATGGGAGTCTCTTGCCGCGATCGTCTCGATGGTTGATCATCTGGAAGCTACACGCATCGAAGACATCGCTCAAGCGGAGGCCGCAGGGGCTCCGGTTCCGCATCGGCTTACCGTACACGATGTCGTTGCAACGCTTGCGCACCGACTTGCCACCCAGGATGCTCCCGTCATGGAAGGCGTCACGTTAGCCTCTTTGCACTCTGCGAAGGGCTTGGAATGGGATGCGGTCTTCCTCTGCGGTTTAAACGAGGGACTTATGCCCATTACCTTCGCTCAAACCTCCGACGAAATCGATGAAGAACGCCGCCTGCTTTATGTGGGGATTACACGTGCCCGCAAATACCTGTGGTTCACATGGTCGGATTCACGGACCGCCGGTGGGCGGGGAAAACGCCGTCGTTCCCGCTTCCTGGATGATATTGACCCGTCCCGTCAATCCGCCCGACACAGCTAAATAATATCTGCGCACTCGCGGAGAATTACGATCATAAGACACCGTACCTAACGCTCAGATAGGGCAACATATGATGGCACGACAGAAAGTCCCGACAGCACCACGAAGTTATTCCGGCGACCGCATCCACCCCGGAAATCCTGGTGGTGCGTTCGTCTCGCCGCCGCAGAACCGTCAGTGCCCAGCCGCAGGAAGATGGAAGTATTCGCCTGTTGGTTCCCGGGGCGAGTACGGATGCGCAAATTCGCGAATATCTGGAAAGCCTGATTCCCCGCGTGCAACGGAAACAGCGGGAGACTTCTCGGCGGCGCCGCATTTTTGCCTCTGATGATTACTTGACGGAGCGTGCTCGTGCTCTGGCTGCAAGGCATCTGTCCGAGCTCGTGCCCGAGAAATTTCCCAATTCTATCCGTTGGGTCTCGAATCAGCGTAAACGGTGGGGGATCCGCCACACCGACTCAGGGCACCATCCGTATTTCCGATGATCTTCAGGGAGCCCCCGAATACGTGGTGGACTCCGTGATCTACCACGAACTTTGTCACTTCGTGGAACTTCACCATAACGCCCGTTTTCGCACTCTAGAAGCCCGGTTCCCTGACCTTGATAAAGCACGGGCATTCTTGGCGGGTATGGAATTTATACGCGCGCAAGCCATCAACTAAGAAACCGCGATGATTTACAACAAATGTGGGTCCCGAAGGCAGAAAACCTTCGGAACCCACAGGGCATGTTATCGGCTGGTATCACGCATAAGAGGCGGTGCGTATCTCTCAATCGCCCACAGCGTCTAATGCATGATTACGAAGCGTGGTGCGTGTTATGTATTAGGTTCGTCGCCGGTGGAAGATTCACCGCCGTCGGACTCGCCTTCATCAAAACCACCGTCCAGAAGTTTCTGCAGCTCGGTGTCAAAGTCAATATCCTCAACCTTGAACTCATTCTGGCGTGCTTCATAGGCATCGGGGTCTTCAAGTTCAGCGGCGGTCGGCAGAGTCTCCGGCGCTGCCCACAGTTCATCGCGGGCCTCATATCCGTGCTTCTCTTCATAGGTGCGCCAGAAATTCTGTGCCTCACGCACCAGGCGAGGGCGAATCTCCAAGCCGACCAGAGTCTCGAACACGCGCTCGGTCGGGCCGCCTTCGATACGACGCCGCACCAGTGTTTCCGCCAGCTGCGGGGCTGTGGGCAGGTTTTGGGTTGCCTGCTCAGCTACCAGCGATACCCAGCCCTCTACTAGGGCAAGAAGAGCTTCCAGACGCTCAACTGCAAGTTCTTGGTCTTCGGTGCGCTGCGGGTTGAACAAGCCGCCGTCAAAGGCATCCTGTACGGCCTCGGGGTTGCTCAAATCTACCTGGGATGCGGCATCCTGAATACGATTCATATCCACACGGATACCACGAGCATAACGGCTTACCAGCTCCAAAATATCTTCACGCAGCCACGGGTTTGTGCGGTGCAGACGAATCAGCGCTGCCTCACGCACCGCCAGGTACAGCAGAATTTCCTGCGCGGGCACCTCAATATCCTCAGCAAGCTGAGTGTAACCGGCGGGCAAAAGCGCACTGCGCCCTGGCGCGAGGGGGAATCCAATATCGGTAGAAGAATATACCTCACCGGCAAGCTCGGTCAGCGCCTGCGCCATCTGAGCCCCAAAAATCATGGAACCAATATTGTTCAAGAATCCGGTGCCGCCCAAAAGTTGAGCCAGCTCTTCGGGAACATCTTCGGTGGAGGGGAGCACCATCGCCTGAGTTACCTCAGCCGCTACGGGCTGTACCATATCACGCCAAGATTCGAAGGAAGAATCGAGCCATTCAGCCTTGGACCAGGCCTCAACAGGAATATTGTGACGCTCAAAAATGGTGACGCTGTCCAACCACAGATCGGCGAGGTTAGAGGCATCGCGCGTGGCCGCCCTCAAGGACTCGGTGATGGCAGGATCCTCCCCGGTGGTTGCTAAAAGCTGACGAGCCTGGTCTTTCACACCCTGCCAGTTAATCCCGTTTTCACTAGCCCCAGCAGTAAACATTGACTGTACCTGCGCAAAAATACCCTGGAGCATAGAGGGGTCAAAAGACATACCCATAGCGTTCATATCTTCAGGGTTTATATTTCCGTTCAGAAAAGCAAACGGGTTATCCGCTGTGCCATTGCCGTTCTGCTCGGCGTTAGGATCAAAACCCTGTTCCTGCATCTTTTTCAGGAACTCCTCAAGGGGATCGCGGTCATTTGAATTATCGTTGGTGGGGTTCTCAGCCATGTCACATACCTTTCAGTATTGAGGGCGGGCACAGTCTGCCCCTACCCGTCTAGTAAAGGGTACCTGGTAAACCTGTGAGTTTGCCGTGATTTCGCGGTATTCGCTCTAGGCACAGCCCATCTTATGACCTTGGCGGCGTACAATGCTGACGCCGCGGTGTACCCCGGCTCATCATGTGGTGTTCCCAACAAAAATATCGGGTACTCTAAGAAGCATGGCTAAGCGTGCATTTTTCTTGAGAAAATCCCATCAGCAGAGCGATGAATCTCTTCCACTATCAGAACGACGTCCCCTGAATCTGCGCTTTCTAACTGCTTCCGCAACCTGTTTGCTGATGCTCGGTGCTTTTGTGCTGCCCAGCTCATATAGCAAAGAAGGGCCCGGACCTCTCTTCGATATTCTCGGGCAGTACCAGGATCAAGATATTATCCAGATCAACGGCACGCAGACCTATCCCACCACTGGGAAAGTTGAATATGACCACAGTATCTGTCTCCGGCGGACCCTACACCGTTCTCCCTGGAGCAGATGCGTTCTACAGCTGGCTGGCTACGGACGGCAACCGTTACCTTGTGGTTCCCTCCGAAATTACTTATCCGCACGTTACCCACCAGCAAGCTAACCAGGTCAGCAGCGCACAAATGGCGGATTCTCAAACCCAGGCGAAAGTTGCTGCGGCGCGTTACCTGAAACTGCCGGTGACCGAGAAGATCAGCGTTCTCCAAACCGCCTCCGGATCCCCCGCTGAGGGGCAGGTGCAGGGTGGGGACCGCATCCTCAAAGTGGGGGATAAACAGATCAATACTCTCAAAGATGTCACCGAAACTGTGCAAGCTTCAGAAGGACGTCCCGTCACCTTCGAAATCAGCCGGAATGGCGAGAACAAGAACGTTACTCTCACGCCGCGGCGTGACGATAAATCGGGGCGCTGGCTTGTCGGAATTGTGCTCAAACAGGACTTTGATCTTCCCTTTGAGGCAACCTACAACCTTGACGGCGTTGGCGGACCCAGTGCGGGGTCTCATGCTCACTCTCGGTACCATCGATAAGCTCACCGAGCAAAGCCTGCTTGCCCCCGAAGGCGCAGGAAACGAAGATTCAGCCCGAAGCTATATCGCCGGAACCGGAACCATAGATGCCAGCGGTAAAGTCGGTGCCATCGGCGGCATTAAATATAAGATTATCGCTTCCGGACGCCACGGTGCCCACTACTTTTTGGCACCGCGCGAAAACTGTGGCGATCTTCAAGAAATCCGCAGAACCGACCCCAATGTTTTCAAATACTATCGTGGGGAAACACCGGCAGTGATATGCAGGTAATCCCGGTCGATAATGTTGATGAAGCTGTGGATACCCTCACCAAGATTAAGAACGGAGTCGCCCCCGATCAGTTCCCCACCTGCGGGTAAAAGGTTTTCGGCAATCTAGACGTGCACGTCGGGTTATGGACAAACATAGGGTATTTCTCCGCGTGTTTGCCCAGGCTCCTGTCTGTGTCAGAGTGCCACATTTGAGATAATGTTTATTAACTATGTTCCAGCCACCAACGAAGTGAGGAATCCGTGACGGCATCTGATAACGAACATCAACCTCCTCAGCCTCCCCGTCGCGCGGGAGCAGACCAGAAAAAGAAAAAGCGGCGCTATCCGGGTCCTTTGGGTATTACCATCGCGGTGGTCATAGTCTTGATTATGGCGTTTGTATATGCCACACAGGTGTATACGGATTGGCTATGGTTCAATCAGCTTGGTTTTGGCAGCGTCTTCACCACCGAAATCTTGCTTCAGAGCTCTATCTTTGTGGTAACCGCACTCGTCGTAGCGGTACCGTTCTGGGCTTCGATGTCTTACGCCATCAAACATGCTGACCACGATGATTCTCAGGCGAAGAAAGACGCCAAAAACGCGGATAAATCTGAGGAACAGGCTCATCACGAGACTTCTAAAGCCGGTCCGCATGAGCGCCATACGACCGAGCATGAGCATACGGATGCTGAAGACCTTCTGCGTGACATGTTTGGCGGGCGTGATTTCACCGATAGTATGGCGCGGTACCGTCGGGGTATGGAACGCATCCGCAAGATTCTCTTGGTGATTCTACCCAGTTGCTTTAGGGTTCTTTATTGGGAGTGCCGGAATTAGCCAGTGGCAAACCGTGGCGCTTTTCTTGAACCGCCAGGACTTCGGCGTTCAAGACCCCGAATTTGGGTTGGATGTTGGATTCTTCGTTTTCACTCTTCCGTTCCTCAATCTGGTGGTTAATCTTTTGACCGCTGTTATCGTGCTCTGCGCTATTGGCGGTGCTATTATGCACTACTTCTACGGTGGTATTAAGGTTCGCCCAGGCGGTGTAGGCACTTCCGCCGCGTTCCGCCGTCATGCTGCGGTTTTGGCATGCGCCTTCCTTCTGGTGCGCGGTGCTGCGTTCTGGCTGGAACGGTACACCGCAGTTCAGCAGCAGTCGGGGCGCTGGGCCGGTGCTATGTACACCGATACGAACGCTATTATTCCCGTACGTTCTATTTTGGCGATTTCCGCAGTTCTGGTGGCTGTGTTGTTCTTGGCTACGGCTTCCGCGCATCGTTGGCGTTTGCCTCTAGTGGGAACCGCGATGCTGGTGGTTGTAGCTCTCGTCGCTGGCGGGCTGTACCCCTGGATCGTACAGCGTTTCCAGGTTGTGCCGAATGAACAGGCTGCACAGTCGCAGTTTATCCAACGCAATATCGACGCAACACGGTACGCCTACGGTCTCGATAAGGTAGAGACTACTCCCTATGACGCCACGATCGATACTCGTCAAGGCGCTTTGGGGAACTCTAGTGAGACTATTGCGAACATCCGTCTTTTGGACCCGAACGTGGTAAGCTCAGCATTCGCGCAGATGCAGCAGTTCCGTCCATACTATCGGTTCGACTCGAATCTCTCGGTGGACCGCTATTCCGTAGACAATAAGACTCAGGACACGGTGATTGCCGCCCGTGAGCTGAATCCTTCCCAGACTTCGGATGATTCCTGGTATAACCGCCACGTGGTGTACACCCACGGGTACGGCGTGATTGCAGCTTACGGTAACCAGGTCGACGGTGCGGGTAACCCCAAGTTCATGCAGTCCGGTATCAAGGCGAATGGCGTTATTTCTGAAAACTATGAGCCTCGTATTTACTTCGGTATGAGCTCTCCGCAGTATTCCATTGTGGGCGGCAGCGGTGATCAGCTGGAACTCGACCGTCCGCAGTCCGCCGATGAAACGAATTCTTCGGATGCAAAATACACGTTCAACGGCAACGGCGGTCCCCGGTTGGATTCCACGCTGAACCGTCTCTCTTATGCGATTAAGTTCCAGTCATCCGATATTTTGCTTTCGGATGCGGTTCGTGATGGTTCGCAGATTCTGTACGAACGTAACCCGGTAGATCGCGTTCAGAAGGCTGCGCCGTATTTGAAGGTGGATTCCAAAGCGTACCCCGCTATTATCAATAACCGGGTGCAGTGGATTGTGGATGCTTATACGACCACAAACCAGTTCCCATATGCGCAGGGTGTAAGCCAGGAGAATAATCAGAATCCGCGCACGAATTCGATGAACTACATTCGCAACTCGGTGAAAGCCACCGTGGATGCCTACGACGGTTCGGTCACCCTTTATGCATGGGATGAAAATGATCCTATTTTGAAGGCATGGCAGGGCGTATTCCCCGGAACCGTGAAGAGCTATAAAGAGATGAGCGCCGAGCTTCTTAACCATGTGCGCTACCCCTCGGATATGTTTACTATTCAGCGCTCGATGCTGAATAAGTATCATGTGACGAACTCGAACAGCCTCTACGCGGGCGATGACGTCTGGTCGATTCCAAACGATCCCTACGAATGATAGCGGTCGCCAGATTCCGCCTTATTACCTCTCGCTCCAGATGCCTGGGGATAGGAAGGCTCATTTCTCGCTGACGTCGACCTTTATTCCTCAGCAGAGTGATTCAAACTCGCGTAACGTGATGTACGGATTCCTCGCTGCAAATGGTGACGCCGGTACCGGCAAGGACGGCGAACGCAGCGCGGATTACGGTAAGCTGCGACTGCTCGAACTGCCGCGTTCATCGGTGGTTCCGGGACCTGGCCAGGCACAGAATATCTTCAACTCTGATGCTGAGGTCTCGAACCAGCTGAACCTCCTGCGGCGCGGGATCCTCCGAGGTCATTAACGGCAATATGCTTACTCTGCCGGTGGCGGGCGGCATCCTGTATGTTCAGCCGGTCTACGTGCAGTCCAGCGGCGACGCACGGTATCCGCGTTTGCAGCGAGTGCTGGTTAGCTTCGGTGACAAAGTTGGGTTTGCTCCCACGCTGGAAGAAGCACTCAACCAGGTCTTCAACGGTTCTTCCGGTGCCAAGATGGATGCTCAGTCGGGACCCTCGGGAGCTGGCACTGAAGGCAACGGTGAGAAGACGTCTGGATCTTCGTCCAGCTCTTCTGGAGCCTCTGGCTCAGACCAGTCCGCTAGCCTGAAACAGCATCTGGCGGATGCATCCAAGGCTATGCAGGATTCGGATGCCGCTCTCAAGAAGGGCGATTGGGCAGCATATGGTGAGGCCCAGAAGCGTCTGAACGATTCTTTGCAGAAGGCTATTGAAGCCGAAAATAAACAACAGCAGGATCAGAAACAGGGCGGCGATCAGCAGGGAAGTGAGCAGCAGCCGAGCGGTTCATCCTCAGCATCGCAGAGTCCTTCTGGGGAAGCTACCTCTAAATAAGATGTAGTAGTGCTTGCGGTCTGACGGTCATAGCGGGGTGCCATCACATTCGGGTGGCGCCCCGCTTCGTCATCTTAAATTATTGATTCGGGCTGTCTATGAGAGCAATAAGGGGCGTTCAGACATCCAGTTTTGGGTTTTTCTGTGGTGTTTATCTCAGCAGATAGCTTCAAGTTGAGATGTTGCAGAGCGGTATGTATAGTTGTATGAGTCGCCGCGGGGTGGAGCAGTTCGGTAGCTCGCCGGGCTCATAACCCGGAGGTCGCAGGTTCAAATCCTGCCCCCGCAACGGAATACTCCCGAAGTCGTATTAAGACTTCGGGAGTTTTTATTTTTGTATTGCTGATTCAATGTGCTGTGCCTAGTTATATCTGTAGCTGCCAGAAGAAACGTGCAAACTAAACAGAATAGGATAATCCTATATTTGGGTTTGTCTAAAACGTAGGCGGCTGCTGTTTAAAGGTAAAGCTTATGCTCTGTTTCCTTTGATGCATAAGATAAATATATTGGGGCTGTTTGTTAATAAATGGTTATATATGTCGCGGGTGAATCGCTAAATATTTTGAATCATCGTAGAGTAATAGATATGACTTCTTCTGAGTCCATTTAGTCCGTGCGAATAAGCTGTTCCATCGGAGGAATGGCGCATGGAACGTGTGGTTTTCAGAGTTGGTCTTATCTTATTCACCCAGCCACAATTTTTTTGAGGATGTGTTCACCGATGAATACTCGTACCCCCGCCCTGTCTCGTCGTACCCTTATAAGTACTTTAAGCATTTCTGGGTTTGCTGTGCTGCTATCTGCGTGTGGGGAGGGTGCGAAACCTGCTGGAGCGGCTGCTGAGAGTTCTGAGTTCTTCTCTCGGAAAGTGCTGCGACTGCCCAGTTCTGCCTCTGCTTTCATCCAGTAATGGCCCATCACCGTCGTCGAGTGTGCCGCCGCATTATTCGGGGAACTCGAAAGCACCAGATGGAGAATTTCGTGCCGCTGATGTGTATGGTCCTGCGCAGAATGTTCCGAAGCCCAAGACGGAGGAGGGGTATACGAACGCTTCCTTAGAAGGGATGCGCAAGACGGTGCAGGCGTGGACGGAATGGCGTAACTATGGCATGCAAACCGGAGATTATAGCGAGGCAAGAAAAATTCATTAGTAAAGACTTTACCAATGACGAACGAGATACTTACGATCTCAATGCTGGACTGTACAAAGAAGGCGGGTGGATGATCGGCGGAGACTGTCACAAGTATGAATTCCACGGCGAACCTATCAACCAGGGCAACGGCAAATACGAGTGGAAATTCTTTCTAGCGTGGCCGTATTACGTCTATGTTGCTTCGGATGGAAAAAGATATAAAGAAGTCAAGAATCAGGATTATGAGAATAACTGGTTCATGATGACTCTTCATCATGACGGCAACCGATGGCTCATTGAAGGTATCCGATTTTTAGATATGAATGAGGGAAAGTAGCGTACCGTGAAAAGAGGATTTTCTCAGGCATCGGTTATAACTTTAGCGTGTGCTTCCTTCTTATACTATATGCCGCTAGCTTATTCAGAGACCTGTAGTAATACTACTGAAAAGTTTCAGTGTATTGACGTAGAGACAAAAAGTAGTGAGAACTGGTTTCAGGACTCTAAAAATACACAGCCGCACGAAAACGTTAATAATAGTGACCAAGAAATTCAAGAGTCACGTGAAGCTAAAATGCAAGCTGCCGAGGCTTATAGGAGGTGGTATGTGGAGCATCATCATGGTGAGTTTGGGTTTGCGCAGGATAAGAATGGTACCGATAAGTCGTTCGGGTTTGATGTCGCTAATGACGGCTCGTACTGCCTCAGTCGTGATGGTCAGGCTGGCACGTTTGAAAAAGCCCCAAAGACCGGGCGTGCTATCCCGGATATGATCAATGAGCTCTATGGAAACAAATGCACCCTGAACGACCCGGAAGCAGCACAGCAAGCCCAGGGTGAGTACGAGCGGATTATCACCGAGATGCACACCCATTTGCTGGAGCTGATCCCGGCGCATCCGCACCTGACTTTGGATAGTGCGCATCCACCACATACGAGTAAGGGTGAGGAAACGAATTTCTACACCACTCTAGAAGGCAGTTCTAATATTTTTGAAGGGGATTTGCCGATTGGACGCACCAGGATTCGTGCGGTGCCGGTGGCGTATCGGTATGAGTATGGAGACGGGCACGACCTAAAAACACATAGTGCTGGTAACCCGGTGTCTTCACAGTATTCTAGTCAATCCTCGCATGAGACGTCGACGAGTTATGTGTATCCGCATGGTGGGGAATTTTCATGCCTATGTCACGGTGAGGTATGCGGGTCAGTACAGTATTGATGGTGGGCCGTGGCAGTTTTTCGGAACCGAGATCATCCCGTATCAGTGAGCCGGTGCTGGTGCGGGTGTGGGAGTCTGAGGTGCACTCGGTGGGCAAGACCTGTACTGAGGACCCGGGGAGCGAAAGGGGTGTCCGGGGTCATGCGGAGGAGCCTGATGTGGGGAATCCGAATCCGCAGTTGCGTAAGGTGGATGTGTATACGGGTCAGCGGTGGCATTTGGATGATGTGGGGGTGGGGGATAGTGAGGGTCGGTTGCACCCGACCTGGCCCAACATGTAAAACTCAGGGAGTTCACGAAAGAATAAATATTTTTCCGTGAGCTTCTGGGCGAACCCTTCAGGGCGTCCCAGAGGTAGATTCTCTATAACCATGTGACTATTATCGCAATGGTATAAGAATGACCGCAGAATATCTTTGTTTTTCACGGTTTACTTTAAAAATCTATTGAGGATTAGAAAAAGCTACAAACCGCGATATAGTGCGATTCTGCTGTGGTAGCAGGTGTACATTGTCTCTCATGTATATTCTTGCCAAACGTCAATTCTTAAGAACCTCTTGATCGGCGTACCACGTCGAAAATTTAACCTATGTTTTTATTTAATATTATTTAACTGGTAATTTAACTCTATTGAATGCTTTACTCCGCTATTGCAAACTTCGTAAAGCTCCCAAATCTGAGGGGACTAATCTCAAAGTCCCAGCAGATTATCACTGCTCCGTAGGCGGAATTAACCCTGCCGGAGTCTATCACTCACAACACAAACATAGCGGCTGAATTCAGCGCACATTATTCAGCACATAGCGACAAGAAAATCGAGAACCGAGGACTTACTATGACCCGCATCAGAAAGATGCGTGCCGGAACCCTGGCCGCACTCACCGTACCCGCTATTGTGGGCGCTACCCTTACTGCACCCGCCCATGCAACCGTCGCATCCGGCACATACCGCAGCTACACCGCGCCGAACGGCCTTAACTCTCAGTACCATGTGTATGCAAACGGTATTGACTGGTCAAAACCCGTGGGCGTAGTCTTCTACATTGACGGCGACTATTGGCGTAACGACCAGTCTAAGATTCACAGCCCCGAGCAGGGCATGCTCCCCGCTATGGGTCGTATCGCAAATGCCCGCAACATGGTTTTTGTACCCGTCGTGTCTCCAGATAAAAATGCATCCGGTAACGGCATTACTTGGTGGGAAAACCTTGACGCCAACGGCGACTATTTCCGCTCCTTTGCGCAGCAATTTATTTCGAGTAACGGCATCGACCCCTCACAGGTGTGGACGATGGGTTACTCCGGAGGCGCCGAGTTCATCACTTATGAGCTGAATGCGGATCGTCAGGGCACATGGCGCTCTGGCGGCGGTTCTATCCTCGTTGCGGGCGGCGGTTATGAGCGCATGCAGACCGAGGCACCGCAGAACATTAAGAACCAGCCTATGTACTGGTGGGTCGGCGCCGCCGATACTTCTGGTACAACGAACCCTCCAACGTGGAGCGCCCGAGGGGCTGTTGAACAGGGCTACGCTGCGTACCGTAACAGCGGCTTTACCAATACCCAGATGAAACTGATCCCAGGTTTAGCCACCAAGATTATGACCTGCCGCTCATCATGGCGCAATCCCTCGATACAGGCGGTCACCGTTTTGGCGCAGGGTACAGCGACCTTCCGACCACGAATCCGTTCTACACAGAGATTAGTTGGAACTCGGATCGCCGTATTATGACCGGTTTTGCCGATCGCACTTTCCGTCCGTACAGCGCTGTAAATCGCGCTCAGGTGGCAACGTATCTCTACCGTCTTGCGGGTAGCCCTGCCGTGGACCTTCCCGCGACTTCTCCGTTCCCAGATGTTACGCCGAACCACCCGGCATATAAGGAAATCGTGTGGCTTAAACAGCAGGGAATTACGACCGGATGGTCCGATGGTACCTTCCGCCCACATGATGCTATCAGCCGTGAGGCACTGGCAGCGTTTTTCTACCGTTTCAACGGTTCTCCCGCATATGCACCGGGTGCACAGCAGTTTGCTGATGTAAACCCCTCTACTATGTTCTATAAGGAAATCTCATGGATGGCAGATCAGGGTATTACTACTGGCTGGCCTGACAGCACTTTCCGACCTGGCGAAGCTACCTCACGTGAGGCTATGGCGGCGTTCCTGTACCGTGCCTCTAAGCTCTAGAATCAGGTTTTCAGCATAGAACATAAAACGCAGATGCTCCCCAACCTAAGGCTGGGGAGCATCTGCGTAGTCTAACAGCCGATCAGGCTAAGACTATGCGTTCTTGTTTTTGAGAGCCGCAAGACGCGCATCAAGTTCAGACTGACGACCAAGCTCTTCAAGGTCATTGAACTGAGCGTCCAGAGAGGAAGCTGCAAGTTCCTGCTGACCCTGCACGCGAGCCTCTTCGCGGCGAACCTTCTCTTCAAAGCGTGAGACCTCGCTCGTGGGGATCCATAACATCGAATGCCTTGAGTGCATCATTTCACCTGAGACTGAGCGGCAGCGGTCTTCTGGCGGGCGTTAAGCTCATCGCGCTTGGACTTAAGCTCATCCAGTTTTGCACGCATCTTTAGTGAGACCGTCTTTGAGCTGCTCCACCACCTGGGTCTGCGATGCGATCTGCGGTTCTGCAGCCTTTGCCTCACGTTCAGCCTGCATCTGCTTGCCCAGAGCAATCTTTGCGAGATTATCGAACTTATCCGCGTTAGCGGTGTCGCCTGCAGCACGGAACTCATCGGCTTTATTGGAGGCAGCCAGAGCCTTAGAACCCCACTCATCAGCGTCGCGCAGGTCCTCTGCATGATCCTGCTCCAGAAGACGCAGGTTACCAATAGTCTGAGCCACAGCTGCTTCTGCTTCTACAATGTTATTTGTATAGTCACGAACCATCTGATCTAACATTTTCTGCGGGTCTTCTGCCGCATCAATGAGGGCGTTAATATTAGCCTTTGCTAGCTGTGCGATACGACCGAAAATGGACTGTTTTACCATGTTATTTCCTTTTCTTTCACGCGGCACCGGGAAGGAGCTTATTCGCACGTACAGCGCCGCAACTTTTCTTATTATCGTGGGTCAGCCTGAAAAATTACTGGGAAAAGTATCGCCTATAAGATGACGAGTACAAGAACATGAGATTAACGAGAGCCCTAACACGTTTCTGGTGCTTATACTCTTGAACGTTAGAAGCTGCCGCCGTCTCCACCGCCGAAATCGCCGCCACCGCCTCCGAAGTCCCAGCCTCCACCGGAGTCACCGCCGCCCCAGTGATGACCGGTGGAAGCTGAAGCAGAGTGTGAGCCCATCGCGCTAAAAATAGCACCTAAGAGCATGCCTTGCGCTAGGGAATCGCCGCCGTAGCTTTGACCATAACGGTTATCGTCCCAGTAATTGTTGACATCCTGATTTGCGGAGTTCTGCGCATCGCTCGCCAAAGAAATAGCTTCATATGCCCTGTTGAGCGAATTTACCGGATCGGACTCCCGCAAACGGTGTGCATCGTTCAGGGCGGTTTGCGCCTCAGACAGATAGGTACGAGCTTGTGAACCGACACCGCGCCGACGGTTGTTAATGAAGTCCGATGCGCTGCGCACCTGAGCCTCTGCAGAACGTAAGGTACGAGACAGACTTTCTTTAGCCGCCTGCTCACGCTCACGGTCGGCGCGAAGCGATGACATGGAACGATTCAGCTCGCTTGTGAGCTGATGCAGTTGTTCCGTGAGGGCAATAGGATCATTCGGGCGTTCTTGTGCCTGTTGTGAAACCTGCCCAAGAATAGCCTCCATACCGGCTGCCGTCGCGGCGAGTTCGGCACGGTTCTGAGACTCCGCGAGGCTCTTAGCCTCAGCCACGTCACGTTGAATACTCAAAATATCGGTACTAAGACTGGATTGTGCAGATTCCAAAGCTGATGCATGATTGCTGACTGCTTCTGCCAGCGAGGTAATCTGAGCCGCAGATTCTTCGGCGTTGCGCAGGTGTACAACAGCTTCGGACCGGGAAACATCCACTAGACGAGATGCCTCCTGAAGTTCCTGAGTTACCAAGCTTTGGTGTGAATCCAACAGAGCTGCAGATTTACTGATCGGTTCCAACGCACTCTGCAGATACTGATCTTTGAGCCGCGCATATGTATGCTGCGCGGTTTCGACCGTCTGCTGAAGTTCCGGTATATGCCCCTGGAGCTTAGCAATAGCCTGTGGAGCTTCGCGCTCAAGATTGCGCATTTCAGAGAGCTTCTGCGCCTGATCTCGGGAAATATCAGAAATCTCCTGAGAATTATCGATAATTTCGCTCAACCAAGCGCGCTGTTCCGCAACGGTGTCCGGAACATCATCGTTGAGAAGTTTCTGGCGGTGGAATGATGCCTGCATGAGCTCTTGGGCGCGCGTTAGTTCCTCTTCAAAAGGCTTGACGTGTTCATTACCGTATTGGGCGCGGGCAAATTCAAGTTCCTGCTTCGACTGCACCATAGAGTTATCTGCCTGAACAAGTGCTGCACCGGCACGGGTGCGCAGCTCCTCCAACGAGACTTCAGGTACTTTAGACGCTGAATATGCGGGTGTACTTCCCGGCTCGTTTTTGGAGCGACGGCGTTTCATAATGTAGTACCCAGCGCCCGCTACACCCGCTACGCCTAGGGCGCCGCCGCCTATAGCGACAGCTGGGCTAATGCCCCCTTTTTGAGCGTTAATACCGTTGACCGCCTCAAGAGCTGCACCTTTGTAATCCCCGCTTTGCAGTTTTGGCTTGATGTATTTTTGGTACACCTCCGACTGCTGATCAGAACTGAGCGCCTTATTACTTCCAGCAGCGAAGTAAGCACGGCGGCTTTCTGTCGCTATGACAAGAATGGCGTCCGCATTACCGTAGCTGTTCTTTTTCGCTGTCTCTTCAGTCCATGCCTTAGCCTCTTCGGGGCTCTCAAACTTATCAATAGTCAGCACATGCAGATCAATATTGTGGTTTTTAGAGAGTTCGCTGATTTTAGAGTTAAGTTCTGAGGTATCGCCCAAGACATTGGTCGTGTCTTGTACTCTACCTGTGATAGTCATGGGAGTTTGGGCTTGCGCGGTACTGATACCGGGTGTCAAGAACGAAGAGCCCGCCGCCGGTAGCGCGACGGAAAGCATAGTGGTGCCAAAAGCTAAAGCACCTACGCTGAGGGCACGTCGGATGCGCCGAGAACCAAACGGACGGTCAGCATTCGTGATATTACTCAAAGGAAGACTCCCATTCTTTCGCATATGCCGCGCGGTGATTATCCACGGCGTGGGAGGAATAAACCCACACGTACTTCCATCTTACCGGTCACCTCCCTGTCATGAGCTGTAGTCATCACAGAGCGTACACATCTGAAGAAATTCCGGACTAATTCTCAGGATACGATCGTCGACTGTTTACTCCAGGAGTACCGCTTTTGTTCACGATGCGGTACTCATTGGATGAATAATATTGGCTAATTCAGATCGTAGCCGCGGTTCTTCATATATTCTGTATCCGTCACCATATGGTGCCCGGGACGATTCGGAATTTGATACTGCTGGGAAACTTGTGCCTGCGAAGGATCGCGGAGCGGCAGGTCGTTCTGCCATTTTTGTAATTCTGCCGTTTTTCGACGGTTTTTACGTACGACGCGGATGATGAGGACAGGAATTCCAAGCAGAATAAACAGGATAAAAACCAACACGCCTGCGGCAACAAGAAAATTTTCGAACCAGCCATCGGCTTCGGAAATATCGCTTAGTCCCTGAGGGATATTTCCGTCATTGCTCGCGGAGTAGTCATGATCCCCGATAAAGATATCAGTGAACATGCGTCCGGCGGTACCGTAAAGACCATGATCCGCGATAACACGCTTGATACTGCTGTTTTGGGAGCCCGAATTGTCTTTAACGTACAGGGCATGTGCCCATGCATCGCTCATAAAACTCTGGTCATTGCTGATAATAGTGCCTTGATTCTTAGACGTATCGATAAGCAAAACTACTGTGCGTGGGCGAGCATGGTTGAGACTCAGGAATTCTTGACCCCACTCCTTGAGTGGTTTGCCATTGGTCCCGGAGACCAACACCATATAGGCTTCTACCGAGTGAAGGGTATTACTGGTACTCAAACCTTCGGTGAGCTCGTCTTCAAGTCCATCCGATAAGGCATTAAGAGTTCCGTCCCGGTCAATAATAGGGGTTTGCGGATTTAGCGTGACCTCGAAAGGTGCTTGAGCGTGGGCCGCCGTCGGGTAAGCAATGAAACTAGCGCCGATACCGGTCAACGCGCAGACGAAAGACAGCATGAGGGTGACCACAATATGGGGCAGAGATCTTTGAGACGAATGGAGTCTAGATGTGGCACCATAAAAATTTTGGGAGACAGTGTTTCGGCGATGAATAGTCATACCAATAAACATACCCTGTTTTAGAGCGGCTTAAGGGAATTTTTCTGAAGAAATATCACCTTGCGATATGACTCAGCTGCACCACGAGTTGTTAGAGACTCTACGAAGCTTAAGAAAAGGTGACCGTTACCCCACTTAATAGGCGGTAACGTCACCTCGTAGGCCGCTATTAAGACCACGGGCGCGTGTAGACTCACGCTGAGAACTATGAGCTGGTTGCCGTACTAAGATGTCGCTCAAGCGCAGAAGAACAAGACTGAGCACGCGCCAAACGACGATGCACTATACCTGCACAGCAGGCTACCAGGCCGGTACCAAAGCCAAGAATAACGGCCAGCACGGTACTAATAATGAGTGCTGTCAGCATGTCTGTTCCTTTCTTGAAGCGATCTCGTTAAACCTTAGAGCCCGTCTTTAAGCGTAGGCTGTGAAATTGACTCTGGAAGGCTGTACCTCTTGAAATATTTTTGTGGAGTTACCTCGGAATTTGAGGGTTCTCAGCAAACTCCCAGGAAATTCCGGGTGCAACCTCAGAGAAAACGGAGGTATAAAACAAGAACTGCGTTTACAGTAGAAAAAGACGCGTGCCTGTTGGCGCTGTCGCCAATATGGTTATTTAGATATCACCTAAGATTTATTGAGAGCCCCTCAAGGAGAGACCACAATGACCCAATACCCTGGTGGCTGGAACCAAGATTCTGGCGCTAACGGTTATAACGATGCAACCCGTCCGATGCAGCAGTCTGCCCCCGGATCCTATGCTCAACAGGACTACCAGAATACGGGTTATCAACAGCAGGGCTACCAGCAAAATTACCAAACTTCCGGGTATCAACAGAGCTCCCAGAACCCCCAGAATGGATATCAGAACCAGTACTCCGGGCAGGGGCAGAATCCTCAGCAAGAGACCCAAGAAGAAATATGGAACCGGTGTCGTACTTACCGCTGCTTTGCTTGCAGCCCTTGTGGGCGGCGGCGTAGGTGCTGGTGTTGGAGGCGGTATTGCCGCATCTACAAGCAGCAATAGTTCATCCGTCACCGGCAGAAATGCTGGAGGCAGCGCAACAAATCCCACAGTCGTAACCGATACAGCTAAGAAAGGTGCTTCCTTCGACCGTCACTGTAGGATCAAAGCTGACCGACGGTAACGGCGTTGGTACAGGTGAAGTTCTCGATAACCAGGGACATATTCTCACCAATAATCACGTAGTCTCTACAAACGGTACCCAGCAGTCCTCTAGAGTCGAAGTGCGTTTGCATGACGGAAGTATTCGCGTGGCAAAGATCGTGGGTACCGATGTAACCTCGGATCTTGCGGTCATTAAGATTGACCCCAGTGGGCTAGACCTTAAACCCATTACCTTTGGCGACTCCTCGAAGGTTGTTCCTGGCGAAACCGTGGTGGCGCTTGGCTCGCCACATAATCTGCAGGATACCGTGACTGCGGGTGTTATCTCGAATACCGACCGTGCTGCAGAAGCAGAAAAAGACGGCGTATACATTCCCATGATTCAGACGGATGCGCCAGTGAACCACGGTAACTCGGGCGGTCCTTTGGTGAACTCTAGCGGGAGCGCTCGTGGGCATCAACTCTCAGATCGAGTCTGAAGGCGGCGGTAATGAGGGCATCGCGTACGCCATTCCCTCGAACTACGCTAAGCGCATTTCTGACGAAATTATTAGCAAAGGCAAAGCAACCCATGGGTACCTAGGCGCGAATATTGAAAGCGCCCCTGGGACAGACCAACGAGGGAGAATCTCGGTTCTTCCCGGATGGTGTGCGGGTCACCAATATCTCTAGCGGAAGCCCTGCAGAAAAGGCTGGTCTGCAGAAGGGAGATGTTATCGTCGAGGCGGATGGCCACCGCATCGAACAGAGTAAGACCCTTAACGGCGTGGTGCGTGCACAAGCAGCAGGTGCCACAGTGGATATGAAGATTAAACGGGGGTCAGAGACAAAGAACATCAAGGTGACGCTCGGCGACGCCGATAATCAGCATTAACAGAGCTATAAAACTGCCCGAGGCGGCGTTTCACATGAAGAAACGCCGCCTCTCCTTTGCCTGCTGTGTTCAGGAATATACCGCTCTCATATCCCGGTTTTCCTGACTGAAGATTTCACGGCAAGGTAGAATATAGCCAAACCTAACTAAACCCCACAGACGCGCCGCACACACATGAGGCGCAGGAGGATGAGCGTGAGCGAAAACGCATATCGCATCGCCGTACTTACCAAGTACGTGCCAGACACCCAATTTGAACAAAAACTTGACGATACTTTGCGGGTAGACCGCAGCGAATCAGTGATGAGTGAGCTTGACGAATACGCTGTGGAAGCCGCCATGCAGATTGTCGAAGCGGAAGATACCGATGCAGCGAATTCTGCAGTTATCGCCTTTACATTAGGCGCAGCAGATGCCTCTAAGGGGCTGCGCCGTGCGCTGCAGCTGGGCGCACACGAAGGCGTGCATATTCTCGACGATGCTTTCGCAGGGGCTGATGCTCTGGCGACCTCACGCATCATAGCCGCTGCACTCTCCACCTATGAGCAGGAACACGGCACCTTCGACCTGATTCTGACGGGTATGGCATCAACCGAAGGTGAGACTTCGTTGGTGCCCGTTCAGGTGAGCGAACTTTTGGGGCGCACCGGAATCTCTCAGGTAGCATCGCTGACCGTTGCGGGCCGAACTGTTAGGGCACGCCGGGATCTGGATACTCGCTCGCAGCATTGTGAAACTGAATTGCCAGCTTTAATTTCGGTGACCGACCAGGTGAACACTCCGCGATACCCCAACTTTAAGGCGCTGATGGCAGCAAAAAAGAAGCCTATTACAACCGTGAACGCAGCGGATATTGCGGATGAGCTTGCTAAGTTCGGCGGCAGCGCATCGGCCGTTACCGTGACCGAAGCGCTGGCGCGGGAAGAACGCACCGCAGGTGAAACTATCGTGGATGAAGGCGACGGCGGCATACAGCTGGTCGAATTCTTGGCATCCCGAAACCTCATTTAACCAGTACAGGAGATAACGATGACGACTGCATACCGTGTGCTGGTTATAGGCGGCACAACGAATTTTGCGACCGAACCCAGCGGTGTGGACCGAGAACTTTTAGCGTTGGCACGACTGCGCGCTGGTGTTGGACAGGGCGGAACTCAACTGGGAGTAATGACGTTCGCCCAAGGCTCCGCTGATATTGCGCAGTTTTACGCTAAACAGGGCGCGGCACGTGTCTTTGCCCCAGCGCAATCCATGACAGATGCTTTGCCTGCTGCCCGCGTGGAACTCGCCGTACAGGCTATTACTGAGTTTGGTCCTGATGTGGTTCTTGCCCCGCATGATATTGACTCGATTGAGCTTCTGGGGCGCGTGGCCGTGCGCCTCGGGAATTCCGAGGCGGGATCTCGTCCCGTAGGCGTTGTGACGGGCGCTCATGACGTGGATGATGCGCTCAATATTCGTAAGAACGTTTTGGCGGGCGAGTACGACAGCACCGTGCGGGTTGAAGGTCTGCCGTTGGTAACCCTACGCCCCAACTCGGTAGATACGGCGGCGGCACCCACTGCGGTGGGGGAGGGCGTACTCACCACCTATACTCTGCCCGGGTACGACACGGTGCGCATCACCGAAATAACCGAGAAAGCCTGCATCTGCTCGCCCCAACCTTGAAGAAGCAGCTATTGTTGTAGCTGCTGGCCGCGGTATCGGCGGAAATTTAGCCCCCATTGAGGATCTGGCGGATGCGCTCGGTGCCGCGATCGGTTCGACCCGCGCCGTCACAGACGCAGGCTGGCTGGATCACTCTACTCAGATTGGGCAAACCGGCAAGAGCGTTTCTCCCGAACTATACGTTTCCGCGGGTATTTCGGGGGCTCTTCAGCAGAAGGTTGGCATGGATACTTCAAAGACCATTGTCGCCATCAACAAGGATGCGGACGCGCCCATATTCGAGATCGCCGACTTCGGCGTCGTCGGGGATCTTTTTCACTGTCATCCCGCAGGCTGTTGAAGAAATTAAGAGGCGCCGCAACGCCTAGTTTCTAACAGGTCAGCGTCCTGGAAAAACCTAGACTAGGTTTTCAGGACGCTTTCACAAGATTAGGCTATGCACCCAAGATTTTACGTACTCGCTCACGCAGATCGGGTATATTCTCGGCCTCAAACCAGGGATTACGCTTGCGCCAGCCAATATTGAGCGGAGAAGGGTGCACCAGAGGCACAAAACCCGGCAGATAATCCTCTGCGTGTGCCACCGTTTCCGTAAGGTTACTGCGAAGCCGCGGAGCAGAAACTCCATCGAGATAGTACTTTTGCGCATAGGCACCTACCAGAATGGTTAATTGTGCATGCGGCATCATGGCGCGCAGCCGCGGATGCCAACGCGGCGCAAAATCCTTACGCGGTGGTAAATCACCGTGCTTACCTTTTCCCGGATAATAAAAATCCATCGGCATCAGGGCAAACAGCTCTGGGTTATAAAACTCGTCATCGCTTACGCTCAACCATGTACGAAGTAACCGACCACTCACATCATTCCATGGAATACGAGTCTCTTGTGCAATACGCCCGGGTGCCTGACCCACCAGAATAATGCGTGATCGAGCGCTCGCCGAATATACGGGCTCCCATCCCGCGTGACGTGTACTCGGCGTTCATCGGGTCGGCGGCTATATCCTCAAAAAGTAGGGGAACCTGGCGGTTGGCACACATACAACTAAATCTTTCCTCCCGTGAATCCGTGTTGGCGCCATGCCTCAAAAATTGCGATGGACGCGGAGTTCGCTAGATTAAGAGAGCGGCGCCCAGGAATCATGGGGATTTTTACGCGTTCTGTAATATGCTCATCCTGCTGTACATCGGCTGGTAAGCCCACGGACTCCGGACCAAACATAAGCACATCGCCATCACGATATTCAAGATCCGCATACGAGGTTGTTGCCGTGGTGGTAAAGGCGAAAAACACGCGCAGGCATCATGGCTTTCCAAGCATCCTGCAGGGTCTTATGAACCGTTACGACCGCAAGATCGTGATAATCCAGCCCGGCACGGCGCAGATGCGCATCTTCAAAATTGAATCCTAGAGGCTCGACGAGGTGAAGTTCAGCCCCGGTTACTGCGGCCAGACGAATGGCGTTACCCGTATTCCCCGGAATTTCGGGGGTATAGAAAGAATCTTGAACACGTACCCCAGTGTACCGCGCATGTTTCCACCGAACGTGACTCTTCGCAGGTTTAGCCTGCGGCGCATTTATGACGAATTCCTCCCGAAAGTTCGAGGAACAACGATAGAATAAGGGCAATACGCCAGAGGAGGAAATAGTGAACCGGGTCTACCTAGATCACGCAGCGACTACCGATGTCCTGCCAGCTGCTATAGACGCAATGGTACAGCAGATGCGTGCGGGCGGTAACCCCTCCTCGCTGCACGCTACCGGACGCGATGCCCGTGCCACCGTTGAATATGCCCGCGAACGTATCGCCCGAGCTGTAGGATGCGATGCCGCCGAGGTTATTTTTACTTCTGGAGGAACAGAGGCAGACAACCTTGCGGTTAAGGGGATGTACTGGAAACGCAGGGAAACAGACCCGGCGCGGCGGCGCATCCTGGTATCAAGTATTGAGCATCATGCGGTGGAAGAAACCTGCGAATGGCTGCAGAAGGCCGAGGGCGCGGTTATCGACTGGATTCCAGTGGATTCGCAAGGGCTGGTAGATCCCGAAAGCGTGCGGGAACTGATAGCCCAGAACCCTGCGGATGTTGCGTTAGTTACCGTTATGTGGGCAAATAATGAAGTTGGCACTGTACAGCCCATTCAAGATATTGCCGCCATAGCCTCTGAATACGGTATTCCCATGCATACGGATGCGGTGCAGGCTTTCGGCGCGGTGCCCGTTAATTTCCGTAACAGTGGGGTTGATACGATGGCGATTTCCGGGCATAAAATTGGCGGTCCCATGGGCATCGGTGCGCTTATCGCCACACGAACAGCGCAGCTCACCCCGGTTTTGCACGGGGGAGGGCAAGAGCGTTCCGTGCGTTCCGGCACTATAGATGCCCCTGCGATCGCGGGATTTGCCGAGGCCGCCGTGCACGTGATTGAGCATCTTGAAGAAGAATCCATCCGTATTGCAGCACTTCGCAATGAGCTAATAGCGGCGGTACAGGCGGTTATTCCACAAGCTCACCTGAGCGGCATCGACCCAACAACCGAGGCCTTTCCTGGTGAAAAAAGGCTGCCTGCAAATGCTCACTTTACTTTTGAAGGCGCAGAAGGAGACACCATTCTTTTTCTGCTCGACATGCAGGGGATTCAAACCTCAACCGGTTCGGCCTGTAACGCGGGAGTAACAAGACCATCCCATGTGCTTCTCGCCATGGGGCTGGACGAAGACACCGCCCGCAGTGCGCAACGATTTACTCTTGGGCATTCCAGCACCGGCGAAGACATTGCTCGGTTGCTCACGGCCCTGCCCGAAGCCTATGCACAGGCGGCAAAAGCGGGTCTTTCCTCACATCTGCCTGACGCTCAACGCTGGTACGGCGGATAATTGCGGCGAACCTGCGCACATGCAATAAGAAGCGTACAATAGAACCTCACATTTATTCTCACCACGAAACCGTACCCAACGTTTATAAGGAAACTCTGTGAAGATTTTGGCTGCTATGAGTGGCGGCGTCGATTCAGCTGTTGCTGCCGCCCGTGCCGTTGAGGAGGGGCATGAGGTGGTTGGCGTGCATTTGGCGCTTTCTCGTATGCCCGGAACGCTCCGCACCGGTTCTCGTGGGTGCTGCACCCTTGAAGATTCTATGGATGCGCGCCGCGTATGCGCCCAGTTGGGCATACCCTTCTTCGTGTGGGACTTCTCGGAGCGTTTCAAGGAAGATGTGGTCGATGATTTTATCGCCGAATACGAAGCGGGACGAACCCCCAATCCCCTGCATGCGCTGTAACGAGAAAATCAAATTTGCCGCGCTTTTGGAACGTGCCGTCTCCCTGGGGTTTGATGCGGTAGTCACCGGTCATTACGCCCGCGTTATCACCAACGACGACGGTAACCGAGAACTGCATCGAGCCGCCGACTGGGCAAAAGATCAGTCCTATGTGTTGGGCGTCCTTACCCACGAACAGCTCAAACACGCCTGGTTTCCTCTAGCAACCACGCCTTCGAAGGCGGAGGTTCGCGCGGAGGCCGAACGGCGTGGTTTTTCGGTTGCCAAGAAACCGGACTCTTACGATATTTGCTTTATTCCCGAGGGTGATACCCGTGCCTGGCTAGGCGAGCACATTCAAATGCGTCCCGGCATGATTAAAGATACCTCCGGCAATGTGGTGGGGGAACACCCTGGTGCTCAAGGATTTACGGTTGGGCAACGTAAGGGACTAGCATTAGGAACTCCGGCGCCTGACGGGAAGCCCCGCTTTGTTCTAGAAATCCGACCAAAAACGAATGAAGTTATTGTCGGTTCTCGTGAGTTACTTTCTATCGACGAAATCCGCGGAATTCGGGCCACCTGGGCTGGAATTCCTGTTCCGGAAGCAGAACATTTTCTTGCGCAGGAACCAAAACTCGGCGTGCGCAGCGAGACCTTTGATGTTACCGCCCAAGTGCGTGCACATGCAGACCCGGTACGCGGTACCGCGCATCTTGAATGGGCAGAAGATACCGATGCCGAAACCCCCGGAAAACTTCGTGTAGAGACCGTGGTGCGTCTGCACGATGGGCTCTTTGGTGTAGCACCCGGGCAAACTATGGTGCTTTACCAGGGCACACGAGTTTTAGGACAGTCCACTATAGCCCGTGCTTACTCACTCGCTCGTGAAGACCTTGATGATCTTCGTGAAACGCAGCCGTGTAATGCTCGTACCCCTAAGGACCTATAATGACCCAGCAAGAATTTGATCCGCGTGCCACCTCCATGGGAGACGAAGTTTCCGCCGAGGTTTACGAAGAACTCTTCGCGATGCGGCGCTCTATTGATAATTTCGATGCCGCGTTGGTTCATATTCTTGCGGAGCGTTTTCGAGCCACCCAGCGCGTTGGGGTTCTTAAAGCACAGCATAACCTGCCTGCGGGTGATCCAGGAAGAGAAGAAGCCCAGATAGCTCGTCTGAGGGCTATGGCGAAAGAGTCTAGTCTCGATCCCGAATTTGCGGAGAAATTTTTGAACTTCATTATTTCCGAGGTTATTCGACACCACGAAAAAATAGCGCACGAGCATAAGGACGAGCTGGCTCAAAACGATGATTCTCTCGACCGTCAGACGGATTAGATGCTAGCGTAGATTTGATGACCTCGTTCTCTACCAGATTTGCGGACGAAAACACCCGAAAACAGTATGTGCCCGAGCGCCTGCTGCTACCGGGTGATTATCGTGCACCCGAACGTGAGTTCGCTACCGAGCTTGCTGAGCGCGATACTGTTGCGGTACGAGCCAGCGGACTAGGCGAATTCCCCGGCACGCAGATAATAGATGCCCTGCATCGTGTGCGCGGTGAGTTGGGGCATCCGCATCTTCCATTCTTACCGGAGCTTCCAGAGCGTGGCTGGCAGAGCACTACTCTTGCTCGCACCATTGCCACACTCTCTGGAATGGAACTTGAAGGCGCGTCCTATGGATGGCGATTAGTTCACGCTAGAGGCGGCGGTACCCGCGAAAGTGCGCGTGCGCGATCCCGTTATGTCTCAGATATTAACGCACTCGCCGATGTCGTAGGCGGTGAGTCTTCTGGAGTTTCAGCGCCTGAGGACGCTGCGCCCAGTTTCAAAATTCAGCTGTGCGGACCATACACCCTTGCTGCGCGGGTCTATGCGCCTAATGGCGAGCGTGCCATCAGTGATGCGGGGGCGGCACGCGATATACGGGATGCCTTTCTAGAAGGGCTAGGGGAGAGCATCTCTCTTTATCCGTCAAGCCCTCAACCAGCCCGAAGCCCGTCTTACGGTACAACTGGACGAGCCGGAACTTGGGCGCATTATTTCGGGTACTATCCCTACGGTGAGTGGTTTTCGCACTATCCCAGCGGTACCGGTTAGCGAAATCTACGAAAGTTACCGTATCTGCGCCAATACTTTTGCCGAACTTACCATAACGCCTATGCTGAACCTCACCAAGGTTCCTTTGACGTATCCTGATGATCGCACGTCGAACCTCAGCTCTGTGGCAGATGCTTGCGCTATAGCCCGTACGTTTTCAACGGCAGATAATCCTGCCGAACTGCTTTTTGACCCGGACGAGGCAAGCCAGAATCTGATTCAGGCACAGCCTCTTAGCGACCCGCATCGCTGGGAAATAGCGGCGGCCGTACTAGAATCCGGAGCAAGGCTTTGGCTGCCCATCGTAGAATCGGATGCTATACCGCAGCAAGCACAGAGATTGTGGAGACTGTGGAATGACGTTGGACTACAGAAAACCGAGATACGTTCGGTTGGGCTAACACATCGTGCAAATACTACACATATAAACCCGCATGAGGCCACACTTCAGATGGCGAGAACCACAGAGTATGCGCGAATAGTCGCAGAAATGGTGGCTGAGGGCTTAGGATAATTACTATAATCACCGAATAATATAGAGGAGAGACGCCATGACCACCACCACCTCGACCGTCCTGGTCGTTGATGATGATGACGCTCTTGCAGAAATGATCGGCATTGTCCTGGCACAGGAAGGATATAACGCAGTTTTTTGCGAAAACGGTTCTCGCGCCTTTGAGACGTTTATGCGGCATTCACCAGATTTGGTATTGCTGGACCTCATGCTTCCGGGGAAGAGCGGTATCGAAGTCTGTGAGCAGATCCGTTCGTCATCTAATGTGCCTATCATCATGCTGACTGCTAAAAGCGATACTGAAGATGTGGTAAAAGGGCTGGAAGCTGGCGCTGACGATTACATCGCAAAGCCCTTCAAACATCTTGAGCTTATGGCCCGTATCCGTGCTCGTTTGCGCCCGCGTGAGAGCCGCCAGTTGGTGGTGCGGGTGGGAGATACCATCATGGATATGGATGGCCGAACCCTCAAATATAAGGTGCTGAAGTGCCTATGACGCCTTTGGAATTCGACCTTCTTGCAGCTTTGGTTCGCCGTCCAGGGCAGGCCATGAGCCGTCAAGAGCTGTTAGAGACTGTCTGGGGCTATAGCGATGTGAGCGATTCTCTGGTAAACGTTCACGTGCAGCGTCTTCGCGCGAAGTTTACGGATATTGGTGCCGAACAGGTTATCCAAACGGTGCGCGGCGTCGGATATAAAGTACCCCTAGAGAACGTTGGAGGTGCCGCCTAACGTGATATTTCAGTCCGCTATGCGCATCTTCATGTCTGGAAAGTAACTTTGCCTATGCCCACACCTGACGCAACCTCTGGAGCCCCCGATAGTCGGGACTTGGACGCTAAGTCTAAGCCCTGGGAAAAGCGAACCCTCAACCCATTCCGTGCAATTCACCGGTTGTGGGTTCATTCTCTGCAATTTCGGTCCGTGACCAGCGCGGGCATCATGATGCTTATTGCTTTTATTGCGGTAGGAACCTCGCTGTCTAACCAGATTGCAACATCGCTTTTTGAGAATAAAAAGAACCAGGCGTTAGAAGAATCTATTAAGGGATTCGACAATGTTCAGAGCGTTTTTGATGGTTCTTCGGAAGCACGTACCGATAGTGAAATCCGCCGTAACGTCACCCGTGCACTTACCCTTTTGGACGCGAGCGGCGATACCCAGAGGCGTTGGGTTTTGGTGCCTTTAGACCAACAGTCCAAGAAAGGGTTTATCCCTGAACAAAGCGGTGACAATGCGTTAGATGCCGCGACGATACCTGAGGATTTTAAATCAACTGTGCGAGATTCTCCAGGTGGAGTATTTTGGGAGAAGAAAGACCTATCAGAACCGGAAAAATCTAATGGTGAACCCTATCCCGCTCTGATTATTGGTACAAGTGTTTCTATACCTCAGAACCCTGATTACGGGTTGTTCGTGGTTTATGATCTTAGCGAATCATCCTCCACCATTACATATATCAACGTTGTGCTTGGTACAGGGTTTACAGTGCTGTTGATTCTGGTGCTTTCAATTGTGTGGTTTGTAACCCGTTTAGCGGTGCGACCGATTACCCTGACTGCGATCACGGCAGAGAAACTTGCTGCCGGTGACCTGAATCGACGCGTTAGTGTTCGCGGTAAACATCAGGCTGCGCGATTAGGAATTTCCTTTAATAAAATGGCGGATAGCCTGCAGGATCAGATTACACAGCTGGAGAGACTATCGACGCTGCAGCAGCGATTCGTCTCGGATGTGTCGCATGAGCTGCGTACACCGTTGTCGACGGTACGGCTGAGCAGCGAACTCCTTTATGACTCGCGTGACACCCTCAATCCCTGTGCAGTCGCGCAGTGTGGAGCTTATGCATAACCAGGTGGATCGCTTCCAAGCCTTGCTTTCTGACCTTCTGGAAATTTCGCGCTTTGATGCAGGCAGCGCCGTTTTGAACATCGACGCTGAAGACTTTATGAGTGTTCTTAACGATGTTTTGGTCGAGGTTATCCCGCATCTGGAACGTACCGGAACCAGGCTTATTGTGCATTCTGAGCAGGCGCATATTGATATTGATATCGATAGGGTTCGCATTGAACGTGTTTTGCGTAACCTCCTCTTTAACGCTATCGAGCACGGTGAATCCAAGCCCGTCGATATTTACATCGCCACCAACGCAACAAACTTGGGTGTGGCGGTACGCGATCATGGCATCGGCTTGAGTGAGGAGGAAGCAGCACAGGTCTTCAACCGTTTCTGGCGTGCAGATACCTCACGCAAACGCACTCTAGGGGGTACCGGATTGGGCTTGTCTATTACCGCCGAGGATGTACGTTTGCATGGCGGGCGTATTGAGGCTTGGGGTATGAAAGGAAAAGGTGCTTGCTTCACGATGAACCTGCCACTTGTTCATGGGGGAGAGCTCGGTCCTTCCCCGGTCTTGATTACCGGAGAACCTGAGCCAGAGGCATATGCTCACAGCGCTCTTGCGGGCGATACTCTCTCGACATCATTGCGTAAAACCCGTCATGCAACTCAAGATGATGCATCTGAAGGACAGGTATAATGCGCAGAATATTTCAAAACTCTTCGCACAAACAAATGCTGTCAGAGACCCTGCCCACTCTTTCACGCCGCACGATGCTTCTGGGCGGAGTCGGAAGTATTGCTTTATTGATGCAGGCTTGTTCCGGTCTACCTGCTTCAGAGGGAATTCATCGGCACTCTGATAATCTCAACAGCAGAGAAGAGAGGAGGGCTGCAGCGCGGGCTATCAGTCCACAGGCTGGTGGCACTCCGGAAAGTATTATTGAAGGATTTTTACGCGCCGGGGTCGATAGTTCCGATAATTATGGAATAGCACGAGAGTATCTAACGACCGAGTTCGCACAACGATGGAATCCGTTGGAATGGACTCGTGTATATTTTGAAACTGCACGTATTACGCGCGGTGAAAACGATATTTACAAGGTCTCTGTTACACAAAGTGGTCTCGTGGATGACCGAGGCCTGACCAGTACCTCTTTCTCAACTGATACTCCTAACTCAGAGCCGGAAACATTTGAAATGGTGCAGGAAAACGGTGAATGGCGTATCAAGAATTGCCCCTCAGGGCTGTGGCTTGACACCAGTGAATTTTATCGTTCTTTCAAAGCTTACCGTCTGTATTATTATGATCCCAGCTATACCTATGCGGTGCCGGACTTACGCTGGTTCGCACATCGCGATGAGATTTTTAAAACGTTGGCCCAGACCCTAATAGCGGGACCAGCAAAGTATCTCAAAGAATCTGTGTTCTCGGCGACCCAGGAGTCCATGAAAATTAACGAGGTCAACTTTAACGCTGAAAAGCATACGATAAAGATTGATTTCGGAGGCGAATCTATAGGTGAACTTCAGTTAGCTCGTTTACGCCAACAGATTGTGCATCTTGTCAGCAATTTTAGGGATGTTGAGACTGTAGTTTTCTGTTATAACGGTCACGAAATTTCATCATCAGATAAGCCAGAAGGATTCCATGAAATATCTTTGGTAACGCAGCCTAATACCAAAGTTGTGGCGCTTAATGAGGACCGTTTAGTAACACAGCGTGATTTTGACGCTGGAGATTCGCAGCGCACGCTAGTGGAAAAAATCAAGGATCCTTCGGCACCAACTATCGGATATGACGGCACTACCTACGCTTATTTAAGTGAGGGGCGTAAAAAGCTTTATACAGTGCGTGATACAAATTCCTCAAAAGTTTGGGAAACACGCGACCTATCTCGCCCCAGCATTGACCATTATGGATGGGTATGGGCTACCGATCATAGCGGAACGGTGCGCGCCTTTAACCCTGCATCCGATAGCGTTGAGGAAAGAGAAAAAGGTCTTAATATCTCTGTGCCCTGGCGAAATGGCCTTGTTTTTAACTCTCTTAAAATTTCCCGGGATGGTACACGTGGTGCATTCATCGCCTCCCGAGATGATACGTCGATGCTGATTATCTCGGGGATTATACGTGATGAGAGCGGTAAACCGCGTAGTTTTACCGAATTAGTGCGGGTTAACGCCTCTGTATCTCCCCATTGTGTAGATTGGGCGGGGGAACAGACCCTTGCCGTCGTCAATACAACCACAGGGGAAGCAGAACTAACCTCTCTCAATAGCGAGGAGACAAAGCTGGACCGGTTGGAGGGACTGCGCTCTATGTCTGCAGCAGGGGACAGCGGTCATATTATTGGGCACGTTGATACGGGAGAGTGCTATCTTCTGGAAGAGCGCGGCTGGAAACCCATAAGTGGTCCGCTGAGTGAGATTACGTACGCAGGGTAAAAGAGCAATGAATAAAACACTTCGAATGAGAGGTAAAAAGGCTTTTTACGCGGCGTGGGAGCTGTTCTTTCCGGCAACATGTGTCGGATGTGGTGTAGGCGGTACGGCACTTTTAGATGCTGCCGGTACTCGCCGGGCTTTATGCTCTCGGTGCGAGACTTCACTGAGAAAACAAACCTCTGCCGTGCACACTCCTGTGCTGCAGCACCCCGTACCGGGAGCGGTTGCAGCAGGTATCTATGAGAAAACACTCGCGCATGTAATCCTCTCCATGAAGAATGCGGGCCGCACTGATGCGGTTCCCGAACTAGCGCGCGCATTGGGCAGGGCCGTGGCAACGATTATTGACCGTGCGCAGGGTTCCCGCAGGAACGCGCATCCTATTGATACCCGCCCCTTCATCACGACGTAGCGTGCAGCGTCGTGGTTACGTACCGGCTGAGTTGCTTGTGCGACAGGTAGAACACGAGCTCAATCGTTCTGTAGCTCTGCACAGACGTAAAGTGCGGGTGAAGACACATCATATCTTGAGTTTAGAAAAAGAAAACATATACCAGCGTTTAATAAGACCGAATACAGCAGGACAGAAAACGCTCGGAGCTAGCGCGCGAGCCCAGCGTATGGAGGGAGCGATGCGGGTGTCACCCAGAGCAAGTGTAGCTGGGGCACTGTGCATTGTATGCGATGATGTGATGACTACCGGTGCCACCGTGTTTGAAGCATCACGAGTCTTGTGCCAGGGTGGCGCGAGAGTTCTGGGAGTAGCCTGTGTAGCCGCTGTGTCGATGCAGAAAAAAGTGGACGAGGAAGCCCTTATGGTACACCCGGACTAAGGCTATTCTGCGTTTTGATACACAGTGTTCGTACTACGAAAATAATTGTCATTTCCGGTGACATGCACCATAAGAATGTAATAAAATAATGACAAGGAGCCTCAAGGACGGGTTCCCGGTATCGAACTCAACCGAGTACGGTGCATAACCCCCACACTTTGGAGGGAAATATCGTGGAAGTCAACATCTACGGACGTAATATCAAGATTTCGGATCGTCTTCGTGAATATGTCGAAGAGAAGGTCGAAAAGTTCGAGCAGCTTGGCGATAACGTGAGCGATATCGACGTCAAAGTTACTAAAGATGGCCATCTTGGTGGCGAGTCAATTCGTGTTGAGATTACCGTTGTTGGACGTGGACCGGTGCTTCGTGCAGAAGCCCAAGGACATGATAAATTTGCGGTCTTTGATGAGACTTATGGAAAGCTCTTGGAACGCCTGCGTCGAGCACGTGATCGTCGTAAGCTACGCAAACATGGTGGTAAGCATCCTGTTTCTGTCGCAGATGCTACAGGATCGCTTCCTACGGTTACCGAGACGATTACGGAAATTTTGCTACCCGATGTTCCTGTTGAAGAAGCAGCCTTCGACAATAGCGAAGTTACCCTCGTCGATGAAGCAGCTTCACCAATTGAGATTCGTCACAAGAGTTTTGTAGGTGAAAAGCTGACTCCGGCAGAAGCCGTGGATCGTATGGAGCTCGTTGGTCATGACTTCTACCTTTATATTGACAAAGAAACAGGAGCACCGGCAGCCGCATATCGCCGTAAAGGATGGAGCTACGGTATTATCACTCTCACCGAAGAGTAGACGACACTCCTCATTATTAATACTCATTTAGATTTAGAACCCGAAACGCTTTCTTTCGAGCGAGTGTTTCGGGTTCTGCTATATTCCTGTGAGGAAAATAATTATTATTTCTACCCGCGCAGAGCGTAAAAATGTGGACTGTGACTGTCAGATAGATACCTCTGCCCTACAATAGTTAGGAAAGCCTCAAGCCGTGGGCGCATTTTGTGTCGCCCTCATGAGGGGACGAAGACAACAAGGAGTAGAAGCTCAGTGGCATCTTTCTTAGAGAAAATCCTCCGCACTGGCGATAAAAAAATTCTTCGACAGTTAGAAGCGTATAGCGCGGCGGTCGATTCGCTTGAGGATAGTTTCGCGTCTATGACCGATGCCGAGCTTCGCGGCGAAACCGATAAGTTCCGTGCCCGAATTGAGGACGGCGAATCCCTGGATATTATGCTTCCTGAAGCCTTCGCTGTTGTCCGGGAAGCATCTAAACGTACCCTTGGAAAACGTCACTACAAGGTTCAGGTTATGGGCGGAGCTGCCCTGCATTTGGGAAATATCGCTGAGATGAAAACCGGTGAGGGTAAAACTCTTGTCGCAACTCTGCCCGCATACCTAAACGCACTCAGTGGCAAAGGCGTGCACGTGGTGACGGTGAATGATTACCTTGCCGAATACCAGGCGAATCTGATGGGTCGTGTCTACCGGTTCCTTGGTATGGAATCTGGCGTGATTCTCTCGTCGATGGACCCGGACCAACGCCGTAAACAGTATGAAGCCGATATTACCTACGGTACGAATAACGAGTTTGGCTTCGATTATCTGCGTGACAATATGGCATGGACCGTTGACGAGCAGGTACAGCGCGGGCATAACTTTGCCATTATTGATGAGGTCGATTCGATCTTGATTGACGAGGCGCGTACCCCTCTTATTATCTCGGGACCAGCTGCAGGTGAAGCGAACCGTTGGTACGGTGAATTCGCGCGCATCGCAAAAAACGTTCTTAAAGAAGATGAAGATTACGAGGTAGACGAGAAAAAACGCACCGTCGGTATTCTCGAATCTGGCATCGATAAAGTTGAAGACCATTTGGGTATTAAGAACCTGTACGAATCCAGGAATACTCCGCTTATAGGTTTCTTGAATAACTCCATCAAAGGCGAAAGAGCTGTTTACCAATAATAAAGACTATGTGGTGATCGACGGTGAAGTCCTGATCGTGGATGAGCACACTGGTCGTATTCTTCCTGGACGCCGCTATAACGATGGTATCCATCAGGCTATTGAGGCTAAAGAAGGCGTCGAAATTAAGCCTGAAAACCAGACGATGGCAACCGTAACCTTGCAGAACTATTTCCGCATGTACGATAAGCTTTCCGGCATGACTGGTACTGCGGAGACTGAGGCTTCTGAATTTATGAGCACCTACGAGCTGGGTGTTGTTGCTATTCCCACGAATAAGGATGTGCAGCGTATTGACAACCCGGATAAGGTGTACCGTAACGAGGTAGCCAAGTTCAAAGCCGTTGTTAAAGACATTAAGAAACGCCATGAAAAGGGACAGCCTATTCTGGTGGGTACGACGAGCGTTGAGAAGTCGGAGTACCTCTCGCGTCAACTTGCAAAAGAAGGCGTGCGCCATGAGGTATTGAACGCCAAGAACAATGAGCGTGAGGCTCACATCGTGGCTCAGGCAGGGCGCAAGGGTGCCGTAACGGTGGCTACCAACATGGCAGGTCGTGGTACCGATATTATGCTTGGCGGTAACCCAGAATTCGAGGCTGTCGCCAAGATGGCTGAATTGGGTCTTGACCCGAACCGCGATTCTGAAGCATATGAGAAACGCTGGCCCGACATTCTGGAACAGTGTGAGGAAGAGGCAGCGGCCGAGCACGATGAGGTAACGGAACTTGGTGGTCTTTATGTGCTAGGCACCGAACGCCATGAGTCACGCCGCATCGATAACCAGCTGCGTGGTCGTTCTGGCCGTCAGGGTGACCCTGGCGAGTCCCGGTTCTACCTTTCACTCACTGACGAACTTATGCGCTTGTTTAATACCGGCGCTGCAACCCGCCTCATGGCGATGGCTCCGGAAGATTCTTCTCTAGATTCGAAGTTGGTGACACGCGCTATCGCGACTGCGCAATCAAACGTTGAGTCACGTAACGCAGAACAGCGTAAGAACGTGCTGAAATACGATGATGTTCTTAACCGTCAGCGTGAAGCCATCTATAAGGATCGTTCTCTGATTCTGCACGGCGACGATCTCAAGGAACAGATCTCTGGTTTTGTGGACGAGGTCTTGACGACTGCCATTGACGAACGTGTCAGCGAAGGGCACGCAGAAGATTGGGACCTTGACGACCTGTGGGAGGCTCTTGAGAGCATCTATCCCGTCAGTATTACCGCTGACGACCTGGCGGAAGACGCCGGGGATCGAACCCAGATTACTCGCGACCAGATAGTCAAAGAGATCCTTGCAGATGCGCATCTTGTCTACAATGAACGCGAAGAATCTGTAGGCGAAGATTCTATGCGTGAGATTGAGCGTCGTGTAATGCTCTCGACTATTGGAGAACGCTGGCCTGAACATCTGTACGAGATGGACTACCTGAAAGAAGGTATCGGACTACGTGCGATGGCACAACGCGACCCCCTAGTGGAATACCAGCGTGAGGGCTACAGCATGTACCAGGCTATGCTTGACGCTATTCGCGAAGAGACCGTTAGTTACCTCTTCAATTTGGATTTGTCGAAGCAGCGAACCAAGGCCTCGGCGGTGCAGCTTCAGTCTCCGAGCCGCCCAAAGTTCTTGCAGTACTCTGCACCCAATGAAGAAGGTGGCACCGATGTTCGCGTAGAGAACGCTGACTAGCAGATTCATCACTATTTTCATCATGCATGTGGGCACTCCCAAAAGCTTGGGGTGCCCACATCTGGTTATGCGGTTTAGATAAAGTGCAGTGCAGTAATATACCACCCGCCGTAGCGAGCCTGCACCCGCATTGCCATAGCCCTAGTTACAACACCGTCCGTGAGAATAATACATGCCTCATATGTCTCGTCATTAAGTCTTTGAGCACGGCTCCGCGCTACGTGCGGGGTCTTGGTAAAAGCGAGATAACTAGCATGTTGCTCTTGCGAGGAACGGCGCTGTTCCAACGCCGTGAAGCATTCGGGTGATAGCCAGTGTTTGAACTGCTGTGCGGATCGCTTTTTCATAAGAACCTCAAGAACCGCTAAACCTATGCCTGCGCAAAGCGACTCAATGCGTAGGGTCCCAGAATCGGAACGCTTAAGAGGTCGCCCGTGAGATGCACTTTTCCGGGAACGAATGCGTGCCCTAACAGCGGTGTTCTGTGGCAACATATGGTGAGCTTTTCTATTCTGTTGATCTTGAGCGTACATATTGATCGGGGAGAGGACTACTCCATATTGTGATTGGACGAGATTTCCTGGCGCGGTCGATGGTGGTACATCGGGAATATCACCCTGTTGCGCTCTGGCGGCTGCTTCTTCGAGAAGATGGCTCTCGATCTTCTTGGAGAGATCGTGAAGAGAAATATTGATAGCGGTCATGATTTAGCTCCTTTGCATAGTGGTTGGGCATATCGGTCGAGAAGAAAAATAGCGTACTTATCGGTCAGGCAATGTGAGAGTTTGACCCGGATATAGGATATTGGGGTTATCCCCCATAACGTCCAGGTTGGCGGAGTGGATTCTCAGGGAGTATTCCAGAATCTCCGGAGGAGAGGCATCGTCGCTCAGCTCTTGGCAGGCAATGGACCAGAGAGAATCACCCACAACAACTTGGTGGCTGGAACGCGTAGTGTGATTTCGAGATGCTGGTGCTACCTCTCTGGAAGGTGCGCCTTCTCGTTGACCGCCGAAGAACGGGCTCAAATTCTGATGTTCTGCTTGAGGCTGGGTTGTTGAGGGAACCGCCGGTTCGGCAGATATGTTTGGCGGCGGTGTACCATAGGGCTGCGCGTAGGGTGAAAGACTTGGACGTTGCTGCTGGACGGGTACTGCCGGGCTCTCAGAAGACTCATGAGGAGAAGCGGAGGCTCCAGTAGCCTGCGGAGATGAGGCAGCAGCCTGGTAGAACGGAGAGTTCTGCGACGGTACCCCTTGAGGGGTTCCTGCAGCTGACTCCCTGCGGTGAAGCATCCGCTGCCGTGCTGGGCGTAGAATTTTCCACAGATGCCTCTGACGACGATGAAGCCGAGTGGGCAGCAGGGGAAGCTGAAAGCTGAGACGGCGCAGATATTGCAGGGTTGCTGATATTCGGATGCGCATCTGCGGCCTGTGCAGGTGCAAATGCCGCGCTAAGACCTAATGCTGCACCGCCTAGAGTAAGAATAGTGTTGCGTATATACCGGGGGAGCAGAAAAGTTCCACGATCCTCACGGTGATGCAGACGTATGGAACCGGCTCTGACTTTCAGAAGGTATCCAACACCGAGGATAACGCCAAGAGCCCACCAGAGCATGACGGCTGCAGAGAGGACTTCAACGCTCATCATCATAGCGTTTTCCAAGCCCGTCAAAGATACAGATATAACGCGAACACTATGCGCTAGCACCCCTGAGAGAACGGATAGCGTGGGAATGCCGATGCTAAGCACTCCATCAAGGACGCTCATCTGAGCTTGTGACTTCATCGTATTCCCCCTTGGCGTTGGTAGTCGTTGATGTTCTTATATGTTATATTTACCCCGCCTACATAGTCGGTGTAAATCTGAAGGGGAGAATCTTAATCATTTAGTAATAATTCTCGAAGAAATGCTGATTTTTCGGGGCTTGTGGAGGTGCAATATGCCTCAAGACTTTAGAATGCAGTAGGCTCATAGCATGAGAATGCAACGATTATTCCGAGATTTAGACATACAGTTTGAAGCGGAACAGCTTCGGACTCTTGAGAACCAGGCACAACGACGTGCCCGCATGCAGTATCTGGTGGTGACCATGCGTGAGCGATGTGCGGCTCAACATGGGAGCAGGGTAAAAGTCTGTGGCACGGATGGGACGGTTCGTGAAGGGTGTCTTGAAGCGATTGGTCAGGGGTGGATTCAGCTCAGCACAGGACGAGAGAATATCCTTATTCCAGAATCGAGCATCCTGTGGTGGGAATGTGAGAATCAGGCGGCAAAGGTCAAGGTTGATGTGCAGGCTCGTGCCTATAGGTTCAGCACGTCTGATGCTTGCTACGCCTTGATGATGGCGCAAGAGCCAGTGCGGGTATCTTGTGATTCGCCAGTAAACACGATGTTTGAAGGTGTTATCGCACGAGTTGGGGCAGACTTTATCGAAATGACGTTATCTCCATGCGAACCTTATTCCGCATACTCCAATGCGCTGGCATATAAAGAACGGGGTGTGAGGATAATCCCCACATCCCGTATATGCGCTATTGTGACGGTCAATTAGTTGGCTTTGATTTTCGTCATTTTGCCGGAGGCGATGGCTTCTAGTGTCTGTTCGTGGCGTTCGTTAATGTACTCTTCGAAGCGTGTGCGCTCAATACGCCATTGGTTGCGACCACCAATTTGAATTGCTGGTAGTTCACCGCTACGAACGAGTGCTCGTACCTGGCTCAACGACACCTGCAACTCCTCGGCGACATCGCTGAGTGTCAAAAAACGTGGTGCAGACATGGTAAAAATCCTTCCGCTACAGAGTCTTTGGGTCCCTTTGTGCTCTTGAGGAGCAGCTAATGTGTAGTTTCAGTATAGTCTACTAAATAGGCTTATGCCAGCTTATTTATGCACATAAGCCTGAAAAAATTATCTAGCTGCACATCTCATATTCATAGGTTTGTAGTTTAGATATTATGCACACAAAGAGATGATATTGCGCTCAAAGTTGTAATAATTGCTTTCAAGGTGTGCAGTGTGGTGCTATATAATTTAGACGCTTGCTCCCTGATGAAAGCGCAGAAAACAGCTACAAACCACTAGGGTAGCGATACTTCCGGATGAAAGGTCTATGCAGTGAAGCATAATAAAATCTCCAGAACGAATATGCATCAACCTGAAGAAAGTAGTATGCGTATGCACAAGCCGGGTTTTAAAGACCCGAAGCTTATTGTTGGTCTTATCTTAATTCTGATTTCAATAGCAGGAGTTATTGGAATTATTAGAATTAATAATCAGACTTATACATATTACACTGCGAAGAATGATATTTCTATTGGGCAAAAGATTACTCCAGATATGCTGATTGAAAAACAGGTTAATCTGGGCGATAGTAAAGATCGCTATCTTTCACGTGAGCAACTTGAATCAGGAAAGTATATCGCTGTGCGGCAAATTCCTGCGGGGGAGCTTATTAGCTCGGCATCTGCACACGAGAATATCCAGGAGCGCAGACGGCTTGTTACGGTAACCCTTGATCGTGGAATAGCTTCTACTCTTAAAGCTGGCGAGCGTGTGGATGTCTGGGTCATATCCTCCGGCAAGGAAAAGCAGAAAGTGCCTGAGGGCGAAGGTAAAAACGAGGATAATGAGTCTGAACAAAAACCTCTTGTTCAGAATGCAGAAATATCAACTATTGCGGTTGATGAAGGAGTTTTGGGTGCGAACGGGCATGCCAATGTACAGCTTTGGATAGAATCCGAAAAGCTACCGGATATTCTGCATGCCATGTCATCAGAGACAAAAATTACCCTTGTGCCTATTGAGTATAAATCTGAGGGGAACTAAGTGATCCATAATATCCCTCTGGTACTTTTAGGAGACGACGGTACCATCCTGAACGCTATCGAATCTCAACGGGGGCGTGTTAGCGTTGCTCGAAGCGCTCATACTTTTGCGGATGCTTTAGGCTATGCCCACGCCGGAATAGCGTGTGCTATTCTCAGCGTGGGTCTGCCTCAGGAAGCTACCGTATCTATTCTGCACGAACTGGACGAAGCAGATGTAAAACTTATTGCTTTGGTTCCTGAAGATACTCTGCTTCCGGATCTTGTTATGCCTCTTGCAACAGATACGGAACCGCATCAACTGCCAGCAATAGTGGAAAAACTACTTGATGAGGCATCTGCTGAGCCTGAACAGGAACTCGGCATAACTCCTCAAGAAGCGGAGAACGGGTATGGGTACGACTCGGGATATTCCGGACACTACGGATATGATACGCAGAATCTCTACAACGGGTCAGGAGAATACTGCATCCCGATACTTCTGGATACGGCTATGCTCTGGTAAATCCTGATAGGAACCAGACCGAGCAAAACAGTATAGATTTTTCTCTGCCTCGTCTTCCGCAGGCTCAGCTTGAAGTGCCGCAGCTTCAGGAAGCTTACAAAGCCTCCGTCCACCTTGAAAATATGCAGCAGCTGACGCTGAATGATTTTAGAGATCAGTCTAGGCAACATCATCCACAGTTTTCTGGGCCTCACATAGATGCTGTAGAAGCTGAAAACCGAGGAACTATTGTTGCCGTGTGGGGTACAGGGGGAGCTCCGGGGCGTAGCACTTTAGCACTCAACCTGGCAAACTGCGCTGCCGCAGAAGGAATGCGTGTATGTTTAGTCGATGCGGATACTTATGACCCTTCTTTAAGCCCTCTGCTGGGTCTTTTAGACGATTATTCTGGTATCGCACAGCTGTGTCATTTTGCCGAACGTGGGCAGCTTGACACCCAGATCAGCGATGAAGCAATTAGTACTCTGCGGGTGGGCAAATATTATCTTGATTTTTTGAGCGGTATCACCCGCCCCGATCGCTGGCCTGAGCTACGGACACGTGCACTCTGCGATAGTTTAAAGTGGCTTGCGCATCGCTATGATGTCATTATTCTTGACACAGCAGCATGTCTTGAATCAGATGCCGAGCTAGGCTTTGCGCAGACTGGTCCTCGCCGTAATGGTGCTACTATAACGGCTCTTGAAATGGCGGATCACATCGTTTTATTGGGAAATGCCGATATTATCGGTATTCCTCGAATGATCCGCGCGTACGACCAGATGCGTGAAGGCGCCTGCACCCTTCGTGATACTGCCAAGGTTCATATCTGGCTCAACAAGGTTCGTACTGAGGCAACCGGACGGGACGCGGAACGAGAACTGGCGAATACCTGGCAGCGTTTGGACCGCGAAACCCTATTTCGGGGTTTTTACCGTATGACCGGAAAACCGTGGATCGGGCATGGTTTCGTGGGCAGACTCTTCTGGAGTATGCGCCCAGAAGCCCGCTTATTGTTGGGATTCGCAAGCTATACACATCGTTGGGTCTTAGGAAACTGAGGTGAGCCTTTTCTCGGGATACGAAACCGAAAAGTAACAATAGGGTCTATTGCGCATGAATACGGCGTAAAAACTATAAACTCTCCACGTCATATATCCAGAAAACATGGTTGAACCGTAGAATAGGTTAGACGTATTCAACTTCTTGGGAGAGCCCAATGTCTTTTACAGAGAGTAATCTCAGCCCTGGTGGTTTCGGTCCTGGTGATACCGAGTGGATTCACCTCATCATCGGGGAGTGGCAGATTATTGCCGATATTGCTCAGAGTGACCTTGTTGTATGGTTCCCCACTGACTATGTGGTGGCTGATGGGAGCGGGCCGGATAGCGTTTCTGGACCGTCGGCGTCCAGCAGGTTTTCAGCAATAGCACATGTGCGCCCGTCTAACGTTCACACTCTGTTTCATCACGATATTGTGGACCACACCATGGACGATAATATCTGCGATGAAGCACGTAAATCTTGGCATACCCAAAAGATTGTTCACCATGTTATGGAAGCCGGGCCCAGCATGCGCCCCGGAGTAAAAGTGACCTTTGTACCGATAGTGCGTAATAGCCGTACTATTGCGCTTCTGAGTATGCATACGATTCCCACTGTAGTGCGGGCATCGTCTCAAGCTGAAGAAATCTATAACTGGGTTACTGAGAATATGCTTGAGATGATTCACCTTGGTATTTGGCCTGATCCGCTAGCGCAGGAGAATAATACTCGTGGTAATCCGCGTGCCATTGATGGAATTATCGTCATTAATCCACAAGGTCAGGTCGTTTTGGCCTCACCCAATGCAAACTCAATGTATGCGCGCTTGGGGCTAGGTGACCATCTTGAGAACCTCAACCTGGCGGATGTTACCCGAGATATGCTTCCTTCTGGGGAGGAAGCTGATGAGACTTTGCAGCTCGTTTTAGCGGGCCGTGCGGATATACGTACTGAACTTACGATTGGCCGCACCCGAGTGACGATGCGTTCTATTCCGCTCGTACATAGTACTACTTTTCGGATGGAACGTCGTGGTGCACTTATTTTGTGCCGTGATGTCACTGAGCTGCGTCGTCGCGAGCTGGAGCTTATGACAAAAGATGCAACAATCCGAGAGATTCATCATCGTGTCAAGAATAATCTTCAAACGGTTTCGGCGCTTTTACGGTTGCAGTCGCGGCGCATGACAACACCTGAAGCAAAGCAGGGACTGGAACAAGCTATGCGACGCGTGGCTACAATTGCAACGGTGCATGAAGCCCTGTCACAGGGGTTAACGCAGAGTGTAGATTTTGACGAGCTTATCGAGCGGCAATTCCATATTGCTGCCGAGCTCGCTTCTCCCGGGCAGACTGTAGATACAGAGCTCTTGGGGCACTTTGGGCTACTTCCCAGTCAATTTGCCACTCCGCTCGCCCTTGTTATCAACGAAGTTGTTGCAAATGCTGTAGAGCATGGGACTGAACGGTGAAACTGGGCGCGTGACTCTTGAAGGGTGCCGGAATATCAATGAGCAGGGGGATAATACCCTGACCGTTATTATTACGGACAACGGCAGAGGTATGGGGGAATGACCCCATCGAAGAATCTGGTGCGGATGCATACCGGCCTACAGCGGAGCATGAAGGATTAGGAATGCAGATTGTACGTACTCTAGTTGCCAGTGAGCTTAACGGCTCGATCCGTTGGGAAGCGAATGAGCCTTCTGGCACGCGCGTTATTATCAACGCCGTCTTGAGTTAGTACGACGTAGCACTGTGGTATGAAGAAAATAGCAGAAGCTCGGTGTCACTCCTACCGGAAGTAGGAGTGACACCGAGCTTCTACTTGAGAATACGCGCTTATAGTTAGGAAGCACGGCGGGCACGAGCGGCGCGACGTTTCATTGCACGACGCTCATCCTCGCTGGTACCCTCCCCAAACGCCAGAATCTTGACCGGTTTCGATAGCCCATTTGAGGCATACGTCAATAACCTCGCACGAGCGGCAAACAGTTTTTGCCTCTTCAATCTGCAAGAGAGCAGGCCCGGTGTTTCCAACAGGGAAAAATAGTTCTGGATCCTTATCCAAGCAAGCAGCACGGCTACGCCAATCCACAGCTGGACCTCCTTCTATCTTATGGTTTGCTCGTGCTTCGCTACTGCACGGTAGCTGACAACAAGCGATAACTTAACTTGTTCTGTGTGCGTGTAGGCAAATCTTTACGTCAATGAGTGGTGCAAAAATTTGACTTATCAACTTTCGCATGGATATTCCTCTCTGACAAGGGGTTTTCCGAAAAAAATCTTAAAATTTTGGAGGTTTGCATCACTTAGGGTCTCCTTGTATCTAAGTTTCAATACTTAAGAAACTCCTATAACTATGTTCAAAAATCATGAAAGAAGAGCAAATTACGTGAACTTCTACGAATGCACGACATAAAACGTCAGACCATGCGTGCTTAACGACTGCCAGTTAGAATTAAAAGCCTATAAGCCTCGCATCTGAGCCCACCGCAAGGAGAGTACGATGGGGAAGACCACCAACATGATGAAAGCACGCGTCACCGTACCGATTACTGTAAAAATAACCTCCGGTATATTAGGATTTTTTGCCGTCGTGCTTGTGTACCGCGGAATTATCGCCCCCTTCATCATGAATGACTCTGAGAGGAACGCAGATCGTATCGTCAACAGTCTCATTCAAGTTGCTTTGGGGGTAGGCATCATGTTCTGTGCTGTTCGTTTCTATCAGGGACATGCTCGTGTCTGGGTGATGCTCATCAGCCTGTGTGCTGCTTTTGTAGGTGCTTCTAACCTCTCCATATACTTTAGTCTTACCCCAGAAGTACAGGCTGCTGCCGTAACATTTTTAGTGATTAACTGTGTGGAAATTCTCTTAGCTGGAACGGCATTCGCGCTCCTCTTCACCCGTGCAACCCGAGAATATACACTCAAAGTTACTGATGAAGAGGAACGAGAATTATCCCGTTATGCGGGTCGATAAATTTACTCTTGATAAGCCTGAACGGCATCATGTGCAGACTGATACACCTCATCGGGAACCTGAAAAGCCTGTACACGGCCCGCATCCACAAGTGCTCCGCGCCCAGCCGGTAACATCCCCTCGGTATACATATCGCGTGGGATCTCATGCAAAGAACAAATGTCCCCATCAGAGATAGAGGCAGGAGCCAGAAGAACCGCGCGCGAGCATCCAGAAAGTGCCGTCAAAATGGGGGATGAATGCCACCGGGCCCATGGCGTATATGCTACCCAAACAGCCCTGAAACGCGGCCCGAGCTCAAGAAGCACCTGCTGAGCGGCTGCCGGTATATAGGCAAGATCATCGATGAGAATCAGAGTTTTCTCGGGATCTTGTACCGACTCGCACATCTGGCGAATTTTCTGGGCGTCGGGTGGGGTGTTCCCATTGATGTAGAGAGCTCCCAGATGCGGGTTAAGCATTCGAAGCGCAGAGAGAAAATGCGTTTTACCTGAGGCCCGGGAACCCACAACGGGTATAAAAACGCCTTCCTTGGCCTGAAGAAAGCTAGGAGCGCCCGTACGGGAGTAGCCGCACAATATATGTGTTCCCTGGGCGTTGTAGCCTCTATGCCACATGACGATTGTCTCTAGCTGTGGCATGGGAAAAGTCCGCGGGAACTGACGGAGTGAGAGCGACTTATCGCATGAAAAGTCGGAGTTACCCGATTGCAGCTCGATGATATTTTTTCACATGAGGTCACGACAGGGCACAACGTTGATGCTTCCAGAGGAACATCACCCACAAGGGCGGTATTGAGCCCGCCTTCGATCGCAAAATGTGTGGCGTTCGGTAGAGGATAGCTCTTAGAAGACTTGCGCAGTAAATCCGATTCCACAAACCTGCGGCTGAGAAGGGTTGAATATGCGACCGAATTGAACCTGCCTCGCAGAGGAAGAGCTGAGGTAAAAGACAACCTGGTAGCCCTCACGGTGGCTTTGAGCCAATACATCGTAGAGATATGATTCCGTCTGGGGGTCTCTCATGAGCATTTCAAGCCATCCGTCAACTCCGTCGCAGATGAGCAGAGGCTGCTGAGCCTTCTGTTCTGCAGAATGCTGAGTCGAGCGTATTTTTTCGAGGCAGAATCGAAGATGCTGAGGCTCATGGGGGCCAACGAGTACGGCAAGACTATCTGCGTACGAGTGCAGGCGTCGATGATACCCTGCATCTGAGGTGAAAACATAGACAGGGCTCTGCCGCTCAATAGCTTGGGCTATGAGCGCGTTTGTGATTGCGGTGCGTTCGGAAACAGTTCCTAGCACGGCAAGGGCGCCCGGATGCGCCTCCAAATCCAGCCGAATAGGCTGCCGTTTACCGTACTGTGGGATTTCGACGGTGCCCAAAAGGTAACCGCGTCTACGTGCGCCGTCTGAGCCGAGGATTTGATGAAGACTGGTATCAAGCAGGGTACGGGTTAGAGGAAAATTCTCCGGTAATGCTTGCGGTATAGGAGTATACCGTGCGCAGGTATAAGTAACACTGCTCGAATTTTGCTCGGAATGGTCAACAAACGCAGGGCTCTTGTGTGAAGACAGGTATAAGTCACGAATACTGTGCACGGCACGGGTTAGGAGCTTATCCTCACCTTCAGCTGGAACTTGTTGTACGGAGGGTGTCTTGTTTAGGGGAACCCATCCCGGAGTCTCCCACTGATACATCTGTTGGAAGTCCGCATGTTGCTGCGGAAGAGCGTCCACAAGTGGGGCACGGAAAGCTAGAATACGACCATCTGGAAGACTGACATATCCCGCTCCGGGAGAGGACGCGGAAATATGCGCGGCCTTTTCATGCCCTAAGAGATTGTATGAATCCTGTGCAGATGCCACACGCAAACAGATATTTGTAGCAATATTGGCCCGAATATCCTGTGAAATACTTCCCTGAGGTCGTTGAGTTGCCAAGAGCAGGTGAATACTAAGGAACGACCAATAGTAGCGATGCGCATTAGTTCGGTCATAGCATCCGGCATAGACTCAACGAGCATACGGAACTCATCGACCACAATCACAACTTCCGGGTACTGTGGTATTTCGCCCGTTGAAGCGCACAACCGCAGGTAGTCATGATAAGAATTTACCCCTAAGTTGCGTAAATCAAGCTCACGTCGGTTCACATCGGCACGTAAAAACTCAAGCGCGCGGCGAACGGCGGCAACATCGAAGTCGCTCAGCAAACTGAGGGTATGGGGAAGCTCAGCCAGAGGACCGAGCCCGGCGGAACCCTTGAAATCTACCAGAATAAGCCCCAGCCGTTCTGGGGAATATCGCAGAGCCGCACTGAGGATGAGCGAACGCAAAAGTTGAGATTTTCCTGCGCCGGTGGTGCCTCCCAGAAGCCAATGTGGGCCGTGCGTTGTGAACCCAATATCGCAAAATCCTTCGGTGGTGGCCCCTAAAAGACAACGAATATCCTCTGCGTAGCGGTTGTGTTCCCACCGCTGAAGGCACTGCTCGTAGAGGAGATTCGTAGACTGCTGGGTAAGCTCAGAGAAAGCAAGCGTGCGTGCACGGACCGAACCGGTGCCGTGTCCTGACCCTGCGGGAGATGACGCCTGGACCGCAGATAAAGCCCCCAAAGTACGAATGTATGTGTTAGTACTGAGCCCATCTGCTATAGCACATATATCGTGCAGGTCTAAGGGGTGGTTCTGAACGATCCCTTCGTGAGGCATAAGTCCTGCGTGCTGAGAAGAGCCGGTGATTTTGTGGGCTGTATCATCAGTGATGCTGCCGCGAAGCAGATATTGCACAGATTCTAGGTAATCGCCGTGAGTATGTACCTGCAGGTGGGATATATGGGTGAATACCGAAGCAGAGCGAGGTGAATCGATGGTTCCACGGGCGATAGGCATGTGAACAATGCATAACCTTGCCCCCTGCGCGGCTCGTTTAATCAACGCAGCTGGTATGGAACGCACTAGCGATGCGGAAATGATGAAAAGCCGGTCGTCTCCAGCTTCCTGTGAAGTCGATAAGGCTGTTCCTGGACGTTCTGCAGCATCACATATCTTTTCGAGAATATGGTGAGCCTGAGACGCACCCTCGTGAAGAAACACACGGGGGCAGACACCTAAGGAACGCAAAGCACCGTAAAGCGGTGTTTCGGCATGCTCAGCATCGGTTATGACCGTGATGGTATCGCGTGCATGGGCTACAAGCTGTACTAAATAAGCATGAAGATGTTCGGCACGCAGAGATACGTCGTGAGGTAAGCCTGGTACTGGGACCGGAATATAATGTGGAGCCTGTGGATGCGGAGAAATCTTCTCAAATCGTACGTTTCGCCCCGAAATATAGGGGAGACGAGGACCGTATCCTAGGACTACAGCAGGTGACCGTGCAGCATCAGGGGCCGCTGCGTGCAACAGTGTTCCTGCTGTCGGCAGTGCCTGTGCTCGTTCTAACTCTTGCTTTGCGCTGCTCTTCACCAACGCAGCGGCACTGCGGTTTTCCGCTCTGCCCCCGAAAAAATGCATCAGCATAAAAAGTGAAGAAGCCACAGACATGAGCAAGAAAATCCACATACCTGTAAAAAGGGCGAAGGCCACGCCCGCCACAAGCGGTAACAGGATAGTCATCAGCATCATGCCCAGTTTTCGGGGAGCGGGCGGATTAACAATAACCGGAGTAAAAGGCGAAGAATCGTGTGAGGGCATGGGAAGCTCCGGGGCTTTTTCCAGGAGGACAGATGACACACAGTGAAGTACCTACCATAAAAGGTTTGTTCCACTGTAGAATTTGAGGCTTTGGGCGCGCACGGGAGCCGGTTCTTTGCGCAGTCCCCTCCGGCTCTAGAACCCTGAGAGTCACCCCTGAACCAGAAGCATCAAATTCGGCGTGGCGTGGCTTGATATATGGATCATTGAGTGAAATACCGCTACGCGTTTCGGAGCGGCCTAGAACGGTTAAACCCACGAGGGAGTGAGAAGGAGCGGCCCGCATCCGGTCCCCGAAGTACGCAAAGAGTACTAACCGATGCTGGTCTCTCATCGGAAGGTTGCTCGGGTTTGAGCCAGGCTCCATGTACCAGAGGTGCGGCTGCAGCCACGCAATCTTCTAAACGAGTGGAATCACCGCTAGGAGAAAAGACACTATATACATTTTTAGAGGGCGAAATTATGTGTTGTACCTGTGCCCCCGAGGTCTGTTCGGAACATTCAAGAGATAAGAGGCTTGGATAGAAATCGTGATCAGTCAAGCGCTCCTGGGCGCTTGCATCTGCGATATCAGGGGTGTGGAAAAGCCGAAGTTTCATATTTCTATATCAGTCGGTATGCCATGTGCTTTCAACCGCTTTGTCGTGGTTCTGTGGATAACGTGTGAGATTCAGACGTGATGAGCAGGTTATCCACAGATATTTTGGAAATTTACTGGTAATAACGGCGAAAAACCGGAAATATTACGTGATGTGCAGGCTCGCGTGATTGCCTCGGAGAGAGGTTGCATAGACGTGCAGTTTGAACCAAAAGTTGAGACACTCCGTATACCTCAGCCCGGTTCTTCGGTAGGATTGGTACACTCGAATTTCGGAATTATCGCTTATACCGTGTGCGTCGTGGGTTTAACACCCCAGTCTGCTGTACCGGGAAAATATGCAACTGACGGTGTTATCGGGTAACTTTAGATAATGACTAAAATCGTTGTGTCAGTGGCAGCGTATGCCGTAAACACAACAGAATTGGCTCCCTTGCACAGGGCGTCTACGGCAGGTGAATTCGCTGATATAACGCGAGTTCCCATGACATACAGGAGTAAATAATGACTGCGGATCTCGTGGTTGTCGGATCCGGCCTTTTCGGTCTGACCATTGCAGAACAGGCAGCGACCGAATTGGGCCTGAAGGTCGTTCTGCTGGATCGTCGTTCTCATATCGGCGGTAATGCATACAGCGAGAATGAAGAGCAGACTGGTATTGAGGTGCACCGCTATGGCGCTCACCTTTTCCATACCTCCAACGAGCGTGTCTGGGAATATGTAAACCGATTTACTGGGTTCACCAATTACGTGCACCGTGTATACACTCGTCACAACGGTATTGTGTACCCCATGCCTATCAACCTGGGCACCATTAACCAGTTCTTTAACGCTGCTTACTCTCCTGCGGAAGCAAAGGCGCTCATCGCAGAACAAGCTGGCGAACTGGCAGGTACCGACCCGCAAAACCTCAACGACAAAGGTATTTCACTCATCGGGCGCCCACTGTACGAAGCCTTTATTAAACACTACACCGCCAAACAATGGCAGACCCCGCCGGAGGAACTGCCTGCATCCATTATTTCGCGCCTGCCTGTGCGGTACACCTACGACAACCGTTACTTCAACGATAAGTATGAAGGTCTACCGGTCGACGGGTATGCGGCGTGGCTGGAACGCATGGCGGCGCATCCGAATATTGAAGTTCGTTTGAATACGGACTTTTCTCGGATGATCACGAGTATTCTCGTGAGAAGGTTCTGGGGCAGATTCCTGTGGTTTACACCGGTCCTGTCGATCGTTACTTCGATTATGCAGAGGGCGACCTCTCGTGGCGCACCATTGATCTGGAAGAAGAAGTTCTGCCAATTGAAGATTTTCAGGGCTGTTCCGTGATGAACTATCCTGATGCGGATGTTCCTTTTACCCGTATTCACGAGTTCCGTCACTTCCATCCCGAGCGTGATTACACCAAGGATGCAACCGTTATTATGCGCGAATACTCACGCTTTGCAAATAAGGGCGATGAGCCCTATTACCCGGTAAATACCTCTGTAGACCGTGAAAAACTTTTGAAGTACCGTGATCTGGCAAAGGGCGAGCAGAACGTTCTTTTTGGGGGCCGTCTGGGTACCTACAAGTACCTCGATATGCATATGGCGATCGGCGCGGCGCTGTCGATGTTTGATAACAAGATTCGTCCGCACTTTGCACAGGGTGCCAAGATTGAATCTGGTGGAGTTGACGCATAATTATGGCTGAAACTCAAACTCTGAAAACCCTGCAGCGCGTTATTTTCCCTAGCGCGGTTGAAACCGACGTGGTACCCCTGTATGTGGATGCTGGCGTAGCCGCTGGCGTTCAGCTGCCAACCCGTATTGATGGTGACGCTACCACGAGTATTACAGAGGCGGCGCAGGTACAGGAACAAAGCGCCGCTAATATCGCTGCTAACCGAACCGCAGCTGAAGGCCTTATCGGTCGTCGCTCCATCAACGTTAATCCCGGGCAAAGTCTCTCATTTGGCACCTATTTCAATGCGTTCCCAGCATCGTATTGGCGCCGTTGGACCGATCTTAAAGAGGTCGTACTGAGCGTCCAAACCCGTGGCGAAGGCATGGTGATCGTATACAAATCCAACGGTCGTGGTGTTATTCAGCGCGTGGATGCAAAGCTCCTTTCGGGGGGACGAAACATCAATCTTTACCCTGCCCCTAGCGCCTTTCGGCGATGGCGGTTGGTATTGGTTTGATCTTTCTGGAACTGAAGATCTTGAGCTGGTTGAGGCTAATTGGCTAGGTGATATTGAGCCCCGTGCCGATGTTCAGGCCGGTCAAGCAACGGTTCAGATTACGACCATGAATAAGGTCGATTATTGTATTGACAACATTCGTACGCTTGGCAATAACCCCGAAATTTTTGATGCCGTCCACGAGTTCCTAATTGTTGATCAGGGCAGTTCGAAGGTGCAGGATCACGAAGAATTCGAGGAGGTTGTTAAGCCCCTTGCCGGTAAGTTCCGCATCATTAACCAGGGGAATCTAGGCGGCTCTGGTGGTTTCTCACGCGGTATGTTCGAGGCAGTCAAGAACGGCAGCGATTATGTGCTTCTGCTTGATGATGACGTGATCGTGGAGCCTGAAGCAATTTTGCGCATGGTGACTTTCGCAAACTATTGCAAAGACCCCACAATCGTGGGTGCGCACATGTTCGATATGTTCGACCGCTCGGTACTTCATGCATTCGGCGAAGTCGTTGATCCGTGGCGTAACTTCTACGCGAAGCCTCACGAGGATATGGCGATGGGCCACGACTTAGGCCGCAGCAACCTGCGCAGCACCCACTGGCTGCATCGTCGTGTAGATGTGGACTATAACGGCTGGTGGATGTGTCTTATCCCAACTTCGGTAATCCGCAAGATCGGTCTGTCATTACCGCTTTTCCTTAAATGGGATGACGCTGAGTATGGCTTGCGTGCGAAGGCTGCTGGCATTCCCACAGTGTCTTTCCCCGGTGCAGGTGTATGGCACGTTTCATGGACTGATAAGGACGATTCAGTGGGCTGGCAGGCTTACTACCATGAACGTAACCGTCTGATTACCGCGTTGCTGCATTCTCCTTTTGATAAGGGCGGCCGCGTGCTGGTTGACTCTATGTTCTTGGACGTCAAGCACACGTTGTCAATGCAGTATTACACTCAAGCAGGTCGCCTCATGGCGCTGGAAGATTTGCTGGCCGGACCGGAACACCTGCATGAGTCACTTTCGGCTCGTTTACCGGTAATTCGTCAGTTGGCGGGGGAGTACCCAGAGTCTCAGATGAAGCCAAATGTGGACGATTTTCCCACGGTTAAATCGAAGAAGCCGCCTTTCCGCGGCCGCCGCAATTTCAAGTCACCGGGATATAAGAAACTTGTGCCGTGGACCGCAAGAACGGTCGCACGTCAGCTGTTCAAACCCGTAGATGATGAAGCGAAAGAACATCCGCAGATTCAGCTCAACTACGGGGAAACTAACTGGTGGACGCTGTCTAAGTTTGATTCAGCGCTGGCTACGAACGCGGAGGGAACCGGGTTGTTCTGGTATCGCCGTGATCCCCAGCAGCTGCGGTCAAAGCTGATTCATGCTACCAGATTGCACGCGAAGATCATTAAAGATTGGGAGCAGTTGCGTAAGCAGTATCAAGATGCTGCAGCCGATGTCGCTTCCTATGATGCATGGGCAGAAACTTTTGCAAAGCATACGGAGTCTGAACTTAAGCGATGAGCACTTTGCACGATGAACCTTTGAAAGCCCCCGGTCGCGGGCGGGGAATCCTGGATGCCATTCGTAATCGGTACCTTTTGAGGCTACTGGTTGATAAGGAAATCCAGGTTCGCTACCGTGGCTCGGTTCTAGGGATCCTGTGGTCTTACATTAGCCGGGCGTCCAGTTCGGCGTGTTCTATGTTGCCATGGGCTTATTCTTAGGCTTGGAACGAGGAATGCACAACTATGCGATCTACCTGTTTTCGGGCATGATCGTGATTAACTTCTTCTCAGAAGGATTCGGGAACGGTGCCCGCACGATGGTGGTTAACAGTGCCCTGATTCGGAAGATTTATCTTCCGAGGGAGCTCTTCTCACTTTCAACTGTGTGGGTGGCGGTAGTACATTTCATACCCCAAATCGTGGTGATGCTCATCGCTTGCTTCTTTGCGGGGTGGCGGCCTGGGCTGCGCAATATTGCCGCGATTTTTGCCGGGATGGCTATCGTGATGCTTCTGTCCTACGGCCTGGGGCTCATCTTTGGTGTCGCAAACGTGTTCTTCCGCGACTCCGAGAATATCGTTGATATGCTCCTGATGGTAGCAACATGGTTCTCCCCGGTGTTGTACTCCTGGACCATGGTACGTGACACTCTATATCCGTGGGTTTTCAACGTGTTTATGTTGAACCCACTGACTGTTGCGGTTGAACTTTTCCACTACGGTTTTTGGCGCCCTACGGCAGACCTCGAAAAGTCGGGACATTTTGCTGAGATTGTTCCGCATCTGTTTAGTTTCTGGACCCCAGTAGGTATTGGTATTTCCTTACTGACCGTTCTAATCGGCGATTTGCTCTTCCGTAAGTTTGAGGGCAACTTCGCTCAGGAGCTCTGATTCTTGTGAAGATTGAGAAAATAGATCTGCCTGAGATTGATCCGAATGCTCCGGTTGTTATTCAAGTCGATGAGCTCGTTAAAAGCTTTGTGCTGCGTCATACGCGTTCTATGAAAGAAGCCTTTGTATGGCTTATGAAGGGGCGTAAAGGTGACCTGTCTGAGAAGTTTAACGCTCTCAATGGTATTACTCTGAATGTAAAACAGGGTGAACGTGTGGCACTTTTGGGGCTCAATGGTTCCGGTAAATCAACCCTTTTGAAGCTGATTTCCGGTGTGATGCAGCCTGAAGGCGGGCAGGTTCTCAACCGCGGTAAAATCGCGGGCCTTATTGAGGTGGGTGCAGGCTTTCATCCCGACCTCACGGGGCGCGATAATGTATTCCTCAATGGCGCTATTCTGGGTATGACCAAAAAAGAGATTGAAGATGCCTTTGACGATATTGTGGCATTCTCTGAAATTGAGGAATTTATTGATACTGAGGTGAAGTTTTATTCATCCGGTATGTACCTGCGTCTTGCGTTTTCGGTGGCTGTGCATACTAACCCAGATATTTTCTTGGTGGATGAGATTCTGGCGGTTGGCGATGAACCTTTCCAGAAGAAATGTATTGCAAGGATTCAAGAGCTCATCCAAGCGGGCAAGACTCTGGTTGTCGTAAGTCATGACCTCGACCTAGTGTCGCAGATATGTGATCGCGGTGTAGTACTTGACCACGGTAATTTAAGTTTCGACGGGGACATCAAGGATGCGGTCAAGATGATTCGTGGCTAGTACACTTAGGTTTCTAGTATGTTTAGACGGGGTGAGGGGGAGAACAACCGTAACGGTTGTTCTCCCCCTCACCCCGTCTACGCATTAATTGACAGCCCTATAAGTCTTAGCAGGAGAGTCAGAAATTATTCGAGGAACATTACGCATAAAATATATGTAGTTTTGGTGAATGTTTTCCAATGGATATATTGTGACATCAACGCGAAATTTTTGATTTAAGAGAGCGTTGAGAATACCAACCACACTAAACTTCACCGGGAGAACATCAATGGAGACCCCGAGATCTGCTGTCGTGCCAGATTATTATTCTCTGCTCGATGCCGAGATCCGTGATGCGATTCGCGACGGAGACCTTGACCCTTACACGTCACAGGATGCCGTCGAAGGGCTCATTAGAAGTACTGTTTCCGCCTACGAAAGACGGATGGTACGCGCTTCCCTTCCTCCTCTTGAGAACGTCGAAGAGATTATCCATCGACTGCGTAACGATCTCTGCGGATATGGCCCGCTTCAGCCTTATCTTGATGATGAAGAGGTCGAAGAAATCTGGATCAATTCACCCGATGAAATCTTTGTGGCTCGTGCTGGCGAGAGTGAACTGACAGGGCTGCACCTCAGCGATGAGGCTATTCAACAGCTCTTGGAACGTATGCTCAAGCCTTCGGGACGACGTGTCGATTTATCATCTCCCTTCGTCGATGCTTCGTTACCGGATGGATCTCGTCTGCACGCCGTGATTCCCGATATTACGAGAGCCCACACCTCCCTCAACATTCGTAAATTTGTGGTGCGCGCCAAACGTCTTCCCGACCTCGTAAAGCTTGGTTCCCTGAGCGCGGGAGCTGCATCGTTTTTACACGCTGCTGTCGAAAGCGGAGTCAATATTTTAGTGTCCGGGGCTACTCAAGCGGGTAAAACCACAATGCTAAATTGTTTGGCAGCATCTATACCGCCGCGCGAACGGGTGGTGACCTGTGAAGAAATCTTTGAGCTTTCTATTCCTCTGCGCGATGTCGTTGGAATGCAATGCAGACAGCCTAATCTAGAGGGTAAAGGCGCAATAGCTCTTCGCCGCCTCGTCAAAGAAGCTCTGCGTATGAGACCGGATCGACTACTCATCGGCGAGGTTCGTGAGGCGGAATCCCTCGACATGCTCATCGCTCTTAACGCGGGTTTGCCCGGGTATGTGCACTATTCACGCGAACTCTGCGCGGGATGCAGTCACTAAAATTTGTACTCTTCCGTTGCTGGCAGGAGACAACATCTCATCCGCCTTCGTGGTGCCTACCGTAGCAAGCTGTTTCGACCTCGTAATTCATTGTGGCCGCGATACCCACGGGCATCGTCAGGTAGAAGAGATTTATATGCTGGGCGGTCGTGTAGAAGACGGCGTTATTGAGATGTCACCGCTTTTTACCCGTCAACAAGGCGAACTGGTGTGCGTAGCCTTAGAAATCCCAACACCCGAGAAATGGATTCGCGCCGGGCACCGACCCGAACAAGTATTAGCAGCAGCAAAGGTGGGACGCTAATGGGTGTTATCTATGGCCTAGCAATGGGGACCGGGGTTTTCCTCGTATGGTGGTCATGCTGGAGTATGCCGCAAGGAACCGTCAAGACTGGACGGGAACCAAAGATAGCGGTAACTCTTCGTAAAGCTGGGATGCACACTATTACTCCCTCGGCTTTTACCGGAGTGAGTATCCTCAGTGGGGTTTTAGCAGGAGTGCTTCTTTTCGCCCTGACCGGGCTGTGGAGTTTCGCCTTTCTAGGGATGGGAGGTGGTTTCATCATGCCTCGCGTGGTCGTAAATCACCGTGCGAAAGTACGTGAGGGTAAGCTCTGGCAGCTCTGGCCGGATGCCGTTGATCACTTACGATCGGCTATTCGTGCTGGGCTTTCACTGCCAGAGGCTCTTATCCAGCTTTCATACCGCGGACCTTATGAACTTCGAGAGGCTTTGCACGTTTTGGATCGGATTATCGTGCAACCGGTGACTTTGTAGCTTCCTTGAATCGGCTCAAGGAATATGTTGCTGATCCAGTCGCCGATAATATCGTTGAAGCACTCAAAATAGCACGTGAAGTCGGCGGCAGTGACTTGGGACGACTACTGGGCACATTGAGTAATTTCTTACGAGAAAATGCGCGTACCCGAGCAGAACTTCAAGCACGCCAATCTTGGACTGTCAACGCCGCCCGGTTGGCCTGTGTTGCTCCATGGGTAGTACTGATGCTGATGGCCACACAGCCTGCGGTTCGAAATATTTATAACTCTTTTGCCGGTTTCGTTCTTATGTTCGCGGGTGCTGGGCTGTCGGTAATCGCGTACCGCATCATGCTCCGTATCGGGGCGCTACCTCAAGAAAGGAGGGTTTTTGCATGAACTTTGCTATTATCTTCGGGCTTTTCTTCGCGTTTGGTGTAATGCTCATAGCATCTTCATTGCGTAAGAGACGTGGGCCGAACTTTGGAGAACGTATTGCGCCGCAGATGCGCTCCGTTTCGATACGCGAATCCCTGCACCGTGAGAATCAGGCCTCAGGAACTAGCGTTTTAGATGCCCTTTATTCGTTCCTGGAACCTATGATGCAGTCGTTCCTAGGGCGGGTACGTTCTACAGAGTCTAGGGACGAAGCCCTTGCTGCTCGCTTGCGCCGCGCGGGAAGTGATCAGACTGTAAGTGCTTTTCGTGCCGAACAAATCCTCTGGGCGGTTAGTTCGGTGGCCCTTTTAGGAGTATTGAGCGTTATCGGGCTGTTGGAAAACCAATTGTCACTCTGGAGCGGCCTGATGCTCATTATCCTGGGTGGTGTTACCGGTTTTCTGGCGAGAGACTGGTGGCTGGGTCAGATTATTGTACGTCGTGAGAAACAGCTCATTGCGGAGTTTCCCGCGCTTGCAGAGATGATGGCGCTTTCGGTTGCGGCGGGTGAATCTGCTCTTGCTTCCCTGGAGCGCATTTGCCGTACTTCTCGCGGGGAATTGGCCCGAGAATTTAACGATATTCTTGCGCAAACGCGAGCCGGATCCAGCCTACTGGCGGCGCTCAACGAATTCGCACAGAGTACACAAATTCCAGCCCTTAGCCGATTTGTCGATGGTGTAGCCGTAGCCATCGAACGCGGGTACTCCTTTGGCAGATGTTCTACGGGCACAGGCCCAAGATGTGCGCGACAACGCGAAACGCGAGCTTCTCGAAGTAGCCGGGAAAAAGGAGATCGCCATGTTGGCGCCTGTCGTATTTTTAATTCTGCCGTTGACCGTAGTCTTTGCGATTTCCCCGGTCTTTCGCTAATGAAACTTGCGTTTTAACGCATCACAACCGCGCCCCTAAGGCGGATTCCAAATAGCTCAATCACATAAGGAAAATACTATGTTTACTCGACTTCGTATGTTGCTTCTGTCTGTTCCCGGTATTGCTTTTCTGCTTACCTCTTATAGAGGCTTGCACGACGACCCAGAACGCGGAGATGTACCCGGATGGGTCATGATTACCATGATGAGCGCCATCTTGGTCGCCGCGATTTTAGCTATTGCCCAACCAGCTTTGATCAAGATGTTTAACGATGCTATTGCGCTTATTCGTCCCTAGTCGTATGAGCCGACATCAAAAACAAGAGCTTGCGGCATCGCCGTCAGAACGAGGGGATGCCAGCACTGAGTTCGTGATGGTTTCTGCTCTCTTAGTACTGCTGACCGTCGCAATTTTGCAGGTTTCCTATGCGTTTTACACACGTAATGTTCTGTTGGATGCGGCAAGCGCAGGCGCCCGCTACGGCACGCTGTATGATCGCACCCCTGAGGAAGGCCAGGAACGAGCAGAGCAGATTATTCGGGGGAACTTGCCTGAGAGTTATGCACAAGATGTACATACATCGGTATATGTCGATCCGTCTGGAATTCGTATTCTTGAGGTTCACATTACCGCTCCTTTGCCAGTACTGGGGCCATGGGGGTTCCCAGGTTCTATTTCGGTGAGTGGTCATGCTGCATATATTCAGTCTTAGAAACCTGGCGCTGTGTCTGTGGACTCGTGCAGAGGATTCAGAGAATACCGATCATGAACATGAGCGCGGGAGCGCAATTGTTGAATTTCTCGGGCTCGGTGTTACGCTGCTGCTCCCTATCATGTATGGGGTTTTGACAATTTTTTCGGTGCAGGCTTCGATCTTGGGGGCGCACGCCGCAAGCGCGCAGGTAGCTCAATATATTCAGGAGCTGCCGCCTGAGACTTCGATGTCGCAGGAACAGGCTCAACGTTTGAGCGCGCTTGTGGCACGCGATTTTGGGGTTGCAGAATCTGATATCTCGGTATCTTTGAGCTGTTCAGGGTCGTGTAGCGCGCGGGAGAGTATTAGAGTCCAGGTTCAGGTAAATGCACACCTTCCCCTAATTCCGCAGGGGCTAGGAGCAAGCGTTATCCCGGTATCCTCACAATCGGTGACCTGGGGACAGGCTGAGATAGGTTCTGCTGCTTCATCCGCTTTCCCGGGAAACTCCGTAAGGGAAAATTAGATGGTAGTTTTGTATATTCATGCCGTTCAGAGCCATGACGGTGATAATGATGAGGGGAGCATTAGTCCGCTCATCGTTGGTATGTGCGCTCTGGTACTGTTGATAGCATCAGTGACTTTAGCGGTCACGGGTGCTCACGTACAAACCCACAGACTCGAAGACCTTGCGGATGCGCAAGCCATTTCTATCGCACGAACTATAGAGCATGGATTCTCGGAATATTCCGATAACTCTGCAGACAACGCTCGAGCTAGGCAGCTTGCTGCCAAATATCTGGAGGAGAGTGGAGCTTCTCACGAATTCGTGAACTTGCAGGTAGACTCGGTGCAGATTAGCGATGACCGTACTGTTCATGTCACGTTACGTGCTAGGATTCATCCTCCGATCGTTTCGGCTGTGGTTCCTGATGGTTTTGAGGTGAAGGCTCAGGCTCGCGCCCGCATCCACCAGCAACAGAAGGACGAAAAGTAAATGCGTCTGTAGCGTTGTAAAGTAATTCGGCGGGACTTTCCGCCTGATTCACGCTAGTCTTAAATGCTATGGCATCTTTCGACTTTTCGGCTGAGATTAAGGATCTGCGTTCCATATACGCCTCAATTGTTGCGGTGAGTGACCTTGAGGGTATCAAGTGCGCTCTTGAAGACCTATCTCAGCAAGCTTCAGCACCTGAGCTTTGGGATGATCCTGAGCACGCTCAACGGGTAACAAGCGCGCTTTCCCATAAGCAAGCTGAACTGAATCGTCTAACGAGCTTAGCGTCTCGTATTGATGATGTTGAGGTCATGGTCGAGCTGGCACAGACCGAAGATGAATCATCCGCAGAGGACCTATTGGCGGAGGCTGAAGCCGAGTGTAAAGAGCTGAGGAAGAAGCTGGATGAACTTGAAGTCTTGGTGCTGCTCTCTGGCGAGTACGATCAGCGTGAGGCTGTTGTAACGATTCGTTCAGGCGCGGGTGGTGTGGACGCGGCAGATTTTGCAGAGATGCTTTTGCGCATGTACTTGCGGTGGGCTGAAAAGAATGGCTATCCGACGAAAGTGCTGGACACTTCGTATGCTGAAGAAGCAGGGCTGAAATCCGTAACTTTTGAGGTCAACGCGCCCTACGCTTTTGGCCGCCTTTCTGTTGAAGCGGGCACCCATCGGCTAGTACGTATCTCTCCATTTGATAATCAGGGGCGCAGGCAAACCTCATTTGCCGCGGTTGAAGTTATTCCTCTGATCGAGCAGACCGATGCGCTTGAGATCCCCGAGTCTGAGATTAAGGTTGATGTATTTCGTTCCTCTGGACCGGGCGGTCAATCCGTCAATACAACGGACTCGGCGGTGCGTATGACGCATATTCCGACGGGTATTGTCGTGTCAATGCAGAATGAAAAATCGCAGATTCAAAACCGGGCTGCGGCTCTGCGCGTGCTGCAATCGCGTTTACTTATGCTTCGTCAAGAGCAGGAGGACGCCAAAAAGAAAGAGCTGGCGGGTGATATTAAAGCAAGCTGGGGCGATCAAATGCGATCCTACGTGCTCCATCCGTACCAGATGGTGAAGGATCTGCGTACCGGATACGAGGAAGGCAACACATCAAGTGTGCTTGATGGGGGGCTCAATAGATTTATTGAAGAAGGTATTCGTTGGCGCGCCTCTGGCCGCCGTGGTAACGAAGGCTAAACATAAGGAATATCATGGCTCAGAAAAAGAAAAAAGGCGCTAAAACAGACCCGAATAACTCGATTATTGCGCAGAATAAGAAAGCACGACATAACTATAATATTGTCGACATTTATGAAGCGGGCATGGTTCTTTTAGGAACAGAGGTGAAATCTCTGCGCGATGGGGGAGCCTCTATCACTGACGGGTTCTGCCATGTGAAGGATCATGAACTCTGGCTGGAAGGTATTCATATTGCTGAGTATGGCTATGGTACGTGGACGAATCATTCGGCACGCCGCAGCCGTAAGCTGTTACTGCATCGTTCAGAGATTAACCGGTTAGAGCAGAAACTCAAAGAAACCGGGTATACAGTGGTGCCCCTCAAGCTGTATTTTAGCGGTGGGCGTGTGAAGGTTGAGATTGCCTTGGCAACAGGTAAACGTGAGTACGATAAGCGTCAGGCGCTGCGTGAGAGGCAGGATAATTTGGAGGCGGCACGTGCCATGCGGTACCGCAACTTGGGGTAGTTATCTAGGCTAGATGAGTTAGGCATTATTGGGTGATGTCTCTGAAACACTGCCATTAGGAGACATCAAGACTTAGCTGTTTTAGCTAGAAATCTGCACCATTAATGCATATGTAGGATATACTTACTACCAAGACATAAACGCGTATTTACTCGATGGGACGTGTAAGTATGCGACAACACAACAGACAGAAATATGGAGGAGTTTTATGTCTGAGAATACACCCGGTCGCTCTGAAGGACAGCCCGAGCAACCGAAATTTGTCCCTGCTGCGCCACCCGTTGCGCCTGCGGGGAATGCATACGCCGGTTACGTTCCGACGAAGCTCCCCGCTGGCTTAGCGATTGCATCGTTGGTGCTGGGCATTGTGAGCTTGATTGGCATTATACCCGTTATTAGTTTTGTTGCTTGCCTTACTGCCATCACAGGTCTTGTCCTTGGCATTATTGCTCTTCGTAAGGTTGCTAAGGGTACTGGAGGCGGTAAGGGCCTGGCTATCGGTGGTGTGGTTGTAAGCGCTGTTGCTCTTATCATTTCGGTACTGATATCAGTTTTCTTTGTTATCGGTGTGATGATGATTCAGGATTGTAAGAATACTGGTGTACAGAATAGTGACGGTTCTGTCACCTGTTCGATTAACGGCCAGAAGATGACTGTCCGTACCGACGGGACTACTTCTGTTCGGTAGCCAAATATATTGTTCATCGTGTGGGGGTGGGTAGCTTTTTGAGCTACCCACCCCCACACGTTTGTGCTTCAAGGATAGTGGAATAGGTGAGAAGAGCATCCTAATTTTATGAAGCTTAGGGTGTCGTAACCAATGGTTTTCGATATAAAAATTCGTATAATGAAAGTTGGTACTCAGCAATAACGCCGGGATAACCGACGGCCTCACCGAAGACAAAGGATAGTAAAGCATGTCAGAAAACCTTTACGGTCAGAACAAGCCACAAGGGCAGTCGCAACAGCCTGGTCACGATCAGAACTCTCAAACTCAGGATTCACAAGCGCAACGGCAGTATCAGGGACAGGTGCCCCAGAATAATAGTTCCCAGCAGGGGAACTACCAGGGCAATGGCACTCAGAACTCATACCAGCAGCAGTACCCTCAGCAGCCGCAACAGGGCTCGGGCAATCAGCATCTTTTCTACGGTGGTCAGGCACAAAATCAGCAGCCTACTCCATCAGCGGGGCAGCCCTCCTATAACACGCAGTACTCTAGCTCCTCGAACATGGTTTCGGGGCAGCAACAGTATTCTACCCCCCAGCACTCTTCGCAGACCGGGCAGAATGCCTCAGGACAGAGCTACGCCTCACAGCAGAACTATAATTCAGCTCAAGGTTACAACCAATATCAGCAGACTCAGGATTCACGGAGTTACTCTCAGCAGGGGAACTCCGGTCAGCAGAGTAGTAATCCGACACAGAATTACCAAAGCTCTGCGGGATACCAGAACGTCCAGCAACAGGGATCTTCACAGCAGAACAGCTACGGTCAGAATTCTGCCCAGACGCAGCAGAACGGATCATCTGTCTATAACGGAAATTCTTCCTACACTCAGCAGGCGCAGCAAGCCCCCAACGGAACTTCTGGCTCTCAATCTGCACAGCAAAATGCTCAGCAGAGCTACGGTCAGCAGAACTCTTACTCGCAGCCTAGCGGGTATCAGAACCAGCCTGTAAATTCTGGATACACAAGTCAGGGGCAGAACTATTACGGTGCCCAGAGTCAGCAAGGGCAGTATGGGCAGTCTGCCTACGGCGTTTCTCAGTTTGATACTAATGTTCAGAACACAGGTGGCTCCTCGCAGGCCGCTCCGGTTATGGCAATTATTTCCTTGGTACTTGGTGTGCTTGCCATTGTGGGTGGATGGTTCATCGTTGGAGGTCTGCTCGGCATTGGCGCTATTATTTTGGGTGCTCTTGGACTTCGCCAGTCGCGCCAGTTGGGCAAAGGCAAAGGAATGTCCATCGCTGGTATTATTACTGGTGGTGTGGGCATTATCATAGCTATTATCGCGACTATCGCTTTTGTACTTGGACAGCAGACTCTTCAGGAATGCCAGAAGGTCGGTACTCCGGATGGTAACGGCAATAAGGTATGCCAGGTAGGGGATAACCCTGATAGTCGTATGACTGTTCCCGCTCAGTAACAGGCAGGTATCAGTCTTTCGCTGAATGAAGGGGGCGGAGCACCTCGTTACGGATGTGTTCCGCCCCCTGCGCATAAGTAAAATAATGCTGGTGTGTTGGTAGTAAAAGAACCTGGTGGTTGTGTAGAGACAGACCCTCTGATATAGTTAACCGTTACCATCGCGAGCGGTATACTGTGCGTCTCAAGGCAATGCAGAGAACGTTTGTAGATGGTGCTTTTTGATAAAAGTATAGGGGGATGATCGGTTTCGACGATGTGGGTTGAGATGGGTGAAGCGTGCCGAGGACGCAGGGTTATCTCGTTAACGCCCTCTGCAAAAAAATAAGTGCAAAATCTAAGCGCACTGACTTCGCACTCGCTGCCTAAGCGCGAGTTGCAGTCTGTCGGTCTGAGCATGCCTTTGGCTCAGAACCCGGCATCGACTTAAAAGGCCACTGCTGTTAGCCCTCGTCGTAGGGGCTGATGGGACTTTTATTACGAATAGGTTTGTCGATGTAAGTGTTTGTGCAAACATCGGAGCCGAGAAATAGCGCTTTCACAAACTGCGCACGGAGAAGCCCTGTTGAAGCCACATCGGACCGGGGTTCGATTCCCCGCATCTCCACCTGAGGGGGAAGTGTCGAACTCTTGCTTTCGAGCGTAGGTTCGCACTTCCCCCGCTCTGTGTCCGCTGGTAAGCGCTTCTTCTAGGTCCTCGAACTCGATGGGCGCTGCGCTGTCATGGAAATAGGACGCGATGACGATCTGCTCGCGCCCGATGAATACCTTATCCACGAAGTACTCGAAGAGCTGGTCGCGGGTCTCGGGTGTGTCAATGGTGGCCTCAGCGAAGCGCTTGTAGAACGCGCCGATGCTCGCCTCGTCCTCGTAAAGTGTGGCCTTCACATGCTCGGCCTGGATCGCTGCGTCAAGCTCACGCTTTTGCTCTTCCAGGGAACGCATGGCTTCGGCGGTGGTCTCGTTGAAGATGCCTTGGGAGATGGCCTTGACGAAGTTGGCGAGCTTCTTTTCCACGTCTGCGCGCCGAGCTTCCAATGCCTTGAGGATGTCATCTCCACGCCCATGGGTTTGCTGGTAATGATCGGCTAGATCAACAGCGAGCGAGGCCAGCATCTCAGGGTCTGCGAGGAAAGAGGCGACGATCTCTTCAATCCGTACCTCGATTTCATCCTTGCGAACGGTCTTGGCTGAGCACTTCTTTTTGCGCTGATTGAGGCAGTAGTAATACCGATATGTCTTGCCGGTCTTCGAGGTGCCACTCACGCCCTCCATCGGCCCGCCACAGGTGAGGCAGTACGCCCTGCCTGTGAGCCAGTAGTCGGGTGCGTTCTCGCCTTGAGCAGCGAGCTCGGCTTTGGTCTTCGCCCCACGACGCTTGTTGATCGCGAACCGGCGTTGGACTTCATTAAACGTGAGGTCATCAACGAGGCGAGGCATCCCGTCCTCATGGACGTGCCCGCCATAGGCGTACTCGCCAATGTAGGCGCGATTCTTGAGCATCTTGTTGAGATTCTTCGGCGTGAACCTGTATCCGCGCGTTGTACGGATTCCCTGGGCGTTCAGCTGGTTACAGATTTTCTGCATGGACACGCCCGAGGCGTAATCGTGGAAGATCTGCGTGACGATGGGAGCCGTCTCCGGGTCCGGGATGTAGCGCTTGTCCTGGTCCACAGTGAAACCGAAAATTTTGTGACCGTTGGAGAGCGCTCGCTCGGCGTTGTAGCGCTGGCCTCGTCGGATGTTAGCTGAGAGCTGGAGTGAATAGTACTCAGCGAATGCATCTGCAACACCCTCCATGAGCACAGAATCTGGCGAGTCGGTGGGGGAGATCCCTTCGATGTAGTGGACACGCGCTCCGACGGAGCGGATCGCCTGCTTGACGAGGAGCAGCTCGGCGCGGTCGCGAGCAAGGCGGTCGTTCTTCCACACCGCGACGTAGGCAGGCTTGATCTTGGGTAGCTCGCGGAGCATCAACTGATAGCCCGGCCTGTCAGCGTTGGTGCCGGTCTTCGCCGCGTCTTCGTACTCATTGACTACGACGAGACCCTGTGACTTCGCCCAACGTTGTACCATCTCACGCTGCTGCTCGATGCTCGCCTCGTTCTGCGAGGAGGATGAATACCTGTAATATGCGACGACCATCTGGTTGTCGTTGTATTCGGAATGTAGCTTCACCGTGTCGTCTCCTCAAGATCACAGGTGCTCATACCAGTCAAGTCTACCGAGCAAGCCTAACGCGTGCCCTCACCCCGCCCCAACTCACAACCTGTGCATATACGAGAGCGATAAAGATCTCCTCTTATTCGGCTCTTCAGAGTTGGGTGTGGGTGGAGGCGTCTAGGCCTCCTGCGATGAGGAGCATTCGGAGTCTGTAGTTGGTGGGGTTGCGGTAGCCTCTGGCGGTGCGTCTGCCTCGTTCGATAATGTCCGTTGATGGCTTCGGTGGGGTGCGTTGCTGGCTCCGCCTGTGTCGAAGTAGGCCACGAAGGCGTCCGTCCACGTGCGTAGGGTCCGGCCCAGGCGAGCAATTTCGGGGATGGGACACCTTAGTAGGCGCTCAACGAGACGAGTGGCCAGGTGTCGGCCTTGGGCGGGTGTGGCTTGGTGGAAGACCTCGCGCACTTGCTGGGTGAGCAGGTAGGCGACTTCGACACTGATATGCGCTTCATCTGCCGTGAAGGCCTCATGGAGTCGTTCTTGTTGACGCTTCGTGAGCCGATCACGCGAGGCGCGCAAGAGATTGCGGATCTGATAGAGGGGATCGCCTGTGCGTCCACGGTGTCCGGTCGTGTCTTGCTGGACGCGGCGGCGCACCTCACCTGGGGCATCACCGGCGAGTGTGACGATGTGACAGGCGCCTGGCACGCTGGTGGCGTCCTTGGAGCAGGCCAAGCGATGGCGTTCTTGCTGCCCCTTGGAAGGGGATCCAGCGTCGCGATTCGCACCCCCGCACGGAAGTCTTTCCGCGCTCGGCCAGCCAGTTCTTGTACACGGTGCCAGACCTGCCCGGCACCAGGTCCACTCAACCTTGCCGTGGGATGATCCTTCCCGCGAGTCAGGTCCACGATGCCGGTGATCTCGTGGGCCCCGGCGGCGTCGGTCTTGGTGGTGCCACACGTGCTCATCAACCCCCAGCACCTGAACCCCTGCGAAGCGGGCGGGGTTCAGATGCGGCCGTGCAGACACGGCTTGATATGGGACCACACGGTATTCCATGTGGTTCCTCACTGGCGGGCCAGCCCCACGATAGTGGCTCCCTCGACGCGCAACTGTCGGATCGCCCAGCGGATCGCCCACACACACACCCAGACGCGCCCGGGGAGCACACACCGAGTGGTTCTGCTCAATGAAAGTCACGATCCGGCAGGTGCGTTCGCGGCACATCCAGCGCCGTATTGTGCCACCAGATCCGCACAGGGACCCCGGCCCAAGGCGCGTCGATCACCTCCACCACCACACGCCCGTGACCTTGAGCGATCACCCCACAACCCGGGCAGCCAACCAGCTGGTTGCACGACTCAACATCGAGCACCAGAGCATCTGGGGTGCGAGCCACGCCCATCAGATGGAAGCCCTCCAAACCGACGAGCAGATCACACCGATCACAACGATCAAGCGACACGGAGCAGCAGCAGGTAGGGTGAGACACCGCCCAAGGTCCTTGACGACAGCGGGGGTACAAGTCCGCTCATCATCAAGGACCTCGACCCCTACCCGCAACCCCCGACCAACACCCACTCACCCACACTCAACTCGGAAGAGCCGGAATACCCAACCAGGCCATCAAAACCAAGACCAGGCACATGCAACACGTCATGAGGAGTCATGCATACGATTTTGTATTCGCCTGCTGGTTCGTCCCACGATGTTTGATACTCGTAATACAACTCCTTAGTATCAAGGTCGCGCCCAACCGTCATTCGATCAGGCATCAACGGATACAACGCCACCACCTCACCCAGACCATTACGAATCACCTGAGCAAATGCGTTACCCCACAGAAGTAAATGGGTCATGAGGGTTTCGCGGAACACAAAACTTGTCATCTCCGGGTTCGGCTCATCATGCAACAGGTGGTACAGGGGATGTTCTAGGGCTTTCACCCGCGAACCATTCCTATCTGTGCGATACACATGCAACGGCAACCCCGCGATAGCTTCAGCCAGGATCCGCACACACGAATACACCGCAGTCATCTGCATCGCACCCAGTTCAGTCACCGTCTTACCGAAGGACGCAGTGCTGGCGAAGAAACCGGTGTTGAACAGCAACCAGCTATTCTGCGGTGCTGGTCGGGCTAGGGTTTTGAGGCCGAGCCAGGAGAAGAAGCCCATGAAAGTCACCCACTTTCTGGTGTGAGGAGGGACATATGTCTTATGTGTCCTGGTTTACTTTGACAGCTGTTTTGGGGACCTAACCTGGAGTCAGGCTTGAGAGTCAAGTCGATAAAACTAGTGAAGGAGTTCAATTATGAACGTAGAAGCTTCGTGCCAGATTGGTGTGAAAGGAACTGTAGTCCAACGCCTGTTGGCGGGGGCAATCGGAGGTCTGGCCGGTGGCATGGTCTTTGGAATGATGATGTGGAAGATGGGGATGCTGACCATGATCGGATCCATGATGGGGGTGGAGTCCGCGCTAGTTGGTTTTGGCATTCATATGATGATTTCGGTGATATTCGGGCTGCTTGCCGGGATTTTACTGAAATTTATGCCTTCCTGCCCCGGGCAGGGGATGCTGTTCGCCGTCGTTTTCGGTGTGGCCTTGTGGGTGATGGGCCCGCTGGTGGCTATGCCACTGATGATGGGCGGTGCCGTCTTCCAAATCACCCAAGCTTCGATGATGTCCTTGATGGGGCATGTCATCTACGCCCTAGTGACGCTTTTCGTAGCGAAGGCTCTTCTTCCTCGTTTTGCAGGCAAACGGGCATGACCTACTCTTGTAGTGTGAGCATCTTGGAAAACATGGAAAAGAATCTAGGAGGCCAGCCGTCACTTAACCCGAGGCACATGGCAGAGCAAGTACAGCCGTGTCTGCGGGAGGTGGAGTTGTTTGAACAGATTCCTCCTGCAGAGTTAGCTGGCCTTAACCAGATGCTCCCATTCAAGACCTTCGCTTCGGGGGACATGATTTACGACCCGCTACGCCCTTCTCAAGTGCTGTTCATCGTAAAAAGCGGCCGGGTTCGTTTGTTTCAGACCAGCCCCAACGGCAAAACCTTCACACTGGCGATTTATGAGCCTGGTGACGTGTTCGGAAACATGTCGATTGTCGGCCAACACATGGGTGCAAGCTACGCAGAAGCCTTAGAAGACAGCAGCATATGCCAGCTAACACATGAGCAGGTTGAAACCTTTTTCCTTGCCGACCCGCGTATTTCTCAGCAGGTCACCGCCATCCTCGCTAGGCGTGTAAAGGAACTGGAAACTCGCCTCAGCGATTTAGCGCTGCGCCCCCTTCCCCAACGGATGGCATCTTTGCTGCTGTCTATCGCGCGGCCCTCCCACTTGCCCTGGAAACATGATCTGATTGTTCGCATGACCCACGAGCAGCTCGCCAATGTCGCGGGTTCCACCCGGGAAGCAGTCAGTAAGGCCCTGGCAGATCTGGCCAAACAGGGCATGATCATCCAAAAACGCGGATCGATCATTCTGACCGACCCGCAACAACTAGAAAGAACTCTTACATGAGTAGCCAACAATTACTTAGGTTTATAGGCTCTTCCGAGTTGAGTGTGGGTGAGTGGGTGTTGGTCGGGGGTTGCGGGTAGGGGTCGAGGTCCTTGATGATGAGCGGACTTGTACCCCCGCTGTCGTCAAGGACCTTGGGCGGTGTCTCACCCTACCTGCTGCTGCTCCGTGTCGCTTGATCGTTGTGATCGGTGTGATCTGCTCGTCGGTTTGGAGGGCTTCCATCTGATGGGCGTGGCTCGCACCCCAGATGCTCTGGTGCTCGATGTTGAGTCGTGCAACCAGCTGGTTGGCTGCCCGGGTTGTGGGGTGATCGCTCAAGGTCACGGGCGTGTGGTGGTGGAGGTGATCGACGCGCCTTGGGCCGGGGTCCCTGTGCGGATCTGGTGGCACAATACGGCGCTGGATGTGCCGCGAACGCACCTGCCGGATCGTGACTTTCATTGAGCAGAACCACTCGGTGTGTGCTCCCCGGGCGCGTCTGGGTGTGTGGGCGATCCGCTGGGCGATCCGACAGTTGCGCGTCGAGGGAGCCACTATCGTGGGGCTGGCCCGCCAGTGAGGAACCACATGGAATACCGTGTGGTCCCATATCAAGCCGTGTCTGCACGGCCGCATCTGAACCCCGCCCGCTTCGCAGGGGTTCAGGTGCTGGGGGTTGATGAGCACGTGTGGCACCACCAAGACCGACGCCGCCGGGGCCCACGAGATCACCGGCATCGTGGACCTGACTCGCGGGAAGGATCATCCCACGGCAAGGTTGAGTGGACCTGGTGCCGGGCAGGTCTGGCACCGTGTACAAGAACTGGCTGGCCGAGCGCGGAAAGACTTCCGTGCGGGGGTGCGAATCGCGACGCTGGATCCCCTTCCAAAGGGGCAGCAAGAACGCCATCGCTTGGCCTGCTCCAAGGACGCCACCAGCGTGCCAGGCGCCTGTCACATCGTCACACTCGCCGGTGATGCCCCAGGTGAGGTGCGCCGCCGCGTCCAGCAAGACACGACCGGACACCGTGGACGCACAGGCGATCCCCTCTATCAGATCCGCAATCTCTTGCGCGCCTCGCGTGATCGGCTCACGAAGCGTCAACAAGAACGACTCCATGAGGCCTTCACGGCAGATGAAGCGCATATCAGTGTCGAAGTCGCCTACCTGCTCACCCAGCAAGTGCGCGAGGTCTTCCACCAAGCCACACCCGCCCAAGGCCGACACCTGGCCACTCGTCTCGTTGAGCGCCTACTAAGGTGTCCCATCCCCGAAATTGCTCGCCTGGGCCGGACCCTACGCACGTGGACGGACGCCTTCGTGGCCTACTTCGACACAGGCGGAGCCAGCAACGCACCCCACCGAAGCCATCAACGGACATTATCGAACGAGGCAGACGCACCGCCAGAGGCTACCGCAACCCCACCAACTACAGACTCCGAATGCTCCTCATCGCAGGAGGCCTAGACGCCTCCACCCACACCCAACTCTGAAGAGCCTCTTATTCCATAGAAATTGAAAGGAAAAGAAGAACTATGAGTAAACGTCCCTTGGGGGCTATCAATCAACGCCCCTTCGGGGCGTAAGGTCATCTTCGCTCATGCATAACCTCATGGGAGGAGGTGGCAGAAGAGGATTTATGCCGCCTAATCGGCGTTGATACCGTCTGTTCACCGCGTAAAAATACAAAAGCGGTATAGCGTTTTCCCTCGTATCTCAACCGAATCCCGAGCCTTTACCACCTTTACCGCCTAAAACCGAAAACTTTTATATATACGCACGCATATATAGGAGATGTACACACACGCGTACACTTTTTAGAAATCAGGCGGTAAAGGCGGTAACACGCCATGTTTTAACTGATATACCAACGTTTTCGATATACCGCTTGGCCTCAAACAGGCGGTGAACAAGCGCTAAAAACAGCAAACAGGCGGTATAACATGTGCTACTTGATGTGCAAACCCCACCTCATGAGCTCGTATGAGAGCGATAGATATCATATGAGAGCGATAAATATCCTCCTCCCGCTCATGTCCTGATACAGGTCGCAATGCGACCCCGGGCCACTCGTTGGAGGTGGGGTCGTTTGTGAGCGTCCTTACCCGAGCTGGACTGCCCGGCCTCACCTCCACCTACTCGGGAGGTTGAAATGACAACTCAAACTACTGTTCATCCGTCGGTTTGGATCGGTTGCCTTGCCTGCTATAACACGGGTGTACTTAATGGACGGTGGTTTCCTGCAGAAGATGCCGATGAGGTTACGCCTGATGACCTGCACCAGAACCCCACAGATCACGAAGAGCTATGGGTCTTCGATCATGAGGGGTTCCCCGTCGGAACCGGCGAGATGTCACCCACCACTGCCGTGCAATGGGGTGAGGTGTTCGATGAGATCGGAGACGGGCAGTGGCCTGCACTGCTCGCTTGGGTGGAGACCGGCTGCTACATCGCAAGCGGCGACAACCTGCCGAGCGCGTCCGACTTTGAGGAGAGGTATTGCGGTTGCTGGGAGTCGTTCACTGACTACGCTACCCAGCTGGCTGAGGACATCAGCTTATTTGACGAATGGCCTGAGGAGGCGCAGCGCTACTTCAACTGGGAAGCATGGATTCATGACCTCAAGTTCGACTACACCGTCGCGGATGCCCCTGACGGCGGCGTCTTCATCTACAGATCGTTGTGAGGCTAGGCCCCGGTCACAACATAGTGATCGGGGCCTTGTCTTTCGTCCTGCTCTCTCCGTCGCCGTGTCCGCTTCCGTTAGTTCATGTGTTTTGGTGCATTTGAAATAACGGACACCGTTTCTGGAACACTTTGCTGGGCTCTTGCGAGCCTGAGGATGACTCCCAAGCGTCGTGTCCGAAATCGAGCGATAACGGACAAGCGAGCGAGCAGGGCAGATAGTATGGCGAATGAGCGCATCACAGAGGACATGGTTGATGATGGACTGAGGGCTCTCGGGTTCTATAACGATGAAGATGCAGTCGTTGTCGAGAAGCAGCAGTCAAACATCGCTGCAATCCGTAAGGCGCTTCAGAGAGCCTCCAAGCAAGGTCGCGGTGGAGCGGGTTATCCCGAGTACATCATCACAGCTCCCAGCACCCCTGACATGGTTGTCATTGTTGAGTGCAAGGCGGAGGTGAGGCGTCACGAGTCATCAGATCTCTCGAACCCGCGTGATTACGCAGTGGATGGCGTCCTTCATTACGCGCGTTTCCTCTCTCCGCTCTACACAGTTATCTCCATTGCGGTATCTGGCACCCAGAGTTCAAACCGATGGTCCTTCTTTGTGACGCCGAAAGGGCAGATTGAAGCTAAGCCTCTCTTGCCGCCGTCAGGTGCGGAGATTGTCGATCTCGTTCCGATGGACGACCTCATCCGTGCTGCTTCGTTCGATCCGCTTGTCCAGCGCAGGCGTACCGATGATCTCATTGCGTTTTCGCAGGAAATGCATGCCTTCATGCGTGACGAGGCTGAGTTGGAGGAGAAGGAGAAGCCTCTCGCTGTGGCGGGTACTCTCATCGCCCTCAACGATCCCTTCTTCGCAAAAACCTACGGTGAGTCGAGCGCGAAGGAACTGCCTGACTTCTGGATGCAGTCAATCAAGAAGGTGATCGAGCGTGCGAAGATTCCCAACGCCAAGGTCACGAACATGACTCAGCCCTTCTCTGGCATTCAGGTTCACCCTGAACTCTCCAAGGCAACGAAAGCCTATCCGAAGGGTCTTCTCAATGAGATTATCACCATGCTGGCTGAGCAGGTCATGCCGTTCATGACCATCTACCACGACTTCGATGTCGTTGGTGCATTCTACGGCGAGTTTCTCAAGTACACGGGTGGCGATGGCAAGGGGCTTGGAATCGTCCTCACCCCCAAACACATCACTGAGCTGTTCAGTCTTCTCGCCAACGTCGACGAGGATTCGACCATTCTCGATCCCTGTGCCGGTACCGGCGGGTTCCTCATCTCCGCCATGAATCAGATGATCCGTTCGACCACTACTCAGGCTGAAATCGACCACATTAAGAAGCATCAGCTCGTCGGAGTTGAACAGAGTCCGAGCATGTACGCTCTCGCAGCGTCGAACATGATTCTGCGCGGTGATGGCAAGGCGAACCTTTACCAGGGTTCTTGCTTCGATACTGCTATCACCCGTGGTGTGCGAGGACATAAGGCAACCGTTGGCTTCGTCAATCCTCCCTATGCCAAGAGCAAGGAAGACCTTTCGGAACTCAAGTTCGTTGCTCACATGCTTGACTGTCTACAGCCAGGCGCAACTGGAATCGCCATCGTACCGATCTCCTGTGCCACGGCACCGAGTGACGACAAGCGTAATCTCCTCAAGCGCCACACCCTTGAAGCCGTCATGTCCATGCCGCCAGAGGTCTTCTATCCCGTCGGTGTCGTCACCTGCATTATGGTCTTCACAGCAGGGGTACCCCATGCCAAATCTGACCGTAAGACCTGGTTCGGGTACTGGCGCGAGGACGGCTTTGTCAAGGTCAAGAATCTCGGACGCATCGACCGTAATCACGTCTGGCCCGAGATACGAGACCGCTGGGTCGAGTCCTTCCGTAATCGAGAAGTCGTCCCCGGCGAGTCTGTCATGCAAAAGGTCGGGCCTGAGGACGAATGGGTTGCCGAGGCCTATATGGAGACCGACTACTCGAAGATCACCGAAGACGATTTCCGCCAGGTCCTCCTCGACTATGCTCTCTTCACTCTCCGTGGTGCATCGTCTGCTGAAGAGGACGGTGATGGCGAATGAAGCGCCTCGACTCAATCTTCGACCTTCGCTACGGACAGTCGCTCGAACTCAATGCTCTCAAGCAAGTTTCGGCTCCTGAAGGCGTGAACTTCGTCTCACGCGCAATGCGGAACAACGGTGTGACAGCTCGGGTCATTCCCACAAGCACTCTCGGCAAGGCGGGGGAGATTACAGTCGCGCTCAGCGGGAATGGCGTCTTGTCGTCATTCGTGCAACCTGAGGATTTCGTCACGGGCTTTCATGTCATGATTCTTACGGCTCGCGATCCGAAGATGAGTCTTGAAGAGAAGTTGTGGTGGTGCCGGTGCATTTGGGAGAACCGACACAGGTTCTCCTATGGGCGTCAAGCCAACCGCACGCTTGCGTCGTTGCTCGTACCAGATGAGATGCCTGAGTGGGCCGCATCAATGGTGGCTCCAACTCATGATGGCCTTTCTGCCCCCGTTGGTTCCCACGTGCAACTTCCCGACCTCTCGACTTGGGCAGATTTCGCTCTCGACGAGCTTTTCGAGGTCAAGAAGGGAAAGCGCGTCACTAAAGCTGCCCGAACTGCGGGGTCTACACGCTTCATTGGTGCATCCGACAAGCGCAATGGCATCACCGACCATTGCGACCTCGTGCCCAACTTCGAAGCTGGAACGCTCACCGTGCCATACAACGGTTCCGTGGGGTTCGCTTTCTATCAGGACAAGTCATATTTCGCATGTGATGACATCCAAGTGCTCGTCCCAAGAACCCCGATGAACAAGTGGGTGCTGCTCTTCATCGCGACGATGGTTCGTTACGAAAAGGGTCGCTTCACCTACGGCTATAAGTGGCACATGGCTCGGATGCGCAAGACGACGATCAGACTCCCTGCAACCTCGACAGGTGACCCGGACTGGTGCTTCATGGAGTCCTTCATGAAGGGGTTGCCTTTCTCTGCTGCTATTGCGGATGACTGACCATAGCAAGCCACGAAGGAGGTCCCTCATGCTCATTGGCTATGCCAGAGTCTCTACAGCCCGCCAGAGCGAGTCTCTCGACACTCAACGTGACGCTCTCCTCGCCGTGGGCTGCGACCCGACTCACTTCTTCTCAGACACTGTGTCGGGCAGCAAGTGGCAGCGACCCGGGCTACAGAAGGCGCTCTCGTACATGCGACCGGGCGACACCCTCGTCGTGACCCGCCTCGACCGCCTTGGGCGCTCCCTGCGGGAGACCGTGACGACCGTTGCCGACCTCGCCGAGTGTGACATCAACGTGCGCGTGCTTGAGCCTGCTCTGGACACCGCCAAGTCCACCGACAAGGTGGTCGTGAACGTCATGGCCTCGCTCGCAGAGTGGGAGCGCGACCTGCTCATCGCCCGCACGAAGGAGGGCGTCGCACACGCACGCTCCCAGGGGCGAGTGGGTGGTCGCCCTCGGGCACTGAGTGACGAGCAAGAACGCCAGGTGCGAGCTCTGCACGCCCAGGGCGATAGCATCACTGCACTGTCGCGCTCGTTCAACGTGTCGCGGCAGACGATCTATCGCGCGCTGGAGCCATCATCGGGCACAAAGACGGTCGCATAACGCCCATTGTTGATCCACCATTGACTGGAACTCCACATGGTTCATTCCTGGCCAGGAAAGTGCCTTTCTCTGGTCCCGGAACCGCCCGGAAAGTGCTCGGCGCTGCTACTGTTCTTTCGTGACCATCTATCGCCCAAAGAATGACCCCGGTCACCATGTGACCGGGGTCTTGTTCTTTCGCGCTCACAGCTTGGGCTCCTCCTCCGAGCCTCGGTCGAGCTCCTCAATCTGCCCGAGAACTCGCCGCTCGTAGTCAGCGACGTTCTCGCCTTTGCGCACCGTTCCATCGAGCCGCTCAGCGCTCTTGTTGATCGACCGAGAGTGATCGACCTTGACGCTAGGCTTGCCTAGTTTGATGCCCGTTCCAATCACAGGTTTCACCATTCTTCTCACCTCCTTCCTCACCTGAGTTCCTCGTAGACCCATCGGCTCACCCGCAGGACTACCCAGATGAACAACGCTGCCCCACCGAGCGTTGCAGCAGCGATCAGACCCTTTGCCCACCATGCCGAGGTCGCAGAGAACGAGGCCCATGCCCAGCCGAAGAGTGGGCCGATGCCGAACATGCTTCCAAGGCCCCATACGAGCCCGCCGACGAACAGGAGCGAGGCGAACAGCGGCAGCACAGCGAGGGCGAGCCGCGAGATGCCGACGAAGGTCACCCGGCGTTCGATCGCCTCGATATTCCGTCGGGCTTCGTTGAGCTCGTTGAGTGACTCCTCGACCGCCCTGTGGACCTCTGAGAGCCTCTCAACCCCGAGTGTGCTCATCTCCTCGCCGAGCCCCTGAAGATCGCTCCTGAGACCGTCCACGAGCTCCTGGACGACGTGATCGAAGTGCTGCGTGACCCGCCGAGACATGACCCCAGCAACCTTCTCAGCGTTCAGCGAGACATGGCTCTTCGCCTTCACCTGGGCGGTGAGCTCACCCAAGGCCGAAGTCGTCTTCGTCAGATCGCTGCTGAGCTGCTTCATCATCGAGTGTGCTTGCAGCTCGGAGGCGCTCACGCTGGAGCCGTCGCTCACTTTCACGACGCGCTTGTCTGAGACTGTCTCGGCGAGCGCGCTCAGCGTCTCGCTGTGCGCGTTCATTGTCTTGACGATCTCGTTCACGCCGTTCCTCAGCGAGTCGAGCTCTGAGGTCTCCGAGATCGAAGGTTTCGAGCTCAATGTTCTCATAAGGTTGCTCTGCGTCTTCTCGATCGCCGTCAGCCGCTCGCTCTGGTTCATCAACGTGTCGATGAGGACGCTGAGCGTCTCGTCGATCCTGTTCAACTGCTCTGAGCTCGCGGAGGGCGGCATCGAGCTGGCGGTCATCTTCTCCATAGCCCTGGACATCTTCTATCTCCTGTTCTCGCATAATGCGTTCGTTCATGGTGTTGTGGAGAGCGTTCCACTGGTAATCGGTACCGAGCTTCCTGGCCGTGCACGCAGCCTTCGAACGACCGAACCTGCGCACCTCGCCATTGTCATCAACGAGGGCATACGTGACGCTCGGATCACGACCCTCGGCCTCGCTCTTTGCACTGGTCTTCTTCTCGATACTCACGCCGTGCTCGCGTGCGACGGTGCGCAGCGAATCGAAGTCGACCGAGCGAGGATCGAGCAGCGCCTCATCGACACAATCGGCGAGGAACTCTCTCCACGTGTTCTTCGAGAGTTCGTCCACCGTGAGCCCTTCAGCGTGCTCACCGGAACGTGATCTATTCACGTCGTGAGCGAGTGCGTGAGGCTCCAAGACCTGCAAGCCCATCTCTCGCATGATCTTGTCGTTGGCCTTCTTCAAGACCCAGTGAGCAAGACCGCTCTCCCTCGCTGCTTTCCCCGTCACGAGATCGACGTTCGCGATCGTGATATGCGCGTGAGGATTACCACCGTCGGAGTCCAGATGAACAACGACATCGCACGGTGAGTTCGGTGCAACCTCCTTCGCGAGTGCATAGGCAGCATCAGCAACGATTGTCGGCGTCATCGGATCACGAGGATCAAGCTCGTCCTTCGAAAACGACTGGATCACCATGAGCGCCTGGTTCTTGCGACCACTCCCTCGGAACATTGACTCGATAGACGTAATCGCGTCGTACGGGTTACGGAAGTCCGAACGCCATGCAGCCGCACGCGACTGCTTCACGTCAGCAGGTTTCCCGAAGTATGCATACATGATCGCCGCTGCTGCTCGCACCGTCGTCGTCTGCTTCGTGATACTCATCGTGACAACTCCTTCGCTAGAGCGAGGAACGTCGCAGTCGCACGACGCAAGTCGTCGACGTCCGGCTCGACACCAGCCCACCCTTGCCGGGCGAGCTGGTTGACGTTGACGCCTACGGCGTTAACCGCCGCGACGAGATGAAGCACGTCGCGGTCGATCACGCGGGGCGCGGGCGCGCCGTCGAGGTAATCGACGGCGGCCCTGATCGCTCCCGACTCTGCGAGCCGGTAGCGCTGCGCAACGCGGGCGAGCTGTGCAGCTTCTCCTTGGGAGAACCTGACAGTCACCCGCGACTCGCGAGGCTCACGTCTCGCGATCCTCCGGTCCCCGCCACGGACTTGGTCTTCGACCTCGTCCGTTGTGGTGACCTCCGGCTGGACGGGCGGCTCCCTATCGTTCGACTCGTTCTGAGTCGAGCTTCGAGGTGGTACCGCCCGTCGGCCAGCAGACGCCCTGTCTGACGATAGTCCGTGCTGGCCAAAGGGTGGCGTCCCGCCCCCTTTGGAAACCCCCGACAACTTCGCTTCACGAATCGACACGATAATCACCCCCAAACGGTCTGATTTTCTGTTGCTTCGTTCATCTCGTTATGCGACTCAGAGTCGTGTGCTTCGCTCATGCCTTGAGCCGCCTGACGACGCTTCGCAGCGGCCTTCCGTGAAGCCTCGCGACGCTTCGCGTCCTGCTCATCGAGCCGCACTTGTGCTCGATCGACGAGCGTACGAACGCTCACCTCCTTGGCGCTCCCAATCTCATAGAGAACGCTCATGATCGCGTCCGCGAAACGCGCACACTCCTTCGCCTCGGCAACGCGCTTCTTCTCCTTCAGACGCTCGACTCTCGCACGAGCGTCTTCGATTTCCTTGTCGATATTCGCCATGATTATTTCTCCTTTTCTTGAATGGTTTCGGCTTTAAACAAGATCCCATGGCTGAGGGTCATACTATGAAGGCAGTTCAGTCTCACTTTCTTCAAGCGTGGATTCCGAATCACCGACTATTTGAGCAACGGCATTATCTAGAGCGTCATCGTCAGCAATAGCGGTAGTTCGCATAAGACCACGTGCATTAATCGGGATGTTGTGCGGGATCCCGATCTTGCGAACAGAACCATTTACGGGTCTGATATCGAACCACTCGTGGATGTCGTATTCCACTGCCAGGGGTTCGTTTTTGACGATACGATTTCGTGTGCTGATGGCCTTCTGGTTACCGTCCTTACCACGAGGAACAAACCATCCACACGAGGGGTTCTTGTCCACGTAGTCGGTCATACGCTTGATGAACTCCTTACTGCTCACAAGACGCCCAGAAGGAACCTCCTTCTTCATCCACGCTGAATACAGCCCATAAGTAAACTTCCACGGAAGCAAATCCCACCTGAACTGATCTAAGAACTCCTCAGCGAACTGAAGGACCGGATCATTCTCAACACGCATTTGGCCGAGCAGCTTCTCGCACACAGCAGGTGTAATGAACGTGTCGAACAAAGGCATCATCAGAGCCTTACGAGCGACGTATTCAAGAACCTCAGGACGCTTCACGTAGTCGTTCTTGATCGCCGGGTTCTCATCCTTGCCCACGTAGCGCTTGAGGAACGGAATGACAACAAAACGACGATAGAACGACTCAGACTTGTCCTTAGACGCGGGCAGCTCATTGGCGCAAAAGACGCACAAACCACGGCCCTTAACGCTCCTTGCTTGGCCATACTTAACGTTGACCCGGATCCAGTCATGAGTCACCCATGCCTTGAAAGCTCCCGCTTTCCGCACGAAATCGCCAACCTCGTTCTCATCCGAAAGAACAGCAAATGCCTTGAACAGTGCCTCAGGAAGGAACTGCTCTCCAAAGTCAGAGATCGAAAGAGTAGCCACTCGTTCAGACCCGACGAGGTTGCGCAGCATATCAATAAAAGTGCCCTTACCATTTGATCCGGTAGTGGCGTACAAGAGCATCGCCTTATTAAACGGATGTTCAGGACGGAACAAGGCCGCGATAATTTGCCAGAACAGGCGTTCAACCTCAAGATCATCGTTTGCAAACTCCCTGATCCACTCGTCAACGTTCCACCCGTCAATGACAGGGCACGTGGTGGCATCTTCACGTAAGGCAACTGAAGCCTTTGACGTGAGGACGACATCGGGTGAGAACGGGCGTAGCTCCTTAGTGCGTAGATCGAACAAGCCGTTCGCCAATGCCACGACATCGCCGTCCTTGTTCTCATCAAGCAGATCCACCGAATCACGTACAGAGTTCACAACATCGTTGAGAGCACCAGACGAGATCGTACGGTTGTACTGACGAGCCAGACGACGGATATCCCGCTCAGCAGGCACGTACAAGCCCTTATCAGGCCCTGTGGTCTGATAAGTCATCAGTTCAGCCGTCTCTTCCGACTCACCGATGAGACCCGTATGTAGTAGCTCGCGTCTGAGAATGCACGTTGCGATCTCCGAAGGTGGGAGCACCTGAAGCGGACGATAAGCGAGCGCGCCCTTGAGACCATGCTTCGTGTTCTCACTGCTCAAACGCTTGTTGATCCGGTCAAGCAGTAAAGTCTCCACGTCCGCAGGGCTGCACAAGCTCTGCTCCACCTTGTTAAGGAAGATTGAGACTTCCTCAGAAATGAGCTGATTGACCGCTGGCACCGTTGCGTCATTCACCAACGGCGTAGTAGAATGGGTGTCGACAGAACGTTTCGCCTCGGTGCTCTCCTCAGTGGGAGTGCCGGGGTGATTTTTTATACTCATCGAACTGCACCCCCGTTGGAGGCGAAACGCTCGGTTGAAGCGCGCATATAGGCATCGAGTGCCTCGGCGCTGACCTTGACGTTCCCGCCGACGCGGACAGCATCTAGACGTCCCTTGCGAATAGCGCGGCGGAGCGTAGCAATTGAGCCGTATCCGGCTTCAGACAGTGTTCTCAGCGAATACAGCTGAGGTAGGGTAGTTTTGGCAATCGCAGCCATTTGGACCTCCAAGAGTGGTGGCATCATTGCCCACCACTCGCACCAGGTGAGACCTGTCCTGATGTCTCCGGGGTACATCTCCCCGATAAGGTCCCTAACGTCCGATCCTCATCTCGCTCAAACGAGATCGGCGGCTGCGCCTCCCCGCGTGGGCTCCATGCGGGGCAGTGATATTCTATCGCGAATCCAATGATTTGACCACCTTTACACGGAGCTTTCTGGTTCTGCTCGTGTATGAGCGGAAATGAGCGCGCCTCACGCTGCCATAGCCACCAACAAAAGGTGATCGCGAGTCGGCACGAGTTCGACACGTGCCCCCTGAGCTCCACAAAAGCCCTTAAAAAGGGCAGGGAACTAAAACCCGAACCTGATAACTGAGCCGCCCACAAGCAGAATCGCTGGTGGGCGGCTCAGTTATATTTGACCTTTTTCGCGCCGAACAAAATATGGGAAGTATGCAACGGCTAAAGCCGCAAGAGCATGATTTTCAGCCCGGAATAACGTAATATCAAGAAAGAAGACTCAGCGCGTATGGAGAAAAAGATGACAGAAAACCCGCGACAGGATCCTATGCCAGATTCAAACACACCTCAGGCATCATATCCTCAAGTCGAAGCTCCAACGCTACAGGAGGGTCACGATATGCAGAATTCTGCAGCTTCAGACGCGCCATTGGCAGCTTATGCTTCAGCAACGGATGGAGCGTCTCATCCTCAGGCTCAGCAAGCCGTACCCCCAGTTGGAAACGTGGCTGCCGCCTACGACTTTGGCTACCGTAGGGTTCCTCGCCAATATGAGGTTCCACCCGAGGACAGGCGACCTTACGGGGAACCTACCGGCGAAATTCGCGGACCTGGATATTTCTACTCGATAGGTTCTTTTGCTGCTTCGCTTTGTGGACTTGTACTTACCGGATTTAGTGGCTTTCAGGTACTGGGGATCGCTATACTCCACGATGACTACGATTCTATGGGCTATGGTGCCTATGAATTTACGACAATCTCAAATACCATGCTTCTAGCGTTGGTACCTATAGTTATATCAATATGGCTGGGGATTTTTTCCTTTACTGTGAACAAAGGACGTATTACCCCCATGACGGGCAGGATGCGCGCCTTTGCCTCCCTTGGCATCGTCATGGGAGCCTTAGGAGCTTTAGGAATAGTTGGAAACTTCTTCCTCTACCTTCTTGCGATTTCCTAGAAATTAGCCTGCCAATGCGTGCATATTTACCCGTGCACCGAAGCCAAAGCCTATGTAAAAGCCCCGATGGGATTATCACACATAAATCTGGTGACCCGCCGGGGACTTCGCCGTCCCTTACCACAGGACCCGAATGGTTACTCGGGCGTAAGCTGGCTTATCACAGAACGATGCAAGGTCCCATTAGTAGCCAAAGTACTGGCGGTACCTTCTGCCTGCGCTGTAGCTACTGCATCGTAACCAGCTGCTGTTGTGAAGGTCCCGCCTGCTTCATGCACAAGCGGAACTAGCGCGGCAATATCGTGGAGTGCAACTTGAGCTTCACAGGCAATATCAACAGCCCCTTCGGCCACCAGACAATATGACCAGAAATCACCATAGGCACGGGAACGGTTAACCGCATGGACTAGCGAGAGAAAACTCTGCTCGAGTCCCCAGCCCCTCCCATCCTTTGAACTCGGCATAGGAGAGCGAGGCTCCAGAGAGCGTGGGGACACTCGACACCTGAAGTCGTGTAGCCTGAGTTAGCGATTTGCCTGCGTAGGCACCCGTACCCTGCGCAGCCCACCAACGTCGCTGTAACGCCGGGGCAGATACAAGGCCCATAACCGGCTCACCCTGATCGAGGAGAGCGATGAGTGTGGCCCACACCGGAACACCACGCACAAAATTCTGCGTACCATCAATAGGATCGATAACCCACTGCCTGGCAGCCGTACCTGTTGAGCCTAGCTCTTCACCGATAATACCGTCGCGTGTGCGTACCCGCGAGAGTTGTGCACGCAGAAGTTCTTCGACCTCACGATCCACCTCGGTCACTGGAGTACCGTCGCTTTTATGCTCTACGGTAAAAGACCGATCTTTAAACCGGGACATGCTGACGCGATCCACGTTATCCGCCAGGATATGCGCCAGCCTCAAATCATCAGTGTATGACGTCGTAAAGTTCATGAATCTCTCATCAGTCGTCAAATGTTACCGTGTGTGGTCTTAGGAACTTATGTACAGGATACGAGCGATTACACGAGTGCCCCAAGCTCTTTATCGGAATCAGCTTCTTCATCAGGAACAACCTGCAAAAGTTTTCGCAGCGAATCCAAACGCGCCGCGCCACTGGCCCCCGCTTTACCCGCCTGCACGTAAGTATTTATACCGCAATCTACCGCCTGAGCCGCATGATGACAGCCCTTAGGGCAGTCCTGCTCGCCAGGAGCCAGATCGGGGAACGCCTGTACAACCTGTTCTGGCGGAACATGAGCCAGTCCGAAAGAACGTATACCCGGAGTATCGATAATCCAGGTTCCGGGTGGTACATGAAGCTCAGGCGTGGATACGGGCTGTAAGGCCAGAGCTGACGAAGACGTATGACGACCCCGCCCCGTAACGGCGTTAACGTGCCCAGTCGCACGGTCTGCACCAGTGAGCGCATTCACCAAAGTAGATTTACCGACCCCCGAATGCCCGAGAAGCACAGATACCTTACCCACAAGCTCTTCGAGAAGCTTATGAACGGGAGCATGCAGAAGACCCTCGGCCCCAGACTCACTGGGGGCTCGACCGTCAGCTGACCCCGAGAGTACAATTTTTAGCCCGGAGGCACTGTAATAATCGAGTAGTTGCTGCGGGTGAGAAACATCGGTTTTTGTAATGCACAAAATAGGCTCTATCCCGGCGTCATATGCAGCGACGACGGCTCGATCAATAAAACCTGTGCGCGGCTGCGGATTCGCAGCAGCAACCACAATGACCAGCTGGTTCGCATTGGCCACCACCACACGTTCGGTTGTATCTGTGTCATCGGCACTGCGGCGCAGTACCGAAGAACGCTCTCCCAAACGAACGATGCGCGCTAGGGTGTCTTTTGCGCCGGATATATCTCCGACTACATCCACAAAGTCTCCAGTGACAATGGGGGTACGGCGCAATTCGCGTGCCCGTGCCGCGATAAGAGTCCGCTCCTGTGGGGTGCCTTCATCGACAACTACTGACCACCGACCACGATCGACGGTGACGACGCGACCGCGTATAGCGTGCTTGTACCGGGGGCGTTCCTTAGTGCGGGGTCGAGAACCCTTTTTATTGGGGCGAACTCGAACGTCGGATTCATCCCACTCGTCGAAAGACCGGTTTCGGGATGGATTCACGAGCGCGCTCCTTTCCATTGCGAAAGCATTTTTTGCCAAAGCGCTGTGAATTGTGGGAGTGTTTTTGCGGTTGTCTGAACGTTTTCGATGCGCACTCCGGGTTCGTGAAGTCCAATAACCGCCGCGAACGTTGCTACTCGATGGTCTTCATAGGTCTGTACCGTCACAGGAGAGTCTTGAGGCAGACGTCGAACGGGGCGAAGAACGCGAATACCGTCGGCTGTTTCTTCGGCAAGCCCGCCCAAACGGTTAATCTCAGCGACGAGAGCCGCGAGGCGGTCAGTCTCATGCCCACGCAGGTGCCCAATGCCAGTGAGAGTGCTCGGAGAGTCAAGAAGCGCAACGAGAGCGGCAACTGTGGGTGCGAGTTCGCCTGCAGTCTGTAGGTTAAACTCGACCCCGGAAAGCCGGGTTATATCTTCGGGCCCGGTGACTGTGAGCGAACCATTAGAGAATTCAACGGCACCGCCTAAACGGGGCAGAATGGTACGCCACTCATCACCTCCCTGCGTTGTTCCGGGGGAACCGTCTGCTGTAGGAGCGGGCCAACCGGGAATAGTCACTGAGTTGCCTGTTACCATCGCAGCTGCAAGGAAAGGACCAGCGTTAGAAAGGTCCGGTTCAACCGTGACATCAAACCCGGAAATAGTGCTCGGGAATACACGCCAGGCGTATTCACCAGCAACAGCTTCCGCGCGTACACCCAAGTTACGGAGAGTCTGCATAGTCATCTCAATATGAGGTACCGAAGGTATCGCGTTTCCCCGATGATGAATCGTTAACCCCTTAGGAAGCCTAGGCGCAATCAAGAGCAGAGCAGATACAAATTGCGATGAAGCCGAAGCATCAATAAAGATCTCTGCGGGAGTACCGGATGCGGCCGCAAGTCCGGGGGAATGCAGAGTGAAAGGCAAGGTATCTACGGAATCATTGCCCGATCGTTCAATACGCGCCCCTAGCTGACGCAGACCATCGCAGAGCGCCGCCATCGGCCGTTTGCGGGCTTGTGGATCACCATCAAAGTTGTAATCACCCGGAAGCAAAGCAGCAAGAGCGGGTACAAAACGCATGACCGTTCCCGCAAGTCCACAATCAATCTTTACCATTGGGGGAGCCGAAGCAAGATTTAGAGGGGTTATGAGAAGATCAGGACCAAACTCCGAACCTGTCTCGATACGCTCGAACTGGGCTCCGAGTGCCTCTAAAGCGGAAATCATGAGGGCTGAGTCTCGCGAGTGTAGGGGAGCACGCAACCGTGAGGGAGAATCAGCAAGAGCCGCGAGGAGCAGGTAACGGTTGGTGAGCGATTTGGAGCCGGGGATGCGCATCCGTGCGCTCATCCCAGGCGCACCCCGGTACGTGGGGGCTTCCCATGCATGTGCCATGGTATTTTGCGCCGTACTCAATTCGCTCATCGGTATAACTCTCTGCCTCCCATAATCTGTCTGGTGTTTGCGCTGGAACTCGCCGGTTCTCTGTACCTGAGGACGCTCTTCTTCGCGCCCATACACTTCAACCATTCTACCGGGTGGGTACCCCAAACGGGTGAGAATCCAGATAAAACGGTGTATCATTTTTCGCGGTGAACACACAATATTATGCGGGTTTATAGAAGAATAGCGAGGAGAAACCCGGTAGTCGAGTTTTCTCCCCGCCGTAGTATGCCGCGAACTTAGACCAAAGGCGGTGAAGGCTTAGGCGCTCGCCGAACAAAATTCATCAATATGTTCCAAAAGCCTGGCTTTGAGGGATTCAGGCGCTTGCTCGTCACACGAAGATTTGATCTTCGCACGCAAAAGGACCTCAAGATCCTTCGCTTCGGTGCAATGCGAGCAAGCATCAAGGTGCCTCTGAATTTCTTGTATTTCCTCAGCGGTGAGAGCGCCATCAAGATATTCATAAAGGTTTTTGAGTGTTGTGGAACAGGGGTTGCCGCCACAATCTTCGGTAAGTGCCGTGCTATTCTCGGGTGTTTGCTCTTCCACAGCAGACTCCTTTCTTCCGAGTTTATAAAACTGAGTCTATTTCTTCTTCGCCGCTTTTGCTTCGACCTTTGCGATAGTCGAAGGGCGTAAACCATTTTCGCGAGCATAATCCAGTAATTTTTCGCGCAGAATGCGGCGTCCGCGGTGCAGCCGCGACATGACCGTTCCTAATGGAATATCCATAATCTCGGCGATCTCTTTATATGAGAACCCCTCGACGTCGGAGTAGTACACCACCATGCGGAAGTCTTCGGTGAGTGAGGCGAGAGCCTGCCGTACTTCGGTGTCCGGGAGCGCATCCAGAGCCTCCATCTCGGCTGAGCGTAGCCCTGAAGCATCATGAGCGCCCGCTTGGGCTAACTGCCAGTCTTCGACGGATTCCGTATGTGCCTGCTGTGGCTCTCGCTGGCGTTTACGGTACAGATTAATGTACGTATTGGTCAGAATACGGTACAGCCACGCCTTGAGATTGGTACCTTGCCTGTACTGGTGAAAAGAGGCAAAGGCCTTTCGTATACGTCTCTTGAACGAGGTCTTCGGCGTCTGCCGAATTCCTGCTCATGCGTAAGGCAGCGGCATAAAGCTGATCGACGTATTGCATGGCATCTGCAGTGAAGCGCTCACGTAATTCACGAGGTGTGAGAGTCGCCGTCGCTTCTGCGGCGTTGGACTCGCTCATAGGTGCTCTTTTCTGTCGCGTAATGACTTTTGGGGGCCTGTGTACAGCATACCTTCGTGTGAGGCTTCGGGGAATGTAACGGCTCGCTCGAATGAATTATTCCCGGTATCCGCAGTACGATCATTAGCTGAAAGGCTAGATAATTCGATAAAGCAAAACCCCGGTGAAAGACCACCGGGGTTCTTACGTATAGCAAGATACCTTATGCGTTGGGGCGCTTACCGTGGTTTGCGCCGCCTTTACGACGGTCCTTGCGCTTACGACCGCGCTTGCTCATAGGAGCCTCCTTCAGAATTGTGAACCTCTGCTCAAAGAAAGCCAGCGAGGCTCTAAACTAACCGCCCCGAGTCTTAGCACAGGCTTAAACGCATAGGGCAACGCCGTCTATTTTTTCATAGAAACGGCTTGAATGCATCTTACCAACAGGCTGATGCGAAAAATATGGAGATCTAGATACTCTGTCTGCGTAAGATCTTACTGCTCGGGAAGGTTAAGCCAGCTGTACCAACCGCGGTGGAGCACAAGCCACGCCATGAGACCGTATCCAGACTGCCCCGGACGCCCATCATTAGCGGCCAGATCATTGCGCCATTGTTCGTGGTGCAAAAGAGGGATTGAACGTATCGACATACACGTGATTACGGCGGGTTACTACATCTGCATAAGCCGCCGAAAGATCAGCGATGCGACGGTTACGCTCCGGGTCGAGAGTCGGGGGAGGGCCCACCACAAGTACACGGATGCTGTTCTGAGACGCCATGTCCACCATATTGGCAAGATTCAAGCGTGAACGTGCACTGGTGAGTCCCAAATCAATGTCAAAAGTTGAGGGAGCTATGACCAGACGGTTATCGGCACCGGGAAGGAACCTGCGGCGTGCCTCATCAAACCATCGAGTACTCAACTGCTCGCTCCCTTCATTCGGGGCGGCGAGATTATAGGCTGAAATGGATGCACTAGTTTGCGGGGTACGTGCCATCACGCGACCAAACCAACCTAGGGTGCGGGGGATCACCGACACCGGCGAGCAGGTCGTCTCCAACCGCTACAAGTCGAATATTGCGTTGCTCCACGGGGTTCTTTCTTCCGTTGATATCTTGCGTCTGCAGTACGTAAACGCTCTGTCCTTTTGTTTAAGCATAAGGTGTTCGAGTTATGTTTTCGAACTCCTCGAAAATTTTTGATCCAATCGTGATGAAAAATCCACTTGAGGCATAGGAAAAGCCCCATCACTACAGTCTTCCACAATCGCACGAGTTATAAAACTCGCTGTGAAGCTACGGTTGTGATGGGGCTTTACCCCACAAAGGATTTAGCCTTCGAAGACCTGCTTCATCAGTGCCTCAGCTTCAGCGGCATGGCGTTTACCCGTACCTGCTGCGGGAGATGCCGACGCAGGGCGGGACACCAAACGCATCCGGTAGTCAATAAGTGGCAGCAGGTTCAAAGCCATAAACGGCCACTGACCCTGGTTAGCGGGCTCATCCTGTGCCCATACAATATCGGTGGCGTTCGAGTACAAATCCAGCTGTGCCTTGACCTCTGCCTCGGGCAGGGGGTAAAGCTGCTCAACGGAGACGATAGCGGTTTTCGTATCACCGCGCTTTGCACGCTCAGCCTCAAGATCGTAGTAGAGACGACCAGAGACAAAGACTACACGCTCAACTTGAGCCGGAGTAACACCGGAACGATCGCCAATAACGGGCTGGAACGATCCCTCCGTGAAGTCCTCAATTGAGGATGAGGCAGCCTTCAAACGCAAGAGCTGTTTAGGGCTAATAACCACAAGCGGCTTATACGGGCGGTGCTGTGCGTGACGACGCAACAGGTGGAAATACGATGCCGGGGTAGAAGGCACAGCAACCGTCATATTGTTTTCAGCGCACAACTGCAGGTACCGCTCTATACGTGCTGATGAGTGGTCCGGGCCCTGCCCCTCATAACCGTGGGGGAGCAGAAGAACCAGCGAAGAACGCTGACCCCACTTCTGTTCAGACGATGACACGAACTCGTCGATAATCGTCTGGGCACCGTTCGCAAAGTCACCGAACTGGGCCTCCCACACCACCATCGAATCGGGACGTTCAACCGAGTATCCATACTCGAAGCCTATGACACCGTACTCAGACAGAAGTGAATTGTAGATACGCAGCTTGCCCTGATGATCCGAGAGATGCTGCAGCGGTGACCATTCGTCATCAGTGAGATGATCATGCAGCACCGCGTGACGCTGCACAAAGGTACCGCGTTGAACGTCTTGGCCGCTCATACGCACATCGGTGCCTTCCATGAGCAGAGAGCCAAAGGCCAGAAGCTCGCCCATGCCCCAATTGACCTTGCCGTTTGTGCCCATCTCAACGCGCTGTTCACACAGTTTCTTGAGCTTCTTGTGAACCGTGAAACCCTCGGGAACTTCACCGAATGCTTTTGCGATGTGCTCGAAGGTATCGCGAGAGATCGCGGTGTTACCGCCATGAACAATTTCGGTGCTCTGCTGAGAAGCCGGCAGCTCAAGTCCAGCGACATTGGGGGTCTCGGGAGCGGGTACGGCCGCTTGGGTCTCGCTGAAGATCGCATCCAGCTTCGAGTGGTATGCACTCAATGCCTCATCTGCTTCTTCCTGCGTGATATCGCCGCGACCCACCAGAGCCTCTGCATACTTGGTGCGGGTCGAAGGCATATTATCAATCACCTGGTACATCTTCGGCTGAGTCATCGACGGGTCATCAGCCTCGTTGTGACCGCGGCGACGGTAGCAGAGCAAATCAATTACGGCATCGCGACCGAAGCGCTCGCGGTACTCGAATGCGAGACGACCTGCCCGAACTACGGCCTCGGGGTCGTCGGCGTTTACGTGGAAGACAGGCGCCTTGGTCATCCGAGCAATATCGGTTGCGTTGGTGGCGGTACGTCCATCCTTCGGAGATGTCGTGAAGCCGATCTGGTTATTCACCACGATGTGTACGGTACCGCCGGTAGTGTAGCCACGCAGATTAGCCATCTGCAAGGTTTCCATGACGATACCTTGTGCGGCAAACGCGGCGTCACCATGAATCAAGATGGGCAGAATGGGATGACCTTCGATACCCTGGTCGTTAAGAACATCCTGCTTGGCGCGCACGATGCCTTCCAGAACGGTGTTAACAGCCTCCAAATGTGAAGGATTAGCAGCTAAATACACCTGAGTCTGCTTGCCTGAGGTAGAGGTGAACGTACCCTCGGTGCCAAGGTGGTATTTCACATCGCCAGAACCACCTTCATATGGTGCCGCAGTACCGCTGAAACTCACGGAAAATCTGGGCGTAAGACTTACCCGCGATGTTGGTCAGAACATTGAGGCGGCCACGATGCGCCATACCGATGGCGACCCCGTGCATATCATTATCTGCCGCCTTGTTGATGATCGCATCCAGCAGAGGAATGAGCGACTCTCCGCCTTCGAGTGAGAAACGCTTCTGACCCAGGTACTTGGTCTGCAGGAAGGTCTCAAAGGCCTCGGCCTCAACAAGCTTCTCCAGAACATGCATCAGACGTTCGCGGCTAGGCTTGCTGTAGCCATGCTCCAGCTTCTCTTGGAACCATTCACGGGCTTTACGGTCTTCCATGTACATGTACTCGACCGCGAGAGTACCCGCATATGCCTCACGTAGACGCGCCAGAATAGTACGCAAAGGAAGCTGTTCTTTGTCGCCAAACCCTCCCGTAGGCCATACTCGATCCAGATCCCACAGAGTCAGACCGTAGCTTTCTACGTTCAAATCGGGGTTTGAATGTAGCTGGTAGCCCACTGGGTTGGTGCGGGCGATAAGGTGACCGTGCACGCGGTACGCGTGGATAAGCTGCTGAATGCGGGCGACCTTAGAAACCTCAGTATCAGGATTAACCTGATTATCCTGGCTCCATCGAACAGGTTCGAAGGGAATTTGAATAGCCTGGAAGATTTCGTCATAGAATCCTTCGGCGCCTAAGAGGTAGCTCTCTACTATCTTAAGGAATTCGCCGGAACCAGCACCTTGAATAACGCGGTGGTCATAGGTGCTCGTAAGGGTAATAATCTTGGAAATAGCGTGCTGGGCTACCATCGTCTCCGCCACACCACGGAACTCAGCAGGGTATTCAAGAGCACCCACACCGATAATTGCGGCCTGCCCTTTCGAAAGACGAGGAACAGAGTGTACGGTACCGATACCGCCAGGGTTCGTGAGAGTAACCGTAGTTCCCTGGAAATCTTCCAGCCCAAGCTGACCTGCACGACCACGTTTGACGATATCGTCGTAGGCCTGCCAGAACTCCAAGAAGCTCAAGGTCTGTGCACCCTTGATATTCGGAACCACGAGGTTGCGGGAGCCATCAGGGCGGGGCAGATCGATAGCCAGACCGAAGTTCACGTTCGCATTGTGAATAGCAATCGGTTTGCCTTTTTCATCATGACCGTAGGTGACGTTCATTGAAGGCATGGCAGCGAGCGCACGAATAACGGCGTACCCAATGATGTGCGTGAAAGAAATCTTGCCGCCGCGGGTTCGAGCCAAATAAGCGTTGATGGCAGAACGGTTTTCAATCAGCAGCTTAGCTGGTACCGCGCGCACCGTCGTAGCGGTTGGAACGGTGAGCGAGTCTTCCATGTTGGCGGCAACAGCTTTAGCCGGTCCGCGTAAGGGCACAATTTTATCTTCTACAGGTTCCACGTTTTCTGCCTTTGATGAGGTTTTAGGAGCGGGTGATGCTGCCGACTTTATTGGTGCGGCAGGCTGAGGCTCCGGGGTAGTAATAGATGCTGCAGCGGCTGGAGCAGAAGGTATCGCCTCGGCTTTTTGGGTAGCTGTTACCGGGGCGGAGGCCGTCGGAGTTCCTTGAAGGGCCTTATCAATGGACTGAAAAATGGGCCACCACGAAGGATCCACGAGATTTTTGTCTTGCTGATAACGTTCATATTGTTCTTCGACGAACCATTCGTTACCGGCAAATTCCTCAGGTACCAGGTGATCTGGCAGATTTGGCACTGTAAACGCCTCTTCCTTGACTGTGAATTTATCCGTCGCGTCCGGAGAAATCCGGCACAGACGACCCGCATCTTCGAGGGGCGAATCATCACGCTGAGTATAAGTTGGCTTTGTGTGTGCCTCTTCAAGTCTCGCACACATTGCGGACTGCAAGAGCTGCAGCGCACCAAATACTCTATAACCTAGTTTAGTGAGAACTCACCCGAACTTTCCAGCTGAACCCGGCGGATACGGTGAGTTGTTCTTCACGGGAACACGCTTGTAGGAAGGCAAAACATGCCTTGAGGGTGGGTAAGTTCTGCGAGATATTGTACTCATGGGAGCTTATGCATCTCTGTTTTACATTGATATCTAAAGGAAAGCGTAGCGACCACTGCAAAATTGCCTTAAACATTCGCTAGAATATGGGCTATGGATGACCCCTTCAGTTACCCCAATACAGACTGTCGAATATTACACTTTTATGACGCTCGTCGTCCTGATGACGTTGGGTGCGCGGTGAACGCATGAACTTTATACTTCTTGCTCTCGGCATCGCACTCATTCTAGGAACCGGTTTCTTCGTAGCTGTCGAATTCTCACTTGTGGCGCTTGAGACCGCGACCGTGTATCAAGAACGAGAAAAAGGTGATACTCGCGCTAACGCCGTTCTTCAATGCTTACGTACTCTCTCAACACAGCTTTCAAGTTGCCAAATTGGCATTACGATCACGACTCTGCTCACGGGGTACACACTCGACGCTTCCATTAATGCGTTAACCGCTGGATTTATCTCTTCGTGGGGTCTTCCTAGGGCTGTAACTTCCACCCTGACCCTTGTGCTTGCTATGGGAATTGCCACCCTGTTATCGATGCTCCTCGGTGAACTGGTGCCTAAAGGCCTTGCGATCGCTGAACCCTACCGGGTGGCGCGGCAAGTCGCGCCTGCGCAGCTTATATTTACGCGCATCATGAAACCTGCGGTCGTCGTGATGAACGGGTCTGCCAATAGAATTCTTCGTCTCTTCGGCATGGAGGCTCAGGAGGAACTTTCTGCTGCCCGCAGTCCCGAAGAGCTTTCGGCAATGGTGCGTCGCTCTGCGGAGCAGGGAACCTTGGATTCAGATACGGCTCGATTTGTGGATCGCACGCTTAGTTTTGCTGAACTTACCGCTTCCGAGGTGATGACTCCGCGAGGGCGGGTTACGATGCTCGAAGATACGGCGCCCGTAACAGAGGTTATAGAGCAGGCCCGTGCGACCGGGCATTCGCGTTTTCCTCTCTATCGTGGAGATCATGACAATATTGTGGGCGTTATCCATGTGAAGAAAGCTGTCGGGGTTCCAACCGATGTGCGTGAAACCCTGGAAGCCGGTGCATTGGCTGATGACGTGCTGCAGGTTCCTGAAACGCTGCACGTGGATGCGCTTCTTACTCAGCTGCGTGAAGGAGCATTACAACTTGCCGTCGTCCTCGACGAATACGGCGGAACATCGGGAATTGTGACTCTTGAAGACCTTGTTGAAGAGATTGTGGGCGAGGTATCCGATGAGCACGATCAAGGGCGAACGGAACGGCCTCTACGTTTTGGTAACGGCGACTGGGTGTTCTCAGGATTGCGTCGCCCGAATGAGGTTAACGAATTTATCCCCGGTGTCATCGCCGAGCATCCTTCCTACGAAACCGTGGGCGGTTTTATGATGGAGCAGCTGGGGCGCATACCTGAACAGGGTGACCAGGTACCGATCCCTGGCGGTATTCTGCGCGTAGACCATGTTGAGGGGCGCCGGGTAGACCGCATCCGCTTTATTCCCGACAGCATCGGGGAAGGGCTCGTATCGCAGCCAGCGGTTTTGCAGAATCGGCAGGTGCGCTCATGAATGACTGGATAGCTATAGCACTCCTCGTTATTTTGCTTATCGGCAATGCATTTTTTGTCGCAGGTGAATTTGCCATCATGTCTACCCGCCGAGCCCAAATAGAGCCCCTGGCGGATGGGGGAAATAAACGCGCAAAAGTGGTGCTCTACGCACTGGAACGCGTTTCTCTAATGTTGGCTACCTGCCAGTTGGGTATTACGATTTGTTCTCTGCTGATTCTGAACGTTTCCGAACCTGCTCTGCACCATCTGCTGGGGTCACCTTTAGAGTTACTTGGTCTTCCGCACACCACGGTCGATATTCTTGCCTTCGTCGTTACCCTTATCGTGGTGACGTATCTGCACGTTATTTTTGGTGAAATGGTGCCGAAAAATGCTGCGGTTACTCTAGCAGCCCGCGGTATTGCCCTGTGGATTGTTCCTACGTTGGTACAGGTTTCGCATGTTTTTGCTCCCATCGTGGCGTTTCTTAACGGTATGTCAAACATGCTTTTACGCTGGATGCGGGTGGATATTAAAGACGAGGTCGCCTCTACCTTTACACTAGGCGAGCTACAGTCTATCGTTGCCCAATCCACGGCAGAAGGCACCGTCGAGGACGAGGCCGGCGTTATCGGCGGCGCTCTCGAATTTAGCGGGAAGCATGTTTCTGAGATTATGGTAAGTCGGGACAACGTGCATACACTGCCCTTTGGATGTACTCCGGTAGAGGTAGAACACGCCGTAGCACGCACCGGATATTCTCGTTTTCCCGTCCACGATGAAGCCGGAATCTATATGGGGTACCTGCACCTCAAGGATGCCCTAGACGTAGCCCCTGAACGCACAGACCAGCCCTTTCCCTGGTATAAACTGCGGTCTTTGACCGTTCTAACACCGACGACCGAAATTGACGATGCGCTCGCCACCATGCAGCAGAATCGCTCGCATCTGGCGCAGGTCGTAGACACTTCGGGCACATTATTAGGTGTGGTCTTTATGGAAGATGTGATCGAAGAACTTGTGGGCGAAATTCGTGATACGACACAGGACTCGAAGCGGCGTAAAGCCGGCACATCGCACTCTGAAGGGATAAGCCAAGATGAACAATAAAGAGTTGTTTATACGGTATATGGCGTGTTTTAGTGGTAATGCATCAGCAAACCCGGCGCGTCGTAATTGAAAATCGTTTTCACCTTGCGTAGCCTGGTAAAACTCGCTCGGAAAATATTCGCGCCGCAGTCGAAAGAAGAAATAACATGAAAAAACTCATGAGCACCATAACGGTATTGGCTGGAGTATCTCTCATGGTGAGTGGCTGCTCAACCGCTAACTCGGGTTCCAACGGGTCATCAGGCAACGACGGCGGGAAAGTAAAAGTTGTTGCAACCACTGACGTTTATGCCGATATTGTCAAGCAGGTGGGAGGGGACAACGTAGACGTTACCCCTATTATTGCGTCAACTAGCACTGACCCTCACTCCTATGAAGCAACCGCAGCAGACCGTGTTAAAACGAAGGACGCAGGTCTTGTTGTCGTCAATGGAGGCGGCTACGACCAGTTCCTTGAAGATATGGCAGGCAAAGACAATAGCTCACAGAAGGTTGTCAACGCCGTCAAGCTGAGCGGGAAACTAACTGACAGTGAATATGATCATCTCGCCGAAGACCACAAGGACGGTCATCATGACCATGAAGACGGTGAAGAACATAAACACGCCCACGAGTTTAACGAACACCTCTGGTACGACTTCGACACCATGAAGAAAGTTGCCACCGAAGTAGCAGAAGACTTGGCACAGCTGGATTCCGCACATGCAGACTCTTACCGCGAAAATGCTAAGAAACTCGGTACAGAACTTGATTCTCTGGACTCCTCTGCAAAGAAGATCAACGGTAAAGGCAAGAAATATATTTCAACTGAGCCCGTGCCCGATTACCTGATCGCCTCCACGGGAGCCGAGAACGCAACCCCTGAGGAATTTCGCGGAATCTATCGAAGCTGAGAAAGACGTTCCGGCACTTGTGCTTAAGGAAACCCAAGATTTGGTGACTGAGAAGCAGGTTTCCCTTGTGGCATACAACGAGCAAACCGAAACCTCACAGACCAAGGAAGTGCTTCAAACGGCTAAAGACGCGGGGGTTGCCCACGTTTCCTTTACCGAAACTCTCCCCGAAAACACCGATTACCTATCGTGGATGAAGACTAACGTTTCAAATCTCGAAAAGGCACTTTCCTAAGTGAAAAATACGACGCCATCAGGCACCCCCGCGATAGAAATACGCGGGGGTAGCCTCGCTTTTGGAACCCGTACCCTTTGGGATGACCTCGACCTTTCCATCGCCCAAGGAGAGTATTTCGCGGTTCTTGGGCCAAATGGTTCCGGAAAATCCACGTTCCTCAAAGTAGCCCTCGGACTCACCGTGATGAATACCGGCACAATCTCTGTTCTGGGCAAGCCGGCCCGCGCCGGGAAACCCCGGCGTAGGCTACATTCCCCAGCAAAAAGCAATCGACCCATCAACCCCGATGCGTGCCCGCGACCTCGTTGGCCTGGGCATCGACGGCCACCGCTGGGGAATCCGGTTGGGCAGCAGAAAGTATCGTGCAAAAGTCAATGAACTCTTAGAGGCCGTCGGCGCTTTAGAATACGCCAATGTTCCGGTTGGTCTGCTCTCAGGGGGCGAACAGCAGCGACTGCGCATAGCCCAAGCTCTCGCGAATAACCCCCAAATGCTGCTTGCTGATGAAGCTCTTCTCTCTCTCGACCTGAACCATCAATACGCGGTTGCTGATCTGATTCATCGGTTTAACCGCGATCAGGGTGGCTCTGTTATCTTCGTAACTCACGAGATTAACCCCATCATTGAGCATGTTGATCGCGTCTTATATCTCGCCAACGGGCGATTTACCGTAGGAACTGTACCCGAGGTCATGAACAGCGAAACCCTGAGCGATCTTTATGGCACCCCCATCAACGTGCTGAAATCCAACGGGCGCTACGTTGTGGTAGGGGAGACCCATGCCAGCGACCATTGCCATGTGGTAGGTGGGGACCAGAACTTTCATGGCGCGCATCAGGACCTTCGAGAAATTGCAGTCGAGACAGATCATGATGCATCCTCGGGCAAACCGGTCAAAACCGCGAGCGCGGTGTGTGCCCTAGAAGATTCTTCTAATACTACGAAATATCACGCCGAGCACAAAGGCGGAGGGACACCCCAATGATTCTTTCCACAGTAATCTCTCCGGTGCTTGCGGCAAGCCAGCAGCAGAACGATTTACTTTCGCGGATTTTTGTTTTCGACCGATACAGCGAACTTGTTCAGCTGTTGCAGAACTCTATTCTTGCGGGTGCAGTCCTCGGTATTATCGGCGGTTTCGTCGGCATGTTTGTTATGATGCGCGATCATGCCTTCGCCGTGCACGGTGTATCTGAAATGTCGTTTGCAGGTGCCGCGCTGGCACTTCTGCTGGGGTACGATGTCATTACCGGGTCAATGATAGGGTCCATTATCTCCGCCTTGCTGATCGGCATGATGGGCGTGAAGAAAAGCGAATCAAACTCGGTCATTGGTGCCCTCATGCCCTTTGGCTTGGGTTTAGGCATTCTCTTTCTCTCGCTCTACCAGGGCAGGAGCGCCAATAAATTCTCGCTTTTAACCGGTCAGATTGTTTCGGTTGACGGCGATCAGCTGAACGCCATGATCGCTGGAGCCATCGTAATTATCGCAATCCTGACTCTGATCTGGCGGCCACTGAGCTTCGCTTCACTCGATCCCGAAGTGGCCCAGGCAAAAGGCGTTCCTATGCGTACCCTATCCCTGGTCTTTATGGTGGTTCTGGGTATCGCTGTAGCGCTTTCGGTTCAGGTCGTTGGCTCCCTGCTGGTGCTGGCCCTCTTGATTACTCCGTCTGCCGCGGCGCTTCAGGTGACTGCATCCCCGCTTAAAGCGCTTATTCTCTCGGTGATTTTTGCGGAACTGGCTATTGTGGGCGGTATTTTGCTTGCGCTTGCTGGTTCGTTACCGATCAGTCCTTATGTCACCAGTGTATCCTTCGTAATTTATCTTATTTGCCGCATTATTGGCGGAATTAGGAGGCGGCACAGTGCATCGGGTCGCATCGCCCGTCAGACACAGGAGGATGCACATCACCACCCTGCGAGCGTCTAGTAGCGACTCTTTCTAGAGAATCTTAAAGTCTGTTGCCCACAACTCAACCAAGAGTTGTGGGCAACAGACTTTAAGAGTAGTGCATACTCTGCGGGATGAACCAGGATTCAGGTCTTATTTACTGGCGACCCGTCAACCGATTTTCTTCATCACGGAGTTCCAGAGTGCATTCAGGGCAGTAGCCGGTAACTTCAACTACATGCTCCAATTCCGAGAACCCGTATTTTTTTCCCCATATCAAGGGCCCAATCCTCAATAGCGGGTGCCTCAAGCTCCACGGCCTTACCGCAACGGCGGCACAGAAGATGATGATGGTGTGTATCGCCTTGACAATGACGGTAAAGTGACTCGCCTTCGACACCCTTCACGACATCCAGTTCTCCCGAATTAGCGAGAGACTGGAGCACACGATAGGTCGTCGCCAAAGACACCTGTTCTTTACGGTTAGCTAGGGTGAGGTGCAAATCCTGCGCCGAAATAAAATCGCCCAGTTCGGCCATCGTGGCCTTGATAATGCGGCGCTGCTTGGTGTTGCGCGCCTCTGCCTGTTTCACGATCTTGCGGACGGGAATATGAGTATCCAAAACATAACCTTCCGGGTGGGGCACACCCAAGTAGTATGCGGGTTTGTGAGCCTTTTTAATGACTCTACACTAAAATTTTGCATATCAAGTGCGAGTTATTAATTCTCTCACGTGGTGAAAATTCTAGATTACCCTGTAGTTAGCCATGGTACAGCACTAGAGCAGGCTCGATTCTGGCGAGTAGACTGGAACCATGGAACTGACAAAATATACCCATTCAAGTGTGCGGATGGAGCACGACGGTCATGTACTAGTGTTTGACCCCGGAAATTTCGCGCCTGAGGGAGAACATGCTCAGCTGCTTGATGGCGCGGACTACCTCTTGATTACACACGAGCATCCCGATCATTTCGATGCCGATCGTGTGCTGCCTTTGATCGCCGAAAAGCCACAGTTACGTATTTGGGCGCCGCGAGCTGTCGCAGAGAAAATTCTTGATACCGCGCCAAACGCCCACATCACCGTTGTATCGGCAGATAGCGAATTTTCGGTGCCCGGTTTTGATGTACAGACCTTTGGCGGTCAGCACGCGCTGATTCACCCTCTGATCCCTACGATCGCCAATATTGGATACCTCATTAACGGTGTTGTGTACCACCCCGGTGATTCCCTCGTGGTGCCACATGGCGTGAAAGCTCCTCATGTGTTGGTGCCGGTGCACGCGCCCTGGAGCAAGGTTCAAGAAGTTATCGATTTTGTGATCGCGGTGGGAGCACGGCATGCGTACCCCATTCACAATGGCATGATTAATGAGAATGGTACGGGAATTATCGAGGGTTTGATTACTACCTTTAGCAACAAGTACGGTACCGAATATTCGCATCTAAACCCCGGTGACACGGTCAAGATCTAGATTTTGGAGGATAGAGTGAGCAGTATTTTTACCAAGATTATTGACGGCGAGATTCCGGGCCGTTTTGTCTGGAAAGATGAGAAATGCGTGGCGTTTATGGATATTCAGCCGGCATCGCACGGGCATCTGCTTGTGGTTCCGCGTGAAGAGATTGACCGTTGGCCCGAGCTGCCGGCGGAGCTTGCAGCGCATCTTTTCGCGGTAGCGCATAAGATTTCCGGCGCTCTAGATCGAGCTTTCGATAAAGACCGTGTAGCTCTTATGATTGCCGGGTTCGATGTGCCACACACGCATATTCACCTGTTCCCAGCGGATAGTATGGCGGAATATGACCCAGCGAATGCGCTCGCTAACGTGACTGCCGAGGAACTGGATGCTGACGCGGAGGCGGTGCGTACCGCCCTGCGCGACCTCGGACACGGTGACTTTGTGCCGGAGGCTTAGGAGAGCCTGATCCTCTTAATATTCCGTTTCACCACAGACATGGAAAAGTGCCTTTATCTGAATAAAGGCACTTTTCCATGTCTGTGGTGAGCATGATGTACAGCTTGCCCCTCAGCGGTACGCTTTGAACGGTGCATGCTGCCCTGTTGTTGCTGCTGTGAAACAGGCAAAAGCCTCCGCATACTCGCAAAAAAAGTATTCGGAGGCTCGCCCATCGCCGTAGGTAGGTTTAGTGTTTTTCCGCCTTTGAGATCTGATCTGCCAAATCTTCGGGGGAGAGGTTGGCGGAAGAGAACTCGGGAGTCAGCGGCAGATGCAGCTGTAAACCGGTACCGGGGCAGATTTCTACGTTTGCTGACTTTAGCTTTGAAAGTCGACTACATGTCCGCCATGAGTACGGTCATCGTCAATAAAGTGGGCGTGGCACCCCGGAACGGAAATGCCCTGCTCATAGATGGGGGTACGGAAACCCACAATCGTTCCTGCCAGATTATCGAACTGAACGATATCCTCATTCTCGGTTGCATCCACCATCTTCGGGTAGGGCTTTTCCTGCTTGACCACGGTACGAGTACGAACCCACTCAAACTCGCCATAAATCTTGATAGCGTACATGTAGTTCTTTCGACACCGTAAAATTATCGAGAACCTGTGAGGTGGAGGTGCGCAGCATGTTTTGCGGAAGCTCACGACGGATCATGGGTACGAAGTTTGTGACCACTGCATATGGGGTTCGATCAGTAAGCTGGGGGATAGAAACCGAGCCGTCATGGCGCACCTGGTAACAATCGCCGTCGAGCACCACCATCTCCCCATCAAGGCCGTTAAAAGTTCCTACCCCAAAGTTACCGTGGCTCAACAGTTCACCAATTGTCATTTCGCCGTCGTACACACCGTCGAGCAACTGAGACATAAGACCGGTCTGGAAGACCTCGTTACGGAATACGGTTTCGCCATTGAGCTGAGTAGGCTGATATGCCATCGTTTTGCCTTCTTTCCTGTCCATGCGCGCTATCAAAAAGCCAACAGGCGCGTCCTTCTCTTCCATATTCTACGCTTGCTTCTGGATGCTCACGACATAGATTGAACTCCGGCGAGAACGCTACGGTATGATACTGATAAGCTCACTCATGTCATAGGAGATATTTTGGAATCATCATTACACTCTATTGCTGCTTGGACTTTCATAGGCGAGTGCTCCATTCCGCAAGATGCTCTTGACCTGATGGTGCCAGGGGAAGAACCAATTATTGCGTATAAGACTTTTCGAGACGCAGCAATTTTTACGACGAAGCGTTTAATCGTGCGTGACTCTCAGGGGTTATCGGGGAAGAAAGTAGAAATGTATTCTCTGCCCTATAGCTCTATTAACATGTGGTCATCGGAGAACGCTCGGGGTTTATTTGACACCAATGCTGAACTTGAATTGTGGACCCGAGCAGGCCACATCAAGATTAAAGTTGGGCGAGGCACCGATATTCGTAAACTTGATCGGCTTATCGGTGCGTGCGTTCTAGGGACGCAGTAGAAAGCTTGATGGATCTCTAGTACCATGTCGAGATGCTCAATCCCGGCTTCTTGATAAAGGGGCACCACGAACCTTAAACCCTGCAGCCTCATAGTAAGAGTTTTGTAGGTACGGTGGTTAGCGCTGTAGATCGAGCACCATCTCGACATGCTCGATTCCAGACTCCATGTAGTGCTCACCGCGCTCAACAAACCCCTCAGGACTGTAGTAGGTATCTTTCAGATATGCTTGAGCGGCGATCACGATTTCTTTTGCGTCCGTGTTATTCCGGATCCATTCCAAGGCTGCGTGTAAAAGCTTGCGTCCCAGGCCGGTACCGCGTGCATCTGGGTGAACTGCCACACGACCGAATGTCCACGCGCCCGGAATGTAGCGGTGGCGTGCATCCTGAACCTTCTCAAGATCGAATAGACGCAGATACGCGAGCACTTTTCCCGAATCGTCCTCATTCACCATATGGATGCATTCGAAATCAGCGTCATCAGGCTCCTGATCAGTTGATTGCTGACCCACTGTGAACACCAGCGAACGAATAATATGAATCTGCTGCAACTCGTGAGCGGTCAGCTCGTCAAAATGCTTGGCGATGAATTTGGACACGGGCTCTCCTGCGTTGGTCATATCGGTGAAAAGACAGTTCTCATTATTCTAACGTGATGTGTGCGAATCACACGAAATCTAGAGAATATACGGTGAGAAATGTGCGGCGTGTACAGCTAAAGCGTACCAATAAGAACGCCGCCAATAACTACGAGGGCGAGTCCTCCTAACACATACAGCAACTCCAGCCTCGTTTTCTTCTCGCCCAGTAGTAAGATACTGCCCAGAGTGGAAATAATAACGTTCATCTGTGAGAGTGTAAACCCGCTGGCAACACCGTTGCGATGCGGCTCAATAGACACTAGGTAGGCTAACGCAGCACCCGAGAAAATCACGCCACAGATAATGTTCTGTAAAGACTTCTTATCCCAAGGGCGGGTACCGTCACGGGTCAGCATAGACATCGTGATAGCTGCTACCACCATACCCACTGATTGGGGCAGGAATTTATACCACCCGTCTACACTCACATAGTTGGGAAAGAATGAATATCCGACATATCCGATGGTAGAAATTAAGAGTGTGATAATACCGGCCCGCATATTCCCGCCAGACTGTGGGTCAGGATTCTCTTGCTTCGTGGTCATCCAAATACCGATGATAATGAGCGCCAGAGCCACTGCACCAATAATCTTAGCTTGAACGGTACCCCAGTCACCGAACGCCACCACGCCCATCAGCGAAGTACCTACCAGCTGCATACCAGTCGATAAAGGCATGGTTTGAGAAACACCGATCTGGGTAAATGCGCGATATTGGTTCATCTGCCCGAACGCCCAGCTTGCTCCTGAGAGGAAGCACAGAAAAAACGCCCAAGCGTCAAGACGAATCGGGAAGAAAAGCAGGGACGTGGCAATACCCATGAGGAGCACGCCCATCGTGGTACCCATAATTTGCTGAGTCGGTTTACCGCCGATTTTAGATACGCATAGCGGCAGAATGCCCCAGAATAGCGCGGGTATAAGACCGATAAGGATATTCATGGAAATATTTCCTTAGATACTATGAGAACATAAAATATACAGCTGTCCCGTGGAAAGAATAGTAAATTACCATTTTAGAAACGTCTATAACGCTGTAAGCTCACTCCAGCTTATCTCGTTTTTATAAAATTCGAGCCTGTAGGTAAACATCCTGTTTGAGATCTTAAAACAGAAGATGCCCTCCTTGCATAAGGGCATCTTTAGGATAGTTCGGTCGAGTTTTAAGACCATAGGGAGGCGACAGTCTTCGTAAAGTGCGTACCATCGGGGTGTATCTGCGATACAAGCTGAAGATTCCAGGTTCCATCACTCCCATTAATATTTGCGGTCGTGCGCGTGCGTGCTACGAGCTGAGCTCCATTGTCACTTCGTTCCACGCGAGCAGATACTACCTCAATATTGCTGTAGGACATAGTTTTGTCGGCAACCGACTGTACCCACTCATCGCGAGTCTGGATCTGGCCTGTGATGTGGGTGAGTGTAGCATCCTCAGTGAGAGTGGAACGGAGAGACTCGGCGTCAGCATCCATCATCGCCATAAACATACGCTCTTGTGTGCGAATAGGCTGTTCATCGGAACCTGTATAGGGCTCGCCTGGTGTAGAGGGTAATAGCTGGTCATTCTTATATAGTGCTTCATCGGACGACAGCGAGCTGGAAGCGCAACCTACGAAAGTTGCACCTGCTGTAAGACCAGCTGATAGACATACAGTACGGCGTGATAGTACATGCGACACGTCAAACTCCTTTAGAACGTGGAGGCAGTAATCCCCTAAGAACTTACTTGCGGCTTCATCATACGTGAAGGTTAGCCTTAATTCCAGATTTTGTAAGTATTCCACATTATGGCCACTGAGGGAATCAAGTACCTTGTGGAGCTGTTCTTTCTGAGTGGGGAAACTTGCGAATAGGTCTATCTTCTCAGTGTTTACTAGTTAAGGAAGGCTACTATGCTAGGCAATGCCGCAGTGCATTGTCAATATGAAAGCACAACCGGAATATGCAAATTCTGGAAAGGTTAGTATGTGTATGCTCGCCATGAGCATAATCTATGATGAAGCAAAGGCAGATAAAAAACTATAAGAATATCTAAAAATTATTATAAAGCTAATAAATGTGCTTGTCAGAGGTCGGAGTCTTAGAATCCTTAGGAATTATCATCGTGAGTTCTGATATACAACTATATTGAAAATTAGAATCGACTATGTCAGTAAAAGGGATAAATTTTTGCCCTTTTATTTTCAGAGTCAAAGGTACAGAACTATTCCTATAACGCCGATATTAACTAGAATGCTCCATGCCCTCATATATGAAGACACGGAGCATTCTAACCTCTATAACTAACGGTTAGACACCGTAGTACAGCTGGTATTCCAGCGGGTGAGGAATCAAATGAGAGCGGTTCAAGCTCATTGGTGCGCTTGTAATCGATCCACGCCTGAATAAGATCCTCGGTGAATACGCCGCCTTCGAGCAGGAAGTCGTGGTCTGCCTCAAGCGCGGCCAGCGCTTCCTCAAGGTTAGCGGGGGCCTTCTTGATATCCTTGGCCTCTTCGGCGGGCAGCTCGTATAGATCCTTGTCGATCGGTGCTGGTGGCTCAATACGGTTGCGAATACCATCCAAACCAGCCATAAGCTGTGCCGAGAAAGCGAAGTAGGGATTGCACGAAGGGTCGGGCGCGCGGAATTCAAGACGCTTAGCTTTCGGATTGGCGCCAGTAATCGGAATGCGAATACCGGCAGAGCGGTTACCCTGCGAGTACACCATATTCACGGGGGCCTCGTAGCCAGGCACAAGGCGCTTGTAAGAGTTAACGGTCGGGTTGGTAAACGCCAACACAGCGGAGGAATGCTCAATCAGCCCGCCAATGTACCAGCGAGCGATATCGGAGAGGTTTGCGTATCCGCGTTCATCGTAGAAGAGCGGTTCGCCGCCTAACCACAGTGACTGGTGGCAATGCATCCCCGAACCGTTATCGCCGAAGACAGGTTTCGGCATGAAAGTCACAGACTTGCCCCACTCATCGGCGGTGTTCTTGATAACGTACTTAAACTTCAGCAGGTCGTCGGCGGCATTGGTGAGAGTTGAGAACTTGTAGTTGATCTCTGCCTGTCCAGGGGAACCGACCTCGTGATGGCTGCGCTCAACTTCGAGTCCCAACCTGATCCATCGCTACGCACATAGCATCACGTAGATCGGCTTGCTTATCGACAGGGGAGACCGGGAAATAACCGCCCTTGATAGGGGTCTTATTACCAAGATTGCCGCCTTCTTCCTTGCGTCCGGTGTTCCAATATGCTTCATCGGAATCGATTTTATAGAACACGGAATTGGGCTCTACCTGGTAACGGACATCCTCAAAGACGAAGAACTCGGCTTCAGAAGCAAAGAACGCGGTATCGGCAACACCTGTGGACTGCAAGTATGCTTCAGCGCGTTCGGCTACACCGCGAGGGTCACGGTGGTAGGGCTCACCGGTGCGGGGATTCACGATAGAGCAGATAATAACAAGGGTTTTTTCAAGACGGAAAGGATCAACATACGCCGACTTAACATCAGGAATAAGCTGCATATCAGACTCGGCAATGCCCTGGAAACCACGAATAGACGAGCCATCGAAAAGCTGACCGTTGACGAAGAAATCCTCGTCGATCGCCTTCGCCGGAAGGTTAAAGTGCTGCTGCACCCCGGGCATATCGGTGAATCGAATGTCGACGAAGACAATTTCGTCGCTCTTAATAAAATCGAGAACTTCTTGGGGACTGGTAAACATACGGACTGCTCCTCGTGGTGTTTTGTCCTTGGTGTCTGGTGTGGCGCCCAGTTTATGAGTTGTGCACCACTATCTAGCATAGGGGGTATTTTTTGCTCTGTCGTGTCTATTATGTTTCGGTAGTGTTACAAAGTTGCAGATGTGGTAGGGTGGCGTACGTTTAGGAAAGAGATACAGGATAATAGAAGCCATGATTGAACGTAACGATCTTGGGTCGTGGATCAATGGCGCGCCCAGTAACCAAAAATACCCCGGAGAGATCATGGGGAGACCAGAAACAGGACCTGGTGCTATAGCCCGTCCAATGCGCCGCCTCCTAGGTTTTATCATAGATTGGTATCTATGCTTGGGTCTTGCGTTTCTGCTAGTCGGAGACCAAAACGTACAAATACATGGTCTAACGACACTAGGAATTTTTCTGCTGTACCTGATCGTGCTCGTGGGATTTATGGGGCACACTCTGGGGCATTTTCTGGTTGGAGTCCAGGTGCAAACTCTAGATGGCAGGCCCGCTGGTTGGAAGCGAGCCCTTATCCGAGCTGTGCTGACCATGCTGGTGTTGCCCACCGTAATTTTGGATGCGAATTCACGCGGTCTTCACGATCGCGCGGCAGGAACTATACTTGTGCGCATCCGCTAGATGCGAACTGTATTGCCGGAGAGCTTATATTGTTTTCCGGGTATTAGACAGAAAAGCTGAGCCCCGACCTCACCATGATGTCAGGGGCTCAACCATAGGATGTACCGTTTCTAACGCCCACGCATTGCGCGACGATCGGGGCGCACACGGTTCGGGTCTATACCCTTTGGAATGCTGTTCATGGGGTTACGCACATGGTTGAGGGTACTAAGACGATTAGAAACTCCCTGAACTTCTTGCTGAGTCAGGGCTTTAGGCAGCTTGTTCATAGTCTTGACGACATCTTTCAAACTCAACCTGATTTTCGTCGTGACCGGTCTCAATCACGTGTACGGGAACACCGGGAACCACGCGGTTAAGATGTTTCTTCTCATTTTTCACAAGGTTCTGCACACGAGATGACGGGCCCTCGGTTACCAGCACAATCCCCGGCTTACCGAGACCACGAAAAACAAGATCCTGATTGCGGTTCGCGGCTACAGGCTGCTCTTCCACAATCCAGCCACGGCGCACGGAGTTCATGGCGGCACCCGCACGCCCAGGTTGTCCTTCGATCTGCGTGAATGCTGCTTTTTGCGCGCGACGACCCAGAATAATCATGGCGGCAAGAACGCCAACCGCAAGACCAAGAATAATAAAAGTGATGATGTTGTTGAGTAACGCGCCGATCAGGACAAAAACAAGCAGGGTAACGACCACTGCAAGAAGCAGAATCCACCCGATATTCGGGTCAGATTTTTTGGTCATCTGGTAGACCTGCTTCATCTGGGCAAACGTACCCGGAGATTTATCTTTCTTCTGCTTTTTCTTCTCTTCGCGCTTTTCTGCCACGGTGCTTCCTCTGGACAACGGGTAGGAAAATGCAGTATAAGACTGCAGTATTTATTCTATCTTAGATTGTTCTTGACCTGGATGCCCGTGCATTCTCCTAAGGAAAAACTCACCTAACAGCCAAACCCTGCAGATGCGCCTAAGGCTTGGCGCTTGGCCCTCATTTTTTTGGGTAAACAAAGTCAAAGTCCCCCGGTTCGTAATCTTTAGGAAGAAACGAGCCGGGGAACCTTCTAAATCTATGTCTCTGCGGACTGAACTATTCTAGAAACCCGCTGCGACGAGGGAAGAAGCCTCTTGCAAAGCCGCACCACCATCTTCGATATGCGCAAGGTTTTCTGGAATCTCATAGCCGTTCTTCTTCATCGCGCGTGCCCACAGACGACCGGCACGATATGAGGACCGAACCATCGGACCAGCCATAACGCCAGCAAAACCGATGGATTCTGCCATAGCTGAGAACTCCAGGAATTCGGCGGGCTTCACCCAACGCTCAATGGGATGGAAAAGGGGACCGGGGCGCAGATACTGAGTCAGGGTGATAATGTCGCATCCGGCGTCGTACAGATCGCAGAGCGCCTCGTAAATCTCATCGTTAGTTTCACCCATACCCAGAATCAGGTTGGACTTCGTGACCATGCCAGCCTCTTTACCCTTGGGTGATCACATCGAGTGATCGCTCATAACGGAATGCCGGGCGGATCTGCTTAAAGATACGCGGCACAGTCTCTAAGTTGTGCGCAAAAACCTCTGGACGTGCATCAATGACTTTCTGCACATGCTCTGGCTTACCCTTGAAATCAGGGATCAGCATCTCAACACCGGTATTGGGGCACATCTTGTGAATCTGACGTGTAGTCTCTGCGTAGAGCCAGGCACCGCCGTCTTCAAGATCGTCACGTGCCACACCGGTCACCGTGGCATAACGCAAACCCATAACCTTAACATTTTTAGCGACTTTGAAGGGCTCAGCGTAATCAACTGCAGCAGGTTTACCAGTCGCAATATTGCAGAAATCGCAGCGGCGAGTGCATTCGGAACCGCCAATAAGGTAGGTTGCCTCGCGGTCTTCCCAACACTCGTAGATATTAGGACAGCCAGCTTCCTCACACACTGTATGAAGCCCCTGGCCCCGGGCCAGTTCCTTCATTTCATTGTATTCAGGCCCCACAACGGCTTTGGTCTTAATCCAGTGAGGCTTCTTCTCGATGGGAACCTCAGCATTGCGAGCCTCGACGCGCAGCAGCTTGCGGCCTTCAGGCTTAATGCTCATGTGTGTTGCTCCTTCTAACTGGATGCGCCCTCGGTTTAAAACGGGCTGAAACCTATTTTACGCCCGCATCGTGCAGGCGAAAAACACTGTGGCGTGGATTATGGTTTATTTGTCTTTAAGTCTTGTTTACGCACACAAATCTCTATTCGGATTACCCGCCGAATATCGATAAGCAGCACTGACAAGGTGAAATACTTGAGCCTTGTGGCTACGCAGCCGTCTCGTGTGCCACCTTGTGCTCCTGCGGAACAAGGGGTTCAAAAGGCATCGCCAAACGATCCTGATATTTGATGAGCTCACGCTCAAGGGGCCCTAGAATATCTGCCGGAGTTACTGTACGACCGAGCTGCTCTGAGATTGTTGTGACACCAGCATCCGTAATACCGCAGGGAATGAACTGCATGAACGGCGCGGTCTCATTGCAGCAGTTAATGGCGAACCCGTGCATTGTGGTTTGCTTTGAAACGCGAATCCCAATAGCGGCGATTTTCTTATCCGGTGTAATACCATCGCCCAGAATCCATACGCCACTGCGCCCTTCCACTCGTTCGCCTTTGATGCCAAGCTGAGCGAGCACATTCATAATAATTTCTTCTAGGAGGCGCACATACGCTACCACGTCAAGAGGTTCAGGAAGTTTTCAGAATGGGATACCCGGTCAGTTGGCCGGGACCATGCCACGTAAGTTTTCCGCCGCGGTCAATTTTCACGACTGGAGTTGAACGGTCTGTGGGGTACTCATGATCTTCAGTGCGCTTGCCAGCCGTAATCACGGGCTCATGTTCGAGCAGAAGAATAGTGTTTTGCCGAGCGCGTGCCGCTACCTCTGCATGAAGGCGAGATTGCATATCAAGGCTCTCAACATAATTCACATAGTCAGGGGCAAACCCCACACGTTCAAGTATTACGGACATAGCTTCTACCTTAGTACCGGAACAACCACGATAAAAATTAGGGCTTCCTGATTACACGTGCTCTGGGCCGCAGCATCGCTCTAGGAAAACAACTCGTACTTTGTATGACAGATTATGACGTCATAAACAAGGCAGAAGGCGAGCAGAAAACGCGTTATACAGCATGAAAATCGCTAAAAACCTTGTTCCTGTGGATAACTTTCACGGTGCTTTTCTAAAATCCGGTACATCTAGAGTATGAACACCGATAGCATCACATACCTTGAAAATCTTCACGAAGAACCAAACCTGAGTATTTGGACAGTTAAGATACATGCAAATAGAGATTCATCGGTTAAGAATCGTATACTTCCCAAACAATTAGCCCCGGGGCTTTACACCCTTGCGATAAGTCATGATTCTCAGCAAATACCATCGCACCAGATCAAAAAACTTTGCGGTTTACCACCCTTACCCGGTGTCGCCACTGTACTAGCCGTAACGCGGGACGAAAGGCAGTCGTCTGGCACAGAGACAGGAACTTATTATTGGTACGAACCGGTTGAGGCAGGATCACTCGAATCCCTTGTGCAGGCACGTGGAACCTTACCGCTTGCCGAGGTTGCGACCTTGGCACACCACATAGGATGGGGTCTCAAGAGCTTACACGCGGCGCATATCTATCCTGAGTATCTAGCAGCCTCAGCACGTGATGGTAACCGTTGCTGGACTCCCCGAGTTTCTTTGTCTGCCCAGTTCTGTCAAAGCGAGTAAACGCCAGCCGGATGAACATGAACATGTCGGAGTTCATGATTTTGTGGCTCTTCTGTGGTATGCGCTCACCGGAGAGTCGCCTCGGCAGACTCATCAACGCATTCCGCTGCCGCTCCTTGCCGATGTACCGCAGACATTGGGAACCGAGCTTGAGCGTCTGCTTGATGATCCTAAGGCTACTGTACAGGAGGTTCTTGACGCATTCAGCGCATTCCAAACGCAGCCTCTTAACGCTTATACCAGCGCGCCTGAGTCAGTACGGTCTAAACTCCCTGTTGCTTCGCGAGAACCGAATACCGTTAAAAGCACTAAGACCCTGCCCAAGGTTAGACATCAGAACGCTCAGAAACTTATAGGGAAGAGTACTTTCAAAGTTGGGCATAGCCGTGGGCGTTCAAAGGTTCGTAATTTTACGACCCGCAAACTTATGATTCTGGGGGTTGGGAGTCTCATAATCTTAGGAGCTGGAGCAATAGCCGGGGCAATCTGGGTTCCGGAAGCCATACATCATCATGATTCTTACAGTACTCAGCCTGCCGTCGTGAACTCTCCGCAGGATGAGCAGGCTATTCTCACTCAGGTTATAGAGGAGCGCAATCAGTCGTTGAGCTCCCAGGGGGCGGCGACGCTGAAACTGCGCTCATTGACCCGTATTCTGCACAGAGACTCTGACTCTTTAGGAATAACCGCAGAAGTAGAGTCGCCCGGATACGCCCCAACGGATGCGGAGCAGAAAGAATCCGGTGTTCACCTTGTGGACGGTGTGCCGGTGCAGACAGTTATCTTTGAGCTGCATTGCGACGAGGGGGTATGGCGTATTGTCACGGCAACACCAGTCACGGATGAAACACCCAACGAGCCCGATGCGCAGCCTACGGTCGTCCGTGAGCCGTGAATAAATAACCACCAGGGGAGAGCTGCATATAGATGAGGCAGCTGCGAGTTCAAGCGTACAGCTCTTAAAAACATATCCCCGGTAGGTCTATAAAAACTACCGGGAACATGGGCAAGAGCATTGTGCCGAAGTGAAGAGCTGTTTAGTGCCAGATGGTGGCAACGGCAACATTAATGACGGCAAGACCGCCCACTGCATGCGCTAAGCCTGTTGAAATTGGTTCTCCCGCCTTGTACTTGCGTTGACCGATGAATGCGGCAGCAGCAATGCTCAATGCAATAAGAATTTTAACCGCAATTTTGACGTGGTTAGGACTGCCGGTAACCTCAGCAATTCCTACCAGGAGTAAGCCCGTTACGAGCATCAGAAGCGATGCGTGAAACTGCCCGGGCAGAACTTTAGGTGTGCGAAAATGAGCAATCCAGAGCCCAATAATAATCGCGGCACCTATGATGTGCAAAAACACAAGAACGTTGTTGAGAAGAAACATAGCTAATATTCTGACACTCTGTCACTATAATGTCTACTTTAATAAAAACTCGGCATAACGACGGAGAATAAAAATAAAAAAAGGGGTGCGTTGGCTTATACGCCAACACACCCCTTGAAACACGATGCTACATCATGCCAGGACCCCTTTAGAGACCGAGCTCAGCCTCAAAGTTTGCCTCTTCCAGGCGAGTCTTGAGGGTGTACAGGAAGCGACCTGCATCCGCACCATCGACCACGCGGTGATCGTAGGTGAGGGAGAGGTAGCACATGGAGCGAATCGCAATTGAATCGTTGCCATCAACGTCCTTAACCACCATGGGGCGCTTCACGATGGAGCCGGTACCCAAGATCGCCACGTTCGGCTGATTGATAATCGGGGTATCAAACAGAGCCCCAAAGGAACCGATGTTGGTGATGGTAAAGGTGGAGCCGGTCAGCTCTTCGGGAGCAATGTCGCCGGTGCGTGCACGTCCGCCCAAGTCGCCAATTGCCTTAGCCAAGCCAGCGATGCCGAGATCTGATGCGTTCTTGATAACGGGAACGAGCAGACCCTTGGGGGTATCTACAGCGATCGCGACGTTCTCGGAATCGGGGTAGGTAATCTGCTTCAGGTCCTCGGTCATGGAAGCGTTCAGTGCGGGGTGCTGCTGCAGAGCCTCGGTAACAGCCTGTGCGAAGAAAGGCAGGAAGGTCAGCTTTGCGCCCTCACGAGCGAGGAAGCCGTCCTTAGCCTTGCCACGCAGCTGTGCTACACGGGTCATATCCACTTCGGTAACCTGAGTCAGCTGAGTGGAAATATCGAGGGACTCACGCATACGTTTTGCAATAACCTGGCGGATACGTGCGGTCTTCTCGACGGTACCGCGCTTGGTCGAAACCTCAAAGGTATGTGCTGCCTTGGGAGCACCGTCTGCGGCGGGAGCTGCCGATGCAGCGGGAGCAGCAGGAGCAGTCGAGCCCTTAGCGGCAATAGCTGCCTGAACATCCTGCTTGCGGATACGACCGCCTACGCCGGTGCCCTTCACAGTGGACAGGTCAATACCATTGTCTTTGGCGAGCTTACGAACCAGCGGGGTTACGTATGCTTCGCCATCGGCGGCGGGAGCCGCCGGGGTAGCAGGGGTGTCGGGCGCAGAAGCAGGAGCTGCAGGCGCAGCGGGAGTTGCAGGCGCCGGTGCTGCCGCAGCAGGCGCGGGGGCGGCCGGTGCAGCAGGAGCAGCTGCGGCGGAAGAATCACCAATGATGGCGAGAACCTGGCCGACCTCTGCTTCCTCGTCTTCCGGAATGCGAATTTCGAGCAGGGTACCTGCTACGGGCGAAGGAATCTCGGTATCGACCTTATCGGTAGAAACCTCTACGAGAGGTTCGTCTACCTCGACCTGCTCACCAACTTCCTTCAGCCAGCGGGTCACGGTACCCTCTGTGACAGACTCGCCCAATGCGGGAAGAGTTACTTCCTGACCGGATACAGAGCCAGCAGCGGGCGCCGCAGCAGCTGCGGGTGCCTCAGGAGCGGCAGGAGCGGATGCTGCAGGAGCCTCGGCAGCGGGCGCGGCAGGTGCAGCTGCGGGAGCACTGGAACCATCGCCAATGACAACGAGAGCAGCGCCAACCTCAACATCTTCGTCTTCTTCCACCAAGATCTGCTCAACAACGCCTGCTACGGGCGAGGGGATCTCGGTGTCGACCTTATCGGTAGAAACCTCGACAATAGGATCGTCCACAGCTACAGTGTCGCCGACAGCTACAAGCCAGCGGGTCACGGTGCCTTCGGTCACGGATTCGCCCAATGCGGGCAATTCTACGGTGTGGGACATATCTCTTCCCATTCTCCTTGTGAATGCTTGAACTAGAAAAACTTTTACTGGGCAAGGCCACCCACGCATAATTTTCGTGTGATAACAAAACACGGGGTAACTCTCTGCCCTGGTGATAGGGCATCTCAGTCTATTGTGACATACCCATAATTTGATAAGGCGATAATTAGCCGTGTAGCGGGGTACCGTTCAGAGCCATGGCAGCCTCACCCAAAGACTCATTCTGAGTCGGATGAGCGTGGATAAACTTAGCAACATCCTCGGGGAATGCTTCCCAATCAACCCACATCTGAGCTTCGCCGATCTGCTCGCCCATACGCTTACCGATAGCATGAACGCCTACGATCGGACCGTCCTTTTCACGCACGACCTTGACGATGCCGGAAGCACCCAAAATTGAGGACTTGCCATTACCAGCTAGGTTGTATTCGGCAACTTCAACATTGTCCTCACCGAATTTCTCCTTCGCTTTCGGCTCGGAGTAACCCACAGAAGCAATCTCAGGATCGCAAAAGGTCACCTTCGGAATATTAACATCGGGAACAACGGTGGGGTTCAAACCAGCAATTTCTTCGGCAACAAAGATGCCCTGCTGGTAACCACGGTGTGCAAGCTGAACGCCAGGAACAATGTCACCCACAGCATAGATATTTCCAACACCGGTGTGCAGGCGCTCGTTAGCAAGCACGAAGCCACGATCCATGGGGATACCTTGCTCTTCGTAACCCATATTTGCAGTGTTGGGGCCACGGCCAACAGCAACGAGCACGATGTCGGCCTCAAATACCTTACCGTCTGCCAGGGTTACCTTTGCACCGTTAGCGTCCTGCTCAACCTTCTCAAAGAAAGTACCAGTATTGAACTTGATGCCGCGCTTCTTGAAGGCACGCTCAAGAACCTTGATGATGGCGGGATCTTCGTTCGGAACGAGGTTGGGCAAACCCTCGATAATAGTGACGTCTACGCCCATAGCTTTCCACATGGAGGCAAACTCACAGCCAATGACGCCGCCTCCGAGAACGATAGCGCTCTTCGGCAGGTAGTCCATTTCAAGAGCCTCGGTGGAGGTCAGAACTCGACCTTCAATAGGCAGGCCAAAAGTCTTAGAAATAGAGCCGGAAGCAAGAATAATATTCTTGCCCTTGTAATCCGTACCGTTGACGGTCACGGTATCTTGAGCGGTCAGCTTGCCTTCACCAGCGATAACCTCTACGCCCTTCATCTTCAAAGACCGGAGAGACCCTTGAATTTACCCGCGACAATACCATCTTTGTAATCGCGTACCTTACCCATTTCGATGGACTCTAGGGTGGCGTTTACGCCTACTTTAGAGGCTTCACGAGCGTCCTCCGCCAATTCTGCGGCGTGTAGGTATGCCTTCGTCGGAATACAACCGGTGTGCAGGCAGGTGCCGCCTACTTTTTCCTTTTCAACGAGGCCAACGGTAAAACCCAGCTGGCGCGCGCGCAGAGCGGCAGAGTAACCAGCGGAACCGCCGCCAAGGATGAGGATGTCGAATTCTTGAGCCACGATGTTGCTCCCTTGCATAGATTGTGGGGCTGTAACCCCGGTGCAATGCGTTCTTTATCTATATTGCTTTTCTGTCAAACAGCAGACCCGCACCTTCCGGTTTGCGTGAGGGCGCGCATCTATGAGAGAGCAGAAAAACACTCACTACAACAATACCTCTGTTTTAGACCCTTTAAGTTCACCTGACGCTAATTTGGGGCAATAATCGCACAAACTGTGCAAATTTTTTGAAGAGCGTAACCATCCTGGAATTTATGATGTGAGATTTTGCACGTAGAAGAAGAGCAGTATCGGGGGCCCTGAGACCGTCAGTCTAGGGACCCCGATATAAGGCGGATATTTCCTTTACCGTGCGTACGATTCGATGAAATTCACCAGGGTCGCGGTGCCAAAACCGGTACCTTCCTTAGGGGTGAACCCATAAGCACCTTCTTCGTTAAAGGCAGGACCAGCAATATCGAGATGTGCCCAGGGAATGCCTTCACCTACAAATTCTTGCAGGAAGAGCCCTGCGATCATCATGGAACCGTAGCGCGAACCCATATTTTTAATATCAGCTACTGGGGAATTCATAGAGGCACGCAGATATGATTCGAGTGGTATTTGCCAGTATGCCTCACCGGATTTTGCCCCTGCCTGTTGTACACGGTCGCGAATATCCTCATCACCCATAAGTGCGGCGGTACGCAATCCCAGCGCCGCCATGGCTGCACCCTGTGAGCGTTGCAATATCCAGGATTACGGTAGGGTTTGATTCGGATGCAAGAGCAATACCATCCGCCATGACTAGGCGGCCTTCGGCATCGGTATTGAGAACTTCAACCGTGCGGCCGTCACGAATAGTGATGATGTCTTCGGGGCGCAGGGAAGCACCGCCGGGCATATTCTCAGCGAGGCAAAGGTATCCGGTGACCTCAACCGGAATTTCCAGCTCGGACGCCGCAAGAACTGCGTGCAGAACCGATGCTGCACCTGCCATGTCGCATTTCATCGTCATCATAGATGCCGCAGGTTTTAGGGAGTTTCCACCGGTATCAAAAGTAATCCCTTTGCCAACGAGAGCCACATGTGCAGAAGGGCTCTCGGGGGTGTACTTAACAACGGCGAGTGCGGGCTTCCGTGGGGAGCCTTGACCGACTCCTGCGATGCCTCCAAAACCTTCCTTGAGCAAACGGTCATAAGGGTAGACTTCAATGCTGACATCTGAATAATCTTTGACAAGCTCTGTGGCGAGATTTGCAAAAGATTCCGGGTACAGGTGTGAAGGGGGCATATTGACGAGGCGGCGCGCATCCTTGGCAGCTTCGCCCAGAATAACGGCGCGCACAAGGGCGGGCTCGGCTTCGCTGGCATCGGCTTTTGCCACAATGGTGATGGACTCCGCTTCGTCTCGAACAGAATCTGCAGTTTTGCTGCGTACTCCTTCTTCGGAGAATGATCCGAGAACGGCACCGTGAGCTACAGCTTCAATCTCGTCGCGTGAGGTACTACCGAAGTCGAGCGCGATATGTGCAGTTCCTAAAAGCTGACGGGTTGCCGAGCCAGCAGCGAAGCGAAGGGCATCTAGGCGCTCCTGGTCAATTGTGGTGTCTGAGCCTAAGCCGATGAGAGCGATGATGTCGGACGATGCCCCTTCTACGCCGGGGAGGCGAAGTATTTGGTCGAGAGCACCTGTGGCACCTAGAGACTCCAGAAGTTTATTGATGCTCTGCGCTGAATCATCAGGAAGTGAATTTGAGGCTAGGTAAGGTCCGTCTTCTCCCGAAAAGACACCGAGAACAAGTACCTCAGCATTCAGCGATTGCAGGTCGTTGGTGTGAAGAGAAAGTGCTGTCGACATAGTTCCTCCGCGAATGGGTTGGAATATTGATATTGGGTAATGTGTTTCTACTGTACACTGCGGGTATCGGAAATCTTGACGAACAGTACGGTGAAAATACCCTTCTAACGCTTTTACGAGTGTTCGCCTCGCGCGAGAGACTAGGAAATAGTACTGTTGCGGTTAGACACATACATTAAAATAAAAAGTTCAGAGACTAAACCCGGCGAGGGAAAGGAGTGAAGATGTTAAACCCTGAAGATTTATATTTGGCGAATAATAAAATTCTTCATGATGCACGGTTGAAAAATCTCACTCTGGTTATTGCTCTCTCAAGCCCACAGGATGCAGGATCCACAGCGGGGCAGCTGGGGCATTTTCTTCTCAAGGAACTTAAGAATATTGAGGTTGTGGAGTTTGATACGGATCAGCTTCATGATTACCGTAGCCGCAGACCACATATTTTCTTCAATAAAGACCATTTTGAGCAGCCAATTATGCCTGCTCTGAAGCTTTATGCGGTCGAAGATACCCTTGATAAGCCTTTCTTGCTTTTGACCGGTTCAGAACCTGATTATCAATGGCAGCGTTTTCAGCAGGCGTTGTTGTCTATTGTGCGGACGCTGGATCCTTCACTTGTGGTGCTGGTGTCGGCGTTTCCAATGCCTGTGCCGCATACACGTCCTATGCCGGTGACGGCGCATGGCTCTCGGAAAGACCTCATTGAAGGGATTTCGCCATGGCGTCCTAAAGCTGATTTGCATGCTAATATGACGAATCTTTTAGAGGTTCTTTTCACCGAGAACGGCTTCGACACTGTGGGATTCGGTATTAATATTCCCCAGTATGTTTCTGATGCTGATTTACCGCAGGGAACGCTGACCGCGCTTGAACACGTGAGTATGGCAACCCGATTGGCTTTTCCGAGTGATGAGCTTAGGGAGGCTGCGAGGGCTGTTCATGGGCAAATTAATGAGCAGGTCAAGGAGAACCCAGAGATTGGGCGTATGATTTCGACGATGGAAGCGAATTACGATGAAAACTTCCGTACCTCAAACGTCGCTATTCCGCTCTCGCAGCGCGACGCTCATAAGATTCCTGGACGTGATGAAATCGGTGCCATGTTTGAGCGATTCCTTGAGGAGCATGAAGAATAAGTAAGGCTCAAAAGATCCCATGGTTTAACTCAGGGGTGCACGCAACATAGAAAATTCAAGCTATGGTGGGTCATCCCTAAACTTTTAGGGGCCACGTATGCCTTGTGCTGCTCGTGTGGGTATGGATCTTAATATTTGGATAGAAAACAGCTAATTCTTATCCACAGAAGCGAAATATGTGTCCTAACGAAGCGAATGCACCTGGGTTATCCACAGGTTAGTTGGTCTGCGAACTTTTAAGGTGAGCAATCTTGCCATAGTAAAGATATGACAACAACGAGTAACCTAACGACAACCTATAGCTTACATACCGAAGAAGACTTGATAGCTCTCGTGCTGCATCAGTTTGGATACTGGCCGCAAGAATCGCTGGTGCTTTTAAGCGTGACGAAGCATGCCGTAGGGCCGTGTATACGCGTTAATCTTCCTGATGAGCAACAAGATCTAGAACAATATTTTGATAAGTTAGCGAATCTGGTACCCGCCACCGTTGACGGGTTCGAGCCCATTACTGGGAGTCTTTGCTTTGATCTTTAGCGGCAATGCGGCAACTCGAGAGCGGCAACTTTCACCTGCTACACGCACTGTCTTACATAATACGGATTTGTATATCGATAATCGCGCCGGAATCTCATTCAACCAGTGGCTGCCCACACTCTACGCAGCTTGCAACAATGTTCATCTTGATCTTTACGATGTGCTGTACTGCGGGTCCGTATCGCGATGGTCACTTGATCGAAAACCAGCTTGCGCTCACTTACCGCGGCCCTATTGAAGACATTATGCATAGCTCGTACTATCTCGATCGGGTGTATGAGGGATGCCGAGTATCCGCAGAACCCCTGTCTGCATATACGCAATGCCTCTGGGATACTGCAACCAGTGCCTCCACGAATGAGGTGACAGAATGGGAACAAGCAAGTCTGTTGTGGATGCATACCTTTGAAGAAGAACTTAACCAAGCTACGGGTCGGCATACTGTTTTAGAACATCCCGGCTACTACCGTCAGAAAAGTATTGAACTCTGCTACTGGGAAAGTGCCCTTGAGGCTGTACGCTGGGTAATGCGTACCTATCCGCCTGAAAACGCCGAAGAGCACGATAACGCCATAAGTTTTGGGGATCGTTTACGTTCGCTGATATCGCCCGAAATAGCCGGCTATCTGCTGTGCAGCATGAATACCCAGGCAACCCCAGAATTTATACTGTACCAAGCGGCTAAAGACCTGCCGGAAGCATTGGGGGTACTAGACGGATATGACTGTATGCATGCCGCATGCGGTGAAGGATCATACGAACCGGTGGAACCTCTATGCTACGGCAAACCAACAACTCGTCGGCGCACGACACTGCCGGAGACCTTTTATCAAACTTTTCGGGGCGAAAGCCCCCGTATCGGAGGTATCGGGCACGGTCGCGTGAGCTGGCACGACTGGATACGGCGTACGCATCGTATACTTCAACAGCAGATTTTAGACGACACATGCGACTCGTCTGAGACCAGACCGGAAGAACACATAACGAAGATAGACCGGATGGTGGAATTTCTGAGCGGTCTAACAAAGGACTATAAACCGGCCTGGAGCCGTCTTAACGCTCTCGAAGTTCTCTGTAATCTGTTGGTGCATGCGGTTCAATCGGGTGAACAGTATGGTCGACTGAGGCTTCTTCAAGCCTGGATAAATTGGCTACGTGGCGGAAACACCTATGCAGGTATTCTCGCCGATATCGCCAGGCTTCACTGTGATGAAGATATGCCTCTTTTTCAGGCCCTATCAGAATCTGTATTTCCGCTCTGGATTACGGATCCCGTGCGGTGTTGGCGCGGTGACCTTTACTTCAGTACTCTATTGCCTCACGAGGCAGCCGACGCCAAGGTAGAGACGATTGAGCCAAAGGCAGGGTAGCGAACATTGTGTTTGCAGGGAATAAAACAGGGTTGTCTAGGCGAGCCTTATTTGAAAGAAAATAAGATTCTGCCATACTTGATGATGACCCCGTAAAGTCTGTGCTTTTGCGCGCGCCTTCATGAGGTGAAAACGCAGGGAATAATCCCCAGTATCTAGCGGTTATATTTATTCCGCTAACCCTGCTTTCACCAATAATGTGAGGAGCAAGACTTGACAGGGTCTTAGGTGTTTTGCAGACAAAGCACCCCAACACGAGTTAGAAAGGGTTCTTGTGGCACCTGCAACCAGCAAGAAGACCGCGACCGGTGAAACCTCTGAGGAGACTGTAGCCGAAACCCCCAAAAAGACAACCCGCACTAAAAAAACTGCAGCCACATCCAAACCTGCAAAAAAAGCGCCTGCTAAGAAACGCGCAGCAGCCAAAACTCAAGAAGACGCAAAATCTGATGCAGAGGACTCGGTCGAAGCCACTGCCGAGGCCGTGCCTGAAGAGAAACCTAAGCGCGCGCGTAAAACAACCACTAAACGTAAAACCGGTGGACGTAAGAAGAAGACCGACGAGGACGAGTTTGATCTTGACCTTGACGACGAGCTAGATCCCGAGACCGTTGACGGCGAAGAGCACGAAGACGCTGACGAAGATGAAGAAGCCGTTGCCAAAAAGGAAGAGAAGAAAGCTGCCGAAGAAGTGGCGGCTAAAGGCTCTGGCTTCGTGCTGACCGCCAGCGATGATGACGATGCACCTGCTCAACGCGTCGTTACCCCCGGAGCAACAGCTGACCCCGTGAAAGACTACCTGAAGCAGATCGGTAAAGTCTCGCTCCTGAACGCGCAGCAGGAAGTCGATCTTGCGATGCGCATTGAAGCTGGCCTGTATGCGGAGCACAAACTCGCCGACAACCCCGACATGGATCCGAAGCTCAAGAAGGAACTGCGCTGGGTGATCCATGACGGTAAGCGTGCGAAGAACCACCTGCTGGAAGCGAACCTGCGCCTCGTGGTCTCACTCGCTAAACGCTATACGGGCCGCGGAATGCTATTCCTTGACCTTATTCAGGAAGGTAACCTGGGTCTGATTCGTGCGGTCGAGAAATTCGACTACTCGAAGGGCTTTAAATTCTCCACCTACGCCACCTGGTGGATTCGTCAGGCGATTACCCGTGCAATGGCGGACCAGGCGCGTACTATTCGTATTCCTGTGCACATGGTTGAGGTCATTAATAAGCTCGCCCGTGTGCAGCGTCAGATGCTTCAGGATTTGGGGCGTGAACCCACCCCCGAAGAGCTCGGTAAAGAGCTGGACATGGCTCCCGAAAAGGTTATTGAGGTGCAGAAGTACGGGCGCGAACCTATTTCTCTGCACACGCCGCTGGGTGAGGACGGCGATTCCGAGTTCGGCGACCTGATTGAGGATTCGGAGGCTGTCGTTCCGGCTGACGCGGTGTCATTCACTCTTCTTCAAGAGCAGCTGCACTCGGTGCTCGATACGCTCTCCGAACGTGAAGCGGGCGTGGTTGCTATGCGATTCGGCATGACCGACGGGCAGCCAAAGACTTTAGACGAAATTGGCAAGGTATATGGCGTGACGCGTGAGCGCATTCGTCAGATCGAATCAAAGACCATGTCGAAACTGCGTCACCCCTCGCGTTCGCAGGTTTTACGTGACTATCTAGACTAGAGACAATACCCCTAGTCGTAACGTGTTGAGTGCGCCCATCAGACCTTTCTGATGGGCGCACTTACGTATAACACTTAATACAATTAAGCAGTATGCGAATAGAAAACACCCCTACTGAAATCTATCTTGAGGGTGAAAGAGCGTAACTCGCAGCCTTGAATACCGCGCTGTCGCGGCTTGGAAGGGCCCGCTAACAAGGCGGTGGTAAACAACGCAAATCTAAGACATGTTCGTGCGTATAAAGTCGACCCTGCAAGTACACGACACGGAACGCAAGGTATGGCATAGCGTGTTTATCTGTGATTACCTAGAAGTAGTGGTTACCACAAGATAACGAACCCGCATTTCCGGAAATGCAGCTAACAACCGCATCCCACATCCACATCACCGATAGGGGACGATACTGTGAGTATTCTTGAAAAGACCGCTCTTGAACAACAAGCCCTGAACGTTATTGACCGCATCAATGCACAGCAGATATCGCCTGTTATTTTCTTTGACACTCAGCAGACATCAGAACCTCTGCCAGTGACCACCTCTAAAGTTGGAGGCGTTCCCTACGTTCCGGTTGGTACTGCGGCGCCGACCAACGGCAGTGGACAGAATTTGGGGCTTATTGCCCAGATTAATTGTTCTGAGCTTCCCACAAACGATATTTACCCCGAAACCGGAATCCTACAGTTCTGGCTTGATCCGCACGAAGACTTGTGGGGGCTAAACTTAGACGATCCCACCAGCCAACAAAAAACTCGAGTTGTCTATTATCCGACTCTGGATGCGCCAGACTCCGGGGTCGGTACCGCCGTAACGGAACTTATAGTTAATAATCCTCATGATGACTTATATTGGCCGGTTAGCGGACGTCATGGGTATGGTCTTATCGCTAAAACCCAGAGTAATGAAGAATGGATTTTTGACGGACGCCCACATTCGGAATTCACTCGAATCTGGAACGATATGTACCCCGAGCAGCTTATAGCGAGTATTTGGGACCTTCGAAAGTTCGACGGCGGTGCTGATACCATCAAGACTTTACGCGATATGACGGGCACCCCCGAAAGCTATACCCATCACAAAATTGGTGGTTACCCCCTCTTCGAGCAACGCGATCCGCGTGATGGTGATGCGGCTCTCACTCAGTACACCGTGAATCTGCTGACGCTTATATCACGGGTGGAGTCAGGGAGCCATGAGGGCATTATGTGGGGCGATATGGGAACCGCAAACTGGATGGTGACCTCGCACCAGCTTAAGAACCGAGACTTCTCGAAGGTTCTCTTCGAATGGTCATAAGGTCCAATACTTAGGTTCAGCTGGCTGTACGCATAAATTTCTCTGGCGTGTATCTTCTCCGACTGGGTATAAAGTTAATGCTTCATGCTAAGGTGTGAGTCATCTTTATATAACATTGGGCATCCAATTCCACGAGGAGAACGCGTGACGGATAAGCAGACAGAAATACTAGAACGGGCTCGCGCTTTACTGGCTGAGATGAACGTGGGACATCAAGTTCCCACGATGCGTATCAACACACGATTCGCTAAGTACAAGACGCTGCCGGTCACCGCCTCCAAAATCGGGGGAGTGCCGTACCTGCCCAAGGGTCAGGATGGTCCCGTAGATGTTAACGGTGAACCTTTGCACATGATTGCGCAGATTAACTGCGTCGATTTGCCACCGAATAGTATTTACCCGGCGGATGGGCTGCTGCAGTTCTGGATTAGCCCGATCGAAACCGATACGGAAGATTACACCTCATCACGATATGATCGCGTGATCTACTATCCCAAGCTGGGAAAAGCGAACAGGAAGGCTCGTAAACTAGTCATTACCGAGGATAACGGCTTTATATGGCCTCTTTTGGGTGGAGAATACGCCCTGAGTTTTGAGTCTGAAAATCTAGAGCCCGGGCTAAAACTCAAACAATACAGTACCGGGCAGTTATTTACGCGGTTGTGGAATGAACGTTATCGCAGGAGCAGATTGAAAGTCCTTGGGATCTTGATGAGCTTGCAGGGTTTGAAGGCGATGGCCTTGCGAGCACCTTTTATGAAGATCTTGATCACCACCAGTTGGGCGGTGTTCCCGAGTATATCGACTGGGACCCCCGCGATGACAAGGAAGAATGGAAAGACTACACGATTAATCTGCTCACTCTTGTCTCTGCATATGAAGCTGACACCATAACCATCATGTGGGGCGATGCTGGAGTGGCAAACTGGCTGATTACCCCAGAGCAGCTGGAGAATTTAGATTTCTCTAAGGTCTTTTATTCGTGGTCTAGCAGCTAAAGAAAATACACCATGAGCACTATTTTTGAGCGGGTCAAGCACCTTAATCATCTGCTGAGCCAGCAGGATTGCAAACCCACTGTGCGCATCATTCCTCGCGCAGTTCAGGGAACTGTGCCGGTGACCGCCTCTAAATTTGGGGGAGTGCCGTATCTGCCCGCCGGGGCTCAGGCCCCCACTAACCAGAACGGTAGGCCGCTGGGTATGGTCGCGCAGATTAACTGTGCTGAGTTACCCAAAAATGAGCTTTATCCCAAGACCGGGATACTTCAGTTCTGGCTGGATCCATATGATGAGTTGGGACTGGGCGTCGATCTGAAGAACCCGGTGTCGCAAGTCAATACTCGCGTGATCTATTATCCCCATCATAAGGACACAAACCCGTGCGCCCACGCTCTTGTTATGCCAGATCAAGAGAAACAAACCGAGATGGAATTTATGGCCTGGCCAGTACACGTGGATCAGGGATGGGAAATCGGACTCAGCTTTGAAGAAGCCTCAGAAGGAATAACCCCACAGAATTGGTGGGTCTACCAGAGCCGGTTTGTAGAGTTATGGAATGAACTACATCCCCAGCAGCCTATCAGTGATTTCGCGGGTATTGATGCATACGCGCCCGCAGATGAGGAACGCCCGAGCGTAATGTTCTACCGCGACATAGATCAGGGAAGCTACCACAAACTTGGCGGGCACCCAGAGTTTACCCAGCAGGACCCGCGTCAAGAGCATGATGGGTTCGATAACTACACAATCAACCTGCTCACCATGTTCTCTGAGGACGCCGAAAAATTTGTTACTGTTTGGGGAGATCAGGGCACCGCAAACTGGCTGATAACCCCGGAACAGCTGAAAAACCGAGACTTCTCGAAAGTCCTTTTTGAATGGTCCTGCGGATAGCTGCTTCGCGCCGATTGTTTGCCTGAAATATAGTCTATAGTCCAAGTTGAGTGAGAAACCGCTCAGCAACGGCCTGCACTTCATCAAGACCCCGAACACGTTTTATCTGCGGTTCCACCAAGTCGCCGAGCTGAAAACAGAGCGCCACGAGAGACCCCATCACAGACCCGACGGAATCCGAATCGGAATCTACCGATATGGCCTGCGTGTAAGCGTCGAGCAAAATATGACGGGTTAGACCGGAGGAGGCGCGGGCGCGCGACTCCGCGTAGAGCGCCACCCACACGGCGATCCCCAACACCGTCGTAGCCATCCAATCGGTGCCGAACTCTTGTGCTACTGCCTCCGCAGAGGGCTCTACAGGATGTTCCCCGCTCCCGAGACGAAGCGCTCGTTCTAGAACATTGCGGGTCTGCGAACCGTCACCGGGAAACACACCATCCGCATTTACCGTGCCGCACCACTCGATAATTGTCTTTACTGATGCGGCGAGTATGTCTGAAGATCGTGAAGGTTGGTCGGAAGTTACCCGACCCAGAGCATCACGAACCAGCAGAGCATATGCTGCTGCAGAAACTAGCGCCTCCGGATGCCCATGCGTGAGCGCCGCACCACGTACCGCCAACGATACAACTGTACGTTCCTGCTCCACCGGTAAAAACCCGCAGGCAACCGACCGTACAAGAGCACCAGAACCTAGCCCCTCAGGATTAATGTTCTGCGTAGCGGTCTGCATCTCTCCGCTTGCTAAAGCACGCAGAGTTGCTTTCCCTGGACCTTCTTTCCGGGTCATATAAGTACCATGATCGATGGTACGAGGCAGAGCATAAGGAGCGTTCTCGGGTAAAACGAAACCCATACTTCGGTACCAGCGCAGATAGGCGAGCCACAGACATGCCGCTTCATCGGCAGCTGCCCCTTGGTTGTTCCATTCCAAAACCTCGGTCAGGGCATCAACGGTATAGCAGATCAGTTGGGTGTCATCACTAAAAACCAATGGGTTATTTTCCGCTACGATGCTCTGCGGGCGTTCCGAGATCTCGGCGGCGCTCAGAAGCTCTAAGGGATAGCCGAGCGCATCGCCTAGAGCACCCGCAATCAGGGCAGACCGAAGACGATCGGCATACGTTGGAGAGGAAATATGAGGCATCCGAGTAAAATCACCCATAACGCACATTATCCCATACCCCCGTAACGCCAAAATACGGGGTGTAGGCTTATGTATACGACGAATTAGGGTGCATGTTCCAGCGCCCAATGTAATACTAAAAACTATGAAGATTCTGCATACCTCCGACTGGCATTTAGGGCGTACCTTCCACCGGCACAGCCTGCACGAATGGCATCAACGGTTCATCGATGAACTTATCGACTATGCGACTGCCGAAAAGATTGATGTGCTCCTTATCAGCGGAGACGTGTATGATAGCGCCCACCCCAGCGCCGAAACCACCGAGCTTCTTGGCAAGACTTTAGACCGTCTGGCGCTCGCGGGAATTCAGGTAGTTCTGAGCGCGGGCAATCATGATTCCGCTCGTAGGTTAGGGTATGGGGCAGGTACTTTAGCGCGGCAGGGTATATACCCTGTGACGACTTTGAAGGAAACATTTGAACCGGTAGAACTTATCCGAGACGATATACGAGTGCGTATTTACGCCATACCTTACCTAAACCCACGTTATTATGGGCGTCGTCTTGATGTTGAGCCCACCCATGCAGCCGTGCTGGGAGAGGTCTGCACACGAATTCGAGAAGACAATGAGAAACGGAACGCAGGGGAGAACCCCGCAGATTTCACCATTGTCATGGCCCATGCCACCGTGAGTGAGCACGGTGACTTCAATGAATCTGTGCGTTCTTCTTCGGAACGAAATATCAGTGTAGGCGGCGTGGACTGGGTGCCAGCCATGCTCTTCAACGGCTTCGATTACACGGCCTTGGGACATATTCATCGCCGCTATCCGGTGACGGATCTTGCACGATACAGCGGCTCACCGTTGACCCTTTTCCTTTAGCGAAGAAGCTAATAAGAACGGAGCCTATTTGCTGAACCTCACAGCACGCGAAGGGTGCGTGAAGGTGCAGATTGAATCTCATGAATGGCGCACTCGGCTGCCCCTCAAGACCCTGACGGGAACTTTCGATGAGCTGATGGAAAGCGACGAATTCTCGCCCTACGAAACCGAGTATTTTTGCCGTATTATCCTGCGCGATGATAAGCAGCCGGTAGGCACTCTCGACGAGCTCCGTAAACGATATGAGAATATTGCCTCGTTCGTTTTTGAGCCTCTGCATCAACAACCGCGCGCAAATACTCGCCCGCGCATCACCGAAACTACTAACCCGGCGCATGTGTGCGAGGAATTCTACGCTACTGTGCGGGCGCATCCGCTGGAGGCGGCAGAAACCCGAGCCCTTGAACATATTGTTGATGAGGTTATCAGCAGCGGGAGGTCAGCATGATTTTTCATCGCCTAGAATTTGAAGCATTCATGGCCTACCCCAAGCGAGAGGTCATAGACTTTGATGCCCTCAACGAAGCCGGTATTTTTCTTCTTATTGGTCCCACCGGGTCGGGAAAAACGACCGTACTCGACGCTATCTGTTATGCGCTGTACGGAATGCCCTCTTCCGAGCGTGATATAGGATCTTTGTACTCTACCCATGTGCCCCCTGGAGAAATAAAACCCCATATTTTTCTGGAGTTGAGCATACAGAATCGTCGTCTAAGGATCGACCGAACCCCAGCGTATCGTCGGCTCATCACACGCGGGAAAAATAAAGGAACACCCACCCTCGAAAATCCGCAGGCTTTAGTTTCTGAACTTATTTCGGGCAGAGACCCGCAGGATGAACAATCCTGGCGTAAAGCCGCGGAGGGCATGGCAGACTCGGCGGACTACCTGACAAAACTTATAGGACTCAACCGAGAACAGTTTTTGAAGGTTATGCTCTTACCGCAGGGGCAATTCGCCGATTTTCTTAAAGCCCGCAGTAAAGACCGAATTCCGTTGCTTAAACAGCTTTTTCCGGTTGATACCTATGAACAGGTAATGAATAGGCTTCGAGAGGAAGAACAGATTAGTGAGCGTGCTGTACAGGATATTAAACATGCTTTAGACAGGACTCTTGAGCAGACCGTCACGACGTACACAAAACTATGTGAACGACTTTCGCGTAGCGGCACAGACCTTGACGACAACAAAAATATCGTTGATGCGCAGGAGCGTGAAGTTTCTGAAGCATATACCAAGCTTGACCTAGCGACCGATCTTGAGACTGCACGGCATGATTTCGAGGGGTGGTTCACGGAGCATCTTCACGCTGTACGCCAGCAAGAACAGCAGGATGAGCACGCCCTGACCGACCTCAAAGATAAACGTGAAAAACTTGCCGCGCAACAGCAGGACATAGCCCAGCGAATACAGGATTGGACGGAATATGAGAAACTGCAGTCGGCATGGGTGCGACACGAATCCCAGGAAGAGGAACATAAGAAACAGTGCCGAACGCTCAGTAACTCTCGGGCAGCAGCCCCTGTGGAGGCTGAACTGGAACGTTCTCGTCGTGATGAGGAACGCCGGATGCACGCCGCCGAGCACGCACAGGATACGCTGAACATGGCTCGGAGCAGCGCCTCACAAGCTCTAGAAGCCCTAGGGGACTGCACCGAGCACCTTGAGGCTTCACTGTACCGGATAGACACGGCGCAGGATCTTCAACGGGTTCTCAATCAAGCTCCAAGCGTGATGGCGCAGCTTCGGGTATACCAGCACGATGAACAAGCTTTAGAAGAGGCAAAAGCAGCCCTTACAGCGCTCAAGCGGGACTCCGAGAAAGCGCAACGAACGGTGGAAGGAATTGCGAAACGCGAGCTCCAGAGCCAGCAAAAACTCAGTGATATTAGCAAACGGCTAAGCTCCCTGCACGATATTGAACAGAACTACGCTCGGGCCCAACTTGCCCTAGAAACTGCGAAAAAGACCCAGCAAGAAGTCGCTGCCCATGCAGAAAAATTAGAGCAGGCGCAAACTGCTCACGACCAGGCCGTGCAGGCGTATGAGCTAATTCAGCGAGTATCTATCACCGCTTCAGAAGAGTACACGAGGCTTCAAAAACGGCGCTTAGAACAGGTTGCTTTCACTCTTGCAAAGGAGTTGGACGAGGGGCAGCCCTGCATGGTGTGCGGCTCTCGGGAGCATCCGCAACCGGCCCAGCCTAGTGTCAGCGGCATTACCTTAGTGGAACAATCTGAGATTGATGCCGCCGAGAAGCGTGCCCACCGGGAGCAGCAGAAAGCATCGGCAGCAGCTACTTCCGTGGCGCAAACCCAGACCGTTTTGGACCAACTTAACGAGTCTCACATGCCTGATTCTCAAGAAGCGCAGCGTCAAGTTGCAGAGGCACAAAACGTCTATAACCAAACTCAAGAAAGCCTAGAGAACAAGCGTGAAGCGCAGCATCAACAGGAAAAAGAGACGCTTGAACTTCAGAAAATTTTGGAAGAGCAGACCCGTGCACGTACATCTTTAACCCAACTGCAGACTCAGCAGGCGAGTGAGCAGCAAACCCTGACAAAGCTTGAGAAAAAACTTTGTCAGGTGGCGGCTACCATAAGTTTTGCCGACCGGGTATGCAAGCTTGAAAGCTACGTGGAGCAGGCGCATCGTGCCGTTGATGCAAGCCGTCGTCTTGACGATGCCACAATTAGCGCCGCAGAGAGCGCCCATCAGGCACAGCAAAGTCTGGAACGGTCGGTTTTCGAGACTTTCGAGGCGGTTCAGCAGGCGGTTCTCACGGAGGTACAGCAACAGCATCTTGAGCAGGCTATTTCGGCTTATCGAGAAGAACATGCCACTCTTCAAGCCTCTCTTGACCGACCATCCATGCGTACCGTTGCCACGCTTATTGAGCATGGACAGAAGGCTCCTTCCCAGGAAGAACTTACCCGCATACGTCAAGAACGCGATAATGTTGAGCAACAGTATGAAACTTTGATGACACGCGAGGGTATTCGTACAAATGGTATTGAAACTTTAGAAGCTCTGTTTCAGGATTACCAAGAACGGCAAGGGGAATCAGCCCACGCCGTGGAGCAGGCCAATCTTTACGCTGGACTGGCGCGCATCGCTCGGGGTGACAATCCTGATAAAAACCATCAGATAGATCTTGTGAGCTATGTGCTCGGCGGTGAATTTGAGCAAGTCTTGCAAGTGGCTTCTGAGCATCTGCAGCGTATGAGCGATAATCGTTACCGTTTGGTACTCAGCGACAAGCGAGAGAAACGAGCGCGTATTGGCGGTGGTCTGAGTATTAGCGTTGAGGATAACTGGAATAACGACCAGCGTGAGGTGAATTCTCTTTCCGGCGGCGAGTCTTTCCTCGCATCGCTTTCATTAGCCTTGGGTCTTGCCGAAGTTGTTCAAGCACGTAACGGCGGTATAGAGATTGAAACACTTTTCATTGATGAAGGTTTTGGAACTCTCGATGCGCAGACTCTGGAGCTTGTAATGGAAACGCTGGAGAATATTCGAGAGAACGGTCGTGTTATTGGACTTATATCACACGTTGAAGATATGAAAGAGCGTATTTCTGCCCAAGTCAGTATAGAAAAGCGACAAAATGGCTCGACTCTTCGAGTTAACGTTTAGGTTTGGACGAATGCGGGGGTAAACTATCCAAAGAGATATCACTTAGACGGTTGAGAAGACCGGCCTCAAACACCCCCAAGGAGAACAGGATGCGCCCCACCACATCCGGAAGAGACGGCGGTGAGAGAACCTCACCTACACCGTTAGGTTCTGGTGCGTCTGGTACGCGCATTACTAACAAGCCCTCGCAACAGCGGCATAGCTCTTTAGGAACCGGGGTACCCCGCTGGAGCTCTGGGCTTCAGACAAATATTGTGGTTCCTCACGAAGAATACGATCTGCGAGAAGCGACCCGTGCTCACGGTCGCAGCTTTCTGGGAATGTTGAGGATTCGCCTAAGATACCTTATCCGCACACGGCGCGAAGAAGGATTTCTTTACAGCGCATTTGACGTTATGATGCACATGCCTGTTGCCCTGATCGGTATGACCCTTTCTAGTAATTGCGCGAAATCTGCATACAGTGCATGATGGCGGCTATGCTGTAGGGGCTCTTGCCTTTGCCTATACCCTCAAGATATCGACAACCCCGATTTTGGAGCGTTATTGCGGTCTTAGACTCGTATTAGGAGGCAGTGCGGTTCTGCATATTCCTGCGGTACTGTACCTCATGCATCTGTCAAATATGCTGGCTACGGAGGCCGCAGCCTCGGTCACGACTTTTGAGTATGCGGCGGCATGTATGCTGGCGGGCTACACCCTTCCGCCATGGCCTGTGATTGTGCATGAAGCTCGGTATAATCCCACAAAAAATTCTGATCCTGAGTGGCTTTTTGCCATGGTTGCATGGACGAATGTCGAAAAGCTGGCTCTGTATCCTCTGGCTGCATTTGTCTTGGTGCTTCTGAACAGCCTTATGGGTATTAACGCTGGGTTCTGGGCGGCTATTTTATTGGCTGGTTTGTTAATATTTGTTGTCGTTCTTATCCCCAACGTACTTCCTAGAACTCCAAAGTCGCTCTCCTCAGGTTCAGACGTGGCGCGAGCAGATGGAACCGCACAACCGCATGTACAGGAGACACCCTCAGATTCTATAAGTATGGTTCTGATCTTGGGACTCATGGTTATCAGCGGATGCATCGGATCTATCGGTTCAGCTCTGCTGGGATTCGCTCTCAATCACAATGCATTATCGCTCTACCCCTTGATGATTACAATATGCTTGGGGACGGCTGTTATCACTATGCTTCCGGTGCTTTTAGGCGCAGATAAAATTGTTCCTTGGCACGGTTGGCTTTCGAGCGGCGTTGTGCTCACACTGGCTGCACTTTTACTGCCTACTGTCGATCGAATATCAATGATGATGGTAGGCCTAGCAATCTACGGCGTGGCGTTAGGAATTGTTGTTGGCGGCCATAAATTAGCTTTGGCGCATGTGCTGGTACGCACTCCTGATACCCAGATGAGCTTCTATATTAGTGGTGCTATGGCACTAGGGCTTACCTTTGGTGCTACCTGGGGAGGGTACCTGGGAAGCGGGCCCTACTACCGTAACGCCTTTATCGTTCCGATCGTTGCCGCTTGCCTGTACTTCTGCATGGGGCATCTTTACGGGTATCTCTGGCGCCGCCGCTACGAGGAACAACTGGCGCCATTAGACGGCTGATCAGCAAGTAGGACTTACCCATATGAATAATAATGAGGTGGTACAGGTCTTCGAGAGGGAAACCTGTACCACCTCATATATGAGCAAAAGAACCGTGAGGTTCTTAGTGCCCGCGTTTCTTCCAAGCGTCTAGATCGGGTGCCTCTACACCGATGCCTGTGGAGTCTCCGTGACCCGTGAGAACCGCCGTAGACTCAGGGAGAGTGAGTAACTTCGACTCGATGGACTCGATAATAGTGTCGAAGTCGCTGTAGGAACGCCCAGTCGCTCCGGGACCGCCCTTGAAGAGAGTATCGCCCGAAAAGAGTACACCTTCGCTGTTTTCCCAGCTAAGTTCGGGCGTGTAGAAACAGACCGACCCGGGGGAGTGTCCGGGGGTAGCGATCACATGTAGCTCGGTATTACCAGCACTGATTTTCTGCCCGTCGTGCAGAGGCTCGTCGAAGTCCCAAGAGGGGTACACCATTTCCCAGAGCACCCGATCCTCAGGGTTTAGGTAGACAGATGCTTTAAAACGCTCGGCGGCTTCTTGCGCGGAGCGAATATGATCATCGTGAGCGTGGGTAAGTAGAATCCTCTCGACCGTGCGCCCGGCAACCTTTTTTGCGATTTTATCGACGTCATGCGCGGGGTCAATGATTGTTACACGCTGGTCATTCCCAATAATCCACACGTTATTATCGACTTCCCAGGTGCCGCCGTCGAGCGAGAACGTTCCGTGAGTAACAACCCGTTCAATAATTTCAGTCATATGAGAGTTCCTTTCCCGGTTTTAAAGCTCCACCACGGAACGCAGCACGCGACCGGTTTTCATGGTTTCAAAGGCATCATTGACGTCTTCCAGCTTAATACGCTCGGAGACAAAGCCGTCTAGATCGAGGCGACCGAGTAGGTACTGGTCCACGAACTCTGGGAAGTCGCGCGAAGGCAGCGTATCACCATACCAGGCGCTCTTAATAGAGCCGCCGCGCCCGAAGACCTCATCCAGGGGAATATCCCAGGTGGTGCCAGGCTCAGGAACTCCCACAAGTACCACGCGCCCGGCAAGATCGCGTGCCTCGAAAGCCTGTTTGAAGGTGGGGGCGATACCTACCGCATCTATTACCAGATCCGCACCAAACCCGCCGGTCAGCTCCCGAATAGCCTCGACCGGGTCTACCTTGGCGGAGTTCACGGTGTGTGTTGCACCCTGCTGACGTGCGCGTTCGAGCTTATCGTCATCAATGTCAACGGCGATAATGGTAGTTGCTCCGCCCAGCTGCGCGCCAGCGATTGCTGCGGTGCCTACACCGCCGCATCCAATAACGGCCACGGATTCTCCGCGTTTGAGCGCACCCGTATTGAGAACGGCACCCAGGCCTGCGGTCACACCGCACCCGAGCAGTCCAATAGCGGCGTACTGTTCGGGAGAAATATCGGCGGTAATCTTCGTGCACTGACCCGCTGCGACAAGGGATTTCTCAGCAAAAGAGCCAATGCCTAAAGCAGGAGTGAGCTCGGTGCCATCCTCTAGAGTCATTTTCTGGGTAGCGTTATGGGTAGCAAAGCAATACTGTGACTCGCCCTTACGACATGCACGGCATTCACCGCAGACCGCACGCCAGTTGAGGATCACAAGATCTCCGGGGGACAATATTGGTTACGTCATCGCCAACTGCCTCCACTACGGCTGCTGATTCGTGCCCCAACAGGTAGGGGAAATCATCGCCCACACCGCCTGCAACATAGTGGTGATCTGTCTGGCAAACACCGCAGGTAAGAACCTTCACGAGAGCCTCGCCCGGACCGGGATCGGGTACGTGAATAGTCGTTACGGTAACGGGCTCGTTCTTAGCGAGCGCTACAACAGCTTTAACCTTGTGCATGCTTTGGCTTATTCCCTTCGGGATCGTTGAAGAAGTTTTCGGGACCTCGTGCGGCTTTACCCGTCGCATAGAGCATGTATGACCACATGTTCTGACGCATCAAGATTTCTTGATACGTCTTTCCATTCTAGGGCTATCACTAGGGTCTGTACATATGAATAGCTATAAGCTAAGCGTGTTGGTGCGCAGAAAGTTTATACTGCTTGCCGGTCACTTCCCTGAGAATCGCGCGCAAAGGCTAAAGCGTTGCGCCTAAAAACGCCTGAGGTCAGGGCGCTCACATGATCCCGCCCCGGAATATCAAGAAATTTTAGATACGGATGTACTCTCTGGAGCAGGGGATATAGCCTACGCCCGTCGGCAGCGATGGAGTCTTCGGAACCGATTGCGATCAGCAGAGGAACACGAGGGTACGGGAAAGGCGGGTTAGCAGCGTGAATAACGGGAATGCGCGTAGAGTCTGCAAGTGCAGACGGCAGTGAGAAGAACTCGCCGAAGGGTATATGCACAAAATCAAGAAGAGCATCGGTGCGCAAAGGTGAGGATTCAATAATGCTGGTAAAGGCCTCTTCTGTCGCAGGATCTTGGGTAATGGCATCATCAGCACACGAGACAGAAAGCATAGAGCGCAGGGCTTCGAGGTGATTGTGCAGGGGCATACCGCCCAGAATAAGCGATGCAACGCGAGATGGGTGCCTCAGAGCGAGCTCCCACCCTACCCTAGATCCGAAGGAAAAACCCACACCATGTACTTGCTGGATAGCAAGTTCGTCAAGGAGAGCAGAAAGCGTATCAGCGAAAAGAGCCATGCCGTTCTGCGGTGAACCATCTTCTGACACTGTGGTCTGGACGACCGGAAAAATACCGTGTTCTTCGATTGTTCCCACCGGGAGTTTGGCATGTACTGTAAAGTTGGAGTCTTTGAGGTATTTTCGCCCGTGAAAAGGTAAATCGACGGTTAGCACGGGTATACCCGCCCGAATGTACTGGCGAATCCAGCCGGTACCGCCCCAGAGCTGGTCGCTACGGGTTGCAAAGCCGTGTAGAAACAGAACGGGAGTTGTACCTTTTTCCGCGTCTGCAGGTGTGTAGCGGGTGTATTCAAAAGGCGGTATGGGAGTCTCACACATATGTATATTTTTGCACCTGCGCGCGCTGATTGTGTAGACGAAAATATATATGACGTGTGGGGCGAAAAATCACGTTTATGACAATCACAATCGTGGTGGGTGCGGTATATTTCCGCCAACTACCACAGGTCTATCCGGTAGTGTATGTGCCGCTCATGCTGCACTTAAAAAAGCGTGTCTCGCGAAGAGTCTTGACGCTTGGAGCTGCCGTTTTGAGGATTATCGCTGTGTGGCATGGAATCGCGGGTATGTTTTTGAGAGGACTGCGAAGCCTTCTCCTTCACGTCCCTAGAATCCTCAGAGGATTGTGCCTCCGTCGCCCCTGCACGGGTATCGGAAACAGCCTGTCGAAGCATCTCAGTGTTGGTAGAAACAGCAGTCTGCACCCGTTCGAGGATTGAGGGATCGGGCGGTTTGGGCAGCGTCTGCTGACCGCTTGCAAGGTCTTGGATCTCTTGGGCACTTGAGCTTAGGGCCTCTAATTTTTCCTGGTACTTGGTAATGGCTCGGGTTTCGCGGGGCTCTACACGTAGTTTTCCGTCGATATCCTCACCCGCCACAATTTGGCGCATCCGTTCAAATTCAGCGTCGACATGAGCGCCAAAGACCAGCATATTGTTCATGATCCAGAGGAACACCAGCATGACGATTACACCACCGATAAGTCCGTAGGTAGCGTTATATTTGCTGAAATTATTGGTGTAGATGGTAAAGCCTAATCCGCCTAATCCCATGCCAAACAAGGCGATAACGGCTCCCGGCGAGGTCCACCGAATTTTAAGACGCCGCACATTGGGTGTTGCAGTGTAGAGCATCGCAATGAGAAATACCGCAAGAATGAGAATTAAAACCCAACGTCCATTGAGCCACAGAACCTTGATGAGTTCTATATCTACTCCAGGCATATAGGGTGCAGCCCAGTCGAGAACCGATGCTCCCAAGAGGAACATCAGCATCATGAGAACCACAAGCACTATAACTCCGGTGGTGACGAATACGTTATAGGGTATAAGTAGCCATGCAGGTCGTCCTTCGCGTACTCCGTATACGTTATTGAGCGCACGCCCGAAAGACCCTACATATCCGGAGGCAGACCAGAGCGCACTAAGAATACCAATGATTAATGCAAACCCTGCGCCTTGTCCATTGGTTAGCTGATGAATAGGTCCTTCCAGAATCGAGTACATTTGCTGAGGGGCACGCTCTTGGAGGAACTCTAAGATTACCTTGGCGCTGTCTTCTCCCTGCCCAAATTCCAAGAAGTGACAGGATCGCGAGCAGAGCAGGAAATGCAGAAAGCACCGTGAAATAGGTGAGCGCTGCGGCCAGATCTGTTCCCCCGTGCGCTCCAAAGGAAAAACCCGCACGACGAAAAATATAGGCGATACTGCCCTGAGGAAAATCGCGTATTTTTACATATTCTGAACGAGGAAGTGATTTTTTGCGGCGTCGTGCCATAGGAACGTTCCTTGGATTGGTGTTTGCTTGCGGCGCTTAGGAGTACCAAGTACTTGTGGCAATAATACAGGAAATAGTTTTTCTCATGAGGAGGAACGATAGAGCGCGGCACGTATGAGTTCTCTCCACTGAAGAGTTTTACTATTACTTAACAGCGAAAACCTCCATCCAAAAACCTGTGTATGGCAGGGAACAGGATGAAGGTTTTCGAGTCAGCACCTCAAGTGTATCTTAGTTGGCGATATCTAATGTATGTGCAGTGTGAGCCATAATTTCGTCAGCGAGATCCGGATTATCGTTGAGTTTAACCCCATACCCCGGAACCAGAGCACGGATGCGCGACTCCCAACCCGCAAACTGAGAGGGAAAGCACCTCTTGAGTAGGTTCAGCATAATGGGTGCTGCGGTTGAAGCCCCCGGTGATGCGCCAAGGAGAGCTGCGATAGAACCATCGGCCGAAGAAACAACCTCGGTGCCAAATTGCAGAATTCCGCCCTTCTTCGCATCCTTCTTCATAATTTGCACACGCTGACCCGCTTCAATGAGTTCCCACTCGTCGCCGTTAGCTCAGGGTAGTAGCGGTGCAGGGACTCCAGACGCGCATTCTTATCTTTAACCAACTCGGTGAGCAGATATTTGACGAGCGACAGGTTATCGAGACCCGCACGAGTCATGGGATAAATATTGTGCAGACGAAGTGAGAGGGGCAGGTCGAGGAGAGACCCTTGTTTCAGGAAATTAGTCTTGAACCCAGCATAAGGTCCAAAAAGCAGAGAACGCTTACCATCAACATATCGAGTATCCAGGTGCGGAACAGACATCGGAGGAGCGCCTACGGATGCCTGACCATACACCTTTGCATTATGCTTAGCGGCGGTAATTTCATTGGTATTGCGCAGGAACAGACCCGAAACCGGGAAGCCGCCGTACCCCTTGCCTTCCTCAATTCCCGACTTTTGGAGTAGATGCAAGGCACCGCCCCCAGCACCAAGGAAAACAAATTTAGTATGGATTTTCAGGGGTTCTTTGGTATTGATGCGGTTAATAGCAGACACAGTCCACGCACCGTCAGATTCACGGTCAAGGTTCTTAACCTCGTAGCCGTAGCGTACTTCGACTCCCTGAGATTGCAGATAGTCGATCATGCCGGAGGTAAGCGCACCAAAATCAACGTCGGTACCTTCCGGAGCCCAGGTAGCTGCGACTGATTCTCCCTCGGAGCGACCCTTGACCGTCAAGGGTGCCCATTGAGCGATCTGGTCGCGTTCCTTGGAGAACTGCATTCGCTCAAAGAGCTTCTGCTGGCGGAAGGAATCGTAACGTGCCGCAAGGTACTTGGAATGATCTTCGCCGAATACAAGGGACATATGGGGTACAGGGTGGATGAAATCGTTATTGGGCAGAATACCTTCATTCACAAGGGAAGCCCAGAACTGACGTGAAATCTGGAACTGCTCATTAATACCTAAGGCTTTATCGGCGCTTACTTTTCCGTCGGGACCAGCGGGGGCGTAATTCAACTCGCACAGTGCAGAGTGACCGGTGCCAGCGTTATTCCACGGGTTCGAAGACTCCTGTGCGGGCTTATCAAGGCGTTCCAGAAGAGTAATATTCCAGGTGGGTTCCAATTCCTTCAAAAAGACACCAAGCGTTGCGCTCATAATACCGCCGCCCACAAGGACGACATCGGTCTGTTCAGTACGTGCTACCACTGATACTCCCAGGGGTTTGGTGCCCGGCTTTGGGCACGGTCATATGACAGTTGTATGACTCTAGCGTACTCCCTGAGGGTCTGTAGGTACACATTCCACTGAGAAAAATCCAGAATCAGTAATGTAGTTCACAAAAGAGTGAGGAAATTCTGCGAAATACATTAAATTCCACAACAGAAGCCTTAGGAAATTCGCACTTTAGCAAAGAGCTCGATAGCGCTTTGTTCGGTTTCGTAACCAATAATACGTCGATTAATACCTATGTTAGACGTAACGTTCAAAAGTGGGACCGCAGGCATAAATGCCGCTAAATCCTGGTTGATGGAACGATATTTTTCACGTTGTTCGTCTAAAGAAGTGGCGCTGTCGGCTTCGCGGATCTTACTCATAATCTGTTCCAGCGTAGGCGCAGGTTCTACCTTTGCAGGAGTAATGCTGGGAGACGGGGTAGGCGATGTTTCGGCTTCGGAACTGTCCTTCGGGGCAGCGCTTGCTGACGGTGATGGAATCGGAGAATCGGTGGGATGCGCCTTCGCCTCGGGGGTATCGTGCGATACGGGGTTTAATCCCATAGCATCGATCCACTGCGCCACCAGAAGAGGTGCAAGAACCGGCCCAAGAAAAGCGTAAGGATCACGATAGGTTCCGTAGAAACCACCGAGGAGAATGCCGCGAGTAGTATTTATTTCCGTAGCGCGGGTATGATAATCGGACCAGTTCAGCGGAATAGGTTTAATATTGAGTCCCAATATCGAGAAGAGCTCCGATCATCTCAGAATAGACTTTTTGGGGTGACATAATCCACGGAAGTGAAACATCAATAGGGTAGTAGCATTCGATAGTTTCGTCTGTGTAACCTGAGGCTGCGAGCAACGATTTTGCTTGGTCAACATCTCGCTTATACAGACGTTCCAGAGAGTCATCCGAGGTACGAAAAAGCCTAGGCATAAGGTGCAGTGCTTCAGAAGTTCCAGAAAGGTAATATCGGATGAGGGCACCGCGATCGACAGCTCGCGCGATAGCTCGGCGCACCGAAATATCTTTGAGAACCGGATGCGCAAGGTTGAACCCCAGATAAAGAAGCGAGAAGGGATCACGCAGCGGGTACAGGAACCCTTCACGCCCTAGAGGCCCTAAGTCATTGCCGCTTACTTGATCGCAGGCATCAACTTTATTGTCTACGAGAGCATAATAGCGTTTATCGGAAGAATTGAGAGTTGAGAAATGTATTTCGTCGAGTTCAATCTTTTCCTGCTTGATACTCACAAATTTATCGTTGCGTATGAGAACGATATCGGTATTTTGCGAAGTGGGCGTTGAGACTTTAAAGGGACCAGTACCGATGGGCATCTCTTTGATATGGTGGTTCTCGGTAAGCGCCTCGGGTGAAACGATGCCGAAAGCCGGTTGGGTCAGAATCCGCAAGAACGCTTGTGAAGGACGTACAAGCGTAAACACAAGTTTGGAGTCGGTGACGCGCACATCGGAAACTAGGGGAGCATAACGTAAAGGTATCTGCTCGGTGTGTTCATCAGTCTTTGGTGTATCGGCCTTGGGTGTCTCTGCTTCTTTCTGATCCGAAGGGGTTTGCGTTGCGGCGGCAGACGGTGAAGAGCTTGCCTCCTGTGATGCTTTACCTGCGTGTGGCGAGTTGGAGTGCACAATATTACCAAAACCCCAGCCGTAGAGTGGCTGAAAGGGAACGCAGCGTGCCGCCGTTTCTGGGGATGTTGCTAACGCCTGCCACCGCTGTACATTACGCAGTACGGCTTCTGCCGTAAGGGGAGTGCCATCGCTAAATGAGACCCCTTCCCGGAGTGTAAACGTATAGGTCAGACCATCTGGGCTAATCGTCCATGAGGAGGCAAGCGCCTCCTGCGGAACGCCCGTGTAATGGTCGGCACTCACGAGAGTTTCAAGAATCTGTGCTGTTACACGGTACGTCGGAGAGACCGGGTCAAGGGCGGGATCAAGAGAGTAAGGTGCCGCGCCTTGAGCAAATCTAAAGATCCTGCGGGTCTCTCCTGAACCGTTGTCGGGTGCCGAATCACCGCAGGCCGTCAAAGTATAACCCGCTGCCAGAAGAGACCCTAACCGCAGCGCAGTACGGCGGCTGATACCGCTATAGCTGATACCGGGGGCATCGGTTGGGGAGAGATGATTCACGGATAAGCCCTTCCATGGTGATTACTGAACCGTGATAGGTAATGCGTTTATGTCTGGGCGAAAACACTATTCTTTTAGAATACAACGTCACGATTTAATGTCGCGATACTCAAAGAGGGTTTTATGCACGACTCACAGCAAATTATAGGCTTAGGGATATAGCGCCAGGGTACTCTGCTGTGCGGTATATAACAAAAAGCCCGCAACTTCTTCGATAAGAAGACGTTGCGGACCCAAGGTTGGTGCGCGAGGGGGGACTTGAACCCCCACGCCGTAAGGCACAGGAACCTAAATCCTGCGTGTCTGCCAATTTCACCACTCGCGCGCAGTGAGCAAAGCTACCTAGGAAAGTCTACACGAGGACGTAAGACTATACAAACAGAAAAATTAGGTTATTTGGGGTCAATACCCAGGTCGCGGCGCAGCTTAGCAACGTGGCCGGTAGCGCGTACATTATATTGTGCCAGCTCTATGATGCCCTGCTCATCAATGACGAATGTGGAGCGGATAAGTCCTTCGTAGACTTTGCCGTAGTTTTTCTTTTCGCCCCATGCACCGTAGGCGAGTGCGACAGCGTGATCGGCATCGGAGAGAAGGGGGAAGGTGAGAGACTCTTTGGCGGTGAACTTCTCTAGGGCTGCGGGTTTGTCGGGAGAAACGCCTAAGACAACGTATCCGAGCGATTTCAAAGAGGCAAGGTTATCTCGAAAATCGCAAGCTTCTTTGGTGCATCCGGGTGTTGATGCCTTGGGATAGAAGTAGAGAATGACCTTATGCCCTGCGTAATCCGCTAGGGAATATTGCTGACCGGTATAATCTTCCAGGGTAAAACTTGGGGCTTTTGTGCCGGGTTCTAGTCGGGTGCTCATGGTTTCTCCTTAAAAGTAGATGTTCTCGGTATTGCATGTGTTGCCGTAAACGTTCTCTTTAGTGTACGGGGTTTTATAGGATCTCTGGGAGGTTTTTCGTGAGGGCGTGCCATGAGATGAGGTACTGCGGTGCCATCGAGAGCATGAGCGACAGCAAGAAATAAGAGTTTGTGTGAAGCGTCACTTATATGTAACTTGCGTGAAATATTAATTATCCGTATAGTATTTATCTGTTGTCGTACGAATGCGATACATCACCCCAAGTAAGCGCCTCTAGCTCAATTGGCAGAGCAATTGACTCTTAATCAATGGGTTCTGGGTTCGAGTCCCAGGGGGCGCACAAAATAAACCCCGTCGGTTATGGCGGGGTTTTGTTGTATACCATGGTGATTTGCAGTCGTGATGCTGGATGTTGATGTTCGCCAAAATCGCTGACTACAGCCGTATTCGTAAGTTGCAAAACGCGCTTGATGCTCGTATAGTATTTATCTGTTGCCGTTGCGAAGCTGCAATATTCGTTACCTAAGCGCCTTTAGCTCAATTGGCAGAGCAATTGACTCTTAATCAATGGGTTCTGGGTTCGAGTCCCAGAGGGCGCACAGAATAAACCCCGTCACTATCTGTGACGGGGTTTGCTTTTTATACAGTCCGGCTGGATTAGTGTATATGCATTATCCGAGACAGCTCTGTATGGTACAGGCCGCTTAAGAGCCTAGAGAACAGGCCAGCGTGAGGTTACAAACTCGCGGAAAGCAGAGACGTCGCGACTCTGGTTGAGAACACCGGTCCCATGAATGGTGGTAATCTCAGGCGCATCCTCAAAAATAAGCAGGAAAGAGCTGCCGTTCACCGATTCAATAGCCACCGAATGTTCACCTACCCGGTATGCGTGCAGCGCATTTGTGTTATCAATGGTGGATGCGGTGCCAGCAGGCGTAGCATCCGGCATGCGGATAGGGGCAATAATGACCTCGTCAGGGAACCTCTTGGTAACCTACCAGAAAATGCTCCTGCATAGGTTCTTGGTGCTGGTCGATATCGGGGTTGCGATAGATGGCGCTTCCGGTAGCATAGACCAAGTCGTAGGCCCCATAGTTAATAATCTGCTCATCGAATGCAGGGTGGAGTACCTTGATAAGCTGTTCTCCCGTAAGAGCCTCGGCGCTCCGTGGTTGGTTAGACTGCTCCGGTGTAGGGGAGGGTGAAGCAGCCAGGTTTTGCGAGTCGGTCATGTACTCATCTTACCGGCGAAGGCGTTCTGCGTCACTGTATCACGTCACATATTTACCTGGGGGATTTCTGGAGCTCGCAGATTACCGCAAGAATCAATTATTGTCTGTGCCGGTGCTGACCTGAGTCAGGCTCTCTTGGGCGCTGGGCATACAACAGGATGTCCTACAGAGCCGGGTAAGAGCTCGAAAATATATCGAAAGTACACGCAATGCGAAGAAATCAGAGAAACTCTCATAAAAACGGCGTGGAAATTTGACTCATGACATCAAGAGCGAGACTATATAAAGGTGCAAACACGCAAGACGCAGCGAATTCTTAGCCTTGTCGTCGTCGCCTAGGGCGCTTCACAAGGTAGATTTTCTGTGAATAGAATGTGCGCCCTTCGCAACACCATAGCGAAGGGTATTTTTATAGCTAAAGGCACCCGACCGGAGCCTACAGCGAGCGAAACAGTGTGTAAGATACTCGAACAGGCGGGCTTCACGCGCATCTGTCGAGAACTAGAAAACAATACAAACGAGGCATCATTATTATGACCACGGGATTTTCGATTAACTCCGCGGGTAGTGGGCAGGCTGAAGAAAAAGCCCCTGCTGCCGAACGCATGACCGGCTCGCAAGCGATTATTCGTACACTCGAACTTTTGGGTGTTACCGATGTCTTCGGTCTGCCAGGCGGCGCAATTCTGCCCACCTACGACCCCCTGATGGATTCGTCCAAAATTAACCACATCCTCGTTCGTCATGAGCAGGGGGCAGGGCATGCGGCTCAAGGGTATGCAACTTCTACCGGCAAAGTCGGCGTGTGTATTGCAACATCAGGGCCGGGCGCCACAAACCTGATCACCGCGATCGCGGACGCCAATATGGACTCCGTTCCGCTGGTAGCTATCACCGGTCAGGTTTCCACCAAACTTCTGGGCACCGACGCCTTCCAAGAAGCGGATGTGGTAGGGCATGACCATGCCGATTACCAAAGCACTCCTTCATGATTTCTGATCCGCAGGATATTCCGCGTGCGCTCTCTGCCGCGTTCCATATCGCCTCCACCGGACGCCCCGGCCCCGTGCTTGTGGACATCACCAAGGATGCGCAGGTCGGTATGATGGAGTTCAACTGGCCTCCCAAGGTTGAGGTGCGTGGGTATACCCCCGTAACCCGTGGTCACTCCAAGCAGATTCGTGAAGCGGCCAAGCTCATCAGTGATTCCAAACGTCCCGTGCTGTACGTTGGCGGCGGTATTATCCGCTCCGGTGCATCCGAGGAGCTGGCAAAGCTCGCCGAAATTACCGGGGCTCCCGTGGTGACCACGCTGAACGCCCGTGGTGCTTTCCCAGACTCCAACCCGCAAAACCTGGGCATGCCTGGTATGCACGGCACCGTTCCCGCCGTGTTCGCTATGCAGAAATCCGATCTGCTGATTACTCTAGGGGCTCGTTTTGACGACCGCGTGACCGGTAAACTCGACTCTTTCGCCCCCGAAGCCAAGGTCATCCACATTGACGTAGACCCGGCAGAAATCTCCAAGATTCGCTTCGCAGACGTGCCGATCGTGGGTGATTTGCGCTATGTGCTCCCCGAACTCAATGAACTGCTCTCCACCGAGTTCGCCAACAAGTTGCCGGATTTGGGGCGAGTGGTGGGTTGAACTTGATACCATCAAGAACGACTACCCCCTTGGGTACACCAAGACCGACGACGGCTTGGGATCCCCCCAGCACGTATTGGAGCGCCTGAGCGCCCTCACCGGCCCCGATGCTTTCTACGTGACCGGCGTGGGACAGCATCAAATGTGGGGCGCACATTTCATCGGCCAAGAGAAACCACGGCATTTCCTCAGCTCAGCAGGACTCGGCACTATGGGATACTGCGTTCCCGCCGCTATGGGCGTGAAAGTTGCCAACCCAGACTCAATCGTGTGGGCTATTGATGGTGACGGTTGTTTTCAGATGACCAACCAGGAACTTGCCACCTGCGCACAAAACAACATTCCCATCAAGGTTGCCGTGGTCAATAACTCCTCGCTGGGTATGGTGCGTCAGTGGCAGGCACTCTTCTACGATGGTCGATACTCCAACACCCACCTGCGCACCGGGCACGGAACCGACCGCATCCCTGACTTTGTGAAGCTTGGCGACGCCTATGGATGCGCCACTTTCCGCTGCGAGAGGGACGAAGATGTGGACGAGGTTATCAAACAAGCGCTCGCTATCAACGACCGTCCCGTGGTGATTGACTTTACTGTGAGCCCCGATGCCATGGTGTGGCCGATGGTGCCCGCCGGCGTATCAAACGACCTCATCCAAATCGCTAAAAACACGTCACCCGATTTCGGTCGAGAAGAGGGAGAAAACTAATGAGCCTGCACACCCTATCCGTTTTAGTTGAAGACAAACCCGGTGTGCTCTCACGCGTGACCGGTTTGTTCTCTCGCCGCATGTTCAATATTCAGTCTTTGGCGGTGGGACCCACCGAGGTTCCTGACGTTTCGCGCATCACAATTGTTGCTGATGGTGAGCCTGAGACTTTGGAACAGCTCACTAAGCAGCTCAACAAGCTGATCCATGTGCTTAAGGTGGTGGAGCTAGCCCCAGAGACTTCAACACAGCGTGATCACATTATGGTTAAGGTCAAGGCGGATGCCGCCGCTCGCCTGCAGGTTGTGCAGGCCGCTGACCTTTTCCGTGCTTCGGTTATTGATGTCTCTACCGAGTCCGTGGTGATTGAGGCAACCGGTTCTCCCGAAAAGCTCAACGCCTTGCTTGATGTTCTCGAACCTTACGGAGTGCGAGAGATCGTGCGTGCTGGGACCATTGCACTCTCTCGTGGTCCACGTTCCATGAGTGAACGTATCTAACGCTAAAACCCTTTCAGGATGTGGGAAGCACCGCCCGCGGTTTGATACTTCCCGCATCCTGAGATTTATCACAGAACGCCCATGAGCGGCGCCACGTCTAGTAAACTTAACGCCTGAGCCTGAGTTCGGGCTAAACCTATTATTTTGAGGAGACAAAATGGCAGCAACCATTTTCTACAACGACGATGCAGACCTCGCCCCAGTCCAGGGACGTACCGTTGCGATTATCGGTTATGGTTCTCAGGGACATGCACACGCTCTGAACCTGCGTGATTCTGGAGTCAAGGTTATTGTTGGTCTGGCTGAGGGCTCCAAATCCCGCGCTAAGGCTGAAGCAGAAGGTCTGCGTGTAGCTACCGTTGCTGAAGCTGCAGCTGAAGCGGACCTCATCATGATTCTGACCCCGGACCAGGTACAGGCTCAGGTCTACAAAGAGAGCATTGAACCTAACCTGAAGCCCGGCGATGCTCTGTTCTTCGCACATGGTTTCAACATTCACTTTGGGTACATCACCGTTCCCGAAGGTGTGGATGTAGCTATGGTTGCGCCGAAGGGTCCCGGTCATACCGTGCGTCGTGAGTACGAAGCAGGTCGTGGTGTGCCCGCCCTTGTCGCCGTCGAGAAGGATCCGTCGGGCAAGGCTCTGGAGCTTGCGCTATCTTATGCTAAGGCACTCGGCGCAACTCGTGCAGGTGTTATCAAGACCACCTTCACTGAAGAGACCGAGTCTGACCTTTTTGGTGAGCAGGCGGTGCTGTGCGGTTCGCTCTCACAGCTGGTTCAGTACGGTTTCGAGGTTCTTACCGAGGCAGGATACCAGCCTGAAATTGCATACTTCGAGGTTCTGCACGAACTCAAGCTCATTGTGGATCTGATGATTGAGGGCGGTATTGCTAAGCAGCGTTGGTCCATTTCCGACACCGCAGAGTACGGCGACTACGTCTCCGGTCCTCGCGTGATTTCTCCTCAGGTCAAGGAGAACATGAAGGAAGTTCTCGCCGATATCCAGAACGGCGCCTTCGCAAAGCGCTTCATGGACGATCAGGCCGCAGGCGCACCCGAGTTCAAGGAACTGCGTGCTAAGGGCGAGTCTCACCCGATTGAAGCTACCGGTCGCAAACTGCGCGAGCTGTTCTCGTGGAACACTGTTGACGATGACTATACCGAAGGTTCGGTGGCTCGCTAAGCACTAAGCTACTAGCGTTTCTGGGGGTGTCTATCATGATGGTAGGCACCCCCTTCGTGTGTGCTTGGTCTTTGAGATATTTCACGGTGACTAATAGTAACGCCCTGAAATTTCTTTCCTGCCGTATATACCACCTACCTGAGCGGCTGGAGCTATATGGTGCTGTTCCTGCTACTGGACAAAACAGGTAATGACGAAATCGGTTGTGTATTGGCTCGGGAAGGTGCTCTCATTAAACTAGGGCGCAGGCGGAAACACCTGCACAACCCAGCAATGACTATAGATAGAACCGTTGAAGGAGAGCTTCCTGTGAGCGATATTGTTGAGAAAGCTACTGCCCTTGTTGAAGAGCTCTATGCTGAAAACCCATTACCCACTATTAGGATTAAGCCCTCTGAGGCTGCTGAGCCGCTGCCGGTGACCGTCTCGAAATTCGGGGGAGTGCCGTATCTGCCCATCGGCGTGGAGGCGCCTACCGACTCGGACGGGGTGCCGATGGGCATGGTTGCGCAAATCAACTGTACTGAACTACCTGAGAATCCCATTTATCCGCCTACCGGCATGGTGCAGTTCTGGGTGAGCACAAACGTATGTTGGGGGATAGATAAGGAAGAGAATCACCGTGTGATCTACTATCCTCAGCTGGGTGAAGCGAATCCGGATGCGGTAGCGACTTGGGAGGATCATGAGCGAGACTTCTGGTGGCCTATCAAAAGTGAGTGTGCACTCGAATTTACGACGCCTGGGCGGGAAATATTTGCCCCGAACGATTCGATAAATCACCCGCTGCTTGAGAAGTGGAACCAGGCATACCCGGAACAGGCTATTACGAGTCTTGATGACTTTGATGTATATGTGGAAGAAATTGAGGATTTTACTGGTTCAGGGAACTACTCAAGGCTTGGTGGGTTACCGGACTTTATACAGGGTGATCCACGCCGAGAAGAGCCTGAAAACTCTGATATCCGCAGGCGTACCGTGAACTTGTTAACGATAAACTCGAACATAGGCGTGCTCTGGGGTGATTGTGGTACAGCGAACTGGGTGATCGCCCCGGACCGGTTGGCAGCACGTGACTTCTCACAGGTCTTCTATGAGTGGTCATGCAGCTAGCGGGCCCGGCGTGCTGCTGTAAACACAGGCGACCCCTTCGCACATTCTGCGTGCTGAGCACCGTCACGGTGTGTAGCGCGCAACATGTGCGAGGGGGTCTGCTACTGCAGCTGTGGTTGTGTGCGGGTACATGACGGCGGCTTGTCGCATTACTCTTTCGCCGCGTCTATGCTGAAAAACTGCGGTAAGATTAATAATTATGAGTGCTACCCCCTTCTACATCACGACTGCGATTTCTTACCCCAACGGAAACCCCCACATCGGTCATGCCTATGAGACCATTGCCGCCGATGTGCTGGCACGTTTCAAGCGACTCGACGGTTTTGACGTGCGCTTTATGACGGGCACCGACGAACACGGGCAGAAGATGCAGACCACCGCTGAGAAACAGGGGAAAACCGCCAAAGAACTCGCCGATGAGAACTCCGCCCGTTTCAAAGCGATGAACGATGCTCTCAGTATTAGCTACGATCGCTTTATTCGCACTACGGATCCGGACCATTATGAGGCATCCCAAGCAATCTGGAAGCGTATGGAAGAGAACGGGGATATCTACCTCGATAAATATGCCGGATGGTACTCTGTGCGAGATGAGGCCTATTACGCTGAGGACGAGACCGAAGAACGCGACGGGCAGCGCTACGCCATTTCTACCGGAACGGAAGTCGAATGGACTGAGGAAGAATCTTATTTCTTCCGCCTCTCAAAGTACGCCGATAAACTTCTAGAACTCTATAAGAATGAAGGGTATGTTTTCCCTGAATCACGTCGCAATGAGCTGATCTCATTCGTCAAGGGTGGTTTGAACGACCTTTCGATTTCACGCACCACCTTCGACTGGGGCGTTCCTGTGCCTGGCAACGATAAACATGTCATGTACGTGTGGGTGGATGCGTTGACTAACTACCTGACCGGGCTTGGCTACCCCAATACGGACGGGAGAAACTGTTCACGAAATATTGGCCCGCTGATCTGCACCTGATCGGTAAGGATATTACTCGATTCCACTCTATCTATTGGCCTGCCTTCCTCTGGTCTGCCGGTCTTGAGCTGCCCAAACGTGTTTTTGGGCATGGGTTCCTGCTGGTGAATGGTGAGAAAATGTCGAAGTCGGTGGGCAACGTGGTGGACCCCGCGGATCTTGTGGCAGCGTTCGGGCTGGATCAGGTCCGATTCTTCCTGATGCGCGAGGTCTCTTTCGGACAAGACGGCTCGTACTCCGAAGAATCCATTATCAACCGTATTAATTCTGATTTGGCGAATAACCTGGGTAATCTGGCGCAGCGTTCGCTCTCAATGGTTGCCAAGAACTGCGACGGTAGGGTACCGACCCCTGGAGAATTTACTGAGGAGGACCGCAAGATTCTGGCCGATGCTGCCGCCCTGTATGAGCCGGTTCGCGCGGACTATGATGAGCAGGCGTTCCACCGTGCCCTAGAGCGCATCTGGACTGTGCTTGCCGATACGAATGCTTACTTTGCGGAACAGGAACCGTGGACTCTGCGCAAGAACGGCGAGTTTGAGCGTATGAATACCGTACTCTACGTGACTCTTGAGGTGATCCGCCAGGTTGCCATTCTGATGCAGCCGGTGATGCCCAATTCGATGGAGAAACTTCTTGACCTGCTGGGGGTAGCAGAAGGGGAGGGACGCCTTTTCGCTGCGCTCCCTAAGAACCTGACAGCTGGGAAGGAGCTTCCTGCACCGACGCCGGTTTTCCCGCGATACGAAGCGCCAAAAGAGGCATAGAATCACACTATAAAGTACAGAATATCCCGGAACTTTCCAAAGAGGTTCCGGGATATTTTTGTTAGTAAGGGCTCCCGGTATTATCTAAAACACCGGGAGCCCTTACCTGTTGCAGGATCTAGCCTACCTGATTAGTGGGAACTCAGCCCCTCCACCGGGGACTGTCGCGCTGACCGGAAAGCTGGGATAGCCGACGCTGCAAACGCAGCGATGATACCCACGATGAGCACGAGAACCAGACCGCTGACAGGTAGAACTACTGCCATAGCCATGGACTCGCGAGTAGCGTGTACCAGTACTTGAGAAAGTACAAGGCCTATACCCACACCCGAAACGATACCCATCGCCAACGCGCCGAGAGTAATCATGACAGCCTCGGTCGAAACCATACGCCGCAGCTGCTTGCGGGACAGGCCCAGCGAGCGGAGCATCGCATTCTCCCTGCGACGTTCGTTCACCGATAGGGTCATAGTATTCGCCACACCGATAATGGCGATCACAATAGCCAGTGCCAGCAGGATCAAGGCGCCACTGAGCATAATAGTCAGCATTTGGTCATTATTCTTGCGAATCTGAAGACCACCTTGAAAGTCAGTTCCGTTGTTTGCCTTGGCAAGCTCCCCTTGAAGCTCGGTATTATCGCTTGATGACAGTGGAGTGCTTGCCCGCACCAGAACCATAGTTGCTGTACCGCGTGCTGCGAAACTACGCGCCAAAGCAGGGTTTTCTTGAGCCGCTTTCATGAGCGCTTCTTGGGCGGCGGGATCGTCCGGCAATGCCTGATTACTAGCTGCCTGCGGATCAGATGCATTCTGAACCTGGGCACCGGTTTCCGGTGATACCACGAAGAATGGTTCCTTAGTGTTTGCCTTAACGGGTTTGAGCTCAATCTCGCCAAGAGGGCCGCTGACCTTAAGACGAGTGCTGTTATCGAACTTACCCAGATCCCAAATATCCTGGGGAACAAGTACCTCATCATTCTTTAAATTGGTACCTGATTCTCCGGTTGCTACCTTGTGCAGATCATCGTTGCTAAGTGCGATTACATTGTCTTTGAGATTGGCGGAGTCTGCGTTATCGGGCTTTGCTGTGTATTCGATAATGCCCGCAGCCGAGCCGACGCTGACAGCCTCAACATTCTTCGTGCCCCTGATCTTATCAGCAACTTCGTGAGCCTTTGTCACGCTTGCGCTGCCGTTAGTTGCGGTAGATTCACCGAAAGGAGCGTATGCCGAAATCGGCGATATCCTATCAACCTCTTGGGCAATGGAGGCGCTCATCACTGAGTGGCTGGTGAGAACAGCGGAAATAACCAAGGTTCCTACCAGCACGGCTCGCCCAGTGGACACCGTGCGTTTGGGTGAGCGCAAGGAATTTGCTAACGCCAGTTTACCCGTTTGCCCGCGCAGAGCTACGCCGAAAAAACGGACCAGAGGGATGAGAACCCACGGGGTGAGAAGAAAGACTGCTATGCCGAGGAAGAGGCATGCCAGCAGTACGGAAGAGATAGCGGATCCGCCGTCTTTATTCCCTATAGCCGCGATAGCGATAATAACGCCTGCAAGAGCGGAGAGAACACCGAAGATTCCTCCTAAAACGCTAGGTTTCTTGACCGCCTGGCTTGTGCTTGCGCTCATGGCACTAATAGGGGAAATACTCAGTGCGGTGCGCGCCGGTATAAGTGAAGCGAGTACGGTCACAGCGGTGCACATGAGTACGCCTGCAATAAACGCCGTGGGGGAGAAATTGACGATGAACGAGCTGAACATCGCGTTTAGAATGCCACCGACCGCGTATACCAGTCCTGAACCGATGACCGAGAAGAAGACCCCAATTATTAGTGATTCTATGAGGAGCATCCGCACCAGCGAACCACCGCGGGCACCCAGAGTACGCAGCAGGGCGAGTTCGCGTACGCGCTGCCCCACCAGCACCGCGAAGGTGTTCGAAATGACGAACGAAGAAACCAACAGAGCCAGAATTGCGAAGGCGATAAGAATGGTATTCAGCGAGTTGAAGAGCGTTGAGAACTGTTTCTTAAGGTGATCTATCATCTGCGTGTTAGAGAGCACCTTGGGGGTGGTGTTTTTATCACCGGTGTTCAGTTCTTTCTGCAGAGCGTCACGCGAGTCCTGGGTATTGTTCTTGAGCTTAATGAACGCCTGAGGCGCCATGGGTTTAGCGGGGTCTGAGACGATCCCGCCCTCTTCCTCGGCGAGCTGACGCGCGGTATCCGCAAGACCGGTGCCACCAATAAAAACGTTGTCGCTCATCTGTGAATCTGAGATACCGGTGTTAAAGGTAGCTGTGAGGGTGTACTCGGTGTCTTTCGCGCTATCCTTATCGGTGGCTGAGGTGACGATATTGGGCATGGTTACCTTATCGCCAATTTTCAGGTTGTGTTTCTCGGCGAAGCTCTTAGCGACCAGGAGTTCGGTGTCTGTGGACGGGAGATTCCCCTCAATATCAAAGGGCGAAAGGTCCTTTGACGGTGGCGCAGAACCGTATGCTACCTTCTCCTTATCGGCTCCGTAGGTGCCGGAAAAAGTGTATAGAATCCAGGATGAGCTAACCTCTGGAGATTCCTGAATCTTCTTAACCGTGTCATTGGACATCGGGAACTTAGCGGTTGAGTTCTGATTATCCTGGTCCATGACACCCGCAGAGACCACCATGTTCTCGGAGTTAGCGTAGACATCGCCGATAGTCGCATCCATCGTGGCCTGAAGCGATGCGGTAAGCATCAGCACCGCCGAGATGAAGAACGATGAAATGGCGATACCAATACCCTGTGAGAATGTATTTCTTCTTGGAGGAGCGGATATTTGCCCGCGCCACCGTATTAAGTGTTGCAGCCAATGTTATTCACCTTCCAACTGACCCATAGCCTGAAGCACCGCGTCGTGGGTGGGATTAAGCATTTCGCCAGCAATCATGCCGTCTTTGAGGAAGACCACGCGGTCTGCGTAGGATGCTGCGTGTGCATCGTGCGTCACCATGAGGATGGTCTGCTGGTGCTCGGTTGCTGCATCCCGAAGAAGCCGCAGAACCTCAGCCCCGGAGTTTGAATCGAGATTGCCGGTGGGCTCGTCGGCGAAGACGACGTCCGGACGGGAGAGCAGTGCACGCACAATGGCGACGCGTTGTTGCTGACCACCGGAGAGCTGTTCGGGACGGTGATCCAGACGTTTTTGCAGCCCTAGGGTTTGAACAAGGTAGTCGCGCCACACCGAATCGGGCTTTTTGCCGGCCAGGCCGAGCGGCAAATCGATATTCTGCCCGGCGGTAAGGGTTGGAACTAGGTTGAAGGCTTGGAAAATAAACCCGACATGCTCACGGCGGAATTCGGTAAGCTGATTGTCTTTTTGGCCGTAGAGGTCGGTATCGCCGATGCGAATAATCGTCTCTGGATTACGATCAGGAGTATCGAGCGTGGCGAGAGTTTGCATCAGGGTTGATTTACCAGAGCCGGAAGGCCCCATGATGGCGGTGAACTTGCCGTACTCGAAGTCGATGTTCACATTGTTAAGGGCATGAACGATGGCTTCGCCCGTGCCGTAGGTCTTGGACAGATTACGTGTTGCTACCGCAGGTTCGTATGCGGGAATTGTTGATGTGCTCATGATTTAATTGTTTCAAGATTGCAAAAATATATCCCCTGACATTTGTCATCCTTTGAGCTGAAATTCTTGAAGGCGAAATAAATGGCACTCATACTTTTGGATGAGAAATACTCGGGATTGAAAAAAGCAAGCCTCCGTAAGGATGAAAATACACACGAAGAAGAAAAATAATTAAAATAAAAAATTTAGAGTCTGTGTAGTAACTATGAACGGTATTTTGATCCCTAGAAAGTAAGAATATATAGACTATTTAGATCTATAAAAGTGGGTTTTCTAAGTTTTATATCCGGGACTTCTACACGTAAAAATAATTCGGGAGCACGAACCACATAAAAGGGCAAACTCCCTAATGTGGGGAGTTCGCCCTTTTCGATGCAGGTTATTTCGCCAATCGACTAGCCTCGCATGCCCTCCACAGGGGAGAGACGGGCCGATCGGGCCGCTGGTAATATCGAGGCAACGAACGCCGATACCAGACCTACCAGCAGAACAAAGAACAATCCAAGGTAAGGAAGATCAATGACGACTTCGGTAGAAGAACTGGTACCTGCAATCACAACTTTAGCGGCGGCAATACCAATTCCAACACCCGCGAGGATGCCTAGGATCACGGCTCCTAAGGTAATCAGAATTGCCTCGGCTGAAATCATGCGACGCAACTGTTTGCGGGAGAGACCCAGTGAGCGAAGCATCGCGTTCTCGCGGCGACGCTCGTTCACCGACAAAGTCATCGTATTGGCTACACCGATAATCGAGATGACTACGGCCAGGGCAAGAAGAACTAATGTGAAGATCAGCATGATCATCATAATCTGATCAAATTGCTGGCGTCCCTGCAAACCACCGGTGAATTCGTTACCGTCATTAGCCTTGGTGAGCTGTTCCTGAAGAGTCGAGTTTGCACTTGAGGAAAGCGGTGACTTGGCGTGAACGAGCACCATAGTCTGGGCACCGGTAGCACCCACTTGTCGATGATGCAGCAGAGTCCTGCTCCCCAGCATCTGGGGTAGCTTCTGCAGGAACCTGAGCGTTTTCAGGAGCCTGTGATGAATCCAGCAGAGGCTTTGGATCTGAGGCGTTCTGCAGCTTGGTACCGGTCGTGGGATTCACAATATATAGCGACATATTGCTGCTGGTGGACTTGATGGGTTTTAACTCTACCGTCCCCAGAGGGACCACGTGCTTTAAGGCGAGTGGAGTCATTGAAGTGGGCATTATCATAAAGGGCAGCCGAGACAAGCACGGTATCATCTTCAAGCTGATGTGACCCTTCAGTCGGAATGACCTTTGTGAGATCGTCGTGGCTGAGTGCTACCAGATTCTCGGTGCGATTCTGTGCTTCACCACCGTCTTTCGGAGGGACCGTGAAATCAACGGTACCCGCTGCAGAAGCCACAGCAACACTATCGACGTTTTCCAAACCGCGAACTTTATCAGCGACAGAGCGCGCCTTATTGACGCTCTCAGATCCTGCTGTAGGTCCGGTACCGTAGGTGGCTGCCGCAGAGATCGGGTATAGCTTATCCATCGCGTTCGCCACGGTGGATGTCATGATGGAATATCCGGTCAGTACTGCGGTGACGACAAGCGCGCCTACCAAGACCGCGCGCCCGGTCGAAACGGTACGTTTCGGGGAACGCAATGCATTTGCTACCGCCAATTTTCCGGTCTGGTTGCGGAAGACCGATCCCAGGACACGAACAAGGGGCAGAAGAAGCCACGGGGTCAGCATAAAGACCGCAATGCCCAGCAGAAGCGCGGCAATCATAACGAGAAGAACAGAGGTCCCTGCATTTGAGCTATCGTTATTCTGCGTGATGGTATTGAACGCAAGGATCATGAGTGCACCGCCGCCAGCACCGATAATAAGACCCGCAATAAGGCCTGCGATGTTTCGGCTTCTTGACCGCCTGAGCCGTAGTTTCGCCCATCGCGCTGATGGGAGAAATCTTCAAAGCGGTACGTGCCGGAGCGAGCGAGGCAATAACCGTGACCAAGGTGCACAGTACAACACCGACAACAAAAGCCATCGGATCGTAAGAAACCATGAAACTATTATTGGATAGCGCACTCAGCAGTGCCGCGATCGGATACACGAGAACCGCGCCGATAGTGGAGAAAATGACGCCCACAACAAGCGATTCAACCACAAGCATACGTACCAAGGACGAGCCCTGTGCCCCTAGAGTACGTAACAACGCCAGTTCGCGGATGCGCTGCCCCACCAGCACCGCGAAGGTGTTCGAAATGACGAACGAAGAAACCAGCAGCGCTAGTGCGGCAAAGGCGCCTAAGATGACACCGAGGAATGTGAACATCGTGGAGAGCTGTTTCTTCACAACCTCCATGTACTCAGGACCGGACATAACAGAAGGCTCAGTTTTTTTGTCACCCGTGTTGAGTTTCTTCTGCAGCTCTGCGCGAGCAGCAGCGTCGTCCGTTCCTTTGAACTTGACGTATGCCATGCTGGCACCGGGAACGGCGTAGTTTGCAGAAGAAGCACCCCCAGCATTTGAGTGCCTTGTTAGCTGCCTCCCCGTAGGAAGTTCCGCCAATAAACATAGCGTTATTCGTATCGGAGCCTGAGAATCCGACATCAAAAATACCGGTGATGGTGTACTCGCGCGTAGTTCCTGTATTTGGGTCAGAGATCGACGCGACTACATCGGGGGAACTGACCTTAGAATTAAGTTGAAGATTATGCTTTTGTGCAAAATCTTTCGAGACCATCAGCTCGGTGTCTGAGGTCGGCAATTTACCTTCGAAGTCGAAGGGAAAAAGATCTGCACTGTTAGGCGCTTGGGTATAAGAAACTTGAGTTTTATCGGGACCAAACTTACCCCGGCCCTGGTAGACAATCCACGACTGATCGACTGAATCATCATTCTGAATATTTTTGATGCTCTCTTCATCCAGATAGATATTTGCTTCAGTGTTAGAGTTATCGCGCGCATAGGAAGAGACAACAACGTTATCTGCTTTGGAAAGAATGCCATTTACCGATGCATTTAGAGTTCCCTGCAAAGAGCTGACTAATACAATAACGGCAGCAATAAAAAATGAAGAAATTGCGATACCGATTCCAGTAAGAATATATTTTCCTTTAGACGCGCGTAAATTAGCGCGTCCCACCGTATTAAGCGTTGTAGCCAATGTTATTCACCTTCCAACTGTCCCATGGCGTTTAGAACAGCATCGTGGGTAGGTTTGAGCATTTCGCCAGCTATGGCACCGTCTTTGAGGAAGACTACGCGGTCTGCGTAGGATGCTGCGTGTGCATCGTGGGTCACCATGAGGATGGTTTGCTGATGCTCGTTTGCTGCGGTTCGCAGGAGCTTGAGTACTTCGGTGCCAGAGTTTGAATCGAGGTTGCCGGTGGGCTCGTCGGCGAAGACGACGTCCGGGCGGGAGAGTAGTGCGCGCACAATAGCAACGCGTTGCTGTTGACCGCCGGAGAGTTGTTCGGGACGGTGGCTGAGCCGTTTTGTTAGACCCAAAGTCTCCACAAGATAATCGCGCCAAATAGGATCAGGCTTTTTGCCTGCCAGGCCAAGCGGTAAGTCGATATTCTGCCCGGCGGTGAGGCGGGTACCAGGTTGAAGGCCTGGAAAATAAAGCCGATATGTTCGCGACGAAACTCGGTTAACTCTTTATCCCGCCGACCGTATAGCTCGGTATCGGCAATTTTGATGCTGGTGTTGGGGTTAACATCCGGGGTATCTAGGGTGGCCAAAGTTTGCATAAGGGTAGATTTACCGGAACCGGAAGGCCCCATAATAGCGGTAAATTTACCCTGTTCAAAAGAAACTGTTACGTTATTGAGGGCATGTACCGTCGCCTCACCTGTGCCGTAAGTCTTGCTCAGGTTTTGGGTGGTAACAGCTGGTTTGACAGAAGTATCTAATGTAGTAGTCATAACACCAATTATCCCAAACTAGAATGAAAACCTGTGGGAGGTTTTATCATACTTTTGGGTGATTTTGGAGTTCTGTCTCTAAAATAACCGTAACTATTTTCAAGGTAAAGTTAGTGAAATTACAGGCAATATTATAAATAGAGTACTTTCTCAGGAATGTATGTGAAGGGTGATATATAAATAGGAATGTGTTCTATTAAATACTTGGTATAGACAGTAATTTTTTATATGCTGCATAGCATCTGTGCAGACTTAATCGTCCCGGAGCGCCTGAACTGGTGAGACTTTTGAGGCGCGTACGGAGGGAACCCACGAAGCTAAGACAGCAATTCCTAAAGCGCCGAAGAATGCTATACAGTATTCCGTCAGGGGAATTCGGTAGATGATCTCAATGTTCTGTGGCGTGATAGCGCGTGTCAGGATAAACCCGGCAAGCGTGCCGCCGATGAGAGCAACCAGCAGCGCTGAGAGCGTGATAAGAATAGCTTCCATCATGATGGCGGAACGTAATTGCTGGCGAGAAAGCCCTAGAGTGCGGAGGAGCGCATTTTCGCGGTTTCGTTCATGGGCTGAGAGCATCAAGGTATTACTTACCCCTAACACCGAAATCAGCACCATAAGAGCAATAATAGCCAGGATGGTATACATGATAACGATAAGGGAAATTTCGACAGCTGCACGTATCTCTAGAATGCCCGCGAGATATAACCCGTGTGTTGTACGGGAAATATCCGTTAGATCATTCCGTAATTCTGTACTTTCATCAGAACTCAATCCTTGTTTGGCGCGCACTACCACATAGGACTCTCCAGTGGAAGAAGAACCTTCAAGAAGCTGGGGATGATCAAGATCCTGTACCTTGGCGGCGGTCTCACGTGAGATATAGGGGGTATGGTCATCAGTTTGCGAGTACACCGCAGTAAGCCGTAGGTCTCCACGTGGACCGTGAAACGTAAAACTAGGTGGCTTATGCCCTTGCAAGGCATGTTGTTCTGAGCGAGGCAGAACCACCACATCACCCTGCAATATCGTTTCCGAGGTACCAGGCAATACTACGTCAATATCCTGGGGCGAAACCGCATAGGCAGCGGGAAGATTAGTATGGTCAGGAGCGTCAGATGCCCCGCTGGGATTACTGCCTGCTTCATTCACCGGCCCATCTGAAGCTACGGGAGCATGAGAATCATCATCGCAGGTGAGATTTCCCGCATATTGTACAAACGCTTCAGACTGTACGGACGGCAGTTCTTGGATTCTGCGCTGCGCATCCTGTGCCTGGTGCATATACCGTTCTGCAGTGGATCCAGAATTCTGAGAATTGCGTGCAGTAGAGGAGCTACCCTCCGTATCCTTGGAGCCATTAAACGTTAGAACCGCTGCCGGACGGTCTGTCTGCTGTATAAATCCTGTGACAGATGCCTTAAGAGTCACGTAAACCGTGAGCACCATAGCTATAAGCATCATTCCTACCAGGAGGGCTCGCCCGGTCGATACCATACGTGCCGGAGAACGCAGTGCATTTTTACACGCGATAGACCCCGTTAAGGTACGCGCCACCAAGGACGCCCAGAACTTCACGAGCGGTGAAAGTATTTTATGGGCTGCCGTCAAAATAGCAAAGCATAAGAGAGCAGCAGCAATAATACCCACAACAAGCACTTGAACGCTATGGGTTCCCTCCATGCCATCAGGCACGTGCTCAGAGGATTTACTCATGAAGACTGCATACGCCACAATACCCGCCACAAGCAATAACAGGGCGATAACCCCCTGACGCTTACCGTAGGTAGAAACCTGCTGTACTACGCCATCACGAAGCCCTTGCACAGGCGATACTTTTGATGCTGCATAGGCGGGTTTAAGAGCGGCGATCCAGGTGACGGCAACACACACTGGCAGAGTAACTCCCAAAGGGACCAGAGAAAAAGTGAAAACCAATGTATGAGCGGCCCACGACGTGATAACCGCCCAAAGAGCGTAGGCAAGTGTAATACCTAAAGAAGCTGCGAGAACTCCCAAAACCGTAGATTCTGCCAGCACTATAGTGAGAAGATTGGGGCGGCTGGCTCCTAAAGTACGCAGCAGAGCGAGTTCGCGGGTGCGCTGAGAAAGCAACACGCTGAATGTATTGGTGATAACAAAAGCAGAGACCATGAGGGCTAACGCTGCCAGACCTAAAAGGGCTGCGGTGAGCAGATCATTGGCAAAACCTATGTCTGGCTCTACGTTGTGGGTGTATTCATACGCTGGCACTACATACCCATGATCGTCGTGGTGCGCGGTAAATTCCCGCTTAAAATCTTCAACCGCAACACCCTCACGGAGCTTGACCGCAACTATATGCGCATCATGAACAATATTTGTTTTATGCTCGCGATGAGCAATTTTAGATGTCGTTGTCAGCATAGTGCCACCGGCAAAAACTGTTATTGAATCTTCAGATCCCAGGGGCGGAGAGTGGAAAGTACCAGTGATCGTATATTCCTTGGTGGGCAAGGAATCTTCTAAAGATAGTGTGCCGCCCTCAAAATTTGTAATGGATGTGGGAGTGGGCAGCTTTATTGTTGCGACCGGGTCAATGCCGTGAAATTTATCGCCTATATTGAGATGCAAAGACTCACGAAGAGACTCTGGGAGCAGAATTTCATGATCATTCTCTGGCATTCGTCCCTGTATCTGATAAGGAAACAAATCCGGGTCAGTGGGAGCTTGAGAAATCGCATAGGGCACAGGGTCGCCCGGCGCGTCATGATACATAGCTGAAACTACTGAGTCTTCCCGGATACCAGCCACCTGGGGGCTATTACGGATATCTTCAACTTCCTCAACCGAGAGAACGCCTGACGAGTTCTCCTTGGCTTGTCCCGAGATATTGGTAGCAACCACCGCATCGCTATTACGTACCTGATTGCCGTAGTGTGCCATATATGTGGCGGAAATAATTGTGTTGAGAAGAAGCACTGCGCTCAAGAAAAAAGCTGCAACCGCAATACCCAGTCCCGTCAAAATATATTTACGCCAGGACGCACGAAGATTTGCGTATATCAACGAGAGCAGAGAGGAGATCATGTAAAAAATCCTGTGGCGTACTACATCATAAATATCAGTCTACTGTATAACCGTAAATGTTGGCTTGACGGATATTCATCATTCTCAAGAATGATTTTTCAGCCTTTTCACAGGTTCTGTCCTCAACGGTAGATGTAGACAAGGAGTCTACGAAACGATCCCAGCCTCATACGCCATAATCACGGCCTGAACCCTATCGCGGGCATCAAGTTTTGACAGAACATGCGAGACGTGGGTCTTAATCGTGGCCTCTGACAGCACGAGCGCACGGCTGATCTCCACATTGGAAAGGCCCTGCGCGATCAGACGAAGTACCTCATGCTCACGCGGTGAAAGAGTCTGCATGAGTTCCTGGTGCAGAAGCTGCGGCTCCTCCTGAGGAGTGGGGGCAATACTGGCAGAATCCTGTTCCGAATGAACCTCCAACACCGGAATCATATGTTCCAGCAGGCGGCGTGTAGCGGAAGGGGCGATCACCGCATCACCGCGATGTATTGTTCGAATAGCCCCCAGAAGTTCTTCGGGAGGCGCATCTTTCAGCAAAAAACCGCTTGCCCCGGCACGTACCGCAGCATAGACATATTCGTCGACGTCGAAGGTCGTCAGCATAATAACCCTGGAATCAGGAACGTTGAGCTCTAGAATACTTTTTGCAGCCTCCAGCCCGTCCATAATAGGCATACGAACATCCATAAGAACCACCTGAGGGGCGGTACCTTCTTCAGCCATACGGGCATAGCTATCAACCGCCGCTGCGCCGTCATCAGCTTCGAGAACAACCTGCAGATCGGGCTGAGAATTGATAAGCATCTTCAAACCGCCGCGTACAAGTTGCTGGTCATCAACCAGCATCACGGTAATCTGTTCGTTCATAGGATTTCCTTCAATATGTTCTGTCACTTTTTACAATACTGGCTTCCTGTTACGTTTCGCGGTACGGCAGCCAAGCCTTCACGCTAAAACCACCCTGCAGATCCGGGCCGTAATGCAGGGTTCCGTCATACATTGTGATGCGTTCGCGCATACCCAAGAGACCGTTACCGCTGCCCGGCACAAAGGAATATGGAGCATCCGAGCTGTTGTGATGAGCCGGAGCGCTGTTGTACACGTCCAAATACAAACCATCTCGTTTCCACGCAGCCGAAAGGGTAACGATCTCAGCATCGCGGGCGTGTTTAACGATATTGGTGAGCGCTTCCTGGATTACACGATATGCCGCTAGATCAGCTCCCTGAGGGAGGGCGCCGTTTATGGTACCGGTAATGCCAGCAAAGTCGATATTAACTCCCGACCTGCGAGCCTGCGCAACCAGAGCGGGAATTTCGTGAATTGTAGGCGCTGGGGCGTACATGGTGTCTTCGTCGGTACGAAGAACCCCCAGGAGGGAACGCATCTGTGTGAGAGAATCGCGTGCGGTGACCGCAATAGTTTCGAGCGTCTGCTCCGCGATAGAGGCGTTATGCTCCTGAAGGTTAGTCGCTTCGGCGGGCTGAGTCGTCGTGGTCCGTATCGCGGCTGCGGCATACCTGGCACCGTCAGCCTGCGTGATGATGCTGGAGAGCGAATGCGCCACAATATCGTGCATTTCTCGGGCGATGCGGGTGCGTTCATCCTGTGCCGCAAGACGCCGTTCCTGTTCTTGCTCAAATTCGAGGCGCATCGCTCGCTCTCGAAGCTCATCCTGGCGAATAATGCGGGTACGCCTTGAATCACCGATAAACCAGAGCACGGAATAAATCGCACCGCATAAGGTTGTAATGATAATCGAGCTTATAATAGCGGCAAATTGTTCGCCCCGCGGAAGCAGCATGATAAAAAGCTGAACCCCTACCGCAAAGGCACCAATCCAGCCCGCAATAAACATGCGGACCCGCAGCTTCTTCTTCCAGTGCCTGCCGATATGATAAGCCGCTATGCCTACCGGAAAATACAGGTGAACGGGCAAAACATCCGGAATAAATAGAGTGAGAGCGGTGGAGACGAGAACAAACCAGATTGACCCATAAGGATGCCGGTACCGAAAATAAAGGGCGGTCGTATTGATGCATGCAATGAAAAAAGTAATGCCGCTATCCTTATAGGACATTGCAAGAGCTATGAGCAGAACAAACATCTGCATGAAAGCAACTACCGTGATATTAAACCAGCGGTAGTTCCTATCTATGTAGTTGTTGATTCGGCTCGTTAGATCCATGGGTTAAGTGTAACGTTCGCCCTCAAAACAGGTAATCACTCGGAAGGATGAATTCTGCGCGTATTTGTGTAAGTCATGAGGCTGTAAAATCTGGAATAAGACCTCTCAAAACTGCGAGATTATGCGGGAATATATATGCCCATACTCTGAGAATCATGGCCTAAAATCTGCGCAATTGTTCGTGCCAGCAGTAGGGTAGAGGTATGACTACTGAACGTTCTATCAACCTTGCCGTGATCGCTGGCGACGGCATCGGACCTGAAATTATTACCGAGGCGCAGCGTGTGCTTCAACGCGCCTGCGAGCTTGATTCTATTCGCGTAGATTCCACCGACTATAAACTTGGCGCCGAGCACTGGCTTAAAACCGGCGAAACCCTGCCTGAGAGTACGATGGAGTCTCTCAAACAGCACGATGCGATTCTTTTCGGTGCTATTGGTGCCGATCCGCGCAGCGGCAAGATCCCCTCAGGGCTGATCGAACGTGAGATGCTTTTGAAGCTGCGCTTCTCATTTTGACCATTACATTAACCTGCGTCCCGCACGGCTGTACCCGGGGGCAGTGTCGCCGCTGAGCAACCCCGGAGAGATCGACTTCGTGGTGGTACGCGAAGGTACCGAAGGGCCCTACGTGGGTAATGGAGGAACGATTCGCGGTGGCACCGATGCCGAAATCGCAACCGAAGTATCCATCAATACCGCACACGGTGTTCGTCGGCTAATCCGGTACGCCTTCGAACTGGCACAGTCTCGCCGTAAGAAGCTGACCCTCATCCACAAAACAAATGTGCTCGTACATGCTGGTCGTTTGTACACCCGTCTTTTTGAAGAGATCGGGCGCGAATTTCCCGAAGTGCAAACCGATTACCTGCATGTTGATGCGGCAACAATTTTCATGACCACCGATCCCTCACGTTTCGACGTGATCGTAACCGATAACCTGTTTGGCGACATCCTGACCGATCAGGCGGGTGCAGCGACCGGAGGTATTGGCTACGCGGCCTCAGGCAATATCAACGCGGTAGGGGAGTTCCCTCAATGTTTGAGCCCGTGCATGGTTCAGCCCCCGACATCGCGGGGCAGAACAAAGCAAACCCAACCGCCGCAATCCTCGCGGGAGCAATGCTTCTGCGGCACCTAGGCTATGAGTCGACGGCGGTCCGTATTGAGGATGCGGTCGAGGCCGATATGCGCGCCAACGGTGCCCGCACCCGAGGCACCGACGAAGTTGGTAACGATGTCTTAGGGGTTCCTAAGCTAGTTAAGGCTGAGGCAGCTTACACCCCTCGACTTTCACGATATGGGCGGCGGTGAGTTGCGTGTGCGTTGTGCCTATTCATCAGGTACTCTAAAACAGGTGCAACGGGCACATCCGCCCCGTCGTCCACTGGCGTGGTCACAAGCCGCACTGATGAGCTTCGTAAGCGATGCCGCTTCTGCCTCCCACCTTGAGGTTCGCGCCGCCGATGCTATTGGCAGAGAGAATTGACAGAATAGGATTACACCATGGCACTTGAATTTAGCCGTGAAAAGAACCCCGCCCCCGCGAGTGACGAACGCCGAGCCGAGATTCTTGCCGACCCCGGGTTTGGTGACTATTTTACGGATCATATGGTCAGCATCGACTGGAACGGTGATTATAAAACCGGCGGTGAATGGTCGAACGCGCGGGTGCATGCCTACGGTCCGCTCAGTTTAGATCCCGCCGCTGCGGTTTTTCACTATGGCCAGGAAATCTTCGAGGGTATTAAAGGCTACCGTCATTCGGATGGGTCGGTGTGGACATTCCGACCCGAGAAGAATGCGGCGCGCCTAAACCGCTCAGCATATCGTATGGCGTTGCCTCAGCTGCCCGAAGAGACCTTTATCGAATCCCTGAAACAGCTGGTGCAGGCGGATGAAAAATGGGTTCCCAGCGGTGAGGGAGAAGCGTTCTATTTCCGTCCGTTTATGATTGCGACCGAGGCATATCTGGGGGTTCGCCCTGCTCGTCACGTGGAATATCATGTGATTGGGTCGCCTGCCGGTAACTACTTTGGCACCCCCAGAGCCGGTGGATATCTGGCTGTCCACGAAGTACGCCCGCGCTGGTGAAGGCGGTACTGGCACCGCAAAATGCGGCGGTAACTATGCTGCCGCCATGATCGCCCAGCTTGAAGGTGAAGAAAACGGCTGTAAACAGGTGATCTTCAAAGACCCGCACCGCAACGATGCTCTTGAAGAGCTGGGCGGCATGAACGTATTCTTCATCTACGGTAAAGAGAATAAGCTGGTAACCCCCGAACTTACCGGAACTATTCTAGAGGGCGTTACCCGTTCCTCAATTTTGCAGCTGGCGAAGGATCGCGGAATGACCGTTGAGGAACGCCCCATCACCCTCAGCGAGTGGCGTGACGGTGTGGCTTCTGGCGATATTACAGAGGTGTGTGCCTGCGGTACCGCAGCGGTCATTGCTCCCATCGGAAAGCTTAAAGCTGCTGACTTTGAGATTCCCGCAGCTTCCGAAGGATTTGGTGAGATTTCCAAGAGCCTGCGTGAGGAGCTCGTGGGTATTCAGACCGGTACGGTAGAGGACCGTCACGGGTGGATGACCCGCCTCGTCTAATAACCACCCGGTACTGCCCCGGGCGCATCCGTAAAACGTGCAGAGAGTGACTTTCCGACGATAAGCTCTACTTTTCAATCGGAAAGTCACTTTTTGCGTATCGAGAGGGGTATGAATGACTGGTACTCTAGAAGGTATGCGTATTGCACGATTTACCGTAGATAACGATCTTCATTATGGTGTGGTTGAAGGAGAGGACGGCAGCGAAGTTTTGCATGTTCTCGCGGGCGATCCGTTTTACTCCGGTGTTGAAACCACCTCGAAGACTTATCAGCTTGAGGACGTTCGCCTGCTTGCCCCCATCATTCCACGCTCCAAGGTGATTGGTGCTCTTGCTAATTGGGCGGGTACCCCGGCTCCTGCTGCCCCACAGTTTTTCATCAAGCCAAATACGACGGTAGTCGGCCCTGGTGATCCAGTGACTCTCCCCGAGTATTCCGAAGCGGTCAGCGTTGAAGGCGAGCTGGCGGTTATCATCGGTCGTATTGCAAAGTCGGTTCCGCTGGAACGTGTGCATGAGGTCGTTTTTGGATACACCGCGGCCAATGATCTGACGGCACGTGACGTTATGGAGACGGACACGCAGTGGACTCGCGCGAAAAGCTTTGACGGCTCAACCCCACTGGGGCCCTGGATCGAAACGGAGCTTGATACCGACTCGCTGAATATCACGAGCTGGGTTGATGGTGACGTAGTGCAGGAAGGCAATACCTCTGATATGCACTACTCGGTGGCGGAGCTCGTGTCCGCCGCATCCGAGATCTTTACGCTTCTTCCCGGAGACATTATCTTGACCGGAACCCCGGCGGGTACCAGCGTCCTTCGTGATGGTCATGAGGTTGAGGTCGAGGTCGAAGGCATTGGGGCTCTGGTAACCCGCATCCGCAGTTAGAGCCCAGTTTAGGCTGAGAGTGCTAAACATAGATTCCTCAGCGCTATAGAACGCACAGCAGCATGATTTTGAGATACACAAGTTCAGGAGAAAACTTACTATGACCGAATATCCCGGTCCTAATCTGCACGATCCACGCGAAACTCGCGTACGCTTTTGCCCTTCACCGACCGGAACCCCGCACGTGGGCATGGTACGTACAGCCCTGTTTAACTGGGCTTATGCGCGCCATACCGGCGGTAAGCTCATTTTCCGTATTGAGGATACCGATGCGGCACGCGATTCGGAAGAATCGTTCAACCAAGTGCTCGACAGTCTGCACTGGCTGGGCATTAACTGGGATGAAGGCGTGGGCGTAGGCGGCCCCCATGAACCGTATCGTCAGTCTGAACGTAAACGTGAGGACATTTACCAGAAGGTTTTCGAGAAGCTCATTGAGGGCGGGTATGTTTATGAGGATTTCTCGACCCCCGATGAGGTGCGGGAACGCCGTAAAGCAGCGGGGCAGGATCCTCAGCTCGGCTACGATAACTACGATCGTCACCTGAGCGACGAGCAGAAAGACGCTTTCCGTGCCGAAGGCCGTAAACCCGTATGGCGTTTACGTATGCCCGATGAGGATATTACGTTCAACGACCTTGTGCGTGGTGAGATTACCTTCAAAGCCGGGTCTGTCCCGGACTACGTTGTGGTGCGTTCTAGTGGTGACCCCCTGTATACTTTTGTGAACCCTGTGGACGATGCTTTGATGGGCGTAACCCACGTGCTTCGTGGTGAAGATCTGTTGTCTTCAACTCCGCGCCAAATTGCGCTGTACAGGGCGCTCATTGATACGGGCGTCACCACATTTATCCCCGAGTTTGGGCATCTTCCCTATGTGATGGGGCAGGGTAATAAGAAGCTGTCGAAGCGCGATCCCGAATCGAATCTCTTCCTGCTGCGCGATGCCGGTTTTATCAAGGAAGGTCTGCTGAACTACCTGTCTCTGCTGGGCTGGTCACTATCCGCAGATCAGGACGTTTTCTCAGTCGATGACCTAGTGGCTCACTTCGACATTCACGATGTGGTAGGCAACCCGGCACGTTTTGACGTCAAGAAGGCAGAGGCTATTAACGGCGATCATATTCGTCGTTTGGAGGCGGACGATTTCCGAAACCGCCTGGTGCCCTATCTGCAGGCCGCTGGTGTTGTTGGTGAGGAACTTTCAGCACGTGAAGAGCAGATTCTGACAGAGGCTGCTCCCTTGGTACAGGAACGTATGCAGCTCTTGGGTGAAGCCCCGAAGCTTCTGGCATTCCTCTTCAAAGCTGATGAAGAGATCACGGTTGCTGATGACGCCCGTAAACAGCTTAAAGAATCTGCCCCTCAGGTTCTTGCTGCCGCTTTAGAGGCACTTGAACCCCTTGAAGCCTGGGATGCGGCAAGTATCGAATCTGCCCTGCGCTCCGCTATCGTGGAGGGGCTTGAGATCAAACCGCGTTTGGCATTCGGGCCGGTGCGTATCGCCGTTTCGGGTGAGCGTATTTCGCCCCCGCTCTTTGAATCCATGGAGATTCTGGGGAAGGAATCTTCTCTCAACCGTGTGCGGGCTTTGGCTGCTGAGCTCGGGGCGTAGCCCGAACGCATAGCCGTATCTTTTTTTGGAAAAGAAGAACTCGGTGGTTCACGAGTTTGCGCGAGCCACCGGGTTTTTCTGCGCGCAAGAGACGCCTACACATTGTGCGCTAGAGGAATGTAGGGCTCTCGGCTTATGCTGGTTATACGGTCGTGTATCGTGGGAGGTGAAGGTGAACCATAACAAATACATTGTGCGTGCTTTGCGCAAAGGAACCGTGATGGCATTTGCGAATGCATCAATTGTGTTGCTTATTGCCACTATTGCGGATGCAGTGAGATCTATCTGGACCATTGTGATAATTGTGTTAGCCAGCGCCTTAGCGTATTTCGCGGCGTATCATGAAGCTAAGTTTGATGATGAACAGATTGCATGTGAACGCGAAGCAGGCGGCCACCAGCCGGGAGGTGAAGCCCTGGTGGGGGACAAACCCATAGAAAACGCCCAAGAGCGGCTGGAAATTGGTGAGGAGGATAAAGCATGACTCGACGCGATGTAACATTTGCCGCCATCATGTCTGCCGTAGCATTGGCAGTTTACATAGGCGTGAAGGTTTGGTTGGGCGGTCACTGGGACTGGGTAACCTTCGTCATTTGGGTTCTGGCCGCGCTTCTCTTTGGGTTTGGCATTATTTATGCGAAGTCGTTCTTGATCCGCATGGTAGATGAGATGACTGAGGATGGAGTAACGCCCAGCGAAGGGGAGCGCCGCACTGGGGTCGGTAGGGGTTCCGAACGTAATTCGCATGCGGAATCCATCGCGGATGCTGCCGTTGAGTCTTCTGCTGAGCATGCGCATCACCTGGGACATCAGCATCATCGCCGGCAGGAATCCTCGAACTTGTAACATCCTGCAGCGTATTGGCGTGCTCTAAACGCCTGTAAAAGGGCATCATATAGAAAATATACGTGCTTGCCCTCATGTCTATAAGCCCTAGTCAGCATGATGTAGGTCTGAGGAAAAATAGTGAGCTGGAGAATATCATGAAAAGATTTATGCGTGTAAGAGTTGCGGGTTATCAAACGGTACAGTATAGTATTTACCTGTGAGCGCGTCGGAATGAATGAAGGTTCCGGCTCGTTATTTGTGAAAACAGAATATTGCGGTTGTAGCTCAGTTGGTAGAGCACCACCTTGCCAAGGTGGATGTCGCGAGTTCAAGTCTCGTCAACCGCTCTGCGAAAGCCCTGAAGTAATCTTCAGGGCTTTTTGTGTGTATGTCGTAAGGAACCGTAAATGTTGGTTTATCTTCCGTGAAAATTCGGGGATTCTGCCGTGTTCCAAGATTTTGATGACGATAAGTCTCTAAGAAAATAAACGTCATAGATGATATTTCTATTGCTTTTTTGGGGGAAAGGCGTGAATATAGGGGGTACACCTTTTTAGGTACTCCTACCCTAAGTTTTAACTATAGGGTAACTAATTTTTAGTGTCCGTCATTCTCTCAGGGAGTTTATATGGTTCTTTTGCTCACTAAAGCTCAGTGTAAGCCTTTCAAAGCAGCTACCGTTGGGGCACTTTCGATGTCGCTCATGGGGGCACCTTTTGCAGCGCCCGCGTCCTTTGCGGTAGAGCCTCCCGCTCCGCAACAGATTACTGCTGCTCAGGCTCAACAGGTGCAGGGGATTCCAGGGCAGTATCAGATTCGCCATTCAAAGAACGGCAAGATCTTCATTGCTGGCTCTAACCGTGATATGTCCACATCGACTATTGCGCGTCTGGATGAGAAGACTCTCCAGATAGAAGCTATAGCTACCCTGCCTATTACCCGAGCCGGTACCGGATACAACGCTGGGTATAAGAATTTGGGTGCTTTTGGTATTGACGTGGATGATGAGAATGGCACCATTTGGGTCACGAATACTCGTGATAATGCTGTGTCTGTGTATGACCAGAATAATCTCAATCTCTTGTGGACCAACTACGGCGCTCAAGAGGGAGATGAAAACTGGATCGAGCATCCGCGTGAGGTGAAGGTAGATGTTGCCTCCGGCAAAGCATTCGTAACAGGCCGCTTCTTTGTATCTGCCATTGATCTGAAGACCCGTAAGGTCGAGAAGATCAAGGTGGGTGGAGACGAAGAAGGTAAACGCTACATCAGCATGAATACCACTATTCATAATGGTAAACTCTACGTTCCCGAGCGCACCACCGGCAAAAGTCTATGTGATTGACACGAGCACTTTTAAGGTTTTGCAGGAAATCCAGACCCACGCTGATGTCGAAGGCGTTGATGTTCTTCCTTCCGATATTGCCATTGATGTTTCTGAACAGGAGATCTACGTTTCCGCGCAGGGAAGTTATGACCGTCAAAGCGGCGAGTCTAAGGGTAATTCCGGGGTAACCGTGTATGACCTCAAGACTGGAGAATATAAGAAGTCTATTCCTTTCGGTAAGCAGGCACTTTCGCTTGTCAATGATGAAGATCGTGACCTCGTATACGTTACGGATTTTGCTACCGGTAAGGTTGGCGTGATTGATGGTCGCGCTGATCGTCTTATTGGAGAAGTGCAGTCAGCGTCTAAGGGCGCCAACGATATTACCTTGGGTGTTGATGGTGAGGTCTATATCGCTAATAAGGATGGTTTTGCTCCCGATACGACCATTCCCTTCGGCATGGATTACGCCCAGGGAACTCTAACCTCCAAAGAAGAAACTGCTGATTCTATTACCAAGATGAAGGTTACCCCGGAGAATATGACAGCGGAAAATCCAGAGGTAGAGGTCAAGCAGATCACCCCGCAGCAGGAAACCTTTGCGGGTTACCCCGTCCCTCTGACGGGCGGCGATAACAGGACCCTGACCAACGTGTCGTATAACGATATTGCCGGTAATCTCTTTGAGAACGACATCATCAAGCTCGGGGAGAAGAGTATTACAACTGGTTACCACGATGGCGGATTCCATCCCGCAGAAAGTATCGAGCGTGGAGCAATGGCAGCGTACCTATATCGCCTGGCGGGTTCTCCTGAATTTGAGGCACCCGCGGAATCTCCTTTCAGTGATGTTCCTACAACCCACCCCTTCTATAAGGAAATTGCGTGGCTGAAGGCAACCGGTATTACGACAGGTTGGGAAGACGGTACCTTCCGTCCTGAAGACTCAATAAACCGCGAGGCTATGGCGGCCTTCTTCTATCGTGCCGCAGGATCCCCGGAAGTTCAGCAGAAAGCAACCTTTACGGATGTTTCGGGAAACCCCTTTGCCAAGGAAATTTCGTGGTTCCAGTTCTCGAAGCTCTCCACCGGTTGGCCTGATAGTACGTTCCGTCCGCATGACTCGGTCAAGCGCGATGCTATGGCAGCCTATATGATGCGTTACATGGGTAATTTCGATTCCGTGAAGGTTTCAGTGCCCGCACCCGCAAAATAGCGCATAGCAGGTGAGATGACTATCGTTGCTTAGTTGGTAAGTTTATATTGCCGCTTGAATAACATGTATGCGTCAGGTGAAGGCATCTTTTGGATGCCTTCACCCGATTGGCGTGTATTCGGAGATTCTGGAGGCGGGGTATAAATTTTGGGCAGACTTTTGTGACGACCATCTCAAGGTACGAAGTTGCATGATGCAACAAAGCACCGGTATAGTTATTACTCGTTGCGGTGAAAATCGTTGAGGTTTTACCGGAACAACATAATGAAATAGTGGGGTATGGTGTAATTGGCAACACAACGGTTTCTGGTACCGTCATTCTAGGTTCGAGTCCTGGTACCCCAGCGAGCATCACTCGATGCTATGGCCCCATCGTATAGCGGCCTAGTACTCCGCCCTCTCACGGCGGCAACACCGGTTCAAATCCGGTTGGGGTCACACTAGGAATAATCCTCAGATCACGGAGATCTGGGGATTTTTTTGTTGCTTCTGGCGGGACGCCAAATGCCCTTCTGATGCCTCAAACAAGGGCAACAACCCATATTTGACGCGCTATCTTCCCACTCGGTATAGTGTTTACCTGTAGGCGTGATTGGCGCAGTGGTAGCGCGCTTCGTTCACACCGAAGAGGTCACTGGTTCGAACCCAGTATCACGCACGAGCCACCCCCGTTTGTACATCCACAACGGGGGTTTTTGTATACAGCCCCAATCGCTATCCGCAGATCAAGAAGGTACTCGGTGACAGCACCAGAACTAGCAAATCCAACCGATTACGGTCGCATGTACTCCCGTAAACGCGGCGGAGAGCTGCTAGTTCCTTCCATCACGACCGTTATCGGTCAGCACGCTACCGATATGAGCGGATGGCACGGCTATATGGCTGCAAAAGCTGCTCTCGAAGACCAGAGAGCTTATCGTGCTGCCGGATCCTCGGGGCTCAAGTACGCTATTATTCGTGACGCGGCGGCCGCATCCGAACGGTACCGAGATGCTGCAGCCGAGCGCGGTGACAGGGTACATAATTACGCCGAGAATATTGCGTTACGCGCCATGGGAGCGGAACACAATGTCGAAGAATGTCGAGAACAGCTTATCCTCAACGGCGAACAAGCCTATGCGGATAGGTTCGATGAATGGTGGGACGCTTTTCGCCCTCAACCACTCGCCGCAGAAATTACTATCTGGAATAAGTCCGTAGGTTACGCCGGAACGCTGGACCTTGTCGCCCAGATCGCCGGACGAACCTGCATTATTGACTATAAAACTAAAGGCACCGACCGGCGAGGGCGTGTTAAACCCCTTGACGACAAGGTGGTTATGCAGCTGGTTGCTGGGCTCAAAGCCGAAGAATCGCTGGTAGACCCTGTCGCGGGAACCTGGGAACCCTGGAAATACGGTGATGCCCCCATCCTGATGGGCGTGGCACTGGGCGAAACGCAGGTGGTGCCGCATCAGGCAAATCCAAAGATTCTTGAACAGAACTGGTATAAATTCTGTGCACTGCGGAGGGTCTGGGAATATAACCGTACAGTTCACGAATTCCCGGACGACGCGCTCATGCCGGTAGTTCCGCCTCCCGTGGCAGGTCAACCACCTTCGGGAGATCACACACAGGTAGCCTAGTAAACCCGGTAGAAGAAAAACAAAATAATCACGAGTGTTCTATTTGGACGAATACCTCAGCCGGTACAATAGAATGCTGGTATTTGACAGCCCTTCACCCTATTTGGAGCATATCTGCGTACCATAACAAGCGCATCAGGGAGACATATGACAATTCTGAGTATCCGTACCGTAGGCGACCCCGTTCTTCGCAGCGAATGTGAACCTATCACCGTTTTTGATCGGGAGCTTGCCAAACTGATCGACGATATGCTTGACACCATGTACGACGTTGAGGGAGTCGGGCTGGCTGGGCCTCAGATTGGTATCTCCAAACAAATTTTTACCTTTGGTGGTATTGACGACCGCGAAGGATATATTATCAACCCCGTACTTGAGACCGGAACGGAGCCTCAAGAGGGAGGGGAAGGATGCCTGTCGGTACCCGGTATAAAATCAGATACTCCGCGCATGAACTGGGCACGGGTGAGAGGCGTAGACAAGACGGGAAAGCCCATAGTGCTTGAAGGGGAAGGTCTATTCGCGCGTATGCTCCAACACGAAACCGATCATCTTCACGGCAAGCTCTTTATTGACCGCCTTATCGGCGAAGATCGTAAACGGGTTATGCGCGCCATCCGAGCTGCAGACTACAACAAGGTGGCAGCGCAGACCTCTGCCGAACGAGCAATGCGGGTTGGAGGAAGCTTCGGTGCCTCCCTAGGCAGCTTCAGAGCATAGACATACCGTATTCCACCAGGTTTAAGGAGGCCCCATGACCCTCAAAATTCTCTACGCGGGAACCCCCGAGATCGCTGTGCATCCTCTCGATACGCTTGTCCAGTCCCCGCGGGTTCAGGTGGTTGGAGTGCTCACGCGCGAGGACGCGCCGGTAGGTCGAAAGCGCATCCTGACCCCCTCGCCCGTAGCACAACGCGCTGAAGAGCTCGGGCTGCCTATCGTTAAAGCGAACCGGTGGTTGCCGGAGACCCAACAGCAGATAGCCCCTCTGGGAGCCGAAGCTGCTGCCGTGGTCGCATATGGCGCAATTCTGCCCCAGCAAGCACTAGATATGCTTCCCTACGGCTGGATTAATCTGCACTTTTCGAAGCTGCCTGCGTGGCGAGGTGCCGCACCTGTACAGCGTGCCCTCATGGCGGGAGAAAATGAGATTTTCTCGAACACCTTCCTTCTAGAAGCCGGGTTGGATACTGGCGCGGTCTTCGAAGAAGAATCCACGCTGGTGACGGAAGACGATACTGCCGGGAGCATTCTCACACGTTTGGCGCAAAGTGGGGGGGAGCTGTTGGCGAATACCTTTGTACGGCTTGAGGCAGGCGAGCACGGAACCGCGCAGCGCGAGGACGAATCCGTCAGTTACGCGGCAAAGGTGACCAACGCCGATGCGCGCATAGATTTCACCCAAAGCGCCCACAAATTCTTGCTCAAGTTCGCGCAGTAACCCCGGAACCTGGCGCCTGGTGTGAATTTTCGGGGAACCGACTTAAGATCGGCGGTGTGCGTCTGAGCGATCAGGCCGGTACCTTGGCTCCTGGACAGCTTGAACTTCGTGGTAAAAAACTCTATGTGGGTACGGCGGACGGTGCTTTAGAACTGGTGCGTGTACAACCTGCCGGTAAAAAAATGATGGACGCGCTCGCCTGGGCACGCGGTCTCGGTAGCGGCCTCGCCGAAGGAAAGGTAGTGCTCTCATGACGGAGCGACATTATAACGACAAAAATGGCTCACGGAATCCGCGAAATCGCGGGGCATCATCGAAACGATTTGATGGTAAGACCAGCGAACAACGCCGAAACGAACGCGCCCAGCGCTCCCACGATGGCATGAAACGCGGCGGAGGCGGTGTTTCCAAGCGCAATAAGAGCGGACATGAGCGCAACCGTAAGAAGCTTTCATCCCGTGATTTCTCTGCAACCGCGCCCTCGCAGCGCTCACGCTCGGCAGACCCCGCGCGCCTCGTCGCATTTGAGGTTCTCAATGCGGTAGCGCAAAACGACTCCTACGCAAATCTCGTGTTGCCCGGCATGATTCGTGCCCATCATCTTGATCATCGGGATGCGGGCTTTGCTACCGAACTCACCTACGGAACCCTGCGTAGCCAAGGCACCTACGATGCCATTTTGGCGCATTGCGCGGATCGTCCGCTGGAGAAAATCGGTACAACCACGTTGGTTGTACTGCGTATGGGCGTTCACCAGCTCTTAAGCATGCGCGTGCCCGCCCATGCAGCTCTTAACCAAAGCGTCGCATTATCCCGCGCACAGATCGGCGGCGGTCCCGCGAACTTTGTGAATGCGGTGCTGCGTCGCGTCAGCGAACGCAGCCGTGATGACTGGTACGCCCGTCTGGAGACTGATGCCAAGGACGATACCGAAAAACTTGCACTCGCAAAATCGCATCCAACCTGGATTGTGCGTTCCATGCGCCAAGCGCTTGCAGCTCATGGCAGGTCTCCGGCCGAAATCCAGGAGCTTCTTGAGGCCGATAACCAGGCACCTGTGGTAAACCTTATAGCACTTCCCGGAATAGGCGACCTGCAGGAAGCCTTCGAGAAAGGTGCGGTAGAGGGCGAACTGGTGGAGGACTCCGCTTTATATTCTGCTGGCGATTTGGGCAGGTTGGAAAGTGTTCGCGAGGGTACCGTGCGTGCACAGGATGTAGGTTCGCAGCTGGTTACTCGCGCGCTTGCTGCAGCTCCTCTTGAAGGGCAAGACTCTGCGTGGCTTGACCTGTGCGCCGGTCCGGGCGGTAAGGCTGCACTGTTGGCGGCTTTGGGCGCGCAGCGTGGTGCTCGGGTGGTGGCAAATGAGTCGGCAGCGCATCGTGCAAAACTGGTTTCACAATCTTTACGGCCGCTTTCTCACAACGAGTATGTTGTTCTCACCGGGGACGGGCGTGAGATCTCCCAAACGCTTGCACAAAATGCTGAGCGGTTACCCGAGGGCATCAAGCCGGAACAGAAATTTGACCGTGTGCTGGTTGATGTTCCCTGCTCGGGGCTAGGTGCCCTTCGCAGGCGTCCGGAGGCACGCTGGCGTAAATCCCCGCGTGATATTGCCGATTTGCTTCCTCTGCAGCGTCAGCTTCTGGAGGCTGCGTGTGAAGTTACGCGGCCTGGCGGTGTGATCGCGTACGTAACCTGCTCACCGCATGCTGCTGAGACTCAAATATTGTTGCGGAGATACTGGAGACTGGAAAAGTGCGTCTGCTGGATACACAGTCGATACTTCAAAGCGTTGCCCTGCCGAGCGCTGAAGGACAAAGTACTCTTGCGGGCGATAAGGCTCCCGGCTATCGTCCACAGGTACGCCTTAAAAAATCCTCCTCGGTTCGTCAGGAAGATATTCTTGATGAAGCATCAACGACTGCACAGCTGTGGCCGCATACTCATGGTACTGATGCTATGTTCCTCGCGCTTTTCCGTAAGAATTAGAATCGCGCAATACAACCGTATTTTTAGTGCGGCGATTATTGTTATCCGAACATCCGTATGTCATGTTGAGGAGGTTTTCTCATGTCTGTTGCTATTAATCCGTCTATACTCTCTGCCGACTTTGCAAATTTACAGCACGAGTTGGAACGCATTTCGACTGCGGATGCGGCACATATTGACGTGATGGATAACCATTTTGTACCGAATCTGACGTGGGGACCTCCGGTTGTTAAGCGTCTGCGCGAAGTTTCGCCCGTCCCCTTTGACGTGCACTTGATGATTGATGATCCTGATCGTTGGGCTCCTCAGTATGCCGACGTGGGCAGCGAATCGGTAACTTTTCACGCGGAGGCGGCTACCGCACCTATTAAGCTGGCGCGTACTCTGCGAGAATCCGGGGCAAAAGCTGGGTTGGCATTACGCCCGGCAACTGCCGTAGAACCATACCTCGATCTGCTCACAGAAATAGATATGCTTCTGATTATGACGGTGGAACCAGGCTTCGGCGGGCAGAAATTCCTTGATGTCACTTTGCCTAAAATCCGTCGTGCCGCATCAGCGCTTGAAGGGTCCGGTATCCCGGTGCGGCTTCAGGTTGATGGCGGAATTACGGAGGAAACGATTGTGCGAGCTGCGGAAGCCGGAGCGGACTGTTTCGTTGCAGGCAGCTCGGTGTATGGGGCAGAAGATCCGCAGACCGCGATTGCTGCTTTGCGTTCTCTAGGGGAGAGTGCACGAAAGACGTGGAGGTCACATCCTCACACCGGGATAAATCTCTCTGATGGATGCAGTTGTTCTTAAAAATTTGAGTGCATTGTGCGCGTATTGTGACGCTGTAAACGGTTAAAGCGTGAAATATTTTTGATGACATAACGTCTTTATAGCTTTATGTAATGACTATAAAAACCTGTATTTCCAATGAAAAAACCACATATCGGTAAAAAGATTGACGATTCTTAACGTTAACCATGAGAGTTTTTCCTTGAAGTAGGGCATATATGACGGTAAGGTTAGGTAGAGTTTATTTGTCTTAGGAGAAATATGTCTTTTGAACACCCAGCGTCACTAGCTCAATTCATGGTAAATCGCCGTAACTTTCTAGGTATGGCGCTTGCTTCAGGCACTGCATTCACACTTGCAGCATGCAGCCAGGAATCTACGACTTCTGACTCTTCGGAATCTCCCGAAAGTGAGACTCGCGTTGTTAAGAATGTGGATGAGGAAGAAATTACGGTACCTACTAAACCGCAGCGCGTTGTAGTTCTCTCAGAACCTACTTTGGATGCGGTACTCGCACTTGGCGTTAGCCTGTAGGCACTATTTCTGGTCGCGGTCAGCAGACTGTGCCTAACTACCTCAAAGATAAGGTAGGAGACGACGTTACACTTGTCGGTTCTGTGTCTGAGGTTAACTACGATAAGGTTGCCTCCCTCACGCCCGACCTTATTCTGGCTGATTCCACAGGCGTGGATAAACGTTCAGAGGCATACAAGACTCTGCAGGATATTGCTCCCGTGGTGTACACCGGATACGCCGGCGGCGATTGGACCATCAACTTTGAGCGGGTAGCGGATGCTCTTAACCTGGTAGACCAGGGTAAGAAGGTTGAGGAAGATTACGAAAAACTTACTGAGCAGCTCAAGAAGGAGCTAGAACCTCTGTACGGTGATAAGACCTTCTCGATCGTGCGTTGGGCGGGTAACGGTCCTGCACTGATCTTGAAGGAACTCCCAGCCGGTCAGGTGCTTTCAGATTTGGGGCTGCAGCGTCCCCCGGCACAGGATCGTGAAGGGCAGGGTCACTCAGAGCCGGTCTCGTTGGAGAACCTCTCGGATATTGACGCCGACTACATGTTTATCGGTACTTTGGGTGGCGCAAGCCAGAAGAACCCGAATGTTCAAGGTGATGCTAGCGCTAATGGTGCATCAGAAGTTTTGAAGAAGGCAGAGGCCACATCTGGCTTCACGAATTTGAAAGCCTACCAGAACGAACATATTATTACGGTTGAGGGTTCTAAATGGACCTCGACCGGTGGTCCCCTGTTGATGAACGGTATTGTTGCGGATGTTCGCAGCAAACTACTTGAAAATCAAAACAACAATCAGGGACAGTAGGATTAGATTTTAGACGCGGCACCTCGCTTGAGGAGGTGCCGCATCTAGGCTCTTGAATACTCAACGACGAATACGCTGAAGATACACAAAATGCTTTTGAAAGACAGCAACATGCCCCTGGGGCTGTCTTGAAAGAGCTTTGAAAACCTTATACACGAAACGGAACATAACGATGACACAGCACGCACATCATGCCGCCCGCTACAGTGCCGTGGTAGCGCTTGCGGGTGCTTTGCTTGCACCCGGCGTAACAACCCCCGCAACCGCTGTTGAAGATCCGGGTCAAACTCCGGATGCCACCCCCGCCCAAGCCGGTAATAACGTGCAGGCACAGGATCCTGCTGTGAAGGTTCCGGGTGAAGGCAACGAGAGAATGCCTCAAGGTAAGGTAGAACAACCCGCCGCGAAAGCAAACGATGCTGCGACCGTTGCAGGCCCCAAGGTGATTAAGAACGGTCAGGGCCTTGAGGTTAGTGGCTCGGGGTGGGGTGCCAACGCCGTCATTGCTGTGAAATATGATGGTGGTGAGGTTAAACCCACACGTCCAGTGGAGCATGACGGCAAGGATCTGTCAGCACGCGGTGTTATAGCGGTTATTAAGGCAGACGAGAAAGGTAACTTCAACACAACCATCCCGTTCCCCACCGAAGCTAACTGGACCATCGGTTCAGAACACGAGATTAACTTCCTGAGCGGCAGTTTACAGAAGGGCGATGAACAGCACTCAGCGACTCACACGGTAGCCGTGGGCGAAGAAGCTCCGGCAATCGAAACCCCGAAAGCGGAAGAGACTCCAAAAGCGCAGACTCCTGAGCAGCCTCAGGTGAAAGAAACCCCCAAGAATGAGGTCCCTGCAGAAGCTCCAAAGGCTGAAGAAACGCCTGCACAGCAGCCTCAGACTGATGAGGCAGCTAAGAATGAGACTCCTGCTGATACTCCGAAGGCAGAAGAGACCCCTAAAGCTGAGGAAACTCCGGTACAGCCCAAAGTTGACGACGCTGTTAAGAACGAAGCAGAGAAGCAGCCTAAAGCAGAACAGAAGCCAGATCCTCAAGCAGCAGAAAATGATCCTGCTCCTGCCGCTTTTGAGAACTCGCAGACTGTTGAGTCCGACGGCGTTACCGTGACCGGTGTGAAATACGCGAAAAATGGTCAGGAAATCGAGGTTAGCGGTACCGGCTGGAAGAATGCCGACGGTACCGGTTCTGTGATCGCCGTGAAGTACGACGGCGGTGAAGTCAAGTCTACGAATCCCGTAACGTATGATGGTAAGGATTTGGCTGGACGCGGTGTTGTAGCCGTCGTTACGGCTAATCCTGATGGTACGTTCACCGCAAAGCTGCCATTCCCGAACGCTGAGAATTCAACCGGGTTTGAGAAGTGGACGGATGGTTCACAGCACGAGATTAACTTTCTGAGCGGCAGTTTGCAAAAGGGCGACGTTGCGAAGCATTCGGTGACTCTCAAGGTGACCGTAGGCGATGCTCCTGCCACTGCCGAGGATCCAAAGGATAACGGTCAGCAGCCAGGTAACCCTTCAGCTAATGACACCGAGGAACCAGAGCCTCGGCAGCCTGCAGATTCTCCTGCACAGAATCATCAGAAAGACGGTAACGCCGGCGCTCAGCCTAGCCCAGCAGGTAATCAGGACGGTACTGCGAACCAGGGTGCACAAAATAATGCACCTGCACCTACACCTGCTGCTCCTGTCGTTGAGACTCAGACTGTGTACGACGGTGATGCTGCCGTAACCGGTCCTAAGACTGTGACCCACGGTCAGGGAATCGTCGTTAAAGGTTCTGGATGGAGCCCCTATAGCGTTATCGCCGTTAAATATGATAGCGGTGACATTAAACTTGACCGTGCCGTGATCTATAACGGTAAAGACTATGCTTCTCGTGGTGTTGTGGCCATTATTCAGGCTGATGCTGATGGCAAGTTTACCTATACTTTGCCGTTCCCAAATAGTGATAAATGGGGAGTGGGCACCGTTCACGATATCACGTTCCTGAGCGGCAGTTTGCAGAAGGGCGACGAGCAGCATTCGGTGACGTTGTCCGTTACGATTGCTGGCGCTGACGGCTCCACGTCAGCCCCTGTAGGTAATAATGCCTCTAACAGTGGTTCAAGCTACAGCGCAGGCGGCTATGGTGCCGGGTCGGGTAACAACGGATCAGGATATGGCTCTGTGGCACCTATTCCCACCCAGAGCTCCGGAATCAACTATGCAGCCCGTCAAGGCAGCATTACGAAGCAGGCTTCTCTTGGGGCTGCTGCTGAACTGGAAACGATACGCTCATTAACCGTGTGCAGGCACGCGCTAAAGCTGCCGCGAAGAACGGTAGTAACAACGGTGCCCACGCCAAGAGCGCACCCAAGAAAACTCACACGGCCAAGGCCGCGCCCGGTAAAAACGGTACCCAGGGCAATGCAACTACCGCGGCAACACAGTCCGACAGCGATAACGCCCCCAATATCATTGGCGCTGAGCTTAGCGGCTTCTCGCGCTGGTTTGCGAACAATGCAAATAACGTGTTGCTCTCTATAGCGGGTTTGATTATCTTGGTGCTTGCACTAACTTTCCGTAAGAGGGCGTAATCACCTCTCACACCTGAGGAAACATACACAATATCTCAAACATTAAGGTTCCCTCCCACACCAATGGTGGGGGGAGGGAACCGGTATAAATTACCACTAGTCGCACAGAAGAGGAAACTCATGCGAACCACAAAGACAGTATCAAAGGCGCTCACTGCCTGCGCGGCAATATCCCTTAGTCTTGGCCTGGGGATGGGAGCTGCGAATGCGATCCCGCCTGGAGGAGCATCAGAGAATACCCCAGGAACCAGCTCAACTGTAAGTCCTCATGTGACTCCCGGAGGCGTAGTTAACTTCACTTTGACAGGTTTCCCTGAAAACACGCAGGTTACCGTCAAACTAGATGATGACGGCGTCGTGCATAGGCAAACAACGGATAGCAAGGGGAACCTAAACGGTTCATTTGTGCTCTCTAACGCAGGCTCCGGCGACCATACGCTTCGCTTCCTTGCAACGGGAGGAGGCGGAGGTAAAGACGCCAACGGTCGTAATAAAGGTAATACGGGAGGGCGGTATACCAATAAGAGTCCTGTATTTACCGTTGGAGAACCCGATAACGGGGGCGGCAATAATGGCGGCTCGTCAAATAACGGAGGGTCCTCTAAGGGCGGCTCCGATTCTTCGTCCGACAATAACGCCGGATCTGACGGTTCGGGTAATAATGGTTCCGAAGGTAACGGCGGTAACTCGGCACAGAACGGTGGTTCATCTGAGCAAGAGACCGTCTATCTTGATGCTGATGGCAACCCTATCTCTAAAGAAGAGTATGATCGCTTGAACGCTGAGGCTGACGAGGGCGGTAATAAAGATTCCTCCGATCAGAAAAACGACCAGAACGCTGGCAAGGGCGAGCAGAAGAAGACCGCCAGCGCCTCTGCATCCAGCAGTGCGAAGAGCAGCGCGTCGGCCTCTAGCTCCGCAAAGACACAGGCAGATAGCCATAAAACCAGTAACACAACGGTAACGTACGGGCAGGAATTCCCGTGGCTGGGCGTATCTGTGCTTGGCGTTGCTATTATCGGTGCTATTGCTGTACTGATTATTCGAAAGCGTCCATAGACAATGGTGGTAGGCGCGCGCCGCAGGGGAGATAACGCTCCTTTGTGACGCGCGTTTGGCACTCTTGCTCAGGAGAAGAACCAAGGTACCCTAACGCCATAAGGAACAAGACACGGTATCGAGATAAGGCAGTCTTAGCTATCTTTACGGTAGCGTTGTTGATAGCACTGTATCTTAGACCACACATAATGAAGGAGTCTCGTTGAGCGTAACCTTGGAACGCACAGGAGCCTCACGAACCATGAAAAGTGGGCGCAACGAAAAAAATGGCCGACGAATAACCTGGCTTATTATTTTTGCGGTTCTGCTCGGCGTGAGTATTCTTGCCTCGCTAACCATTGGGCTAAAATCACTCTCCCCCGACAGCATCGTAGAAACCTTAGCGGGGCAATCAACCCCCGAAAGTCATGCCATTATCTTTGAGCAGCGCATTCCGCGGACACTCATCGGGATAGCCTGCGGGGCGGCCCTCGCAGTTGCCGGATCACTCATGCAATCACTCACCCGTAACCCACTCGCCGAACCTGGTCTGATGGGTGTCAACGCCGGTGCCGCCGTTGCAGTCATCCTCACTGTTGTACTTTTCGGTGTTCTCGGTATTTGGCAGTATATGATTGCCGCCGCTGTTGGGGGCGCTATAGCCGCCACTGTCGTCTATACCCTCGGGCGTGGTCGAGACGGCTCTATTGTTAAGTTAGCTCTCGCCGGTGTGGCTATCTCTGCCGCCCTTGCCGCTGTAGCGCAGGGACTTATGCTCTCGAACCAAGATGCTTTTGACGAATTTCGTGTGTGGGTTACTGGGTCTTTAGAAGGGCGCGATATATCAGTTGCACAGGCCGTTGCCCCCGTGATCCTCGTGGGTCTCCTTTTAGCGTTTTTTGTAGCACCCTCGATCAACGCGCTAAGTATGGGTGAAGAAGCCGCTATCTCCCTGGGCGTACGAGTGTATCAAACTCAAAACCTCACACTTCTTGCCGTAACGCTTCTTGCAGGTGCGGCAACCGCTGCCATCGGACCAATCTCCTTCGTCGGTTTGGCAGTTCCCTTCGTAGTGCGTGCCATAATGGGCAATGATGTGCGCTGGGTTAACTACGGCTCCGCGCTTCTAGGCCCCGTCTGGCTGCTCATGTCCGATGTCTTAGCCCGTGTTATTATGGCGACCCCGGAGCACCCGCAGGAAACTCAGGTAGGAATTATCGCTACCCTTGCAGGGGCACCCCTCTTCCTATTCCTGATGACTCGTCGTAAGGTGGAGGCTCTCTGATGACAGATACACAGACTAAGGCGACGAACCTCAAGACTCAGAAACAGGAATCTTCGCGCCCTCGAGGCGCACGGCGCGGTCACGACTTGGCTGGCAGGCTTGTTCTTAACTCACGCGGACTCATTCAGGCGCAGGTTCCCTGGCGGGTTTTGACGTTGAACATTGTGCTGATCGCTCTCATCGTGGCATTGAGCCTGTGGGGGCTGCAACAGGGCGAATACAAAGTGACGACGATGGACGTCATCAATGCCCTCGTTGGGCGGGGTAAACGCATCACAGTGGTCTTAGTACAGAAGCGTGAAGCGCGCATCGTGGCAGCTCTGCTTGTCGGCGCAGCTCTGGGGCTTTCAGGGGCGCTGTTCCAGGTAATTTCAGGTAATCCGTTGGGCTCACCGGATATTATCGGCTTTACACACGGTGCTGCAACTGGTGCACTCCTGCAGATTATCGTCTTCGACTCTGGCCCGGTAGAAGTTGCTATCGGTGCCCTCATTGGCGGTATCGCAACATCCATTACGGTGTGGTTACTGACTCGACATACAGGTTTACGCGGGTTCCGCCTAGTGCTTGTGGGTATTGGTGTAGGATCGACTCTTGCGGCGTTCAACTCGCTGTTAGTAGTTCGGGCATCACTGACTCAGGCGCAGACGGCGGCATCCTGGCTTGCCGGTTCTCTCGATGATATGTCGTGGCCGCGTACGATTACACTGATGATTTTTCTGATCGTCACAGTTCCCGCGCTTCTCGCCCTGGTACGCCCTCTCGGGGCTATTCGGTTTGGCGATAGCGTGGCGTCGGGACTAGGCGTGAATGTCAACGCTTATCGGGTGTGTGCGCTCTTCCTCGGTGTGCTTCTCGTATCCCTAGCTACCGCGACTACCGGTCCCATAGCATTCGTGGCACTTGCTGCCCCGCATATCGTGAAAACCCTGGGGCGAAGCGGCGGAGTTACCCTTTTCGGATCTGCCCTCATGGGTGCGTTGATGGTGCTGGCCTCAGACCTTATTGGAAGGTTTGCAATTCCCGGTCGTACCCTACAGGTTGGTGTGGTTACCGGCGCCTTGGGCGGTTTATATCTGATTTATCTGATTTACCTTGAAAGGAAGAAGAGCTAGTGAAGGCTCGTGCAGAGATTAGCGAAAGCCGACTCGCAGGCGAAGACATGGTCGTAGCCTATGGCGACCACACAGTGCTCAGTGGTATAGACTTCAAGGTGCTTGAGGGTGAGCTTACCGTTATTTTGGGTCCTAACGCCTGCGGTAAATCTACCTTACTCAAAGCTCTGGCGCGTGTGAACCCTCTCAAAGGCGGAAAGGTCTTTCTTGATGGTCTGCCGCTTTCAAAGATGAAATCCCGCTCCATCGCGCAGATTCTCGCCATGCTTCCTCAAACGCCGGAGGCACCCACCGGGTTGACCGTGGCGGATGTTGTGGCACGCGGCCGGTACCCGCATCAATCCCTTCTGCGTTCCTGGTCTGAGAAGGATGAGGCGGCCTGCGTTGAGGCTATGGAGGCCGCGAACGTGTTGGAGCTGGCCGAACGTCCTATTGAGGCGCTTTCCGGCGGTCAACGTCAGCGCGTGTGGATTGCCATGACCCTTGCTCAGCAGACGCCTTTGATTCTGTTGGACGAGCCAACCACTTACCTGGATATTACCCACCAGATTGAGGTGCTAAACCTTACCAAGAAGCTCCACTCTGAGGGGCATACCGTTGCGGTTGTGCTGCACGATCTGAACCTGGCTTTCCGATACGCCACTCATGCGGTGCTCATGAAGGAAGGTAGGATTATCGCTCAGGGTGATCCCTCAGGAAATTGTCACTGCCGAGCTAATTCAGGAAGTTTTCGACCTAGAATCTGTTATATGCGATGACCCCTGTACCGGAACACCACTGGTAGTTCCGGCAGCTCACCAAGAGATTACTATTGCCGCGGACGCAATTGCCGCCGCCCGCGAAGGTCACTAAGGAGCCTTTATGGGTGATTTTGAGACCCTTCCACATAAAACCACACAGAATCTCAAGTCAAAGGTCATGGCGCGTCCTATGCCGCCTAAGACCCCGCGCCCAACACCTGCCCCGCGCGTACCCAGCCCGCTTATGACGCGCATCGTAAACGAAGCCGTGGACACGCAAGAACTTAACGCCCGCATCACAGAGATCGTAGCGGATGGGACTCCACTTATCGAGCAGGCTTACTATGACGACGGAACAGCGAATGAGAACGAACGCATTGTCACATTCCTGTATCAGCATGCCACGGCAGAGCAGGTTCTCATTTTTGTCAATCGACTGACAGATGAGAAAAACCTGCCGTTGTCTCTGATGGAACGTATTCCAGGCACCGATTGGTGGGAGCTGAGCTTCCAGATGCGCACCGACTGGCGGGCTTCCTATAACTTTATTCCCACACTGCCAGGGGAACGCCCGATCTGGCTGGGGGAGGACGATCAGGTGACACTGCGCACCGCTCTCGATTCTGGTGAAGGCGACCCGCTTAACCCGAAGACCGTCTGCAACCGTATTGGCCGTTGTATGGGCGTGGTTGAACTTGCCGATGCGCCGGTTCATGAGTTTCTGCTTACTCAACAGGAACTCGACAGCCTTCCTGAACCGCGCTGGATGAGTACTGCGGACGGGCATCAATATTTATTGGGACGAGTAGGAAACCCAAGCCCCGATTCTCCGCTCTTTATCCTTTTCGACGGTGAAGTCTGGTACGGGCACGGTATGGAGCATATGCTCAACCGAGCCTGTGCCGCCGGGCGTATTCCGGATATGAATGTCTTCTTTCTGCACTCGGGCGGCCGAGAACGCCGTTGGCAAGAGCTTAACGGAGACAGCCCCTATAGCCGACTATATTGTGGAAGAAGCGCTTCCTCATTTGAGGCGTCATCACGGGTTGCGGCCAGAGCCACAGGATATTATCATCAACGGACAATCCTTAGGAGGGCTGTCTTCTCTGCTGGCGGTTTTCTCACGCCCAGAATCTTTCGGAGCCGCAATTGCCCAGTCGTCTTCGCTGTGGCAGCCCCAGGTTTTCGACAAACTCTCACAGCTGCGTGAAGCCAATGAACTGCACCGGTCTGTCCCACCTTCACCTTGAGGTCGAGGTAGGTGAGCAGGAATGGATTCTGCTGCCGCCGCATCAGCGTTTTGTTCAGGAACTCGAATCCGTGGACACACACCTGAACTACACTGTATTCAACGGCGGCCACGACTACGCCTGCTGGCGTGGAGCTATCATACCCGCGCTGAATCGCATTCTTATGCCCAACCCCTAAAATCTTATAGCCGAGAAAGACATAAACATGACCGAACAGATTGTGGAACGCTCCGAACTGCTCGAAACCCCACTGATTCCTGAGGATTTCGCACGGCGTTACCGTGAAGAAGGGTACTGGATCGATCAGACCATACCCGAGTTTCTGCTTGATGCCTGCCGTGCTAAGCCACATTTTCCGGCGTTAGTGGCACTTTCGCATGCACAGAGCGACGCAGAGGGCAAACCGCAGCAGATTCGACTGAGCTATGGAGAGCTGGAGGTGGCTGCTCGTGCCGCGGCACGTCGCCTAGAGAATGCCGGGGTGCAACCCGGCGATCGTGTGCTTTTACAGTTAGGGAAATATCGCCGAATACCTGATATATCTCATGGGTATTTTTTGGGCAGGGGCCTTACCGGTCTTTTGTCTGCCACAGCACCGCACGAGTGAGCTTGTTCATTTTGCAACCCGCACTGATGCCGCTGCGCATATATTTTCCTCGAAAACCCCGGGAGCAGATTTTGTGGCGCTCGCCGACGATGTGGCACAGACGATGCGCGCTGAGTGGTCTAGAACCGCCTATTGCCCTTGATGCTGCGCTCCCGGTAACTCCGTTGAGCGAGGCGGAGCTGACTGAACCGTTCCATCCCGGTGTTGTGCAGAATACCCAGAAATACTCTGGCAAGCGAGCAGATCGCATTTTTGCAGCTTTCCGGCGGTACAACCGGTATGTCAAAGCTAATTCCGCGCACTCACGCAGCCTACTTGTACTCGGTGCGTGGTTCCGCCGATATCTGCAAGCTGAATAACAACACAACCATGTTGGTGGTGCTTCCTGCGGCACATAATTTCACGATGAGTTCACCCGGAATCCTGGGCGTAATGTGTGTGCAAGGTAAGCTCGTATTTGCTGCTGATCCTAGCCCTCAGACGGCGCTTAATCTGATTCAGATGGAAGGCGTTACCTTCACCTCACTCGTACCGCCCTTGGCGCAGGCCTGGCTGGCATCTGTAAAGAAACGTGACGTGCAGCTGCCTTCGCTCCGCGTGCTTCAGGTGGGCGGATCGAAACTTGCTCCGACGGTGGCGGGGGAGCTCGAAACAACCCTAGGTGTGAGCATCCAACAGGTTTTCGGCATGGCGGAAGGCTTGGTGAATTACACTCGGCTGCGTGATGAACCCTATATACGCATGAATACTCAGGGATACCCTATCAGCCCGGCTGATGAAATCCGCGTGGTGGATGAACATGATAACCCAGTCGAGCCAGGGCAGAGCGGTCACCTCCTCACGCGCGGGCCCTATACGATTCGCGGCTATTATCGCGAAGAAAACGCTAATCAGCTCAGCTTTACTGAAGACGGTTTTTACCGTACGGGCGATATCGTGCGTATAGTCGCGGGAAAGTATCTTGAAGTTACTGGACGCGCTAAAGACCAAATTAACCGTAACGGTGAGAAGATCTCGGTGGATGAAATTGAGGAGTTGGCGTTAGAGCATCCGGATATTTTGGATGCGGTAGCCCTCGGTCTGCCTGATGAAGCCGTGGGCGAGCGCGTCTGCTTGATAGTTGTACCTCAGGCTGGGAAATCGCTCGGTGAGAATCCGCGCCGTACCATGTATGAGTATTTCACCGAAAAGAAGCTGGCTGGTTTTAAGATCCCCGAACGTGTACAGGTATTGAGCTCTCTACCAACCACAAACGTGGGTAAGATCTCACGCCGTGAACTTCGCATTAAACTAGTTGAGATGCTGGCTCAGGAGTAAGAGTAACTAAGGTAAGCATTAGCGCGGGCTAAATAAGCGTGCGGATACCATAATACCGGGGTAAGAATCTTGAGGTTCTTACCCCGGAAGTTTAACTCAAAAGTAGGTGCTCTGTGAGGCGTGCGCAGAGAATAGATAGTCACGTATAGGGGGTCAACACCCGCTATATGACGGTGATGTAAAGGTTTACATAGTTTTCATATAGGGTAACCTCATTTACAATTTATGTGTATATAAATTTTGGCATACATAAGACATGATGCCAGAGAGGAACATGATGTCCGCAGAGACTACTCTTCGCCCCCTGCTTGCTCAGTACATCCACGAGGCAGATTCGCTGGATACCGCCTTTTCTGAGTCTACGACCGACCTTTTTTCTCTGGGGATGGACTCAATGGGCGCTTTTGCCCTGCTTGATGACCTCGCGGGCAAGGGGATTACTATCGAATTCACTGAATTGGTCGAAAACCCGACCGTCGAATTTTTGCTCACTCGCATCGGCTAACTTTGACGAGATCGGTACCTGTATAAGGCTGATACTCACCCAACCAGCACACGACACCGCCTGAAAGAATAGACCGGACTATGAGCATCACCGAGCATAGTGGGTCCAAGCATGACTGGATTCCCCTGACCAAAAGCGCTCAAGGTATTTATCTTGCCGCTATTATCGATCCCAAAAATCCCTGCTATAACACGGCAGAGATCATGGAATGCCCACCCGAGACGAATCTTGATTACCTGCGTGAGGCATTTATTCAGTTCTATCGTGAGAATGAAGGTTTCCGGGTGCAGACGCGCGTGCAGACTGGGCGTCCAGAGCAACGAGTCGTGCCACTTGATGAGTTTTTGACTAATCTTGAGGTACTTCCGGTAATTTCCCTCCAGATTCAGGAAGAAACGGAAGAACAGAACCCGATTCCGGCAGCGGTGCGTGGCTGGGCATCCGAGCTGATCAGCGAACCGTTGAGGACCGATGCGGGTGTTACGGTACGTTCCGCTGCCACATACTATGGGGGTAAACTCTGGGTTTACCACAGCTTTAGCCATGTGGTGGCAGACGGCTTTGCAGCATTTAATGGTCTATCTCGTGTAGCGGCTATCTATCGTGCATTGAGCGCCGAAAAGCCTCTGCCTACCGTTAAACGCGCCTCTCTAATGGAGCTTCTTCGGGCTGACCACGCTGCTGAACATGCCCGAGAAGAGGACCTGGCCTTGTGGACTTCCGAGCAAGCGGAAGTACTTAGCCAGCCCGATACATCGCTGGCGGCACGAAGTGCATCACCGGCGCCACAGGCCTTGCGTGAGGTACTGACCCTGCCTGATAAATTACAGCGAGATATGCTGGAAATTGGCAAAATGTACGGAACCTCCTGGCCCGTTACTGTAACCGGTGCCGTAGGGTCTTATCTGGCCCGTATTGGTGGGCATAGAAGCGCTGCTTTTGGTATACCCCAGATGAACCGTATATTTGGGGCTCAGGTTCCCGCAGAAACCCGTGCTCTCGGCAAGACCAGCGCTCAGACTGGAACCACCGCCGTGAACGTGCTTCCTGTACAGGTTTCAGGTATGGGAAGTATTGCACAGGCACTCGATAGCGTAAAGAACCAGTATGCACGAAACGCCTCACATCCGCTTGCTCGACAAGAAGACCTAGAACGTTTAGCGCAGTCCGATGACAATCGCCTCTTTGGTGCCCAGATCAATGTTATACCGTTTGATGCCGCTTTACCGCTAGGTGCACCTACCGAAAACGCGCCTGCTTCTGTGGGATATATTCATAACATATCTGCGGGGCCAGTTGCGGATATGACCATTACCCTGCGAGGCATACCCGGGCGCGGTCACACAATTTCTGTGGAGCTTGATGCCAACCCGAACCTGTATACCCGCGAGCACGTAGAATTTCACGCCCGGCACCTGCAAAATTGGTTGGAATCTTGGGCCCAGGCTGCCCTTGAGGAGCGGTCGATGGATACCCTGACGACTGCGTTACCGCATGAGGTAGAGCTGCTGGAATCGTTTAACGCTACCGCGCACCCGATAGAGTATAAAACTTTGCTTCAACGTTTTCAGGATGCGCTCACACGCTACCCTAACGAACCCGCACTCTATGCTTGCGCGCCGGATGAGGACGGTACGCTGTCCCCGCAATCTCTGCAGGCCTATGAGTTTTCGCAGGTACTCACGTATCACGAGCTGGATGTGCGAGCCCGCGCCCTAGCAAAGGCGATGCTGGAAGCTGGCGTGTGCCCTGGAACTGCTGTAGGCATACGTTTTCATCGAGGACTTGAACAATATATCGCCTTATATGCGGCGCTCTATGCAGGGTTTGTCTATGTGCCGATTTTGCCGGATCTGCCAGCCGAACGTGTGAGCTCCATGATGGAAGATGCGCAGTGTTCGGCGCTTGTGTATGGTTCCGGGCTGAGTCCTATTGCAGAGGCCGAGTTAAAACCGGCAAATACGCAGAGTTTGTGCGGGCTGCAGCAATTTGAATTTACCGCTCTAACAGCCCCTGTGGGAAAACCTCTAAACCTTATACATGTGCCCGAGGCAAAAACATTCCCGGGTATCGGCACAGCACTGGATGATACCGCGTATATCTTGTTTACCTCGGGTTCGACAGGGCGACCCAAAGGTGTTGCGATTAGTCATCGTTCCATTGATAACCGGTTACGCTGGCAGCAGTCACAGATTCCGGTCGGCGCATCCACACAAGACCGTGCAGGGGACCGCATCTTACATAAAACGCCTATCTCGTTTGATGTTCATGTGTGGGAGCTTTATTGGCCGCTTCAGGAAGGGGCCGCCGTCGTTATTGCCGCTCCTGATGGGCACCGAGATCCGGCCTACCTGGCGCGTGTTATCGCCGAGCAGAACGTCACCTGTCTGCATTTCGTACCCACGATGCTCACCGCTTTCCTAGAGTCTCCTTACGCTCAACGTACTTTAGCTGAAGCAGGTTTTGGATCGGGGGAGCAGCGACACCATGTGCGCTATCTTATCTGCTCGGGCGAGGCACTTCAGAAGGATCAGATTCTCAGCGCGCATAATATTATGGGTGTTTACCCTTTAAATCTTTATGGACCTACGGAAGCCGCCGTCGATGTTACCTTCTGGGATAGCTCCCAAAACCCAGAGTGCAGTACTGTTCCTATCGGCCAGCCCTGTTTGGAACACCCAAACCCGTATTCTCGACCAGGCTTTACAGCCGATACCGCCCGGATTCGTAGGGGAACTCTACCTTTCGGGTGCACAGCTTGCTGTGGGGTATCAGAACAATCCCGAGGCAACTGCACAAGCCTTTATCTTGGACAACGCTACGGGGGAGCGGCTTTACCGTACTGGCGATCTTGCCGAGTGGAACCTCACCGCCACAAACCAGGAACCCGGCACCCTGGACCAAAACCCTCGCGGAGTCATCCTCTACCGTGGTCGTGCCGATCACCAAGTAAAATTACATGGGCAACGTCTAGAGCTTGGCGATATCGAAACTACACTCTCCCACGTTGAGGGAGTCCATAGCGCCGTCGTTTTGCTCTACACGAAGATGCCCGAACCTGCTCTCGCGGCGTTTCTAGAGATAGGTGACGTTTCTGAAACAGAACGCAACCGTATCGTTGCTCAAGCTCGCCAACATTGTGAGAACACCTTGCCGGACTATATGGTACCGCGCCTATGGCACACCATGGCTGAGTTCCCGGTTAGCCCCTCAGGCAAGACAGATCGCAAAAACCTGGCACAGATCGAGTTTACCTTTGATACCAACACCACAGACGGCCCCCATGGACTTTTAGAACAGCAAATTAGCGAGATTATCGCGGGTGTGCTGGGACGCTCACAATTCGGCGTAACCGAAGATTTCTTCGCAGCGGGTGGTAACTCCCTTGCGGCACTCTCCGTCATCGCCAAGATTGAAGAAAACCTTGGAAAGACGCTCAGTATTGGTGCCCTCTTCGCTAATCCCACGGTCAAGGGGCTCGCTGCGGTCTTGAACGAGGATTCTCCTGATATCGAGTTCGCCCCGGTTCTGCCTCTGCGTGAGGTGGACTCGACGGACTCCGCAACATCGAAAAATACCGTACCGCTCTTTATCCTGCCGCCTGCCGGCGGCCTGGGATGGTGCTATGCCGCCTACCTGCCCTATCTGCCCGGGCATCCGTCGGTTTACGCACTGCAACATGAGGCATTCACGAACCCAAATGCTGGCTACGCCCAGAGCCTTCGTGAACTCGCCGAGGGGTATCTTGCGCGTATTCGTGAAACCCTTGAGGAACGTCAGCTTCCATCACAATTTCCCTGATGGGCTGGTCCGTTGGCGGTACTGCCGCCGTCGAGGTAGCCGCGCTTGCCGAGACTGCCGGTTACGATGTACAACAGGTTACGCTTCTGGATGCATACCCCGCCGAACAATGGCAGGGGATTCCCGAACCTGACGAGCAAGAGAGCTTCCGCGCCCTTTTACGTATGGGCGGTCTTCCCGAGGTATCGGCGCAGACCGTTCTTGACCTGCCGCAGACGCTCGAACGACTGCGAGATGCCGGGTCGGCTATGGGATATCTGCCTGAAGATAAGTTAGGGGTGTGTCTGGAGTCAATGCGCGCCTCTGCCGCCCTTATGCGCGGCTCGAACCACCTTAACTTTGGCGGAAAAGTCGTATTGATTGGAGTGAACCATGACGATCAACCCTATCTGGATGCGCACGGCTGGGAGCCTCACGCGGGCTCGTTCCGTACCGTCACGTTGAAGAACGGTACCCACCCCGATCTGGTGAATCCAGAGCGCATTCCTGAAATTATTGCAGAAGCCTTCTAAAAGCGCCCTATGGGTATTGGGAGAAGAACAGAGACATCAACAGCACCACAAGCGATAGGAGTTCGGCATAAGTCACGCCTGCGGACCTTTTGCGCTCTATGAAGGCTCAGCAGGAACCTTCCTCAGTATCTTCGCCAAATGCGAGGCATCAGCGGTAGTGCGTCCATCCTCAGGCTGAGGGAAACGCACCCCGCAGGTGGTCATAAGGTGCTCCGAAGACACAGGGACCTGGGGATACGCCCCGGGCTCGCCTATCGCCAGGAGATTACCTAGAGTTCCAGGACCGTGAGCTACTGGATATGCTGTATAACCATCCGCGCCCGTGCGGTACGCGACCGCCAGCATCCGGTACCGTTCATGTTCGGGAAGCTGCGTTAAATCTTCACAATATGCGGTGTACCTGCCATCAAGGGTTGCTACCAGAATGCCCCGGGAATACAGCATCATATCTGGTTTCGCAAAGGCCACACCCTGTTGGCGGCCCTCAGCATTGCGGTGATAAAGCATACCAACGGGGCTTTCCACACGCACTTCTAAACCGGTATCCGTGAGGGCACGCACCAACATTTTTCGCCATAATGACGAAGTATCAAATTTAATATTTGCCAGCACACCCGCCTCATACGGGCTATCGCTTAAACCAAAACCATATTGTTGCGACAAAATAGATTGCGCATAGTGGTAAGCGCGCAGAGTTTGTGCCGACAATCGCATAGCAAAAGCAGGGGAGAGCGTTTCGGTCAGCAGACTACGAATATTCTGCGTGCTCACATCACGCAACACAGACTCGTACCCTAAAGCATCATCGACGACCTCATTATCGGCGGCATGAGTTGCCACCTGCTGTAATCCGGCGCGGATCATTTGCCATAAATGCGTATCCGTCGTCAGAGAATCGAACTCGCAAACAACCCCAATACGTCGGTTAATCCGCCGGTTTACAAGCTCGCGCGGAAGCATACGACCACGCACAAAAAGTAATTCATCCACCTCAGGCTCAAAAACCGGACGACGATGCGCCAAAGCCTGCCCGCTTGAATCAACAAAAACGCGGTACATAGCCTCTTTGAGCGAAGGAATATGCGGAAAAAGTTCGGAACCCTGCGGGGTAATGTCACGATGTCCCTGAATAATTGCCTGTTCCTCATGATGCTCTGCCAGCATACGCCATAACAAAGAAACCTTCTGCCAGCCAGTACCTTGACCACCTGCCGAAAAGTCCATATTCTCACGGGCCGTAGCCGGTCCTAAAACCCGTCCGCAAACCGTAGCAGCCACTACATAGACAGGCTTTTCAGGGTACTCCAGCGCTGTCCACAGTGGATCTGAGGCACCGCCCTCATTATCATCATCATGCGGCGGCAGGGCAGAGCCCGAAACCGTCTCTAAATACCCAGCCCAAGGCTTCGGAAGCACCAGAATCTCAGTCTCATAGACATAGAGAGATAACGTACCGTCATCGCTATGCTCGTAAAGTAAAGACTCAGGATCCTGCACAGAGGCGAACTGTCCGCCTGCCTCAGAGGCGATTTTCACATTAAAAGGCGCAATAACCTCCGGTTGCTCAGCCGATACCCATTGTTTGCACCAGAGCTTGGGCAACACGTGGATAACCAGAGTATGCACGGCACCCGGCTGAGGATGCGTGTGTTTTAGGATCGTAACGCCGACACCGTTACCGCGCGCGCTCGCTTGAAAGTAGCGAACTTCACTCACCACTCGTTACTTCCAACCAGGGAATTTGACCTGCGGGCTTAGGAGCAGAAGGCAGACCGGGACCGCTCCATGAACCAACCACGCGTGGGCGGCTGCCGAGTCGCTGGCCCACCATCTTGACGGATAGCCCATTGATAGAACCGATCTTTTCGAGAATGCCGGAACTGATATTGAAAGTCGCTGCAATTTCCGCAAGCTGGGTTAACAAAGCCCGTGCAATGTCTTCGGGGGTGGAATTTCGAGAGAAGAAATAGGAATGTCCCTAGACGTGCATCCGGGCCAACCTCGGATTCTAGAATGGCGTTAATATCCGCATACCGTTCTATAACGATGTCTAATTCTTCAGAAATAGCACCTCGTTCAGCTTCAAGCTCTGTACGCAAATCTGTTTCATTGTGAGGATTCATTTCCATCCAGATAAAGCGACGGCGCAAAGCTAAATCAATGGTACCCACAGAGCGGTCGGTAGAATTCATAGTTCCCAGAATGTGCAGGTTATCTGGAACTACTAAACGGTTATATATTTTACTCTGATAATAAAGCGGAGTTTGCAAAGTCGCATAGGTGAAACCCTGGGGAATATCCGCATCAGCCGCAAATACTGAACCGTAAAGTTTTTCACGATGATCCTGAAGTTTTTTTACGGAAACACGCTTTGACGTTTCAATAACGAGCATAAGGTCGCCGAAAACACGAGAGGTATTGGCACGGTTAATCTCGTCAATGAAAAGCAGATGTGGTGTCGTGGGGTTCTCAACAGCTTTCGGCAGGCTTGAAGAAATACACCTTCGTGAGACACAAATTCAGGCTCATCTTCTTGGCGTGAAAAGTTTGGACGCAGACCGCTCACGAACTCTTCATAACTCGTGGACGGGTGGAAGACTACCGTTGTAATGTTGGCCTTGCCGTACCCAGTATCCTCACGTGAGAGAGTGTTGATCTGGTAAGACTTTCCACAGCCCGCGACTCCCTCAAGAACAACACATTTATTTTTAAAAAGAGATTTTGCAACAGGCCCAGTGGGATAAAACCTGCCGCTTTCTTCTTCAACAGCGTTGAGGGTATTCTCAAAATCTTTAGGCGTGGGTTTTTTCCGTTGAGTAGGTGGTTTTTCGATTAAAGGTTTAATATGCTGCGAAATGAGATTCTGAAGTTGTACAGGAACTCGGGAATATGGCATTCCGGCAGAATTTCCAAAATAGATGCAAATACGAATATCGCGGTATATGGAAAACTTTTTTACGGTATCTTGTGAACGTTTATGGGCTTCCTGTACTGCGGTATTAAAAAAGAGGAATGCACTCTACAAGCTGGAGTGCAGAAATATTAGGATTTTGATTCTCGGCAGCTTTAATTTGACGATCGATAATACGGTTCATCCCACCCGGAAGCAGGTTGTCATGGCCGTCAAGGATCATGCGCAGAGTTTCCCGAAAACCTTGCCAAATATTCTCGTAGAAAGCATGTTCTGTTTGAACGATAGTGTCGTTGTATTTAAATGAGTAATATACCTGCACGCTACCATTAAAAGGTTTACTCGGTAGTATTTGAGTATTCTTTTGTTGTGCGGATTTAATTTTCTCGACAAAAGTATAAAAAGATACAAATTCGGAATCGTGGATACTTTCTCCAAAAGCCCACGACGATGTAATCTCCGCGTCTATACTTTTAAAGTTTGCCTGGAGGTTGTTAGACACTGAAGTCCCTTGGTGATTGTGGTGATTCTGACCTTCCAATTATATACCGAGACATGGAGTAAAAAATATCATCAAAACATATTTATTTGATAAAGTTCCACCTGTGATAGAAGCCCCTCGGAAGTTGTACTGGACGGTTTTCAAGGGTAAAAAGTTCCCTCGCTCTTGCACCGTACAAGAGCGAGGGAAGCAGTTAATTTGGCTTTCCGCTGAAAGCCTGGCTAGAACACAATGGAACTAGTCGTCGGTATGTGTTGCCTGAATTGCGTTAACGTTATTCAGATCGTACTTGGCAAACGCCTTGGCAGCCGCATCGGCGGGCACCTTACCGTCCTTTGCCAACAGCTGCAGGGCACGAACTACCATTGACTGAGCATCAATGTGGAAGAAGCGACGTGCACCGGGGCGGGTATCCGCGAAACCGAAGCCATCGGCTCCCAGAGTTGCAAAATCGTTCGGGAGGAACTGGCGAATCTGGTCAGGCATATCCGATGTGTAATCGGAGGTCGCCACAATAGGACCTTCAGCACCGGCAAGCTTCTGAGTCACGTAGGGTACACGTGCAGGCTTATCGGGGTTGAGCAAGGTTTCTTCCTCAGCAGCAAGACCTTCGCGGCGCAGCTCGTTCCACGAGGTTACCGACCATACATCGGCCGAAACGCCCCAGTCCTCAGCTAAGAGCTTCTGAGCTTCCAGAGCCCACGGTACAGCAACACCGGAGGCGAGCAGCTGAGTCTTGGGTCCGGAGGTAAGCTCAGAATCCTTGAGCTTGTAGATACCCTTGAGTAGACCATCAACATCCAGGTTTTCGGGTTCTGCAGGCTGATGGATCGGCTCGTTGTACACGGTCAGGTAGTACATGACATCGTGATCTTCATCGAGATTGCCGTACATCTGCTCAAGACCACGCTTGACGATGTGTCCGATCTCGTAGCCGTATGCAGGGTCGTAGTGCTTCACGGCAGGGTTGGTGCTTGCCAGGATGGGGGAGTGACCATCCATATGCTGCAGACCCTCGCCGGAAAGCGTGGTACGACCCGCAGTAGCGCCGATAATAAAGCCTCGTGCCAACTGGTCGGCAGCAGCCCAGAAAGCGTCGCCAGTGCGCTGGAAGCCGAACATCGAGTAGAAGATGTAAATCGGGATCATTGGCTCACCGTGTGTATCGAAGGAGGTACCGGTCGCGATAAATGCTGCGGTTGCGCCAGCCTCGTTAATACCCACGTGCAAAATCTGACCCAGCGGCGACTCCGTGTAGGAGAGCATAAGCTCGTGGTCAACAGGAACGTAGTTCTGTCCGTTCGGGTTGTACAGCTTAGCTGAGGGGAAGAATGCGTCCATACCGAAGGTACGTGCCTCATCGGGAGTAATAGGCACAATACGGTGGCCGAAGCCCTTGACACGCATTAGGTCCTTCATGAGACGCACGAATGCCATTGTGGATGCGGCAAGCTGCTTGCCTGACCCCTTCTTGGTACCCGCGTAGACCTTGTCGTCCGGCAGTTGAATCTCAGGCTGAGTATTGGGGCGACCGGGGAGGAAACCACCGAGTTCTTCGCGACGCTTGAGCATGTACTGAATTGCCGGGTTGTCCTGACCGGGACGGTAGTACGGAGGGTTGTAGAGGTCCTTCTCCAGCTCTTCATCAGAGATCGGGATGTTCAGATGGTCACGGAAGCCCTTGAGCGCTTCCATGGTGAACTTCTTGATCTGGTGGGTCGAGTTACGGGACTCGAAGTAGGGGCCAAGAGCGTAACCCTTAATGGACTGTGCCAGAATAACGGTCGGACGTCCCTTAGTCTCCAGCGCTTCTTTGTATGCAGCGTAGATCTTCTTGTAGTCGTGACCGCCGCGGCGAATAGCCCAGATTTCGTCATCGGTCAGGTCAGCAACAAGTTCCTTGGTTTCGGGGTACTTGCCGTAGAAGTGCTCACGGATGTAACCGCCGTCTTCGCCGCGGAAGTTCTGGTAGTCGCCGTCCAAGGTTTCGTTCAGCAGTTGGATGAGCTTACCGCTCTTGTCCTTAGCGAGAAGCTCGTCCATCTCGGAGCCCCAGACAACCTTGATGACATGCCATCCGGCACCGCGGAAGAACCCTTCGAGCTCCTGGATGATCTTGCCATTACCACGCACGGGACCGTCAAGACGCTGCAGGTTGCAGTTAACCACGAAGGTCAGGTTATCGAGTTTTTCGTTAGCCGCGAGCTGCAGTGCACCGCGTGACTCGGGCTCATCCATCTCGCCATCGCCGAGGAATGCCCAGACGTGCTGCTGCGAAGTGTCCTTGATACCGCGGTTCTGCAGGTAGCGGTTAAAGGATGCCTGGTGAATAGCATTGAGGGGGCCTAGACCCATCGATACTGTGGGGAACTGCCAGAACTCAGGCATGCACCGGGGGTGCGGGTAAGAGGGAATGCCATGCTCGCCCTTGGTCTTCTCCTGACGGAAGCCATCCATATCCTCTTCGCTGAGGCGGCCCTCAACGAAAGCACGCGCATAGTTACCGGGAGAGGCATGGCCCTGGAAGAATACCTGGTCACCGCCGCCGGGATGATTGCGTCCGCGGAAGAAGTTGTTGAACCCAACTTCATAAAGATCAGCGATACCTGCATAGGTGGAGATGTGTCCACCAACACCGATGCCCTGTTTCTGTGCGCGCTGCACCATAATGGCAGCGTTCCAGCGAATCCAGTTACGGTATTGTTCTTCAAGATCAGCATCGCCGGGGTATTCAGGCTGCTGGTCGACTGCAATGGTGTTAATGTAGTCGGTCTTGGTTAGAACCGGTACCTCAACGCCTTTCTTGCCTGCTTCCTGAATTAGGGATCGCAGGATGTACTCGGCACGTTCGGTGCCGTGAGTTTTGATGAGGTCCTCAAGGGACTCGGTCCACTCCTGAGTCTCCTCAACGTCGACGTCCTTGAGCCGTCAAGTAGAGTACTCAGGGAGTGTTCGTTCGGTACGTTAGCCAAACTAATCCAACCTCTCTTCTTATCCAATTGTGAAGGCGCTTGTGGCGCTGGTGCGAGGCACCCTTTGGTAAGCATGCGCACAGTGTTCTAGGAGCATACTTCTTTCTCTACTATCTTAGACCTTATTTTGATCTCCGATGACTGTTTTTGAGGTTTTTTCGTTGGAGGCTTTGGGTTATGAATGAAAGTGGGCAGGTTGGTGCGATATTCCGCGGTAAGAATTTTTGCCTAAAATGTGCAAATTTCCCGATATAGGGGCTTTCCCCCTTAAAATTTGACACCTTGAGGCATGTTGTTATTTGTGTTTATGTGGTTTTATGAGGGGTATAGTCATGGGGTGAAGACTTTGAGGGCGTAGTAACCACTATCTAATTCTGATGTGACATATAACATGCACATCTCAGTTGCGAGTACATGAGAAACCCCGTATAGTATTACCTTGTTCGCAGGAAAACAAAGGTTTTTATAGCGAAAATTGGGTCTTTAGCTCAGCTGGTAGAGCGCCACGTTTACACCGTGGATGTCATCGGTTCGATCCCGGTAGGACCCACATATAAATCCCGTACCGTAACAGGCGGTACGGGATTTTCCTTTATATCCATTCTCTCCGCGCATCATGGGTATATCGTGGAATGCTCACAATAATCATTCAAAGACTGCCGAATGTTATTCCTGTCTAATCCAAACGCTTAATTCCTTGGATACACGCGGATAAAACGTAAAACAGCGTATTCTTGTATACATGACTGAAAACAAGAAGGCACAGATTGGTGTTACCGGGCTTGCCGTCATGGGTGCTAACCTAGCACGCAACCTGGCACGTAACGGGTACACCGTAGCACTGCATAACCGTTCTGTTGAGAAGACTGATGCCTTGCTCTCTGAGCACGGCGCAGACGGTGACTTCATCCGCACCGAGTCACTTCAAGGTTTGGTTGACTCGCTCGAATCTCCCCGCCGCATCCTGATTATGGTAAAGGCGGGTGCCCCCGTAGACGCTGTTATTGAGCAGTTAACTCCTCTTCTTGATGAGGGGGACATTATTATTGACGGCGGTAACTCTCATTTCCCCGATACTATTCGCCGTGAACGATCTCTTGCAGAAAAAGGTATGCACTTTGTGGGCGTCGGCGTTTCTGGCGGCGAAGAAGGTGCCCTCTGGGGACCTTCGATTATGCCGGGCGGTTCGGCTGAATCCTATAAGCACGTAGGTCCTATGTTAGAGAAAATTTCAGCAAAAGCGCCGCAGGATGGTTCTCCCTGTTGCGCCTGGATCTCTACCGATGGCGCAGGACATTTCGTCAAAATGGTGCATAACGGAATTGAGTACGCCGATATGCAGGTTATTGGCGAAGCCTACGATATTCTACGTTCTGTTGCAGGTATTGAACCCGCCGAGCAGGCTGAAATCTTCAAGAAATGGAATGAGACCGATCTCAGCTCATATCTGATTGAGATTACCTCGGAAGTCTTGGCACAGGTTGATGCGAAGACCCGGTAAACCGTTGGTAGACGTTATTCTTGACCAGGCCGGTCAGAAGGGTACCGGTCGTTGGACCGTTCAGGCTGCTCTTGACTTGGGAGCTCCAGTATCCGCTATCGCTGAATCTGTCTTCGCTCGTGCCCTGTCTTCTTCAGATGTTAAGGCGCGTGCACAGGCTCAGCAGGAACTTCCTGCTGGTCTCATCGCGACCACCGGAGTCGGTGCAGGCGATCCCGAATTTGTCGAAGACGTGCGCCGTGCGCTCTTTGCCTCAAAACTGGTGGCGTATGCACAGGGTATGGATATGATCGCTCGTGCCGGGCAGGAATACGGCTGGGAACTGCACCTTGACACTATCGCATCGCTTTGGCGTGCTGGATGCATTATTCGCGCGGAGCTTCTGGGCGATATTATGGCGGCTTATGCGGGCGAGGTACCGGCCAATATGCTTCTCGCACCCGCCTTCAAGAATCTGATGGAAGAGCTTGTTCCTTCTTGGCGCCGTGTGGTTGCAAAGGCTACCGCGTTGGGTGTGCCGGTTCCGGTCTTCTCCTCGGCGCTCTCTTACTATGACGGACTGCGCCGTGACCGTCTGCCCGCAGCCCTTATTCAGGGGCAGCGTGACTTCTTTGGAGCGCACACCTATGGACGTGTGGATGCAGAAGGCGCATTTCACACTATGTGGAGCGGTGACCGTTCAGAAGTAAACGCTGCAGATATCCACGTTCACTAGAACCTGGATCTTAAGAACAGCGTCAATAAAAGGGGTGTGGCCGCTTTCGTGAGAAAGCAGCCACACCCCTTTTTGCCTGTGTTTTGTCCGTATGCGCGCGATCCAGTGACCGACAAGACTGAGAATCTTGAGAACACGCTGCGAGCAATGATGCTCCGTCTGCCCAAAGAAGACCTGGAGTCGTGGGTGGTTCACACGGGTAACACCGGATTATCGGTGGGTTTAATGACCTTATTCAGGTACAGAAACCTTATATCGTAGTAGTTGCACTATTGAGGTTTGCAGCGAGATGCCGTCATAGATAAAACACCACAAACCTCATAGAGAGCACCACTCAAGATTAGATCCACATTGCTGGGTCGATATATTCCACAGCATCGACCAGAGGCTTCTTCTTCTCGGGTGTACGCAGACGATGTTTCGCAGGGATACCCGTAATTATGGAATCACGCGGATGATCGTTTACCACCACGGCATTTGCTCCGATAGCGCTATCTGCCCCAATAACTACTGGCCCCAAAACCTTAGCACCAGCACCGATTGTTACTCTATCTTCAATCGTAGGATGGCGCTTAACTTTTTCAAGCGAACGGCCACCGAGAGTAACGCCGTGATAGAGCATCACATCGTCGCCTATCTCGGCGGTCTCACCAATAACGATACCCATGCCATGATCGATAAAAAAACGCCGCCCAATGACGGCACCCGGGATGGATCTCGACACCGGTCAAAAAACGGGTGAGCTGCGAGAGGGTACGAGCTAGAGATTTCGTGCTGTCCTTCTGCCAAAGTTTGTGTGTAAGCCGGTGGGACCCATATCGCATGCATGCCCGAATAGTTAAGCATGATTTCGCCAGCCCCACGCGCCGCTGGATCATGCTCTCGAACATTTTCAATGTCTTCGCGCAGACGGGCAAAAAATCCCATAATCTTCTTTCTGTTACCGTAGATACTTCCCCAAGGTACCAACATCGAAGCCAGTTTTCATATTAGGCGCGCCTGCGCCGCACAATATTGATGTTGATCCCTTTATTGCGTACAACTAGAAAAGAATGCTGAAATTCCCTATTCTTCTCTGAGCAGAGGAAACGCCCCACAGCACCGTAGCGAACGGAAGCGTGGGGCGTTGTTTCTTGAGGAAGGTTAGCCACGGATATCTTCGTAGAGTACCGTAGAGATATAGCGTTCACCGAAGTCGGGAACAACTGCAACGATCAGCTTATCCTTATTTTCGGACTTCTTAGCTTCTTCCAATGCTGCATAGACGGCTGCGCCGGAAGAAATACCACCCAGGATACCCTCCTGGGTTGCTAGTGCGCGGGAAGTACGGATCGCTTCTTCACCAGATACTGCGATGACCGAATCATAGATTTCGCGGTCGAGGGTGTCAGGCACAAAGTTAGCGCCCAAGCCCTGAATCTTGTGCGGACCAACGCGTCCTTCAGACAGGAGCGGTGAATCCTGAGGTTCAACGGCAACAATCTGCAGGTTAGGGTTCTTCTCCTTCAGGTACTTGCCTGCACCAGAGATAGTACCCCCGGTACCGATACCCGATACGAAAATATCAATCTTGCCGTCAGTCGCATCCCAAATTTCAGGGCCGGTGGTCTTATAGTGAATAGCAGGGTTTGCCTCATTGGAGAACTGCGATGCGAGAATTGCGTTGTCCGTGGTGGCAACGATTTCTTGTGCCTTCTCGACAGCGCCGCGCATGCCGTCGGTGCCGGGAGTAAGAACAATTTTCGCACCATAAGCGCGAAGCAGTACTCGACGTTCAGCCGACATTGTCTCGGGCATTGTCAAAATAACGTTGTATCCGCGTGCTGCACCAACCATTGCAAGCGCAATACCAGTGTTTCCAGAAGTACCTTCGACAATAGTGCCGCCGGGTTTGAGGGCTCCTGCTTCTTCAGCGGCATCAATGATGGCGCGACCGATGCGGTCTTTCACAGAGCCTGCGGGGTTGTAGAATTCGAGCTTGACGGCTACGTTGCCGGGCAAACCAGCATCGAGGCGGTTGAGTCGAACAAGGGGGAGTCTGACCAATAGCATCAACAATGCTGTTTACGATCTCTGCCACAGTATTTAATCCTTTAGTGTGTGGTGAAAAATCCTATTGATTTTCCGGGGAACCTTGGGTACGTGAGAAACTTTACTACGCTGTGGGTAGCGGTGTAAGTTTACCCGTCACAGTTCGTAATATGCTGCTGATTTGGGAATAAAAACGCTGGCGGTGGTGTAGCAGGCAATAATTTTTCACCCTTAATAGTCCGCGTGCCGTATATATTTCCCATTGGAAAATTATACGGCACGGCGTTCCTTCTCGAGGTTCTAAGCGGTATTAATGGTCGAGTGAAAGAATAGTCCAAGCGTTATTCTGGTACTTTGCTTTGATATCGATATCTTGATCTAGATTTAATCTGTTGTTTTGAGTGTCGGTTGCCGTACCGTTTTTAACAGTCCATGCGCCAAAATCGACTTTGAAATGACCCGGCCAGGTATATGTGTCACCATCTTTGGTGGGAGAACCAGCTTTGAGGGCGATGGTTACAACGGGGTTATCGGTCCACGTAGTACCCCCGAGGAAAGGGGAGTTAGACATAAAGAATACTTTGGTTCTCTCAGGAATATTGACCTCTTGAAGATAGCTCGTATCTCCAGTGCGCAGCGCATATTGCATAGCAGCGGCGGCAAAAGCGAGGGTTGAGTATAGCCCGCCGGTTGAATCATCGTTGATGTCTTGAGGCTTCTTGGGTTTTGGAACATTCTGCGCTGGATGCTCCTTTGTCGCGGGCTCGTAAGAACCTGCAGATTCGTCATAGGAATCAAGTTTGACTTCGCCTTGGTAATCTTTGCCGCATGCGGTGAGCGTTGGAATAACCGCGAGACTCAGTATTCCTAAAGTGGTAAATCTGAGCGTGTTACGGCGGGAAAATACCCCGGAAGTAGGCATGATGAAGTAGTCCTCTCTCATGGGATGTGTTGGTGATGGTTTTAGCTTACCTAAACTTTATTATTTGGTACAAGCTTTTAATGTATTTCGCACAAAGTTAACACGCACTCTAAACGCTTTTGTTCGAGTCGCATTTATACAAGCGTGAAAAGACAGCATTTTGACGAGCAAGTGACTGACTGCCAGCTGCTTGTAGAACTAGAGGTAAGCACAAGAATCGAGAGAGTCGTCGCACACATCCTGATACCCGCGTTGTGTCGTCTGCTGGACTCTTGTTAATTGGTATCTTTTCGGTACGAAGACTGCTGCTTTGGCGGGTAGGGGGAGCCTCACATAAATATTTTTCTGCCGCACATATTTTTGGTGTGCGGTACAGAAAAGAGATTTGAAAAATAATCGGAAAGATATAAAAACACCGTATACTCAACGTTTGTGAGCATACGGTGTTGTGTTTGCGGAACGATATCTATTAGTCGATATCCATGTGTAGATCCCACACGTTATTGATGTAGCGGCCAACAGCCTCGCCCTGCATACGTACGTAGCGTTTATCAGAAGGGGTGTCTTGCTCTTTACCCTTATTGAAGAGTTTTTCGCCCAAATCAATGGTGAAATCGACGGTCCAGTTATAGGCACCCTGCGCGATAGTAGGCTGCTTGCTGCTAATAACCATTGTGGCCGAAGGCTTTTCGTACCATGTCTTTTCTTCAATACCCTTCGCTGTACGATCGGCGTATTTCTGGAGTGCATTCAGGGTATCAGCATCGGTGCTGACTTCCCGAACATACTTCATATCGCCGGTCTGCAGGAGGTAATCGACAGCAGCACCAAAATATGCAAGCGCAGAGGCGAATCCTGCAACTGTGTTTTGGTGCATTGCTTCGGGAATAACGGGGGTGGGTACGTTCTGTGCGGGAGATTCCGCCGTAGCGGGCTGGTACTCTCCGGGGGTTTCGTACTGCTCTAGCTTAGCGACTCCGGAGTAGTCTTTACCGTCGTTGACGAGTTCTGTAGGAGTCGGGGTAGGGGTAGGTGATTCGGAAGCTGAGGGGGTAGCAGAAGCTGAAGAGGAAGCGCTGGAGCTCTTCGTCTGAGAAGTGCTTGCGGAGGCTGAAGAATTAGATTCTTCTTTCTTATCGCTGCCGCACGCCGCTAAGAACGCGACACTTCCCATACTGAGAATCCCCAATGCTGCACGACGATTCAGAGCCGAAGACATCGTTATACCTTTCGTGTGAATGCATTAATCCCGTATAAGTCTAAACGTAAAACAAAACGAGATACTTGATTGTACCGAGGAATGTGACCTAACCCTAACCGAAGGTGAGTAACGTTACCGTATAAGGTAATACCTGGCATGGAGAGGGCATGGGTCTCATACGCACTTAAAATGCCCGGGCAAAGGCTTATTGCCATGCCCAGCGCAGACTTAGAAGTCCCGTATTTTTCTCTAGAGAATCCGGTGAAGACTAGTCAGCAATGTCCCGAATAGCCCATGCGCCATCGGTGTATTTCGCCTTGATTTTTCCTTCACTTGTGACTTTTTGCTCATTTTCTGGAACGTTGATTGCTCTGTGTTGAGCGACCGCCCAGTCGCCCTTGGTGAGTGTGAGCTTTGCAGGCCAAAAGTATTCGTTGTCCTTTTGCTCCGGTTGATCGGTAGTGAGCTCAATCGTAACCGTGGGATTGGAGAGCCAGGTAGAACCATCGGTGATCTCTTCGATGGAATCTACAGTATGTTCTAGCTTGACCTCTTTGAGGTACTGGGCATCGCCCGTAATAAGCCGGTATTGCAGTGCAGCCGCAAAGAACGCGATAGTCGAGTAAAGGCCTGCTACTGAGTTGTCATTCATATTATTAGGCTTGACAGGTTTGGGTACGTTCCGTGCCGGATGCTCGCGTGACGCTAATTCATAAGTTCCGGCAGATGTATCGTAGCTATCAAGCTTAGCCTCGCCCTTATAGCTCGATCTTTCGGCGCTGTTTTGCGACGTATTGCTACACGCAGAGAGTACGGTGATTCCGCCCAGTCCAACAGTACCGAGGGCGGTGGTGCGCAGGAGTATTCGGCGCGAAAAAGTGAAAGACATAAAATGCCCCTTCAACGTTGAAATAGCACTAGCTTCTCAAGTGTAGCTCTACATGGAAGACGCCCTGGCAAGATAGATATAGGGGACCCGCGAAATAGTTATACGTTGCTGTGCAGGAACCCCAATAGTTCACAGGGAAAGTAACACTGCTGCGCAGATAATACCGTATATGCAGGGCTCTTCGACATGTGAGGGAAAATACATATCTAGAGGGTATATGTCGAGACATAAAACCCTTAGTTTGACTTTGAAGAACGCAAGGTGAAGAGCAGGAATTCAAAATACCCAGCCTCCGGGTTCCTGCATCAGCAGAGCCTCGGAGGCTGGGCAAGGATAACGACAGCTGCTATTTCTCGGGATTAGCTGCCGGTTCTCCGGTTGCCGCAGGGATCCGAGGCTCCACCCGTTGCCGATGCAGCAGGACTTGCTGCCGCATTTCCCGAGCTCTTCGTGCCATAGGATAGATTGAGCTCCCAGGATTTCGTGGTGGGGTTATAGCGACCACGGAAATCACAGTCCTGGGTAGAGACTCGCTCTTCCTCCTTAACCGGTTTTATTTCGCCGTTTGCCACGCTTTCAGCACCGTAATCGAACGTGTAGACGCTTTTGAAGAGCAGATTTCCATCGCTCATAATAGCGGGCTGTGATTCCTTGAGCTCGTACCAGGCAGATGGATCTACATACCAGGTTTTCTGCTCGATCCCTTGAGCGATGGATTTAGCAAGCGCCTCATTTTCTTGGGCATCGTTACCTGCAAGTTTGACCTTTTTTACGGCGTCAAGGCTGCCGGTTTTCACTAGGTAATCCATGGCTGCAGCATAGTAAGCGACGGTCGCGTGGAAGCCTGTCACGCTATTTTCGTTGGCGTTATCAGGCAGCTTAGGCATAGGTGCGTTTTGTGGGGGATGTTCGGTGTTGCCTGGTTCATAAGTGCTACCCGGTTCAAAATTGTCAAATGTAATACGCCCGGAATAGTTATTGCCGTCGTCGCTATACCCGTGTGGGTTTGAGGATTTTGGGCTTGGTGCAGAGCCGTTAGCGTTATTGCCGTTTGATGTGTTGGTGGAGCTGTTCGAGGAACAAGCGGCGAGCATAGTGAGTCCGGCACCTGCTAAAACGGCTGTAACAGCTTGCCTGCGAGTTAAGTGCTGTGACATGGAAGCCTTTCGATGATTATGAGGGTTAAAGCGCATAGGCACCTTCACCCGGATGCGGTTGGAGAAGAAAATATTATGTCTCTATATTCTCATGCGGAGGTGCCGCTGAGCCTTCTTAGTTCTAGGACGGACTCGCGCCTGCCGTGGACTGCTGGTCACGAACTGTGAGCGTGAGGGACCAGGCTTCTTTTTCGAAGGTGCCTTGGATAGTACCCGCATGGTGGAATTTCTGCTGCTCGGCAGGTATTGCACTGGCCTGAGAGTTGACGACCTGCTGTTCTCCCAAACTGATATCGAGGGTGTATCGCCAATCTTTTCGATAATCGTTCACGGCTGTTGGCATGCGTGAGGTGAGGGAGAGCGTGGCTTGAGGAGAAACATACCAGCTTTTGGCAGCCTGACTCTCACCAGTCTCGTCAGTGAAAAGCAGGAGAGCTTTGGTGAACTCGGGGTTGATCGTGATGACTTCCAGAGGATTGGTGTCACCGGTAGCCAAGAGATAATTGAGCGCCGCATTGAGGTAACCGATGGTATCGTAAAAACCTGCAATGGAGTTTTTGCCCATATTCTCTGTTTTGATGGGGACCGGAACGTTTTGCGCCGGATGTTCTGCGTTTGCGGGTACATAAGACCCTGCCGAGGTGTTGAAGCTCTCGAAAGCCACCTCACCGCTAAAATCGCTGCGTACATACTGACTTACCGAAGGGTCACTCGTAGCATGAGTTTGCTGGTTTCGAGAGCATGCGACTATCAAAGTGGTGGCTGCAGCGCCGAATAACCCTGCCCCAACGGTACGTAATACACAGCGTCGGGAATAGGGAAGTGAAGTTATCACGCGGAACCTTTCACGTTGAGAAATAAAGGATTAGGGGTTTAGTAATCGGCGGGTATGGTACTCACCTTTGGGGTATAGGTAGAAGTCGGTTGTGGAGCGGGTGTATAGGCTCGTGTGGGCTTTGCCGCTGGGTCGAACTGCTGTGGGGAGATGATGAGCCACCTGTCCTTCACCCATTGCGCGTAGAGAGCCGTAAAATCGCGTATTTCATCCTGCGAAAGCGGTTTCGTCACGTTTGTCGTTTTATTGATGAGCGTTCCGTTTTCCTGGGTAGCGGTGCATTCCCACGAGAATTTGCCGTTATGCTCTGTCGGTTTCTCCGAGACGGAGATCTTCCAGGTACCTCCAACGATCCAACTATTATTAGGCTCGGCGTACAGAGTTTCCCAGGTCTTAAGTCGCTCAAGATCGACGGTGTTTTCGCTGTGTACCACTTTGAGAGCAGGGGTGAGATCTCCAGTCATGCGTGCATAGTTAATACACGCCACATAATAGGCGAAGGTGTTTCGCAGCCCCTGAAAATCCTCTTTGAACATCAGGTCGTCTTCTTGGGGGATGGGAACGTTCTGAGCCTTGTGATCGGCAGTTGCCGGGTCTGCCTGGGGAACCGGAACGACCTTTTCCCCGGTTTCGGGGTTCATACTGGGAGTGACCGGGGTGGCGGAATCGTAACGTTGCCAGAGTAGCTCTCCCGAAAGATTTCCATAGTGCGCGCCTGTCTCTGAGGGGGATACTCCCTCAGCGGTTGCTAAACCAGCGGCAGAATCAGAGGAATCGCTAGAGGCACATGAAACTAATAATGGCGCGGCGGCAACGGTGCTACCAGTAAAGATGAAGAACTGGCGACGTGAAGGGCGCATAGCAACTCCCAAAATATCGTTATTTCCAGAAAATCTGAAACCCGGGTTTAGTGTGTAAAACCAGACTAGGGCGTGGTGGGTGAAAGCACAAACGTACAGCGACCTAAACCGTGATATTAGGCTAGAGTTACGCAAAATACAGCGCTTCGACTCTGTTTACGGCACCTAAAATTCGTGAGGTAAGCAACTTAAACTCACAGGAAACACTCTAAGTTTCCTCAGCAAGCATGCAATAAAGTGTGAAACAATAGCGCACGTGCAACACACAAACGATGAGCGTGTATACTTTGCACGCAAACTCCTAAATGAGCTCACTCTACCCCTCGATACCGCCGATGTTACCCGGGCGAGGGAACAAGTGCGTTCTCTGAGTAAACAGTACGACGATTACATCCTGCCGCGGCTTAACGCCTTGGAAGCACCCCTTACCGTGGTTGTTGGTGGTTCTACGGGTGCCGGTAAATCGACTTTGGTGAATACCTTGATGGGAACCCCCGTATCCCGTTCCAGTGCGCTTCGCCCCACCACTCGGCAGCCAATCTTGCTTTATCGTGCTGAAGACTCCGAATACCTGACCCCCGAACGTTTTCTGCCTACCCTAGAACGGCAGGAGATGCCAACTATCTCTGAAACTTCACCACACCAGAGTGACGTTCAGGAGTTGCCAGGTGCCGAACATCATCTGCAAGATACGCTTATCAGCGTGCAAACTAGCGCTCTGCCGCGCGGCATCACCCTGATCGATGCCCCCGATATTGATTCGGTCTCCGACGAGAACCGCAGGCTTGCCAACGAGCTCTTATCTGCCGCCGACCTGTGGCTCTTCGTCACAACTGCTAACCGTTATGCGGATGCCGTACCCTGGGATTTGCTGCATCGCGCTGCCCAGCGGAATATTGCTGTAGCAGTCGTTCTCAACCGAGTTCCCGAAGGGGCTGCGGGTGAGATCGAGTCCGACCTTATGCGAATGCTCACCGAAGCCGGTATAACACCGGTTATTCTGCATAGTATCCATGAACAGCCGCGGGACGAACAGGGGATGCTGCCCGCAGAAGCGGTAGCGCCTCTAACATCCTGGCTTGAGCAGCTTGGTGCGGATGCGCCAGCCCGTGCAGCGATCGCGCGTCGCACCCTGGCGGGCGCTATCACCGGTACCGGTAACTCTCTGCAAGAACTTGCTGATGCACAAACCCGTCAGGTGGAAACCTACACCGGATTAGAAACTGCGGTGACCTTAGCCTATGAGGATGCGCTCGCCCGTGTGGAAGATTCTCTCACTGACGGCTCATTGCTTCGCGGCGAGGTTCTGGCCCGGTGGCACGATTTTGTGGGAACGGGCGACTTCTTCCGCTCTTTGGAGAACCGCATCGGACGGCTGCGGGACAGGTTTGCCGGAATGTTGACCGGTAAACCGGCAGCGACCACGCGGGTTGAGCAGGCTCTCGAAACGGGTCTGCACGCCGTTGTTCTTGATGCCGCTCAACGTGCGCATGAGACTATCCATCGAAGCTGGGGAGCGGAACGAGCAGGGCGCGTACTCTTACAGAGATTGACGAGAGCCCGTACCCTCCGCACAGCGCCCAGGCTCGTGCGGAGCTTGATGAGACTATCGCCGCAGAAATACGAGCCTGGCAAAGTTCTGTACTTGATATGATCCGTGCTGAAGGCAGCGGCAAACGCCAGCGAGCGCGCGTGCTCTCCCTGGGAGTTAACGCGACGGCGGTGCTGCTCATGATGGTGGCTTTTTCGGCGACTGGCGGACTCACCGGCATCGAAATTGGTATTGCGGGAGGATCTGGGGTCGTTGGATCTAAGCTTCTTGAATCGGTCTTCGGCGAGGACGCTGTGCGCCGCATGGCGACTCGCGCTCGCAGTGATCTAGTGGCACGCCTAGAAACCCTGCTCAAACGGCAATCCGAAAGATTACCGGCAGGTGCTTTCTTCCCGTGAACCGCACGTACAGCCGGACGAAATTCGTGTCGCTGCCGAACAGCTTCATGACTTAGGTCAAGAACTAGATCATGATCCCTTGGCTCGACGTGAAGACTCGCCTCAGAAACTCGGGGCTCGTTCAGCACATGCATGATGATACAACACAGCCATTACCTGTTAAGAACTCTCGCCAGGAGCACACACGATGAACTCATCTTTAGCATCCGCTACGCTGCGCGGGTCTTTTGAAGAACGTGCGCTTCGCCTTCACGATGCGCTCGGCCTGGGTCTTGACGTTATTCCTGATACCGTGCAGGAGAACGCATCCGCAACGCTGAGCCGTGTCATGGAACGTCGGCAGCTTTCGGCAGAACACACTATAATTGGTTTTTTCGGGGCCACCGGAAGTGGAAAATCCACCCTTTTCAATACCATTGCTGGGATGCCCCTGGCACGTACCGCCGTTACACGACCGACTACCTCAGAAATTCAGGCGGCGATTTGGGGACGGGACGGAAGCGAAGAGCTTCTGGACTGGCTTAAGATCGAACATAGGGTCTATCCCGAGGAGAACGAATCGATACGCCAGATTCGTACCCAAACACAAAATTCGGCGGCAGATTTCTGCAGCACCCCACGAAATCGTAGAGCCCGTTCCTGGCATGTGGAATAAGCTCAAAACGGCGGTTGGGCGCGGGCAGACCCGCACACGATCTGGCGGGCTGATCCTGCTGGATCTGCCCGACCTTGACTCGGTAGCGCATCACCACCGGGAGCAGGTAGAGCGCATGCTCTCTATGTGGATGTGCTGGTGTGGGTCCTCGACCCCCAAAAGTACGCGGATGCGGCGGTGCACCACGATTTTCTGGCTCCTCTCTCCACTCGTGGACATCGCATGGTATGCGTTCTGAACCAAGCAGATACCCTAGATTCCCATGAGGTTCCACAAGTACTTGATGCGCTCACGGAGCTTTTAGAAGCGGACGGCATTATGCCGCTGCTCATTACCGCTCCGTTCGCTCTCTCAGCGCGTACTGGTGAAGGCGTCTCTGCCCTGCGGTCGTTGTTAGGACGAGTGGCGGCTGAGAAAAATGCGGCGTATGAGCGTACTGAGGCACAGCTATATGCGATTCGCCGTGATCTTGCAGCCTATCAGGGTGGTGAAGCACCTCTTCATGAGCCTGACTACGCCGTTGATGAGCTGACGGAAGGCTGCTTTCAAGCCTGTGGGGCCGTTGAAGTTCTTGATGCTGCAGAAGCCTCGTATCGTCGTCGTGCCGTTGCCAACACAGGATGGATAGCTACGCGGTGGGTTGCTAAGTTCCGTGCCGACCCGCTTAAACGCTTGCATCTTGGAAACGATACTGCGGGTACCCAGAGCGCGAGTGAATCTGCACCACAGAAATCTCCGATGCATCTAACGGCTAGTTCGTTACCGCCGCTTACTCCAGCTCAGCAGGCAGCATTAGCTCAGGCAGCGCGCGGTTATGGTGAGTCTGTAGCCCAAAATATTGAAGCTCCCTGGAAGCAACGTATCCAGAACGCCTCCTTGACCCGAGAACAGGACTTTCCGGAGGCTTTTGAAAGGGCGATCGCGCGTGTAGACTACAACACTACCCAGTCACGTTTCTGGTGGAAGCTACTTAACACGGTGCAATGGATTGCATTTCTAAGCCTTTTGGGAGGCGTAGCCTGGCTGACTGCAATGGCGTTTGCAAGCTACCTGCAGATACCTCTGCCGCCTGCGCCCTGTACCCGAAGGATCCCCTGTGCCGGTGCCCACACTTCTACTTATCTTGGGGGTGCTTTTAGGAATCCTGGGTGCCGTATTGGGTAGGGCACTGGTAAATGTGAGTGCCCGTGCATACCGGCGTTCCTTGCGAATGCGCATGATCCAACAGTGTGAAAACGCGGCACAGCAGGTTATCGTAGCGCCCGTATTGGCAGAATGCGAGAAGCTCAGGCGCTATAGGCAGGCTCTGACATAAGAATGAACACCTAAACAACATGAGGGGCGTGGAACCAACTAATCGGTTCCACACCCCTCTATGGTTTTGACCTAAGCTACTATACGTTCCGAAGCGCTTGTGAAATCTTATGAGCTGCATCAACAACAACCTCGGCGTATTTGCGACCGGGCTGCATACCAAGTCTTTCGATAGGACCGGAAATAGAAACGGCTGCAATAACTTTGCCCGACGGTGAACGTACGGGAGCAGACACGGAAGCCGTGCCGCGCTCGCGTTCACCTGCAGACTGCGCCCAGCCCTAATCTCCGCACGGAAGCGAGCATGGCAGCGCTGAAATACGCATCTTGCAGACCCTTCAACAAGGCGGTTCTGGTCTTCCCACGCCAAGAGTACCTGGGCTGCGGAACCAGCCTTCATGGAGAGCTGCGTTCCTATAGGAATTGAATCATGCAGCCCAACGGGACGTTCTGCGGATGCTACGCATACGCGCCAGTTTCCCTGACGCCGGTAAACCTGCGCCGACTCGCCGGTCACATGGCGAAAGCTGATTTAAAACCGCTCCCTGAAAGCCGCCAGGAGATGATCGGCACCAGCCGCATTTGCCAGTTCCATCAGGCGAGGACCCAGCATAAAGCGTCCCCTGAACATCGCGTGCCACCATACGGTGGTGAGAGAGCGCCACCGCCAAACGATGTGCCGTTGGACGGGCTAGCCCGGTGGCCTTAACAAGCTGCCCCAGCGTGACCGGACCAGCCTCTAGGCATGAAAGAATAAGCGCGGCTTTATCAAGTACCCCCACGCCAGAGGAGATGTTTGGTTCGACCTCAACAACCTGTTGGTCATCCGTGAGAGTATGGGGAGTCTTCAAAGGAGTCGAAAGCCCCGACGTATCGCGAGGGTGACGTGCTCCAGGCAACGGTGTAGACGATGGTGCAGATGTCATAACTCTAGTTTAGCTCAGTGCATCTCAAAATGTGGAAGATAGGGCGCACTTCATAGACTCTTCCTCTGAACCTGCTCATGATGGAGGAACCCTGAATACCAAATTTTTGAAATATATTCCAGGGTCAAGAATATATGTGTTATAAGGCACTATATATCTATGATGGGCGGAAAGCCCGCCATATCAAAGCAGGAGGAAAAATGGCAGGGGACAATACTGCTGCGACAAGCGCTATACCCACATCTGTGAAGCGCCCGCGTACTCTCGCCGAAAAAGTCTGGGAGAACCACGTCGTGGTGCCCGGGCAAGATGGCAAACCCGACCTTCTCTATATTGACCTGCATCTTCTGCATGAGGTGACCTCGCCCCAGGCTTTTGAAGGACTACGCCTCGAAAACAGGCCCCTGCGCCGTCTCGACTTGACGATCGCAACTGAAGATCACAATACCCCCACCGAAAATATTTTCTCGACCATTGCGGATATTACTTCGCGAACCCAGATCGAAACCCTGCGTCGTAACACCGCGGAATTTGGCGTGCGCATCCATCCGCTCGGCGATATCGAACAGGGTATCGTACACGTAGTCGGCCCGCAGCTGGGATTGACCATGCCCGGAATAACCGTCGTCTGTGGTGACTCGCACACCTCAACCCACGGGTGCTTTCGGTGCGCTTGCCTTCGGTATCGGCACCTCTGAGGTTGAACATGTGATGGCAACCCAAACCCTGCCGTTGGCGCGCTTTAAAACAATGGCAATCAATGTCGACGGAACCCTAAAACCCGGAGTAACCGCCAAAGATATTATTCTTGCCGTTATCGCTCAGATCGGTACCGGAGGCGGGCAGGGATACGTACTCGAATACCGCGGTTCCGCGATACGCTCCTTGTCTATGGAAGGGCGTATGACCATCTGCAATATGTCGATTGAGGCAGGCGCTCGTGCGGGTATGGTAGCTCCTGATGAGACTACTTTCGAGTACGTCAAAGGACGTCCTCACGCACCCAAGAGCCAAGATTGGGAGGATGCGCTCGCTTACTGGAAGACCCTTCCCACCGACGAAGGGGCTGTTTTCGACAAAGAAATCTTTATTAACGCAGACGAGCTTGAGCCCTTCGTTACCTGGGGAACAAACCCGGGTCAGGGTGTGCCGCTGAGCCAAGCGGTTCCCGCACCTGAAGACTTTGAGGATGAAAACGACCAGGCAGCTGCATCCCGTGCTCTGGAGTACATGAACCTTAAAGCCGGAACTCCCATGAAAGATATTCCGGTGGACGTCGTATTCTTAGGTTCGTGCACTAACTCGCGTATTGAGGATTTGCGTGCTGCCGCCGAAATCATTCGTGGGCGTACCCTTGCCTCAGGCGTGCGTATGATGGTCGTTCCCGGCTCACAGAAAGTTCGCGCACAGGCCGAAGAAGAAGGCCTAGATAAAATCTTCAAAGACTTTGGGGCAGATTGGCGCTTTGCTGGATGCTCTATGTGCTTGGGCATGAACCCCGACCAACTGGCACCGGGGGAGCGATGCGCATCTACCTCAAACCGCAACTTTGAGGGACGCCAGGGTAAAGGCGGACGAACCCATCTTGTCTCGCCGCTAGTCGCTGCCGCAACGGCGGTTCGCGGAACCCTCTCATCACCTTCTGACTTAGAACCACACGCGGACAATGCCCCTGCGGCGGCGTAAAGGAGAACATTGTGGAACCGATTATTAAACACACCGGAATTGGTGTTCCTCTGCGCGTCTCGAACGTGGATACCGACCAAATTATCCCGGCGGTTTACCTCAAACGCGTAACGAAAACAGGCTTTGACGATGCCCTCTTTGTGAATTGGCGTAAGAACCCCGAATTTGTTCTGAACCAAGAACCTTATAAAAATGGGTCAGTGCTGGTGGCGGGCCCCGATTTTGGCACAGGGTCGTCGCGTGAGCACGCGGTCTGGGCTCTTAAGGATTACGGGTTTCGAGTCGTTATATCGTCACGATTCGCCGATATTTTTCGTGGTAACTCAGGTAAACAAGGACTCGTTGCCGCTCAGGTGGCTCAGGATGATGTCGAGTTGATTTGGAAAGCTCTTGAGCGGGAACCTGGTACCGAAATTACCGTTGATTTAGAGAATAAGACGGTAACTGTGGGCGCTCTCGTCGTGCCCTTCCAGATTGATGATTATGTGCGCTGGCGTTTGATGGAAGGGCTTGACGATATCGGGCTTACCCTTCAGAACATTGAGGCCATTAAAGACTACGAGGCGCGCCGCCCCGCGTGGATGCCCTCGAACTCAGGAAGTCTAGACTGGATACTCGGTGAGGTGCGTACCCTGTGACATCAGGGTACGCACCTCACCGAGCGTTACGGGGTGTATCAGAAACACATTATTGGTATGTTGCTGGGGTTTGATGGTTATATGAGGTGGTTCTTCGAGGAAGTTTATGAGCGGCATCTTTGAACTATCTCGATAAACATCGCGAAGCACAGGTTCTACACAGCTCTTCCGTTTGTAGCAGCCCGTTCGAGAACGTAAAATGATAGCTTGAAAGTCTGTGCAGACCTATTAATAATTTCGTTAATGGCGCCGGACCTCAGCACTAACAGCAGTTCTTGTCGGCCCCACCGAGCCGACCGTTCGAAGGATTAGTTATGTCCCTTAACATCAGCGAACTTCGCATTGAGGGTGGTACCCCTCTTAAAGGCGAAGTCCACGTTCGAGGCGCCAAAAACCTCGTACCTAAAGCGATGGTAGCAGCGTTGCACGGATCCACCCGTTCGACCTTGCGTAACGTACCAGACCTAAGCGATGTTGAGATTGTAACTACCCTTGTTGAACTTCACGGTGCGAAAGTTAACTATGATCCTGAAGCCGGTATTCTCACGTTAGATCCCGCCCAAGACGCGAAGACTGCGGCCGATAACGCTGAAGAGATTCAACTCTTCGGCGGTAATTCACGTATTCCGATCCTGATGGTAGGTCCGCTTCTGCATACGCTCGGTACCGCGCGTATCCCTAATCTAGGTGGATGCAAAATTGGTGATCGTCCTATCGATTACCATATGGATGCGCTCCGTAAATTTGGTGCCGTCGTCGAGAAAGACGATGAAAGCGGCACTACTCTGAACGCTCCCGATGAAGGCCTGCACGGTGCTGAAATCGAACTCAATTACCCCTCCGTAGGCGCTACCGAACAGGTTCTTCTGACCGGTGTGCGCGCCCGCGGCACCACGGTTTTGAAAAACGCCGCTATTGAGCCCGAGATTATTGATCTTATTGCGGTTTTGCAGAAGATGGGCGCAATCATCTTCATTAACGAAAACCGCACCATTATTATTGAAGGGGTTGACGCCCTAACCGGGTACGACCACACCGCCTTGGCAGACCGCAATGAGTCCGCTTCCTGGGCATCCGCCGCGTTGGCAACCGGCGGAGATATTTTTGTGCGCGGCGCTTCACAGAAGGATATGACTGCGTTCCTCAACCAGTTCCGGAAGATGGGCGGTGAATTCGAGGTTACCCCGGAAGGAATCCGCTTTACTCACCCCGGCGTGATTACCCCCGGAGCAGAGCTGAACCCTATCGTGTTTGAGACCAACGTGCACCCCGGTTTTATGACCGACTGGCAGCAGCCGCTTGTCGTTGCGCTGACGCAGGCAAAAGGAACTTCTATTGTGCACGAGACCGTGTACGAAGAGCGTTTTGGGTTTACTAATGCCCTCAAACAGATGGGCGCCGATATTGTGGTTATGCGCGATTGCATCGGCAGCGAGTTTTGTCGTTTCCACGGTAAGAGCTTCGGGCACTCCGCTATTATTAGCGGTTCTACCCCGCTAAGGCCGCTGACATTGAGGTGCCCGATCTGCGCGGTGGATTCTCGCATATTATCGCCGCTCTGACAGCAGAAGGTACATCCCACGTTACGGGTGTTGAAATTATCGCGCGCGGTTACGAGAACTTTGAAAAGAAACTCGAAGCTCTGGGCGCAAAGTTTGAGGTACTTGCCCGCAAACAGAGCAAGACTCCTAAGCCCGATGCAGAAATTGAGATTGTTGTGCCAGAAGAGGTTGAGGTACAGGGCTAGTATGAGCGGTCAACAGGGGAAAAAAGCACTACCCACACTTGAGCCTACCCCTCAAGGAGATAAGCTCTTTAAAGTTCTTGGTAACGCTGCGCGCGTGGTGTATAAAGGCATAGCCCGCATCGAAATTATCGGGAGCGAGAACTTCCCGACCGACCGAGGCTATATCGTGGTTGCTAACCACTCCACCGAGATAGACCCTGTGACCGTTGCACTCCCTATTTTCAATAACGGAGTCTTTCCGCGGTTTTTAGCGAAGGACTCTTTATTCCGAGCGCCCGTTCTGGGATATATTATGCGTAAAATGGCGCATATTCCCGTGATACGCGGCTCTGTAGACGCTCGCAAGGCACTTATTACTGCCCGTAAAGTTGTAGAGGCTGGCGGCGCTGTAGTGATTTACCCTGAGGGGACAACTACTGGCGACCCCGAGGGCTGGCCCATGCAGGCCCGTACGGGTGCTGCCCGTCTTGCCCTCGCAACTGGTGCCCCCGTAGTACCGGTGGCGCACTGGGGTGATGAGCAGATTCTTGGGTATGACTACGAAACCGTGGATGGTGACCGCGTCAAAGAGCATCGTAAGGTTTCCCTATTTCCCCGTAAAACGGTCAAAGTGAAAGTGGGTAAGCCTCTCGATATCGCCTCTTTAATCGATGATCCTTCGCCGGAGGCAAAGCATACGCGCACTGAGCTTGGGGTTGTGACCGACGCTATGCTTGATGCCGTGACCGAGCTGCTGGAAGATATACGTGGTGAAAAGGCGCCAACCGGTCGTTGGAATCCCCGAACCAAGCGTCGTGAAGCTCCCGGTGAAATGACCGGGATAGCTGGTAACCTGGGCGAACCGGATCCTAAATAGGAGGCGAGGTTATGGCTCTTTTCACGAATTCCGCTGACAACAGCGAACCGGCTCCACGTAAGGTAGTAAAAATTGCGATCTTGGGTGCGGGAAGCTGGGGGACCGCATTCGCCAAAATTGTGGCTGATTCGGCGCGAGAAAATAAAACGGGACGTTCAGGTAGTCCTTATTGGCCGCAGCGAACAAGCTATGGCAGAGTGCTCTCAGACTAGGGAAAATAGTAAATATTTTCCGGGGATGAAGCTACCTGAGAACCTGGAATTTCACGGCGGATGCTCCTACCGGGCTCACTGGCGCCGATTTGGTGGTACTGGCTTTACCCTCACAGGTGCTACGTTCGCAGCTTCAACTTTATGCTCGCTATATTGAGCCGCATGCCCTGCTGGTTTCGCTTGCGAAGGGATTAGAAACCGGTACCGGTTTGCGCATGTCCCAGGTGATTACCGAGGAACTTGAGGAAGCCTTGGCGATGCGCGGGCGCAGACATCCGCACTATCGGGCATATACCGCATCGGGTATGCGTGCTTTCAGGGCCCAATCTTGCTACTGAGATTATGGGGGAGGAGCCAACCGCTTCCGTCGTCGCGGCACGCACACTGCCCATCGCAGAAATTGTCGCACAGGCTTGTGCCTGTAGCTATTTCCGCCCCTACACGAATACCGATGTGGTGGGTACGGAAATCGGTGGTTTGGTGAAGAACGTGATCGCCTTGTGCGTTGGCATCTGTGAAGGCCGCAATTACGGTGATAACTCCAAAGCCTCAATCATGACGCGCGGACTTGCCGAAATTACTCGTCTTGCGGTCGCACTGGGTGGTGAAGCAGCAACAATGAGCGGGCTTGCGGGGATGGGAGATTTGATTGCTACCTGTTCATCGCCGCTTTCACGAAATCATACTGCCGGGCGTCTACTTGCCGAAGGGATAAGCCCGGATAAACTCAGCGAACATATGAGCCAGACAGCGGAATCCATCAAATCAGCCCCCGTCGTAGCGCAATTGGCACGCCGTCACGGAGTCGAAATGCCTATCGTGGAAGCGGTCGTTGCTGTCCTGACTGGACGCATCGAGATCGGACAGCTGGCACCGCTGCTGCTGGGACGGCGCCTGAAACACGAAGGCCAATAACATCAAGATCTTCCGCAAGAAAATTTTTGCGGCAGATAAAACAACTAATACAGCACGTGTGCGCAGACATGGGCGCTTGAGGGGCGCCCTCTTACGAAGGAGATACAATGACCGAAAACGCACAGAAGAAAACTGTTGCTCTACTGTGTGGCGGACGTTCTTCGGAACACCCTATTTCTCTGATTACTGCCGTAGGCGTGCTAGGCGCCATTGACAGCAGCGTCTACGACGTGGTGACTATTGGCATTACAAAAGACGGTCGTTGGTATTTGACGAATCTGGAAGAGCTGAGCGCAATTCTCGACGCTGCCCCTGCACATGCAGAGTTTACGGGTGGTTCGCACCAGGTTTTCCTGCCTCTTGGAGCCGGGGATTCGCGAGTGCACCTAGTAGATGCTGACGGAAATCTTGAGTATGGTCCTGCCCTTGACGTGGTATTCCCCCTCATACACGGTCCTTTCGGCGAAGACGGAACAATTCAGGGTCTTCTGGAACTCGCTGAGTTGCCCTATGTAGGATGTGGCGTGACGGCATCAGCCGTAGGTATGGATAAGCACTTTATGAAGGTTGCATTTGAGTCGGCTGGGCTGGAGGTTGGGCCTTATGAGGTGGTGACCGATCGCCAATGGACTCATGAGCGCGAGGAATCGCTTAAACGTATAACCGCCCTTGGTTACCCCATGTTCGTTAAACCCACGCGTGCGGGTTCTTCCTTTCGGCATTACCAAAGTGGATAAATTTGAGGAACTTGTTCCGGCTATCGACGAAGCGCGCCGCCATGACGCAAAGATTATTGTGGAAGCTGGCATTGTGGGGCGTGAAATCGAGTGCGGCGTCCTAGACGGTCACCACGGTGATATGCCGCGTGCATCATACCCTGGCGAAATCGAGGTTGTTGATGAGAACCACGGTTTCTATGATTTTGATGCTAAATATATCTCAAAGTCTTCGGCAGTTACCCGGTGCCCCGCCGATTTACCGAAAGATATGCAGGAGCGTTTGCGTGCTCTGGCGGTTAAGGCGTTTTTGGCCCTTGACGGCGAAGGATTATCCCGCGCAGATTTCTTCTACACCCCGGATGGTCGTTTGGTGATCAACGAGGTGAACACTATGCCAGGATTTACCCCGATTTCAATGTACAAAACCATGTGGGAAAACACCGGAATTTCCTATACCGAACTGATTGATGAACTGCTGACTCTTGCACTGGAGCGTCCTTTAGGGCTGCGCTAATAGAAGGAAATTCCAGCATTAGAGCCCTCAAGACCTAAGGTCTTGAGGGCTCTAAAATTTGCGTTTGCGTGAAGTGAACTGAAGGTAAGGATCCAGAGGTCTTGAATCCTCTATTTTCCGGTTTTGACACCGTTGAGAGTATCGTTGATGTTCGTGCATTTCTTCTGAGACGGAATTTGTTTGACCGCCGAGTTGAGCTCAGCAAGAAGAGTTGATGATGAAACCTTATCTGCGTCGAAGGTTACTTCAATGGCGGGCGTTCGTCCGTACGTGGTTGCCGTCCACGTTCCCGTCGCACGGTTTTCAGGGCCTGCAGCGGCGGAGGAAGACGCAGAGACTGGCGGTGCTGAGTTCTCTGGCGCATCCTTGGGACGCAGCACCCAATCAATCCCATTGACCTCAGCGCATGGGTCCGATACGGGTTCCTGAACGGTAACACCGCATTTGAGAATCACGGAGGCTGGTTCGCCCCAAGCGGTCGTTCCTTGCGCCGTAGTTTCACGCTGCTGTAAGCCAACGAGTTTCTGGCATAGCAACCATCGCATAAGCGCATACGGGGTTGGCGGCATCTGGAGCCGGATCAAGATTGACATTGCCCGCTCCACACGCGCTGAGCGACAGCACCCCGGTGAGCGCAAGACCCAAGCCTGCTCGCTTCGCTGGGGACATGACGAAAAAGCTAAAAGACGTAAAAGTCACTCTCTCATTCTAACGTACGGTATATTCACCGGCGTGTCGCAGAAACATAGCGCGGCAGATCAGAAGAAAGCAAAAATTTGAATACCAATTTAAAGCTCAAAGTCACGACAATTTGCCCATAGTCCAGGTACCATGAAAGTAACAGTTAATAGTTGATCGTGAAAAGATTCTTAAAATTCGATAAACTTTTGAGAGAAGCACATCCTTGTTATTTAGGGTGTAGACTCACCCAAGCACGCATATTGTTCGGTAGCTATTCGGTATAAGGACACTTTTTGGGAAACAGACAATGCAAAGTAGCGTCGGCTAGCCTAGCGACTGCATTGATTGCATTCGGTAGTGTGCCGATCGCCGCAACGCTGACACAGGAGGCACGTGGCGCTTCCGGGAAGGTCGCAAACCATCCTGCGACCTCTGAGGCTGTCGCGCCCGGTCAAGCTATCACGCAGCCTGCAGTACCAGCTACCTTTGCAGCTTTAGGTCAGAAAAATGCCGTGACTCCTATGCCCATGCCGTCTGCAACCGCTACCTTGACTATGTATGGCATGGCCTCGGGCAACGTGACCTATGCTGCTCAACCCGCCGTTGCTCTGCAATCGGAATCTCCCATTGCAGGTGCCGAGTTTGCCGCTGCACCTCCGCTTGACTATGACCAGCAGGACGACGGGACTCCTGAGGCTACCGAGACCCCTGCGCAACGAGCTACCCCGGCCCAGAAAACTGATGAAGATGAAGCGGAAGTTCAGCCTGTCAGCCCCGAGTATGAGAGTCCACAGGCGCAGCCTTATGATGCCGAAGTTCCTACTGAGGATTCTGAAACAGAGGCTGTAACTCCAACTCCTGCTGCTCCCGTTCAGAACCTTCCTGCTGAGGACGCTGAGGCAGCTTCCCCGGATCTCGGAGAAGAACCAGCGGCTACTCCTGTGACGCCTACTCCGGCTCTTACAGATCAGACTCCGGTGAATCCCACACCAGTAACCCCTACGCCCACACCGGTTAATCCGACCCCGGTTAACCCGGAGCCTGTGCCTGCCAACCCTACTCCTGTGACGCCTACTCCGGCTCCTACAGATCAGACTCCGGTTAACCCTGCTCCAGTGAATCCCACACCGGTAACCCCTACTCCGGTCCCGGCGAACCCTACGCCTACACAGGCCAACCCAACACCAGTTAACCCTGCGCCTGATCCGGTACCGACCATTGTGCCTAGTCCGGATCTGACTCCCGGTTAACCCTGCTCCGGTGAATCCCACACCGGTCCCGGTGAACCCTACGCCTACACAGGCCAACCCGACACCGGTGTATCCTACCCCCACTCCCGTAACACCGGCTCCGGCTAAGCCAACACCCGTGACCCCCACACCGGTACCGGTCTCGCCGACCCCGTCGCCCGTAACACCTACTCCTGCAGACCCCGCACCCGCACCGTCTCAGGATCCTGGGTGGACCCCTGCGCCTTCGGAGCAGCCTACTAGCCAGCCTGTTCCGTTCCCGAGTCCAAGTGCTTCCGAATCGGCAGCTCCAACTCCTAGCCCCGAGTCCCTTCGGGGCATGGAAACCCGGGGTCTGACGACTCGCCAGCCCCAGATGCCAGCCCTTCAGCAACGCCGTCGAGCAATGTCTCTCCAGCACCCGCGCCGTCTACATCTGCTGAACCCTTCCCCAATAGCATTGCGACGTTGGGGCGTTTTGCAACAAATTCAGGGTTCCCCAATGCGTTCCCCGGCGCTGCGGACTGGGTACAGGGATATTTGTCCCGTGGAGAGAACGCCCGGAATGGCTCGCCAACTTTGAGAATGGCGAACCCACAGGAGTCTAGAAACGGTTCTTATTCTGTTCCATCTGCCGTGAACCCGGTTGCCCGTCCGCCTGCAACGTCCGCTGGTTCGCAAGCGCAACGGAACGGCGATAGCCTAAGAGCGTTCAGGAACGTTCAACGGATTCTCGCGGCCCTGGACTCTCAGGTTTCGTGCCGTTGGCGTTCTTCTCCCTGCTAATTCTCGCGATTACCATTGTGGCGATTCGGTACTTTATCCGTGCCAGGTAACAGGGTATGGGCGATTATTGGGGAATGAACCCTCGGACCAAAAAGCATAAAGCACGGGAAAGTTCACTCCGGAAGAGTACATTGGCTCAGCTGGGGGAGTCCCGTGTTTTGCAATTGTTTATGCCCATGCTGGATGAGCATAACCGCTCCGTAATCCAGGTTGCCTCCGCACATGGGCAGGAACCGGTGCTTGAAGTAGGTCCCGGTGATGACTGCGCAGTGCTCACGGGCGATAATCGACGCACGGTTATCACCACAGATACTCTGGTACATGGGCAAGATTTTCTCGATATCTGGCCTGCCGGTCCGCGTAGCGGCGGTTACGAGGTAGGGTGGAAAGCCACCACCCAGAACCTTGCCGATATTGCGGCTATGGGTGCTGAACCCGTTAGCCTTTTTGTATCTCTAAGTCTGCCGCCCGAAACCCCCTATGGTTGGGTTGAAGACTCTGCCCGCGGTATCCTCGACTCGCTGCATGCATGCGGCGCTACAGTCTGTACGGTAGGCGGCGGTGATCTAGGTAGCGCACGTGATGCCAGCGTTACCATAACGGCTGTTGGACGATGCGAAAACCCCTGTGTTGAGGTCCGGGGCGCAACCGGGAGATACCGTAGCTTTGGCGGGCTGTACCGGGTGGGCTGATGCCGGGCTGCGGCTACTGACAATCACAGGCTCTCTCGACTCGATAGAGCAGCTGCCTTTTACGGAGAAAGAACGTATCGAACGCGCTGTTACCCATCAGCTAAGGCCCGTATCGCCCATACCCGCAGGGCGACGCGCTGCAGCATACGGCGCCAACGCTATGCTAGACCTTTCAGACGGACTCGTTAAAGACGCGCGTCGAATTGCCGAAGCATCCGGCGTCGATATCGTGTTCAATGATCCTGCGATTACCGAGCTGGCACGTGAGCTGGTACCAGTGGCAAGTCTTATTCTTGAGCATCAGCCCCATAACGATCATGGTGATTCTGCGGTCAGCCTGGCCCGTGAATGCGTTCTGGGCGGTGGCGAGGACCACGGGCTTTTAGCATGTTTTCCGGCGGGTGCCACGATTCCTGAGGGATTTGTCGCTTTAGGCTCTTGCAGTGCTCAAGAACGAAGTGCATCACGAATTCTGTGCGATGGATATGAGCTCCAAAACTATGGTTGGGAACATTACCGAGCATAACCGTCGTATGCTAGAAAGAGCACGGTTACCCAACCCCGGATGGGAAGGATACGTTATGACGAGCGAGCACTTTGCCGCACAAACCCCGCTTAACTTCGGGGTCACGTGGATTGGCGAGGCGCTCTCAACGGTGCGTGCATATTGCGACACACTTAACTCTCTGAAACGCTTTCCCTGTTCCCGACCAGGACACAGGCTCGAATTTGGTACACACTTTAGAGGCCCTCAATAAGGCCTTTAGTGAAGGGTTTGATACCCTTCTGCATGATCTTCACGCTCTCACGACGGATATACAGAGCGTTAACCAACGTCTGGGTGAAATCTACGAGAACGCTCTCGTGCAAGCCAGTCGGATGGCTCGCGGCAATTCTGGGACGCTCCTGTGCGCCTGGGCGTTGGAGGCAGTGCGTACCTACTGGAATTTTCCCGGCCGTCTAGCAGAAGAGCTGGGCGAAGAGGCACATAATCTGACACTTCTTCAGGAGCTTGAGGCGATGTACCGCGAAACACCCGTTACGGAAACCGGTACACGCGAGAGCGCGTACCGTGAGAGCTATGCGTTAGCGCTTGCCGCCGAACGAGTACGCCGTATTATTGCGGATGAAAGCCTAGAGCAGGGCACTATGGTAGCGATTATGGTTGCGCTCGCAGATTACCGTTTTCACTATCGTGCAGGATCGGAGCTCACCGATGTGACGGCACGTGCAGAGTTTCGTCGCGCCACGATGCGCCGAGCGCTTGAGGGCACGGCGCAGAATCCGCCGCTGCCAGAACTCAAGGGATACGTAGATGCAGGTGCCCTGGGCTTTTATCTGGCTGCGGTACAATCAAATCCGCGCTGGATGAGCTCGCGTATGCCTGCGCAGGAGGTTTATGCCTTGGCGGAGCCTCCTACAGATGTTACAAAGCCGAACAGTACGTCTGCTCGGAAAGCGCGAAAGACCGAAGGAACGCAGGACCAAGCAGAGCATCATAATGATGCGACCGGTACTCGGGAAAACCCAGGGTCAATCTGGGAAATCATGGGGACGCTAACTATAGACCCCCTTACTCTCGTACAGCTTCGAGCAGAATTAGAAGAGCTTGGCGACTCGCTGTTGCTCACCCCGCTCGATTTTCAAGAACAATATGTGGACCTTACACGTGCATGTGCCGTCTTTGGAAGAAGCCCGCAAAGTTATCGCTCATTACGGTGTATTAGCGGACGAACGAGTGAGCTCGCTGACTGTTTCACGAGGACGAGAGCGCCGCACCATCGCGTTCTCAGGATTGATGTCTAGAGCCTGTGTTCACGGGAAGGGCGGGCGATCAGGACATGCGCTGCGTGGTGACATGAGCTGACGAGGTTCGTAGCGTGCCCCAAATGCGCAACGGTAGTATTAAACCTACGCTACGTCTTATATGACCGTTCGAGCCGAAGGCATTCGGGATGATGGAGTGCTGCGAGCAGAAAGGAGGGAAAGCGTGTCACCTCAAAACTCGAAAGAAGCGCATAATGAGGGCGCTACTCCCAGCCTTTTTGCTGATGAATTTTTAGAAAGCGGTCTTGGACAGGCCAAGAAAGCTGCCGAACAGCACCCAACCGATACCGAGTATTCTGACCCCAAATCGTCTGCCATTCTCTCTGAGGACGAACTTGTAGCCCATGAATATGTAACGGTTCGCGACCTTGCCGAGTATGCACGCGGTACTAAAACGTTAACGGAGCTCTCCACCCTCGCGCATCAGCGTGAAAGCTCGGAGTATCAGCGTATTGTGGATGCTCTGCGTGCTTCTTTGGGCGCGGCGGCTCAGAATATGGAGACAGCGGAACTGTACGAACTGGCTGATATTGCGTATACGGCACGTACCGAAGCACCGTCCCAGCGTGGAACGTCTATCCGAGGAAAAACCAAGAAGAGCACACAAACAGCATCGCAAAAACCGGCAGCAAAGAAAGCGAAACCCACACGAACCAATCCAAAAAAATCTAAGCATACTCGATCAGGTGCAGAGACCTCCTCTTCGGAACAAAAAAATAGCCTCGATTCTCATGTGGAAGAGTCGCATCAGGAAAAGAGCAAACCAAAGAATACCGTAAACACCGGCAAAGAAACCTGCGCGCAAGAAAACCGCCGACCCAAAGAAAACAGATAAGCCAGCCGCGCGAGTGCGGAATATAAAATATAATTCGGACTCTTCTCAAGAGCAAGAAAAGCAACAGCAACGTGCCGCACGGTCGCAGGTTTTAGCACGCTATAACGATGAGAAACGCCTGGAAAACGCACCCTTAACACGTTACCTGCCGACGGCAACGGCACGCGCCCTCAAAACTCACCTGAGCATAAGCACGGTGGGGGAGCTGCTGGAATATTTTCCACGGAAATACCTGCCTCGTGGAGAACTTAGCCGGTTTGCCGACCTTGTTGAGGGACAGGACGTGACAATTATCGCCAGGGTCACGAACGTTTCGACCCGAACCATGGCGGCACGCAGAGGAAAAATCACCGAAGTCACGATTACCGATACCCTTGCAGAATCCGACCAGAATTCGGTCTATAATTCTTCATCAGGTACCTTCGCCGTACGCGAGGGCAGGGCCAATACACCGCAACGAATGTCTGCGGGTAAAACCAACCCGCGCGTGAGCGGATTAGCCGTGCCTTCCGCCGGTTACTCGGGCTATGCGGATTCCTACGGACAACAGAGCAGCGGGAATAATTTCTTCGGCGTGCCGCAACATATATTCGGCAGTTCGGATATATCAGGAACTGGGCGGGTGGGCTCCACCATGAAAGCTTTCCTTCTTCAACGCATGGACCGCGGCACGCGAGATCCATGCTGGCGAAACCATGATGTTCTCCGGGAAGGTGGGGATTTATCGCGGGGAGTATACACTGACAAACCCGCATTACGCCCTGCTTTCAGACGATGGAAATGCGAACGCCCCCGAACGTGCCGAGGCGCCCATTCCCGTTTATCGTGCTCCGGTGAAACTGCCAACGGATCGCATCGCGACCGCTATTGCTCAGCTCATCGAATCTGTGCCCCTAAAAGAGCTTGAAGACCCAATACCGTATAAAATACGCCGCGCCCGAAAAGTCCCTTCGCTGGAGTGGACCTATCGCGCCCTGCATACTCCCGATAGTGAGGACACTTGGCGCGCCGCTCAAGCTCAGATGCGCTACCGAGAAGCCTTTGTTCTGCAGAGCGCCTTGGCCCGGTTACACGCCGCACGTGCCGCCCACGCCACCGTGGCCCGGCCCGCCCTGCCGGATGGGGCAGCAGATGCTCTGCTGAACGTGCTTCCCTATGAGCTCACCGAGGGGCAGCAGCGAGTGGGCAAGGAAATTTCCCGTGATCTCGCCTCACCGTCACCCATGAATCGGCTTCTGCAAGGCGATGTCGGCTCGGGCAAAACAGTGGTAGCCCTTCGCGCTATGCTTCAGGTAGCCGACTCTGGTGGGCAATCCGCGATGCTCGCACCCACCGAAGTGCTCGCCGAACAGCATTTCCGTTCGATCCTCGATATTCTCGGGGATTTAGCGGATACCGAGGGCATACCGGGATATGAGACTACGCTTTTTCACCCCCAAAACCAAAAAAAGAAAGCAAAAAAACCCGCGCATCGCGTGCGGGTTAGGCTACTCAGCGCCTCAATGCCTAGTGCACACAAGCGCGCCGTACTCGCCGAAATCGCCGACGGCACCGCCGACGTGGTAATCGGAACCCACGCCCTGCTTTCGGACACGGTCACCTTCCGCGACCTTGGCATGGTTGTGGTCGATGAACAGCACCGTTTCGGCGTGGAACAGCGTGACTCTCTGCGTGGGAACAACGGCGAGCTGCCGCATCGTCTGGTGATGACGGCAACCCCCATTCCCCGTACCGTCGCCATGACCGTGTTTGGTGACCTTGATGTTTCCGTACTCGATCAGCTGCCCGCCGGACGGCAGCAGACCGCAACCCATGTGGTGCCGCTTGCGGAAAAACCGACCTGGGCAGATCGCCTGTGGACACGCGCTCGCGAAGAGATTGATGCAGGGCACCAAGTCTACGTGGTGGTTCCCAAAATTGGCGATGACGATGAAGAACTTGAAGAAGGCCAGCAGCTCTTCGGCGATGCCGGGCGTGAAGGTTCTCAGAGTTCTGACGGCAAAATACGCCTGACTTCCGTGACTGCGATGACCGCCTATCTAAAACAGAATCCGGCGCTGACTGGAACCCGGATTGCAAGCCTGCATGGGCGTATGGACCCCGAGGAAAAAACTGCTGTAATGACCGCGTTTGAACGCGGCGAGATAGATATTCTGGTGAGCACCACTGTTATTGAAGTGGGTGTGAACGTACCGAACGCAACCCTCATGATGATTATGGACGCCGATCGCTTCGGTATTTCCGGGCTGCACCAGCTTCGCGGCCGCGTGGGGCGTGGCGGTTTTGCCGGAACCTGCCTGCTTGTTACCCGGCAACAGGCCGGGGGAGTATCCCGCGAGCGTCTAGACGCGGTAGCGGCCACCACCGACGGGTTTAAACTTTCGCAGATAGACCTGCAGCAGCGCCGAGAGGGTGATATCCTAGGTGCCGCACAGTCCGGGAAGAAGAGTACCCTTAAATTCCTGCGGGCGCTCGCCGACGCGACCATTATTGAGCGCGCTCGTGAGGATGCGCGGGCGCTGATCGCGGCGGATCCTACGCTGGCGAAGCATCCGAACTTGGCACGTACGATTGACCGGGCGCTTGATGCCGACCGTGAGGCATTTTTGGGGCGTGGCTAACACACGGGTTTGGCGGTTTTGTTACCTTGGGCCTCCGCCACTAGAGACTATCAACAAACAGACGTGAGGAACGCATGAGCCGTATTATTGCCGGAACCGCTGGCGGTCTACGCCTTGCCTCGGTGCCGGGGGAGAACACTCGTCCCACGACCGACCGGGTGAAGGAATCACTTTTCTCGAAGCTGGAGAGCTATGATGTTGTGCAGGGAGCGCGTGTTCTTGATGCTTATGCCGGGTCGGGTGCCCTCGGATGCGAAGCGCTCTCGCGGGGCGCCGCATCCGTCGAGTTCGTGGAGAAGTACCCAAAGGCATGTGAGATAACCCGCCGAAATGTTGAGGCAACGTCGAAAATTGCAACCGGTATTACCCGAGTGACTCAAGGGAGCGCGCAAAGCTATGTAGCGGTCCATAGCGGCCCCTGGGATCTTGTATTTCTTGACCCTCCATATGCGTTTACACAAGAGCAGGTTCTCGATATTTTGCGTGTCATCGCCCCGAATTTAGCGGAGGGTGCCATCGTGGTCGTGGAGCGTTCCTCACGCGATGCGGAACCTGCGTGGAACTCTCAGCTGCACCGGTTTGCAATGAAGAAATATGGCGAGACGGTGCTGTACTATCTTGAACCAGATGAATCATATACGGATACTGGTTCTGAACCCGCCGAAAGCGAGAATGCTTCATGTTAGCTATCTGCCCCGGATCGTTTGACCCGATTCACCATGGACACCTGGAGATTATTGCTCGTGCCGCTACGCTCTTTGATGAGGTGCTCGTGGGGGTCGCGCATAACTCCTCTAAAAAATACCTTTTTTCTCTGTCGGAGCGCGTGAACCTAGTAGAGTGTTCCCTAGCAGAGCGCGGTATTACCACCGTGAAGGTTGAGGTTATTCCGCCTGGGGTACTTTTGGCACAGTGGGCTCAGGAACACGGGGCGCAGGTGCTTGTTAAGGGCCTCCGCTCGGGGGCGGATTACGAGTATGAGGCTCCAATGGCGAGTATGAACCGTCATTTGGCAAACTTGGAGACAGCGTTCTTGGCGGGGGAAGACCGCTTCGGCGGGGTTTCTTCGACGATTATCCGTGAGGTTGCATCCTTAGGCGGCGACGTTTCGGTTTATGTGCCGCGTGTGGTTTCGGATGCGCTCGTCGCTAAGCACTCACAGGTATCGGGACCGATAACACGATTGCGTAGTTTTATGCGCGATTCTCCCACGATCAAGGGCGTTTTTCCTGGGTTTTGCGCGTATTTTATGTGAATTTTGATGCGTCGAATGTCATAGTTTGCCGCCCAAACCTTGATTAACGGCGGTTGAGGGGATAGAATATCTCTTTGGTTTAAGCATTTTGTATAAGGAGATATGCCATTTCACCTCAAAACTCCTCTGATTTGGTGGTGTCAGTCAAAAATCTGATGCACCGTCCCGGATCTATGGAAACCCTCGAAGAGGTTGTACAGGCACCCGCTGAGATGGGTAATGCCCTGATTGGTGTACAAGAAGGCACCGACATGGATCTGAACATTCGGCTGGAGTCGGTAGTAGATGGTATCCTGGTAAGCGGCACAACCGTAGTGGATGTACACGGCGAGTGTAGCCTATGTTTGGATCCGATTGATTACGAAATGTCGACCAACATACAAGAGCTTTTTGTTTTCGAGAAGGCCCCCTCTGGCGGCCCCGAAGACGAAGACGATGAGCAGTATGCCGTTGAAGGTGAATCTATTGACCTTGAGCCGGCACTGCGGGATGCAGTAATCCTTCAACTGCCGTTCCAGCCCGTCTGCCGGGAAACCTGCCAGGGGCTGTGCTCTGAATGCGGAGCGCGCCTGGAGGAAGACCCCGGGCATCATCACGAGGTGTTGGATCCGCGCTGGTCAGCCTTACAGGGCTTGCTGAGCGAGGATACCGAAAACTAAATTGTTGTTACGAGAGAATGAGAGATAGCTGTGGCTGTTCCCAAGCGCAAGATGTCCCGCGCTAACACCCGCGCGCGTCGTTCCCAGTGGAAGGCATCTGTGCCGCCGCTGGTTAAGACTGTTGAAAACGGTCGCGTGACTTACAGCCTGCCTCACCAGGCAAAGGTTGTAACCGACGCTGCAGGCAATGCCCTGTTCCTGGAATACAAGGGCCGTAAGGTCGCCGACGCTTAATCACACGAGTATTCCTGATGACTAACATTCCTAGCGAAGCTGGGGAGTTGCTTGAACGTCTCGGTGTCGATATTGACGCCGAGACGTTTTTGCTGTCTCTCACACACCGTTCCTACGCTTTTGAAAACCCCGGAGTAGAGCATAATGAACGCCTAGAGTTCCTGGGTGATTCTGTACTTTCTCTCGCCATTGCAGAGGAGGTGTACCGCCGCCACCCCGAACTTCCCGAAGGTGAGCTCGTGAAACTGCACCATGTGGTGGTTTCGGCTCCCGCTTTGGCAATAGCCGCCCGTAAACTAGAGCTGGGTAAGCATATCCGTCTAGGCAAGGGGGAAAGGCTTACGGGAGGTGCCGATAAAGATTCGATTCTTGCCGACACCATGGAAGCTATCTTTGGAGCAACGTACATCAGCTTGGGGCGGGAAGCCGCACGTGAGCTCGTTCTGAGGTTGATTGCGCCCATGTTAGAAGACGAGCAAATTCTCAATTCCGGACGCGACTGGAAAACCGATCTGCAGACGCTGGTAACCTCGCGGTCTTGGGGAGATGTAACCTACGAGATCGAAGCAGAAGGCCCCGACCATGCTCGCGTGTATACTGCCCGCGCTATCGTGGCAAGCAGACCGCGGGTACCGGAAGCGGACCCAGCAAGAAGGAAGCAGAGCGTCTCGCCGCAGAAGCTGCGTATCGCATACTAGTCTAAAAATAATTTTGCGCCGCCCGGTGGGAGAAACTAGCTCTTGCGCCGAGTGGCGAGTTCATGACGCTGTGAAGGGGAGAGATGCCGGAGCTACCCGAGGTTGAGACTGTGCGTGAGGGTGTGCATCATCATGCTGTCGGTTGTGTAATCGAGCGGGTACGCATTCTCGATGAACGCTCTATTCGCCGCCATATCGGGGGTTCTGCGGATTTTACGATGCGTTTAGAAGGAACCCGTATTCGCGGGGCATATAGGCGCGGTAAGTATATGTGGCTCACGCTCTCTGCCTCTGATGACGAGCCTTCCCCGAAACCCGGTGACAGCGATGACACGTTACTGCCGTACGCGCTTGTTATTCATTTGGGGATGAGCGGGCAGCTACTCGTGAAGACTCCAGAATTCCCCGCTGAGAAGCACCTCAAAATCGTACTTGAACTCGAACCCGCCAATGGTGATATTGGTAAAACCATCGAATTAAGGTTTGTCGACCAGCGTATTTTCGGTGGAATGTTCCTTTCGGAAGTAGTTCCCGGCATTCCTGCGGGCGCCTCGCTCGCTGGTGCGGAGGAAATACCGGAAGAGTTCTTGGTTCCTGAAGCTGTTGAGCATATTGGGCGTGACCCGGTAGATCCATACTTTGATGTGGCAAAGATTCGCCGCATCATGCTGCGTACCTCCAGCGGCATTAAACGCCTGCTTCTGGACCAGTCCGTGGTATCTGGGATCGGGAATATTTATGCGGATGAGGCGCTCTGGCGTGCCAGAATACACTACGCAAACCCGCAAAATCTCTCAGTGCCGCCCAAACCCGGGAGCTATTCGCCGCCGTACACCAGGTACTGACCGAAGCGCTACACGCAGGCGGGACCAGTTTCGATGCGCTCTATGTGAACGTCAATGGGCAGTCCGGTTATTTTGATAGGTCCTTGAACGCTTACGGCCGTGCCGGCGAACCCTGCCGCCGGTGCTTAAAGGCTGGGCGCACCAGCATTATTGTGCGTGAACCATTTATGAACCGTTCCTCATACCGCTGCCCGCACTGCCAACGCACCCCGCGCGGGCTAAAAATCAGCTAACGTTTTTCCTACACTGCTGAAGAGGAACGTGAATATTTATCCCCGTAGAAAAGACCCAGACGACGGTACCCCTCGTCGATCGTAACGGCGGGCTCCCACTGTAAAAGTTCACGGGTGAGCCTCTGATCGAACCAGTGCGCCGTTGAAAGCTGCTCCGCCAAAAATTCGGTCATGGGAGGCTCATCCCCGGCTGTTACCGACTTCGGCAGACGCCCCCACACCTTTTCGATCAAACGCCCCACAAAAGCCGCCGTCGGTGCGGGAACCGAGAAACGCGGCGCAGGAACCCCAACCGCCGTGCAGAAACCACTCATCAGCTCAGCAATCGTGCGGGGCTGACCATTTGTAACCACCAGCGCGCGCCCGGCTATCGACTCTAGACGCTCATAACCGCGTACCAGCGCATCCGCAGCATTATCGATATAGAGTGTATCGATCAGACCTGTGCCCCCGGAAAGCAGGGGCAGCCGACGGACTGAGCCCTATCTAGGATGCGCTCCACCAACTGAGTATCGCCCGGTCCCCAAATCAGATGCGGGCGTAACGCCCCCACGCGCAAGGTAGAGCCCGAGGCGAGTTTTGTGCCGTTCGCCGCCAAAACCGCAAGCTCTGCCGTCGCCTTGGAACGAGCATAGTTTCCGCGAGCATGCTCGGGGGATGCTGCCCCGTTCCCCTCGCCGATGAGAGCCGTTCCGGCATGAGCAACCGAAGGAGAAGATACATACAAAAACTTAGAAATCGAACGCTCTATAGCGGCATCCAGAAGAGCCTGCGTGCCCACAATATTGGTACGCTCATAATCCTCCCAATCGCCCGAAACAGATACTTTCGCAGCGGCATGCACAATGCCGTCCACCCCCACAAGAGCCTGCTCAATAACCTCAGCATTATTAAGAGAACCGCGAATCTGCTCGAAACGGGGGCGTATCGTATCTGGCAGCAGCGCTGCAATACCCGCATCACTGCGCTGGAATACGCGCACATCATACCCAGCACGCAACAGCGCGATGGCGGTTTCACGACCGAGCATACCGCTTGCACCGGTAATAAGCACACGTTCGCCGCTACGGGCAGCAAAATACGATTCACCGACGGGACGCAAAGACCGCGGCGCAGGGTCGGTATACCGAGCCGCTAAAGGAGCCGGGGTAGCCATAAAAGCCTCCAAAATTCAGGTTTCTCCTGATCTTCAAGAATCTACATGCGAAAACACAACGGGAGAACAGTATCAGGCAGATTCCCTGCGTCCTCTCTCCGCTATCTTAAGAACTAAGCACCCGCAAGTACCTTTGAAGCCCACTCGCCAAGGGCAGGCCTATCAATCTTCGAGTTATGGCGAATATCGGTCGGATGCTCCTTGATAACCAACACAGCCGCCAGCTCGATACCCGTATCATCCTGAACACGCTCGCGGATCTGTCGGCTCAGTTCGAAGGGTGCCTGCCCCTGCTTAAGCTTGCGGTCGGCGGCCTCAATGACGAGCACGGGTGCGGCGGTACCTGCAGGACCGACCGAGACCAGCGCGGCGCGGCGTACCGCATCCAAGGTCTCAGCGGACTGCTCAGCGGCAACCGGGGTCAGCACACCTTGGGCAGTCAAAAGAACATGCGCTAAGCGCCCCTCAACCCAGAGACGACCGGCGGCATCCAGATGTCCCCACATCGCCGGTGTGATGCCAGCCGGGGGTCGAAATCGATTGTTCTTCAGTCACCCACAGAGTATCGTAACGGTCTTTAACATGGGGAGCCGATACCAAAATCTCACCGGTCACCCCCGGTTCGTGAGTCATCTCCGAAGCCACGGTTCCATCCTCCTGCAAAGGAGCGATCGCCACCGCCGCACCATAGACCGCGTACCCTACACATACCCCATCTCGTGCAAAAGGATCAAGAATATCGCCCTCGGCATTTGGGGTTCCCTCAGCTAGTGCCTGGCGAATCATATCCAAAGATACATCGGTAACCGGCAACCCCTCGGTCATACCATAAGGGGTGTGCAGTGAGGCATGAGGCACCAGCTTCGAGAGTTCGTCAAGCAGGGGAACAGGAATAGGCGCCCCAGCCGACAGCACGGTGGTGACCTCCCGCTAGGGCTGCGCGCTGCGAATCGGTGAGTTCGGAGGCGCTGGCCACCACGTTCACGAGTGCCGCAGGGGAGGCGAAGACGGTGGATGCGCCAATCGCCTCGGTCGCGGAGGCTAACGCGGTTGCGGTGAGCGTCTTGGGCTTGGTCACATCCATCTTCGGGGTAACACTCGTAGCGCCCAGTGCTGGGCCTAGGAGTGCGAAGGGCGCGAATCCAGCCACCAGTCCTGACCCGGACTTGAACCCGTAGGTGTTGACGATGGCATCGCGCATACCCGCCAGCTGGCGCTGGGTGTACACAACACCCTTTGCGGGGCCGGTTGAGCCGGAAGTGTACAGGACAGCGGCATCCGCATCCGGATCGGGATCGGGGAACTCGATAACCGCAGGAGTGGCAATAGGGGCGCTGAGTGTGTTTTCGGATGTTTTAGAACGTGCCGAACGTTTGTGAACGGACTCAAAGACAGAACCTTCTACACCGAGCACCCGATCCTGGAACTTACCGAGCGGTTCTACGGAAATGCGGTGCCCGGGCCATAACAGGGATCGTGCGGCGGCGAGAGCGGCGGGAATGCCCACGATAAATTTCGGGTTGGCGCCCTTGAGCGCGCGCGTAAGACCCGTAAGCCCCAAACCGGTATCCGCCACCACAATAACCGCACCCAGTTTAAGGCACGCATAAATAAGCGTTGTCAGGCGTGACCCAGGTGGCACCATCAGATTCACACGGTCACCGGGACGTACCCCTAGGGCGTGCAGGCGCGCCGCCGCCGCATCTACATGCATTGCGAGCTGTTGCCACGTAAGCTGTGCTGCAACCTGGGTACCATCGCCTGCGGAGTCCATATCTACAATTGCGAGTGAGGTGTCCTGCGCGCGTTCATTCAACGCTGCTATCATCGGGCGGAATTCTTCGTGTGCTGCTTTTTCGGAAGTTTTCAGATTCCGAATACGTTCGTCCAAAGCTCGCCGAGCCTCACGATGCTGCGCCTCTGCGTTGACCGGCTTCTCTAGATAACCCTCAACGAGCGTGCCGAAGTTCTGCCCCAGCCAAGCAAAGATAGGGGCGGCAACATCTTCATCTTCGGCAACTAGGTGCGACGCCTTTTCGTAGCGGTGCACCTTGGCCTGGGGAAAACGATCCATCAGATCGAAGAGGTAGCGCCGCTGAAAAACCGGGTCTTTAGTACCCCACTGGAAGAATGCGGGAACCTTCAAATCCCGAACACTTTCCGCGATGCGCACCATATGAGCGTATGAGGGTATATCGGTTCCGGTGGGAATATCGCCCACAAAATTGCGGATACCTTCGCGCCACGCCGGATGCGCATAAGGCGCCCGGTAGGTGCAGCGAATTCCCTCGTGAAGTTTGCTGGGGTAAAGCGCACGCGGTTGGGATTCCTGTGGCCCGGCTAGAGCCCGTTCCGAAGAGCCTGGCTCACCTTCGGAGGGCACCCGGCCCTGGTTCTGCGCCAGCCCCAGAGTAACGTCTAGAAAAGTTGTAGAGTCTCGTGTACCCAGCTCGTGAACCCCCAAAGCTAGGCGCAGCGTCGCCGGGATGCGCTCAACACCATCGTGATATACAGCCGTGTTCGTGAGCATGACGCCCGAAAGAATATTTTGATGTTCGAGCGCCCAGCCCAGCGAGATTAAACCGCCCCAGTCATGGGCGAGGGTCACCACCGGTTTATCGGTTTTATCCAGCCCGAGTTCGCGGGTAAAATCGCTCAAGTCTGCTATGCGGTCTTCAAGCGAGCGCCGTTCGTCCTCCAGATCGAGGTGAGTGCGTTCGGAGTACCCCATATCGAGCTGATCGACAGCGATAACGCGCCACGGCGCTGTACTGTTCACACCGGCATCGAGTACGGTACGCCACAAATACGACCAGGTGGGGTTGCCGTGTACGCACAGGATCGTGCCGATAGGGTCAAGCCCATGTTCCTGAAGCGCTGGAGTATTGTCGAGGTAATGCCACCGTCGTGCCTGCGCTTGGGTGGCCCGCAGCTCAATCGGGGCGGTGGTAGGTACCTCAAGCATGTGCGAGTAGCGAGGATCAACGCCCGTCCACTCGTGTGGGTTATATGGTGGTTGGGTCTTCGGGAAGTTAAGGTGGCGCATATACTGTCCTTGCTGTTGCGACGGCTCGTCGCCGGTGATATTCAGAGTACCTTGACGTGGGGCTATGTACCGATACAGTGAGGAGCCCCGCACCTGCCGAGGCTCCCACGCGATGAGACGATACTAATTCACATTACCAGTCGATTTCCATGAGCGCAGTATTCAAACCGGAACCCACACCCATGCATAGAATACGGTCACCTTTTTTATAGGTGGGGGCGCATTCCGCAAGAGTCATGGGCAGTGCCGCTGCCGCTACGTTACCCCAAACGGGGAAAGTCAGCGGAATACGGTCGCGTTTAATTCCCACGGCTTCGATAATAGCGTTGGTGTGAGCATTAGAAATCTGGTGAGTTACATAGGAATCCATATTGCTCCACTCCCAGCCGTCCTCATGAGCTTGTTCCCAAGCCTGAGCTACCAGCTGCAGACCATGCTCAAGAAGACCAGCGGCATCAGTATTCATGCCCTGATCAGCTTCACCGCCAATACACAGATTACGATGCTCAGTTCCCGCACGCGATACCGAACCGATGATGCGGTGCCCTTCGGGATGCGCATCTGCCTTACCGAGTACCGCCGCCGCCGCACCCGAGCCGAGGGTGAGGGTAGCAAACTGGGCGAGCACATCCTCACGAGATGTATGAGGCTGGCTCAAAATCCGCAGGGCGGTACGATGCCACGGGGAAGGATCTTCACCGGCAACAACGAGAGCGTAGTCAACGGCACCGGAATCGATCATCGTAGATGCCACAGTCATAGCGTTTACAAACCCTAGGCAGGCATTCGTAATATCGAAGTTTAGGGCGTGACGAGGCAGATTAAGGCGGTCGTGAATACCCACAGATACTGCGGGTTCAAAATTGTCGCGGGTTACAGAAGCATTAATGAGCAGCCCCACTTGGTCCCGGTCAACCTTCGCAGCTTGAAGCGCTTTCTCTGCTGCAGCAACGGCACCATCTTCAAAAGTTTGGCCCTCAGCCCAGCCACGACGTTCGCTAATACCCCGCCAGACGCTCCAGTAACCCCTTAGGCATCTTCAGACGCTTATAGGTGTTGGACAATTGTTCGTCAAAATATGAGCTTGTAACTACACGGGGAGGAAGTTCATGCGCGATAGAAAGTAAAGCAGCGTTACGATGCCGGATATCAGAATTTACGCCGGGCTTATCTGCGTCAGAAGTCGCGGCTGCAGTGTGTTCGGACAATCTGTATGACCTTTACAGGGAGGTACGTCTATGATGGGTACAACGAAGAAATAGCGGAGGCGCTGGTGCGCTCTCCGCATCGTCGACTTAGTTAAATCTACCGTACCCGCGCCCTAAAGTCCGAAATTCCGCATTCATGACTCCGTGCGCCGCATGGCAGACATCCCTAGAATATCAAGGCGTAAAGTTATTGTGCAGCCCTTGGCGGCTTCGAGATACGGAATATTCGTTCACCTATCGCTTAAGACCTTCAACTGGAAGCCGACGCTTCCCGGCAGTTCAGGATGTAAACTTTCCTAAAGCCGGGCAACGTCCGTTGTGCATCCTTAAAATCTGGATGAGCTCGTTTCACACCCGGAACGCTGATGATGCATCTGAGTACAATAGAACTACTCTGCGCCTGCTAAAACCCCGGCGCGGTTTCCACCCAATGAAAGGCAATCCGTGCACCTGACTTCGCTCACCCTACGCGGCTTCAAGTCTTTCGCATCGTCCACCACATTTGAATTCGCCCCCGGTATTAACGCTGTGGTAGGTCCTAACGGCTCGGGAAAATCAAATATTATGGATGCGCTCGCCTGGGTTATGGGGGAGCAGGGTGCAAAAACTCTGCGTGGTGGTTCCATGCAGGATGTTATTTTTGCGGGTTCTGGTACGGGTGGAGCCGAAGGAAGCGGAAAATCCCAATTAGGGCGTGCCCAAGTTGTTTTGCGCCTAGATAATACAGATGGTGCGCTGTCGATACCCGCCGACACTGTCGAAATCTCACGTACTATGTTCCGTGCCGGTGGCAGCGAATATGAGATTAATGGGTCGCCTGCTCGTCTGTCCGATGTGCATGATATTCTCGCGGAAGCTGGAATGGGGCGTGAGATGCACGTGCTTATCGGACAGGGTCAGCTCGATAAAATTTTGCACGCCTCTGCCGCCGAACGCCGCGAAATTATGGAAGAGGCCGCCGGAATCCTAAAATACCGCCGCCGCCAGGATAAAACCGCCCGCAAACTTGAGGCCATGAGTGCTAATCTGACCCGCTTGAACGACTTGGCTGCCGAGCTCAGCAACCAGTTGGAACCGCTTGGGGATCAAGCAGAATCTGCAGCAACCGCGCGTGAACTGCAGGCGCGTATCCGCGAACTGCACGGCATACTAATCGCCCGAGAAACCCATGCGCTCAACGCCCAAGTACAGGAACAGACCCGGCGACTTAGCGATACGAGTGAGCAGGCGCATGAACTCGATGAAAGCCGCGAAAAAATACGGACGCGGCGAAAAACCCTCGACGAGAACCTTGAATCAGCCCGCCGCGAGCAAACGGAGGCGAACGCTCATCTAGCGCGCATCCGCGAGCTTGTGGCACGGATTAACGCGGTAATCGCGGTAGCGGCTGAGCGTGCCCAAGCGGAAGAAAACGCTCCTGCTCTTGAAGACTATCGGCAGGAAGTTGAGCGCTGTGCACAACGCCTTGCAGAGGATGAAAAAAATCGTGACAGTGCGGCTGTTGAGCACGAAAAAGCGCAGACGGAGGCTCAGGAATCTGAACGTCGAGTACAGGAACTTACAAGTGCTCTCGCCACATTGGAAAACACCCGTGCTCAACACGAGGCTGAGCGTGACCGCGCTAGAAAACGCCGTGCCGAACTTGCTGAAGCTACCGCCGTGGCACGCGCCACCTATGAACGCGCTTGTGCCATGGAAGAGACCCGCCGTGCTGAACACGAAGACTTGACCGCCGAATCTGCGCGTATGGCTAAGACCGTAGCGCACTCAGAGGCTGTCCTGCAGACGGCGGCAGCGGAAGAAGAAACTCACCAGCGGGATCTCACCGCCGCCTCTAGCGTACGAACTAAAGCCGAAGAAACCCGTGAGAAGGTTCGTGCCCAGGTATTAGAGGCCTCCCAAACATATGCTGGTGCCCATGAACGCGCCACAACTCTGCGAGAAGCCCTTGGGCAAAGCCTAGAGATAGGCGACAATCTCTCGGAGGTACATCTCGATCAGCTCGTGCGTGTTTTTGAGGTTCTTACCATCGAGAAAGGCTGGGAGCGCGCCGCCTCTGCCGCCCTGGCTGCCTTTGCATCGGCGGCAATTAACGCCCCGCAAGACACCCATATTTCTCGTCTTATCTCTGATGTTGGGAAGAAGACAGCGAAGACTAAGAAGACATCTCGAAAGACAGAAGAATTAGCGGAAAAACTCTGGATCTTTCAGATGTGCCAGATGCCGTAGCGGCGCTTACAGTCATTACTTCTGCCACAGACTCGGCAGAGAATTTACTCGATAAACCCGCCCGCACAGCTCTTAACGCGGCACTCTACGCACGCCTGCACGGAGTTTACTTTGTGCAGGATGCGCCCGCAGCTGCCTTAGCACTTACCGCCGGCGCTCACCGTGTTTACGACAGGCAGGGAATCGAATACACCGCCTACAGTATTCTGCACCCGGCACATGAACAGAGCGCCCTCGAACTTGCCGCCGCCGCGCAGGCTGCCCGTGACGACGCCGAAAAGGCTCTAGAAAAACTCAACCGTGCCAAGAAAAAGCTTACGACTGCCGAACGCGCTCTCACCGATGCAATCGAGACAGAACGCGGCACCGCCAAACTTCTAGGCGAATCCCGTGCCGCCCGCGCCCGCGCCGAGGCGGAGCATGCACGCATCCTAAGTCGATCCGAAAGTCTGCATGCCGAGATCGCGCGTGCTGCCGAAAAACTGCACCATGCCGCAGATGAAGCACAGGAACTTCAGAGCGCATACCAACAGACACGCGACGAGCTGACCGCCCATGAAGAAGCTCGTATAACGCATAGCATCATGGGGAGTGCAGAGGCCGAAGCCGATGGTACCCCGGATAACCCTGCCGATCTCGAAGGCTCTCTCGCGCAGGCACGCAAAACACTGCATGAGGCAGAACAGCACCATGCCCGCATCCAGGCCGAAGCTGCACAACGAGTCGCCGAAATGCATGCTGCAGAAGCCTCAATGGAACGCACCCGGGAGGCTTATAGCCGTGCAGAACGTGCTCTCACCGCAGCGCAGGCAGCGTGCGAGCAAGCGCATCGCCTAGCTACCGCAGCACGGTCACAACAGCGCCAAGCTCACGCGCTAGCTGATGCTCTAGCTGCTGAAGCAGAAACCTGGAAAAATTGTCTTGACGAAATCGCTCACAGCATGAGCAAAACCGCCGAACAACGTGCCGAAACCTACACCGAAGAACAAGACCTTGCGACAGCCCACCAAGCAGCCCTCGCCCTCATCTCGCGCGCCGAAACCGAACTCGTACGCCTCGAAACCCGTCGTGAGACTTTGGCAGAACGCTCACGGCTTCTGACTCAGCTGCCTCTCGACGAAATTCTGCAGACACACCCCAACCCAGACGAAAACGCCGAAGATTACGTACCCACCGAGACCATTCAAACACGGCTTGCCGCCACCGAACGCGAACTCGAAAAGCTTGGCAAAATCAACCCGCTCGCCCTCGAAGAATACGAAGCACTCACCGAACGACACACCTACCTGCGAGAACAAATCGCTGACCTCAAAAAATCTCGCGGCGATGTCATGACCGTCATGGACGAAGTCACCACCCACATTGCCGAAGTTTTCACGCAGGCATTCAACACCGTAAACGAGCATTATGAACGTATCTTCGGCATACTTTTCCCCGGAGGCGAGGGACGCCTGGAACTCTCCGACCCTGACGATATTCTTAACTCAGGCGTAGATATTTATGCCCGTCCGGCTGGCAAAAAAGTCAAACGTCTCTCGCTTCTTTCCGGAGGGGAACGATCGCTCGCATCCCTGGCGTTGTTAATCGCCATCTTTATGGCAAGCCCCTCACCGTTTTATGCCCTTGACGAGGTAGAAGCAGCCCTTGACGACCGCAACCTAGGGCGAGTCCTCACAGTACTGCAAGAACTAGGGGAGCGCTCGCAGCTCATCGTGGTAACCCACCAAAAACGTACGATGCAGATTGCACAAACCCTTTACGGCGTTTCGATGCGCAACGGTGTTTCGACTGTAATCTCACAAAATATGGATGAGCTGCGCGAGCTGCTCTAACGTTTTCTAGGCGCAAAATAAAATACTGTGGGCTAAGAATGCTCGAAGATGTTCTTAGCCCACAGTATTTTGTGAATGTTCCCCTACCTTCCGGTATAGTTCTCATCCGCCAGTTCGCGGGGCCAGTGTGGAGTACGGAACGGTAGCCAGGTGAGTGAAGCTGCCAGGAGCAAACCTCCGCAGAGCATGAATGCAGGTGTGAAGCCCCACGTATCGGCAACAGCACCGGCGAGAAGCGGACCCAGAATCATGCCGAAATCACTATGCATTTGGAAGGTTGCAAGTACGGGTGCACCATCGCGTTTGCTACCGATCACATCGGCAACAGAGGCTTGCAGCGAGGGCGTGATCAGTGCGGCACCAGCACCCATACCCACGATGAGAGCCACAAGCATCCAAGGCGCCGAAGAAATACCAATAGTCGAAATGGCGGTTCCGGCGATAAGCAAACCGATAAATCATGATGCGCCGCCCCAAGTTGTCTGATAGACGCCCCGAAACGGTTTGGGTAAGAGCATTTGCTAACGAACCGACCGCCATCACCGTAGAGGCAAGGACGGTTCCCTCCGGTGCCCTAGACGCATCGCCGCCCGTCGCCAAATACGCCGCGAGCAGAGGAATCAGAGAAGACTGTATGCCTAAAACAGCCCAGCCGATCGTAAAGTTCGTGAAAAGCGCCGATCGATAGTTCGTAAATTTGAGTGCTTGCCGAACGGTCATCGTGGTTGGCATAGGGGGTTTCTGCCGGGGTGATTCCTTGCCCGAAGCCGGTACATCGGTTGCAGAAGCATCGTTAGTATCGGGGGACGCGTTGGAGCCAGTATCATGCTGGGTGGGAAGACTATATGCCTCACGTTCGGCATCAATCTGATCGGCAGGAGGCATCATGAACCAGACGATAGCCCCAGCTACCAGCAGAGAGCAGCCGTAGAGGGCAAATGGCAGGCGCATCCCCAAGCCGCTGAGTGCACCGCCGACGACCGGCCCCATAATGTTCCCGAGCAGGAATGCGGTAGCGTAGTATCCCGAAACCCGCCCGCGCATATGCGAAGGTGCTAGACGCACCAGAAGACCCATCGCAGAAACCGTGAACATGACTGAACCGATACCCGCGAATGCGCGCGAAGCGAGCAGCACCCAGTAATCCCAGGCAGCGGCATTTACGAAGGACGAAACCGCCACAATAACCATGCCGCAGGTGTAGATAGGCGCTCACCAAACCGTGAGATGAGCTTGCCCGCCCCCGGTGCGAAGACTAATCGCATGGCTGCCAATGCCGAGACCACAATCGTTGTTGCCGCTACTCCCACGTTAAAGCTACGCGCAAAACTGGGGAGTACAGGTGCTACGAGTCCGTACCCGAGCGCAATCATAAAAGATGCGGCAATGAGTACCTTCAACCCGGTAGGAATACGAGTTTTTGCAGGTGTTTCAGGCGGTGCACCTTCAGTTTCGTCAGCCTTCGTGAGCTGGATGCGCCTGCCGCTCTCATCCTCAATAGTTGCGGATGCGATGGCATCCGCTCCGGGGCTGACGATAGGGATCGCACCGGTTGCGGCGCTCATATAGTCCGGTGTGCATTGCTGCGTGCTGCCGGTATTGGAAGGTTCGTTCTTCCCGGTATCCTGCTGAGTTTCTGCGGGGGAGGAGCCTCGGGACTGTGCGTTGTGTTCGTGCGGAGTCATAACTCTTTCTGAGTATTTGGCGGTAGAACCACTCTAGCGGCGAAGCTGCCGTGCGTGTTGGTTAGAGGGAGCGCATCATCTTGTCTGATGCCGCTTGCTCTCACTAGTCTACTCTTCTTAAGAATTGTGGGTCGGGAGCATTGAGGATATTCCTTGCCTGCCGTGAAACGCCTGAGCGAAGAGTCATTTTATGCGGAAGCGCACGCTATGGAATTGTTTTTCCTGCGCAGTCCCCTTTTCATCTTCATACCAGCCGGTAAGCTAGTAGTGTGAATGAATCAATGTGGATAATCCTGGCAGTTGTGCTGGGTGTATTAGTGATTGCTGGCGTTATTTTCGCCTTTACACGCGGTGCTAAAGCGCCGCGTGGCGGGTATCCGAGCACACGTGATGCTGATGATACGCAGGCGGAAGACACATCGGAAGAGACCGAGCAACCAGCCTCCCGTTACGATATTCCTGATCCTTCGGCGGGGCGTCTGGTGCGGCTGCGTGCCCGTTTGGCGCGGTCGAACAACATGCTGGGCAAGGGGCTTTTGGCTCTGCTCTCACGAGATCGCATCGATCAGGATGTCTGGGATGAGGTCGAAGAGACTCTGCTCATGGCTGATTTGGGTGCTGAGCCGACCACTCGCCTAGTGGAGGCGCTTCAGAAGCGGGTGCGTGTGGAGGGAACCGATAACCCCTGCCGCCGTAAAGAAGATGCTTCATGAAGAGCTTCTTGAGATTATCGGTCCCACAATGGATCGTGAGCTAAAGACCGAGGGCACCGACGGTAACCCCGGCGTGGTGCTTGTGGTCGGCGTGAACGGTGTGGGGAAGACCACGACGGTCGGTAAGATCGCCCGCGTGATGGTCGCAGATGGAAATTCGCTTCTGTTGGGTGCGGCTGATACCTTCCGCGCTGCGGCTTCCGAACAGCTGACGACTTGGGGCGACCGTGTGGGCGTGAAGACCGTGCGCAGCGAGAAGGAAGGTGCTGATCCTGCCTCTGTCGCTTTCGACGCGGTGAAGGCCGCTAAAGCTGAGGGCATCGGTACGGTTCTGGTAGATACTGCGGGTCGTCTGCAGAATAAGGCCGGTCTGATGGATCAGCTCGGCAAGATTAAGCGCGTGATCGAAAAGGAAGCCCCCGTGACCGAGGTGCTTCTGGTGATTGACGCAACCACCGGGCAGAACGGTATGGTGCAGGCGAAGGTCTTCGGCGAAATCGTGGACGTGACCGGTATTGTGCTCACCAAGCTCGACGGTACCGCAAAGGGCGGCATCGTGGTGGCTATTCAGGAAGAATTGGGTGTTCCCGTCAAGCTCGTGGGACTCGGCGAAGGTCCGGACGACCTGGCGCCCTTCGATCCCGAAGGCTTCGTGGATGCGCTTCTCGACTAGCTCCTGAACCCTGCTCTTGTGCGTCGTGCATTTTAGCGGAGCACATGATGAGGCGATATTTCCGGGAGCGTTTTCTTGATCTTAAATTGTTACCAGATGAAGAAAACGCTCCCGCTTTGTGTATTCGCTCGCCAGAATGTCCTATTCACGGGTTGCCAGGTGTTTTATCTTCCCATCCCACTGCGGCAGTTCGTGCACGAGAAACTCTGGTTTGAGCGGATAATCCGCCAGGGAATCGAGCGGCAGCCAGACACAGGGGTAGCGATGCTCCTCTTCGCAGGTGGTTATCGGAACCGCTTCAGGATCAACCTCCACGAGGTAGTGAAATTCGATGCGGTGGTTCGGTATACCGTGCACTGTGAAAAGGTGCTCTCCTATGAACGCAAGCTTCCGAACCGTGCAGTCGATGCCTAGTTCTTCGCGTACTTCGCGACGCACCGCATCCGTGCTGTGCTCACCCACCTGCACAGCGCCGCCGGGCACAAAATATTTGCCGTCGTGACTGTAGGTCAAGAGCTTACCGGCGTGTATGATCAGTGCCGAAGCTCGCACACCGTACTGATATCCTGCAGCTGCCGTTCGAAAATCCATACCTTTATTATCAACTGCGTATTATGTACAGTTTCGCCAAACGCTCATCGGAGGGTGTCATCGACAGCAGATCTTGGCACATCCTGTATCCTTGGAGATTGAGTAAGCATCTTAAAAATGGGCGACCATCTTGGTTTCAAGCTGGGTGCAGTCCGTTTCCTCGACGATAAGAAAGTGATCACGGCTCGTGTTCAATTCTCTCTCTGACCGTTTGACGGCAACCTTTAAACCTGCGTGGCAAGGGCCGCCTCTCTGAGGCAGACATTGACGCAACCGTCCGCGAAATTCGCCGCGCCCTGCTGGATGCGGATGTCGCCGTGCCTGTTGTCCGTGAATTCGCCGCACATATTAAAGAGCGTGCCCTCGGTGCTGAGGTCTCAGAGGCACTCAACCCTTCACAGCAGATCGTCAAGATTGTAAACGAAGAGCTTATTACCATTTTGGGTGGGCAGACTTGCCGCATTAACATGGCGAAGACCGGTCCCACCATTATTATGCTGGCTGGTCTGCAGGGGGCTGGTAAAACTACGCTGGCGGGTAAACTCGCAAAGTGGCTCAAGGGGCAGGGGCATACCCCTATCCTGGTGGCATCTGATTTGCAGCGTCCGAACGCGGTAACCCAGCTGAAGGTTGTGGGTGAGCGTGCGGGCGTGCCCGTTTTCGCGCCTCACCCGGGCGTGACTAGTGAATTTGATACCCCTACTGGCGATCCTGTGCAGGTTGCACGAGATGGCGTTGCTGAAGCGCGTGCGAAGCTTCATGACGTGGTGATCGTTGATACCGCAGGCCGTTTGGGTGTGGATGCTGAACTCATGCAGCAGGCGCGTAATATCCGCGATGCTATTGAGCCTCAAGAAGTCCTGTTCGTAATCGACGCGATGATTGGTCAGGACGCCGTGAATACCGCAAATGCCTTCAACGAGGGCGTGGATTTTACCGGCGTGGTGCTCTCTAAACTCGATGGTGACGCCCGCGGTGGTGCGGCCCTTTCCGTGGCTTCGGTTACCGGCAAACCTATTATGTTCGCATCCACGGGTGAGAACGTGGATGATTTCGAGCAGTTCCACCCCGACCGTATGGCCAGCCGCATTCTGGATATGGGCGATGTGCTCACTCTGATCGAGCAGGCAGAGGCCACGTGGGATAAGGCAGAAGCCGACCGCATGGCCAAGAAATTCATTGATCAGGAAGATTTCACCTTTGATGATTTCTTGGCGCAGATGCAGCAGATTCGCAAGCTGGGTTCCATGAAGAAACTTCTCATGATGATGCCCGGTGCCGCCCAGATGCGCCAGCAGCTAGAGTCTTTTGACGAACGTGAAATTGACCGCGTTGAAGCTATTGTACGTTCGATGACCCCGCATGAACGTGTGGCACCGAAGATCATTAACGGCTCACGCCGTGCGCGTATCGCGAAAGGTTCGGGCGTGACTGTTTCTGAGGTGAATCAGCTCATGGAGCGTTTTGCTCAGGCACAGAAGATGATGAAGAAGCTTGCCACCGGCAAGATGTCTGGTATGCCCTGGCGGCATGCAGATGCCCGGTATGGCCGCGGCTGGCGGAAGTAACCGTAAAAAGAATAAGAAAAATAATAACAAGAAGAAGGCGGGTCGCTCAGGCAACCCCATGAAGCGTAAGCAGCAAGAGGCAGAGGCACTTGCCGCTCAGAAGGCACGCCAGGGTGCGGCTTTCGGGCAGCAGGCGCAGCAGCAAGAAGACCTTGATCTTTCGAAGATGAATCTGCCGAAGGGCTTTGAGAAGTTCCTACAGTAGAGGGACTGTGAAATGGTGTTCGCGGTGTTCTGGCGGCTTTATGAAGGAGCCGTCAAACATCGTGAACGTTGTTTGACAAGAATTTACCGGTGTATGAAGACGACTCACTCCGTATTCACACATCATGAAGACATACGCGTTACTCTGGTATAGAGGATTCGATAATACCGCGCCTATGACACACACCATCAGGTCACGTGCTGCAGGCTGAAAACCTGCATGAGAAAGCGGATCCGATTGATAGGCGTGGAATGCAGATCTCTACAGTGTGCATCCGATGATTCGTAACGCCGTTTCTCACCGGCTATGCCTTGAATGTAAACCGTGCCTACTAATTAGCAGAAGGTTTTACGGCGTTAGTAGCGGGGCAGATGAGGCAAACGGCAGAACGCTATTAAGGGGAAGAATGCAGAACAACGAGCAACATCACCGAGACTCGGCGCAGGGCGGCGCTGAACAGAACGGTCGTGAGCGCCATGAAACTGCCAACCCTTGGACTTACACCAAGCCGGAGGCATCTGCCAGTCAAAATGGCACTGTCCCGGATTATTTATGGGTTCGTCTGTCTTTAGAGTATGGTGAAAACACCCCCGACATCGCCGGTTCTAAAGTGGTCTATTCCAGTAACTCTAGCGATGATACTGGTCCTGAAACTGCGGATGTTGCGAGCGCTATTATTGACCTGATCCGGCGGGCGAAACAACTTCATGAGGAAAAAGAACACCGTATTGATCCGCGTGAAGTAGATGATGTTGCCGCCTCACTAGCCCATGATGATCTGACGGTCGAAGAACTTAACCAGATGTGGCAGGATACTCCGGCTCCCCAAGACCCGGATAGCTCCGAGGAAGACGGAGAACATTATTCGGCTCCTCGGCATGACCATGCGGGTTCTCCCGAAGAAATCTTTGATGTGACTTTCTGACGTTGAGGATGAGAACCTGCACCGTCGCCGCATGTTGGCGCGCGCCGCCAGCGATCATGATGTGATTCAGGCTCTTATAGAGCTGACTCGGGAACGACCCGAACTTATCGCCTATGAGATGGGCGAGCGTGAAGTTCAGATATATGTTTTGTGTTCGCTTAATCCCGCAGGTTACCTGAACGTTTTGCATGTGGCACACGGACAGATTCGCAAGGGTGAACCCTTGGAAGAATACGTTGAGTGGCTTCTTGAACGAATGCCAGTAACCGGTATTGCTCTTGAAGAAGAACCAGGGATGTGGGTACCGGTACCGCATGATGTTTACCAGATCGAATTTTTAGTTGATGGCGATGCTGCGGCGCTTCTAGATATTACCCTGGATGCACTCACCAGCATGCTCCTCACCCAGCCGGAACGCCAGATTGTCGCAGCCCCGGCAGGAACATGGACGATTATTAGTGGCGATCCGCATGACATTTTGGCTGTTATCGCCGAAGCAAAGTGTCACGCCTTGATTGCGGAGGGGAATGCGCATCAACAGCATCTCATCTTTATGGAGGCCCCTCAAGAGCTAGAGCAGAACGAGAACGCACCTGCCTGGATGTTGGGCGAGCCGGAGGAGAAGGACTCGACCATTCTGGAGTTCTTCTGGCAGTCTGTTCCGAAGACTCTCACACGAACTATGACTCGTGAACATTGCGATTCTTATGAGGGCTCTTTAGAAGATATTCTGACGAGTCTGCCAGGTTTGCCGCCCGAGCCTTTTGGTCTGGACCAAGACGAGCTTACTCGCTCTATTGTTGAGCTTTCCCTGCTTTTCGGCGTTCCTTCTGGAACTTCTGCGGGAAGGCGCCTTGAAAGCTATCTGCGAGATACGAAGAACACTCTTGCTCTCGAATCGGTGCTTCAGCTATTGCACGTTCCCGTTGAGCTGGCAGCGGTACCGACGGAAGGGCTTGAGATCGGTGCTATTGGAACCGCTCGTGTATTTGGCGAAGACCCTGCTGAACTGCTGGCGGCACCTCATGACGAAAGTTCGTCTCAAGTAGACATGGATCCTGCGCAGAGTGACGATAACTCACTGTCTGCACATTACCAGTCCGATAAACTTCCCGATATAGAGGCTTTAAAACGCAGCTATCGTCTGGTAGCTACAAACCGCCGTGTGACTCTTGCGGAGTGGCTTGCTGCGTCTCAAAGCGGCGAGATTCCTTACGAATATACTCATGTGGGTACCACCAAACAACGTGATAATCAGCAGAAAGAGTCTTTGGTGAAAAAGCCTTCCTCAAGTCCGCGTGTGGATGCGTCTAGCCCTAGCGGTGCATCAAACAAAGCGGTCGTTGAGACGAACTCTTCAACGCATACAGTTCAGCCCGCACACTCGGAATCGCCTGGTGAGACTTCTGCTGGAAAAGATCCCAAAAATCGTTTGCTTACCCGTGTTTTTCGGGTGGACGGTACCGCGCAGTTGGGGCTGGCAACCGTGTTTTGGACTGTTGCGCGCCGCAAAAAAGCGCAGGGTAAGAGCGCCCCAATTTTGACAGCTCTGAGCACTGTTCTCGCAGCTGGCGGCACGAGTGAGATTCTCTTAGCGCCTCGTCTCGCTCGGCTTGCTGGCGAGAAACTTGATGAGCATCGCAGTAAAGAAGCTTCAGACGCTCCCGTAAACGCGGAGCTCGTGCGCCGGGGCGATAACCCGCAGGGCGCATCGTCGGAGGGGTTGCACCGACGAACCTTTGGTTGATGACCTGCGTGACGGCATCTATGTGGAAGCTCCGCGTAAGTCCCGCAAAGCCCGCTCGCAGGCCGCGAGTTCCACGTCAGATACTTCGTCCGCCACAGAGCTGGGGGAGAGGGTACGTCGTACCGTCCGTAAGTTCTTCTCTTAAAACCTTCAACGCTTTGCAAGAACCATGCTTAAGTACAGACGAAAGCGGAATCTATGAAAGATACATATTTAAGCCATGAGGAACTGGTAGCTTTTATTGCAACACTTCCAACACGTCGACTTGCCGCCGGAGCGCTTATTCGCAATGAAGAAGGCGAACTACTTGTGGTGAAGCCGAACTACAAGGATGGCTGGATTCTTCCGGGCGGAACCGTAGAGGCGGGCGAGGCACCGAAAACAGGATGCTTCCGTGAGGTTCAGGAAGAGCTAGGGCTTACCCTGACTCCGGGTCGTTTGGTGGCTATTTTCCATGGGCTCGCATTAGGTGTCTGGGGCGATTCCACATATTACATGTACGATGCGGGCGTTATTCCGCGTGACACCCCATATTACTTTGCAGAATGATGAACTGGTGACCTATGAGTGGGTGGCCGGTGAAAACTTGGGCGATTATGTGCGCCCGGCGATGGTGAGGCGGCTGCAAGAAGCCCTTGAAAGCCCTCGAAACCGGCGAAGTTCTTGAGATAAGCTCCGACGATTAACGCTATAACAGCGACATATGCCCGAAAACGCGAGGATCCGCTAGATTTAAATCGCCCTATTTGTTACCCTATCTGAGTACCCGACATTGCGTGACCCCTCTCTTCGCGCTTTGTTGTGTCCATAGAGACTTCGTGAACGGCCCGCCCCACGGGCGCTGAAGCGCGGTTTCGCACCAAGTATTGAAACAGGAGTAACCACTACAGTGGCTGTTAAAATTCGTCTCAAGCGTATGGGTAAGATCCGCGATCCTCGCTACCGTATTGTGATTGCGGATTCTCGCGTGAAGCGTGATGGTAAGACTATCGAAGAGATCGGTATCTACCACCCGACCGAGCAGCCCTCGCGTATCGAGATTAACTCTGAGCGTGCTCAGTACTGGCTGTCTGTTGGCGCACAGCCGACCGAACAGGTCTTGGCTCTGCTGAAGCTCTCAGGTGACTGGGCAACTTTCAAGGGCGAGAAGGCTGAGAACAGCATCAAGCCCGTTGAGCCTAAGGCTGAGTTCGTTGTCCCCTCAGAAGGGTTCCGTTATTCTTCCTGAGGCCATCACCCCCAAGGCCGATAAGGCTGAGGAAGCAACCGAGGAGGCTCCTGCTGAAGCTGAAGCAGAGGCTGCCGAGGAAGCAGCTGAGTAATTATGTTGGCTGATGCACTCGAACACTTGGTTCGAGGGATTGTCGAGCATCCGGACGATGTGAAAGTGCGTTTGCGCCAACAGCGCCATCGCGAGACGCTGGAGGTTCGGGTACATCCCGATGATTTGGGTCGAGTGATTGGTCGTTCGGGCCGAACCGCTAAGAGCATTCGCACCGTGATGGATGCGATTTCTGAGGGCGATCAGGTTCGGATCGATATTATCGACACCGACAGAAAACGTTAGCTGATATAGCATCAAGAGCGTTCCACCACCGACAAGGTGTTGGAACGTTCTGCTTTAACCGTGAGAATTTTCATCAGGTAATTGCACAGCAGACAGGTACCTCCAAAGCTTGTGAGAGTCTGCGCTTTTTCGGACCTGCCGGTAGAATATTAGGTGTCTACAAGCCCCAGTTTTTCTAGAGGTTTACAACATGCAGGTTTTGGTTGCGCGCATCGGCAAACCGCACGGTATTCGCGGTGAAGTTACGGTTCAACTCTTCACAGATATCCCCGAGGAGCGCTTTTGCCCCCGGAGAAGTTCTCGACTTGGAAAACTTCACCCCGAAAGAGCCCTGTGGCTACTGTTGCACCAACGGGAAGGCTTAAAGTGGTGGGGCATCGTTGGAATAAGAAGATTCTGGTGGTGCGTTTTGAGGAAGTCACTACCCGCAACCAAGCGGAAGAGCTGCGGGGCAGCCGCCTGATGTTTGAGGTTCCCGAGGACGAAGATGATGAAGGCTTCTACGAACAGGAACTCGTGAACCTGCCCGTATATCTTCTGATGAAGGTTCCTGAGGGGGAGAACCCCGTCAATAATCCTAAAGCGGGGAAGCCTCTGGGGAAGGTTACCGGTCTGCAGACCATGCCCGCGCAGGATATACTGCTCGTTAAACTTGCTGCCGAGCACGGCGGTGACGAGATTATGATTCCCTTCGTCGAAGAAATCGTTCCTGAAGTTGTGACCACCGCTGAGGACGAACCCGGCTTCGTGCTTCTGACCCCGCCACCCGGTCTTATCAACGTGGCTGAAGCAGAATCTGCCGCATCGAACTCAGAAAATACGGGGGAGTAGCCCTGTGCGCTACGACGTTATCACTATTTTTCCCGAGTACTTGACACCGTTAGACCTCTCGCTGGTAGGGAAAGCCCGCGAAAACGGTTTGGTCGATCTGCGCGTGCATAATCTGCGTGACTATACCTTCGACCGCCACCACACGGTTGATGATACCCCCTATGGCGGTGGTGCCGGCATGGTCATGAAACCGGAACCTTGGGGGCTTGCGCTTGATGAAGTGCTCACGAATTCACCGCTGCAGGCAGGGGAAGAGCACCACGAAAATAATCGCGATGAGCCGGAAGAACAGCGAGAAAGAGCAGAGGAAAATTCGAGTCCTCAGAAACTCGTGCCTGCGCAGGATAATCGTCCTCTCCTGATTGTTCCTTCCCCAGCAGGCGCGGTTTTTAACCAGCAAATGGCTTATGAACTCGCTGAAGAACAGCATATTGCCTTCGCACCCGCGCGCTATGAAGGTATTGACGAGCGTGTGCTCGACTGGGCACAAACCCGCTTCCGCGTGCTTTCTCGTCTCGATGGGGGACTATGTGCTCTACGGCGGAGAGGTAGCGGTCATGGCGATGATCGAGGCTATTACTCGACTAATTCCTGGGGCATTGGGAAACCCAGAATCTCTTGCAGAAGAGTCGCACACCGGCGGGCTTTTGGAGTACCCGGTGTACACAAAACCGGCGCAGTGGCGCGACTACGAGGTTCCGCCTATCCTGCTGTCGGGCAATCACGGTGCTATTGCCAGGTGGCGGCGCGAGCAGCAGATTGAACGTACCATGAGTCGCCGCCCCGATCTTTTTGAGGCGTATCCTGAAGAAAATTGGGATAAGAAAGACCGGCGATTTTCTTGCCGAGCGCGGTGTGCATTTCCCCAAATCTCGCCAAGCAGACTAAACCGGAAGAGCTCTAACACCCCGCACCGTTGCATTCGTTGAAGCCCCTTACAGTTGATGGCTAAAACTAAAACGTTCAAAGTCGAGAATATCGTAAACAACGGCGCGCCCCTGAACCCAATAAATCTTACTCGGGGCACCCGGATCCTCCGCAGGCTTATACCTGCCGCCCAGGGCACGGGAGAGCGAGCCGCGCATCGACAATGATAACGGGCGGTGAGTACTCGTATGCTCGTAGCGGGCAAGATCTAGAGGTTCAGGGTCAGTAAATTCCTCTACCTGAGCGAGAGCAAGCATCCGATCTTCTAAACTACCGTGACGTTCCGCCGAAAAACCGGCATCCAACCAACTATCACGCAACTTGGAAGGCATCAGCTGAGGAACATCATCACGCCTCTCAAAACCGTGCGATTCGGGCGCCGGAATAACCGGCAGATCAGGCTCACGATAGATCATCAAAATTTCCAGCTCACCGCCTAGCTTACGGGCACGCAGAATTTCCTGGCGAATGTGCCGAACCGTTTTCTCAGGGCATGAAAAAGCCCCACGGAACCGCAGGAATACCGAGAACATGCGCCTTCTGAAACCTATCATAGGCGCGCAAGACCACCCCGCCGGTACGTCCATGCGCCATGTATGCATAGTTGTAATCAGCAGAAAGCTTCAGAAAGAGAACGGGATCGCTGGCAGGAATATACATGTGAGCCTGCAGTATCTAATGTTTTTCGGGAACCGGGCGCTCGCGGAATTCGATAGGGGCGTTTTGCCTTGGGCAGGGCGTACATAATACGCAGGTAGGCATCTTCGATGAGCTCTTCAAGAAGCTGGCGTGTAACACCCTTGCCTGCGCCGACCGAAATCCAATGCCGTTTATTCATATGCCACCCTGGAATAATGCTTGGGTACATGCGCTGCAGAACCTCGGATTCTTCGGGGTCGGTCTTCAGATTCACGATCGGGTAGCCGATACCGTCCGTGTACATCGCAAAAATTTTGCCGCTAATGCGGTACACCGTATTACGTGGTCCGAAAGGCTGATCGGAGGTCGCCAACGGCATAGTAAGCGCAATCTGATCAACAACCTTATGGAGGTCTTCGGCGGTTATTTCGTGAGAATTCGGTGTACCCATACCTTCGAGTCTAACTGGTCATAAGTGAGCCTTAAAGTGTTCACACAAAAACTGGGGTGTATGCAATAGTCTGCACACACCCCAGAAATCTTAATGATCTACTTATTCATGAGCTTATTGCCAAGTCCCTCTTGGGTAAAGACTCGAATTGTATCTTGCAGATCTTCACCTAAGTGGCCCCAGGAATCAGTGTGAGCAATGTATACACGTTGAGCTCCTAAGAGCTTCGCGGTCTTTGCGGCATTCTCAGCGGTCATGGTCATATCAAACTCCGGACCAATGGGATGGGCTGCCCCTGCAAAAAGAACAGCATCGTCAACGGGGGCAATGCGCTTAGCGATTTCCTCTACAATGTGGAGCTCGGAGTTGTCGCCGGAAATGTATACGGTCGGTTCTCCTTCGGCTTGAAGGAGGAAGCCAATGACAGGACCGGCCTTCTCCTGAATTGCAGGGATATCCGGGCCGTGGAGTGCGGGCATTGCGGTGACAGTAACTTCGGCAGAATCCTTTGACACGATGAAAGTATTCCAAGGTGCCAGGCCGGTGACGTTAGTGAGGCCTTCTTCCTGAAGGTTCTTTCGCCGTCTTTGGTGGTGATGACGTGACCAACCTCGGGGAGGAGGGCGCGACCACTTGTGTCGAGGTTGTCGGGGTGGGTGTCGTGCGAGAGTAGGACTGCATCGATGGGGAGAACCGACTCAGGGGTGATGGGTGCGCCGGCAGTCTTCTTGAGAACGGTAATGCCCATGTCGTAGTCCTGAGGGGCATCAAAGGTAGGGTCGGTCAGGAAGCGCAAACCCGCGTATTCGATCAGGACGGTAGGGCCGGTGATGACGTTAATCGTAGGCATAAAAATAGTCCTCTCATGGATAAAATATATTTTTGCCGTGATTAACAATAGGGTCATTCATGGAAAAAGGCAAGTGATACCATGAGAAATATGGAAAATTCTCACCGAACCTCCCACCTTCCGGCGGCACCCGGAAGTCAAGAACACCCCTGCATAGCGCTAGCTAATACCCTCCATAAAACACCCGGTGGCGAACAATACGATCTGCTCGCAACCCCAGAAATAGCTACCGAATGGGCGCACGAACACCACATCGTGAATGACTCATATGAATTGCAAGGCTATTGCACCAGCAGATTCATCAGCTTTCGGTACGTCATCAAAGAACTTCTTGACGCGTATCTAAACCAGCGTCCTCCCTACCCGGGTGCGCTTCACGCCGTCAATAAGACAGCACATGAAGCACTCACCATGAACGCTCTAGCTTGGGATACGGAAAACCAGCGGTACACCCGGCGAGTTGAAGACCCCCTCACCCAAGAGGTGGACTATGCAATCGCGCGCATCGCCTACGATGCCATCACATTACTGACTGGCGAAGAAGGAGATAAACTCTCTCAATGCGAAGCTCCTGACTGCGACCGCATAATGCTACGAACCCACGCACGACGTAGGTGGTGCAGCGTACGTTGTGGCGACCGCATCCGAGCTGCCCGCTCCTATGAACGTAAACGCGCACAAGCTGAAGGTGACTAAAAACCGCGTGCGCATCCCAAAGAATCACGGTAGAATAGAACACTATGGCTGAATTTATTTACACGATGACCAAAGCCCGCAAAACTGTGGGTGATAAGGTCATTCTTAACGACGTTTCCATGTCGTTCTTCCCGGGCGCCAAGATTGGTATGGTTGGTCCCAACGGCGCCGGTAAGTCGACCATCCTGAAAATCATGGCTGGCTTGGATCAGCCCTCGAAACGGCGAGGCACGCCTCTCGCCCGAATACAGCGTAGGTATTCTGCTTCAGGAACCGCCGCTGAACGAAGAGAAAACCGTGCTCGGCAACGTCGAAGAAGGCGTGGGCGAGATCAAGGCGAAGCTGGACCGTTTCAACGAAATTTCCGCGCTCATGGCTGAACCTGACGCCGATTTTGATGCCCTCATGGAAGAAATGGGTAAGCTGCAGGAAGCTATCGATGCCGCAAACGCCTGGGATCTAGACTCCCAGCTGGAACAAGCGATGGAGGCACTTCGCTGCCCACCCGCCGACGCCCCCGTCACCCACCTCTCCGGCGGTGAGCGCCGCCGCGTGGCACTGTGCAAGCTCCTGCTGCAGAAACCAGACCTGCTTCTACTCGACGAGCCCACCAACCACCTAGACGCAGAATCGGTGCTGTGGCTTGAGCAGCATCTGCAGTCCTACGAAGGTGCGGTCATTGCGATTACTCACGACCGCTACTTCCTAGACCACGTTGCCGAATGGATCGCCGAGGTTGACCGCGGCAACCTCTACCCTTACGAAGGCAACTACTCCACCTACCTTGAGAAGAAGCGTGCCCGCCTTGAAGTTCAGGGCAAGAAGGACGCGAAACTCGCTAAACGCCTGAACGAAGAACTAGAGTGGGTGCGCTCAAACTCGAAGGGTCGTCAGGCGAAGTCGAAAGCACGTTTGGCACGTTACGAAGAGATGGCGGCCGAGGCTGAAAAGACCCGCAAACTCGATTTTGAAGAGATTCAAATTCCGCCTGGACCACGCCTGGGCAACCTGGTGATTGAGGCCGAGAACCTGCAGAAGGGATTTGACGGGCGCTCGCTCATTAACGGTCTGTCATTCTCGCTGCCGCGGAACGGCATTGTGGGTGTGATTGGCCCGAACGGTGTGGGTAAATCGACCCTGTTCAAGACCATCGTCGGTTTGGAAGAGCTTGACGGCGGCTCGCTCAAGGTTGGCGAAACCGTGAAGATCTCCTATGTTGATCAGAACCGCGCCAACATTGATCCCCGAAAAGAGCCTCTGGGAGGTCGTCTCGGATGGTCTGGATTATATTCAGGTCGGCAATGTTGAGATGCCTTCGCGCGCCTATGTTTCGGCGTTCGGGTTCAAGGGGACCGGATCAGCAGAAGAAAGCGGGTGTGCTCTCCGGTGGTGAGCGTAACCGCCTGAATCTGGCGCTGACCCTCAAACAGGGTGGTAACCTGCTGCTGCTGGACGAGCCCACTAACGACCTTGATGTGGAAACCCTGGCGTCGCTTGAGAACGCTCTGCTGGAATTCCCCGGCTGCGCCGTCGTCGTCTCCCACGACCGCTGGTTCCTCGACCGCGTGGCAACCCACATCCTCGCCTGGGAAGGCACCGAAGAAAACCCGGATCAGTGGTACTGGTTCGAGGGTAACTTCGAGTCCTACGAGAAAGAACAAGGTCGAACGCTCTGGGACCGGAAGCTGCGAAACCGCACCGCGTGGTGCATCGCAAGCTAACCCGCTAAACGCTATAACTTGTGCTTCATAGAAAGATGCCCCGTCTCATCGCCCATGAGACGGGGCATCTTTGCGAGAAAAGCAAGTGTTAGTCGATAGCGTCGAAATCGACCACATCAAACCCGAGAATTCCTTCGGATGCACTCACCACCGGCTTTATCGCGCACCACGTGCCGGTTTGCAAGCCAGTTGCGGAATGACTCTTCATCCTGCCAATGAGTCATCGCAAAATATTCGGTACCGCCACTGGTGGGGCGTAGCAGCTCAAAGCTCAGGAACCCGGGAACTTCATTGAGCTTTTCGTTATTGTTCTTGAACCGGCGCTCCAGCTCCTCGCCCATGCCTTCCTGCACGCTGAGCTTATTAATCTTGACAACTGCCACGCTAATCCTCCGTTGGTTTTATGGCTTATAGTTAGGGATGCCTGATGAAGGCTTTAGTTTTAGCATAGGGCATACCGCGCTTTCGACAATAGATGCGTACTATTTATGACGTTATTTTGCCTGGTCTCACAGTACCGCGAGTGCTGCCAAACAGCGGTCCGTGCCTACATTGACTACGGACGAAACGCCTCAACTACCTATACTCCGACAAACGGAACATCATCTCCTGCGCAACAGTCGCCACTAACTTACCTTCGCGCGTAAAAATCGAGCCCCGAGCGAGCATCCGACCACCCTGCGCCGTGGGAGAGTCCATGACATACAGCAGCCACTCATCCGCACGTGCCTCACGATGAAACCACATCGCATGGTCCAAAGAGGCAGACTTCATGCCCTGCTCAAGCCAAAACTTGCCGTGCCTGCGCAGCGCTGGTTCTAGGGGAAGATAATCCGAAGCATACGCAATTGCCGCCCGATGCATCGCATCCGAAACCGGGGCGCCGGAAGCATCAATCAGCGGATCGAAAGTCTTAAACCACACCGTGGCAACCGGTTTCTGCGAGCTTGAATCCGGGGCCGTATACAGGTGCGGGCTCACATACCGAATATCAATTGGGCGTTCCCATGCAACAGCCTGCGCTACCGGATGCGCCACCTCACCAATGTAGTCGCTCACGCTTGGCAGCCCCTCGGGATCGGGAACCTGCGGCATCTCAACAGCCGTATGCTCGGGGCCGCGACTGGGTTTTTGAAATGATGCAATCGCAGAGAAAATGGGAATATCGTCCTGAAGCGCCTGAACCCGGCGAGTCGCAAAAGAACGCCCATTATTGAGCTGTTGTGAGGTAAAAATAAGCTCTTTCGTAATATCACCGGGATGCAAAAAATATGCATGAATCGAATGCAACACCTTATCGCTAACAGTATTATCAGCCGCCATAATCGCCTGAGCGAGCACCTGCCCGCCATAGGTGCGCGGGGTCTCACGGGTTAGCGTCACAGCGGTAAAAGCGTCGTCACCGCCCACCGGCTCAGCGGGGGTCAGGTTCAGCATGGTCATCAAGTTCTGGGTGGGGGTGGGCTTCGTCATTCTTTAATTCTGACACGAAGGGGTAAAGTTGAGGATGATTTATCGAAGAAAATATGCGAGCGAGAGGCAAAACATGACCGATGACCTGCACACACCCGACGCAGCACCTCTGCCAGAACCGGAACCGCAAGAACCTCCACGCTCAGCCACAACCAACACCCGGCGTATAGACCTCAAATACAATCCGCACGAAGGCATCGACGAACCCTACTTTATCTTCCCCAACAACCAGCAAGGTATAGCCGCCGCTGCCGACCTCAGCACTTATATTTCACGCGCACGTTCCCTCGATACCCAAGCGGCAATACGACTTACCGCCCGTGGGAGTGTGCTTGCCGTTTTTGCATGCTCTCTCGCCCCCGAAACCATGCTGGATAACACTCCCACCATTCTGGGGATGCGAGCCCTCAACCTCGCAAAGCCATCAACCCTTGATATTGTGGTAGATTCAGCCGCCCTGCTCGAACGCCTGGCACGCATTGAAGAATCCGAGATGGTGCTGTATCTGCCGCCCGTTACCGTACACACCGAATGGGCTGGAAAAGCTGCGCCCCTGCAAGGATGGGAAAAACTAGGAATCATAGACGCAGACGAGTTCCGCCGCGCCAGCCGTGACGGACTTACCGCCGTCGAAAAAGCACTCCCCGAAAACCCTGGTGCCGCAGTGCTCACCACCGTGCGAACCCGTATCTGGTCATCTCCCATGGTGCTTGAGCACCTGCCGGAGTTTGACCGAGTCCCTATACCTACAGGCGCAGCTTTCGCCTTGCAGGTCTTCGGATTCCTTCCCGAAACCTTCACCGGTGAGCTCGCTATATATGCCGCCCGTACTGGTTCCGACGGCTGGGTGCGCATCGCTGCCCCCGGCGGGCATGTGCTGGTGCGTTCGGGCTCGGGAGCGCTTGCATGAGTTATTCTGCGAATCAGCCGGGCGAGCAGGTCAGCATTTACGACCAGGTGGGCGGCGAGGAAACCTTCGATAAGCTCACCCGCAGGTTCTATGCGCTCGTGAAGGCCGACCCCGAGTTTTCTGCCATGTACCCGGATTTTGACCCGTTTCCGCCAGAGCACCTCACAGAGGAACAGACCGCCGAGATTGAAGCAAACGATACTGACCATTTCGATGCATCGGCGCGACGGCTGAAAAATGTTTCCTGATTCAGTACTTTGGTGGGCCCTAGCACCTATCAGGAACAGCGCGGTCACCCGCGTTTGCGCATCCGGCATAACCCGTACCCGATCGGTGCGAAAGAACGCGATACCTGGCTGAAATATATGCGGCAGGCAATGGATACCCTCGATCTTCCCATGATGATTGACGCGACCATGTGGGACTATTTCGAACGTGCGGCACGTGCCATGCAGAACCGGGCGTAGCCCCACACTAAAACAAGAACTTATCTCATACCGTGAAAATAAAATACGTAGCTTCCCGTATGCACAATGCGGGAAGATACGTATGTATTTAGAGAAAATTTTGTACCTGCTCGGCGAAGGTAACCGGTTCCTGAAAGATGGCTCCGTGACCTGCGCCCGGGTAAAGATCAACTTCTACAGCGTTGGGTATGCGTGCAGCAAGATCGGTAGTATTTACGCTTGGCACCATAACATCATGATCGCCGTTTACAACGAGTACTGGGTGCTTAATGTTCGACAGATCTTGTGGAGATTGTTTACCCCAAGCATAAACTGCACGGAGCTGGCGCAGGAAAGACGGAACACGGATAGGAGTATCTGGATGGGCAAAACTTGAAATTCGGTCAAAGAATTTATCTGCCTTATCCCATGCACTCTCTGGGAAAAAGAGATAATACTTAGGATCCCTGCGTTTGATAAAAGATCGAAGCATCGCCTGGAAGGTAAGTAGCGGAACACGGGCGATTCCAACTCCACCGGCCGGACCGGTGCCTGCGAGGATTGCTTTGCGGAACCTATGGGGTGCATCAAGAAGAAGCTGCTGGACAACAAAGCCGCCTAGGGATAACCCTAAAAGATCAACCGTTTCGAGACCTGCAACATCAAGAAACTCAATAATTCCTTCAGCCATATTTTTTACTGTTGTACCGGCGGTTCCAGTACTTTTACCTACACCCGCATAATCTACCGCAATGATTGGGCGCTCTGCTGCCAGGAGGTCGAGCAATTGGGGGTCCCAGTTATCAAGATTTGCAGCCAGGTGTACTAAAGCGACGATAGGGACCGAACCAGGAGTTCCAAGCGCACGGTAGGCAAAGCTCTGCCCCTTGGTTGTTGTCAAGGTCTGGACAGGTGCTTGGGCGTATCCGCCAGTAAAATACGTGATTGACATGTTATTTACTCATTTCAATAACAGTTTTCCCTGGGGTTCCCGAGTTTGCGGCTGAAGGATACAGTGCCTCTTCCACTTGGTTGAAAGGTAGGGTGTTTCCAACAAGCGGTTTAATTTTTCCGGACTCGATAACGGGGGTGAAGTCGCGTAGCTGCTTGCCGTTCGCACGCATGAAGAGGAATTTGTAGGTTACTCCAAGGCGTTTAGCGACCCTACGTATCTTGGCACTTAGCAGCCACATCACAGGTTTTAGAATGGGTTTTCCGAGCGCGTCAGCGAACTCGGTGTCTGGGGCGCCCACAACGGATACTATAGTGCCTCCAGGGCGTAGTACCCGCATAGAACGAGTTGTCTCATCGCCACCAACCGTATCAAGGACAATATCAACGTTATGAATATAGTCTTCGTACTGTTCGGTGCGGTAGTCCACGACAATATCTGCGCCCAACTCACGGGCAAGCTCAATATTCTTTGTGCTGACGGTAGTAGCGACGGTTGCACCTAAATGCTTTGCAACTTGAATCGCGATAGAGCCTAAACCGCCTGCACCGCCTTGAATAAAGACCGTATCGCCAGGACGGATGGGAGCTTTCTCTGTGAACGCTTGAATTGCTGTAAGGAGCACTAAGGGCAGAGATGCCGCCTCAGTGAGGCTAAGGTTTTTGGGCATAGGCGCTACATCGTTGGCGTTAAGAACCACATATTCAGCAAATGTGCCGATTTCAGTAGTGCTGGGGCGGGCATAAATCTTGTCCCCAACGTGCAGATTATGCACATCGGCACCAACTTCAACAATTTCTCCAGAGCATTCGTGTCCTAGAGTTTGTGGAAGACGGTAAGAGATAAGCTGCTTGAAATCTCCCCGAGCGATCATACGATCTAATGGGTTAATGCCAGCGGCACTCACCTTGACGAGAACCTGTCCTTTATTAACGCTCAGCCGCGGAATATCTGCCCAAGCGAGTTCACCACCATTACGATATGAGGTTAGGGTATAAGCCTTCATGAAGATTTATCTTTCTGCTAAGCTAGGTTTATAAAATAAACTTAGCAAGATTTTGGAGTTATGACAACACACGCCACGAACACTAGTTGCCCTATTGCTGCCACGCTAGAAGTCCTGGGAGAAAAATGGACTTTATTAATCTTGAGAGATATCTACCGGGGCATCAATCGCTTCAACGATCTAGAAGCAAGCTTGGGGTGTCCCCGCAATCTTTTATCCACAAGGCTCAAGAAACTGGTAGATCATGGGATTCTTCTTGAGGAAAGTTACCAAGAGCCTGGGCGGCGTGCCCGAACAGCCTATGTTCTCAGTAATAAGGGCGAAGACCTAGCTCTTGTACTGTGTGCACTGCAACAATGGGGGGTAAAGCACCTCCCACAAAATATGGATTCTATATCCTATCACCATGCATCATGTGATGCCCCTGTATCGGCAGCATTGATCTGTGCTCAGGGGCATCGCGTTGAGGTAGAATCCTTGATTCCGATTGAAACCTCAGAACAAGATCAGACATAACAGCACTTACTGGTGGTAAAGGAAAGAACCGTTCCCGTCTATAACCTGAGAAAATGATTTTCTGGTAGTGCGATTCTTCTGATGGGCCTAGAACACAGTTGCGTTCATGGTGTAGGTTATAACAATGCGTATTGTCTCTTACAGCCCTTCGTATCGGGAAGCTCTTCTGGATATTTCACTTCGCGCCTGGGGACCCGTGTTTTTCCGCAGATGCACAACGACGTCCCCGAGTTCGTTTATGATGCGTTCTACCCTCAAGGGTGGCAGCAGCGGCAGCTCAGCGATTTAGAGGAAGTGCTCGATCAGGAGCCTCAGAATGTGTCTGTTGCCCTTGAGGGTGAGTGCCCGGTTGGTTGGGTCTGCACGCGCATCCATCCTGAGGATCAGATGGGTGAGATTTATGTGATTGCTGTCGATCCCGAGTACCAGCGGCGCGGTGTGGGGCAACGGCTCATGGAGCACGCCTATGCGCTGAGTAAAGACGCCGGGATGCGCATGGTGATGGTCGAAACCGGTGGCGATTCGGGACACGCACCGGCCCGAGCACTCTATGAATCTGAAGGATTTGTTCACTGGCCCGTCGCTCGGTATTTCAAGGATCTTAGCGAATAGAACTATTGCTCAAAAACAATAATTCTCAAGACCCACCTGGCCCAACAACCTATGGGCGCTAAAAAAGGTTCTTGACGTGAAATAAGCGTAATTTTCGCGGTTTGTTTCACATCAAGAACCTTTTTATATAGGTTGGGGGCAGCGAGCTAGGGGATTATTACCCTAAACGTCAGCCGCCTGAACCTTCAAGGCACGAGCCACGCCGTCGCGCGCCTCCGCAATCTGTCGTCGCAGCGCCGCCGCATCCTCAGGCAAAGACGCTAAATAGGCTTCGGTGCGTTCCAGTAGTTCGGCGGTCGGTTCCGAAGGGTACATGCCGCCAATAATCTGCATCGAAATCTCGTGTGACCGCGAACGCCAAATACCTTCAATCAGCTCAAAATACGGTTCAATATACGGTGCAATGAGCTCGGGTTCGCCCGATTTGAAACCGAAAATGGCGTAGCGCTGAATCATATTAGACAGTTCACCGGTCACCATAATCTTGTTCCAATATTCGGCTTTTACCTGCTCACTCGGCTGAGACGCATATGCCTGAGCCGCATACTGCTGACCGGTTGCCGTGTTATCGTTCGCCGCCTCAGCATCGATCTGTGCGGCGTTCACACGACCACCCGTCGCCAGGCGGCAGATCAGGGTCCACCGCAAATCGGTGTCAATCTCCAAGCCGTCCAGCACAATATCGCCTTCAAAAAGCCTCTGCACATTCTCATACTGCGCCTCGGTTCGGGTCTGATTCACAAACGCCTGAACCAGCTGCAGCTGTGAGTCTGAATCCGGTTGGGCGGCGCAAGCCAACGACCACAGGCGATCGGCGGCGCGTTCACGAGTTTCATCCCTAAACTCAGGATTAACAAAGGAACGCAGAGCGATGGAGAGGTTACTCAGCTGGGTTCGCAGCGCAGTCGAATTAGTCTCTTTGCCGATATTATTGAGCACAAATTCCACATACTGCCGCGCTGGCATCTGAGCGTCACGCACGGTATCCCAGAGGGAACCCCAGACCACGCCGCGAGCCACCGACGAGTCGATGTCGCCCAGATGCTTCACCGCAGTATCAATAGAACGCTCATCCAGGCGAACCTTGGCAAACGCCAAATCTTCATCATTGAGCAAAATCAGGTCGGGGACGTTTCTTGCCTACAGCCTCGGCAACCTCGGTCAGCTCGCCGTCAATATCCAGCTCAATGCGGTCGGTGCGAGACAGCTTTCCGTCTGTCAGATTGTAGAAACCGATAACTGCACGATGCGGGCGCAGCGTCTCATAACCGGCAGCATAGGATTGGCGGATACCCAGAGAAGTAATAGTGCCCTCGGCATCATCAGTGACATCGACCGTAAGCGTGTTTACCCCGGCGGTTTCAAGCCACTTGGCACTCCATGCGCGTACATCACGGCCGGAAGTCTCTTCCAGCTCGACCAGCAGGTCGTCAAGAACCGTGTTACCCCAAGCATGCTTGTCAAAATACTTCTTCAAAGCCGCCATAAAGTTTTCCTGACCAACCCACGCAACCATCTGCCGCAGCACCGATGCGCCCTTCGCGTAGGTAATGCCGTCAAAGTTCACCTGAACATCATGAAGGTCACGAATCTCAGCCACAATTGGGTGGGTTGAGGAGAGCTGATCTTGCCTATACGCCCAGGTTTTCTCCGAAGCAGAGAATGTAGCCCATGCTTCCTGTGCGTAGCGGGTATTCTCAGCCGCAGCCAGTGTAGACATAAACTCGGCAAATGACTCGTTCAGCCACAAGTCATTCCACCACTTCATGGTGACCAGGTCACCAAACCACATATGCGCAAGCTCGTGAAGTATCGTAATGGCGCGGCGCTCACGCAGCGCCTCTGCAACCTTGGAACGGAACACATAGGTTTCGAGATAGGTTACGCACCCTGCGTTTTCCATAGCACCCGCATTGAACTCGGGGACGAAGAGCTGATCGTACTTCTCGAAAGGGTATGGCGTCTTGAACTGCTCCTCATAAAACTCGAAAGCCCTGGCGAGTCAACTCAAAAATATCGTCCGCATCCACATAGGGCATCAGCGATTTACGCGCGTAAACACCCAGCGGAATAACACGCCCCTCAGAGTTCGTCAGTTCGCTCGTAACCTTCTCATACGGGCCCGCCACGATGGCTGTAATGTACGAAGACATGCGCGGGTAGGCTTGAAATACCATGTTTGCGCCCGACCGCAGCCGCAGTCTTTGGGCTCAATCTTCACCTCGGGCTGGTTAGAAACCACAACCCAGTGCGAAGGAACACGCACGCTGAACTCAAACTCGGCCTTCAAATCTGGCTGCTCAAATACAGGGAAAACACGGCGAGAATCCGGAACCTCGAATTGCGAGTACAGATAAATTTCACCGTCCGCCGGGTCCACAAAACGATGCAAACCTTCACCGGTATTTGTATAGAACATCTCTGCATCGATCTTCAGAACATTTCTGCGCTGCAAGATTCGGCAGAGCAATGCGTTCACCGTCGGCAAGAGCAGGATCAAGCCGCTCGCCGTTTAATTCAATCGAATTTACCTGAGAGGTAATAGCGTCAATAAACGTGGATGCGCCAGGCTCAGCATCGAACCGAATCTCAACAATCGACGAGAAAACATCTTTGTCTGTGCGAAGGTCGAGATCAACACGGTAGGTGTGAACCCGCTTAATAATTCCCGCACGCTCAATCGCCTCATCGCGGGTTAAATTTAGACCGGGCATGATTCCCTTTCTCGATATGTGTTTATAAATCTTCCTGTAGTGTTTTGCAGCGGACCTACCAGGAGAAACAGCGCAAAACTAAGTTCAAGAATATGGGCATCAAACAAACTCAGATATGTGTATATGCCCCGGCAAAAAGTGCCTAGTACCACAGTCTAACGCATCCCTTTCAGAGAGCACATTATTACTCATCACATGCGCAAAATACGTGCCGATGGTAAGGGCAGGCGTGGGCAGAAAAATATGTGCCGAAATAATACCTGCCATTGCCCCGATACCGGTTACAGGAATAAGTTTAAATTCGCTACAGTTATAGAGACACAACAGCTGAGGGCGCCCAGAATAGAGACGACTATCGCCGTGCACATTTCGGGAAGCCAGTCCACCACTCACTGCACAGGTATAAATATCCACGCTGTGAGCGCCACGGAATATCACCAGGAGAACCCCTTGCGCGTACATATCGCCACCGACCATGCAGGTCTTGAGACGAGTCAATACCTGATCGAACAGCTCACCGCAGCAGGATACGACATGATTGATCACGGGCCCCAAGAGTACGATCCCGCTGGACGACTACCCAAGTTTCTGCATTAACGCTGCCCTTGCCGTTAAACGAGACCGTGATCAGGGGCTTGACTCACTGGGCATCGTCCTAGGCGGTTCTGGTAATGGCGAGCAGATTGCCGCTAATAAAGTAGAAGGAATTCGCGCCGCACTGGCCTGGAATCACGATACCGCCGCCCTTGCCCGCCAACACAATAATGCCCAGGTCATTGCGATCGGTGGTCGTCAGCACAGCAACGAAGAAGCGCTAGAGATTATCAAGGTTTTCCTCTCTACCCCATGGACAAACGAAGAACGCCACGCCCGCCGCATCGGTCAGGTTGCCGAATACGAGCGAACCGGTCGTATTGAAGGTAAGCATATCGACTCATAGCACCGTAGATCAGTAAGCCACAGATTTTTTATATGGATGCGGCGGTAGCGTACCCTGAAAAATCGGGGAATAACAAATGTCGCTGCATTCGCCGTTTAGTTTATAGGTGTATGAAACACCCCCAACGCGCCATCTGAATGATATGCGGTGTACCGTATTAAAGGTGCATCTTCTAAAGTTTAGGCCCCAGACGCATGCACCAAAATACAACCACAGACACGCGCTCGCAGGAGAATTCCCATGCCCGAAGGACACTCGATACATCGTATCGCCCGTCAATTCAACGATGTTTTCACGGGGGAGAGCGTGCGAGTCTCAAGCCCACAGGGGCGTTATACGGATGGCGCAGCCCTTCTTGACGGAGCCAGCATTCTCAACGCATATGCGCACGGTAAGCATCTCTTCGTGCCCTTCAACAATGAGCTGACCCTCAACGTGCACCTTGGCATTTATGGAAACTGGAGCTTTGGAGGGGACGAAACTTTTACAGGCGCGTCCAGCATAGGCGCACCCCGGAAGATCGGCGAAAAAGAATATACGGCGGGGGAAGCCGAAGAATATACCGGACCTCCCGCGCCGAAAGGCACTACCCGGTGCCGCATCGTTTCAGAACACGGTTGGGCTGACCTCGTTGGTCCCACTGTCTGCCGAACCTTAAACCCAGACGAAGTTGCCCAGGTACGCGCTAAACTTGGGACCGGATCCGCTCAACACCGATGCAAATCCCGAACGTTTCTATACCGCAGCCCGCAAAAGTTCAAGGCCTATCGGTGTGATCCTCATGGATCAGGCCGCTATCTCAGGCGTGGGCAATATTTTTCGTGCCGAATCGCTTTACCGCCAAGAAATAGATCCTCTTCGCCCCGGTAAGACTCTCACCGATGATGAGCTGCGTAGACTCTGGGAAGATAACAAACATCTGCTCACCATCGGAGTGCGTGTCGGCCGCATCATCACCACCGAACAAAAGGACCGCCCGGGAATCCATGAAACCGAAGCCTGGCCTGAGCATGCTAACTACGTTTACCAGCACCACGGAGAACCCTGCCCCCGATGCGGCACCACCATTCGTATGGAGGAAATCGCGGGCCGCAAACTCTATTGGTGCCCTGGATGCCAGAAATAGCGTTGAGCTACGATCCCCGCAAACGATGCGCGCCGAACTTGACAGTCTCCAGTACAGGCAGGTAATCTTATCTAGTTCTTGCGGGGATGTAGCTTAATGGTAAAGCCTCAGTCTTCCAAACTGATGACGCGGGTTCGATTCCCGTCATCCCCTCGGTATACATAAAACGCCTTGGTGCTTTGCACTGGGGCGTTTTCCTTATGCCGAGGATCTGAGGCGGGAATCGTTTAACGGGCACGGATTTGGTGCCTCGTTTGCTCGGAATCTGTGCCCTTCAGCTCGTCATCCCCTCTCGGGAATAAAAAGCTCTTAGTGTTTTCGCGCTGGGTTGTTTTTACTGAGAGGCCAAAACGGGGATCTCTTACAGGTTTTTAATCTCTCGCCAAAGAGCCGATTGTATCCATCCTGGTATTGAATTAGAAAAATTCCTGAATACAAGGAGCCTATTTAACGCGGCAATCCGATGAGACTGGGACGTGCAGAAGCGTCTGAATAAGCCAGCATGCATGATAGATGGGCATACTCAGATCATTCCTCAGAAAGACTTAAGGTTTTCGTGTTCTAAATTAGACATTCGAATGTTAGGCATTTATCCTTGTACACGGTAAACTTAAAAACCGAATGCCTAAAAGCATTCGCGTTTCACGGGGCGTGGCGTAGCTTGGCTAACGCGCCTGCTTTGGGAGCAGGAGATCGCAGGTTCGAATCCTGTCGCCCCGACGTGAAGCGGGCGTCGCATATGCGGCGCCCTTTTCCAGTAACCAACTGCGGTTCACAGGCTTGTGCCGCATTCGACTATATGAGGAGAACACGGACGTGAAGACCGCCGTCGAGAAGCTCAACCCGACCCTCGCGAAGATCGAGGTCGAGGTTCCCTTCGCAGAGTTCAAGTCCTACCTGGACCGCACCTACAAGAACCTGGCTCAGCAGATTAACGTTCCTGGGTTCCGTAAGGGCAAGCTGCCTAAGCAGCTCATTGAGCAGCGCACAGGTTACGACTACATTGTCGAAGCATCTCTGAACGACGCCTTGAACGACTTCTACTCACAGGCATTGGGCGAGAATGAGCTCTCCCCGCTGGCACAGCCCGAACTTGATGTGCAGAGCCAGCCCACGGTGAACGACCGTGAAGCAGACGTGAAGCTGAACATCACCGTGACCGTTCGTCCTGAAATCGAGCTTCCCAACTATGAGGGTATCGAGGTTGAGGTTGACGAAATCAAGGTTACTGCAGAAGACGAAGAGCAAGCTCTCGAAGCTCTGCGTGAGCGTTTTGGTACCTTGAAGAACGTTGAGCGTCCCGCAGCTAAGAATGATTTTGTCACCATTGACATCACCGCTGAAATCAATGGTCAGGAAATTGACGCAGCAAACGACCTGTCTTACCAGATCGGTTCCGGCACCATGGTGGACGGTATTGATGAGGCCCTGATCGGGCCTGTCTGCAGGCGAAGATGCAACTTTCGAGACCACGCTTTCCGGCGGCGATCACGCGGGGGAGGATGCAACCATTAAGGTGAAGCTCTCCGCCGTTAAGGAGCGTGAGCTTCCTGAGGTTGACGACGAGTTCGCGCAGCTTGCCTCTGAGTTCGATACCGTTGATGAGCTCAAGGCAGACATGAAGAACCAGGTTGCCGAGGCCAAGGTCTCCGAGCAGGGCGCACAGGCACGCGATAAGGTGCTGGCTAAGCTCATCGAGATGGTTGAGGTTCCCGTACCTGAAAAGGTCATTGAAGAACAGCTGGAGCAGCACTTCAACAACCCCGAAGCCGGTGAAGACCACGACACCGAAGAGCACCGTCAGGAAGTTCGTGAGAATACCGAGACCGCCTTTAAGAATGAGATGGTGCTTGATGCTATTGCTGATGCTGAAGAAGTTGAAGTAAACCAGAATGAGATGATCAACTACATCATCACCATGAGCTCGCAGTACGGCATGGATCCGAACCAGTTCGCACAGATGCTTGACGGTTCCGGCCAGGCTGGAATGCTTGTGGGCGAGGTACGCCGCTCCAAGGCTCTAGGCGAAGTTCTTAAGAAGGCTGTCGTCAAAGACACTAAGGGGTAAGGCTGTAGACCTTTCCAAGTTTCCTCTCTGAAGGTGAAGAAGACGAGAAGTAGTCCTTCTCGCCGCAGATACCTATAACGGATGCGGGCGTGCATGCGCAGGAAAGAAGTCTGCGGTGCACGCCCGCATTGTTGTGTTAAGTTTTGGCGCACGCTCCCAACAGCGGAAATGGATATGATGTGCTGAGGGCTGAGTGACGTTCGCCCTTTGGCGAACTACGGCGAAACTCCGCCCGAATACAGCCGTGACCCGGTATTGTAGTAGCAATGAATATTTTCACGGGCCCGCATGGTAGGGAGCGCGTGAAACCCATCGAGAAGAAGAGGGAAGATGTCTAGCTACATGCCTCTGCCTATTGGGTCTGGGAATAACACCCCGACTATGGCTACTAACCCCGCCAGCGCGCAGGAAGATTACGTCTATAATCGCCTGCTTAAGGAACGTATTATTTGGCTGGGGTCTGAAGTAAGGGACTCAAACGCAAACTTAATTTGCTCGCAGATGTTGGTTCTCTCAGCAGAGGATCCTAAAGCAGATATTTACCTGTACATTAACTCTCCCGGTGGTTCGGTGACCGCTGGTCTGGCTATTTACGATACAATGCAGCTCATTCCGAATGACGTGGTGACTGTTGCTACCGGTATGGCTGCATCTATGGGGCAGCTTCTTCTAACCGCTGGAGCTCCAGGAAAGCGTTATGCTACCCCTAACGCGCGCATCCTGATGCACCAGCCGCTTGGCGGTATCGGCGGCAGCGGTTCTGACATCCGAACTCAGGTGCAGCTGACTCTAGATTTTAAACGACGTTTGGCAGAGATTACGGCTGAACGTACCGGTAAGAGCGTAGACCAGATCATTGAAGATAGCGATCGTGATAACTGGTTTACTGCTGAAGAAGGCTTGGAATACGGCTTCTTTGACCACATCGCAACAACTACTGGCGGTAATCTGACCGCCGAGGGTAAGTAAAGAGGGGAAATACTATATGAACTATCTGTCTCACGGCTCTGCGCCGCAGCTTCCCTCAAACCGCTACGTGCTCCCCTAGCTTTGAGGAACGTACCCCCTACGGTTATAAGCGTCAAGATCCGTACGCCAAGCTATTTGAGGATCGCATTATTTTTCTTGGGTACTCAGGTTGATGACTCATCTGCTGATGATGTTATGGCTCAGCTTCTTGTGCTTGAGGCTCAAGACCCCGACCGCGATATTACCCTGTACATTAATTCTCCCTGGTGGCTCTTTTACGGCAATGACTGCCATCTATGACACTATGCAGTTTATTCGCCCTGAGATTCAGACCGTATGTTTGGGTCAGGCGGCATCGGCTGCGGCAGTGCTTTTGGCTGCTGGAACCCCGGGTAAGCGTTTGGCTCTTCCGAACGCTCGCGTGCTTATTCACCAGCCCGCCCTGAGCGGTCAGCAGCGTGGGCAGGCATCTGACCTTGAGATTCACGCGAACGAAGTTATGCGTATGCGTGAGTGGACTGCACAGACCCTGGCTCTGCACTCCGGCAAGACCTATGAGGAAGTTGACCGTTCGATCGAGCGCGATAATATCCTGACTGCTGCCGAAGCTCAGGAGTACGGCTTGGTAGATAAGGTACTGGAGTCTCGTAAGCTTAATAAGCCCATTACGAATACTGCCACTTCTCACGATGATAAATAGCGTGGGATTACGGATGTAAACATCGTTAAGATGTTATAGGTGCCGCATCCTCAAAATTGAGGATGCGGCACCTCTACGTTATACCCCAAAAAGTACATAAAACCTCAAGTTACACAGCGTCATAATTGTCAAATTACATCGAATACGACACGCCGCATCACAGTGACAGCCTGTCTTCACACCTCAGCGAAAAACTAGGGTAGCCTGGTAACAAGCACCTTGTGATAGCTTGCAAACACTCGTAGAAAGGAGAGGGCGCGTGGCTAACACCGACAACACCGGTGGTACGGAAGAAAACAAGAAAGACTGTTGCTCCGGGTATGCGTTGCTCATTCTGTTCTAAGACGCGTACCCAGGTTTCAAGATTGTGATCGGTCCGCATGTCTCCATTTGCGATGAATGTATTGCACTATGCAACGAGATTTTGCATGAGGAACGGCAAAAAACAAAGAAGCCGCAGACCAAAAAGATCAAGAAACTCTCTACTCCTCGCGAGATTTACAGCTATCTGCATGATTATGTGATCGGTCAAGATTCTGCAAAACGCACCTTGGCGGTGGCGGTCTATAACCACTACAAGCGCATCTATGACTTAAACAATCCGGTACTTCACTCCCGAACCCTTTCGGCAACTGCGGGTGAATCCGTAGACCTGGGAAAATCTAATATTCTGATGATTGGTCCCACCGGCAGCGGAAAAACTTATCTTGCGCAGTCTCTTGCAAAGAAGCTTGATGTTCCTTTCGCCATTGTCGACGCTACTACGCTCACCGAAGCTGGGTACGTTGGCGACGATGTCGAGAATATTCTGCTTCGGCTTATTAACGCCGCCGACGGTGATGTCGAGAAGGCGCAGCACGGCATTATCTATATTGACGAAATCGATAAGATTGCCCGCAAAGGCGGAGAAAACCTATCTATTACCCGCGATGTCTCGGGGGAAGGCGTGCAGCAGGCGCTTTTGAAGATTATTGAAGGTACTCTGGCAACAGTTCCTCCAGAGGGCGGGCGTAAGCATCCGGCACATACCAATCTTGAGATTGAAACCTCAAATATTCTCTTTATTGTCGCTGGTGCTTTCGATGGGCTGGAAGACAGGATCCTAGCCCGCACCGATCGAACCAGCATAGGCTTTGGGGCCGAGCTGACCGCCGCACCGGATACTGATCAGACGCTTTCGCAGATCATGCCCGAAGATCTGACCCACTACGGTATCATCCCTGAGCTAATCGGTCGTTTGCCTGTGATCTCTACGTTGAAAGAACTCACCACCGAAGAGCTTGAACAGATTCTTACGAAGCCTAAAAATGCTTTGCTGAAGCAGTATAAGCATCTCTTTGCGCTTGATGGCGTTGAGCTTATCTTTGAAGATGATGCTTTGCACGCGGTCGCCGAGCTTGCAGAAACCCGTAAGACCGGGGCACGCGGGCTACGCTCCATGATGGAGGGCATTCTGCAACCGATTATGTTTGAGGTTCCTGACCGTCAGGACGTTACCTCCGTGGTAATCACAGAAGATACCGTGCGCACTGGTGCTGAACCCGTATACGTTCTTGAGGCTGATGAAAAGTCCTCTAAGAGTGCTCGTACTCGCGCCAAGAAGAAGGCTGCGTAGGTTATTCGTGCAGGATGAGAACCTGGCGGAATATTGGAGGTCTCGATGAGGTTTGAGCTTATACAATGATGAAAGGAAATACCCTCGTGACAACAACCGTTGATTTTTGGTTCGACCCTACCTGCCCGTGGTGTTGGATTACCTCGCGCTGGATTGGCGAGGTGCAGAAGGTGCGTGATATTCAGGTGCATTGGCGCCCATTCTCACTCGCTGTTCTGAATGAAGGACGCGAGCTTGATCCTGGATACCGCGCTATGATCGACAACACCTGGGGCCCCGCCCGTGTAGTGGCTGCCGCCCGCGAACTCCACGGTGACGACGTTTTGAAGGCTCTCTACGATGCTCTGGGCGAGCAGATCCACCATCAGAAGAACATCTCTGAAGGAGACAAATTTTTGCCTGCTATTGAGGAAGCTCTCAAAGAAGCGAATTTGCCTGCGGACCTGATTCAGTACGCTACCACCGACGAATACGATACGCAGTTACGCGCCTCGACAGCAGAGGCGCTTGATAAGGTCGGCGATGATGTTGGCGTGCCGCTTCTTGCGATTAACGATGTAGCTTTCTTCGGTCCCGTGCTCTCGCCCTCACCGCATGGTGAAGATGCCGGTAAGGTCTTTGACGGTGCCGTAGCAATGGCATCGTATCCTGGGTTCTTTGAGCTCAAGCGCAGTCGTACCGTGGGACCTATCTTCCACGGTGAAGATGGGTAGTAGATTTACCATGTACTATAGCTGAGCCGTTACGCTTTCTCTGGAGGAGCGTAACGGCTCAGCTATGCGTATTTGAATTAGCTACTCGTTTGCTTTCGCCGAGAACCCCGATGCCGCAAGCGAATATCACGCATATGGAATGTGCGTGCAGCCGTATAGCTGACCGCCGCATCCGAGGTGAAACCTAGCATGGCAAACACTGACTCCAAGCTGGAAGAAAAGCGCGCTCAATGGCATATGCTGGTGCCCCCAGATAACACCGCCAGCGGTTACTGTAAAACTCACCGCAAGGAGTAAGAGAACCAGACGACGAGCCTTCGACGAACCCCGGAGCGTACTCCAGAGTAGAAATAGGTGTACGAGAGAGAAGACAAGAGTTACCGCAAGAAGCACACCGCTAAGCACCGTCAAAAATGTTTGCCCCTGTTCCCCGGCAAGCAAGGCCGTAATTTCTTCACTCGCATCGCTTCTGAGTACCGTGCTGCGTAATTCCTGATGATTAACTACAGTCAGAACAGCGTTAGCAAGCTCTAAGAGAGTTGAAATAATCATCATCACAGAGGCTATCAGCAGACCCGCAGGCATCTCATAAGCTAGGTCATGAGCGCTCGCCAAGTTTAGGTCTTTAACCTGGCGCGGGTCTTTCACGCCCTCATTGCTCAACGTGATAATAGGCAGCGCGCCGTCCGTACGAATTGTATCTCCACCACCGTTTCGAGAGTGGTAGCCGGTCGAAAAATCTTCGATAATATCTACCCGTGTGCTCGGATGCGCATACTGAATAGACTCGACAATATAATCACGCTCAAAATCCGTATCGGCATCGATCCGATGCGTCACCTGCAGGGTGAAAAAGCTAAAGCCGACCCCTGAATCGTAGGTTCCTGCCGCCAGCCAATCGACGCGGTGACCACCGGGAAGCAGCCAGCCATCCGGAGTTCGCCAAAACCGCACATGGTGGCGTTTCTTCGGGTTCCCGTCAACCTCCTGCTGGTATGCAAAAGACTGTACGCGCCCAAAAATCTTGAGAGGAGATACCGGTGCTTCATTATAGGATTTTCGGGTAATTGTCGAAACAATAATCTTCCAGCTGGAAACCAAAGGTGACTTCATCTGCGCGAGTCCAGCCAGCGTCCTGCATCACCTGGTGAATTTGCTCTTCTGAGCCGATAATACCGATATTGACGGGGTCGCCTAATAATCCATCCGGGGTGCGGGTGCGCCCAATAAAATAGTCGGGAACATAGATGCGCGTCATGATCGCGTGAAATCGGGGGAGCGTCAAATAAGCGGTAACTGCCCAGAACGAAAGTGCAATCGGAATGCCCCACCAAGAATGTCCCACGGTATTAAGCAGGATCAGAACGGTAAGCACCACAGAGGCTATACCTGCCAGCGTGAAAAAAAGCCGTATCCCAAATACCAACCCAGAAGGTCCTCGGAATAATATCCTTATGCTCGCCGCGCGACTCAAAGTCGCCCCGATACACTGGAGGAGATGTTGGAGGCGCGACCGTCACAGGTTTGCTCGCCATAACATGTTCTTCTGCTACACCCTCATCAATAATGTCAGAAGGTTTATGTGACATGGGGATTCCTTCTGCCTGCATAATCTGTGCGTTTGCGCGTTCGGCGCTTATGTGAATTCTACAGGCTACCATGGGGCGGTGCGCAATAGGGCGTCGTTTCGCTGAACCGTTCCCCACCATATAAAAAATGCTGGAGCGAAGAACCTAATTCTTCGCTCCAGCACGGAGTCTATGCCATGCGGCATATCCAGAAACAACGTGAGAACGTGGCTGTTCTAGAGAGACTACTCGGCAGCTTCTTCCACAACAAGCACTACGTCACGAACTTCAAAGTTCTCCTTCCGAAGGTACCAGAGAAACCTCGCGAGCGTTGCCTGCCGCCCGCAAATCCTCAAGACCAGACTGGATGCGCTCCAGCTGCTCCTGAGAGGCAGCAATCGTAGCAGATTCAACCTCGGTACGCTGCTTAACCTTTGCGTCACTCTTCGCCTTACGCAGACCGCCGAGTGCTTCTGCGACATCGGGAAGGACCTGCTTGAGGTTCTCAATCTGGGCAGGGTTCACATCAGCAAGTACCCACTGTGCCGAAATACCGGCAGTTGGGTTGTTTGCTGCATACTCCGCTAATAATGCACCTTCAAGAACCGGCAGAGCCTGAGGCCAGGATGCGCGGTGCACGCTGCCCGCACGCCACCACGACCAAATCTCTTCGGTCACAAACGGCAGGAAAGGCGCGAAGAGCCGCAGAAGCGCATCCAGAGTGGTGGCGAGAGCCGCCAGCACGGAAGCCTGCTCGGTCTCGCCGCGAGCGCCGTAGGCGCGGTCTTTAATGAGTTCCACGAAATCGTCGGTAAATGACCAGAAGAAACTCTCCGCAATCTGGAGGGCACGAGCGTATTCGTATTTCTCGAAAGCTGCAGTTGCTTCCTCAATGAGGTACGCCAAACGCACAAGCAGGGATCGGTCCAGTGCGTTCGTGAGTACTTGTCCCTGCGACTGCGAGGTAATCACTGAATTCTCGGTAGCACCCAGATTCAGCACGAATTTTGAGGCATTGAGAAGTTTAATCGCTAGGCGGCGACCGATCTTCATCTGGCCTTCGTCATAGGCGGTATCAGCGCCCAAGCGGGCCGAGGCCGCCCAATAACGTACCGCATCCGAACCGTATTTATCGAGTACATCGTGCGGGACCACAACATTGCCCTTAGACTTCGACATTTTCTTGCGGTCGGGGTCAAGAATCCATCCCGACAGCGCGGTGTTATACCAAGGTACAGAGGACGCGAGGGTTTCGGCGCGCACAGCGGTGGAGAAGAGCCAGGTACGGATAATATCGTGTCCCTGCGGGCGAAGATCCATCGGGAAGGTCTTCGCGTGCAGCTCAGGATCTGTAGCCCAGCCGGTTGCAATTTGCGGGGTGAGTGAAGAAGTAGCCCAGGTATCGAGAACATCTGGATCGGCAATAAATCCGCCAGGTACACCACGCTGGTCTTCCGAATATCCGGGGGCGGCCTGCGAAGCCGGATCCACCGGAAGCATATCCTCAGTCGGCAGAATCGGGTTCTCATAATCCGGCTCACCCTCGGCATCAAGCGGGTACCAGAGCGGGAACGGAACGCCGAAGAAACGCTGACGGGAGATCAGCCAGTCGCCGTTAAGACCTTCCACCCAGTTTTCGTAGCGGCTGCGCATAAAGGAAGGGACCCAGTTAATTTCGCGTCCGCGCTCAATAAGCTTTTCACGGCGCTCAGCGTCACGACCACCGTTGCGAATATACCATTGGCGTGAAGCCACGATCTCAAGGGGTTTATCGCCCTTCTCATAGAACTTGACGGGGTGTTTAATCTTTTTAGGCTCGCCCTCCATCTCGCCAGTTTCAACAAGCATTTCAACTACGGTCTTCTGACCGGTAAAGACTGTGGTACCCGCCATGCGTTCGTAGCGCTCGCAGCCTTCGGCAGAGGTAATCCATTCGGGAGTCTCGTGGGAGAAACGGCCGTCACGCCCGATGAGGGCTCGGGTCGGAAGCTGCAATTCGCGCCACCATGTAACGTCGGTGGTATCACCAAAGGTACAGATCATAGCGATGCCGGCTCCCTTATCAGGCTGAGCCAGCGGATGCGCCATCACCTCGACCTCAACGCCGAATAGAGGAGAAGTCACTTTCGTTCCGAAGAGCGGCTGATACCGTTCATCATCGGGATGCGCCACCAGCGCCACGCAGGAAGGCAACAGCTCGGGACGGGTAGTCTCAATCCAGACTTTTTCACCATTTTCGCGGTGGAAGCTTATACGGTGGTAGGCTCCGTCGCGTTCCTTATCTTCAAGCTCGGCCTGCGCTACGGCGGTTCGGAAGGTAACGTCCCACATAGTCGGCGCCTCCGCCATATAAGCATTACCCGCCTCAAGGTCTTTGAGGAATGCAAGCTGTGAGACTTTGCGTGAATGCGCATCTATGGTGCGGTAGGTATGGGACCAGTCGACGGAAAGCCCCAGGGTTGTGAAAAGATGCTCGAAAACTTTCTCGTCTTCGACAGCGAGTTCTTCACATAGCTCAATGAAGTTATTGCGTGAAATACGTGGCCACTTTGCTTGGCTGCGGTCGGGTTTGGGTGAGCCATCGGCCTTGAGCGGAATCAGCTGGCGAAAATCTGGGCTATCGGGAACGGAAGGGTCGCACAGTACACCGTAGTAGTTTTGTACGCGACGTTCGGTGGGCAGACCGTTATCATCCCAGCCCAAAGGATAGAAAACATTCTTACCGCTCATACGCTGGTAGCGGGCAATAACGTCGGTTTGAGTATAGGAGAACATGTGCCCCACATGGAGCGAGCCGGATGCGGTCGGCGGTGGGGTATCAATCGAATAGACCTGTTCGCGCGTCGTGTTCTCGTCGAAGGCATAGGTTTTCTGCTGTGCCCAGCGCTCGGAGAGTTTCTCTTCGAGGCCTTCGAGCGCGGGACGATCAGGAACGTTAATCTGTGCGGGCGAGTCTGAGCCCTGAGTATTTTCAGCCATAGGGGCTATTTTCTCATACTTTATGGGCTGTGGCGGTGTATCGCATAGCGTAGGTTGGCGCCTTTATGTTGAGTAAGTGTATAGATTCCTGTGTAGCGCAGAAATATCGGTTATCACGCACCATATGCCTGTGTTTCGTACTCTGCTAATGCACGCTCAACTCGTGCAATAAGCTCGCGTTGCGAGGAGAGAAAACGGCGCTGTTCCCGGCGTGGAAGATGCGAAAAATAATGATAGAACTTTGGGTCCCGATAGGTCTGTCCAAAGAGGAAATGTAGATCGGAGCTCCAGGGGCGACGCGTTCTTGCACGGATTTGCTCGGCCCGAGCACGAAGCTGCTCGCGGCGGGTATAGAGAGCATTGCATCGTGCGCTGCGAGAGCGAAACGCTAAAAGATCCATAGGTATATCTGTAGTTTCCGTGCCTTATATGATGTATTTATCTATTCACCGTGTGTTATCTCTCGATTCCCTATCACAAGATACCGCATAAGAGTAGACTGGTGAGTATCACACAGGAAAACTTTTCAAGGGACTTCCATGTTTGAGATATCAGCTCCTGTTATGACGGTACTTGCTCTTCATCTCGCGATCGTTGCGGTTTGCGTTTGGCATTTAACAACGCGAACCGGATACAACGAAGAGCGTCTGCACATGATACTTCCGCTTGTGCTTTTCTTGCCGGGAGCGGGGATTTTATACCTCATGTCAGCAAAAGCAGGAACCGTTCCTCCCGATACTACGAAGACGGGCAGCAGCTCTCGCCATTTTGAGCATCGTCTGGGTTTCCGTGACGGTAAACGTTCTAAATGGGGTTTTCCCCAGCGGAAACGCTAAAAGTACTGCGTTATGCACCTTTAAAGGTGAGCGTTCATGAGAGTGGGAAGAATCGATAATGCTGTCTGCTATCCCGCAGATGTACGATGCGCGTGTGACTCTGTTAGCGCGCATTGCCTATCTTTCTATACGATAATTTTGTGTATGGCATCATAGATGAATAAGACTTTCACCACCGACGTGGAAAGGTAAGTTCATGATGCTAGACAATACTCGTATTCCTGCCAATCCATTTGCCCCCAACGCTTGTGAGGGTAAAGTTGCCGTCGTAACAGGAGCCTCCAGTGGCATCGGTCGCACAACAGTTGAACAGCTAACGGCTACCGGATGGACGGTTTATGCGCTTGCTCGCCGTACCGAACGTCTTCGCACGCTTGAAGCAGAGACCGGAGCGCATCCTATAACCTGTGACGTTACTGATGAATCGGCAGTAAACGCAGCTGCAAAGCAGATCATAACGGAGCACTCACAGCTTGATGCGCTGGTTAATATCGCTGGGGGAGCGATCGGTCTTGATCGTGTTGCTGATGGAGATCCGGATGATTACCTAGCGATGTACCGCCTGAATGTGCTCGGAATTCTACATACGGTGCGTGCCTTTGCTCCCGCACTGAGGGCTCACGGTCAGGGGAGTATTCTGAACCTGACCTCCACAGCAGCCGAAAACGGTTATGAAGGAGGTGCAGGGTATAACGCCGCGAAATTCGGTGCTCGGGGACTTACCGAGGCTCTGCGCCTTGAGGAAGCTGATCACAATGTGCGCGTCATTGAGATTCGCCCGGGTATGGTGCATACAGAAGAATTTTCATTGAATCGCTTGGGGTCTGTGGAAGCTGCAGAAAAGGTATATGCCGGGGTACAGAACCCTTTGGTGGCAGAAGACGTTGCTCAGACAGTAGTCTTTGCATTGAACATCCCTCACCACATTAATCTTGACCACGTGACTTTGCGTCCGCTTGCTCAGGCAAGCCAGTTCAAGGTCATCCGGTCCTCGTAGATATTTAAAGAGGTATTTAGGACAAGTACAGACACGGCGTGCAAAACTAAGGTTTCGCACGCGGTATCTGGCGTTCTTATTACTCCTTCAAGAGAAACCTGAGGTTTACTCCCAATATTCGTAATATATGCGCTATTGGTCTGATTTTAACGTGGATTAAGTAATGGTAAAAATAAATATTTGGTAACACTTTTGGGGTGGTGGTACAGTTTCTCATTGCAAGCCCCTCACGAATGCTAGTGTTAGGGCGTCACCGATAAATTGAGATGGGTCAATGAGTAACTGAATCTGGCACTCACATCACAGAAATATGCAGTAGCTCAACTCACATAACTTCAAAGAGGGAAACATGGCTCCAAAGAAGTCAACCCGTGTCTACGCACTCGCCGCCGCGACCGTTATTACAGCAGGAACGTTAGCTATGTTCCTGCTACTTTTGCATCTGAAGCAGGTAGTTCGACCGGTTCAGATACCTCCGCTACTGAATCGACGCATGAGAATTCCTCATTGCCGCTTCAGACTATCCCTTGGGCAAAATCCAGCGCATCTGCTCAACCGGCAGGTGCTCAGGAAACCGCTTCTGCGGCCTCTACACAGGTGCCTGAACAGGAAAAACCGGTAAAATCCGAATCTCCGACCGCCTCTGAGACTGCTTCAGCCTCAACCCCTGAAGCTAAACCATCTGAAACCTCTGCCGTTCCAGAACAGACCGAGAAAACCTCAAAAGCTACTCCCGGCACAAAGGTTATCGGGGTTGAGAATGAGGGTGATGAAACCTCAGAGGGGCGCCAGAACGCTCCTAAGGTTTCTGTTGATTCCGCCACTATCTACACCGATAACGAATTTAGCCCTTTCACCGTGCGTGTCAGTGGTTTCTACGGTCCGCGCGTTGGTAGCTCTATAGAGGTTCGCATTCAGGAAGTAAATGCTCAAGGCCGCCCTGTAGGCTCCCCTCTTGCAACCGGTCGTGTCTCTGCCCAAGAACTCATTGATGGTACTGCTACCGCCACTGTGAACGTCAGCTCAAGCAGACTGAAAGGCAATAAGAGCTATGCAATTGTTGCTGTCAGTAACCCCGGCGGTAAAGATCACCTTGTAGCAGGTACCATCGTTGAACTCAAGCAGCGCCGCGTTGCTCATACTGTAGCGAGTGAGGCTCCGGCTCCTCAGGAATCTAGTAACAAAAAAGCCCCGACTGCCGCACCGGCGCAGCCCGAGAATACCCAGGCGCCTAAACCTACAGAGACAGTAACTCCCAAACCCCAAGAGTCGTCCGCGGCTCCCGCACCGAGCGTATCCGCTGATACAGGGAAGAGCGAGGCTTCCAGCGCGTCTGAATCAGCTAGTGCAACCCCCTCCAGTGCATCTGCTGAAGCTTCAGAGACCGCATCTGCTAGTCCCTCCGCAACTTCTTCAGCTCCCGCCCCTGCATCGCCTGCAGAAGAAACCACGATGGATGTAGCGAATAAGGCTTCTCTGCGTGTCGATAGCGCACATTTCTCTGGCGATGCAGCAACTAACGTCGTTGTAGTCCGGGGCGCTGGTTTTACCGGAGAACACGTCTCAGAAGGCGTTGAAGTTACTATCTTCGAATTAGATAGCGAAGGTAAAGCACAAGGCGAAGCCATCAAGAGCGTCTTTGTGAAACCCTCAGAAATTGTTGATGGTTCGTTCACTGCACAGCTGGAAGTCGAAGCTGCAAAGCTGCGTCCAGGGTACTCATACGGTATCGTCGCGATTAGCAATCCCAAGGGTGAAGAACACGTACAGGCATACACAGTAGCGATGGTTTCTGATGACTCGCACCCGGCACCCGGTGGCGAGGATAACAATGCCAACGTCGCCGCAACCCGTCCCGGCGCTAAGAAGGCTGGACACAACAACGGCGGACAAGGCGGTGCAGCTGCTCTGAACGGATCTGCAGAAGGCGATGCAGTACAAGCTGAACCGGACACCAATACTGGTAATGCGCACAGTAACTCGAGCTCTGCAGCTACGACCTCAGCCAATAAGCGTCACCTGGCTCGTACCGGTGCTGACGGCGTTGTACTCTTCATGACTCTTGGCGGCTCAACGCTGGCGGCAGGTACCGCTCTCGTTGCGGCTCGTCGTCGTAAAAAAGACAACGCATAAGAGCCTCTGCGGTAGTCCGCAGGTTATCACATAGGGAAGCACACGAATTCCGTGTGTTGTGAATAGGTACAAGGATGGGTATCCGCATCGTACGGGTACCCATTCTTTATGCCCTTCTATAAGGTGGTAATTACCTTTATAGGTGAGTCGGGTTCTTCAGGCGCGTACACTTGAGCTATGTCTGTTCTCAATATTCTTGCGACCTCTCACGGTACCGACTCTTCAGAAGGGCGCCAAGCGATTGCCCTCGTGCGCGCCGAGCTTCAAAAGCTACTTCATGAACGAAGCACGTCTGACGGGCGAGAATATAAAGTTCACGAAGCTTATGTAGACGTGCAGACACCGAGTGTAGATGAAGCCGCTCAAGCCTTACCGGATGGCGAGCCTTGTGTTATTGTGCCGGTTCTACTGTCCACAGGATTTCACACCCAGGTTGATCTAAGGCGCGCTGCACGTACCAGCGGAGTTAAAGATATTCATATTGCTGCCTCTCTGGGGCCGGATGCGCGGCTTGCCCATCTTCAGCGAACTCGGCTTGAGGAAGTTGGATGGCATGAAAAAATAGCTGCCGGTTCTGCCGCACCACCGATTGTTCAAGGGGCTGCAGGGCTCATCCCGCCAAGATGGGCGAGCAGATATGCAGCGCGCCGCCGATTTGCTCGCAGAAGTTCTTCACGCACCTATCAGAAACGCTTTTATCGCAGCAATTGAGCCGACAATAATTGATATAGCTCGTCAAGAGCAACCAAGGTTCGCGTCCCCGTACCTGCTTGCAGATGGATTTTTTGCCAAAAAGATGAGACGTGATATCGAGGCGGTTAGCGCTTCAACTATAGTGGCTGCACCGTTGGTATCCTCTCACGATATTGCCTCCGCACGCATTATTGCTCAGTGCGCTCTATCTCGTCTTGACGAGGTGCTGACCATCTCTGCCGAATAATACTCAAATACGGTCAAGCATATAAAATGGCTTCCGCCTTCGACAACTAGGAAAACGAAGACGGAAGCCACGTTGTATGCGCCAGAATTAGCGGATAATCAATCCACTATGGAGCAAGTTTCTGAGCGGCAGAGAACTCAAGACGTGGATTGCTCACGCAGCCGTTCATGTACATGACTGATGAACTGATGCCGATCGTCGCGTGCATAATAGACGACCTCACCAATGACTGTAATAGCAGGTGATTTAACGTCTTGGCAGTCTTGAGGAGCTTGCTGCAAGGTCGTGACGATAACGCGCTCTTGGTCCGTGAAGCCCTTCTCAATGGTGGCCAACGGCATATCGCTTTCAACACCGCACGACATCATCTGCTCGATAGTATCCGGCAGAGTACGCACACCCATCAGAAGCACCACGGTACCATGAGCGCGCAACGTTGAAACAACAGCTTGTATATCGGTTTCATCAAGCCCCGAATGGCCCGAAACTACAGTAAAGATCGACGATACCTTACGCAGAGTCACGGGGATAGAAGCGCGGGCAGGAACCGCAATAGCGCTAGTAATGCCCGGAATAACCTCAGCATCCAGTCCGGCTGCAAAACAAGCATCTAGCTCCTCAGCACCGCGACCGTATACATATGGATCGCCGCCTTTAAGCCGCACCACGGTTTTGCCCGCGAGTGCATAGTCAATCATGAGTTGCTGGATGCGTGACTGCGGCACCGCATGCTTACCGGGTACTTTGCCCACGTCAATGATCAGGGCGTTTGGAGCGTATTCGGCAAGCTCTTGTGGAGCTAAATGATCTAGCAGCACGACATCGGCTTCACCGAGCGCTCGGACGGCACGTAGAGTCAGCAAATCGAGAGCACCGGGACCGCCCCCGGCGATGTACACCTTACCGGGTACATCTGCCCGGGAGCTTGGAACTAAAGGCGCGTCTTGAGCAACACCCGCCGGAATATTGGCTAGAACCTCATCTATCGTCGCAAATTCGCGCGGTGGAAACGGCGGAATTTTAGGTGACATGGGCGGGTCCTTATGCGTTCGCTGGAACAGGATTATGCGCGCTGGGTGGGCCGACTGGGATTTTCGCTCCCGTCACCAGCACGGTATTGCCTTCGCCCTTCTCGGCGGCAGCAATTTCCTCGGGTGTTGCTGGGCGGATCTGCTCACGTTCAAGAACAAACAGGTGCGCTGCCTCATCGCTGCCGTCGGGCTCGTTGATGAAGGCGCGGAAGCGGCGCAGACGGCGTTCGTCTTTGAGGGTGGCAGCCCATTCGTCCTGGTAAGAATCCACGTGGCGCTGCATATCTCGTTCCAGGTCCTCGCAGACTCCCAAAGAATCTTCGATGAGTACAGATTGCAGATGAGCTAAACCATCACCGTGCTCTTCGTCAAGGTCTTCGAGCCATCGGGCAGTGCGCTGTAGCTTATCCGCTGTGCGGATGTAGTACATGAGGTAGCGGTCGATGTAACGAACAACTTCTTCACTGGAGGCATCCTTGACGAACAAGCGCCCATGCGCGGGGTTCGCGCCGCCGTTACCACCAAGGTATAGGTTCCAGCCGTTGGTGGTGGCGATCAGGCCCACGTCTTTGCCCTGTGCTTCAGCACATTCACGGTTACAGCCGGAGACACCAAACTTGAACTTGTGGGGTGAACGCAGACCGCGGTAGCGATTCTCCAACTCGACGGCCATACCCACCGAGTCTTGAACACCGTAGCGGCACCAGGTTGAGCCGAGGCAGGATTTAACGTTACGCAGTGACTTGCCGTATGCCTGACCGGATTCGAATCCAGCATCAACCAGCCGCTCCCAAATGTAGGGCAGCTGCTCCAGTCGGGCGCCAAACATACCGATACGTTGCGCACCGGTGATCTTGACGTAGAGGTTGAACTCATCCGCAACGGCAGCAATGACGGCTAGCTTCTTAGCGGGAATTTCGCCTGCGGGGATGCGCGGAACAACCGAATAGGTACCGTTCTTCTGCATGTTTGCCAGAGCACGATCGTTGGTTTCCTGTAAGCCGCCGCGACCGGCATCGAGCACGTAGGAGTTGCGGAAAGATGAAAGAATGGAGGCGACCGTTGGTTTGCAGATAGCACAGCCGTCGCCGCCGTGCCCAAAGCGTGCAATGACCGAATCGAAGTCGTCGAGGTTGGTAAGGCGTACCGCTTCCGCAAGCTCTGCGCGGGAGAAATCGAAGTGTTCGCACAGCGCCTTAGAGACGGTCATACCCATCTTTTTCATCTGCTGTTCGAGGGTTTTCTGTAGCATGGGCACACAGGAGCCGCACTGGGTGCCAGCCGTGGTGCATGCCTTTAGGGCGGGTACGTCGTGGTTGCCGTCAACCACTGCCTGACGGACTTCGCCGAAGCTAATGTTGTTGCACGAGCAGAGAATGGCATCGTCGGGCAGCTCTGTATCGGGAATACCGTCGCCGCCACCTGCCGCCGTGAGATACACATTGGGCTCTGCCGGGAGTTCTCGTCCCAGCAGCGGCTTGAGGGAATCGAAAGGAGCGGTGTCTCCCACGAAAACGCCGCCGAGGAGAGTCTTGGCGTCGCCGCTGGTCACGATCTTCTGGTACATGCCGCGCGCGGGGGTCTGCGAAGAGAATTTCGAGGCAGCCTTCCGTGGTGCCGCGGCGGTCACCGAAGCCTGCAACCTGTACGCCTGAGAATTTGAGTTTCGTGGCGATATCGAATTCTTCGACCTGAGCATCTTCGTTGCCGTTGAGCAGATTCTTGGCGACCGCATCCGCCATCGCGTTGGCGGGGGCAACCAGACCCCAAGTTCGTCCAAGTACGCAGGCTACTTCGCCGATAGCCCAGATATGCTCGTCGCTTGTGTGGCATGCGTTATTGACGAGAATACCACCGCGTTCGCCAGTCTCTAGTCCAGCGGCGCGTGCCAGCTCATCGTTGGGGCGAATACCTGCAGCGAAGACCACGAGGTCTGCATCAATCTGGTGAATAACGGCTTCGTCCGAGGTGGAATCTGCTACGGAGACCGAAATAACCTCGCCTGAGGCATCTTTGTTGATAGCGGATATGAACGCACCGGTTTCGATGTCGATCCCGGTTGCTTTGATCTGGGCGTTGACCGCGTAACCGCCGCCCTGATCGACCTCCACGGAGAGAAGCCACGGGGCAACATCGAGGATGGTGGGTTCGGCACCAAGGTCTTTGAGACCTTCTGCGGCTTCCAGCCCGAGAAGGCCTCCGCCGACAACAATACCGCGCGGTGCGCGCCCAAGTTTAGTCTGCAACCGTTCAACTTCGGAGACCATGTTTTTAACATCGTCTGCGGTGCGGAATACATGGGCGCAATCTGCGTTAGGAATCGGAATGCGCACCGCACTTGAACCGGTAGCGAATACAAGCACATCGTAGGGGTAGTCTACGCCGTCTGAACCTTTAACAACGCGCGAGTCACGGTTGAGTGATTCGCCACGGGTGTTGTTAACCAGTTTGATCGTGGACTCGTCCCAGAGCGCTGGGTCGCCAAGGGTAAGGTCTTTGTCGGTATCTTTAAAAAGCTGTTCGATAGCAACGCGGTCGTACGGAATATACGGTTCATCATTGAGAACGGTAATGGTGTCAGAGGCGCGTCCAGCGTCTTGGGCACCTTCATGATAAGCGCGTACAAAACGCCATGCTGCGGGTCCTGCACCGACGACCAGAATATTACGGGCGGTGTTCCCAGGGCCGTTCTGAGACATATTTGTCCTTCCTAGTTGTGTGTATACCGACTTCAGCAAAGAATGACCTGTCTCTAGGAACCGGCAATGCAGGAAAACCGGGAACAAACCTTGAGCCAGAACAACAAGAGTGTGGGATTATGTTGTTTTATACGCAGATTCTTGCTTGTAAAAAGTCGCTGTTTTTATCTTACACAGAGGCTATACGACGAAAGTGTCAAAATCGGTATTTTTGAGAAAAATTTTAAGGAAATTCCTTGAAATATCTAGGGATTAATGGGTGTTTTTGACCCTAAGGATTGTTGTTTTAGGTAAGCCTAAACTCCCTAAAGCGCTGTGTGTTTAAGGGTTTTTCAGACCTTTAGTAGCTTAGGTATGTCATATTTTTATCTGTGGTTTTTATAGGGTAGACTCCAAACAGAACACACAAGAAATACTTGTGCTCTCGTATGCCGCCTTCTGTCTATGCTGATTTGATATGTAGCTCTTGACTGTGACCGGTTGCATAGGTAGCACCTGTCGAAAGGTAGAGCCGTATGACTGAAAATGCCGCCGTAGCACCTTCCTGGGTTCGCATCTGTCCCGAAAGTGAACTCGAAGAAAATTGGGGCGAAGTTGCCCTCGTCAAAGGTCAGCAGTATGCAATCTTTAAAACTAAGCATGGGTACTATGCATGCGATCATCGTGACCCTAATAGTCAGTCTCTTGTGATTGCTCGCGGCATTGTTGGAGAGAAAGACGGGCACTCAACTATCGCCTCGCCTCTTTATAAAGAGGTATACGATCTCACTACGGGTGAGTGTGTCTCAGGCGCTGACTATACGATCGGTGTGTACCCTCTAGAAGTGCGAGACGGCGATATTTACCTGCAGGTCTAATTCTTAGAATTTGTTCTGTAACTTTTAGGCTACTCTCAGGTTGTGGGTACGAAAGTTCAGGGTCTTTTCAGACGCGGTTGTTACGGTGCAGAGTAATCACTCAAAAACATACGCATACTGAAAAGAGAAAACCAATGAATTCGCCATACACCACTTTCACCTCTACTCCTTCACGTCGCGCTACTCTTATTGGTTTTGGGGCTTTTGGGATTGCAGCCCTCGCCGGATGCGCCCCCTCCGTCAAGAGTGTTCAAAACTCGCCGAGCAACAGCTCATCCTCTTCAAGCTCTAGCGCTTCGTCAACAAGTTTACCGAGCGACTCGACCTCACCGGAAGAGTACGCAAAGTTCGTTGCTGACTGGAATAAATATGTGGGAGACATAAAACTTCCGACTAAAGATAAAGGCGGTTATACTCCCGCAACCAACACCGAGCCTGCAAAGAACGTTCCCGAACCTGATATTGACGAGAATGTCATACGCCAGAAGACCCTGGAAGGCTCATATAAGGCTCTTGCCGCCTATGAGGCATCATTCCTTTACGCGGTTCTTACCGGAAATTCTGAATATGCGAAGAAACTTAGCCATGAAGATGATCCGAATCTTCGACCACAATTTGACTTGTATCGTGACATTTATAACGGTGGTGGCTGGATGGAAGGGTACGACCTCAAGTGCTGGATTCTTGATAAAAGGCCTATGGTAGTATTCGAATCCGATATCGTTGCTGTTGCTTGGAATTATGGTGAAAAGTTTGAAGCCTATAAGCCCACCTCAGCAAGGAAGAAGTGGCAGACCAGCCAGCAGATACAGCGGATAACATCTACATGGTGACCATATACGATGGTGGATCGTGGAAGTACGTTACCAATACCTATCTGAAGCAAAAATATCCTCAGCTTGTTGAAAATGGCAACAGCTCTTCCTCCGCTGCCTAGCTACATTACTCTTACGGTTTTAGCCGCAGAAATCTCTAAAGTAATTTTCAAAAATTCTTCTGGCTCCCCAAATACTTTCGGGGAGCCAGAAGATAATAATTATGTAAAAATCCTCGACTGTACATTCCTTGAACTAACCGGATACATTAAGAAGCTTTCTGCCGAGGGAATTTAAGCCTCCATTTCTACCCAAAACGTTATATGTAGTAGCGATGTGGCAGATGCCTTCAACATCTCTTAAGGTCATACGCCGAGTGGTCTTTAGCCTGTTGACGACACTTTCTGGCGTCGAGCGCGCGAGACGAATAGCGCCCCGCACAGCAGCAGTCCCCAAATGAGGAAAAAGGGACTCCATAAGTAGGTGTGCCCCGCGATGATTGGATTATCCAGGGAAGCTTTGCCAGTTACTACACGCTGCCACCCCGTAAAAGTTCCACGGCCGCCCCAGCCTATAAGCACTATAGAGCCCATCCAAGAAACAATGCGAACCCACGCGTGCGCAGGTGGTCGTAGATGGTCTATAAGCGGCACAAGTGCGCCCGTAACTTTGGCGATAAACACGGCAGCCAGTAAAAACCGCACCGGAACGTTACCCTCTTGCTGTAGTTTCGACAGCCATCGGCCCCACGGTATCTAACAGCCACATCCCGCCGCACATCCAGTAAAAGCTGGGAGCGGCGTGCAATAAACCTGCGATAGCGGCTCCAATAAACAGTGGTGTTCCGGGAGGTTGCGTGCGGGTTTTCTCCATGTCATCCAGTCTAGAAGCCATCACTTGTTCCTGCTAGCAGGAAGCGTAAATATTGTCCCAAAAGATGATTTTTCTGTTCTCATAGTCCCCCAAAAGTATTACTAATAGAACATAACGGATTGCTTTCTATGGAGAATTCCGAGATTCTGGGGCTTCCCGAATTAGCAACCGAGACGACTCTGCTTGCCGTGCACATGAAGAACGCGAGCTACACTTACCCGAGCAGAGCATTCAGGGGACTAGGGACTTTGTTAAAAATTTATGTTATTCAGACTCAATAACCCCTTATTTCAGAGGGGAGCCGAACTGGTGCGGAAGGTCAGAAGTGCATCATTGAGGAAGGAAGTCGATGTGGGGAGACCCGTGAACTTTCCCACAGCATTCTGGGCGTGTTCTTCAGAGAAACAGGACGTCCCATGTGCTGTATAAACGCTAGATAAACGAAAATTTTTTCGTTGACAGAGCACGTAAAAATGCATATTTAGTGGATGCTGGCAAGAATGACCCCAATATCTAGTGTCGAGGGTTAATATTCAACTGAAAGTGCATGAAAACATTGAGTATATCTGTAAAAACATGCATTTACGACACGCCCGAGATGCGTCACAGAGGGTCTGAAGGCGGGTAAAAATTGGGTTTTTTGTAGCTTGCACCCGTAGCTGCAAACCCCATAGAATGTAGATGTTTGCAAAGACCCGGCGATCACCGGCGAGC